>OGND01000018.1_pt1 | contig 147976 bp, 86 predicted proteins | sample 1573381 | NCBI WGS metagenome assembly OGND01 (sample SAMEA2581989, study PRJEB24529) | metagenome | biome: Human gut stool | place: China | collected 2011
TGGTTTCTGCGTTCGTTGATGTTTCCCCATTTGGGCATAAACGTTCTGATTTCTCTGCCTTTTTCTTGGATTGCTTGCGGCAGGTTTCTGCCAACAAGGGACATTTCGGATTCTGAAACGTAAGGGGTAATTTCTTGTGTTATAAATAAAACCTTGTTCGCTTTTGTCATAATAACGATGTTCTCAATTATTCTGCAAAGATATAAAAAAAATCGGGCAATAAAGCAAGACGAGCTCATCTATAATTCCTTATGAATTGTTAACTGTTTGTATATCAGCGATAAAAAGGACTGGATACAGCTTTGGGTATGGAATGACTTTTGCATTAATTTATGATATTTCTTCTTTATGTGGTAAATAATAGCTTATTTTGCATCGTTTTGCGAACAACTAAGTTATTATATAACCAATAAAAATGGAAATAGTACATACTATCAAGGACTTGCAGGCCGGACTTTCGGCTATGAGAGCCCAGGGTAAGAAGGTCGGCCTGGTACCTACGATGGGGGCCTTGCATGCCGGTCATGCTTCATTGGTAAAACGTTGTGTGGCGGAGAATGATGCCGCTGTAGTCAGTGTTTTTGTAAATCCTACTCAGTTTAATGACCAGAATGATTTAATCAAATATCCCCGTACGCCGGAAGCTGATTGTCGTTTGCTGGAAGAATGTGGGGCTGCGTTTGTTTTTGCGCCGGCAGTGGAGGAGATGTATCCAGAACCGGATACGCGCCGATTCAGCTACGCACCTTTGGACACGGTAATGGAGGGAGCCTTTCGTCCGGGACACTTTAACGGTGTGTGTCAGATTGTGAGCAAGTTGTTTGATGCGGTGCAGCCGGATCGCGCCTATTTTGGTGAGAAGGATTTTCAGCAATTGGCCATTATCCGTGAAATGGTGCATCAGATGAAGTATCCGTTGGAGATTGTAGGTTGTCCCATCGTACGTGAGGAAGACGGCTTGGCGCTGAGTAGCCGCAATGCCCGTTTGTCTGACGAGGAACGCAAAAATGCCTTGAAAATTTCGCAGACTTTATTTGAAAGTCGTACCTTTGCGGCTTCGCATACGGTTGCTGAGACACAGAAGTTTGTGGAAGATACCATTGTAGCCGCTCCCGGCTTGCGTCTGGAATACTTTGAACTGGTGGACGGTAATACGTTGCAGAGGATTGCCGATTGGGAAGATACCTCGTATGCCGTGGGTTGCATTACGGTGTTCTGCGGAGAAGTCCGCCTGATTGACAATATCAAGTATAAGGAATAATAAACATAAAAAAGCCAATCTTATGATGATTGAAGTGTTGAAGTCTAAAATCCATTGCGCCCGTGTTACGGAAGCCAACCTCAATTATATGGGGAGCATCACGATTGACGAGGATTTGATGGATGCCGCTAACATGATTGCCGGCGAAAAGGTTTATATTGCCGACAATAATAACGGTGAACGTTTTGAAACTTACATCATTAAAGGCGAGCGCGGTTCGGGCAAAATCTGTTTGAACGGCGCGGCAGCCCGCAGGGTTCAACCGGATGACATTGTTATTATCATGTCGTATGCATTGATGGACTTTGAAGAGGCCAAGACGTTTAAGCCGACGGTGATTTTTCCCGATCCGGTGACAAACAAGGTGGTGAAGTAAGTTCTGTATCAGATAGAAAGAAAAAGAAAGCGTATCGTTCATTGCGATACGCTTTCTTTCTTTTTATGGTGAAACTTCTTTAGTTCTTCAGTTGTTCATTCATCGCTGCAGCAGCTTTCCGCCCGTCGCCCATAGCAAGGATTACGGTAGCGCCGCCGCGGACAATGTCGCCACCGGCATAAATGGTCGGTATGGACGACTGCATACTGTCGTTTACGGCAATCGTACCTTTGCGCCCCAATTCAAGTCCTTTGATAGAACTCGGAACAATCGGATTAGGAGATACACCCACGCTGACAATGGCAAGGTCAATGTCAATCGTTTCGGTAGCTCCCGGAATGGGGACAGGACTGCGGCGTCCGGATGCATCGGGTTCGCCCAGTTCCATTTTCTGAAGAACCACCTGTTTTACTTTTCCTTGCTCGTCGGCAATGTATTCTATCGGGTTGTGGAGTGTAAGGAATTCCACACCTTCTTCCTTGGCATGTTTCACTTCCTCGATGCGTGCGGGCATTTCTTCTTCCGAGCGGCGGTAGATAATCATAGCGCGTTCGGCGCCCAGGCGGCGGGCTGTGCGGACGGAGTCCATAGCCGTGTTACCGCCACCGATAACGGCTACGCATTTACCGAAGGGCACGGGCGTATCGGAATCTTCGCTGGCGGCATCCATCAGGTTGACGCGTGTCAGGTATTCGTTGGACGATAGGATATTGATGGAGTTTTCGCCGGGGATGTTCATAAAGTTCGGCAGTCCGGCACCGGAAGCGACGAATATGCCTTTGAACCCTTCTTCTTCCAGTTGTTCTACGCTTAATGTCTTGCCAATGATGCAGTCCTTGATAAACTTCACACCCATTTGGGCAAGGTTCTCGATTTCTACATCCACAATCTTGTTGGGCAGACGAAACTCGGGGATACCGTATTTCAATACGCCGCCGATTTCGTGCAGTGCCTCGAATACGGTAACATCGTAACCATATTTCGCCATATCTCCGGCGAAAGACAGACCGGCAGGTCCCGAACCGATTAAAGCAATCTTAATGCCGTTCTTTTCTTTGATTTCCGGTACGGAGATTTGTCCGCTTTCCCGCTCGTAATCTGCGGCGAAGCGTTCCAGATAACCGATGGCAACCGGCTTTTCGTTCATCTTTAAGTGGATACATTTGGATTCGCATTGCTTTTCCTGCGGACACACACGACCGCAAACAGCGGGCAATGCGCTGGTTTCTTTCAATGTCTTGGCTGCTTCCAGAAACTCGCCGCGTTCTATATTCTTGATGAAACGGGGTATGTCTATACCTACGGGGCAACCCTCCATGCACCCCGGATTGGCGCAGTCCAAACAACGCTTGGCTTCTGTCAGGGCCTGTTCTTCGGTCAATCCCCGGTTCACTTCTTCCTTGCGGCTGTGCGAACGGTATTCCGCATCCAACTCGTTCATTTCCACGCGGGGAATGGCAGTACGCTCTTTGGCTTTCATGGATTTGCGCAACTCTTGACGCCAGGCGGCATTGCGGCTTTTTTCATCTTCTACCTGAGTATTTTCGCCGGTTGCCTGACAAGTTTGCGGTTCTTCCAGTTTATGCATTTCTTCGCGTTCGATATTTTTGAATGCGCCCATGCGTTTCAGCATTTCGTCGAAATCTACCTGGTGACCGTCGAATTCCGGGCCGTCTACGCATACAAATTTGGTTTTACCGCCGATGGTGATGCGGCAGGCGCCGCACATTCCGGTTCCGTCTACCATGATGGTATTCAAGGATACATCGGTGGGTATTTCGTATTTCTTCGTCAGCAAACAAACGAATTTCATCATAATGGCCGGGCCGATACAGAAGCATTTGTTTACTTTCTCGCGTTTGATAACATCTTCCACACCTTCCGTAACCAAACCTTTACGGCCGTATGAACCGTCGTCCGTCATGATAATGACCTCGTCGGAGCTTTCGCGCATCTCTTTTTCAAGGATAATCAGCTCTTTGGTGCGTCCTGCCAGCACTGTAATCACACGGTTACCGGCAGCTTTCAATGCCTGCACGATGGGGAGCATCGGGGCTACACCCACACCGCCACCGGCGCAAACAACAGTTCCGAAGTTCTCGATATGGGTGGCTTGTCCCAGCGGACCGACAACATCGGTTATATAATCACCTTCATTCAGCTCACACAAGCGGGTAGATGAGAGACCTACTTCCTGTACAACCAAAGTGATAGTTCCCTTTACAGGGTCGGCAGCGGCAATGGTCAGTGGCATGCGCTCGCCTTTTTCGCCTACACGTACTATTACAAAGTGTCCTGCCTTGCGCGATTTAGCAATAAACGGTGCTTCAATTACTAATTTGAAGACCTTTTCAGAGAAATGTTCTTTGCTAATGATTTTATTCATTATCTTATAATTTTGTTGGTGTAATTACGCGATTTCTTTCAGAATGATAGATTTTGCAAAGATACGGGTTATTTGTTAATAACAAAGAATGTGCAGGGAAAAAAGAGGCAGAGGGAAGGGATGAAAGGGTTTTGAGGATAGAGAATGAACTTTTAAGGGAAGAGGAACTTGAGGAGTGAGGGGACAATTATGGGGATTTTAGTTTTGACACACATTCCTGTAAGATATAAGACTTTCAGCCTTCTGCTTTGTATGAAAAGTGCGTCAGAATAATAGGAATTTTATATTCTGACGCACCTTTTATTATTTTGAATGAGGAAATGATGTTTCCTTAGTCAATCATCTCAAATCCTGTATACGGAACCAGTGCTTTCGGAATGCGGATACCTTCCGGTGTCTGGTTGTTTTCCAATAGCGCTGCTACGATACGCGGCAGTGCCAGTGCAGAACCGTTCAGTGTGTGGCAAAGCTCTGTTTTCTTTTCCGCTGTACGGTAGCGGCATTTCAGGCGGTTGGCCTGGTAAGTGTCGAAGTTGGATACCGAACTTACTTCCAGCCAGCGTTTCTGTGCTTCGGAGTACACCTCGAAGTCGAAGCAAAGGGCAGCTGTAAAACTCATGTCGCCACCACACAGACGCAGGATGCGATAGGGCAGTTCCAGTTTTTGGAGCAATCCTTCCACATGGTCCAACATCTCTTGGTGAGACTCTTTGGAATGTTCCGGTTTGTCGATGCGTACCAATTCTACTTTGGAGAATTCGTGCAGACGGTTCAAGCCGCGCACGTCTTTACCGTATGAGCCTGCTTCGCGACGGAAACATTGTGTATAAGCGCAGTTTTTGATAGGGAGCTGCTTTTCGTCAAGGATTACATCGCGATAGATATTCGTTACGGGAACTTCGGCAGTCGGAATCAGATACAAATCGTCCACTTCGCAATGGTACATCTGACCTTCTTTGTCGGGCAACTGGCCTGTTCCGTAACCGGAAGCGGCATTGACCACTGTCGGCGGCATTATTTCCGTATAGCCCGACTTGCGTGCCTCGTCCAGGAAGAAGTTGATGAGCGCACGTTGGAGCTGTGCGCCTTTTCCTTTATATACAGGAAAGCCCGCACCCGTGATTTTAACACCCAGATCAAAGTCTATCAGGTCGTATTTCTTGGCCAGTTCCCAGTGTGGAAGCGCATCTTTGGGAAGTTCGGTTTCCATACCGCCCATTTTTTCCACCACATTGTCATCGGCGCCTACACCTTCGGGTACGCTGTCGTAAGGAACATTGGGGATTGTATAGAGCAGGTTCTGCAGGTCGGTTGCGGCTTGGTCCATTTCTTCCTGCAATGCCTTGTTGGCTTCTTTCAATTCGGCTACACGGTTTTTGGCAGTCTCTGCCTCGTCTTTCTTGCCCTCTTTCATCAGCATTCCGATAGATTTGGACAGGGAATTGACTTCCGACAGGTTCTTATCTAAGATTGTTTGGGTGTTGCGTCGTTTGTTGTTGGTTTCCAGCACTTGCTCAATGGTTTCTTTGGCGTTTTTGAAGTGCTTTTTCTCCAGTCCGCGGATTACCGCGTCGGTATTGTCTGTAATTTGTTTAATGGTAAGCATATCTTATACTTGTTTTTATGATATTCCGGATTTGTGAGGGCAAAGATAGTGCAAATCAAAAGTATTACAAAAAAGAAACTTGCTTATTTTTGCGCTTAAAAAGAAAGGGATGCAATCTGTCTGATTGCATCCCTTCGCTTTATTTTTTGTCCGGAAACTTATGCTTCTGCATTTTCGGCAGGAATAACAGAAACGAATCTTCTGTCTTCTTTACCTACTTTGAATTGTACAGTTCCGTCTACCAAGGCGAAAAGAGTGTGGTCTTTACCCATACCGATGTTGTTACCCGGATGGAATTCAGTACCTCTTTGACGAACGATGATGTTACCTGCCTTGCAAGCTTCGCCACCAAATATCTTAACGCCTAATCTCTTGCTCTGTGATTCGCGGCCGTTCTTAGAACTACCGACACCTTTTTTATGTGCCATTTCTTCTTACTGTTTTAATTTGATTAAGCTACTACTTCCTTAATTGTTAACTCTGTGAATTGCTGACGGTGACCGTTCAGTTTGCGATAACCTTTTCTTCTTTTCTTGTGGAAAACAAGAACCTTGTCGCCTTTTACCAAACCGGAAACAACTTCGCAAACTACCTTTGCGCCTTCTACAGTAGGAGCACCTACAGTGATGTTGCCGTCTTTGTCTACCAAAAGAACTTTCTCGAATTCTACTGTTGCACCGGCTTCAGCGTTTTGCATGTGGTGTACAAACAGTTTTTTGCCAGCTTCTGCTTTGAATTGCTGGCCGTTGATTTCTACAATTGCGTACATTTCTTATATATAATGTATAAGTTAGCTCCGTCGGGTGGCCTCTAATCACTTAGAATACACTTAATTAAACCCGGTGCGGAATAATCGGGCACAAAATTACCTCTTTTATTTGGAACGGACAAATCTTTCTTTCTCTTTTTTTAGACAATTAATATTTCGTGCTTAAACAAATGCTTCTCCATAAGCCGGGATGTTCCGGGAGTGACGTTAAGCGGTGGAGATGCGAAGGCTTATTCGTTCCACCGTGGGGAACATTCTGTTCCACTGTGGAGGAAGTTTTGTTCCACCATGGCGGAACAAAACTTTCTCCATAGCGGAACGATTTAATTGTGGCAAGGTATTTCCTTAAGCATTATATAAGGAGGAGAAAGCAAAAGAGAGCGGCGAATGCAGCAAAGAGGAACAGCAGAAGCGCGATGCGGCGTACACTGATGTTCTTGGGAGGTGCAGCGGCAGGCAGTGGTTCCCGTTCTAACAATTCTTCCAGGCTGCTCATTATTTTCTTGTGCGGGTATTTCTTCAGTTCTTCGGCGGTGGTCATGCCGTGCGTGATGCCTGCAAAATCCACTCCGGCCTTTTGTGCGGTTTCTGCATCTACCGTACTGTCGCCGATGTATAGTGTTTCGGCCTTGGTGGCATGGAGTTGCCTGATGGCAAGCAGCAGCCCTTCCGGCGACGGCTTGGGCGTTTGCACATCTTCTCCGCCGATGATGATGTCAAGAAAGTCTTCGGGAAAATGCTGGTCCAGCAGCTCCTTGATGCGGTAACGGAATTTGGTGGATATAATTCCGATGCGGGCGCCTGAATCTTTCAAGGCTGCCAGTACCGATTTGGTTTCAAGGAAAAGCACGGTGTTGACGGTCATGTGCGTATCTGCCTCTTTTATATATTCTTTTTTGAATTCAGCCAACTGGCGGGTATCGGTTACACCGGAAAGAATGGAAAAAGATTCTTCCAGCGTCTTGCCGATGGTGCGTTTGATGTCGTTGTCGGTCGGGCGGGTATAGCCGTGGCGGTTCAGCACGTTGCGGAAACAGGTGACGATGCCGCGTGAAGAATCGGCAAGCGTATAATCGAAGTCAAAGAGGTAAGTTGTATAGTTCATTTGTTTTTTTACGCAAACATAAATAAAAAACATGAGTTCCGAATACTTTATCTTGTAGAAAACTCTCTTTATCCGTTTTGGAGATACGGACGAAAAAATATGCAAAAAGTGTGAAAACATACACATTTTTTATTATATTTGTATTCAGACATACTTATGGAAATAAGTGTTATTTCATGTTGGGTTGTTTTAATAAGCAGTTTGAATATGTTAACCGTATCATATTATGAAAATATTGAGATCCATTTGTACAGTCTTACCTGTCCTGTTGCTATCCTCTTGCATGCAGCGGGACGCTCTGAAAGCCGCAGGCGAATGTTATGCAGACTATGTAAATCCGTTTATCGGTACTGATTTTACCGGGAATACGTATCCCGGCGCACAGGTTCCCTTCGGCATGGTGCAACTCAGTCCCGACAACGGGCTTCCCGGTTGGGACCGCATTTCGGGATATTTTTATCCCGACAGTACGATTGCCGGTTTCAGTCACACCCATCTCTCAGGTACGGGGGCGGGCGATTTGTATGACATTTCCTTCATGCCGGTAACCCTTCCTTATAAAGAGGCGGAAGAACCGTTGGGCATCCACTCCCGGTTTTCGCATGCCGATGAGGCGGCAAGCGCAGGTTACTATCGCGTACTCCTGAAAGATTACGGTATCAACGTAGAGCTTACTGCAACCGAGCGTTGCGGCATTCAGCGCTATACCTTTCCCGAGGCTGATGCCGCCGTTATCTTGAATTTGAGGAAAGCCATGAATTGGGACTTTACGGAAGATTCCTATATAGAGAAGGTAGATTCCGTTACTATTCAGGGCTATCGTTTTTCTGACGGATGGGCGCGCGGTCAGCGCATCTTTTTCCGTACACGCTTTTCCCGTCCCTTTGAGACGATGCAGCTGGATTCGGCAGCAGTCCTGAAAGATGGAAAAAGAATCGGGACTTCGGTCATGGCACGTTTTGACTTTAAGACGGCAAAGGGAGAACAGCTCCTTGTGAGTACGGCCATTTCGGGGGTAAGCATGGAAGGGGCAGCGCGTAATCTGGCGGCGGAAGTACCTGATGATGATTTCGATAAATACCTTGCTGCCGCACGCAAAAACTGGAACGGGCATTTGTCACGGATAGAAATCGAGTGCGACAATCACGATGAAAAGGTGAAGTTTTACACGGCTCTTTACCATTCGATGCTGGCTCCTACCATGCAGCTTCTCTGATTGCCGACTCTTACGTCAAAGGCTATCGTAATTTTGATGTGAAAGAAGCCTACCGTGCCTGTCTCCGTACGGCGGAATACGATACGACGGGTATTATTACTCACCCCCGCGTATTGCCGCATTTGATGCCGCAGGCCAAATACTGGAAGAATAAAATAGGCTATGTTCCCTGTGACAAAGACAATGAATCGGTAGCCAAGGCGTTGGAGTATGCTTATGACGACTGGTGCATCTCACAGTTGGCTGAAGCAATGGGCGATGAACCGAACCGGACTAAGTACGCGGCTTTTGCAGAGGGCTATAAGGTATATTTCGATCCGTCTACCCGTTTCATGCGCGGGCTCGACAGCGAGGGTAATTGGCGTACGCCTTTCAATCCTCGTGCTTCCACTCACCGCAACGATGATTATTGTGAAGGCACTGCCTGGCAATGGACTTGGTTCGTGCCGCACGATGTAGATGGTCTGGTGGAACTCATGGGTGGCCGTGATGCATTCATCGGTAAGCTCGATTCTCTGTTCGTGGCAGATTCTTCCTTGGAGGGTGAGTCGGTATCGGTAGATATTTCCGGACTGATAGGACAGTATGCACACGGTAACGAGCCGAGCCACCATATTGCTCACCTTTATAACTATGTGGGACAGCCGTACAAGACACAGGCGTTGGTGGACAGTGTGCTGCATACGCTTTACTTCAACGAGCCCAATGGCCTTTCCGGCAATGAAGACTGCGGACAGATGTCGGCATGGTACGTGCTTAATGCTATGGGATTCTACCAGGTTTGCCCCGGAAAACCGGTGTATTCCATCGGGCGTCCGCTGTTTGATGAGGCCGCCATCCGTTTGCAGAATGGCAACACCTTTACCATTATAGCCCATAATAACAGTCGTGACAATAAGTATGTCCGGAAGATTATCCTGAACGGGGAAGAACTTGCCGCTCCTTTCTTCAACCATCAAGACATCGTAAACGGCGGTACGCTGGAGCTGACTATGGGAGCGGAGCCGCTGATGCCGGATAATGAATTACGGAAATAGAAAGTTCCGATAGCAACGAAACATATATGAGCCGGAATTATCATAATCCGATATCTTGGATTCCAACCGTTTATTTCGCCATGGGGCTTCCCTTTGTGGTGCTGAACATGGTTTCCGTACTTATGTTCAAGGGGCTGGGAGTGGGTGATGCCCAAATAGCTTTGTGGACCTCACTGATAATGCTTCCCTGGACGTTGAAGTTTCTTTGGAGTCCTTTTCTCGAGATGTTCAAGACGAAGAAATTCTTCGTGGTGCTGACGCAGTTGGTTACGGGAGCGGGGTTCGCACTGGTCGCCTTTGCACTGAATCTTCCGTTCTTTTTTGCTCTTTCCATTTTTTTGCTGGCGGTTATCGCTTTCAGCGGCGCTACGCACGATGTGGCAACGGACGGCGTGTACATGTCCGAGCTGAATAAGCAGGAACAGGCAAAGTACATCGGCTGGCAGGGAGCTTTCTATAACATCGCCAAGATTGTGGCGTCCGGCGGTTTGGTATGGCTGGCTGGGTGGCTGCTGAAATACTTCGGTGGAGTGCCCGGTGCCACGGATGCAGTGCGTCATGAAGCAACTGTCCAGGCTTGGATGTGTGTAATGCTGGTAATGGCTGCCGTGATGATATTGCTGGCAATATACCATTGGCGTATGCTGCCTTCGGGCGGTGCTGCGGCTGCCGAAACCAAGTCGGCGGGCGAAACGCTGGAGAAGTTGCGGAGCGTAATCAGGGATTTCTTTCAGAAACGTCATATAGGGTATTATATTGCCTTTATCATTCTCTATCGCCTTGCCGAGGGTTTCGTCATGAAGATTGTTCCCCTTTTCTTGAAGGCGGAACGTTCGGCAGGCGGCTTGGGACTGAATGAGCAGGAGATAGGGTTGTATTACGGCACTTACGGAGCTGCCGCCTTTGTGCTGGGCTCTTTGCTGGCCGGTTATTACATATCGCACCGCGGACTGCGGAAAACGCTGTTCTCCCTGTGCTGCATCTTTAACCTGCCTTTTGTGGCATATACCCTGTTAGCGATATATCAGCCGGAGAGCGGCATGCTGATTGGCAGTGCCATCGTGCTGGAGTATTTCGGTTACGGCTTCGGCTTTGTGGGGCTTTCGCTGTTTATGATGCAACAGGTAGCTCCGGGCAAGCACCAGATGGCGCACTATGCCTTCGCTTCCGGTATCATGAATCTGGGTGTGATGCTTCCGGGAACAATTAGCGGATACGTGAGCGATTTTCTGGGGTATGAGAATTTCTTCATCTTCACCCTGTTTGCCACTATTCCGGCATTCCTCATTACCTGGTTCGTACCGTTTACGTATGCCGATGAGGTAAAAGGCGGAGCGGCCGCATAGTCGGTGGAAAAACATTGGCGGGACGTGTTCCGGATAGTGGTTTCGATTGATGCCGGCTTTCCGTACATTCCCGGTTCCTGTGACAGATTATATAAGTAATTATAGATAGATTTAATTTCGTGTTATTACATAGAAAATGAAATGAGTATGAGTAGCAAAGTTATTATTCCTTGGGAAGAACGTCCGGCAGGATGCAAGGACGTATTATGGCGCAGTGTGGCAAACCCCATTATTCCGCGTGATTTGCTTCCCACTTCCAACAGTATTTTCAACAGTGCGGTAGTACCTTTCGGCGACGGGTTTGCAGGAGTATTCCGTTGCGACGATACTAACCGTCGCATGCGGCTGCACGTAGGGTTCAGTAAAGATGCCATAAACTGGAACATCAAGGAAGAGCCGTTGAAGTTCCAATGCGATGATGAGGAAATCGGTACATGGGTGTATGGCTACGACCCGCGCGTGTGCTTTATCGAAGACCGCTATTATGTTACCTGGTGCAACGGCTATCACGGTCCTACTATCGGTGTGGCCTATACGTTCGATTTCGAGACGTTCCACCAGTTGGAAAACGCTTTTATTCCTTTCAACCGTAACGGAGTACTTTTCCCGCGCAAGATAAACGGTCGTTTTGCCATGTTGAGCCGTCCGAGCGACAATGGGCATACTCCCTTTGGAGATATTTTCTACAGTGAGTCGCCCGATATGGAGTTTTGGAGACGCCACCGCCATGTGATGTCACCTGCCGCTTTTGAGGTAAGTGCATGGCAATGCACCAAAATCGGTGCAGGTCCTATCCCTGTCGAGACTCCCGAAGGCTGGCTGCTGATTTATCACGGTGTGCTGCATTCCTGCAACGGTTATGTTTACAGTTTCGGTTCTGCTCTGCTCGATTTGGACGAACCGTGGAAAGTAAAGTTCCGCTCGGGTCCTTATCTGCTTGCTCCGCGCGAACCGTACGAATGTATGGGCGATGTTCCTAATGTATGTTTCCCGTGCGCCGCTCTGCACGACAATGAAACGGGCAGGATTGCCATATACTACGGTTGTGCCGATACCGTAACCGGACTGGCATTCGGCTATATTCTCGAAATTATAGAATTTACCAAACGTACAAGCATCATTTGATGTACATAAACTTTTGAGAACCATGAAACGAGCATTCCTTTCCGGCGTATTTGCCTTTGTTCTGCTGGCTGTGTCTCCGGCTGCGGAGAAAAGTTTTTCTCCTGTAGACTATGTGAATCCCTTTATCGGTACGACTAACTTCGGCACAACCAATCCGGGAGCTGTCTGCCCCAACGGGATGATGTCTGTTGTTCCTTTCAACGTGATGGGGTCGGCGGACAACAAATACGATAAGGATGCCCGTTGGTGGTCCACTCCCTATGAGTATCACAACTGCTTCTTTACGGGGTATTCGCATGTCAATCTCAGTGGAGTGGGATGTCCCGAACTTGGTTCGTTGCTGCTGATGCCCACTACGGGCGAGCTTTCCGTAGACTACAAGGAGTATGGCAGCCGTTATGAAGACGAACAGGCCTCTCCGGGGTATTACACTAATTTCCTTACCCGTTATAATGTAAAGACCGAAGTGACTGCCACGCCACGCACCGGTGTGGCGCGCTTCACTTTTCCAAAAGGCCGGAGTCATATTCTGCTGAACTTGGGAGAGGGACTGACCAATGAAACCGGAGCTTTCCTGCGGCAAACCGGAGAGTGTGAATTTGAGGGGATGAAGTTGCTCGGTACTTTCTGCTACAATCCGCAGGCGGTATTTCCTGTTTACTTCGTGATGCGTGTCAACAAAACTCCCCTCAAAACCGGTTATTGGAAAAAACAGCGCCCCATGACAGGCGTGGAGGCCGAATGGGATCCGGACAACGGCAAGTATAAATTGTATACCGGTTATCGTAAGGAGCTGGCGGGCGATGATATCGGCGCTTTTCTGACATTCGATACCGGGGAGAGCGAGCAGATAGAGGTGCAGATGGGTGTTTCTTTCGTCAGTATCGAGAATGCCCGTCTCAATCTGGACAAAGAGCAGTCCGGCAAGGACTTCGACAAGGTATTGGCGGAAAGCCGTAAACGCTGGCACGACGATTTGTCGCGTATCATTGTAGAAGGCGGGACGGACGAGCAGAAGATTGTTTTCTATACGGCGCTTTATCATGCGCTGATACATCCCAACCTTTTGCAGGACGTCAACGGGCAATATCCGGCAATGGAAAGCGACCGGATTCTTACGGCAAAGGGCGACCGGTATACCGTATTCTCCCTTTGGGATACTTACCGTAATGTGCACCAGCTTCTTACGCTGGTATATCCCGAACGGCAACTGCAAATGGTGCGTTCCATGCTCGACATGTACCGTGAGCATGGCTGGTTGCCCAAGTGGGAACTCTATGGACGCGAGACATTGACGATGGAGGGCGACCCTTCTATACCGGTCATTGTGGACACCTGGCTGAAAGGTTTGCGCGGCTTCGATGTGGAGCTGGCTTATGAGGCGATGCGCAAAGGGGCTGTATTGCCGGGAGCGGAAAATCTCCTGCGACCGGATAATGACGACTATCTTTCATTGGGGTATGTACCTTTGCGCGAGCAGTACGACAACTCCGTATCGCATGCTTTGGAGTACTACATAGCCGATAATGCCCTTTCGCGCATGGCAGAGGCGCTTGCCAAGGATGCCGAGGTGAAAGGACAGAAGGAAAAAGCACGCCGCTACAAGGCGGATGCCCGTCTTTTTTACAACCGTTCTTTGGGATATAAGCATTATTACAGCAAGGAGTACGGCACATTCCGTCCTATCTTGCCGAACGGTGAGTTTTATGCTCCGTTTGACCCGAGGCAGGGCGAAAACTTTGAACCTAATCCGGGCTTTCATGAGGGGTGTGCATGGAACTATACTTTCTATGTTCCCCACGATGTAAAGGGGCTGGCGCAACTTATGGGCGGGAAGAAGGCTTTCGTAGACAAACTGCAACGTGTTTTCGATGAGGGGCTTTACGACCCTGCCAATGAGCCGGACATCGCTTATGCGCATCTGTTCTCTTATTTCAAGGGAGAGGAGTGGCGTACCCAGAAGGAGTTACACCGTCTTTTGCAGAAGTATTTCAAGAATGCACCCGATGGCATTCCCGGCAATGATGATACCGGAACGATGTCTGCATGGGCCATCTTCAATATGATGGGCTTCTATCCGGATTGTCCGGGCGAACCGTCTTACACGCTTTCCACACCGGTGTTCGACAAAGTGACCATTCGTCTTGATGCCGAAGTGTGGGGACGTGGGCAGTTGGTGATAGAGACGGAGCGTCCTTCGGACGATTCGCTTTATATCCGTGAAATGGAGTTAGGAGGAAAGAGACTGTCACGTTTCCGAATCAGCCACCAAGAGCTGGTAGAGGGCGGAAGGTTGCGGTTTGTGTTACGTTGACGAATCGGATGATACGTAACCGGATTTCACAGATTTACTTTATTCTTCTTCTGTGAAATCCGTGTAATCCGTGCCTAAAGGACACAAATAATAAGTGAACTTTCCTTTAGGCATACCCTCTTTTTAATGTTGGATGGAGTCTTATTTCACTCTTCCGCCGCAGAGCCAGTGCTTTGTATAGTACTCTTCCTTGAGGCTGCTCACAATGACTCCTTGTCCGGTACTGGCATGAACGAACTTGCCGTCTTTCAGGTAGATGCCTACATGTGCCACTTTCTTGCGTGACGCCCGGCTGGTAAAGAATACCAAGTCACCTTCGCGCAGGTTGCGGCGGGCTATCCTGTTGCTTTCTTTCAACTGGCCGTCCGTGCTGCGCGACAGGCGTATGCGGTAGGTTTTCTTATAAAGTTGGGATACCAGGCCGGAGCAGTCCGTTCCATGTTTGCTGTCGCCACCGGCACGGTAGGGAGTGCCTATCCACTCGGCGGCATTGAGGTACAGCTTGTGGTTGTCTGTCAGTCCGATATCCATGCCCAGGCGTACAGAGGCTTGTGCCAATGCTTTATAGTCGAGACGGGGAGCGGCGGTATGGCAGGAACTTAAACAGAATATTAACCCGGTCAAGGCAATTATACAGGAAAAGGAGTGTTTCATATTTATTCCTCTGTAGATGTTTCTTCTTCAGTATTAGTTTCAGTTTCGATGTTTTCTTCGACACTGACATTGAAATAAGCTTCCAATTCCTTTTCGGCCGAATTGTTTTCGTTCTGTATATCACGGATAATGACTCCGTGTTCCAACAGGGCGATACGCGGACATACATCTACCGTATGATTGAGGTTGTGGCTGGAAATGATGACGGTTGCTTGGTGTTCCTCGTTGTATTTTTTCAGCAGTTGTTTGATGATGGACTGCGAACTGGGGTCGAGGAAGTTGAAAGGTTCGTCAAGTATCAGTAGTTGCGGATGATGCAGCATGGCGGAGATGATACCTATCTTTTGCTTGTTTCCGGCGGAGAAGTTGCGTATGAATTTCTTCTGTCCCATGACTTCACCGTTCATGAAACGCTCGAAAGGGGCGATGCGTTCGTCTACTTCTTCTTTTTTAAGTCCGTACATCTTGCCGATGAAGTAGAAGTATTCTTCCGGCGTGAGGTAGTCTATCAGGAAACCGTCGTCTATGAAAGCGCCGGTAAAGTTTTTCCAGTCTTCGCTTTTGCATACGTCTATATCATTGATGGTGACCTTTCCGCGGTCGGCTTGCAGCAAATCCAATATCAGCCGGAAAAGGGTGGTCTTTCCGGCTCCGTTGTTTCCTACCAAGCCCAGCATATCACCCTGATTGATGAGGTAGTTGTCGATATTTACGGCGGTCTTTTCGCCGAACTTCTTTTGCAAATTACTTATCTGAATCATAGCCATAAATCTTAAATTGTAAATCTTACTGTCTGCTGTCTCTAAATCCTTCCATATTCTTATAGCGCCGCTTCATAAAGCGGTGGTATACATTCTTCAGCCAGAAGCGGGATGTTAATATAAAACCCGCACCGATGGCAATCAATATCCAGGCTGTAACTGTGGGGCCGAAAAAGGTTGTCAGCATAAAATTCATAAGCAGAGGTACGCCGAATGCCGCTCCGGAAATCAGATTCTGCAATCCGGTTCCCATGTTCTGGCGGTTGGTCATTTTGGCGTTCAAATCCACTGTCCTGTTATTGTATACGGCCAATTGGAACAGGCAGAAATATACACAGCCCGCAACAAATACAGCCCAACTGATGCAGCTCAGCACAGCCAGTTTGCCGGTTACCATAGCCGGTATCATCAGGAACAGGGGGATGAGTATGGCGATGCTGTACAGAATATATTTGGCACGCAGCAGTGTGTAGATGGACTCCTTGCGGCTCATCAGCCCGTCGATGTAGTTGCCTTCATAACTCATCAGGCTTGATAAAAACAGAATGCCGAAAATCACGAAGTTGTAAACCAGGATAAAGCTTTTCATACCTTGCCCGTCGTATGCTTCGGTAAAGCTCAGAATGCAGGTAAATGCAATCACTACCAGAAATACTGTACGCAGAGCTGTTTTGCAGACTTTATTGCGTAATAACATTTTCAGTTCCAGCCGCATGTATTCGCCAATCTCTCCGTAGCGGTCCAGGAATTTGTATTCGGATACATGCTTTACCTTGGTGTCTTCTACTTTATTGATTTCGTTATAAATCAATTTTATCATCAGTCCGCGATTGATGAACCATAGCACTATGATAGCTGCAAATACTCCGGTGAAGGTGAGAAGATGTCCAAGGATAAACCCTTCTCCTAAGTCGACGGACCAGTCGAATAGCGGACTGTTGTCCGGTATGAACATTCCGGCAGCGATACTCCCGTATGCCAGTATAGGCAGGATTATCCACCAGACGCGTTCGTTCATCAATGTCCGGCATAGCAGGAACCAGTAATTGTTGAGCACCATCAACAACCATATTCCGATACTATAGGTCAGTACACCCGTTATGCCGTAAAATCTGGTAATGCTGATGATGGCGAACGGAACGAAGAAGAACAGCCATATCAGGTTGAAGCCGTTCAATCCGGAACGTATCAGCAGGAAATCGATAAGACGGTTGCGTTTTACCGGTAGCAGCAGATAGGGCTTTACCTCTTGGGCAGGCGTTTTCTGAAATGGAAAACGCATCAGGAAATCCAGGCAGAGGATAAATATGAGCCCGCTGTTCAGGACATGATATGCTTCGGTTGCCCCGTCGTTGAAAGCAAACGCAAAACTCGTTCCGAAGAATACCAGATAACCAGCCCAGAATACAGCCATGAAGTACATCCAGAATTTTCCGAATTTATTCTTCTCGTACATCGGGTTTCGCTTGGCTGCCAACTTTCCGTGCTTGCGTAATTCTATAAAGAGGTTCATAATGGATAGATGGTTAATGTATATGAAAAAGGCTGCGCTGCTTCACGAACAACGCAGCCTTTTGAAAACTGTGACTTTGGTTGTGAGTTGAAAAATCAGACTGCTGATAGTACGGTTTGTAAAGGGCTACTTTACGCCTCTAAAGGTCAACTCTACAACGCTAAAGGTCTACTTTACGACTCCTGGTGTAGACCCCTATTTCTTTTCGGGGCTGATCATTGAAACAGTAATTTGGTTCTTCTGTTTCAGGAGTTCGTTGGCAAATTTCTGGACATCTTTTGCTGTGATTCCATTGACGATTTGCTCGTAATCCTTTATCGGATTGATACCGGTATAGAGATATTCGTCTATGCTGTTCAGCCAGTAACCGTTTTCTTTCAGATTTTCGTTATGCTTCTTCAGCATGTACTCTTTCACTTTGTTCAGGCTGGCTTCATCGGGACCGTTTTTGGCGAAAGCTTCCGCTTCGGCATAGATAATCTTCATCAGTTTGTCCTGCTTGTCGGGAGCTGTATTGAAGAAGATTTGCAGAACGGCTCTTTCCGTAGGATATTTAACAAGCTGTCCCATAGGATATACACCATAAGTACCACCTTCATCTTCACGTACTTTCTCCGTATAGATTAAGTCCAGGAGCTGGTCGGTCATGCTCATGAGAATATCGTTGCGGAGCGTGTATGCGCAAGTACCGCTGTAAGAGATGAAGTTATTTACCTTCGGAGTCTCTTGCTGACGGATAAACTCGTTTTTGTAGATTCCTTTGCGCATTTCGATGTGGTTGTCCTTGAATGTTTCTTTGCGGTTGATAGAGGGTAATGAACCCAGATAAGATTCAATCAGAGGTTTCACGGCTTCCACATCGACGTTTCCTACTAAAATAAAGGTAAAGTCGCTGGCGTCCTTGAAACGGTCCTGATACATGGAAAGAATCTTGTCGTAATCCATCTTGTCTACCATATCGGCTTTCATTCTCAGAGTTCTGGGGTGCTTCATGTAGAGAGTGGACGTGATGGAGTCGCTGAAAGAAGAACTCGGGTTCAGGTCCATGTTCTGCAATTCGGCCTTGCTGCGGTTTTTATAAGACGCAAAAGCATTGTCGTCACGTCTTGGAGCTGTGAAAGTCAGATAGGTGAGCTGCATCATTATCTCAAAGTCTTTGGGAGAGCAACTGCCTGTTACGGCTTCTGTCTTATCGCCGATTCCGTAGTTTACGGAAGCTTTTTTACCGGCCAGCACTTTTTCCAGTTCAATAGCGCTGAAATTGCCAAGACCGCCTAATGCTACTGCATCCAATCCGTTGATATTGATGATTTCCGAGTCGGGGAAGAGTGAGCTACCACCCATACTTACACCTTTCATACGAATTTCATCGGCTTTGAAATCTGTCTTTTTGATGATAACTTTAACTCCGTTGGACAGTGTCAGCATAGTAGTTCCGAAAATATCGTCTTTCTCTTCAGAAATGATTTTACCGCCTTTCGGAGCTTCTTTCATCAAGGGCTCGTTAGAAACTTTATCTACATACGGAGTAAGTTTCTCTGATTTTACCGCTTTCAGAAGGTTCTTGATAGCTTCCTCTGTGGGGAGCTTTAAGCCTTCTTTCTCAGGACCGAACAGGGCTACCACCTGGTTGCTGTCTGTCACCATTTGCTGCATCATCTGGTTCAGGGCGGTTACGGGAATAGCCGGTGCTATCTGGTTGATGATGGTATATTCGTTGGCAATGCCCGGAATCGGTTCGTTGTCGAGGAAGTGACGGACATATTCTTTTACATAGCTTTCATTCTTACGCTTGTCGCGTTCCTGGAAAGCCGATTCCAGATGGCGCAGATATTCTGCACGGGCACGGCTGTACTCGGTTTCGGTAAAGCCGAATTGGCGTGCGCGTTCGATTTCGCGGAGAACGGTTGAGATACCGTTTTCAATGGCATCTTCCTTGCAGACTACAATTCCGGTAAAAGCATCCTTTGTCTTGGCTACGAAGAAGTCATCGTCATAGGTTGCGGCATAGATATAAGGCGGGTTAGCTGCCTGGAGCAATTCGTTCAGACGTGCATTCAACATGTTGGTAATCAGTGTCGCTGCATAGTCTTGCATCAGATAACCCACGTTGCTTTTCTCCTCTCTGGGAGTTGTTTCGTGCTTATTGAAGATAAAGGTTTGTACATAAGGCTGTTCCTTGTCACGTGCAACCAATATGATAGGTTCTTTATTATCGTTTACCGGGTAGTATTCGCGTTTGGCACCATTGGGCTGGGCGGGAATATCTGCAAACATCTTCTTAATCAGGGCTTCAGTGGCATCTACGTCAACGTCACCCACCACCATGATACCTTGTAAGTCGGGACGGTACCATTTTTCATAGTAGTCTCGTAAAGTCTGAGGCTTGAAGTTCATTACAACGTCCATGGTTCCGATAGGGAAGCAGTTGGCGTATTTTGTTCCGGCAAACATGGCGGGAAGCATTTTCTCCTGAAAACGTTGCATGGCACTCATGCGGGTACGCCATTCTTCATTGATAACGCCGCGTTCCTTGTCTATTTCTTTGGGATCCAGAGTAAGGTCGTTGCTCCAGTCGTGAAGAATCAGCAGACAAGAGTCGATAGCACCCGGAGTATTGACCGGTACATTGGAAATGTTATAAACCGTTTCGTCTATGGACGTGTAGGCATTCAGGTTTTCACCGAATTTCACGCCGATGCGTTCCAGGTATTGTATCAGGGACTTTCCGGGGAAGTGAGTCGTTCCATTGAAACACATGTGCTCCAGGAAGTGGGCAAGACCGCGCTGGTTGTCCTCTTCTTGTATGGAGCCTACTTTTTGGGCAATGTAGAAGTCGGCGCGGTTAGCCGGAAGACTGTTTTTACGGATGTAATAGGTCAACCCGTTGTCCAGCTTACCGATACGTACATCCTGATCGATAGGAATAGGCGGCAGTTGTTGCGCAGATACCTGTTGGAAGTTGCAGCATACGATTAATGCGGCAATCCATAAGTTACGTAATAAATGTTTCATCATTATTTGATTTTAAAATGTTTTTGCCTTATCTGTCGAAGTGATAAATAATAAATCACAAAAGAGTCTTGTTTTTTTATTTGATTGCTTCCCGGATACGTACTAATCTGGTTAAAAGTCTTTCCAGTAAATCCAGTTTCAGCATATTGGCACCGTCACTTTTGGCTACGGCAGGATTTTCGTGTGTTTCGATGAACAAACCGTCTGCGCCTACTGCGATGCCTGCCTTTGCTATGGTTTCAATCAGCTGAGGCATACCGCCTGTAACGCCGCTGGTTTGGTTGGGTTGTTGCAGGGAGTGGGTGACGTCCAGTATGACGGGGAAGCCGAAGGTTTGCATTTCCGGTATTCCGCGATAGTCTACTACGAGGTCTTGATAGCCGAAGGTTGTCCCGCGTTCGGTAATCATCACGTTCTTATTGCCGGCTTCCACCACCTTGTCTGCTGCGAATTGCATGGCAAGCGGAGAGAGGAACTGTCCTTTCTTTATATTGACGGTCTTGCCGGTCTTGGCTGCGGCTACCAGCAGGTCGGTTTGTCTGCAAAGGAAAGCAGGGATTTGCAGAATATCTACATATTCGGCTGCCATGGCAGCTTCTTCGGCGGCATGGATGTCTGTTACGGTGGGTACTCCGAATGTGTCGTGCACTTTTTTTAGGATTTTCAGGGCTTTTTCATCACCTATACCCATGAAAGAGTCCAGACGCGAGCGGTTGGCTTTACGGTACGAGCCTTTGAATACGTAAGGAATCTGCAGTTTGTCGGTAATAGCCACTACGCGTTCGGCAATGCGCATTGCCATATCTTCTCCTTCAATAACACAAGGACCTGCCAGCAGAAAGAAGTTTCCGGCAGGATTATTTTTCAGTTCAATCATACGTTTTTTTGAATTATGAGTTATGGATTACGAGCTATGAAAAGTTCATATCTCAGTTGGGTATAATCAATGTTATCGCTTCGTGCAGCACACCAATGTCCAATGGAAAATGCCGGTCGAGGATACGTCCGTCCAAATCGACGGAAGCATTTTGTGCACGTAATACTTTTATCTTTTGGGTACGGTAGGGTTTTACCACTTTATGGTTTAGAATCCGTCCTTCCATCAACATCCATATTCCCGAAAAGAGTTGCAACAGTTCGGGGCGGTAGATAACCGATACATCCAGCCAGCCATTGTAAGGTACTGCACTGGGTGCCTGTCCGTATCCCCATGCACTGCCTATGCACACCGTCATAATGCGCCCGCGTATATGCTCGCCGTTTATTTTAAGGTGCATACGATATAATTTCCGCTCAAAAATCAAGGAGATGAATGCCATAAAATAAGAAAGGAACTTTACCCCCCAGAAGCGCTTGCATTGGTCGGTGATTTTTACAATGCGGGCTCCAAGACCGATATTGATGGCATTCAGGAAATAGCGGGTCATGTGTTTTTGGCCGTCATAGTAATAACATGTGCCGACATCTATTTTACGGCGTCGGTTATTTATGATACAATCTACGGCTTCCTTGTATTCCGAACTCATTTCCCAATATTTGGCAAAGTCATTGCCGATACCATTGGGGATAATGCCGATAGCGATGTTCTCTTTATCTTCCGCATTGGAAAGCATTATGCCGTTGATTGCATCGTTCAGTGCACCGTCACCTCCTACAACGACAATGGTGCGGTAACCGTTGTTGGCAAGTATGCCTGCCAGACGTTCTACGGAGCCGAACCCTTCGGACTGCACATAGTCGTAAGACACACCTTTGCTGTCCATATATGCTTTAATCTCTTTCCACCGTTTCTGCACTTTGCGCGTTCCGGCTTTGGGGTTATAGATTACGCCCCATTTATCGGGTTCTACACTCATATATCCGTTTCTTTCAATCGGTCCAACATTTTCATAAATCTGCCGCTTAAGCGGTGTTGCCGTCAAAGATACTAAATCTCTTTGAGTTTTGACTTTACAAAAGCTATCTTTTCTTCCATGGGCCACCGGGCGTCCATCCAATGGATAGTAAAGCCTCGTCTTTCCATCCCCCGGAACCAGGTCATCTGGCGTTTGGCAAATTGGTGGATGGCTATTTCCAGTTGGCTGAACATTTCATCATAGGTCAGCTTGCCAATGACGTAAAGTGTCAGATACTTGTATTCCAGTCCGTAGTAAATGAGGTCGTCGGGACAAATGCCTGAATCTATCAGCCGGCGTACTTCATCTACCATTCCTTCGTCCAGTCGTTGGCGCAGGCGACGGGTAATTTTCTCACGTCGCAGTTCCCGGTCTATGTCTACGCCGATAATGAGGCTGTTCAGTTGTGGAAATGAGCGTGCGTCTATCGGAGTATGAGCATAATATTCTTCGATTTCAATGGCTCGGATGGCTCGTTTCACCGTATCTACATCCGTTGTATTGTGCAGGTTCTTATAGGTTTGCAATATTTCGGTCAGTTCTTCCAGTGATTTATTTGCCAGGCGGTTGCGCAATTCCGGATTCTCGGGTACAGGCAGTAGTTTGTATCCTTTGAGTACGGATTCCAAATACATTCCCGTTCCGCCGCATACAATGGGCAGGCAGCCTTTTTGTTTAATGCTTTCATAGGCAGCCAGGAAATCGCGTTGGTATTCAAATACATTGTATTTATATCCCGGGTCGGCTATATCAATAAGGTGGTAAGGTACTTGTCTGCCGTTTACAATGTAGTCGGCCAGGTCTTTTCCTGTACCGAGATCCATGCTCCGGTATATTTGCCGGGAGTCGGCACTGATGATTTCCGTATTGAGTTCTGCTGCCAACGCGGCGGCAAATGGAGTTTTGCCGGATGCTGTAGGGCCTAATATGGCGATTAAATCATAGTCAGGCATATACTAAGTATTTGTAATTCGTTTACAAAGATAATGCAATTTGCGGGTAGATAAAAAGAACCGGTTCATTTTATTCTGTAAGGATATAATTTCTCTTTACATTTAAAGTGTATACCTGAAAAAGGAAGTGAAAAAAACGTCATCCTTCTTAAAAGGTGTTATAAAACATATCTTTTTCTTTGGATAATTTGCAGATTTAGCAAATGTCCGTATCTTTGCAATGTGTTTTTCATAGTATTAGATTTAAGGTTAACAAAGGTTGGAGTACAGCGGTACTCCTTTTTTTTGCTCTATACTTTCCTTTTCTTGCTGCATATTTTTATAGGACTATTACGGTAATATAAAATGTATCTTTATTTTTAACCTATTGATATATAGAATATTAATTGAATATATGTTACATGTATGATAAAGAATGTAACATATAAAAAAAATATGTAATGTCATCAAAAAAACATGTTATACGATTTTCAGAATCACATGTGTGTCTTTTGTACATTTGTTGCGGAAAAGCCAGAAATATAAAACTACTCATATTAAATATGCAAATATGAAGAACTCTTTATCTTTCGTGTGCCTTAAAAATATTAGTAACTATAAAATCGAGTATTGATGAATAAAAGATCTTTTTTTGCAATTTTATCGGCTTTATTAGTCTCTGCCGGTACATTGGGAAGTTTTTCTTCTTGCAATTTGTCCAAAGCACATGGAAATTTACCTGCTGTAAAGGATTCTACAGCCCTTTTTGATTATTTTACTTATAAAGGTGATGATGATTTTTACAAGGAAAATCCATTGCCTGATGATGAGTCGTTTTATAATCCTATTTTGCCTGGTTGGTATTCAGATCCTAGTATATGTACAAATGGAGAAGGAGACTATTTCTTAGTGACTTCTACTTTTACTTATTTTCCAGGTGTACCTATCTTTCATAGTAGGGATTTAGTAAATTGGAAACAGGTAGGACATGTTCTTAGCCGTCCTTCCCAATTGGTTAATATGAAAGGGCAGCATGTGAGTGGGGGAATTTTTGCACCGGCTATTTCATATAATCCCCATAATAAGACTTATTATATGGTAACCACTAATGTGGGAGCGGGTAATTTCTTTGTGAAAACTCAGGATCCTTTTGGAGAATGGTCTGATCCTATTATGTTGCCTGAAGTAGGCGGTATAGATCCGTCTTTCTTCTTTGACGAAGACGGAAAAGCTTATATTGTAAATAATGATGATGCTCCGGATTATAAACCAGAGTATAGCGGGCATCGTACAATCCGCATACAAGAGTTTGATGTAAAGTCAGATAAAACGGTTGGACCTCGCAAAATTCTGGTAAACAAAGGTGTGCATCCGGAAGAAAAACCTATTTGGATAGAAGGTCCCCATATGTATAAGATTAATGGGAAATATTTCCTCATGGATGCGGAAGGTGGTACGAGTACCTGGCATTCTGAAGTTATTTTCCGCAGTGATTCTCCAATGGGAACTTTTACGCCTTGGACGAAAAATCCGATATTAACACAACGCCATCTTAGTGCTGAACGTCCTAATCCGATTACTTGCGCCGGTCATGCTGATTTGATACAAACCAAAGAAGGCGATTGGTGGGCTGTATTTTTGGCATGCCGTCCTATAAATAATAAGTTTGAAAATTTAGGGCGTGAAACATTTTTAATGCCGGTAAGGTGGAGCGAAGATGGTTTTCCTTATATGACGCAAGAAAATGAAATAGTTCCTCTGATTCTAAAACGAACAGGCGTAAAGCGTGATGCCAGTGTGACATTTGGTAACTTCGAAGAATTTGAAGATTTTGATAACACTTCTTTGGGAATGCAGTGGATGACATTGCGTGCTCCTGCTACTGAATTGTATTCTTTATCCGATGCTCCGGGCTTTTTAACTTTGAAGTGTGCCGCTGTCAGTGCTACTGAAAAGGACACTCCTGCTTTTGTTTGCCGTCGTATGCAGCATCATAAATTCGAATCTACTACCCGTATGTTGTTTAATCCTTCCAATGAAAAGGAAGAGGCTGGTATGTTACTGTTTAAAGATGAAAAGCATCAATATTTACTTGCTGTAAATAAGCAAGGAGAAAATAAATCTGTTTTTCTAAAACGAATAGGTGAGTCTGAACAAGTTTTGGCTTCTGATACAATCCCTGAAAAAACAAAAGAAATTTATTTGAAAGTAATATCTCAAGGTACTCATTATGATTTTTATTATTCTTTAAAAGGAGCGGAAGATTGGACTTTGCTCTGTAAAGATGTCGATGCAAGCTATCTTTCTACAGCTACAGCTGGCGGATTTACGGGTAGTGTGATAGGGCTGTATGCTGTTTGTAAGTGATATTTATTGTTGCATGTAACATGAAGAATAATTTCTGTTACATGCAACAAATCCTATGTAACGTTTGTGTGGATATGTGGAACACTTTCACAATTATTTTTTTATATATTTAAAATATATTTGCGCGGTGAAATCAATCATGTTAACTGTTAGCGTTTATTAATCTTATACTAATAAAAATGAAATGTATGTATGATGATAGCTAAGGCTATTAAAGAATGACTGATGATTAGAGAACAATGTAGTTAATTAACATCTTAAACTAATGGTAATGAAAAATGTAGTAAAAAAAAATCAAAAGATTCCTTACCTCTTTTTACTCATGCTGTTCTGTTGCCTAATGGCATCGGCACAAAGTGGGATAACGGTAAGGGGAACTGTCTTTGACAATAATGGTGAGACGGTCATTGGTGCCTCAGTGGTATTAAAAGGTAATAATTCAATAGGTACGATTTCAGATATAGATGGTAATTTTATGTTGACTGTGCCCAATGAAAACCCTACTCTTATTGTTTCATTTGTGGGAATGAAGACCAAAGAAGTAAAAGCGACCTCAAAAGGTTTGATCAAGATAACTTTGGAAGATGATTCTCAACAGTTAGAAGAGGTTGTCGTAGTAGGTTATGGTCAGCAGAAAAAAGCATCAGTTGTAGGTTCTATTACACAAACGAGTGGAAAAACGTTGGAACGTGCCGGGGGGGTATCGAGTCTTGGTGCTGCTCTGACTGGTAATTTGCCTGGTGTTATTACTTCTTCTTCTACAGGAATGCCTGGTGAAGAAGATCCTCAAATTATTATTCGTACTAAAAGTTCTTGGAATAATAGCGAACCATTGGTATTAGTTGATGGAGTTGAACGTGAAATGAGTTCAGTGGATATTTCCTCTGTAGAAAACATTTCTGTATTGAAAGATGCTTCTGCAACGGCTGTTTATGGTGTGAAAGGTGCTAACGGAGTTATTCTTATTACGACAAAACGTGGTAAAGAAGGAAAAGCTAATGTTCAAATTAAAGCTAATGTAACAGCGAAAGTTGTGTCAAAGTTGCCGGAAAAGTATGACGCTTATGATACTTTTTATTTAATGAATCATGCTATTGAGCGTGAGGCTTGCATAAATCCGGCTGGTTGGTCTAACTATACGCCTGCTGCTATTATTAATAAGTATCGTAATCCGGCTAATGCTGAAGAGTGGGATCGTTATCCTAATGTGGATTGGGAGGATTTTCTTTTCAAAAAAAGCACCATGTCTTATAATACGAGCGTTAATGTGTCAGGTGGAACAAAAAGTGTTAAGTATTTTGCTGCTGCCGATTTTGTGAGTGAGGGTGACCTATTTAAGACTTTTGATAATAACCGTGGTTATAATTCTGGATTTGGTTACAACCGTATTAATGTTCGTAGTAACTTGGATTTTAGCTTAACTAAGACTACGAAGTTTTCTACTAATCTTTTTGGCTCAAACGCACAACGTACTTTGCCATGGGCAATGGCGGATAATGATGCTACTTATTGGAGTGCCGCTTATAAGTCAGCTCCTGATGCTATGCATCCGATTTACTCTAATGGTATGTGGGGGTGGTATGCACCTCGTGATGCTGACGTACCTAATTCTGCTTATTTTTTAGCAACGGGAGGTACGGAAAAACGTACGACAACAAAAGTTACCACAGACTTTATTCTTGAACAGGATTTGGCTATGTTGACGAAAGGACTGAAGTTTAAGGCTAATTTTTCTATGGACTACCAGTTTGTAGAAAAAAGTCGTGGTATTAATGATCAGTATAATGACTCGCAACGCATGTGGGTGGATCCTAATACCGGGGAAATTTCTTATAAGTTCGATCCTGATTCTGGTACAGGTATTGACAAGGTAGAGAATCCTATTTATTGGTCAACTCAGGCTGGTAGTGCAGATATTGGTAGTACTTATCGTAAACTCTATTACTCATTTCAATTGGATTATGCTCGTAAGTTTGGGAATCATGAGGTGTCTGCGCTTGGTTTGTTTAGCCGTTTGAAAGAGGCGCAAGGAAGCGTTTTCCCTATTTATCGAGAAGATTGGGTATTCCGTGTCACTTACAATTATGCTATGCGTTATTTCTTCGAAGCTAATGGAGCCTATAATGGCTCTGAGAAGTTTGGTCCTGACTATCGTTTTGCATTCTTTCCTTCCTTGTCTTTGGGTTGGATGATCAGTGAAGAGAAATTTATGAAGAAACTAAAATTTCTTGATATGCTGAAGCTACGTGCCTCTTGGGGACGGGTTGGTGATGATGCCGTAGTTCTGCCTTGGCAGAGATTTACATCAGGTCGTTTTTTATACAAAGATCAATGGCAGAATAGCGGTAATGCTGTTATGGGAAGCATAAACCCTGATAATTCACCTTATTCTTTTTGGAGTATTTCAATGTTGGGTAATTCCAATATTTCATGGGAAACAGTAGAAAAACGTAATATTGGTTTAGACTATGCTTTTTTAGATGGTTTAATTGCTGGTTCTGTGGATGTATTTAATGATACTCGTTCTGATATTTTGGTGGCTGGTGGTAGTCGTGCTATTCCATCATATTTTGGAACTACTCCTCCGCGTGCTAATTTAGGTAAGGTAAATAGTCATGGTTATGAGTTGGAACTTCGTTTGAACTATGTCTTTAATAATGGATTGCGTACTTGGCTGAATACTAGCATGACCCATGCTGTCAATGAAGTCAAGTTCAGAGATGACGCTCCTCTATTGCCTGCTTATCAACAAGGAGCCGGTCATGCTATTGATCAAGTAAATTCTTATATTGATCATGGAAATTTAGCTACTTGGGATGATGTAATTGGCAGTACAGCTTGGACAACAGGCAATAATTATAAGTTGCCAGGTGATTATAATATTATTGACTTTAATGGTGATGGTATAGTAGATAAAGATGACAGTGCTCCATATCAGTATTCTACTACACCGCAAAATACATATAATGCTTCTATCGGTTTTGAATGGAAAGGATTTAGTTGTTTTGCACAATTTTATGGTGTGAATAATGTGACGCGTGAAGTAAACTTTCCGACTTTTCGAAGCACTGCTCATGTAGCTTATGTAGAAGGTGATTATTGGACACCTAATGGTACAGCTTCTCTACCTACTCCACGTTGGGGTACGACGGTAGATGCTGCGGCTTCTGGTACACGTTATTGGTATGATGGTTCTTATATTCGTTTGAAAAATGTAGAATTTTCCTATACCTTTAAAGGAAATTGGCTGAAGAAATTAGGGGTGAATACTGCACGACTCTATTTGAATGGTGATAATCTTTACATGTGGACTAATATGCCTGATGATCGTGAGTCTAATACAGGCTTCAGCTCTTCAGATGGTGCTTATCCTACCGTGCGCCGTTTCAATATTGGTATTGACATAACTTTATAAGAGCAATGACTATGAATAAATATATCAACAAAATCTTTTTAACTTCAGCTTTTGCTGTGGCAAGCCTGTTAGGTACTACTTCATGTACCGATTACTTGGATAAGTCGCCCGAAAGTGATTATCAGGCAAACGACCCGTATAAGAATTTTATGAATTTTCAGGGATTTACCGAGGAACTTTATAATTGCATACCTGTTGTTTCGAATAGTGAATATCACACTTGTTTTAATTATGGTGAAGATGTATATTGGGAACCTCAGGAAGTTCGTTTGCAAACTCGTAATGTAGATGATGGAGACTTTTGGGGATGGACTACTGCTTATTATGGCTATCCTAGAAGTGGAGGCTCAGCCGGAACTTCAAATCGTAGAGATAAAGGGGATTTATGGACTAATGCTTGGTATGCCATTCGTAAGGCTAATCTTGGTATTGCTAATCTGCAAAATTTGGTTAGTGCTACCGAAGAAGAGCGTAAACTTATTGAAGGACAACTTTATTTCTTTCGTGCTTGGTTCCACTTTATGCTAATGGAGTGGTGGGGTGGAATCCCTTATATTGATGAGCTACTTTCTCCGGATGTCAATCCAACTTTACCTCGGCTTTCCTGGCAGGAATGTGCAGAGAAGTGTGTATCTGATTTTGAACATGCAGCAACTTTATTGCCGGTTGATTGGGATGAAACAACTGCTGGTAAAGTTACTCTTGGAAAGAATAACATGCGCATTAATAAAATTATGGCATTGGCCTATAAGGGAAAGACGCTTCTTTGGGCTGGTAGTCCGCTTATGAATTGGGCGTCAGGTGGCTCAAGAGAGTATAATGTAGAGTTATGTAAACGAGGGGCAGATGCATTAGGTGAAGCACTTCAACTGACAGAGAAAACTAAACGTTACGAATTAGCTGATTTTTCGGAATATAATGATATCTTTTTGCTTCATAATTCTAATGGAAAATTGAATGGCGTAAAAGAAAGTATATTCATGGAAAATTTGATTGATTATAGTGCTCGGTGGCGTTGGAATATGATAAACGATTTTCGTCCACAAAGTATTGAGTCCTCTGGAATCAAGAACTTTCCTACTGCCAATTATGTAAATTACTTTGGTATGAAAAATGGATATCCCATTAAAAATATGACACAGGCCGATGCGGAATCAGGTTATGATCCTACTTATCCTTGGAAAGATCGTGATCCACGTCTTTACAAAGTCATAATGTTTGACGGTATGAAGTTTAAGAGTACTGGTGGTGCAGGCGGTTCTGTGGAACTTTTCACTGGTGGTCGGGAAAGTGAAGAAACGAATCCTAATAAAGGGTGCTTTACAGGCTATATGAACAGCAAGCTTTGTCCGCAATTGATGAATACCATTGATGGTTATAAGGAAAACAATATCATGATCCTTAATTTAATGCGTTTAGCTGATGTCTATTTGATGTATGCTGAAGCGACTGCTGTAGGTTATGGAACCCCACAGAGCAAAGCTACTACTTATTCATTGACTGCGGTAGAAGCGATTAATAAGGTTCGTCAACGTGCAGGTGTGGCTTCTGTACTGGATAAGTTCTTGAATAATACTGTTGACTTTTTGGGTGAGGTGCGTCGTGAACGGGCAGTAGAATTGGCTTTTGAGGGCTTCCGTTTCATAGATCTTCGTCGTTGGATGCTACTGACGCAAAGCCCATATACGCTCAAGACAAAAATAGAGTTTGATCGTGCCGATCCTAATAATTATAATTATGATGCTCCGGAAGAAAATCCTATAAAAAACTTACGTGAGGTTGTCTTGTTCGAGCGTCAATATACTGACAGGCACTATTGGTATCCGCTTCCACGAAAGGACGTGAATATTTATGAAGGATTTTATCAGAATCCTGGTTGGTAATTACCTATTAACTAATAATGACGTTAAAAATGAAAAGAAAGTATCTATATATTGGCTGTACGGTGCTTGCCATGTCGTTATTCAATACGACAAGGGTACAAGCGCAAGAAAAGAAAGACAGCTTGGTGAATGTAGCTTTCGGTACAGTTGCACAGGAAGATTTGACGAATGCCATATCTACAGTTAGCACGTCCGAACTGATGAAAAAGGTGAATAGTTCCAATAGTCTGGTGGGGCTGGAGAGCTTGGTCGGTGGATATACTGGTAATATTTGGGGACAGGGAGCTTTGGTCTTAGTAGATGGAGTTCCTCGTAATGCAAGTAACGTACGCGCTTCTGAAGTAGAAAGTATTTCGGTGCTAAAAGATGCAGCAGCCGTAGTTCTTTATGGAAGTCGTGCTGCTAAAGGTGTTATACTTATTACTACTAAACGTGGTAAGGATGGACCAATGAGCATAAATGTTAGAGCCAATGCCGGCATCAATGTCCCGAAATCTTATCCGAAATATTTGGATGCAGATTGCTATATGACACTTTATAATGAGGCTTGCCGTAATGACGGTTTGCCTGAACGTTATGATGCGTCTACTATTTATCATACGGCTATGGGAACAAACCCTTATCGCTATCCCAATATTGATTTTTATAGTTCTGATTATTTGAAAAAGGTATATTACAATGCTGATGTTACAGGTGAGATTTCCGGAGGCAACGAGCGCACTCACTATTACCTGAATTTTGGGATGAACTATAATAATGATTTGTTAAAATGGGGGGAAGCAAAGAATAATTATGATATGAGTTTCAATATACGTGGTAATGTGGATATGAAACTTACTTCATGGTTAAAAGCTACTACTAATGCAGCAGTAATTTATACAAACCAATATGATGGTCGCGGTGACTTTTGGGGAGCAGCTTCAACCTTGCGTCCTAATTGGTTTGCTCCTTTGCTGCCCATTGATATGATGGATCCAAATTCTTCTTCAATTCAAGATTACATAACGAATAGTAATCATTTAATTGGTGGAAAATATTTGTTGGGTGGTACATCGGCTGATCTTACTAATCCATTTGCAGATTTGTTGGCAGCAGGTTATGTTAAAGAGAAAGCTCGTATGTTTATGTTTGATGTTAGTTTGACAGCCGATTTAAGTTCTGTTCTTAAAGGTTTATCTTTCAAGACAGCTTACAGTGTGGACTATACTTCTTATTATTCGGAAGCTTTTAATGAAACTTATGCAGTTTATGAGCCTACATGGGCCAATGTAAACGGTAAAGATATGATTATTGCTTTACAAAAGCATAATAATGATAAGAAAGATGCCAATGAATACGTAGGCAAGTCTATGTATGATCAAACTATGATGTTTAGTGCACAGTTCGACTATAATCGAACTTTTGCTAAACGCCATAATGTAGCGGCTACCCTTTTAGGCTGGGGCTATCAGATGCAAAGTACTGCGGATGAGAATCATGAAAGTAGCGATTATCATCGTACAAGTAATGTGAATTTGGGCTTGCGTGCTGCATATAATTATGATCATAAGTATTATGCAGACTTTAGTGGTGCAGTTGTTCATTCAGCTAAGTTGCCTGAAGGCAATCGCAATGCTTTTTCACCATCGGTTACTTTAGGCTGGAGAATCAGTCGGGAAGATTTCTTTAAAGAGAATGTTTCTTGGGTGGATGATTTGAAATTGACAGCTTCTTATGCAAACTTGCATCAAGATCTTGATATTGAAAACTATTATATGTATAAGGGATATTTCTCTAAGACGGATGGTCATTGGGTTCAATGGCATGATGGTACTGCTGGTGGCTGGACTCCAACTTCTAAGCGTGGTGAAAATAATGATTTAAGTTTCGTAACCCGTCAGGAATTTCGTGCTGGTATTGATGCTACTTTATTTAATCATTTAATAAGATTAAATGCTAATTATTTCAGGCAGAATACGAAAGGATTGCTTACTCAGGGAGCGTCTACAATTTATCCTTCTTATTTCCAGCTGAGCGAGAATAATACTTTCTTACCTTGGATTAACTACAATGAGGATAGACGTACTGGTTTTGACTTTGCATTGACTGCCAACAAGAAGTTTGGTGATTTTGACATAACACTTGGTTTCAGTGGTATGGTGTTTAATTCTGAAGCTTTGAAACGTGATGAAATGTACGATGAAGATTATCAGAGACGGCAGGGACGTGCGCTTGATGTTTCTTATGGTTATGTATGTGAAGGTTTCTTTCAAGATCAGACTGAAATTGATGAACATGCCCGTCAAACTTTTGGTACAGTGAAGCCGGGTGACCTGAAATATAAGGATATTAATGAAGATAAAGTGATTGATAGTAAAGACCAGGTTGAACTAGGCAAAAATGGCTGGTCAGCTCCTCCTTTCTCTTTTGGATTAAATCTGACAGTGAAGTATAAAAATTTCTCACTCTTTGCTATGGGATCGGGACAAACAGGGGCAGTAGATTTCAAAACAAGTTCCTATTATTGGAATCGTGGAACAAGTAAGTTTTCAGAAGTTGTGTGGGGACGTTGGACAGAGGAAACAAAAGAAACAGCTACTTATCCACGTTTGACCACAACAAATGGTGCAAACAATTATCAGACTTCTACTTTTTGGATGTATAAACGTAATTATTTCAATTTGAATCAAGTGCAATTAACCTATGATTTTCCAGAAAAGACTTTCAAAGGATCATTCGTGCGTGGACTAAGTGTATATTGCGGTGGTAACAGTTTACTTACAATTTCAAAAGAACGTAAACATCTGGAATTGAGTACTGGTTTTCCACAATGCCGTAATTTTTACGCAGGTTTCAAGGCTGCATTCTGATTTAACGGACAAATAAATAGATGATTATGAAAAAGAAAATATTACTTTTTATAGCGAGTGCCTTGATATTTTCCAGCTGTGACGACTTGTTTGAACCGGCTCTTGAAAATCAACAGGGAACTGAACAAATGTATGATGATCCGGAATACGCACGAGGAATCTTGCATAATGTATATAGTTTGATTCCAGGCTATTATAATAATAGTGAATATGCTACGGATGATGCTGTAACTAACCAAATGACTGATACTTTCTTACAGATGGCTACAGGAGCTTGGACAAACTCTTCATATAATCCATTAAGTCAGTGGACAAACTCTTATAATGCAATTCAATATATCAATTTGTTTTTGGAAAATGCAGATGAAGTTAAGTGGTCTGATGATGAGGAAATGAATAGCTTATTTGCACGTCGTATGAAAGGTGAAGCTTACGGACTTCGTGGCATGTTCTATTACTACTTAATGCGTGCGCATGCGGGCTTTGGAGAAAATGGTGAATTGCTTGGTGTGCCACTTATTACAGAATATCAGACATCCCAATCGGATTTTAATTTGTCACGTGCTTCCTTCCAGGCCTGTTTAAGTTTTATTTATAGCGATTTGGCACAGGCGGAAGCTTTATTGCCACTAGAATATGAGGATGTGTCTACAGTACCTGTTGATTTTCAAAGTTTAACGATGGATGTTAGCAAGTATAATAATGTTATGGGTGCCAAAGCACGTCAATTATTCAATGGGCTTATAGCTAAGGCTTTCCGGGCGCGTACAGCACTATTGGCCGCTAGTCCTTTATTTCAGGATGCTTCTAATAATGCTACATGGGCCGATGCTGCCAACGCAGCCGCTGATGTGCTTGATTACAAAGGAGGAAAGTTAGCTAGTGATGGCATAGAGTATTATTCTGCTGATATAGTAAATAAGGCGCAAGATGGTATCAACCCCGATGAGATACTTTGGAGAGCAGGTCGAACGAGTGGTGACAATACACAGGAGTCTCAAAATTTCCCACCGAGTTTGTATGGTACTGGTTATATGAATCCTTCTCAAAATTTAGTGGATGCTTTTCCGATGGCTAATGGTTATCCTATTGATAATGTGAATGGTAATTATAATATAAATGCTCCTTACACAGATCGTGACCCTCGTTTAAGTAAATACATCCTTTATAATGGCAGCACGATCAGCGAGAAAGGTGTGAACATAAATATTATTTCATCAAGTGCAGATGGTATTAATGTTACAGAAAATCGTTCTACCCGTACAGGGTATTACATGAAAAAGCGTCTGCGCATGGATGTGAACTGTGATCCGGCTGCGACTTCTAAACAACCACATTACGACCCTCGCATCCGTTTTACAGAAATGTTTCTTACATATGCTGAGGCTGCCAATGAAGCTTGGGGCCCAAAAGGAAAAAATGATAGAAACTATTCTGCCTATGATATTATTAAAGCTATCAGGAATCGCGCAGGTGTAGGTGGTGCAGATGATCCTTATTTGGAAGAATGTGCTACTGATCAGAATAAGATGAGAGAACTGATTCGTAATGAACGACGCTTGGAACTCTGTTTTGAGGGATTCCGTTTTTGGGATGTACGCCGTTGGAAATTAGATTTGAATGAGCCGGTATATGGTTTGGAATGGAACGGAAACGGTTATAGAAGAATTACTGTAGAAGAACGTTCTTATGAGGACTATATGTATTATTGCCCTATACCTAATTCGGAGGTGCTAAAATATAGTAATCTCATTCAAAACAAAGGATGGAAATAAATTAGTGAACATATTCAATATAGAATTTAGAATAATATGAAAAATAATTTAGTATACTGTGGATTGGCTTCATTGCTTCTGACTTTTACAGCTTGTGAGAGTTCACACAATGAGTTTCCCGATTTTGATTATCAAACTGTATATTTTGCCAACCAATATGCGTTGCGCACTGTTGAGTTGGGAGAAGACGAGTTTGTTGACAATTCAATGGACAATGAGCATAAAGTCTCTATAAACGCAGCTTGGGGTGGTGGATACACTAATCGTAATAATGTGATTATTGACTATATAGTAGATGAATCACTTTGTGAAAATCTTTATTTCAAAGGAACGGAAACCCCGTTGACTTTAATGCCTACATCTCATTATACATTGGCTTCTGAACAGATAAATATACCTGCAGGGAGTATTATGGGAGGGGTAGAAGTACATCTTACCGATGCGTTTTTTGCTGATGAGAAAGCATTGGAACAGAATTATGTGATACCATTGCGAATGACAGAGGTACAAGGAGCTGATTCCATTTTGGAAGGTAAAGCAGCAGTGGGAGATCCTGTTCTAACAAACAATGGACATTGGAGTGTGCAACCAAAGAATTTTATTCTTTATGCAGTAAAATATGTAAATCCGCAACATGGGGAGTATTTGCGTCGTGGAGTGGATAAAGCTGTGATAAATGGGGTGTCTTCTGATAAGATACGTCACAAACAATATGTAGAGAATGATGAACGTGTATATGTAACTACAAAGAGTCTGAAAGATAATATTCTTTCTTTATCTACTGAAGATGCCGGAGGAACTCTTTTCAATTATGATGTTCGTTTGTCTTTTGCTGATGACGGAACTTGTACAGTAGGTAGCGTTTCTGATGATCTCACAGTTTCAGGTACAGGCAAGTTTGTGAAAGACGGGGAAAAGAATAGTTTGGGGGGTAAAGACCGCGATGCTATTTATTTGGATTATACAGTTGATTTCAAGGGCAGAAATATGCGGTATGCCACTAAAGATACATTGGTGTTGAGCACTCGTGGAGTACAAGGTGGTGCGGCTTTTGAAATTGAAATCAAGTAGCCTTTTTATAAACCTTAAAATTAAGAGAATATGAAATATTTGAATAATAAACTAATCGGACTTGCTATGCTTGGGATGACAGCAATGGCGTGTACTGATGAGTATAATTGCAATCTTCAGGTGGAAAAGCCTGAGGATGTTGCAGTTAATGAATATTTGGCTAGTTTTGATTTGTTGAAATCATATATCAGTCGTGGAACTGACTCACCGTTTAAGCTGACGGCAAATATGGCTTCAACAGATTTTGTTGCAAAAGAAATTGCTTATAGTACCATTTTGAATAATTTTGATGGTTTGGATATAGGTGGATCATTTGCACCTGTTACTTCTGTGAAAGAAGATGACACTTATGATTTTGGAGGGATGCAATTAGTTGCTGATGCTGCTCAAGAAGCAGGTGTAACACTTTATGGTGGTACACTTTGTTCTAATCAAGAACAACGTGCAGCTTACTATGATGAACTGATACAGCCGGAGATTATTCCGATTGTACCGGAAAAAGGTAAAACTGTAATTTGTGACTTTGAAAATGATGAAATTGGTGCGGTTTATACTATGTCCAATGGCAGTCAGGCAGTGGTAGAAGATGATCCGGATGGGAAGACTGGTAAAACATTACACATAGGTACTGATAATGACAAAGCAAATAATTCATATCCTGTATTTAATGTAAAGTTACCGGAAGGTCGAAAATTGGGTGATTATGTAAACTTGGTCATTGATATGCGTATTGTTAACCAAGATGGTATTTATGGTCAAGGAATGAAGGTCTTTATTAATGGACAGGAATTTCATATTGGTGTAAATGCTCAAGGTTTTGGTTGTAATCCTAATATTTGGAATCGTGGAGCTATTATCAAGTTAAATGATAGCCAAGCTCCTGGTTTTAAATTACCTGATAATTTGAAAGACCTTACAGAATTTACATTGGCTGTAGGTTCACACTCTGGTGGTGCACAATATTATCTTGATAATATTATTATGAATTATGAAGTAGAAGGAGGTGGTGTTACAACAATTGATTTCGAAGGTGATAATGTAGGGATAACATATCCTATGTCTAATGGTAATCAATCAGTGGTAGAGAATAATCCCCAAGGTGATGGTAAAGTTTTACATGTGGGTACTGCTGCTGCTCCTTGTTCTTATTCTTATCCAAAGTTTACTGTTAAGTTGCAGGAAGGTAGGACATTGGGTGATTATACTGGTATTTCTCTTGACATGTATCTGATTGCTGGTAAAGGTGGCTGGGGAAGCGGTATGAGAGTGATCATAAATGGACAAGAATTTAATAGCGGAAAAGGGCCGTTTAATTTTGGTTGTGAGGCAGATAAATGGGGAAAAGATTTGATTCATATTACTTTCTTGAAGGAGGGTGAGACTGCGGAACCTGGACAAATTGTGATACCTAATTCAATGAAAGATTTAACAGAGATAGAGTTGGCTGTGGGATCAGGTTCGGGTGAATGGCATGCTTATATAGACAATATCAAACTCCATTGGAAAGCCGCTGATATCATTATTCCTGTACCTGAGGAAGAAAAGCCAAAAATTTTCACTAAAGAATTAGAAAAATGGATTGGTGGTATGATAGATGCCGGTGGTGAGACTGTAAAAGCTTGGAATATTGTGGGAGAACCTCTTGATAACACTATAAATGAAAATACTTTTGATTGGGCTAAATATTTAGGTAAAGAAGGTTATGCACGTACGGCTGTTGCATTGGCTCGTGATACGGCAAAAATAGATCTTGATTTATTTGTTAGCAATACTATTGAACAGTCTGAGGACATTGTAGGTAAATGCGGACAACTCATAGAATTGGTTAAATCATGGGAAGCTGATAATACAACTAAAATTGATGGTTACAACATTTTGCTTCATGCTAATTATTCTCAAAATGCAGATGTTCAAAAGGATAATGAAACTGCAATTGTGAATTTATTTACAAAGTTGGCTACAACTGGTAAATTGATACGTATATCAGATTTCAGTATGACAATGGTAAATAAGGAAGGTAATGCAATTCCTTGTTCTGAACTTTCATTTGAAGATAGGACAATTGCTGCTGAATATTGTACATTTATCATTAAAAAATATTTTGATTTAATTCCAGTAGACAAGCAGTACGGCATTTCAATATCTCGTTTGACTGAGAGTGGAAACAGTACTTTGATTTGTCCTTGGGATGCTAAGTATAATCGTACTGGAATGTACGTAGGAATAGTTGATGGTTTGAAAAATTAGTTTATGAAATTATTTATTTTAAAACTATTTCTCTTTTTTACTAGTATATTTTTATGGAGTTGTTCTGATGATGACAATAAAATCACAGATAGTGATGGGGAGAGCGCTTATGCGCTCTTCCTTAAAAATAATATAGAGGTATCTAGTACGGGTGGAGTAGTAATGGCTATTGTAGAATGGTCGCAGACAGAATGGGAAATTTCTTTGGGTTCAGGTGATATTGTAGCAAATGTAACTCCTATGTCTGGGGGAAGCATGGAGTTGGCAGAACAAAGTACACGCTTAAAAATTACATGTACCGGTAATGATACCCACGAACCAAGAAGTCAAACAGTTTATATTACCAATAAAATTACGGGTGAAAAGTCTGATTTGTTAATTAAGCAAGATGTAGCATTTCAAACGCTCACTCTCCAAATAGATCCTTCAGAAAAGTACCAGCAGGTGGTTGGATTTGGTGGTATGTATAATCCTAAAATTTGGTGTGGGGGATTTCTTATCACAATGGAGCAGATGAGTAAAATGTATGGTGTTAATGGCTTGGGTTATTCTATTCTTCGTCTTATGATCTATCCGGATGAGACCGATTGGAGTGCAGATGTAGAGGCTGCAAAAATGGCGCAAGATAATGGGGCTATTATTTTTGCATGTCCATGGGACTGTACAGATGCTCTTTCTGATAAAGTTATGGTAGATGGTGAAGAAGTGAAGCACTTAAGAACTGAAAACTATGAGGACTATGCTGATCATTTAATTAGGTACATTCGCTTTATGAAACAGAATGGCATTGATTTATATGCAATATCCGTTCAGAATGAGCCTGATATGGATTTTACATTTTGGACTCCTCAAGAAGTTGTAACCTTTGTAGAGCAATATGGGGGGAAGATACGTGCGGAAGGGGTTAGGCTTATGGCTCCTGAGTCATGTGGAACATCTCCTGAGTATACAGATCCGATTTTAAATGATGTTGACGCTTTTGCTAATACAGATATATTAGCGGGGCATCTTTATCAGGGATTTATCAATATTGATAAGCCGGGATATGAAAGGAATCGGTATGAATATATTTGTAGTCTTTATCCTCGTTTGAATGGAAAAACATGGTGGATGACAGAGCATCTTTTTAATGATGGTGAAAAGGAGGATGATCCGGAAAAATGGCAATTTAGAACATGGGAATATTGTTTTTCTCATTTAGCAAAAGAAATACATATGTGTATGGAGGGCTATTGTAGTGCTTATGTATATTGGTACTTGAAACGTTTCTATGGAATGATGGGAGATAATGATGAAAGAAGTCCAGTAAGAGAAGGCGAGATTGCTAAAAATGGTTATATTCTTTCGCATTATGCACGCTATGCTACGAATACAACACGTATTAAAGCTGTTGCAGATAGTCCCAATGTGTATGTTACTGCTTATATTAATGCTGTAGGTAATGAGATAACATTAGTGTTATTGAATATGACAGATACCACCCAGAAGATTGAATTTCCTTTGGCAGGAATAAAACAGATACATGCTGTTGAGACGAATGCATATAAAAATATGGAAGTGATTGAAGCTAATTCATTGGCGAAAAATGACGGTGCTTATGTTATGTTATCAGGTTATAGTATAGTATCTGTAAAATTAACGTTATAAAACGAAGATAGAGATAATGCAGTAGTTTGAAAGACTAAAGATATGTTCAGTCTTTTTTGCTATCTTGGGACTTGTTTGTTTTGTGCATTTATATTAATACTCTTGCATTTTCTGTGAAGAAAGTGTAAGAGTACAAAAAAACAGCTTAATTTTGTATGCTTTTGGTAATAGCATAATTTAGCTTAAATCATTTATGTACAATGAACAGTCTTTTGCATGATAACGATGTAGACTGTGTTGGCAATTTATTTGTCAGCACTTTTTTATTTATATATTTTTTTTATATTATGGTGGCTTTTATTGGTAGTTTTTAGATCATTCGATACAATCTTGTCTTCTTCTTAGAATATCTTCTAAAACAATGGCTTTTCTGAAATATGTAACATAAGCAAAAGAATCTGCAACAAATTTTGGAAAAGAAATTAGCGAAAGATGTTTTCCTTTGTAATATTGTTAAACCAGCTTCACAATATAGCAATGAAAAGGATTATCACATTATTTGGCGCTTTTGCATTACTAACGAATCTTAATTCGCTCTCTTATGCACAAGCTCTTGAAAATTTCAAACCTTCAAGTGTAAACCAATTAGGGAAAGCATACCCCCAGGTTAATTCCGAAGGGAGGGTACGTGCCCAACTTTATGCACCGGAAGCCAAAAAAGTACAGCTTGATATTGGTGGTGTAAAATATGACATGATAAAAAATGAGCAAGGATTTTGGACGGGAGAATCAGAACGTCAGCAAGAGGGTTTTCATTATTATCAGTTGAATGTGGATGGGGCATCTGTTCCCGATCCGGGTACGAAATACTTTTATGGTGCGGGACGTTGGGGGAGTGGAATTGAAATTCCGGCACATGATGAGGATTTTTATGCTTTGAAAGATGTACCTCATGGTTTGGTGAGCGAATTGAACTACTATTCTAAAATTACACAGTCGTGGAGACGTTGTTTCGTGTATACACCAGCTGGATATGAAGTCAATACGGAGAGGCGTTATCCGGTGCTTTATCTTCAGCATGGCAGTTTTGAGGATGAAACGGGTTGGGGCAGTCAGGGTAAAGCGAATTTGATATTGGATAATCTGATTGCTGCGAAGAAAGCAGTCCCGATGCTGATTGTCATGGATAATGGTTATGCAACCAGGCCGAGCGAACAAACTCCTTTCCAGACAACGGTATTTGAGGAAGTGCTGATGCAAGAGGTCATACCAATGATTGATGAGAAGTTCCGTACATTGCCTAATCGTGAGAGCCGGGCTATTGCCGGTTTATCAATGGGGGCAAATCAGACGATGCGCATTGCCATGAATCATCCGGAGACTTTTACCTATTATGGTGGTTTTAGCGGTACATCCAACTATCCGAGTACGGAACCTTTGGATGCTGATACTTTTTTAGGTGGAAAATTTAAAGATGGGAAAGCGGTAAACAGGCAATTCAAGTCTTTCTTTCTGGGTTTGGGGACTTCCGAGCCGGCTCCTTTTCCTGGTGTTGTAAAAGCTTTCAGGCAAATGTTGGATAAACAGGGGATTAAATATACCTATTATGAATCTCCTGAAACTGCACATGAGTGGCTGACTTGGCGCAGGGCGTTGCATCAGTACGCACAATTGCTATTTCAATAAGAATTAATATAAAGACGATAATTACATGTAGTTTAATACAAATATGAGAAAACAAAAAACTCTTTTACTTTTATGTAACTTGTTTTGTTGCATACTATTACCGCTGTCGGCGCAAAAGCCTGCAACTAATCCTGTGATTTATGCTGATGCACCAGATATGTCAATGCTGCGTGTGGGGGATACTTATTACATGAGCAGCACTACGATGCATATGTCTCCGGGAGTTCCTATTATGAAATCAAATGACTTGGTGAATTGGAAATTGGTGAATTATGCTTACGATACGCTTGCCAATATACCTACCATGAACTTGGATGGCGGGAAAAATACTTATGGGCGTGGGTCGTGGGCGAGTTGTCTTCGCTATCACGAGGGAGTGTACTATCTCTCCACTTTCGCTCAGACTACGGGCAAGACATATTTTTATACCACTAAAAATCTTGAAAAAGGTCCCTGGAAGTGCACGGAATTCTCTCCCGCTTATCATGATCATTCTTTTTTCTTTGATGAGGACGGGCATATCTACATGATATATGGTAATGGGAAACTCTTTTTGGCGGAGCTGAAACCGGATCTTTCAGGTGTAAAGCCGGGTATGGAGAGGGTGCTGATAGAGAATGCCAGTGCACCGGCCGGAGATAATATCATGCTGGGTGCTGAAGGTTCACAACTTTTCAAGGTAAACGGGAAGTATTATCTTTTTAATATCACTTGGCCACGTGGCGGAATGCGTACTGTGATTGTGCATCGTGCTGATAAGATAACTGGACCTTATGAAGGGCGAGTCGTTTTTCAGGATCGTGGAATTGCACAAGGTGGGCTGGTGGATACACCGGATGGACGCTGGTTTGCTTATCTGTTTGAGGATTGCGGTGCAGTAGGTCGTATTCCTTATCTTGTTCCGGTTGAGTGGAAAGATGGATGGCCTGTTTTGGGTGTGGATGGACGTGCTCCTGCTAAGTTGGAACTGCCCGATAGCCGCGGACTCATTCCTGGTATTGTTACTTCTGATGACTTCAATCGGAAGAAAGGAGAACGTACCTTGCCGTTAGTATGGCAATGGAATCACAATCCGGACAATTCTCTTTGGTCGCTTTCTGCCCGCAAAGGGTATTTGCGGTTGACAACAGGGCGGGTGGAAACATCTTTTACACAAGCTAAGAATATGCTGACACAACGTACTATTGGTCCTGTTTGTACAGGTTCAGTCAGTATGGATGTTTCAGGGATGAAAGAGGGAGACTTTGCGGGACTGTCTCTTTTCCAGCGTAAATATGGTCAGGTAGGTGTTAAGGTTACTGATGGAAAGAAATATATTGTAATGGTAAATGGTGAGAATGAGAAACCTATGGAGATAGAGAAAGTACCATTGGAGCAGTCAGTGATTTACTTTAAGGCAGAATGCGACTTTAGGAACAGAGCTGATAAAGGCTATTTCTATTATAGTTTGGATGGAATTCGTTGGAAGGCTATCGGCAACGTCTTGAAGATGCAATATACTATGCCGCACTTCATGGGCTATCGGTTTGCTTTGTTCAATTACGCTACCAAGGAGACGGAAGGATACGTTGATTTTGATTATTTTAAGATAGAAGATAAGATTTCCGATTGTCGTTGGGCAGATGTCTGTTATGCGGATGACGAACTGGAAGGTCATAAGTTGGATATCTACTTGCCCGATACGGGCAAGTCATCTCATAAGGTGGTGGTACTTATTTATGGCAGTGCCTGGTTTGCCAATAATATGAAACAGACTGCCTTTCAGGTTTTTGGTAAGTCGTTGCTTGATAAAGGTTTTGCAGTGGTTTCAATTAATCACCGTTCAAGCAGGGATGCCAAATTCCCTGCACAGATTAATGATGTGAAGGCTGCTATTCGTTTCATTCGTGCTAATGCTGCCAAGTATAAGTTGGATACATCCTTTATTGGAATTACCGGCTTTTCATCGGGTGGTCATTTAGCGTCTTTGGCGGGGACAACCAATGGTGTGAAATCTTATACTATAGGGGATAAAACGGTGGATTTGGAAGGTAATGTAGGGGAGTATCTTTCTTTTAGCAGCCGGGTGGATGCGGTCGTTGATTGGTTCGGACCGATAGATATGACACGGATGGAGAACTGTAATACCACTAAAGGGACTAATTCTCCTGAGGCAACTTTGATAGGTGGGATACCCGCTGATAATTTGGATATGTTGGCTCTTCTAAATCCCATTACTTATATAGATAAAAACGATCCTAAATTTATTGTTATTCATGGTGAAGCGGACACTGTAGTTCCCAATTGTCAAAGTATCTTTTTCTCTGAGGCTCTGAAGACACAGGGACGTTTGGAAGAATTTATTTCGGTTCCTGGCGGACAACATGGTCCTGTCACTTTCAATGAAAATACTTTCAAGAAAATGACAGACTTCTTTGCGAAAGAGGCCGGAATGTAGAGAATTTTAAACTGGATAAGGCCGATAAAATGTGATGACATTAAATGACTGCCGCATGATAGTTGGTATTTAGCTGTCATGCGGCAGTATATTTATCGGTGCAAGAGATAATTACAACTTAACCTTTATTCTTTTTCCTGTATAAGTTACAGTTTTACTGTTACCGTCTATGGTTTTCACTATGAATTGACGTTTTTGCAGCATGCCGTTGTATTCTCCTTTTCGTGCACCGATTGTAAGAATTCTACTGGCATTATCCCAATTCATTGGGATTTCGGTATAGGCTCCATTTTCGTAATTATAATTATCTCCTTCGTCTTCATAAAGGGTGAAACTACCGTTATTGCCAGGGTATATGCATAAGGTTAGATTGTCCCATTTTTTTTCACTTGTGTATTGTACTTCCGGTCCATATGGAACGATACTGCCGGCACGTACAAAGAGGGGGATGCGATTGAGTGTCGTGGAAACGGTAAGTTTCTGTCCGCCTTCTATGGCTTCATTGGTCCAATAGTTATACCATCGGGTATCAGCTGGTAGATAGACTTCCATACTTTTAGTTTGAGTGAAGTCGGTAAGTACCGGTGCTTTTGCTGTTTCTTTGTTATTACGGTCCCAGCCTTCATTTTCCTTTAATTTTTTTTGGTGTACTTCCGGAGTGTACTGTGCGTGAAGCACTGGTGCTACCAGGAATGCTTTGCCGAACATATATGCATTGTTTATATTCCATGTCTGTTTGTCGCCAAGAAAATCCATGAAGAGTGCACGCATGAAAGTGGAGCGGTTGTGCGTTACATCCCAGGAAGTGGAATAGATGTAAGGCAGCAGAGTGTATCGTAGTTTGACAGCATCAACCAAGGCGTCATAAACAGGTTCACCTCTTTTACCATACCAATAAAATTCGCGAGGTACATCAGCGCCATGACTGCGCATCATTGGACAGAAAACACCAAATTGTAACCAGCGGACATAAAGTTCCTGATACATTGGATTACGTGTAGCGCTATTGTCTCCCCAACTGGTATTGTATGAACCGGCAAAGAAGCCACCAAGGTCTGAGTTCCAGTGCGGCATGCCGGTCAGTGAGAAGTTTAATCCTGCTGTTATTTGCTTGCGGAACATATCCCAAGAGGATTGGACATCACCAGACCAAACATTGGAACCGTAACGTTGCTGCCCTAAGAAACCGGAGCGGGTCAGGATGATGACACGTTTATCTTGTGTTAGAGCACGTTGATGATCGGATACACCACCTACACTGACGAGTGGATAGGCATTGCGTACACTGCGATAAGAACCAAGACTGGTTTGGCGGTCAAAATCGCTTTCCTTGTGGTTAAAATGATCAGGTTCTGTCGAGTCCATCCACCAACCATCCATACCGAGCTGGAATATTCCTTTATTGAGATGTTCCCAATAAATATCACGGGCTTTGGGGCTGTAAGCATCATATACACGTACTCCGGAGGGATATTCCATATTAGGCGGCCAACCGTCAACACCGGATTGCGGCCAGGTTTCGATGTCGAAGAGCAATCCCTCTTTATCTAAAGCTCTGTAAGGTTTGGTAGCAGGACCGAATGAGGACCAGATAGAAATCATCATACGGGCATTCAGGGCATGTACTTCGTCAATCATATCTTTGGGACGACTGAAAGTAGGGTTCTGGAAATCCATGGCATTCCAAAGGTAGTTATGTCCCCAGTATTGCCAGTCTTGAATGATACAATCCAAAGGAATCCCCAACTCGCGATACTTTTTCACTACTCCTACTGTTTCTTCCTGACTTTTATATCGTTCTTTACTCTGCATGAAGCCATAACTCCACAAAGGCATCATTGGTACATCACCGGTCAGTGCACGTACTTCGGCTATAACTCCATCAGCAGAACCACCATACATAAAGTAATAGTCTATGCAATCGCCGACTTCGGAACGGAAGGAGGTTTCCTGTTCGTTGTCGGTATATGTAGTACCTGAGTAGTTGTCCCAAAACACTCCGTAGCCTTTGGTGGACTGGAAGAAAGGAGAAACGTCTTCCACATTGCCCTGAACCAGATGCTTGGTTATGTCACGTTGCATCATCTGCCCATTTTGCAACTGTCCGAGTCCGTAAAGACCTTCTTCTTTGCTTGTTGTGAAGCCTTGATAAACGCTATAGGTGGAGCGTCCGGCATCGTTAATAGGAGTAAAAGCCTTGACATTCTCTTGTTCAATGAGTAATGTGTCACCGTTAGGTTTTGCATAAGTAATAATACCTGTTTGGGGATTAAGAGTCACTGTCAGTGTTTGGCTTGTCATGACAATACAGCCATTTCCGGGAGTAGTAATTTTAATACCGGAGTTTTGAGGGTGGGCAATAACGGAAAGACTTTCTTTTTTAACGCTTTTGCCTTGGGGTGTTTTTAAAACACGAAGGGTATTGGGACCGAACCATTGAATTTCTATATCGGTTTGTTTTCCGGAAATGGCAGTTTTAATACCCGATGAGGTTTTCTGGAATTCTTGTGCCCATGTCCATGACGTGAGCAGGCATAAAGCCATAATGATAATGCTTCTTCTCATATTGATAATATGTTATATGTTTATATTATTTAAACTTGCACAGATTGGGTTGGGATAGTTCTTATTATGTGTTATACCTTTTTGAGGTGTGGTTACCTGGTCGGATATTAGAAACAATATTCCGATAATTCCTACTTTTGCATTTTTCATGATACTTTGTTTTTATGTTTGAATAATACTGCAAAAGTAGGCTGAAACTATTTGGAAGGTGATTACAAATGTTGCGGAAAGCAACACTCTCGTTGAAAAACAGGGCGGTTTATCGGTTTTTCCACTGATTTATGTACTGGGAAGGCCGCATGCCAAATTCTTCCTGAAAACATTTACTTAGATAACTGGAAGTGTTGAATCCAACAAGGTCGGCAACTTCGGCAACAGTGTAGCCTTCTTTCAGGAGTTGGGCTGCACGTTTTAGGCGGATGGATCGGATGAAATTAGTAGGTGTTTTTCCTACCACTGAAATAAGCCTTCGATATAACCCGGTACGGTCCATTCCCATATCACGACTCAATACTTCCACTGAATATTCGGGATTGTCAAGATTTAGTTCTATATATTGCAGTACTTTACGAAGAAAGGTTTCATCGGCAACCGACAATAAAGAATTGTCGGAGGTTGGCTTTCGGGCTGTTTTGAGCTGTTCTTTCCGCTTCTCTTGTTGTTCCAGTAATTGACGCATATTAACCAATAATTCTTCCTGTGTCCATTCATTCTCATCCGATGATAAAGGGGAGAGTATACCTTCTGAAAGCTGGTTGATTAATTTTTTCAGTTCCGTGGCATGGTTTCGGACTTCCTCGAGTTGCAGTTTGTCTTTCCCTTCATTCATATATTTCAGCATACTGTCTAAAGGGGATATTATTCGGTTGACAGGCTCTTTCAATTCTTCATTGACATTCTGTAAGAAAGTAGTTTTCATCTCATCCAATTTTTCTTTTTGGTCACGCAACAGCTTCCGGCGCTTGCGTTGTATATATATAAGGATGAAGAGTAAGATACTTCCTGAGATGAGCAGAATGTAAAATATGTAAGCATATGTCGTTTTCCAGAATGGAGCTTTTACTGTAATTTTCATTTCTGCATATTTATTTGACCATATTTCATTATTATCGGCTGCTTGTACCCGAAAAGTATAGGTTCCGGGTGGAATGTTGGTATAGGTAGCATATCCTTTACCGGCAGAAGAACGGATTTCTCTTTCAGAATGATCAATACCTGTTAGCTGGTAACGATAGTACGTTTGCGTGGGATTGATATAGTTTAAAGCGGAAAATTCTAAAGAAAAGAAATTCTGGTTATGTTTTAATGTGATTTCCTTAGTTTGAGCTATAGGGTGAGACAATATTGGATTACCATTGTAATTTTTGCCTTTCTCTACTTGTTCTCCTAATAATTTGAATCCTGTAAATAAAGGGCTTGAATATGGTTTGTCTGTTACAGTCGGAGATATTGTGAATTTGTTAAAACCATTGATACCACCCCAATAAATTGTACCGTCGGTTGCTATAAAAACAGAGCGTTCGCAGAACTCGTCCGTTATTACACCGTCATATTGATTGAAATTGGCAAATGAATATGATAATGGTTCTTGAAGATTATTTGCTGTAATACGCGTTATCCCATTGGAAGTGGATATCCAAATTATATTATCTTCGCTCTGAATAATGGACCGTATGGAATTGTTGACTAATCCGTCAGTTGTATAGAACGTTTTTTGTTGTTCGGTATTCGGGTTCCATAGCAATAATCCGTCTTCCAGGCCAATCCATATTTGTTTTTGATTATCTGTTAGAATAGAATTACATGTATGGGAAGTAGGGAAAAAACGGTATTTTTTCTTTTTATAATTATAGATGAACCAGCCTTTTTGCCCGATACCTGCTAAGCAGTCTTTTTCATAGGAAATCAGTTGGTAAACCGTAAAACTACTTATTTCAGGTACTTCTGTAACTTTTTCAAATTTTTCAGTAGTAGGGATAAATCTACCGAACCCTTGATTGTCGATACATAAATATAGTGTTCCGTCTGACAGTTCTATGGCGGAACGGATGGTGTGTCCGGGTAATATATTCTGTTTGATTATACCGTTTGGCATTATACAAACTAACCCTTGTCCGGTAGTTCCCAGCCAGATGCGTTGCTGGCTATCTTTTAGTAAAACATTGCAATGAACAGTGGATAATTCCTGTGAGTATGAGATTAAATTGCCGTCGGCAAGAGTATAATAAAACAAACCTTTCTTTGTACCTACTAATATGTTTTTTTTATCTGTTGTAAAACACGTTACGGATATGTTTACGTCTTTGGCGGTTGGAAACAAACTATTACCTATATTTTGAAAACGGAAACGATTAGGATGATAATAGAGTATTCCCCGGTCCAAAGTGCCTAACCACATACCTCCTTGATTGTCATTATAGAGTGTGCTCACCTCTGTATTTATAGTGCGTCCGTCTACTAATTTGAGGTTAGGTATATATTGTTTATTTATCAGTCCGGCATCAATGTTCCATAATCCCATATAGCAGCTGACCCATATGCTACTATCTTTATCGATGGACAGACTGTTTAGCCGATAGTCTGTCTGAAATACAATATTCCATTTTTTTCTTGTTATATCGTAATTCAGCATTACTCCTCCTTGGCTTCCGTTACGCAATTGATAAAAAGTATTGTTACCGGGTACTACATAGGAAGTATTTTCGTATTTCCCTTTAGGAAGTTCATCCGGTAGCTTTTGCCTGTATATTTCTTGATGTGATTTAAGATTATAGCAAATCAACAAACCGGAACGGTAAAAAAGGTATAATTGGTCTTCCAGTACACCAAGATCATAGAGTTGATCAGTAGTGTTACCTGTTGAAGATGCATAAGGCAAAAATGTTTTTGCCTTCATATTATTTTTGTCTACAAGGATTAGTTCGTCTTTATCATTTATAATCCATATATTTTTAGCCTTATCCATGAAGAAATCTTTTATAGGAGAACTGATACCCCATGTGGCGAGTAGACTGTCCGGTTGCTCCACAAGACATTCATGTTTTATGTCCACAGCCATTAGTTGATATTGATTCTTGATCCACATATACCCATGGGAATCTATGTATTCGTGATGGAAACCTGAATATGCAGACAGTGGGCAAAAATGTTTTTGATTATAGTGTAAATAATTGAAATCAGTTCCGTCGTATAAGTTTAATAAGCCTTCAGTGATTATCATCATGCGACCGTCCGGCAATTGGGTAATGTTGCGTACCCTGTTTCCCCCTAAACCTTCTGTCCCTTTGATTGGGGTAAAAACACAGTATTTCTCTGCGATGGCAGGTAATGAAAGAAGTATAAAAAATATAGTGATTATGTGTTTCATAGGATGTGTTCTCTATTGAAGGCAAATTTATGGAAACTTTCGTTATGCCTAATAATTTCTGTAGGGTTTTTGACGAAATATGGTTTTATGATGGATTTTAATGTTTTTAAAAGAAATATATATGTAAAAAAGCCAATTTGTAACATAGGCGAAAGTTTCTGCAACATAATCGGAATGTAATTTGATAAAGGATGCTTTCCTTTGCAAATATATAGTTAACTAAAAAATTAATCTAAAAGAAAATGGTAAAACATATCTTGTTTTTTTGTGTGTTTGTTTGGACCTGTGTGTTTGCATTTGGCGAAGAAAATAAGTTGTATGGTCCGGATGGAAAATTGTGTGTAATTGTGTCGGATGAAGGGGGAGTGCCTTCTTACAGTGTACTATATGAAGGTGTCACTTTCCTTCAAAAATCTCCATTAGGAATAGAAACAAATCTTGGGGACTTTACCCAGCAGATGGTATTAACTCATGTCGGTCAGCTGTCGTCTGTCAATGAAGAATATCAGCTTCTTACGATTAAGAATAGTAATCCGCGGTATCAGGCAAATGTGCAGACTTACACATTTTCCAAAGGAGGAAGAAAGATATATGATATCGTTTTCCAAGTTAGTAATCATGACATAGCATTTAAATATCGGGTTTATTCACAAGATAATATATTGTGTTGTATTGTAAAGAAAGAGGCTACCGGATTTATGCTTCCTGAAGGTAGTACGACTTTTCTTTGTCCGCAGGCAGCTCCGATGGGGGGATTTGCAAGGACATCTCCTAGTTATGAAACAAGTTATACAGTAGACGATGTGACAGGGAAAAACGGTTGGGGAAATGGTTATACTTTTCCTTGCTTGTTCAAGAATGAAGATAAAGGTTGGATCTTGATTTCAGAAACCGGAGTGAGTAGTGCTTATTGCGGAAGCCGCTTGTTGGGGAAAGAAAATGGATTGTACACAATCGGTTTTCCACAAGAAGGGGAATATAATGGAAATGGAACAGTATCACCAGGTATAGCTTTGCCGGGTGAAACTCCTTGGCGTACCATCACTGTTGGTAAAACATTGGCACCAATAGTGGAAACTACTGTTATGTTTGATGTGGTAAAACCATTATATGAAGCTTCGCAGGATTTTCAGTATGGATGTGGTACATGGAGTTGGATTATTGGTGGTGATAATAGCATGAACTATGATGAACAGAAACGCTATATTGATTTTAGTGCGGATATGGGGTATAGCTCCGTATTGGTCGATGCGCTATGGGATACCCAGGTAGGACGGGACAAGATTGCTGAATTGGCTGATTATGCTGCATCTAAAGGGGTGGCACTTTATCTTTGGTATAACTCCAACGGGTATTGGAATGATGCTCCTCAATCTCCGAGAAGTATTATGAATAATATAATTATGCGTCGGAAAGAGATGAAATGGATGCAAAGTATAGGTATACGAGGTATAAAAGTTGATTTTTTTGGCAGCGACAAGCAGGTAACCATGCAGCTTTATGAAGATATTCTTGCAGATGCCAATGATTATGGACTGATGGTTATTTTTCATGGTTGTACATTACCCCGCGGTTGGGAACGGATGTATCCTAATTTTGTAGCTTGCGAAGCTGTACTTGCCAGTGAAAATCTGCATTTCTCTCAGGGCAGTTGTGATGCCGAATCATTTAATGCTTGTTTACATCCGTTTATACGAAATACGGTGGGAAGTATGGATTTCGGTGGCAGCGCTTTGAATAAATATTATAATGCGGCGAACAAACCGGGTGGCAGTCGTCGTGTAACTTCCGATGTGTTTGCGTTGGCTACAGCTGTCCTATTTCAAAGTCCTGTACAGCACTTCGCTTTAGCTCCTAATAATTTAGCTGATGCTCCTGTTTGGGCTATGGATTTTATGAAGACCATTCCTTCAATTTGGGATGAGGTGAAGTTTATTGATGGTTATCCCGGAAAATACATATTGCTTGCCCGTCGTCATGCGGATAGCTGGTACATTGCCGGAGTGAACGCACAGAAAGAACCATTGAAGTTAAAAGTAAAACTTCCTATGATTGAAGTGGGAAAAGAGGTGAAACTTTATAGTGATAGTAAAGATTTGGAGGGGAATTTGCAGACTGTAAGGTTGAACAGAAAGCAAGAAGTACAAATTACTATTCCTTGTAATGGGGGGATGGTGATAGTTAGCCGATAGTATAAGTATATTAGTCTATATATAAAAAATAATATGAAGTCTATATTGAATTTATTAAGTATCAGAGAATATATAATGGGTGGGGTATTCTTGTTGTTTGCAGGAATTGTGCATGGGCAGAATCCGATAGTACAGACTTGCTATACTACTGATCCGGCACCTATGGTTCATGATGGTACGTTGTACGTCTATACGGGACATGATGAAGATAAGGCAGATTTTTTCTGGATGCAGGAATGGAGGGTCTATTCTACGAAAGATATGGTGAATTGGACCGATCATGGCTCCCCACTTGCTATTGAATCATTTGATTGGGCCGATGATCGTGCCTGGGCAGCCCAATGTATTGAACATAATGGGAAATTCTACTGGTATGTTTGTCTGCGTTCCAAGTTAACCAATACCATGGCTATTGGTGTAGCAGTAGGTGATTCTCCACTTGGTCCTTTTAAAGATGCTATCGGTAAGCCGCTTTATGATGGTAGTTGGGATTTTATTGATCCTACTGTTTTTGTTGATGATGACGGGCAAGCCTATCTGTATTGGGGAAATCCGAATATTTATTACGTGAAGTTGAATGATGATATGATTTCTCTGAAGGGTGAAGTGAGGAAAATGGAACAAACTATTGAAAGCTTTGGAGCCCCTAATCCGGATAAACGTATAAAAGGTAAAAAGTACAAGGATACTTATACAGAGGGGCCTTGGCTTCATAAACGTAATGGAAAGTATTATTTGCTTTATGCAGCTGGGGGAATACCCGAGCATATTGCATATTCAATGGGTAGCACTCCTTGGGGACCTTGGAAATATATGGGAGAAATTATGCCGTTGCAGGATACGGGTTCATTTACGAACCATTGTGGAGTGACGGATTATAAAGGAAATTCTTATTTCTTTTACCATACCGGAAAATTACCCGGAGGAGGAGGTTTTGGGCGTAGTGTGGCTGTGGAGCAGTTTAAGTATAATGAGGACGGTACGTTTCCTATAATTAATGCAACGCGTGAAGGGGTAAAACCGGTCGGAACACTTAATCCTTATGAAAGGGTAGAAGCGGAAACCATTGCTTTCTCGGAAGGAGTGAAATCGGAACCTAATGCAAAAACTGGCATATACATATCAGATATACATAATGGTGATTATATAAAAGTGCGTGAGGTGGATTTTGGGGATCAATTACCAAAGAGTTTTGTAGTGTCAGTTGCCAGTGCTCTTCGTGGCGGACGGATAGAAGTTAGAGCTGATAGTATCGGTGGAACTTTGATGGCGGAAATAGCGGTCCCCCATACCGGTGGTTGGGAATGTTGGAAGGATATAAAGACTACTGTGAAAACTCCGGTGAAAGGTATACATGATGTTTATTTCGTATTTAAGGGAAGAAAAGGATGTAAACTGTTTAATTTTGATTGGTGGAAATTTTACAGGGAAGATATGATGGTACAAGATGTGAGAAATGTAACACAAGTAGCTTCAACCAATATCTCAGGGTATGAATATCCTCGTTTGGATGCCGAACATTGTGCCTATTTCCGTTTTTATGCTCCGCAGGCAAGTAAGATTCAGGTGGATTGTTGTGGAAAGAAGTATGATATGCAGAAAGATACAGACGGTTTTTGGACAGTGAAAACGGATCCGCTTGTTGTGGGATTCCATTATTATTTTTTAATAGTGGACGGTGTGTCTGTTGCCGATCCGTCTAGCTATACATTCTTCGGATGTTGTCGTATGGCAAGCGGTATAGAAGTTCCCGAAGGGAAAGAAGGTGATTATTATCGTCCTCAACAAGGAGTGCCCCATGGGCAGGTCCGTTCTTGTACTTACTATTCGGAAACGAAGAAAGAGTTCCGTCGTTGTATGGTATATACACCGGCAGAATATGAAACTAATGTAAAAAAACGCTATCCTGTGCTTTACTTGCAGCATGGTATGGGAGAGGATGAAACGGGCTGGTCTACACAGGGATATATGCAACATATAATGGACAACCTGATAGCTTCCGGGCAATGTGTACCGATGCTTGTTGTTATGGATAGCGGTGATGTAGAGGCTCCTTTTTCTCCTCGGGAAGGCAAGGATATGAATGAGGAAAGAGCTTTGTACGGTGCATCTTTTTATGGAGTGATGCTGGAAGATTTAATTCCTATGATTGATAGAACATTCCGAACGTATACGGATCGTGAGCATCGTGCTATGGCAGGATTGTCATGGGGAGGCCATCAGACTTTCAGTACAGCTTTGCCTAATTTGGATAAATTTTCTTATATTGGTGCGTTTAGTGGAGCAATCTTTGGACTTGACGTGAAAACTTGTTATAATGGTGTATTTGCTGATGCTGGCAAGTTCAATAAAAAAGTGCACTATTTATTTTTGGGATGTGGGACGGAAGAACAGTTTGGAACGAAACAACTTGTAGATTCTTTGCATGAACTCGGGATTAATGCAGAATATTATGAGTCACAAGGCACGGGGCACGAATGGCTTACATGGCGACGTTGCTTGCGTGAATTTGTTCCTCATTTATTTAAAAAGTAAATCTATATGTAACTTTAAATTTATATGGGAAACACACAAAAAATAAAAATGGCTCTAGCTGTTTTGTTATTATCTCAGATGATGGTTTTCGGGCAGACAGCAATACCTTTGGTCTATGACAAAGAGTATACAAATGATAACTTTCAGCTTCCTGGGATACTCCCAATAGATAAATTGCCGGAGATAGCCACTCTTCCTGATCCTTTTGCATGGGCTGATGGAAGCGGGCGTTCAACAGATTTCAAGGATTGGAAGAGGCATCGTTTTGAGATAGCCCACCAATTGCAACATTATGAATTGGGAATGAAGCCTGTTACTCCAAGAGATAGTATAGAGGCTACTCTAAATAACGATACATTGCGGGTTATAGTGCATGAAAATGGCGAGGTACTGCTATTGACAGCTCCTATTAAGTATCCTGAGGGCAATGGCCCTTTTCCTGCTATTATTGGGATTGGCAGACCTACAGGGGCTCTTCCGGAGCAGTTATTTGATAAAAGAAAAATAGCGCAGATCACATTTGATTTTACACAAGTCATGTCTCATACACAAAAGCGTGGTAATGAGCCGATAAATCGTTTATATCCGGAGCAAACGGAGATGGGATCTTATTGTGCATGGTCATGGGGAATTAGCCGATTGATTGATGGATTGGAAAAGGTTGGAAAAAAATCGCGTATTGATCTTTCGCATTTGGCTATATCCGGTTGTTCATTTGCCGGTAAAATGGCATTGTTTGCAGGGGCTTTTGATGAGCGTATTGCGTTGACTATTGCCCAAGAGCCCGGTGGCGGAGGGGTTAATGCCTGGCGTGTTTCGGAAACTTTAGAGAATGTGGAAACTTTGGGGCGTACCAACTATGCATGGTTTCTGGAAAGTATGCGCCAATTTGCAGGTAAGAATGTAAACCGCTTGCCGATTGATCACCATGAACTGGCAGCATTGATTGCTCCTCGTGCTTTGCTGGTACTTGGAAATACAGATTATGAATGGTTGGCAGAAGAGTCGAACTACGTATCTTGCCAGGCTGCACGAATGGTATGGAAGGCTTTTGGCATAGAAGATCGTATGGGCTTTTCTATTCAGGGAGGTCATATGCATTGTATGTTGCCGAAGAGTCAGTATCCGGAAGTGGAAGCTTTTATTGATAAATTTCTGTTGGGTAAAACAGATGTAGATACATTTGTTACGAAAGCGGATATGTTTGAGGATGTGGACTATTTGAAGTGGATGCCTTGGGCAAATGAGATAGAACGTTTAGGCGAAGAGAGATTGCCTTATACCAAAGGTGCTTTTGCAACGAGACGCTATCGTAATCTCTTTGCGGAATTGGGCTATAAGCAAAAGGACATTGATAAAAAGTTGAAATCGGTATTTGAAAGTGTTTTTTATGGACCGGATAAGGTCTATTTTGAAGTGGGGGACTCGATGGCTTATATCAGTGACATAAAAAATCATGATGTACGTACAGAGGGAATGTCTTATGGATTAATGATTGCCGTTCAGTTCGATAGGAAAGATATTTTCGATCGTTTATGGAGGTGGAGCAAGAAATATATGCAGCATCAGGAGGGACTGCTAAAAGGCTATTTTGCATGGAGTTGTCAGACGGACGGCACGCGTAATGCTCAGGGGTCGGCGTCTGATGGAGAACTTTATTATGTAACATCACTTATTTTTGCTTCTAATCGTTGGGGGAATTCAACAGGGATTAATTATCTTGCCGAGGCTCAAAATATATTGAATTGCTCGATGCAGAAAATTGGTATGGAGCGTGTTGCCCCTTTGATTAATTTGGAACATCAGTTGATAACATTTACGCCGGATCCTTTTGGAGGAAGATTTACGGATCCTTCCTATCATATTCCAGCATTTTATGAGGTATGGGCCAGGTGGGCAGAAGATGGTAGAAGTGAATTTTGGCGGGTATGTGCCCGGAAAAGTCGTGAATATTTGCATAAAAGTATTCACCCTGTAACAGGGCTTAATCCTGATTATAATAACTATGATGGCACATTGCTTGGCAGTAAACGGGTTATAGGAGATGCTTTTCGTTTTGATTCATGGCGTGTACCTATGAATATAGCATTGGATTATTCATGGGCATGTGCGGACAGAAAATGGCAGCAAGAATATGGAAATAAGATACAAAACTTTTTTTATTCCCAAGGTATAGATAGCTTTGTAGATCAATACAATGTAGATGGTACAACGGTGACAGAACTGCTGGGTGCCGGAGGGTATAAGAAACTGAGACATTCTTTGGGATTAGTTGCTACTACGGCTGCGGTTTCATTGGTTTGCACACATGATAAGAGCCGGGAATTTGTCGATCGTTTATGGAATGCCAAACACGTGCCTTACGATGATGGATATTTTGATGCTTATTATGACGGATTACTTCGTTTGTTTGCTTTTATGCATTTGAGCGGGAACTATCGGATTATATTTTCTCAAGGACATTAATTACTGTAAAATTGAAAAATAGAAATGAAAAATAGAGTGATTGATTTATTACTGGTATGCCTTTTTTTAGGGAGCTGCTTAACTATGTATGCGCAAGATAAGGATTTTCATATTTATTTGGCTTTCGGGCAGTCTAATATGGAAGGCAATGCACGTGTGGAACCGCAGGATAGTATAGGAATAAGTGAACGTTTCTTGATGATGTCTGCTGTTGATTGTCCTGAGCGCGGAAGGGTAAAAGGAGAGTGGTATAAGGCTCTTCCGCCGTTGTCTCGTTGCCATACGGGATTGACCCCATGTGATTATTTTGGACGTACTATGGTTGATAATTTGCCTTCGAATGTCAAAGTGGGTGTTATCAATGTGGCTATCGGGGGATGTCGTATTGAGTTGTTCGATAAAGAGAGCTGTGCAGAGCATATTGCTACTCAACCGGATTGGCTGAAAAATATCGTGAAGTCTTATGATAATAATCCGTATGCTTGGCTGGTAGATTTGGCAAAGAAGGCACAGAAGGACGGGGTGATTAAAGGTATTCTGGTGCATCAGGGTGAATCAAATACAGGTGACAAAGAATGGCCGGAAAAACTAAAAGGCGTTTATGAGAACTTATTGTCAGATTTAAATCTGAAAGCGGAGGAAGTGCCTCTTTTGGCCGGAGAAGTGGTACATGCCGACCAAAAGGGTATCTGTGCAAGTATGAATGACATTATAGACACACTGCCACAAGTAATCTCAACGGCGCATGTTATTTCATCTGCCGGTTGTCCGGCAGCAGGGGACAATCTGCATTTCACCGCTCGCGGATACCGTATGTTGGGTGCACGTTATGCTGAAACAATGTTGCAGTTGTTGGGATATAAGGCAGTGATAAACAAGCAGGAAGCAACCCGAATGAAATTATGGTACTCGGCACCGGCACGTCGCTGGGTAGAAGCGTTACCGGTGGGGAACTCTCGTTTGGGCGCTATGGTTTACGGTGGTACAGATAAGGAAGAAATTCAGCTTAATGAAGAAACTTTTTGGGCAGGCGGTCCTTATCGCAATGACAATCCGAAAGGGAAAGAGGTTTTGGCTAAAACACGTGAGCTTGTGTTCGCTAACCGTCTGCCGGAAGCGCAAAAGTTGATAGATGAGAATTTTTTCACAGGACAGCATGGTATGCGTTTTCTCACTATGGGCAGTTTGTTAATTAACCAACCGGAACATAAGAATGTTGAAAACTACTATCGTGAACTGGATATAGAAAATGCCGTAGCTGTTACTCGATATATGGTAGATGGGGTGACATATACACGTACAGTCTTTTCATCGTTCGCCGATAATGTAATTGTTGTACGCATGGAGGCTGATAAGCCGAAGGCGTTGAACTTCGATTTGAGTTATAACTCGCCTTTGAAACATGTGGTAGTGGCTAAAGGGAATGAGCTGGTAGTGAAATGTGAAGGTGTGGAGCAGGAAGGAATTCCTGCAGCATTAAATGCTGAATGCAGGGTATTGGTGAGACATAATGGAAAGTCCGGAAAGTCGAATAAGTCTGTGGTTGTAGACCAAGCTACCGTGGCTACTCTTTACATATCTGCTGCGACAAACTTCGTAAACTATCATGATGTGGGCGGTAATGCTTCGAAACTTGCTTCTTCCATTCTGAAACGTGCAGTAAAAGTTCCGTATGAGCAAGCTCTTGCCAATCATATAGCTGCCTATAAGGAGCAATTCGATCGTGTGACGTTTTCCATACCTTCTACCGAAACATCTACGTTGGAGACTGATAAACGGGTTGTAGCTTTTGGTGAAGGAAAAGACCTGAACCTTATAGCACTGATGTTTCAGTATGGTCGTTATTTGCTTATTTCTTCTTCGCAACCCGGTGGACAGCCCGCCAATCTGCAAGGCTTGTGGTGCAATAGCGTATATGCTCCTTGGGATAGTAAATATACGATTAATATTAATACGGAAATGAATTACTGGCCTGCCGAAGTAACAAACTTGTCGGAAAACCACCAACCGCTTTTTGATATGGTGAGCGATTTGAGTGTAAATGGCAAGAAAACTGCTGAAACTGTTTACGGAGCACGTGGCTGGGTGGCTCATCACAATACGGATTTGTGGCGTGCTTGTGGTCCGATAGATGCTGCCTATTTCGGAATGTGGCCAAATGGAGGAGCTTGGCTGACACAACACTTATGGCAACATTATCTTTTCACTGGTGACAAAGAGTTTTTACGCCGCTATTATCCTGTAATGAAAGGTGCGGCAGATTTCTATTTAAGCCATTTGGTGAAACATCCTCAGAACGGTTGGTTAGTAACGGCTCCTTCCGTATCGCCTGAACATGGATATGCCGGTTCTTCCATTACTGCAGGATGTACTATGGACAATCAGATAGCTTTTGATGCGCTTTATAATACAATGCTCGCAGCTCGTATATTAGGTGAATCCCAAGCATATCAAGATTCCTTGGCCGTTGCTTTTAAGCAGTTGCCGCCTATGCAGATAGGACGTCATAATCAGATTCAGGAATGGCTGATAGATGCAGACAATCCTCGTGATGATCATCGGCATATTTCACACCTTTATGGTTTGTATCCAAGCAACCAGATATCACCGCGGCTTCATCCCGAGCTTTTCCAAGCTGCTAAAAACACACTTTTGCAGCGGGGTGACGCAGCGACAGGTTGGAGTATCGGTTGGAAAATAAATTTCTGGGCACGTATGCTCGACGGTAATCATGCTTATAAAATTATAAAGAACATGCTTCGTATTCTTCCGGGCGACGACAAAATACGGGAATTTCCCGAAGGCCGTACCTATCCCAATTTGTTTGATGCACACCCTCCTTTCCAGATAGACGGTAATTTCGGCTATACGGCAGGTGTGGCTGAAATGTTGCTGCAAAGCCATGATGGAGCAGTACAATTGCTTCCTGCTTTGCCGGAGGAGTGGAATGAAGGAAGTATCAGTGGTTTGGTAGCTCGTGGCGGTTTTGTTGTTGACATGCAATGGGAAGGAGCGCAACTGCTTAAGGCTAAGGTACATTCACGTATTGGTGGTGTGTTACGTATTCGCAGTTATGTTCCTTTGAAGGGTGATGGCTTGAAACCGGCAGAGGGTGATTGTCCGAATATGCTATATGCGCCGGCTGAGATTGCAGCACCTTTGAAATCGGAGAAACTGAATGCACTTCAATTGCCTGTACTTTATAAAGTTTATGAATATGATATAATGACAGAGCCTGGTAAGGAGTACATGTTTGAAAGGACTACACTGAATTGATAAAGTACTATAAGCATAAATAATTACTTATGAATTTAAAGAAAATAACTGTTTCTTTAGTTTTGCTAATCCTTTCATTGGGAGTAAGTGCACAACAGCAGGAAACTTTTAACAATCCGGTGATTAATGCAGATGTACCTGATCCTTCAATGATAAGGGTCGGAGATTACTACTATTTAGTGAGTACTACTATGCACCTGATGCCGGGGTGTCCCGTAATGCGTTCAAGAGATCTGGTGCATTGGGAGACTATTAGTTATGTATTCCAAAAATTAACCGATTTGCCCCGTTATGATTTGAAAGAGGGGACTGTATACGGTCGTGGACAGTGGGCATCAAGCATCCGTTATCATAACGGGCGGTTTTATGTGTGGTTCTCACCTAATGATGAGCCTTATCGCGGTTACATTTATACGGCTGAAGATCCGGCAGGTGAGTGGACTTTGGTTTCTCGTCCGCCTCATCATCATGATGCTTCTTTGCTGTTTGACGATGACGGTAAAGTTTATCTGTTTTATGGTACAGGGCAATTACGTCAGCTTAAGAGCGATCTTAGTGATGTGGAATCTGGAGGGATAGACATGAAAATATTTGAACGGGATGCCGATGAGCAGGGGTTGTTGGAAGGTAGCCAGGCATTCAAACATAATGGCAAGTATTATTTGCTGATGATTTCTATGGATTGGAGCATTCCCGGAAGATTACGTCGTGAGGTATGTTACCGGGCTGACAAAATTACCGGTCCATATGAGAAAAAGGTTATTCTTGAAACGGAGTTTCAAGGATATGGTGGCGTGGGACAAGGTTGTATCGTGGATTCACCGGATGGAAACTGGTACGGGTTTATTTTTCAGGACCGGGGAGGTATAGGACGTGTGCCGACTTTGATGCCCTGTCACTGGGTAGATGGTTGGCCTGTGTTAGGTGATGCCGAGGGACGTGTACCCGATTCTATGGTTATGAAAACTTTCCCGGATGAATGTAAAGGCAGCATTATGGGGAGTGATGACTTTAGTAATACCAGGTTGAGCCTTAACTGGCAGTGGAACCATAACCCGCTGGATGATTGCTGGTCGCTGACCGAACGTTCCGGTTTCTTGCGTCTGAAGACAGGACGGGTGGTAGACAATCTGTTTTTGGCTCCTAATACTTTGACCCAACGTATGAGTGCCCCAAAATGTAGCGGAACGGTAGCAATGGATGTGTCAAAGATGAAGGATGGTGATGTGGCAGGATTTACGGCTTTTAACGGTTTGTCCGGAGTGCTTGCTGTAGTAAAGGAGAACGGAAAGAAACATCTTGTGATGTCTGTCCAGTCTGTCAGTCTGTCGGGTAAGGAAAAAAAAGTTACCGATGTGAAGATAGAAGAGAAAGAACGTATAACTTGTAAGAAAGATATTGTTTATCTTCGCATTGACGGTGACTTTGCAAACAAAAAAGATGAGGCTACTTTCTATTATAGCTATGACAATGAAGAGTGGGAACAGATAGGGGAACCTTGTAAGATGGTTTTTGATTATACCCGGTTCTTTATGGGGAGTAAGTTCGCCATATTCAATTATGCGACGAAGTCTTTGGGAGGTTATATAGATATAGATTATTTTAAATACGATAAATAAAAAAATCACATTATGAAAATAAAAAAAAGTTTAGGGACATTACTACTCTTCGCTTTATGTTTGGATGCAGGGGCCATAGATAATAGGGGGATAACCTTTAGCCAGTTGGCTTCCGACCGCTTTACGCTTGTGGAAAATGGGACGCCCAATGCTATATTGATAGATGAGCAGGAAGATACCGGTGTAATGATAGCAGCAAAGAATCTTCAGAACGATTTTGAACGGGTAACCGGCAAAACTGCTGATTTGCTGTTTGAACCTGGTGCAAAGCGTGTGGTTATAGTGGGAACTCTTAAAAGTCGTTATATAAAAGAACTGGTGAAAGCAAAGAAGATAGATGCTTCATTGCTGAATGGTAAGAATGAAAAATATTTGATGACGGTAGTGCCGGCTCCTTTAAAGGGGGTGGAAGAAGCATTGGTCATTGCAGGAAGTGACAAGCGTGGAACAATTTATGGAATATATGAGCTTTCAGAACAGATCGGTGTCTCTCCTTGGTATGACTGGGCTGATGTACCGGTAGTTCCTCAACAGAATTTGTCTATCGTTCGTGGAAGTTATACGGCAGGCGAACCGGCAGTGAAGTATCGTGGTATTTTCTTGAATGATGAGGCTCCTTGTTTGACAGGCTGGGTGAAACATACTTATGGCACGAACTATGGTGACCATCGCTTCTATGCACGTGTGTTTGAACTTATTTTGCGTCTACGTGGTAATTTTATGTGGCCTGCGATGTGGGGATGGAGTTTCTATGCGGATGATCCGGAAAACAGCAAGACTGCCAATGACATGGGAGTTATTATGGGTACATCCCATCATGAACCTATGGCGCGTAATCATCAGGAGTGGGCGAGAAAACGTAAAGAGTATGGTGCGTGGGATTATGCTTCCAACCAAAAAGTAATTGACCGCTTTTTTCGTGAAGGTATTGAACGTGCCGTTGATACGGAGGATTTGATAACTATCGGTATGCGGGGGGATGGCGATACACCTATGGGTGGAAAAGAAGGAGAGGATGATAAATATGTATCACGTGATAAAGAGAATATGCGTTTAATGGAAAAGATTTTCAAGAACCAACGGCGCATCATTAAGGAAGTGACGGGAAAAGCTCCGGAAAAACGTCCGCAGGTATGGGCTCTATATAAGGAAGTGCAACGTTTTTATGATATGGGGCTCAGAGTACCCGATGATGTGATTATGCTGTTGAGTGATGACAATTGGGGAAATGTACGTCGTCTGCCAAATGCGGAAGAAAGAAAACATCCCGGAGGTTGGGGAATCTATTATCATGTGGACTATGTGGGAGCTCCCCGAAACACAAAATGGCTTAATGTGACTCCAATCCAGAATATGTGGGAGCAATTGCAGTTGACTTACGATTATGGAGTTGACAAGTTATGGGTGCTTAATGTCGGCGATTTGAAACCGATGGAATATCCTATCACTTTATTCCTCGATATGGCCTGGAATCCTAAACGCTATGCGGTTGATAACTTGTTGGAGCATCCACGTCAATTCTGCGCCCAGCAATTTGGTGAAGAGCAAGCGGACGAGGCTATGCGCATTTTGAACTTATATAGCAAATATGCCGGTAGGGTTACTGCTGAAATGCTTGACCGTAAGACTTATAATCTGGAGACCGGAGAGTGGAAGCAGGTTTCTGATGAGTTTATTAAGCTCGAAGCGGAAGCATTGCGCCAGTATATGACACTCCAACAGGAATATAAGGATGCGTATAAGCAACTGATTCTTTTCCCTGTGCAGGCAATGGCCAATTTGTATGAAATGTACTATGCGCAAGCTATGAACCATAAGCTTTACAAGGAGAATAATCCGCAGGCAAATTATTGGGCCGACAAGGTTGAACAGTCTTTTAAGCGTGACAAGGACTTGTGCGATGACTATAACAATGTGATGTCGGGAGGTAAATGGAAAAACATGATGATACAGAAGCATATCGGTTATACTTCGTGGAATGATAATTTTCCGGCAGATAAGCAGCCGGAAGTATATCGCATCGAGGAGCCGGAAAAAGCTATGGGAGGATATGTTTTCAAATCCAGGGACGGTGTGGTGGCAATGGAAGCCGAACACTATTTTGAGAAGAAGGACGTTGTCGGGGCACAATGGACGGTTATTCCTTATATGGGACGTACATTGAGCGGTATGGCGTTGATGCCTTATACGAAAGATGTTGCCGGTGCTTCCCTTTCTTATAAAATGGAAATTCCCAAAGGTGTTACCGAAGTGACTGTCCATATTGTGGTGAAATCAACACTGGCATTTCACGATATAAAAGGGCATAAATATGAAGTAGGCTTTAACGGAGGTAATGTAGAAACAATTAATTTTAATGCCAATTTGAATGAAGAACCGGAGAATGTGTACACAACCTTATATCCCACAGTTGCCCGAAGAGTGGTTGAAAGCCAGGTGAAACTGGATTTACCGATATCGCAGGATGGGTTGCAGACCTTAACATTGAAGCCTCTGGATCCGGGAATTGTATTTGAAAAGATTGTGGTGGATTTTGGCGGATACCGGAAATCTTTTTTATTTATGAATGAGTCTCCTTGTCAAAGAGATAAATGAAGATACTTTTAAACGAGACCTTTAGACAGATGAAGAGGGTTTGTCAAAGCTAAGATGAGTACTCTGAAAAGTTACAGATTGTAACTATAACCTCTAAAAGGGTCGTATCAAACTCCGTTTTGAGAGTAATGATACGACCCTTTTTTTTTAGTCTTTTAGGATATTCTAATTTCAAGTTAAAAGTTTATTTCCTCAAAATGGAGTTTTGGCACATTCATCTTTTATTTGTATCACTCAGTGTCGGAAGATGCCGATGCCGCATTTTGCTCCATGTAGGCAGTAGGTGTCATTCCGTATAACTCTTTGAAGGCAGTTGAGAAATAGGCAACGTTGGTGAAACCTGTCAAGGCTGCAACTTCATTGATACTTTGCCGTTTCTTAGCCAACAGGGTTGCTGCTTGTTTTAGCCGGAGATTGCGTATCAAGTCGCGAGTAGACTGGTTGGTCAGTTCTTTCAGTTTACGGTGCAGATGAACGCGGCTGATGCCTACGGTTTCGGCTACCATTTCGACATTCAGTTCCGGGTTAGCTATATTGTCATTGATAACTTTCATAATGCGGTCCAATAGGCGTTCATCCGGTGATTCTATCTCTAATTCCTGCATCCGTTCTTTTTGTGTCTGGCTGCCCTGGAAATTGTTTCTCAATCTTTCTCGGCTCTTGATCAGGTTAAAAGTGCTTTGCCGGAGTATTTCAATGCTGAAAGGTTTTGTTATGTAGGCGTCAGCTCCTATACTGAGCCCTTCCAGGTTATCTTCTTCACGGCTTTTGGCTGTAAGCAGGATAACTGGAATGTGGTTGATATTGATGTTCTGTTTCACTTTTGAACAGAGAGTCATGCCGTCCATTTCAGGCATCATAATATCACTGATAATTAAATCGGGAGTTTTTTTGAGAATATGTGTAAATGCTTCTTTACCGTTACAGCACTCTTGCATGTGAAAATCACGCCCCAATTCTTGGCAGATGTAACGGCGGATTTCATCATCATCTTCCACGATTAGTACACGATACTTGGATTTTGAGTGTGTTTTCGTAGATGTTTCTATCAGCGGTGTTGTGGGTAGCGCCGTAGTTATGTGTACTGGATCCTGCTTAACTGCTGAGTTGTCTATTTCTTCTGGTTTGAGGTGTTCCTTTCCTAAGGGAAGGCGGACGATGAAACGGCATCCGGGAGTTCCTTGGTTATTTTCAACGGTGATGCTGCCATGATGCAGCTCTACCAGTGAACGGGTGAGATGCAATCCGATACCTGTACCTATGTTTGAGTTGTTTTGACTGTTGCGTATCTGATAAAAGCGGTCGAAGATGCGTTCTAATTCGGTTTCATTGATGCCGATCCCGTCATCTTCTATACTGATTTCGAAATAACGGCTTAACGCTTTCTCAGCGGCATTCGGATCATTGCCGGTACATAAGCGGATTTGTATGTTACCATTTTCCGGTGTGAATTTGAATGCGTTGGAGAGTATATTCAAGATAACCTTATCGAAGTTCTTCGGGTCTATCCACGCTTTCAGTTCTTTCACTTCGGAATGAAAGTCCAGCTTGATATGTTTGGTATTGGCTTGGTAGGCAAATGTATAGTGTAAATCCTGTATGAAACTCACGATATCCGTTTCCTGGAATTTGAGTTGCATTTGCCCTTTATCTATTTTTCGGATATCCATAAGTTGGTTGACAAGGCGCAGAAGACGTTCGGCGTTACGGTAGATGATATTGTAACTCTGCTGGCGCTCTGTATCGTAGTCCGTAGCCATTAGCTTTTGCAATGGGCTTATTATGAGAGACATCGGGGTGCGTATCTCGTGAGAAATGTTGATGAAGAACTGTAACTTGGCTTCATTCAGCTGTTCGGCATGTATATGTTCCAACATTTCCTGACGTGCACGATACCGTTGGCGTATTTGCACTATGATGAAAATAGTGATGATGACTGCCGTCAGACAATATATGGTTTTCGCCCACCATGAGACATACCAGGGTGGAGAAATGATAATGGTCAGTTTTTTTATTTCGGAATAGGAATTATAGTCCCTTGCCTTTATCTGGAAGTGATAGATACCCGGTGTCAGTTCGCTGAATGATATCCTGTTGACACCGGACTGTAAATTCACCCATGTATTGCTGTTGAATGTATAGGAATAGCTTATGCGTTCAGGGCTGTAGAACTCCATGGCAGAGAGTTCGATGCTGAATGAGTTGTCCTTGTGCGACAGATGAAATTTGTCGGAATTCGTTACAGAGGTTGTGACAATATCGTAGCGTCCGGATTTCATGCCCAATCTTACCGCTTTATCGTGCACGTAAAAGTCTGTAATGCGTATTTCCGGTTTTTTGTTGGGACTTGTTATTTCTCCGGGGTTAAAGTAAGTAATACCGCTGGTGCTTCCAAAGATAATTTCTCCTTTGGTGCTGGCAAATGATACTCCTTTGCTGAATTCATTTCCTTGCAGACCGTCACTTGCATAGAAGTTGACGAATGTTTGTGTACTGGGATTGAAGCGGGATATGCCGAAGTTTGTACTTATCCATAGGTTACCGTTAGCGTCTCCCTCAATGGCCGAAATGGAATTGCTGGGAAGGCCGTCGGATATGGTATATTTCCTGACTTTTTGTGTTTGGGGATTTAATTGCTTCAGCCCTTGTGAAGTTCCCACCCAGATATTATGATGCAAATCCTCATAAAGTGCATAAATCACATCACCTTGTAGCAGTCTGTTTGTCTTGTAAGTGGAAACAAAATCCATTGTTGGGATGTCGAGGCAGCCTAAACCGTCATAGGTGCCAATGTAAAGTTTGTCGTTTGTACTATACATCAGACAGTTAATCCATGAATTGTGCAGTATATTGCTTAGCGGACGGTATTCAAAACCGTTTGCAGTGCTGGGACAATGGTATATTTCTTTAGTTTCCAGATTGATACGGTAAAGTCCAGCTCCCATAGCACCTACCCAAAGCTGCCTATGTTTGTCTTCAATGATACTGTATATGCTTTGTGCCGGTTTTTGGTCCTTATCCGGCAGATAGATGTATTCACAGTGTCCGGTCTGAGGATTCAACTTGGCAAGTCCGTCACGGTACGAACCTATCCATAAGTTTCGGTCCGAGTCCTCACAAATGCTCATAACGGTGGAGGATACCGAGTGGCTGATGCCCGGACGTTGCTCAAAATGCGCTTGTTGCTTTCCATCCGGAGCTATACGGTAGATGCCATCATTATCTGTACCTATCCAATAGGAACCGGTATGGTCTTTACATACGGACATGATGCAACAGGAACCGATTGTGTTGTGGGTAGACGATTTATATCCCATATACTTGAAGTTGTTACTAACGGGCGGTACTATCATAACTCCTTTTTGGAAGAATCCCAGCCATATATTCCCTTGATTGTCTTTGAGGATGGAGTGTACTTTAGACTTATCAAAGTTGAAACTGGTAATATTGACAGGACTTTCCATTATCTGTTCTTTCTGGATGTTATACACTTTCATTCCGTTCCCATCGGTTCCGATATAGATTTCATCTTGGTTTATGTTATATAGGGTCTTGATAGGTAGCTCCGGGTGCGAAGAACATTTAATGCGGGTGAAGCCGTTTGTTTGAGGATTGTATTTGAATAGTCCGTTTTTCAGGCATCCCACATAGATGTTTCCTGTTTTGTCTTCGCAGATGGAAGAAGGCCACACTATTTCCCCTCCATTCGGATAGTGCGTCATCTTTTGGTTTGTATCTATGCTGTATATTCCTTTGTCATTGGTGATTACCCACAATGTTCCGTTCCGGTCTTCGTAGATCTGGTTGATGAGATAACTTGGAACAAACCCGGGCAGTTGCCTGGCTTCTATGTGTCCTTCTGTGACATTCAGTAAGAATATTCCATGTCCGGATGTCCCTATTAGTATTTCTCCGTTGGCGCGCTCGATAATGGTGGATACATTTACTTCCAGCTTACCTCCTTCTTTGAAGGTCATGGGAATATGGGAGAAAATACCTGTTGCACGGTCGTATGTTTGCAGACCGTTTAATGTGCCTACAAAGAAAGTTCCTTTCTTGTCTTCAAAAAGGACGCGGACATAATTGTTTTGCAGGGAATGTTCATCGCAGAAGTCATGTTTGTATACACTGAATTTGGCACCATCGTATCGGTTCAGTCCGTCTTCAGTCGCTATCCATATAATGTCTTCTTTGTCCTGATAGATACTGTTGATCATGCTGCTTGATAACTCATTGTCCACAGTAAAAAGTTTACCTGTTTGCCCGTAGCATAAAACGGATAAGAATAGATATAAAAGACAGATTGCTGTTTTTTGTCTCATCATGGTATATTGTTTGTGTTGACAAAATTACAAAAAAAACTCAATAACGTAACATTGCACTATGAGAAAAGGAAGGACTTGTTTCACCGGAAATTTATATTTGTTTCACCGAATTAAACTTATAGTTTATTGGCTTTGAACTATAAGTTTATTCCTATTAAACTTATGGTTTATCCCTATTAAACAAGTGGTGTAATATAAACAAGTGTGGCAGAGAGGAGTGAAGAGTGATATCTTTTGCCCCTTTCTGCCACACTTGTTTATGCCTTTTTTATCTGTTTTTATTCAGCAGTTCTTTGGTGGGACATTCATAGTTGCTGATGGGGAGATGTATTTTCTGCAAGTCTTTCAATTCGTGTATAGGGCGTTCGATCTCGTAAGGTATGGGCATGCTTGAGAATTTCTGGAAATAGAGAAGGCAGGCGTCTTTCCACCAAACAGCATCGCGGGCCTGTATCTTCAAGGCGGACTGTACTTCATGGAAACGTTCTGCGTCAATGTATTTTTCGGCGGCATCCCATATCTTCTGAAAGTCTCTGACTTGTCGGACTCCATTGTCGTAGTGATAGCAGAGCTCGTCCCATAGAATGCGACCGCTTTTCATGCGGTAGTTCCAGGGCACATGGTGGAACCATAGGAGATATTCTTCGGGACAAGTGCTGATGTTGTCGTATTGCTTAGACAGGTTTTCCGGATATTGTGCAACGGCATTGCTTCCTTTGCTACTGCGGTCGAAACCAAGTCCTTGTTTGTCTGCTCTGTGATAGTAGGATGGAAGCCAGTCCGGGCGGGCGCCGGGGATGTTGCACCAAGGCTCGGGACCGTAATGATGTCCCCATGCGAAAATGTGATGCAGACCAAGGGGCATCATATAGTTTACCACAGCCTCGTGGCTGTCGAGCATCATCTTCTTTAGTTGGGCATTGATGTCCGAGGGCTGGAAGTCAAAAGTTTGCTTTAGCCATTCATCAGCAATGTTTTCGGAAGATAAAGAGGGTTGCCATGATAGGCGTCCGAAAGCATACCAGTTGGCTTGTGCAAAGGTGTGACCGCACCAGTTGGTATCTGTACCTATATTGGCAACACCGGCCACTGCCTTTAAAGAAGCGGGTGTTACGAATTCAAAGAATTCTTTCCACATCGGGGCCAAATAAGCAAGATGATTGGAGTGTCCCAGGTATTCCTGTGTCACTTGGAACTCTACCATTAGTGGTGTATGTTGCATCGCACTGAACAATGGACTGTACGGTTCGCGGGGTTGGAAATCTATCGGTCCGTTCTTCACTTGGACGATGACATTGTTGCGGAACTGTCCATCCAAGGGCTCAAACTCCAAATATGCTTGTTTGGCACGGTCGGCATCGGAAGGGCTGTATACAAAAGCGCGCCACATAACGATACCTTTGTAGGGCTTCAATGCGTCTGCCAGCATGTTGGCGCCTTCGGCATGGGTACGTCCGAAATCGCAAGGACCAGGCTGTCCTTCCGAATTGGCTTTCACCAGAAAACCGCCGAAGTCGGGGATGATTCGGTAGATTTCCTTAACCTTGTTTTTCCACCAGCGGATAACTTTTTTGTCAAGAGGATCGGCAGTGCTCAGACTGTCGAGAGCCATAGGGGATGCAAAATTAACGGAGAGGTACACACGTAGTCCGTATGGGCGGAAAATATCTGCCAATGCTTTTACTTTCTGCAGGTATTCGGTAGAAAGAATTTGGGGTGAAGCATTTACGTTGTTCAGTACAGTGCCGTTGATGCCGATGGAAGCATTGGCGCGGGCATATTCCTTATATCTGTCGGACAGGGTATTCGGCAGTTCTTCCCAATTCCAAAGCGATTGTCCTGCATAACCGCGTTCTACGGTACGGTCCATATTGTCCCAATGGTTGAGGATGCGCAGGCTGTAGGCGGGATTCTCTGTTGTTTGAGTCGCAGTGACGTTTTGTCCGGTCGCTTGCATCCTGAGCAGGTGATAGGCGGCATAGAGTAATCCTGTCTCGGTGGGAGATGTGAGCGTGATTTTGTTATCTTCATGTCGGATGCGGAAACCTTCTGGTTGCAGTTGTTTGTCCCTTTGTATAACGAGCCGGACAGGGGCTCCTTTCCATGCCTGATGCAACTCCTCGACAGCTATGTTTAGTGTAGGCGATTGGTGGGGAGCGGAAATTTCTGCATGGGCATTGGCAGGCAGTCGAAGCCACAAATGGCTACCGTTTTCGGCAGCCATTTGGGTAACGAATACTATTGCGATATAGAAAAGCGAAAATATTCTGTATTTCATGTTATTAGGATTACAAATTGATGAATGGTCTCTATGCCGCGTATGTTAGCGGTATAAAGGCATCTCGGTGTATTGGATTATTGTCCTTCAATAGTAATTATTTTGCCATTGGCATCATATTCCAGCTCGCAAACTTTCAGACTGCGGAGCCATGTCTTTCCATTGGAAGGCACACAGTCGTGGTGGAATAGATACCATTTTCCTTTATACTCTACAATGGCATGATGCGTGGTCCAACCCACTACCGGAGTGAGAATGACACCTTGGTAAGTGAAAGGTCCGTAAGGATTGTCACCGATGGCGTAACATAGGCGGTGGGTATCGCCGGTGGAGTAGGAGAAATAATATTTGCCGTTGTATTTGTGCATCCAGCTGGCCTCAAAGAAACGGCGTTCATTGTCGCCTCCTGTCAGAGGTTTGCCGTTTTCATCCAAGATGACAACAGCTTTCGGCTCTTCTGCAAACTCCAACATATCTTTGCTGAGTTTGGCCACACGGGCGGGAAGAGCCTGTTCGTTACCTTCGGGTAAAGCGGCACATTCCAAAGCTTTATTGTCGCGATAGCGTTGCAGTTGGCCACCCCACAAACCGCCGAAATACATATAGAAATCACCGTCTCCATTATCCAGGATGGCAGGGTCGATACTGTAACTGCCTTTCATCGGGTTGGCTTGGGGAATGAACGGTCCTTCCGGATTGTCACTGATAGCCACGCCGATACGGAAAATATCATTTTGGTCTTTCAGGGGGAAATACATGTAATATTTTCCGTCTTTCCGGGCTACGTCACAGTCCCATAGCTGACGGCCTGCCCAAGGTATGTCCTCTATCTGAAGGACTACTCCATGGTCTTTGATTTCGCCGTTCATAATATCATCGGTGGAGAACACATGATAGTCTTTCATGTTGAAATGATCGCCATTGTCGTTTTCTTCGATGCCGCTTTCCCAATCGTGGCTGGGGTAGATGTAAACTCTGTTGTTGAAAACATGTACGGCAGGATCTGCCATATAATCTCCCGGAACTAAGTATCTCATTTCTTTTTTCATGGTGAATCAGAATTTAGTTATAAGTTATTGAATTATTTTTTTATAGAAATTGAATTATTACTTGTCTGTTTTTAAACAGTTGTGAGTCTTTAATAATCTGCTTTGCTTCTTCGTTCTTTCAGTTCGGCCTGCATGTGTTCGTTATACTCTTTGGTTATGGGGTAGAAGTAGAGTGCAATAACACCTACAAAGAATGTCGCAGCAGGAATCAAACTGGATGAAAGCACGATACCTTGGATGGCAGAGTCTACCTGCTCCGTTCCTGCTCCTGATACATAACCGAAACCGGAAAGAAGGAAACCCAGTATGGCGCTACCGATGCCTAAACCGGCTTTCAGTGCAAAGACAACTCCGGCAAAGACGAAGCCAGTGGCACGTCGGTGATTGACATATTCTGAATGGTCGGCTACATCGGCAATCATAGCCCAAAGCAGAGGTACTGTCGGAGCATATGCAAGGCTCTTGAGGAAGTTCAGCACAAACATAGTCTCTACATCGGTTTCGTTGGGGAAATAGAAGAAGGCTGTGAATAGTGCGGTTAGTGCAAGGCAAATGATGAATACACGTTTCTTTCCGTAACGGTTTGCCAGAAAATTGGAAAGTAGGATTACGCCAAAGAACTGAACCAATGCACCCAACATGTTGAATACGCCAAAACCTACCTCGTATGCTTTATCCGGACTGCTGACTATTAATCCGAAGGCATTTAATATACTGTATCCTATTCCGTCTCCGGCTTCAGTGGCAACTAAGCCTATTTTGTCAAGAAAGGCATAAAGCGCACCGGCGTCTACATAGTTCTCGAAATAGTAATTCATTGCGCTTCCCCACATGGCAAGGGTAGTAAATATAAATAATGTCAGAATGAACATAGCCCGCCATGGTATGTTCTTGAAAACATCCTTGATATCTTGTTTGGTATCTGTCTTTTGGTTAGTCGGCGGTGTAATACGTTCACGTGCGGAGAAGAAAGTAATGATGAGGAATATCAGGCCGATGACAGCAAATAATGATATTGTGCAAAGCCATCCATGTCCTTTGTCACCAGATTCACCGGTAAACTTGCTGACTAATGGCAGTGTTAAGCCTTGTACAATGAATTGTGCGATAGTGGCTGCTACAAAACGTATACTGGTAATGCTGTTACGTTCTTTAATGTCACTTGTCATAACTCCTCCCAGTGAAGCATAAGGAGTGTTATTGAATGAGTACAAGGTCATTAATAAAGTGTAAGAAATTGTTGCGTACAGAGCTACAAGTCCTTTGTCTTCAATGCCCGGATTGTAAAATGCCAAAATGTAAAACACCATGAAAGGTAGAGCTGTCCAAAGAACCCATGGGCGATATTTACCCCATTTGGACTTTGTGCGGTCGGACAAAATTCCCACCGTTGGGTCTACAAAGGCATCTACAATACGCGCTAATAGCATTACACTACCAGCTACAGCTCCTTCCAGACCAAATACGTCTGTATAGAACTTAGTCTGGTAAATCATCATCATTTGGAACACAAAATTCGCTGAACAATCTCCGAGGCTATAACCAATCTTTTCGGCTATGGACACTTTTTGGTTAAGTGTATTCATTCTATTAAATTTTTATTAGTTGGATCATTATCAAAAAAAGGTGTATCATTGTTTTGTGCTGTTCAATACACTTTCTGCTGCACGTTTGCCTAAGGTTTTTTTGTCAAGAGGGTGAATATCATTCCACTCTCCCAGGTCACTGTTACGTATGAGATAAGTATTGAAGTTGATAGCGGCTGCTTTGGCTTGTTCCTGGCGCATTTCTGCCCAAGCTTTCCGTCCTTCAAGATTATCTTTCGACAGAAAATCGGCTAACTCTACGATATGGAAAGGCAGTCCGGGCTGGTTGAATGTACGGCGCCAATCGGCAATCATTGCTGACAAAAGTGCAACATATTCATTTCGGCGTGATACGTTTGATTCACCTTGATACCATAGCACTCCCCGTATGGAATAGTTCTGCAGTGGAGCTATCATGGCATTGTATAAGCATACCGGTTTGTACCAGAAGAACATCATCTCCGGAGCGGGTGGCATGGGAGCTCCTAACCGGTATTTCCATTTTTGTTTCAGATTGATTTCTTCGTTGTCGCAGATAATTTTGTATGGTTTTTCCTGTACGAAACTCGGTTGTCCACCGTTGCTGATAATGCGGACGGTTATATTGTTTTTTCCGGATTTCAATATACCGGCAGGTATCCGGTATATACGGGGAGGATATTGATATCCGGTGGTTCCGACAAATACTCCGTTTACATATACGGAATCGGCATCGACAATACAGCCTAAGCGCAAGGTAGCTTCTTTGCCGTTCCATGATTGCGGTATCTCTATGTCTTGGCGCAGCCAATGGGAACCGCCAATCGGGTTCAGGCCATTATTACCCCATGATTGTGAAAACATATTTACCGTTTGCCAATTGTTATCATCATAATTGGTTGCATACCAGGGAGTGGATTCGTGCAGGCCTGCATCACTGCGATAGAGCGATAGGTTCCAACGATAGAAGTTTTCAGCCTCTAATTTCTTGATATGGCTGCAATAGGCATCATCTTCATACAAGCGTTTGCTATTGATATATAAGGGAAACTCCTTCAATCCTTCTTCACTTATCCATGCTTCTACAGGAGTACCTCCCCAACTGGAATTGATGAGTCCTACAGGTATACCAGTCTTTTCGTACATTTCTTTGGCGAAGAAATAGGCAAGAGCGGAGAATTCCATCACATTTTTTTGCGTTAGCGTCTTCCAGCTTGTTGCGGACATCTCCTCTTGAGGTGCGTGAAAATTGTATTTCCGGGGTATGAGGATCTGTCGTATTTTCTCATTGTTGTAGTTTAGTATCTCATTAGAAAACATATCCATTACCCTTTTCACTGGCAGTTCCATGTTTGATTGTCCTGAGCAGAGCCATACATCACCTACTAAAATGTCATTCAGTTTGATGTCATTGATTTGCATTAGGAAAGGACCGCCTGCTTTCAGCGGTGGCAGTGTAATGCTCCATTGTCCGTTGGCATCAGCGGTAGTATGATAGCTCTTTTTCTGAAACTCTATGGTGATATTTTCGCCTGCATCCGCTGTACCCCATACTTTGACAGACTGTTCGCGTTGCAGTACCATTCCATCTGAAATTAAAGCAGGCAACTTTACCTTTGCATCTGCCCATGAGGTAGCGCAAAGGTAAAGTAGCACTGCCACTCCTAACCTGATTTTATCATAAACCAAACTTTTCATATTTTTCCATCATATTGCCAAATTCAAATGAATCTGTCATGTTTATTGATATTCGTACAATTGTACATGTAATATTTTGAACTCTCCTACAGGAATGCGTACGTGGCGTCCTTGATGATTCTGGTCTCCATTGAGCCGGCGGACATAATGAAGTTTACCATCTTTGTCTACTTTGACTTCATCCACGTATCCAATGCCACAACGTTTTCCTTTGAACTTGTGGTGTTTCGTTTTTATTTGGTCGTTTCCCAAAGCAAATCCGTCTTCCCCCAATTGTTTTTGTTTTTCAATCGTTTGCTTTTCTGAGGTTTTGCTAAATTCCAATACGATGCCGCTACCGGCTACGACATATTCATTTTTAGAGAGTTTTAATAAAATGCCGCCGCCTTCGGGCCATATACTGCCATTTGTTGCACGTGGATCCCAAGGGAGAGTGAAGAAGTGCCGGGCAGTTATGGTTAAATCATCATCTATGATGATGCGTTCTTTGTTTTCATTGTCAAAAAGCAACCCTTTCATTAATCCTTTACCTTGATATTTAGTGAGTAAAGGCATTAATTCCTTTAATTTGGCATAGCTTTGGACTAATGGTGATTTAGGAGAGTCGGAACCATCTTCTATTGAAAAAGGACTAATGCCAATGGCATCGTGTTCGCCAAAAATATAAAAAGCCCGGATACTATTATCATCTGTCAGACGAATCTCCGGAATGAACAAAGGATTGTTGTGCAATTTATATTGTGCTACCCAGTCTGTGAATCCATTATCATACAAGTCGGGTGCAAGAATATCGATGCTGGGTGCTCCACAATGCCATACATCAATTAAATGTGCCAAAGGACCGGCAGAGGGATATTCACCCGGTTTGCGTCCTCGGCTGTTCATTGCCGCATTGACATATAGCGGGATGTTATAAATGGAACGGGCTGTTTGTGCCAGTCCTTCCACATATTTTGCATAGTGCCATGCCATGAAGATTTCATCGGTGTAGATGTCTGCCCCAAATACTTCTTGCCAATTACCTTGCTTTTTACATCCTTGACTTTCCCATTTATCTAACATTTGCGGATGAAGCGCTTTTTTGTTTTTTTGCAGATAGGTCATGAATTCAGCCGGTATAGGAGCGTTGAATGCTTTATTGGCTTCATGTGAATAATCACGCGCGTCTTCCAACATGCCGATTTCATTTTCTATTTGTATCATGATCACTGTGCCTTCCTTTTTATCAACCATTGCTATATGTTGCATCCATTGGGAAAACACACGTTGATCAGCTTTATATACAGCTTCGGAAAAAGCGCTGGCTATTTCAAGTGGCTTGCCGCTTTGGGTATATGCACGTGGATATTTTTTGTGGTTTTCTTTAAACCATAAGGGTGCGTAGCAACTCATTGAGTTTTTCCAGGCGCCAAACCATAAAAATATAATCTTGAGATCGTTCAGTCGTGCTTGTTGCAGTACTTTATCTGTAAGTGTGAAGTCGAATTGTCCTTCAATCGGTTCTATCAGCTCCCAATAGGCAGGAACCAATACTGTGTTCAGCCCCATTCTCTTAAGTTTCGGGAAAATACGTTCGATATCTTGCGGACAAGCAGCAGATGAATTGCCTAATTCTCCTCCTAATATAAGGAAAGGCATTCCATGTACAACAAGTTGAGTGGCGGTTCCTTGTCTTTGTAAAAAACTATTTTGACCAATGATGTATTCGAAGGCTAAACAGTTTAAAATTAAAAATAGAATTAATTTCTTCATATAGTTCTCAAATAGGCTGCTTGATGAAACTTTACAAAGGTAGTCAACAGCTTTTTAATTTACTTTGGAATATGTATCACAAAACTTGTTGTATGTTACATCTTTTGTTTTATATGTTACATTCTTTGCTATGATATGTCTTATTGGTCGTTTTTAGGCTTTATGAAGCATTTGGATGCGGTCTTAAAGAATGCTGTTATTTTGAAATCGAAACATGGATTTTTAAATTTTGGAAAAAATGGCAGAATTTTACCGTTACTATATGACAATATATTTTGTGACTTGAGGCACTGATCTGATGATTTTTGATAGGATTGTTACATAGAAAAAAGAAAGGGTAACATTGGAAGCGAACTTGTAATCCCGATTGAAGAAAGTGTAACATATTTACTAATCCGTATAAGAAGGATTTTTTAAATTTGACCTGTAAATAATTCTAGTATAAATTATGAAAAGAATATTTTTTATTGTTAGCCTTATTTTGTTGGTTTGTACGGCTTCGCTGCCGCTTTCGGCTAAAGTCAGACTTCCTCGTTTGGTAAGTAACAAAATGGTGTTGCAGCGTGATACGGAATTGAAAATATGGGGCTGGGCTTCTCCCGGAGAGAAAGTAACTGTACGTTTTCGTGGAAAGCATTATAATACTGAAGCTGATGCGAAGGGGAATTGGCTGGTCCTCCTGCCACCGCAGCAGCCAGGAGGTCCTTTTCTTTTGGAAGTGAATGAACTTGTTATTCGTGATGTTCTGGTAGGGGATGTTTGGCTTTGTTCCGGTCAGTCCAATCAGGAAACTCCTATTGCACGTCTTACGGAAATGTTTCCTGAAATCAATGTATCTAACAATCACATGATACGGCATTATAAAGTACCTACTCAGAATTCAGTGGAAGAACTGAAAGATGAAATTGCGGGAAATGCCGGGTGGTATTCGGCCATAGCTTCCGATGTGTTGAACTGGACCTCATTGGCATATTTTTTTGCTCAAGAGGCATACAATAAATATAAAGTGCCTGTAGGTATGTTGGTTTCCAGTTTAGGAGGCTCTGCCATAGAAAGCTGGATAAGTCAGGAACATCTGAAAACATTTCCGGAGCTTCTTTTTGATAAAGCTGCTTTGGACAGTATGAAATTGGCACAGCAAGATAAGGGAGCAGGCTGTTGGCAACAGAAGAATTTTGATGACACAGATTGGGCAACAATGGATGTGCCGGGATACTGGCAGGAGAATGGCATTCGTACAAAAGGTACTGTATGGTATAGAAAAGAGTTTCGTGTTCCCGATTCGATGGTGGGAAGACATGCGCGCCTTTATATGGGAAGGATGGTTGACAGTGATTCTGTCTTTGTAAATGGAACTTTTGTTGGTTTTACTTCCTATACTTATCCTCCTCGTAAATATGATATTCCGGCAGGAGTTTTGACACAAGGTGAAAATGTGATAGCCGTAAGGCTTACTGCTAATTCTTCCAATGGTGGTTTTGTTAAAGATAAGAAATATAAGATTGTAGGAGATGATGCAGAAGTAGACCTTACTGGTACATGGAAGTATAAGGTAGGTATTAATCTGGATGAAGTGATGAAATATAACGGGAAGCTTAAGAATCTTAAGAAGGCTGGTTCCGGACTCTATAATGGAATGATCTATCCGATTAGCAATTATCAGGTGAAAGGGGCCATTTGGTACCAAGGTGAAAGTAATTCCGGTCGTTCGCAGACATATGCTTCTTTATTGGAGGCTTTGATTCAGAACTGGCGGGAACTTTGGAAAATGCCTGATATGCCTTTCTTACTGGTGCAATTACCCAATTATATGGAGAAAAGTGATAAACCTTCCGATAGTGGATGGGCAAGAATACGTGAGGCCCAGTTTAAAACAGCATTGAATGTACCACATACTGCATTGGCGGTAACTTATGATGTGGGCGAATGGAATGATATACATCCTTTGAATAAGAAAGCGGTTGCACAGCGGCTTTTCCTGGGAGCCCGTAGACTTGTGTATGGAGAAAAAGTTACTGCTTCCGGTCCTTTGTATAAGGAAATGAGAGTGGAAGGGGATAAAATAATTCTGACTTTTACTGAAACAGGTCGTGGACTGACTTGTAAGGGGAAAGAGCTTAAGCATTTTGCTATTGCAGGTGAAGACCGGAAATTTGTGTGGGCAGATGCTGTGATACGTGGCAATAAAGTGGTGGTGAGCAGTGAGTTTGTGAAGAATCCGGTGGCAGTACGTTATGCTTGGAGTAATAATCCTGAGGATGCCAATCTGTGCAATAAAGAAGGACTGCTGGCATCGCCTTTTAGAACAGATAATTGGTAATAAGCTATTTGCAAATTACTATTTGAATAATAATTATAAATTAAGAACTAACATGAAAAACAGAAAAATGTTATTGGCAGTGTTGGCAGGCTTGGCTTTAGGCTCCTGCACTACTCGTGTTGCAACGGAAAACAATGCTTCTTTGAAGGGAGTGTTGGGTGATAAATTTTTGGTAGGTGTGGCATTGAATGCTCGCCAATCTTCAGGTGTGGATACTGCGGCAGTTAAGATCGTAAAACACCACTTTAATTCAATTGTTGCAGAGAACTGTATGAAGTGTCAGACCATTCATCCGGAGGAAGACCGTTATGATTTCAGCCAGGCAGATGAATTCGTAAAGTTTGGTGAAGACAATGGAATGTACATAATCGGTCATTGTTTGGTTTGGCATTCTCAATTAGCTCCCTGGTTCTGTGTTGATAAGGACGGTAATAATGTTGCTCCGGAAGTACTGAAGCAGCGGTTGAAAGATCATATTACAACTATTGTCAGCCGCTATAAAGGACGTGTTAAGGGTTGGGACGTTGTGAACGAGGCTATTCTTGAAGACGGTTCCTATCGCAAGAGTAAGTTCTATGAGATCTTGGGAGAAGAATTTATTCCTCTTGCTTTTCAGTATGCTCACGAGGCTGATCCAGAAGCCGAATTATATTATAATGACTATAATATGCATGAAGTTGGGAAGCGTACAACTGTTGTGAAACTCGTGAATGACATGAAATCGAAAGGGCTTCGTGTTGATGCTATCGGTATGCAAGGCCATGTCGGTCTGGATTATCCTTCTTTGACAGATTTCGAGGAGAGCATGCTTGCTTATGCTTCTACTGGAGCTAAGGTCATGATAACAGAATGGGATATGTCTGCATTGCCTACCTTGAAACGTACTGCCAATGTATCCGATACGGTTGCGTATAAAAAGATGCTGAATCCCTATCCGGAGTCTTTGCCCGATAGCGTTTCCAAGCAATGGAACAATCGTATGTCTGATTTCTTAAATCTCTTCATTAAACATTCTGATTTTGTGAGTCGTGTAACTGCCTGGGGGGTAAGTGACGGTGATTCTTGGAAGAATGGTTTTCCTGTGAGGGGTCGTAAGGATTATGCTTTGCTTTTCGATCGTAATTATCAGCCGAAAGATTTTATAAAAAAGATATTGGAATAAACTTTGGGGATGTTTTCAGGACTTTTTGAGAAATAGGTTAGTTATAAACATTGCTTAGGGTTATTGGGAATGCCCTATATAGACAAACACAAAATATTTTATAATAGGGGGTTATCCAACGGATGGCCCCCTTATCTTTGTTTATTGTTACAAGAGAAGGTCTGGAAATGTTCTTAATCCTTTAAAATACCCATGCACAGGATGTTCTGCACATGGGTAAAATGTTTTTAAAGACGTTTGATGATGATAGGCTTGTGATTTTCATCATGGTAAGGCATACCGTAACGATTGGATTTCACTCTGCTGTTCATTAGAGAGTCAATGGGGGTGTTCAAAGGTCTTACACCTGCAGGAAGCTCTTTGTTAGAGAAAGTTTGGAAATAACCTACACAAGCATCTCTCCACCATTCAGCGTCATTCTTCTGAATATCCAGTTTCTCGGATACCTCATTAAAAATGCTTTCGCTGACATAGGGCTTGAGCTTTGCCCATATTTTTTTGTATTCCTCAACTTGTGAGATACCTTTGTCATAGTGCAGGCATATCTCGTCCCAAAGTTCTCTACCAGAAGAAAGCTTATAGTCCCATGGGAGATGGTGGAACCAAAGAAGAAGATTTTCAGGGCAGGTTTCAAGTGAATTGAATTGTGAAGCTAACGGTTCATGGTATTGGTCTACATTAGCAGAACCGTTGCGTGTACGGTCGAATCCCACTCCATTTTTGTCTGCTTTATGATAGAATACAGGCGACCAGTCGGGACGTCTTATACTATTTTCCCATGGACCCGGTCCATAATGCGAACCGCCAAATATATGGTGGAATCCAAGCGGCATCATGTAATTTATGGCTGTCTCGCGGGAACTCATCATCATATCCTTGACTGGGGTAAGAAAATTCTGTTCATAAGCTGTGGATGTTATTCCTTTAGGTTTGATGAAAGTTTGACGTATCCATTCATTTGCAATCTGTTCAGCACTTAATGTAGGGTCCCAGGCAAGGCGGCCGAAAGCATACCAATTGGATTGGGCAAATATGTAACCGCAGAAATTAGGGTCTTGACCGGTATTTGCAACACCTGCAATGGCTTTAACCATTTTGGCTACGGTCGAACCTTTTCCGTCTCTATAAGTATCGCTGCCAAGACATTCTTCATAAGTAGTGCCATGGTAGACGAGATGATTGGAGAATCCTAAATATTCTTGAGTAATTTGGAATTCCATCATCATAGGAGTGTTGTATAACTGTCCGAATAAAGGACTGAAAGGTTCACGCGGCTGAAAATCAATAGGACCGTTTTTGATCTGGATAATGACGTTGTCTGCAAATTGTCCGTCAAGTGATTTGAATTCTTCTACAGCCTGATTGGCCCTGTCGCTGCTGGTAGGGTTGTATACGAAGGCTCTCCACATAATGATTCCACCATAGGGAGCTACTGCTTCGGCAAGCATATTTGCGCCGTCGGCGTGGGTCCGGCCATAATCTTGCGGACCAGCCTGCCCTTCGGAATTTGCCTTTACGAGAAAGCCGCCGAAATCGGGAATGGCAGTGTAGATTTCAGCTGCTTTATTTTTCCACCATTGACGTACCTTGGGATCAAGAGGATCTCCTGATTTTAATCCGTCAAGAGTGACAGGACTTGTCCATTTGATGGAGAGGTAGGTGGTGATGCCATATTCTCTGAGTATGTTGGCTATTTGAGCTACTCTTTCGATATGTTCTTTGTCCAAGATAAGGGGATTGGCATTGACATTATTGAGGACTGCACCGTTCAATCCCACAGATGCACAGAGTTCGCCATAGTGGTGGATTCTCTCAGTGGGAATTTCTTTTGCTGTCCATTCCCACATGGATAGTCCAGCATAACCTCTTTCTACAGTATCATCAAGATTGTCCCAATGGTTGAGAATACGGTATTCGTAATATGGTTTTTCATGAATATCCAGACCGGCATCTGCTTTACCGAGAACCTCTGCCCTTTGCAGGGCATATACTCCATAACGGATTGCTGCTTGTGAACCGCCATCAATATAGCGTTTGCCATTGGCATCGTAAATGTGATACTCTTCTTTGGAAAGAGTACTGTCTATCCGGGTCTCAACCGAAGCCAGCACTTCTTTATAGCTTCGTCCGTTTGCAAGCCAAAGCATGGTTCCATCTTGGTCTATAGGCTCGGGAGTATTACATGCCGAAAAATTCAGTATGGAAAAAACTATGATAATAAAAGTTTTAATGTTCTTCATATAAGTATTTATTTAATATAAAAGCTATATTTTTTCATGATATCAATATTTATAAAAAACCGCTTGCAGATACCTTGGAGACATCTACAAGCGGTTCCGCTGAATACCTATTGCGAACTTATCCCAAAAGACAGTTATCTGTATTCAGGATTTTGGTAGTTCTTTTTCTCGTCAGCACTCATTTCCATACCGTCAAGTTGTCCTTGTGGGATAGGACGTAAATAATGTCCGGGTTTGATAGTACGTGTATAAGTCACGATATTGCGGTCTCCTTTATCATTTCCGCAGATTTCGTAGCTATCGGCATATTCGTTCCACTTTTGTGTGCGGACAAGGTCGAACCAACGATAGCCTTCACCATAGAATTCACGTGAACGTTCATCTAAGATGAAATTGATGTCAATTGTTGCCGGAGTTTCAGCTGTTAATTGAGAACCGTAATCCACGTCCATTTCTTCGTTTTCTGCATTATTGAATGTCCATTTTCCAGCACGATCGCGTAAAACATTAACTAATTCACGTGCACTCTTATCAGGTTTGGTTGTTGCCCCCTTTACTGCCGCTTCTGCTGCAATAAGGTAAAGCTCGGAGAACTTGGCAATATTGTATGGGCGTGTACTACCGGCATTTGGCTGGCCTGGACCAGTACCGTTATCTGTACGATAGGGACCAAGCTTCCAAAGACCGGGGTATACGCGACGGCTGATTGCACTGGGTCCCATTACATAATCACCACGTCCTGTTATAACTCCTGCGCCAGTATTACTGTTTCCTGCACCATCTGGATATTGAATGTTAGGGTCATCTTCCGGAAGGAAGGTCAATAAAGGTTCTCCTTCAGCTACTGCAATTCCGTTAGCTCCTGAAACGGTTGTCCAATTGTTTCCATTTGTAGACCAATTACCGCGGTAAACGGTTGTAAATGTTCCATCGTAACGGGAATCTTTGGTCTTATCTTTAAACGTCTTTGTGAATACACCATGAGGAGGGGCCATACGAGTCCATGGACGGCCATAGGCTTGTTCTGCAACACGAATTACGGGTGAAATAGTATTGCCATCTTTATCTTTAGCCTGAATGTCCGTGTAATTCCAGTTCATCATCCAACCGGCAAAATTATCAGGGGCACCACCACTACCGTAACTCAAGCTACCACCATTGTAATATTCATCTTCTTGCGTGTGATCTGCATATAACAGAATTTCTTTGTTACGATCGTATGGACCGGCATTAACTTGGTAGAAACTTTCCATCAAACCATATGGGCCAGGATTGTCAATTGCTTCAGTTGCAATGTCATACGCTTGTTGATAATACCATGCAGCATCATGTCCATCGGGATCTGTGCGGTCGCATTCCGGATATGTGGGGATATTATTGGGATTTTCCAACCACCAACCATATGTCAGATATGCTTTTGATAAGTATAAACGTGCTACAGTTTTAGTAACTCCACCTGTTACACGGGGTTTATCAGGCAGATTGGTGATAGCTGTTTTTAAATCGGGAAAAACGGCTTTAGTGTATACTTCAGGAACAGTGTTGCGTACAGAAGTGCGTGATGTTGATATGTTGAATTTTAATTCACCGGCACCCAAATCCAATGGCACACCGCCGAAAGTCTGTACTAATAAAAAATAGTCCATACCGCGGAAGAAATGTGCTTCGGCGAGAAGAGCCTCGGAAACACCTACTTTAGATCCATTTTCAAGGACACCATTAGCAGTGTTGATATTAGAGAAAGCTGTTCCCCACAGTACATCCGAACGACTGCTGCTTGCTGTCAAACTTCCCACACCTGATAAGTCGGCATCTTTGAAGTTTCCATCGGCGGATTGGGCATAAGTCGCTTCATCTGTTCCTGTCAAACATGAATTGTAATAGTATGCTTGTCCGTAAATATAACGTAAGTGTGCATACATGGAAGTTATACCGCCTTCTACACCTCTTTCTGTTTGAAAGAAAGTTGGTTCATAAATACTACGTGGCTGTTCGTCTAAAATATCTGAGCAAGAAGTTGCAAAGAGCAAGGCTAATGCCGTAGTTCCCAGAACTCTTATATTAGTAAATGTTGGTTTCATAGTTTCAAAGTTTAATTAGAATGTCAAGTTAATGCCAAATAAATAATTGCGTGTGGAGGGAGAATTCGTTCCTACCGTTAAGAAACGCTGTTGAAAAGCGGCAGTAGCAGAATTTTCATTTCCATAAGAATTGGTCTCCGGATCCAGACCTGTCTCTTTATGGAATGGAGAGCATATAACAAATGGATTTTGTATTGATACATAAGCACGTAGACTTTGGATGCCGAAATTCTTAAGCCATTTCTGTTCATCAAATTTATAACCTAAAGAAATATTGCGGACTTTCCAGTAAGAAGCATCAAAATATCCTAATGTACTACCATATTTGGGGTTATCACCACTTTGAATACCGCCTGGTTTCGGGTATTTGGCATTGGTGTTTTCTTCTGTCCAATAGTCCACATCTACCTGACCTCTACGTCCTGTCAGCATGTTCAGATAACCACCTGCGTGGTGCAAGGTACTTAGTAGTTTACCTCCACATTTGAATGCAGTGATAATATTTAAGTCAAATCCTTTATAGGCAACTCGTGTGCTGAAGCCTCCTGTAAATTTAGACTCTAGACTCATAATTTGGCGGTCGTCTGGTCCGATCTGACGAACAGGAGTACCATCTTCATTATATTCACCTGTATATTTTACTTTAATCATACCAACGTTTCCACCTGGTTCCAAAATATCAAGATAGGGGTCACCTTCTTGCCATAAACCTATCTTTTCATAGTCATAAATTGCATCAATAGGATAGCCAACAAACCAGTTGTTAGCCTCATCACGATCTGCTCCGGATGCTAATTCTGTCAGCTTATTGCGATTTGCTGATATATTTATACTTGCATCCCAAGTCCATCCGTTGTGGTTGTCAAGAATTGTTCCATTTAATGTGAATTCTACACCTTTATTCTCAGATTTTCCTACGTTACCTACATAGCTGCTTACGCCTGAAGTTGAAGGAAGATTAACACTTTGCAGCAAATCGGATGTTTTCTGAATGTAATATTCAAATGTTCCCGATAAACGGCCGCCAAGCAATGTAAAATCCAAACCAAAGTTCCATGTAGAAGAATATTCCCATCCTAAATCATAATTCGGCAATGCAGATACATAGTAACCTGTGGCATAGCCAGTAGGTCCGAAGTTATAAGGGCGTGTGGATAATTTTCCCCATGTGGAATATGGGGCTACGGCTTGATTGGAAGTTTGTCCGTATCCTACACGTACTTTAAGGATGTCCAACCATTCAAGGTCATCCATAAATGATTCTTGACCAATATTCCAACCTGCAGATACAGCCGGGTATGTATGCCATTGATGGCCTTTTGCCAAGCGGGAAGATGCATCGGCACGAACAGTTGCCATCAACATATAACGGTTATCGTAAGTGTACATGGCACGTCCCATCCAAGACATCAAACCACTTTTTTGGTAGTCCCAATTGTCTGGATTAACGGTGATAGTACCTTCTGCACGACCTAAATTATAGTATTGCAAGTATTCTGCAGGAATATCACGTGCAGCAATATGCGATTTGGTGTAAACAGTTTCCTCTGCAGAATACATACCTACTATGTTCAGTTGATGCTTGCCAAATGTACGGTCGTAAGTTATTAGATTCTCTATTGCCCAGTTAGTCGTTTCTGTATGTTCTAAAGATGCAGTAGATGGAGTATCGGCTGTTGAGCTATTTATACCTTCACCGGTGAAGACACCACCTTTAGTAGAACGGTAGTTCAAGCCCAAATTGACACGATATTTTAAACCTTTTACCCATGGGCATTGTACTTCAGCAAAAAGGTTGTTGTAGGTACCAAAACCTTTCTTTTCATTTAACCAGCTATCTTCCAAATTTTCCACAACATCACGTGTCACAACAAAATTTTCATCCTGGCTGTTGAGCTTCACTGTTCTCTTCAGACTTCCGTCTTCATTGTACGGATTGGCAAGTGGAGAGTTCGCTAAAACACCATATAAACCTATATTAGAACCTTTTGTTACATTATAGTTGCTATTGGTAGTTAATCCGAAGCGGAAGTATTTACCTACACCTTGGTCAAATGAACCGCGTAATGAATAGCGGGTGTAATTTTGTGTAGGAATAACGCCCTGATCCTTGTAATAGGCTGCACCAAAACTATAACTTCCATTGTTTGTACCGCCAGCTACGCTGACATCATGGCTGTTTACCATGCCTGTACGGTATAGAAGGTCTTGCCAGTCCGTGTTCATATCGTCTGATTCATCTAAGGAGTTTTCAAATTTACCGGCATATTTACGCATTTCAGCATATTTGGGTCCGTCCATCATAGGATATTTAGAGAATACGGATTTTGCACCTACATAACCGTTATATGTAAATTTGGCAGGTGTACCTTGTGCTCCTCTGTTCGTAGTGATTAAAATAACACCATTAGCACCACGTGAACCATAAATAGCAGTGGAAGAAGCATCTTTTAGAATATCCATGCTTTTAATGTCACCGGGATTAATATCAGACAGGTTTCCCATGAAAGGAATACCATCCAACACTACTAACGGGTCATTAGAAGCAGTCAGTGAACGAGTACCACGAATACGGATTTGCATGGTAGCACCAGGCTGTGAAGATGTCTGCGCCATATCTACGCCGGCTACACGATTTTGCAAGGCGTACGTAATATTCGTAGAAGGCATTTCTTGCAGTTTATCACCGCCTACTGATGCGATAGACCCCGTTACATCTGATTTTCTTGCTGTACCGTAACCGATAACTACTACTTCCTCCAATGCTTTGGAGTCTTCTTTTAATATAATGTTGAGATTAGTGTTTCCTTTGATAGCAATCTCTTGTGTGACATATCCGATATAGGAAATTACTAACGTTGCATTTTTTTGTACAGTCAGCGAGAAGTTTCCGTCCAAGTCGGTTATCATACCATTGGTTGTTCCTTTTTCTGTTACGTTGGCGCCAATAACCGATTCGCCTAAGTTATCTTTCACAATACCCTTTACCGTGATATTCTGAGCAATACTGCACAGAGGTATCAGGCAGAGTAACAATAATAGCCCCAGGGGCCTAAAATAATAAGTTGTGCATTTCATAAAAAACAAGGTTTTAATTAAATAAAAATGTTAAATTAAAGTATAGACTTATTAAGGTTCTTTTTATGTTATCATATACTATCTTTTTTATGTTAGACATTTGTTTTGATTCTCTGTTAGTTAGCAATGAAGTGAAGAACGTATTCCCAACTTCTGGCGTATACAAAAATATGAATTATTTAGCGAACGGTTGGTTATGAATGATACCTTTGCTTTGTTTTTTGTAACATGGGCTTTTATTAGTGTTACATTCTTTTTTGTATATGTTACATTGATGAAAAGATGTAATGAAGGGATGTTATATAGAGAAAAATAACTAAATTGTTTTCTTGCATTTTATGAATAAGCAAAGTTTTTAATCACAAAAACTATATAAGTATCGGAATAAATTGCTTTTTGTTTATCTTTGTCGCACTTTTGTATCTAATAAAAAGAGAAACTATGAAAAAATGCGTTTGGAAGATACTTGTAATATGTTTGTGTTGTATGGTTCAAAGTGTTGAGGCACAGACTGGGAAAGTATATACCACAGACATGGGATTGTCCAGTAGCTTGATAAATCAGATATTTCAGGATCAGCAAGGCTTTGTTTGGGTTGCCACTGAGTATGGATTAAATAAGTTTGACGGCTTACGTTTTACCAATTATCGGCATGTTTCGGCAGACTCTTCTTCTATCAAAAGTAACTATGTACGTACATTGTTTGAGGATAGCCGTTGCAATTTGCTGGTAGGCTGTATTGACGGGTTGATGAAGTACGATCGTGAGACAGATACCTTTTTGGAAATTCCAATGTTCCGTGCCGGTAAGCGGGTGTTTTCGCACATAACACAGATGCAGGAATTGCATAATGGGGAAATTTGGATGACAACTACCGGTCAAGGCATGTTTCGTTTGGATGAGCGGCAGACACAGGCTGTTTCTGTAGATGATCTTCTGAAACAGTCGAATTACAATTTCCAATCTTGTTTTTATGAAGACTCCTATTATAATATTTGGATAGGAACTTATGGAAATGGACTGATTTGTTATATGCCTGCAACGAAAGAAGTGCGCGTCTTCAAAGAACCGGTTCTTGTTGATAACAATATTGCTACCATAATAGAGGATAAGCAGGGAAATCTTTTTGTAGGTACCAAAAAGAAAGGGCTATTACGTTATAACAGAAAAGAGAACAACTTTACCCTTGTTCCCTATATGGGGAATAAGTCTTTATCTGTTAGTTGCATGTCTTTGGTGGATAACCGGTTATTGGTTGGCACTGACGGGCAGGGGCTGAAAATATATAATTCTGCAAAGGGACAGTTGGAAGATTATAGCATTAATTCGGCTCCAATGAATTTTTCGGATGGTAAGATCCATACAATTTTGGAAGATAAGGATGATAACCTATGGCTGGGATTATTTCAGAAGGGGATAGTTTTGATACCGAAACAAGAAAATCCTTTTGAGTATTATGGACACAAGTCCATTTACTATAATCCTATCGGACAAGGATGTATCATGTCTATTTTTCAAGATAGTAATGACCATTTATGGATCGGCGCAGACAATGAGGGGGTATACGAACTGGATGCAGAAGGGAAAAGGTTGAGGCATTATCAACCGGGGAATTCTGTTCGTTCTGTGGCTGGTACGATAATGTGTATTTATGAGGATACAGACAAAAATCTCTGGTTCGGTTCCTATACACGTGGGGTTGCTAAATTCAATCGGAGAATAGGGGACTATGAATATCTTTTGCCTATTGATGATGAAAGTGTATTGACAATAACCGAAGACAAACAGAAAAATTTATATATCGGGACATTAGGTTCCGGCTTTTATCGATATAACTTGAAGACTGGAGATTTAAAGCATTATGAATCTTCTAAAGATGAAACCAATGATTTAAAAAGGAATGAACTTGCTAATGATTGGGTGAATTATATATATTGTGACAGCGAAGGGCTGATATGGTTGGGACATTATAAAGGAGTAAGTTGTTTTAATCCGTCGACAGAGAGTTTTATTAATTATAAAAAGGTTAATACCTTGATTTCCGGTTGTGTGGGTTATGTTATCCAAGAAGATTTTTCGGGTAAGATTTGGGCTGGTACAACCGATGGGTTATATTGTTTTGATAAAAAAACGGATAGGCTGGAAAGGTTTACAATGGCAGACGGTTTGCCTAGTAATGTGATTTGCGGGTTGAGTGAGGATTCCCGGCATGACATATGGATTAGTACCTATATGGGGATCAGCCGGTATGATATAAATGATAATCGCTTTATTAATTACTATTCGGGAGATGGGCTGCAGGGCAATGAATTTACTCATGGTGCTTTCTACAAGAATAGGGACGGAAAGATATATTTCGGTGGTGTTAATGGTATTACGTCTTTTCTTCCGGAAAGCATAGGCAATACTTCAAAAGAAGCTAAAGTATGGATTACTGATTTTTATATATTCAATAAGCCTGTACATAAGAATACTCTTTCAGGGGGGAAGCCGGTAATCTCTACTTCGGTACAGGATGCTAAAAATTTCCGGTTGTCTTATAAAGACAACACATTCAGCATCGTTTTCTCTACATTGCAGTACAATAATCCCGAGCAAATTTCTTATCAATACAAAATCGATGAATTAGGTTCCCAGTGGCTTAATACCGAACCGGGAGAGAATCGTGTCACTTATAATAATTTGCCGCCCGGCAAATATACCTTCCAAGTGCGTGCACTCAATTATGGCAATTATTCAGAAACGCGTACTGTAAAGATTTTGATCACTCCTCCCTGGTATCAGACTTGGTGGGCATATTGCATTTACACTGCTTTAGCCGGACTGTTGGTATTGGGCATTATCAACTATATTCTGTCACGTATGCGCCATCGCCGTGAAATAATGAAACGGGAACATGCCGAACAGTTGAATGAGGCAAAGCTGCAATTCTTTATCAACATATCCCACGAGATACGTACGCCGATGACGCTTATCATCAACCCGTTGGAGAAACTGTTGGCGGATAAAAAAGATAACGAGCTGCATAAAACGTATTTGATGATTTATCGCAATGCGCAACGTATTCTTCGTTTGATCAATCAGTTAATGGATATCCGTAAGTTGGATAAAGGGCAGATGTTTATGAAATTCCGCGAAACGGATATGGTAGGTTTTATTGATGATTTGATGCAGACATTTGAGTATATGGCTCGTAAGAAAAATATCCGTTTTACTTTTGAGCACGAGATGCCTCAATTAAAAGTGTGGATAGACCTTAATAACTTTGATAAGGTGCTGATGAATATTTTTTCCAATGCCTTTAAGTATACTCCGGAAGGGGGTGAGGTACAGGTCCGCTTGTCAACAGGTCGGGATATTACACGTCGGGATGCATTACGCGAATATTTTGAGATTGTGATAACGGATAGCGGTATCGGCATTGACAGGGATAAAATAGAGCGTATTTTCGAACGTTTCTATCAAATAGATAATGACGTAACAAAGTCTAATTTCGGGACCGGTATCGGTTTGCACTTGTCTCATTTATTAGTGCAGTTACATCATGGTGAGATTTTTGCCCAAAACAGGGAAGATACTTCCGGAAGTCGTTTCATTCTACGTATACCATTGGGATCAGCACATTTGCGCACTGATGAGTTGGAAGCAGTAGATGAAGAAACAGTGATGTTTCACACTATTGAAAAGCCTGTTTTAGCGAAACTGGAAGAGTTGGCTGCTGAAGAAGAGGGGGAATCTAAAACCAATATGAAGGCAAAGACACGTTTACGGGTATTGGTTGTGGAGGATGAGGATGAAATCAAGTCTTATCTGAAATCGGAATTATCGGATGAATACAAAGTGGAGACTTGCAGCAACGGTAAAGAAGCGTATGATTCGATTTTGCGTGATGCGCCCGATTTGGTTATCTCCGATGTTATGATGCCCGAAATGGACGGACTGACTTTGTGTCGTAAAATAAAGCAGAACACTAATGTAAATCATGTTCCTGTAATCTTGTTGACAGCCAAGTCCAAACCGGAAGATACTTTGGAAGGGATGGAAACCGGTGCCGATGCTTATATGGTGAAACCTTTCAACACGGAATTGTTGAAAAAGACTATTGCCAACCTGATAGCCAATCGCAAACTGCTGCGTAACAAATTCAGCGGGGCTCAACAGCAAGAGGATAAAATGGAAAAAATAACAATGAAGTCCAGTGACGAGATATTGATGGACAAGATAATGAAAGTGGTGAATGAACATCTGGATGACCCTGCACTGAACGTTGAGATGCTTGCTTCCGAGGTCGGATTGAGCCGGGTACATGTACATCGTAAGCTGAAGGAACTGACGAATCTTTCTGCCCGGGACTTCATTAAGAATATTCGTTTACAGCAAGCTGCGACTTTATTGGCGCAAGACCAAAAGCTTACTATATCGGAGATTGCTTATGCCACGGGATATACCAACCTGTCGCATTTTTCCAGTTCTTTCCGCGAAAAATATGGAATGTCTCCGAAAGAGTATATGAATCAACATAAATAAATATCAGTTTGAAAGCAGAAAGGATGCTAAAAAGTTCTTGACTATTGAGTGTGCGAGGCAGGTTGTGCGTATTCCTTTTCAAAACGAATTGAAAGATGAGAAAAGCCATATTACTTTTACTGCTATCGGCGGTTACAGCATTGCAAGCGCAAATCGATGTCCGTACCCTGCAACTTTCTCAGACGCATCCCCGTTATCTGACGAATGCCGACGGAAAGCAGGTCACACGTGATTTAATAGAGAATGAACCATGGGCAAAAGAGGTGTTCGATAAACTGAAAGCAAAGGCGGATTCCTATACCCGCCTGACCGAGGCGCAGCCGGATTGGCTTTTGTCGCGTCTTGCCATGTATTGGAACTCCCATGCCACCGATGTATATATAAAAGGTGAAAGTTTCGACCATGCAGGCGGAACGAAGGCTCCCGTTCCTACGGTGCGTTATACCGGTACGCGTGGCACATTCGCCACTCACGGACGTCCCAAATTGGCGGATGTCATTCCCTATGACGATGATAAAGACGGTAATGTCACTTTCCATAACAACTCTCTGCCCGGCCGTCCTTTGGAAAAAGTGCATCCCGCCAAGACGGGGCGTAACATCGAAAGCCTGAACCGTGAGATTATGGGAATTGCCCGTGATGCGGCTTTCCTTTATTGGCTGACCGATGAAGAACGGTATGCCCGCCTGGCAGCCGGGGTTTTCGATACCTATATGCAAGGTATCTATTACCGCAATGTCCCTGTCGATTTAAACCACGGTCACCAGCAGACACTGGTCGGTATGAGTTCGTTTGAGGTAATCCATGAAGATATACTTTATGATATTGTTCCCCTTTATGACTTCCTGTACGGGTACTTGGCGGTTCATTATGCCGATAAGATGGGTATCTATGCCGGAGCTTTCAAGAAATGGGCGGATAATATCATAGCCAACGGAGTCCCCCATAACAATTGGAATCTGATGCAGGCGCGTTATGTAATGGACATCGGCATGATACTCGAAGATGATGCTCATTACGCCGATGGCAAAGGGCGCGGTTATTATATCGATTATGTACTCAACCAATCCGGCATCCGCCAATGGAGCCTGAAAAAACTTGCCGACTACGGATATGATTCTTATACGGGTATTTGGGCGGAATGTCCCGGTTACAGTGGGGTGGTGATGAATGACTATGCCAACTTTACAAGCCTCTTCGACCGTAACCTGCATTGTGACTTGACAAAGGAACTGCCGGTACTTCCCAAAGCTGTGGCAGCCACTCCGCAGTATTTGTTCCCCAACCGGATGATATGCGGTTTCGGAGATACCCATCCGAATTATCTGAATACCACGCCTGTTGTCCGGATGATTGAGAACGCTCAAGTCAATGGAAAAGAGGAGCAGGAGAGATATTTTACTGCTTTGCTGAAATGTCTTGACCCTGATGCCGGGAAAGCTGCGGCTAAAAAAAATGTACGTGTGTCTATCAATTCTTTTTTTGACGACAAGCCTTTGACGCTGAAGCCGGATATCCGGGCAGGCAAGATAGAGGATTATGTATCTCCTTTATTTTACGCACCAAACGTGTCGTGGCTGGTACAGCGCAACGGTATGAGCCCGCGCCATAGTTTGATGATTTCCCTGAACGCCAGCGAGGGCAATCACATGCATGCCAATGGCATTTCGATGGAGCTTTACGGCAAGGGGTATGTGTTAGGCCCTGATGCCGGTATCGGTTTATACCTGTACAGCGGATTGGATTATGCCGAATATTACTCACAGTTTCCCAGCCACAATACGGTATGCGTAGACGGCATTTCCAGTTATCCGGTGATGAAGAGCAATCATTCCTTCGATTTGTTGTCCTGTTTTCCGGCATCTTCCGCAGCTGCGGCGGCAAAGGATAAATTCCCTTCCGTTACGTACAGCGATGTTTATTTCCGTGAACCGGAAAGCCGTGCAGACCAGACACGCATGATGAGTATCGTTACCACCGGTCCCGAAACAGGCTACTATGTAGATATTTTCCGTAGCCGCAAAGAACGCGGCGGAGACAAGATGCACGATTATTTCTATCATAATCTGGGACAGGAGATGACCTTGACTGCTGCCGACGGCACGGACCTGCACCTGCAGCCTACCGAAGAACTGGCTTTTGCCGGTGCGCATCTGGGAGCCTATTCTTATCTGTTCGACAAGAAATGCGCCCGTACCGGTAAAGATGTAAAAGCCGTCTTTACAATCAGAATGCCCGATAAGGATGATATTCGGATGAATATGTGGATGAAAGGTGAAAAAGACCGCACGGTGTTTTCCGCTCTCAGCCCTATGACCGAAGGGCTGAGCCGTACGCCGGGCATGCCTTACAATATTAAGGAACAACCTACCCTTACCTTTGTTGCCCGTCAGAAGGGTGAGGCATGGAACCGGCCTTTTGTAGCCGTTTACGAACCTTCGACGGTAAAGGAAGCCGAGCAGATTTCTTCCGTTACTTTTCCGGAGGTGGAGAGTAAGCAGCCGGGTAGCCATGTAGGGATTTGCGTACAACAGAAAAACGGGCGTACGGATTATATTCTGTCTTCGGACGGTGCAACTCATCCTTGCTTGATGGGTAACGGCATGAAAGCCTCTGCCACCTACGCTCTGTGGGGAAACCGGCAGGGAGAGGACTGTACTCTCTTTTTAGGGAACGGTACGCTGTTGCAAACTCCTTCGGCTTCGGTCAAAGCCGATGTTCCGGTGAATGTGTTGCTCGAAAAAGAAGCGGACGGATGGTATTATACGGCATCCGGCACTTGTACGGTAACATTAGGCGGAAAGACGTACAAGATAAAGAAAGGTGTGACGAAGAAAACCAAATTGTAGGAGGAAGCCGGGTGATGGGACAAAAGGTATGGGTTATATTGCTTGTGTGGGCATGCTTCGGCATGACTGCCCGGGCACAGTTGAAAACTTATCCGGAAGGGTTGCATACGGGGCTGCCACACAATGATGATTATACGGTGCGTGTCCGTATGCCCGGCGGGGAGTGGCAGGATGTGTTTGAATACAAAGTGCAGGTCGATTTGGACAAGCCGCAAGACGCTTCCATGGTACAGTTTGATATGGGCAGTCCCGTGGAGGTCATGGTAAAGAAGAATAATGGTACGGTGCGTGAGGTTGCCATACGTCCCCTGAACAATGAGATAGCCTTTCGGCAAGTGCAAAACACAGTCTTTTTCTCCTTAGATAAGCCCCGGTACCTCTCGGTGGAGTTCAATGGCGACCGCCTGCATAATTTACATCTTTTTGCCAATCCTATGGAGAAGGAGGTTTATTCCGGGGAAGCGAAAGGCGTTATGTTCTTCGGTCCCGGTGTGCATCGTCCGAAGGACTTGCCCAACAATCAGATACGCGTGCCAAGCAATACTACTGTTTATCTGGCGCCGGGTGCGGTGCTGAAAGCCAAATTACTGGTTGATAATGCGGAAAATGTCCGTATCATCGGTCGTGGAATATTAGACCACCCTGTCCGCGGTATTGAAATAACCGATTCCGAAAATGTATTGGTCGATGGAATTACGGTGGTGAATCCGGAACACTACACGGTGTTCGGCGGCGGCTCTTCGGAGATAGTTATCCGTAACCTGAAATCCTTTAGTTGCAGAAGCTGGAGTGACGGTATTGATATGATGTGCTGCCGCAAGGTCCTTGTCGATAATGTTTTTCTCCGTACGAGCGATGATTGTATTGCGCTCTATAACCACCGCTGGAACTGGTGGGGAGGTTCAAGCGATATTACCGTACAAAACTCCGTTCTGTGGGCGGACGTTGCGCATCCTATCAATGTAGGCGGGCATGGCGATCCGGATTCTTCAACAGGCGAGGTTATCGAGAATCTTATTTTCCGTAATGTGGATATTCTGGAACACGATGAAGACGACCCGATGTATCAGGGATGCATGACGGTAGATTGCGGTGATAGAAACCGGGTACGTAATGTCTTGTTCGAGGACATTCGTGTAGAGAACATTCAGGAAGGTCGTCTTTTCTATGTGAAAGTCCGTTTCAATCCCAAGTACGACAGGCAGCCCGGCAGTAGTATCGAGGGGGTTGTATTCCGTAATATCACTTATACAGGAGTCGGCGAGAACCGTTCGCTCATTCAAGGGTTAAGCCGGGACGGCATGGTAAGGAATGTGACGTTTGAGAATGTCATTATCAACGGAGAGAAGATGCGTGACTTGAAAGAGGCAGTGACAAATGAATTCATTAGCAATGTAAGCGTAAAATAACCCAAGCTTAACCAACCGACAAATAATGGTACATTTGTCATCACTCGTCACTTTTGGCTTCAATTGGTTGATTATATGATAGTTGAGAGGTTGTAAGAAACATGATAACAGTGACGACCAAACATCGGTCGTCACCGCTTTTGGGGTACGTTCCGTTGCTTTTTATTCCGTAATGCGTTGATTAACAGCTTTTGCATTCACTCCGTTCCTGCTGCAGTCCCAGTTCCGAAGAACCTTCTTAACTTTTCCGGATGTAGAGGTCTTTCTGAGGGGCTTCCTGCATCAGTATCTTTCCGCGTTGAACTTTCCGGAGCTCTATCTGATGTAGTAATTGTGCCAATAGAGCCTTCTGATGCGGTGTTTATTCATATCAGAGTAAGCATCCGCGAGTCTGTGCAAAAACCTTAGACGCTATATTGAATTATCATTTATTTTTCGTATATTTATGGAAAGAAATTAAACAATATGTCTCTGAACTACATAGTAGGAGAAAACTGAAATCAAATTCAAATGATAGCTCTTGAACAATTGGTTGCTCCAGATTCTTGGGCAAGGGTTATCGATTTATTTGTGGATATCTTGCCTATAGATGAGCTTGGGTTTAAACATGTCAAACTTCAATCAGAAGGGAGACCACCGTATAATCCTGCAGCATTACTAAAATTGTATTTATATGGTTATAAGCACTCAATAAGGTCGTCAAGAAAGTTGGAACACTTCTGTAAAGTAAATGTGGAATTATGGTGGCTATTAGGAGGCTTAATACCCTCTTTTCGGACAATTGCTTATTTTAAAAAAATAATGCGGAGGCTTTTAGAAAAGTCTTTAGGCAGTTTGTCCTTATACTAAAGGATATGGGTCTGATAGAAGGCGAAACCATAGATATAGATTCTTTTAAGATATTTGCCCAAAATAGTCTCAGAAACAATTATACACAAAAGAAGATAGACAGACATCTTGAATATATAGATAACCGTATTGAAGAATTTGAAGCAGCTTTAGATAAGACTGATAAAGAAGAAGAAAAAGAACTTCTTAAATCTAAGATTAAATTACAACAAGACAGGCGTAAAAAATACGAAACTCTTGATACGGAATTGAAGAATAGTAATGAAACTCAAATAAGTCTAACAGACAAAGATTCAAGAGCATTAATGTTAACCAATAATGCATCAGGAGTTGGATATGCGGTTCAAGCAGCCTCTGATAGCAAACACAAATTATTGGTTCACTCTCATATTGTAGCATCAACTGATAAAAAAGAACTATCAACAGCGGCATTGACCGTCCAGGAACTACTACAATTAGATTCGTTCAACACACTTAGCGATGCCGGTTATACTAGCGGCGACCAACTACAAGCTTGTAAATATTCAGGAATATGTACTTATTCATCGCCTATGCCATCAACATCACCTAATTCGAATTCCATACCACTGGCTGAATTTCATTATATAAATGACGGAGATTATTATATCTGCCCTTGTGGGGAACAAATGACAACAACAGGGAAATGGAGAATCTGCCCCAATTATAGATCAAAAGTATATAAAACATCAGCTTGTGTAAATTGCTCAATAAGAGAAAAATGTACTCAAAATCAAAATGGCAAAGTAATAGAAAGAAATGAATATCAAGATGTAATAGATGAAAATAACGCTAGAGTTATAGGAAATAGGAGTTACTACAAATTGAGGCAACAAATTATAGAACATCAATTTGGGATTTTAAAACGCCAATGGGGATTTACATATACCCTAATGAAAGGCAAAGCCAATGTGTTGAGTGAGGTTAACATCTTTATGACCATATATAACCTGACAGGCTGTATCAACATAATGGGGATGGATGAACTCAAAAGAAGACTAAGGGATTTCTTACCATTAGTATCATTATATATGTCCTTATTGTTAATAAAAAATGAAATGCAGAAAAAAGAATTTTATCTTGCAATTTAAATATGTAATCCAAATACACAACTCTTGAATTAATATAAAGGAAAAGTGTGAGTTTAAGAGGAGCATTAGTCTTCCAAAAGTAGTTTTTGCACAGACTCCCGATAAAGTACACATTGTAGGCCTAAAAACTCTTCTGGTGCAGACGCTCTATATCCGGAAAATTGTGTTGAAAGTAGAACATATGGCACCCATGGCACGGGCTCGTGAACTTCTTTTGCGCATTCAGCGGAAGATGCTGGAAGATGATCGCTACCGTTCACTTATCGTTTATTATGATGTGGATCCGTTGTAGTAGAGATTGAAACTCGTTACTCAATCTTTACTGAAGCCGGATTAGATGCTTTCAAACATCCGGCTTCGGGCCAGCATGCAGGCACCAATGAGTCCTGCTCTGTCTTTTAGTTTGGAGGTCAATATAACCGAATCCTTGTTGACTAGATTCAATGAATACTTTCTAACTGCCGTTTTGATGGGTTGTGTGATGTAATCTCCAGTTAGCGAAAGTGTACCTCCGATGATTACCAGCTCAGGATTGAAGATATTGATAAGACCTGCGATTTGTTTTCCTAGTTTTTGACCTATTTCTTCCACTATTTCAATGCAAAGTAAATCTTCTTTATTTACGGCAGTGATAATTTCATCCAAGGTGAGCGGGTTATTTTTTGTATCTACGCGTTTCGATAAGATGGAGCTTTCTCCTTCATGGATTCTTTGCAGCAAGATGCGGTGCAGGGCTGATCCCGAAGTTTCTGTTTCCAAGCATCCTTTCTTTCCGCAATGACAGATAATTTCGTTTTCGAAAGCGTTAATGTGTCCAAATTCTCCAGAGAACCCCGATTTGCCGGTATAGATTTTTCCGTCGATGATAATTCCGATGCCCAGTCCCCAGCTGATGTTGACGAAGAGGATATTTTTTTCTCCGTTAACACATCCTTTCATATATTCACCATACGTCATGGCGCGCGTATCATTGTCAAGGCAGACTGAATATCCAATTTTTTCAGTAAGTACTTCAGCCAATGGTCGTTCCGAAAAGTTGAAAATACTGAAACTGTAGCCTGATTCAGGGTTTACTCTACCTGAAATATTGATGTTGATATTCAGAATCTTCTTTGTGTCAATTGTAGATTTTTTAATAAAATCACGAATAGTTTTACAGAGTTCTTCCAAAGCATCAGGTGTATTCTCAAATTTATAGGGAATATTGTTCTTCTGCTCTACCATATCTCCCTTGAAGTTAATCAATCCGATATTGATAGAGAATTTTTTTACATCCACTCCAATGAAGTAACCTGATTCCGGATTCAATCCATATAAACTAGGATGTCTGCCTCCACTAGTTTCTAATTTGCCATAGTCATTGATGTATCCGTCCTCACACATTTCATTAATAAATTTGGTTATAGTCGGTACACTTAAATCTAATTCTTTGGAAAGGTCGGTAATGGTAGCGCATCCATTATATATATAATAAGTAATAATGCGCTTTTTCATCAAAGCACTTTTGCTTCCCATTTCTATCTCTCTGAGTAATCTATGTTCCATAACTTAACTTCTTTATTAGGGCAAAAATAATAAATTAATTTAGTATTTATGAGTGTAATTACTTTTATTTTTATCTGTTGTTGCTCTTTTGTATAATGTAAATCATAGAGGTGTACAATTTATCGGAGTGTTTGGAAGAGTCAATCCGTTTGGATTTTGAAATTATTCTCCTTTTATTTATTTGTTTAGGCTCATTTTCTTACTTTATTCGTCTTTTTACGGTTATATAATAAAATAATTTAGTATTTATTGTTTTTATAATAAAAATAGGCGTATATTTGCATTGTCTATAATCGATAAGTGTTAATTAATACTATGAGAACAATTTACCTGACATGTCTAATCTATTTGTTTTTGTCTGCTGTTTCCTGTGTAAATAAGCATGAGGTAACCGTAGATGTTCTTGTGATTGGTGGAAGTGTTAGTGGTATCAGTTCAGGTATTCAAGCAGCTCGTATGGGTGTAAACACCTTAGTCGTGGAAGAATCGGAATGGTTGGGCGGTATGTTGACTGCAGCTGGTGTGAGTGCAGTTGATGGAAACTACCAACTGCCTGCTGGTATTTGGGGAGAGTTTCGTTCTCAATTAGCTCTTCATTATGGCGGCTTAGATTCGTTAAAGACAGGTTGGGTCAGTAACGTGCTTTTTGAACCTTCTGTTGGGAATCAGATATTTCATAGAATGGTAGAAACTGAATCACATTTGCAGGTGTGGAAAGGTTTTACTCTGTGTGATATAAAGAAAACCCCAGCTGGTTGGTGTGCAGAAGTCGTTTCTGAGCAAGAAGGAATAAAGACAATCTATACAAAAGTGTTAATAGATGCTACAGAGTTGGGAGATGTAGCTAAACGCTGTGGGGTTAAGTATGACATTGGTATGGAAAGTCGGCATCAGACACAAGAAGATATAGCTCCTGAAAAAGAGAATAATATTTTACAAGATTTGACGTATGTAGCTGTACTAAAAGATTATGGTAAAGATGTTACTATTCCTCGGCCTGCTAATTATAATCCAGCTGAATTTGCTTGTTCGTGTGCAAATTCTCGATGTGTTTCTCCGAAAGAGCCCGGTCGGGTTTGGTCAAAAGAAAAGTTGATTACTTATGGAAAATTACCGAATAATAAATGTATGATTAATTGGCCGATTGAGGGAAATGACTTTTATGCAAATATCATTGAACTGTCGGAAACTGAAAGAAAAGCGGTCTTGGAACAGGCTAAACAACGAACACTTCGATTCTTGTACTTTATTCAAAAAGAATTAGGATTTAATACCTTGTCTTTGGCTGATGATGAGTTCCCGACAGCAGATAAGTTGCCTTTAATTCCTTATCATCGCGAATCTCGTCGTATTCATGGTTTAGTTCGCTTTACGTTGAATCATATGACCCACCCTTTTGACCAAGTACAAAAATTGTATCGTACTAGTGTGGCTGTTGGCGACTATCCGGTAGATCATCATCATACTCGTTATCAATGTTACGAAGATTTACCAAATCTTTATTTTTATCCAGTTCCTTCTTTCGGTCTGCCTTTAGGTACATTAATCCCGAAAGATGTTGATGATTTAATCGTAGCCGAGAAATCAATTTCAGTGTCTAATATTGCAAACGGAGCAACTCGTTTACAGCCGGTAGTGTTACAGATTGGTCAAGCTGCCGGTGCTTTAGCTGCTTTGGCTGTAGTTGAGAATAAGCCAATCTCTCAGGTTGGAGTTCGTCAGGTACAGCAGGTTATTTTAGATGCCAAAGGTTATTTGTTACCTTATTTAGATGTACTAGTCGATGATGTTTGTTTTCAGTCTTACCAACGTATTGGTTCTACGGGTATATTGAAAGGGGAAGGTCGAAATGTAGATTGGAGCAATCAGACATGGCTTCGAGTGAATGATGTTTTATTAACTTCAGAATTGCAGGGCTTGGAAGAAATATACCCTTATGTTCAATTTCCTGCAGAATCTAAAACAATTAGTTTGAAAGAAGCTATTCATGTTTTGAAATTGATTGTAGCAATGGAAGGTATGAGCAATGTTAATGTAGACAAGAAGATAACCGACGTTTGGGAAGCTTTTAATTTGGGTGATATGATATTGACTCAACCTATTTAAAGAGAACAGATGGCAGTCTTGTTGGATCAGATAGTGGATCCCTTTCATCGGAAAGCTGTTGATTTAGAAGTTTTTTTTATAGAGTAATAATTTATATGTGATATAGCTATGAATAGCAGAAGAGATTTTTTTAAAAAAGCGACATTGGCTGGAGCTTCCATGTTGGCGGCACCTTCGTTATTTGGACATTCGGAAGAAAAACTTGAGACTCCTTCTGAAAGTTTGCTGTCTGAAAGTGAAGTTGGAAAACTGATTGTTCCCAAAGCACAAGGATTGCAATTGACAGGCACATTTTTGGATGAAATATCTCATGATATCCCTCATCAGAATTGGGGTGAGAAAGAATGGGACTTGGATTTTCAGCATATGAAGCGTATTGGCATTGATACGGTGATTATGATTCGTTCGGGATATCGTAAGTTTATAACGTATCCTTCCAAGTATTTATTGAAGAAAGGGTGTTACATGCCTTCTGTTGATTTGGTCGAAATGTATCTTCGCTTGGCTCAGAAATATGGTATGAAGTTCTATTTTGGTCTTTATGATTCTGGTCGTTATTGGGATACTGGTGATTTAAGCTGGGAAATTGAAGACAATAAATATGTTATTGATGAAGTGTGGCAGCAGTATGGCCATTTTAAAAGCTTTGGAGGATGGTATATCAGCGGTGAAATTAGCCGAGCTACCAAAGGAGCGATTGATGCTTTTCATTCAATGGGAAAACAGTGCAAAGATGTATCAGGTGGTCTTCCTACTTTTATATCTCCTTGGATTGATGGTAAAAAATCTGTCATGGCAAGCGGTTCTTCATTGACGAAAGATCAGGCTGTATCTGTTCAGCAACATGAAAAGGAGTGGAATGAAATTTTTGATGGTATTCATGATGTGGTAGATGCATGTGCTTTTCAAGATGGTCATATTGATTATGACGAATTGGATGCTTTTTTTACAGTTAATAAAAAATTGGCTGATAAGTATGGTATGAAATGCTGGACGAATGCAGAAACCTTTGACCGAGATATGCCGATAAAATTTTTGCCGATAAAATTTGATAAGCTTAGAATGAAATTGGAAGCTGCCAAACGTGCAGGATATGATAAAGCGATAACATTTGAATTTTCTCATTTTATGAGTCCGCAATCTGCTTATTTGCAAGCAGGTCATTTGTATGACAGATACAGAGAATACTTTAATCTTAAATAATAGTGTTTTTAATAGGTATGAAATCGAATATAAATTTTTCTTATTTGGTATTCCTGTCTGTTGTAGCAGCATTGGGAGGTTTCTTATTTGGATATGACACTGCAGTTATATCTGGAACAACTTCGCAAGTTGCACAAATATTCCAATTGGACACATTGCAGCAAGGCTGGTATGTTGGTTGTGCTTTGGTAGGCTCTATAGTGGGCGTATTACTTTCGGGTGTATTAAGTGATAAGTTAGGTCGTAAGCTCACTATGATTTTATCGGCAGTTATGTTTTCTGTATCTGCTATCGGTTGTGCTTTTTGTGTCGATTTTAATCAGCTGGTAGTATATCGTATCATTGGCGGTGTGGGTATCGGTGTAGTTTCCGTAGTTTCTCCACTGTATATTTCCGAAGTATCGGTTGCGCAATACAGAGGACGTTTGGTCAGTTTGTATCAGTTGGCTGTCACTGTAGGCTTTTTGGGTGCTTACTTGATGAATTATCAATTGTTGGCATGGTCGAACAGCGGTGTGGCAGTTTCAGATAGTTGGATGGATTGGATTTTTATATCCGAAGTATGGCGAGGTATGTTGGGTATGGAGACTATACCGGCCCTGCTTTTCTTCTTGATTATCTTTTTCATTCCAGAGAGTCCTCGCTGGCTGATTGTCAGAGGAAGCGATTCACGGGCTACTGGTATCTTACAACGTATTTATGGCTCTGTCCAGCAAGCAGTTGAACAGTTGAATGAAACAAAGAGTATGTTGCTGACTTCAGCTTCTTCTCAGTCTGAATGGAGTGTCCTTCTTCAGCCGGGCATTCGTAAGGCGGTGGCTATCGGTACGGGTATTGCTATATTAGGACAGTTTATGGGTGTTAATGCCGTGTTATATTATGGACCTTTCATTTTTGAAAATACCGGATTATCGGGTGGTGATTCCTTGTTTTATCAAGTTATGATAGGTTTAGTCAATACATTGACTACTGTCTTGGCCTTAGTCATTATTGATAAAGTGGGTCGTAAGAAATTGGTATACTATGGTGTATCCGGTATGATTATTGCGTTGTGTTGTATTGCTTTCTATTTCACTTTGGGTGAAGCATGGCAAATTCCTTCTTGGGTTTTATTATTCTTCTTCCTTGCATACGTATTCAGTTGCGCAGTTTCTATTTGTGCTGTCATCTTCGTATTGCTTAGTGAAATGTATCCTACTCGCGTGCGTGGTTTGGCGATGTCGATTGCCGGTTTTGCATTGTGGATTGGGACTTATCTTATTGGTCAGTTAACTCCATGGATGCTGCAAAATTTAACCCCCGCTGGTACATTCCTTTTATTCGCAGGTATGTGTATACCTTATATGTTGATTGTTTGGAAGTTAATACCAGAAACAGCAGGCAAATCCCTGGAAGAAATTGAAAGATATTGGACTGACTCGGAGAAGTAAAAAAAGCCTTTATTAATTTATAGCAAGATATTATGATAGATTTTAAAAAATTAGCAGAACAGTACAAAAGTGAATTGCTGGATAGCGTTTTGCCTTTTTGGTTGGAACACTCTCAAGACAAAGAGTTTGGTGGCTACTATACTTGTTTGCATCAAGATGGTAGTGTGTTTGATACTGATAAATTTATTTGGCTGCAAGGTCGTGAGGTTTGGTTGTTTTCTATGCTTTATAATAAAGTAGAGAAACGCCAGGAATGGTTGGATTGTGCCATTCAAGGAGGTGAATTCTTGAAGAAGTATGGACATGACGGAAATTACAATTGGTACTTCTCTCTCGACCGTCAAGGCAATCCATTGGTAGAGCCTTATAATATCTTCTCTTATACATTTGCCACGATGGCATTCGGACAATTGAGTTTGGCTACCGGTAATCAAGAATATGCAGAGATTGCAAAAAAAACCTTTGACATCATTCTATCAAAGGTGGATAACCCTAAAGGAAAATGGAACAAATTACATCCAGGTACTCGCAACCTAAAAGGGTTTGCTCTTCCGATGATTCTTTGCAACTTGGCATTGGAAATAGAACATCTGTTAGATGAGGATTATTTGGTGAAGACCATGGATACTTGTATTCATGAAGTTATGGACGTATTCCTTCGTCCTGAATTGGGAGGCATAATTGTTGAAAATTTAAATGCAGATAACAGTCTGGTTGATTGCTTCGAAGGTCGGCAGGTGACTCCAGGGCATGCTATCGAAGCAATGTGGTTTATAATGGATTTAGGTAAGCGATTGAATCGTCCTGAATTAATTACCAAAGCAAAAGATGCTGCATTGAAAATGCTGGAATATGGATGGGATAAAGAATTTGGCGGTTTGTACTATTTTATGGACCGTGAAGGTTATCCTCCTCAACAGTTGGAATGGGATCAAAAGCTTTGGTGGGTACACATTGAAACACTTATTTCCATGTTGAAAGGCTATCAGCTAACTGGCGATCAACGTTGTTTGGATTGGTTCGAAAAGGTACATAATTATACTTGGGAGCATTTTAAAGATAAAGAACATCCCGAATGGTTCGGTTACCTGAATCGTCGTGGTGAAGTACTTCTTTCTTTGAAGGGCGGTAAGTGGAAAGGTTGCTTCCATGTGCCAAGAGGATTGTATCAGTGTTGGAAAACATTAGAAGCAATTAGTGAAAAATAAGACAATATCATGCGAAAAATAAGTTTAATATCAATATTCTGTACGTGTATTTTTTTGATGTCTTGTTTGGCAGGAAAAGAAAAGATTGTTTGTTTTGGTAATTCTCAGTCCGATTTAGCTCAATTGCTCGAAGGAGAAGGTTATCGCTTGCAATACTGTACATCTGTGCAGGAAGCATTGGAGGAAGCTCCCGAGCAATCAGGCGTTTTGCTGCTCAACACCACCTATCCGGAGCAAGGCACAGTTCTCTCTACTGATGACTTGGTCAAAATGAAAGCGAAGTCTTTGCGAGTATTGGTGGAATTTCCCCAACAGTTGGGCGAGAATGTTTGTGTGAAAACAGATACGATGGAGTTGGAAAGAATTGTAGCTTGTGATTCACTGACATCTCAGCTTCCGAAAATGGCTTTGATGGCTTTTCATAGTTGTGTGGTAAAAGAGATGAAAGAGACTCCAGACAGTACCTATTTGGTAGCAGCCAAAGTGGCAGGTTTTGATATGGCTGTGTATGGCTTGACCAACACCCCTACACTTCCGCTTCTGTATCAAGAGAATGAAAATCTGATGGTAGCTGCTACAAGCATCAGCAACTTTGCAGTATGCCGTTATGTGGCTGAACATCGTGTACAATCTATGTTTGAATACATTTTAAGTTGGTTGCTGCAAAAGGATTCTGTGAAAATTTCTTCTTGGATCTCTTATGTCAAACCGGCTTATTCTGAAGATGCAAAGTTGCCCAGCGATGCTGGTAAGCAGAGTATTGCAAAAGGAATAGAATGGTATTACAACGGCCATTTTTTAGTACATCCGTCTTGGAAAAAAGAATGGGCTGATAAGTATATGGGAGATGGCTTAAAGCCTGTAGGTCCCGAATTGCCAGCAGGCCTTTCCGATGGGGATGGTTCGTTGGGTGTACTGGAAGGTCACATGTCGGGTATTTATCACGATGGCAAACAGCAGTACCGTTATTGGATGCGTGACGATGTACAGGGAGAATCATCTTATGCATTTGCAGCAGCCGGTGATCTGCTCGCTAAGGATGATTATCTGAAAGTGTCTTCCAACTTATTGGATTATTCTTTCAGAGAATATCGTGATTCTGTACGCAACAATCCCAAGTCTCCGTCATACGGTCTTTTGGGATGGGCTTATACACACAAGGGAACTTATTATGGAGATGACAATGCTCGTTCTATACTAGGTTCCTTGGCCGCTTCTGCCATTATGAACAATACTTCTTGGGATAAGCAGATTGTAGAGTGTATTGTGGGTAACTTCCGTACAACAGGCAAGAACGGTTTCCGTGGAGGTAATCTTTTAGATACCGATTTGCAGAAGAAGGGTTGGAGACAATACTTTGATTCAGATCTAGTGAACTTGCATCCTCATTTTGAATCTTGGAACTGGGCATGTTACTTGTGGCTGTATACTCAAACAAAGTATCAACCGTTGCTCGACCGAGTGAAGAAGGGAGTAACGTTGATGATGAAGGGGTATCCTAATGATTGGAATTGGACCAATGGTATTCAGCAGGAAAGAGCTCGCATGATTTTGCCGTTAGCTTGGCTATATCGTGTGGAGCCTACGGAACAACATAAGCAGTGGTTAGAATTTATGACAGAAGAACTGTTGAAGAATCAGGTGGCTTGTGGAGGTATCCGTGAAGAATTGGGTAATGAAGCAAAGAGTATGTTTGGATGCACTCCTTCGAATGATGCTTATGGACGTACAGAGGCTTCGCTTATCTTTAAGAATGGCGATCCGGTAGCAGATATGCTTTATACTACCAATTTTGCTTTTGTAGGTTTGTGTGAAGTAGCGATGGCTACACAGAATCCTGTTTATCTGAAGGCTGTGAATCGGATGCGTGATTTCTTGGTTCGTATTCAAGTACGAAGTGATAAGTTTAAGAATGTAGATGGTGCTTGGTTCAGAGCATTTAACTATCAAGATTGGAACTATTGGGCATCCAATGCCGATGCAGGTTGGGGCGTATGGAGTACGTTGACAGGCTGGATTCAAAGTTGGATTATAGGTACACAGTATTTGATGGAGAAAAACACTTCATTATGGGATTTAGCTGCAAAGAAAGATGTATCAGCTATAGCAGGTAGTGTGATTGAAGAGATGATTACAAACAATAAATATTAATTCTTTTATTAGGGTGCCCAGTTCTACGTTCTCGTTTTCGATATTGATTTAATAACTTAATACGTTGATTATAAACTAGAACAGTGTTGTATTTAGATACAATTTTAACACACGAAAAATTGTTGCTAATTCATTAGGTTAATATATCTTGAAGAAATATGATTATCAGTGCTTTGCAACTTGTATCATATCTATTTTGATCTAAAAACTGGAACATTAAACTGGACACCCTATTCTTTTATTAACCTTTTTATGATTTTATGATGGAAAAAAACTTTAGAAGTAAGAGTTGCTTCCAAGTAGCAAGAACTTATTTGTTCTTGTTGCTCACGGTGTTGGCAGCTACGGCAAGTAGTTATGCCCAAAATGTGGTTAAGGGAGTGGTAGTGGATGTCGCAGATTATCCTTTGCCAGGCGTGAGTGTGGTAGTAAAGGGATCCTCAGTAGGTACTACAACTGATTTGGATGGCCGTTATAGTATTAATGTGCCTAAAAATGGAACACTTGTATTCACTTACATTGGTATGGCCAAACAGGAAGTGAAGGTTTCTGGAAGAAAAACATTAAATGTGACATTGCAGGAAGACGTTTCTGTATTGAATGAGGTTGTGGTTGTGGGTTATGGTATTCAGAAGAAAGCTCACCTGACCGGTTCGGTTGCAGCAGTTAATTCTAAGGAGTTGCTGAAAGCTTCTACTGGAAATATCACACAAGCATTGGTTGGTAAATTGCCGGGTTTGATTACTCATCAGTCTGCCGGTGGTCCGGGCAATGACAATGTAGAAATCTTGGTTCGTGGTCGTTCTACTTATCAAGGTGAAGGCTATGGCCCGTTGGTGCTGGTGGATGGTGTAGAGCGTTCTATGTCTCAAATCGACCCCAATGATGTGGAGTCAATCACTGTATTGAAGGATGCTTCTGCTTGTGCTGTTTATGGTATGAAGGGTGCAGGTGGTGTTATCATGGTTACTACCAAACGTGGTACTGAGGGTAAAATAACTGTCAACTACAAAGGTTCATTGACTTTGTCACACATTACAACTTTGCCTGAGTATATGAATGGTACACAGTATATGCAGTGGTATAATGTGGCTCGTGAAATGGATGGTCTTCCTCGTTACTATACCGATGAAGAAATTTCCATGACTTGTAATGGAGATCCGACCGATGGTTATGAGAATACGAACTGGATTGATGCCTTATATAAAACAACTTTACAGCATAATCATAACCTTTCTGTAAGTGGTGGTACAAAGAAAACAAAGTATTTTATGAGTGGTGGTTTTATGAAGCAGAATGGTTTCATTGAAGGACATAATTTGCAGCGTGGTAATTTCCGTTCAAACATTGATACCAATCCGATTGAAGGCATGAAAATTGCGTTTAATGTAGGGGCTCGTATTGAAGATTTGAATATTGCTGGTACTCATGGCTATGCTAATCAGACAGGTAATAACGTGGTTTCTTCTTTGTTATCGGCTCTTCCGTTTGTTCCGAGAGAATACATGGGCTATCCAACAGGTCCACAGCGTAATGGTGACAACCCGGAATATGGTGCTAATCACTCTGGTTTCGATAAGCGTAGAACGGTGAAGATTGAAACATCTGTCAATCTTGATTATGAAATACCTTTCTTGAAAGGTTTGAAAGCTGGTATGTTCTTTAGCTGGGATTGGGACGATACTGCTAAGAAAAAAATCTCTTATCCGTATAAAGTGATGCGTTACTATCCGCATTTGAAGTCTTATGGTTATGAATATACAGATAGTATGCGTAAGGGTGGTATCATGATTCAGTCGGATGATAAATATCAGCAATTGATTTTGCGTCCTTCTATCTCTTATCATGGTGAATTTGGAAAGCACAATGTGAATGGTTTGTTGTTGTACGAACAAACAACTCGTAAGTCTTCTAATTTCTCAGCTAACCGTACCGATTTTATCTTGTTCGATATTCCAGAATTGGACTTCGGTTCAAAGATTCACCCTTCAGATGGTAACCACGGTGGTTCTAATGAATCAGCTTACGCAGGTTTTGTGGGTCGTTTTAACTACAGTTATGCAAGTAAGTATTTGGCAGAATTTACGTTCCGTTATGATGGTTCATATAAATTTGCAGAAGATAATCGCTGGGGTTTCTTCCCTTCAGTTTCTTTAGGTTATGTGATGTCGGAAGAAAATTTCTTTAAATCTTTGTTTCCAAATATTAATTATTTCAAATTGAGAGGTTCTTTCGGTATTTTGGGTAATGACAATGTGGATGCCTTTAAACATCGCAAGTTGTTTGCATTGCGTAGTAATTACGTAGCATTCGGTTCTACTCCACAGGCCGAAAATACGTTGTATAATAAAAACCTTTATCCGATGCCTGATTTGACATGGGAAAAATGTAGAACATTCAATGCAGGTTTTGAATTGAATGCATGGGAAGGTAAATTGGGCGTTGAATTTGATGTGTTCTATAAGTATACATATGATATTCTCCGTGAAATTGGCGGTGCTTATCCTGTTTCCTTAGGTGGTCACTATCCTACCATTGAAAATTCGGGCGCTTTTGATAACAGAGGATTTGAATTGACTTTGAAGCACATGAACCGTATTGGTCAGGTGAATTATAACTTGAATGCGAATATGTCTTTCGCACGCAACCGCATTCTTCGTATTACGCAGCCGGATAATACACCGGAATGGAAGAATAGATTGGGCCGTTCTGTAGATATTCTTTGGGGATTCAAATCAGATGGTTTGTATCAGACAGAAGAAGAATTGGCTATGGCACCCAAGACTCCGTATAAAGATGCACAAGTAGGCGATATTCGTTATATTGATATCAATGGTGACGGTTGGTTGAATGAGGATGACCGTGTAGAAGTGGGTCGTAGTACAACTCCAGAAATGATGTTTGCTTTCTCTGGTGATATGAATTGGAAGGGGCTTGATTTCTCAGTACAGTTCCAAGGTGCTGCTTTGTGTGATAAATTCCTTTTACATGCATGGGGAAATGGTGCAGAAGATGCCAACCCGCTGACTCGTCCTTGGTATGGTGGTTGGGACAATGCTCCGTTGTTCTTGGTTGAAAACTCTTGGCGTCCGGATAATCCGAATGCAGCTTTCCCGCGTTTATCGACATCACCGATTTCAAACAACAGTTTGGCTTCTGATTATTGGAAAAAGAACGGTGCTTATTTGCGTCTGAAGAATGTTACTTTGGGTTATACTTTGCCAAAGAAATGGACAAAGAAAGCATTGATCGAAAACTTGCGATTCTATGTTTCAGGAAACAACTTACTTACTTTCACAGAGTTCAAGTATCTTGACCCTGAATCACCTAACGTGATCAATGGATACTATCCGCAACAACGTACATTTGTATTTGGTGTTGATGTCACTTTTTAAATGGTTAATGCATTAAATTAAAACGAATAATTATGAAAAAAATATTGATAGGTTTGGGTTTTGCTCTATTCGGACTTCAATCTTGCGATGTGTTGGATGTGGACCCACAATCCTTCTATAGTGAAAATGTTGCATACGCTTCGATTGAGAATGTCGATTTCTACGTGAAAGACCTTTATCAGGCTTTTCGTGAATATGCAGATATTGAAAAACCGGTAGATGTATATGATGATGGTTTTTCTGATTTGTTGAAATATTCTTGGGCTGCGATTGCTCCTGGAAACCAAGTGAACAAGTTATTCTATTATGGTCAGGGAATCAATGCCGATAGAGATTTTCGTAACAAATGGGATCAGGCTTATTGGCATATCCGTGAACTGAATGAATTTTTAGTGGATATGCACAATGGATTGGCAAGTGGTTTGGACCAGGAAAAACTTGCAGTTCGTATTGCCGAAGTTCGTGTAATCCGTGCTTTTGTTTACCAGGAATTGGTTAAACGTTATGGGGGCGTCGTGTTGAGAATTTCCGAAGAAAAGGTAGATGATCATACAGACCGCTCAAAGGCTCGTTCTTCTGAAGCTGAATGCTGGGATTTTATTATCAATGAATTGGATAAGGCTGCTAAAGTGTTGCCGGAACAATGGAAAGATAAAGATGGTATCAATCATGTAGGTCGTGTTACGAAAGGTGCTGCTTACGGTTTGAAGGCTAGAGCTGCTTTGTATGCAAAACGCTGGCAGGATGCTGTAGATGCTTGTGACGAAGTGCTCAAGTTGGAAAAGAAAGGGGTTCATGCTTTGTTAGGCAAGAATCAGTACAACGATATCTTTAGTATTCCTAATAATAAAGAATTGTTGCTTTCTGTGAATTATGAAAAGATGAAGTTACATCATACTTTTAATTTGAACTGTTGTCCTCCTTATGATTATAAGGAAGCGGGTGCTTTGAAGGATTTCTGTGGTGCAGCAATGACTCCGACCGAAGAATATGCTTCTCAGTTTGATATTAAGGTAAATGGTAACTGGCAGTCTTTTAGTTGGGATAACTTGAGTCAATATGCAAACGGACCTTGGGCCGACCGTGATCCTCGTTTCTATTCTTCTATTTTATACAATGGAGCTTCTTGGATTAATGATAGAAAACTTCAAGTGTATGTAGGTGGGCATGATGGATTTTTCGATTTTAAAAACGACCCTGCTGATGACTATAAGAGAAGTACCGCTACAGGTTATTACATCCGTAAGTTTGTCAAGAACGATGCAGAAATCAACTTTGTAGACGTTCAGAGTGATCAATTCTGGATTGAAATGCGTATGGCAGAAATATACTTGATTCGTTCGGAAGCGAAAGCTCGTTTGGAAAAATGGGGCGAAGCATACATTGATTTGAATAAAATCAGAACTCGAGTAGATATGCCGGCATTGCCTCAGCAAAATGTGTGGGATAACTATTTAGTTGACTTGGAAAAAGAACGTATCTGTGAACTGGGTATGGAAGGCCATCGTTTCTTTGACTTGGTTCGTTGGGACAAAGCGGTAGAAACATTGAATGGAAAGAGATTGCATGGTGTGAAAATTACCAAGTTGCCTACCGGTGTATTTGAGTATAAAGTAGTGGAATGTGATACAGAAGATCGCCTATTCCCGAAACAATATACCATTTCTCCGATTCCTACAGCAGAGTTGGTAGCCAATACATTGTGTGAACAGTCTGATTTGTGGAAATAAATGTTTGTCTTAAAAAAGAATACTCATGAAAATAAAATATTTTTTAGGTAGTTTATTTGCTGCCGCTTTTGCATTTACGGGCTGTGAGGATCCTGACAGCTTGGTGAATTCTGAATCCATAGCGGGTAAACAGTTAATCGTCAAGGCTTATTATGCTGCAGATGATAGCAAGGATATTCCTGGTGAAGTGGATATGGAAAATGGAGTTATTCGCTTCAAGGTGCCTTACTATATTTCTGATATTGCACCGGTGCAAGCCGATTTAACCAAAATGAAACTTCGTGCTACTGTGCCTTTGTATTCCGTATTTGAACCATCGTTGGTTGGTGTACATAATTTGGCTGAAGGTTATCAGTCTACACTGATTTATAGAGATGGTAAACGAATTACGTTTAGATTTGAAGTAGAACGAGTTAAATCCAATGCGACAGCTTTGAATAAATTGCAATTGACCAAAACACAAGCAACGGTGAAGATTATCGCACCGGCAAATGGTGAAACGGGTAAAGTCCAAATATTAAAGACCACGGATGCATTGAAGAACTCTGATTTGGATGATGCAATCATTGAAATTGCTCCGTGGGCTACGATTGATGCTGCGGAAGGTATTTACAATTCAGAAACAAAACGTATCAATTTGAGCACCTTGCCTGAATTTACGATTGTTGCTCAAAATGGAGTAGATAAGGCTGTTTATCAGACAGAATTTACGAGTCCGGAAATGGTAGGGCCGGGTGAAATTGGCTACATTTCCAATATGTTTGGATTCCAAGTTTATGAGGATGATACTCATGGATTTACAAAGGATGCTAACAGATCGCTGGCTGTTGTTGGTAATTATTTGATTTTGAGTAATGCAAATGACTTTACTAATATGCCGGTATTGGATCGTTACACTGGTAAATATTTGCCTGATGTCAAAGTCAATTGTGATGGTATTCCATCTACTTTCTGTATTGAAGCGATTACGATGGATGAGGCTGGTCATTTGGTTGCAATGCCTTTTGCTGCGGTGAAGGACTCTTGGGGTAAATACAGTGAAGATATAATTGTATATGTTTGGAAGAATGGTATCGACAAAGCACCTGAATGTATCATGCAACACAAATTGACTAATGGACTGAATGGGCAAACCTTAAATGCTCTTGGTTCTACCATTAGTGTAAGAGGTGATATTACTAAGGGAGATGCTGTATTAGGAACTATAGCTCCGTTCGACTTGCGTTATATTATGTTCCACTTCCAAGATGGCGTATACAAAGATGCACAGGTAGAATGGCGCTGTTCGGGAGATGTGGTAGCAGGTGTGTATCGTATGGCTCAAGCTACTCCAGTATCTACTAAGGCTTCCCCGAAATATGATTATATTGCTAATAATGCATGGTATGGAGGTAGAGGAAATTTCTTCTATGTACCTACCGATGGTCAATCAATGTCATTTGATCAGTCTTTGCCGACACAACATTTCTGGGATAACCCGACAGCGATTGTGGTGGGTCACGATTATATTGAATTTAATGGATTGAAGTTGATGGCTGCTGCTCAGCTGTTATGGGCAGGCGATTCACCGGCTCGGTTTGTTGTCAGTGATGTAACCGACATGAATTCGCAAGCATTCAAGAATAAGATTGTATTCTCTTCTGTTGGTGGTAGAGGAGATCAGAGTAGTGTAATTCCTGGAACAGGATGGAGTGTAACAGGTTATACAGCTGGAGCTCCATTTGACCCAAGTCGAAAAGTGTTGGGATTGAATAACTTGTATCTTGATATTCAGTTTGCTAAGAGTGCAGATGGTAAGAGCTTGCATGTTTACATGCTTTCTCCTAACAATGGTATCATTGCATACGAAATGACGTTATACAAATTGTAAAAAAGTTTTGCTGACTGCTTCGGGGACATAGGTTCCCGGGCAGCCAGTGATTAAATATTAATATTATGAAATTAGTAAAGATGAATCTTTTTATAGCTTGTTTTTTAAGTACTATTTTGTCTTGTTTTTCATGTGGTGAAGATTATGATAGTGTAATGCCAGATTTCAGTTTTCTGAATGTAGATAAGGCAAAAATGTATTTTGATAATGAAGGAGAAGAAAAATCGTTTGCTGTATTGTCTGCTTCGATGGATTTTTCAGTTTCTATGTCTGAAGGTACTAATGCTTGGGCTAGTTACAGAATAGACAAGAAGAATGTAATTGTGAAAGTAGAAAAGAATCTTTCTAATGAAGTTCGTACAGGTGTTATTACTATTCAGTCTGAAGGAAAAACTTCTCAGGTAAAAATTCAGCAAGGTTTTACTCGTATCTTGGCGGGTTATGTTTACCAAAGTTACGAAGGATTGCCAGATGTTTCGAAGTTGACTCATGTGAACTATGCATTTGGTCATATCAATGGTTCGTATAATGGATTGGAAATTGACAATATCGAAAAATTTCGTCAGATTATTGCAATGAAGAAGCAATATCCTAACCTGAAAGTTATTCTTTCTATTGGTGGTGCTACGCAGTTAGATACTAATAATTTCTTTCATATGACGAATGAAGCCAGCAATCGTTCAGCTTTTATTAACAGTTGTATAAAGGCTATGAAGGAATATGGTTTTGATGGTTTCGATATGGATTGGGAAACACCAACCTCTCAAAAAGAACGTGAAAACTTCAATGCATTGATGAAGGAATTCCGTCAAGCTGTAGGTGCTGATGTATTGTTGACTGTAGCTTCTCCGGCACACCATATTGAGTTTGATTTCAAGACATTGGATAACTATATTGACTTTGTGAACGTAATGGGTTATGATATTGATATTCCTCCTTATCATCAATCAGGTCTTTACCGTTCTGAAATGACTAACAAGTGCAGCATTGAAGAAGGTATGAAAGCACATATGGAAAGTGGTATGCCTGCATACAAACTGGTGATGGGTGTTCCTTTCTATGGTTTGGCTATTGACCAAATCGGTTCTAAAGATTATAGATTCGTAGATTATAGAGCGATGGATCAGTTTAAATCAGAAAAGAATGCAACTGAAGCATGGGATGACAAAGCTTGTGTCCCCTATATCAAAGATGCTCAAGGTAACTTTATCTGTACATTTGACAATACTCGTTCTATTGGTATTAAGTGTCAATACATTAAAGATCAGAAATATTTGGGTATGATGTTCTGGCATTATGATGCTGATACAGAAGATGGTGTTTTGCGCAATGCCGCTGCTGAAGGCTTGAAGTAATGTCATGTTTAAGAAGTCTGTCTGATGGCAGAGTCAGACAGACTTCTTTTTTATATAAATTCGGAATCTAATAAGCATGAGAAACGCTATATTTATACTTTTGTTTGGAGCCTGTTTAGGCGCTTGTAGTTATTCGGTAGTAACAAAAGCTGATTATCACGTAGTACCTCTTCCTCAAGAAATAGAGATGAATCAGAAAGGAGAAGGTTTTACGTTGACTCATAGTACTTTATTGACAGTGAGTGATGAGGCTTTGAAGAGAATTGCTGACTATTTTGTCTCTCAGTTGCAGCCGCTCATAGGTATGAATTTGTCAGTAAAGAAAGAGTTTACAGCCGATGGTCAAGGCGGTATTCATTTGGAGTTGGGGCTTTCGCATGAGAATAAAGAAGCTTACACACTTCGGGTGGATGCTACAGGTATTCGTGTGAAGGCAGTGACTCCTGAAGGGGTATTTCGGGCCATACAAACCTTGTTGAAAACTTTCCAACCTACTTATGCTGATGCTGTTTATTTTCCAGCTGGAACAATGACAGATTATCCTCGTTTTTCTTACCGAGGACTCATGTTGGATGTTAGCCGCCATTTTTCAACTGTGGAGGAAGTGAAACGTTTTATCGATTTATTGTCTTTGCATCAACTCAATGTATTTCATTGGCATTTGACGGACGATCAAGGTTGGAGAATTGAAATAAAAAAACATCCGGAACTAACTAGGGTAGGTGCTTGGCGAGAGAATACCATTGTCGGACGTTATTTGGGAGGATGGGATTATCCTACGGATGGAAAACCTCATGGAGGATACTATACGCAAGAACAGATTAAAGAAATTATAGCATATGCACAGCAGCGTTATATAACGGTGGTTCCAGAGATAGATTTGCCGGGGCATACTACTGCTGTATTGGCTTCTTATCCTCATTTGGCTTGTGTGCCGGGTGATTATAAGGTATCCAATCGATGGGGTGTGCTTTGGGACGTGATTTGTGCGGGTAATGATGCTTCATTGACATTATTCAAAGATATAATGGATGAGGTATGTGCTCTTTTTCCTGGTGAATATATTCATATTGGGGGAGATGAATGTGTAAAAGAACGTTGGAAAGTTTGTAAAAAGTGTCAGCGAAAAATCAAAGAATTACATTTAAAAGGCATTGGCAACTATTCGGCAGAAGACCAGTTACAGAGTTATTTCATGGGTGAAGTGGCAAAAGATATTCGTGCGCATGGTAAGAAAGTCATAGGATGGGATGAGATATTAGATGGTACGCCTATGGAAGAAGCCGTTGTCATGTCATGGAGAGGTGTGGAAAGTGGACGTAGAGCGGCCCGAATGGGACATGATGCCATAATGACTCCTCTTTCTCATTTGTATTTTGATATGAGCCAAATATTAAATCGGGATGCAGAAGAAATTCCGATAGGCGGATATATCAATTTGGAAAAAGTGTACACATACGAACCGGTACCAGCTGACTGGTCGGTTCAAGAGAAACAACATATTATAGGGGTGCAAGCCAATGTGTGGTGTGAATATATGCCTGAAGAACGGATTCGTCAATATCAAGTTCTTCCCCGATTGGCTGCATTGTCGGAGATTCAGTGGACGGCTGCTGCTCAAAAATCATATACCGATTTTCTGAATCGGTTGCCGCGGTTGTTGCAATTGTATGATGCAGCGGGATATCATTACGCTTCTCATTGCCGTAAAGTGAATATGGATTCGTATGTCGATACAGTTCGTCGTTGTGCGGTGTTTAAGTTTTACACATTAGGAAATGATTCTATTTTTTACACCTTAGACGGTACTTCACCAGTAGAGCAGGGCATTTATTTTGCAGCAGATAGCTTAACCGTTCATGACTCTGCACAGTTGAGAGCGGCAGTAAAGCGGGAGGGGTACTTTGAAGAGGAAGAGTTGTTGAGTGCATTGGATGTCAATAAAGCTACGTTTGCTCCAATTCGTTTTCTGACAAAAGATGGGCTTTCTCCTTATGGCTCCGATCCTCGTTTGTTGGTGGATGGAGTGCAGGGAACTTCACGTTCGGATGATTCGCGTTGGGTGAAGAATGTTGATGAAATGGAATTGGTATTGGAGTTGAAACAGCAAGAAACCATAAAGGAAGTAGCGTGGACTGCGCTCAATTCTTTGACCGAAAACATGTCGGTACCTTCTAAACTTATTGTGTATGTATCTGCAGATGGACGCTTATTCCATCGGGTTGCTGAAAAACATCAGGTGGTTACTCCAACGAAAGATGCAACCGTTTACCAAGATACTCTCTGCTTTCCTGCTGCAGAAGCCAGATTTGTCAAGGTGAGGTTTGAAGCCCCTTGTATTACTCCTTCAGCGGGGGTATCCTGGTTATTCTTAAGTGAGATTGGTGTTCGTTAATGAATGGAAAGAATAAAATAATAATATAGTCAAATAAAATTATGGTTCGTTTTTTTTATAGTTTGCTTTTATCATGTTTACTTGTAGCTTGCCAAAGTGGCAAGCAGAATACGGTGATGCATCAGTTGTGTCATCGTTTATTTCCTCAACATGCTTCTTCATTTCAATTTGAACTGTTGCAGGACTCTTTAAAAACAGATTATTTTACATTAAGTTCTCAATCAGGTAAAATCTGTATTCAAGGTAATAACTACAACTCCATGGCTGTGGGATTGAATTATTATCTGAAGAATTATTGTCATACACACGTATCCTGGTATGCGTCAGATAGCATTGTGATGCCGAAAGAACTGCCGTTGGTAGATACGCCGGTGAGTCGTCAGGCAAAATGTGACAATCGTTTCTTTTTGAATTATTGTACTTTTGGTTATACTATGCCTTATTGGAAATGGCAGGATTGGGAACGATTGATTGACTGGATGGCATTGAATGGGGTTACGATGCCGTTGGCTATTACAGGTCAGGAATCTATCTGGTATAAGGTATGGACAGAAATGGGATTGTCTGATGAAGAAGTACGGGCTTATTTTACAGGTCCCGCTCATTTGCCATGGCATCGTATGTCGAATGTCGATTATTGGCAAAGTCCGTTGCCAAAAGCTTGGTTGGTACAACAAGAAGAATTGCAAAAGCGAATTTTAGCTCGTGAACGTGAGTTTAATATGACTCCGGTGATGCCGGCTTTTGCGGGGCATGTTCCTGCCGAATTGAAAAAGATTTATCCGGATGCTAAAATTTATACCATGAGTCAGTGGGGCGGGTTTGATGAACAGTACCGAAGTCATTTTATAGACCCGATGGATTCCTTATATTCGGTTATTCAAAAACGTTTCTTGGAAGAACAGACAAAGATTTATGGAACCGATCATATTTATGGAATTGACCCGTTCAATGAAGTAGATTCACCGAATTGGAACGAGGAATTTCTTTCGAATGTTTCGAAAAAGATTTATGAGTCCTTACATAGTGTAGATCCTGAGGCGCAATGGTTGCAGATGACTTGGATGTTTTACTATGCAAAAGATAAATGGACTCCATCTCGTATTAAATCTTTCTTGAGAGCAGTACCGCAGGATAAATTGATCTTATTGGATTATTATTGTGATCATACAGAAATTTGGAAAAAGACAGAAGGGTATTATGGACAGCCATATATCTGGTGTTACTTAGGTAATTTTGGTGGAAATACGATGCTGGCTGGTAACTTGAATGATACAGATGAAAAAATTCATAAGGTATTGGCTGAAGGCGGACAGAATGTGCATGGATTGGGTGTTACGCTCGAAGCATTTGATGTGAATCCGATGATGTATGAATTTGTGTTTGATCAGGCTTGGGAGGGTGTACAACCTACCCATGAATGGATTGCTACTTGGGCAAAATGTCGTGGAGGTCAGCAATGTCCGGCTGTTTTGAATGCTTGGAAAGAATTGTATGAGAAAATATACATCGCTCCTTCTATATGTGGTCAGGCTGTGTTGATGAATGCTCGTCCTCAATTGGAAGGAGTACAAGGATGGAATACATTTCCTGAGTATAAATATAAGAATAAGGATTTGTGGACTATTTGGGGCAGTTTGTTGCAGGCAGGCTCTATAGAGCAACCGGGACATGCATTTGATGTCGTAAATGTAGGTCGTCAAGTGTTGGGTAATTTGTTTTCTGATTATCGGGCACAATTTACTGCTTGTTACAAACGCAAAGATGTGAAAGGCGCTCAGGAATGGGCACAGCGGATGGATGACTTATTGTTGGATGTCGATCGTTTGCTGGCTTGTAGTCCGTTGTTCTCTATAGGTAAGTGGATTCAAGATGCTCGAGACTGTGGTATGACGGAAGAAGAAAAGAATTACTATGAAGAAAATGCGCGTTGCATTTTGACGATTTGGGGACAAAAAGATACGCAGCTGAATGACTATGCTAATCGCGGCTGGGCAGGATTAACCAAAGGTTTTTATCGTGAACGTTGGAAACGCTTTACCGACAGTGTATTGGCTGCTATGAAAGCACATCGTTCATTTGATGTGAAAAAGTTCCATAAGGATATTACAGATTTCGAGTATGAATGGACTTTGCAACATGAAGGATTCTCGGTATCGTCAGGGGAAGATGCTGTTAAGGTAGCCAATGAGCTGCGGAATAAGTACCAAAATGACTTTCGTTGAAAAAGTAAAAAGATAAAATTATGAAAAACTGTTTTATTTGGATCATTTGTTTAGTTTGCGGTCTGTCGTCTTTACAGGCTCAGCAGTCTCTACCTTATAAAAATCCGTTGTTACCCACGGAAGTACGTGTGAATGATTTGTTGCAACGGATGACATTAAAAGAAAAGATAGCTCAAATCCGTCATTTACATTCATGGGATGTATTCGATGGTCAGCAGTTGAATAAAGAAAAACTGGCTCAGATGTGTGTGTATGGGGGCTGTGGCTTTTTTGAAGGTTTTCCTTTAACAGCTACCAGCACGCGAAAGGCTTTCCGTGAAATTCAGACATACTTAGTTGAACAGACTCGTTTGGGCATTCCGGGCTTTTCGGTAGCCGAATCATTGCATGGAGTAGTGCAGGATGGAGCTACCATTTATCCACAAAATATTGCGTTAGGCAGTACGTTCAATGTGGATTTGGCTTATGATAAGACTCGCCAGATTTCAGGAGAATTGAATACGATGGGGGTGAAGCAGGTGCTGGCTCCCTGTATTGATGTAGTGCGTGATTTACGTTGGGGACGTGTCGAAGAGTCTTTTGGTGAAGACCCCTTTCTTTGTTCACGCATGGCAGTGGCCGAAGTAAAAGGCTACATGGAACATGGCATTTCTCCGATGTTGAAGCATTACGGTCCCCATGGAAATCCGTTAGGGGGAATCAATCTGGCATCGGTAGAGTGTGGCGTGCGTGATTTGTTTGACATTTATTTAAAACCCTTTGAAACGGTCTGTAAGGAAACTGGCATAATGGCTGTAATGTCCAGCTATAATGCGTGGAATCGTGAACCGAATTCTGCTTCCTATTTCATGTTGACAGAAATTCTTCGGAATACGTTTGGTTTTCGTGGATATGTATATTCTGATTGGGGCGTAATTGATATGTTGATCCGTTTTCACAAGACAGCAGCCGATTCGTATGAAGCAGCTTCGCAAGTTATAAAAGCAGGTTTGGATGTGGAAGCTTCCAGTATTTGTTTTTTGACATTGGAGGACAAAGTTCTTTCGGGTGAATTTGACGTCAAGTACATTGATCAGGCAGTACGAAGAGTTTTGCGTGCCAAATTCGAATTGGGTTTGTTTGAAGACCCATATCAGGAAAAGGTCAATTATCGAATCCCCATTCATACCGATGAAAGTATTGCTTTGTCGAAACGTATTGCTGATGAATCAACAGTATTACTCAAAAATGAAAATCAATTGTTGCCTTTGAATGTGAAGAAACTACGCTCTATTGCAGTGATTGGTCCGAATGCAGATTGTGTACAGTTTGGTGATTATACTTGGAGTAAAAGTAAAAAAGATGGTGTGACTCCTTTGCAGGGTATCCATAAGTTAGTAGGCAAAAAGGTGAAAGTGAATTATGCCAAAGGTTGCTCTATTGCTTCATTAGATACATCGGGCATTGATGAGGCTGTACGCGCTGCTCAGCAAAGTGATGTAGCTATTGTTTTTGTGGGAAGTTCCAGTGCTGCTTTTGTGCGTCATAGTGCAGAGCCTTCTACCAGTGGAGAAGGTATTGATTTAAGTGATATTTCTTTGACAGGTGCTCAAAATGAATTAATACGTGCAGTGCATGCAACAGGTAAACCTGTTGTGGTGGTTTTGGTAGCAGGCAAACCTTTTGCGATGCCTTATGTAAAGGAAAATATACCGGCTGTATTGGCACAATGGTATGCGGGAGAACAGGCAGGTACCTCAATTGCTGATATCCTGTTTGGTAATGTTAATCCGTCGGGTAAAACACCTTTTTCTTTCCCGCAAAGTACAGGACACCTTCCCGTATATTACAACCATTTATCTACCGATAAAGGATATTATAAGGAACCGGGCTCTTATGAAAATCCGGGACGCGACTATGTATTCTCTAGTCCCGAACCTTTATGGGTGTTTGGTCACGGATTGAGTTATACGACTTTTGATTTTGAAAAAGTATCAGTTGATAAACAGCAATATCATCCGTATGATACCATTCAAGTATCCGTTCAATTGAAGAATACCGGAAAGATGGAAGGTAAAGAAGTGGTACAGGTATATGTGCGTGATATGGTAAGTTCAATTATGACTCCTGTCAAACAATTGAAAGCCTTTACAAAAGTAGATTTGCGTCCTGGTGAGTCGAAGAGGGTTCAACTTTCAATACCTATAAGCGAATTGTGCCTGATGGATAATCAGGGTAAGAGATTTTTGGAGCCTGGTACTTTTGAATTACAAGTGGGAAGTTCATCAGAAAATATAGCCAGTCGTGTCCGCATCGAAGTTGGAGAATCGGCATCGATATTAGCTCAGTCTTCAGATGCTGTGAAACAGGAGATGCGACAGGTAAATGGTAAGATTATTGAAATCAAAGGTTGTATACGCGATGTGCAAGCTACTCCCGTACATGGAGTACGTGTGCAATCTTCTTTTTCACAAAATGAGATTTCTACTGACAAGGATGGAAATTATACTATCATGGCGCATGAAGATGAGTGGTTGCTCTTTTCTAAAGTAGGCTATGTAACTCAGAAGCAGGATATTCAATCCAGAAAGCAGATTAGTATACAAATGGTAAAAGGTGAATAACTACAATCAACAAATCAGATGAAGATAATAAAAACGTGTATAGGTTTAGCTTTTTTAGGGTTAGGCTTTTCTACCTTAATGGCTCAAGAGTTGAAAGATGATTCTGCAAAGGAGTGGTGTTATTTGAAGAAGTCGACTACCGTTTTGGGTATGCCGTACAATCCTCAGGTGACAGAAGTAACATACGATGGAGCTCTTTATACGGGATATATCGAACTGAATTTTGCGGCAGGTTCCAAAGCAACACCTTTGTTGCTTCGTCAAAAGACATTTTTGGAAGGATGGATTCCTGTAGTAGGTGATACCTGGAAAGAAGATGGGCTGGATTATAGCATCCAAATGTTTGCAGCACCTTCAATGCAAGAAGAGATTTCCAATTGTCTCAATTTTGTTAAAATCTCAGTTAAGAATGCTACAGAATCCGTACAAGAAGCTCGTTTGGTAGCTTCTTTGCGAGGAAAATTGGACGATTCTCGTTTTGTAGAGTTGCAAGGATTTACATCTTCCAATACGTATGAAGTAAAAGAGTCGGCAGTGTATCGGGATGGTAAATTGCTATGCTGGTTTGACCCTTCTTTTACCAAAGTAGAAGCAGTAGAGGGCAAGAGTTATGTTCAACCTTATTCATCAGAATCGGTTCAACTTACTCCGGCTACTCGTACGGCATTGATGTATTATCAGAAAATGTTACAACCAGGTCAGTCGGTAGATTACTTCTTCAAACTACCTTCTGTTCCGGTAGAAGATAGGAAGGTTGTTAATCAAGTCTTAGCGGCCGACTATGATGCTCAATTGGCCTCAACGGTTACATTTTGGAAACAACAAGTTGTGGGTAATACTCATTTTGAAATTCCAGAAGACCGTATAGAAGATGCACAGCGAGCTTCTATGGTACACTTGCTTTTGGCAACTCGTACTGCAGCCGATGGTTCTGTACTGCAGACCGATGGTTTGCCTTATCCTCGTTTCTTCCTAACATCAGGTCCTCACATGGCTTTGGCTTACATGACAAATGGTTGTAAGGATTATGCTAAAATGATATTGGAAAACGCTATACGGTTTCAAGAGCCGAATGGAATGTATCTGGATAAATCATTGTCGTTTGGAACAAAGATTCCGACTGCTCACGGTCATATTCTTTATTTGGCTTCCATGTACTATCTGTTTACCCAAGACAGAGCCTTGTTGACAGAATTGTTTCCGAGCATTGTAAAAGCGATTGATTATCTTCGTCGGGAAATCTCTACCAATAAATATGGATTGTTGCCTCCTGCCCATCCATACGATAATGAGATGATTGAAGGACATTATACCAGTACGAATTTATGGGCTATTTTAGGTCTTCGTTATTCTATCCGATTGGCTCAGGAATTGGGACGTACAGATGTCTTGGCAGATTGGAAAGCTTTGGAAAAACAATATTCGTCTCATATTTTGAAGGCTATTGAATCAAGTGTGCAGGCAGACGGATATGTACCCACAGGCTTGTATGATTTCAAGACAGGTAAGCAGACCAGTTCCGGTTTGGACGAATATCGTACGAATTGCGATTGGGAGAACATGCTTCTGGCTTATCCTACCGAGTTGTTCCAACCAAAACATACGTATGTGCAATCTACTTTGAAGCATATCCGTAAAAATTATGCCGAAGGTATTATGACATATCGTCACGGGGAATTCCTGCATCAGTATATTACAGCGAATCTGATAGAACAATACATGGTAGCAGGAGACTCTCGTCAGGCATTGATTGATTTCTATCATTTGATTTTGCATGCCGGTTCTACTCACGAAGGTTTTGAAAACATGATTTTCCCGTGGAAAGATCGCTTGGTAGACCCTCGTTGTCCTTCTCCTCATGCTTGGGCAGCTGCCAAAACAGCTTTCTTGATTCGTAACTTTATGCTGCATGAGTATGGAGGTAATATTGAAAATGCTTCGGAACGTGATTTATATATTTATCCGGTTGTATCACCGGCATGGACTACTCCGGGTGAACACTTGGCCATGGTGAATGCACCGTCAGAGTTCGGATGGATTACCTCTCGTCTGGATTTCACCAAGAATGGAGCCATGTTGACGTACTCTCCGCTGTACAATGAAGACCATCCGCGTTCGGTTCGTTTCCGTATTCCTTATTTTAAAGAACTGAAATCGTTTAAAACAGATGCTTCTGAATCGTACATAGAAGACAACTGTATTGTTCTTTCGCCAGATTTTACTTCGTTGCAAATTCAATGGAAGGAAGTGAAAAATGTACATAAGGGTACTTTTGCCAAACTATTGAAAGCTTATCGTTCATGTGATTCCTTTGATGGACCGGATGAAAAAGGCTATCCGCGTATGATACCGGGTAAAGCATTTTTGCTTGATGATGAAGATGCTTCGTTGGTAGAACCATTGAACTTTGAGTTGGTGAAGAAGGCATTTGTGAAAGAATTTGACCGTAGAACCTCTAATCAGAAATGAAAATGAAGAAAATAGTAAGTTTTTTACTGTTGGCATTTTGGCAGGTTTGTCTTTATGCAGGCAATTATGAGGTGTTGTCACCGAATGGAAAATTGAAAGTTGCTTTGAGTGTTTCCGATGTATTGGGAATGGAGGTGTTTTATGATGGACAGTTGCTGTTCAGTGCTTCGAATATGGGACTTTGTTTGCAGCAAACCTCTTTCAAACCACTAGTTCGTTCTGTAAAACGTTCTTCAGCCAACGAAACGATTACTCCGGTAGTACCTTTAAAATTTGCTTCTGTACTTAACCATTACAATGCAATCCGTTTAAATTTGAAGGGAAATTTGGCGGTAGAATTTCGGGCATATGATGACGGTATGGCTTATCGTTTTGTGACGAATGGAAAAGGGAAAAAAGTTTTTGTATACGATGAAACCGTTGATTTCAATTTGCCAGAGGAGGCTGTATTGCATTTGCAGCAGCCTGTCACATTTAAAACACCTTACGAAGAACCTTATTCACACGTAGCGTTGAAAGAGTGGAAAGAGACTTCCAAATTTGCCCTGCTTCCTTTGTTGGTAGATACTCGAAAAGGAGTGAAACTGTTATTCTCGGAATCCGATTTGCATGATTACCCTTGTATGTTTTTAAAGGCCCGTGCTGGTAGGGGTGTTTCTGCGTTGTTCCCCCGTTATCCGTTGGAAACAAAACCAATCAGTGATCGCAGCATCAATGTGGTTCGGGAAGCAGATTATTTGGCAGAAACGCAGGCTAAGCGTACCTATCCTTGGCGTTACGTTGTCGTAGTCCGTGAAGATGGCGATTTGGTAGAAAATACATTTACTTGTCGTCTGGCTACGCAGACTACGATGGAGGATACTTCCTGGATTCGTCCGGGACAGGTTAGTTGGGAGTGGTGGCATCATACTTCTCCGTATCATGTAGATTTCGTAGTAGGCAGAAATCAGGAAACTTATCAGTATTATATTGATTTTGCTTCTTCCTGTCACATTCCTTATGTCTTGTTTGATGAAGGTTGGGCAAAGTCTACCACTAATCCGTATGAATCGGTTGATGCATTAGACATACATGCTCTTATTGCTTATGGTAAAAAGAAGAATGTAGGTGTATTGTTATGGTTGCCCTGGACCACAGTTGAAAAGAATTTTGATCTTTTCAAGGAATATGAGAAGTGGGGAGTAGCCGGAGTGAAGATTGACTTTATGGATCATAGCGACCAGTGGATGGTCAATTATTATGAGCGGGTGGCACAAGAAGCTGCTAAACATCATTTGTTGGTGAATTTCCATGGCTCGTTTAAACCGGCCGGATTGGAATACATGTATCCCAATGTATTGTCATACGAAGGTGTGTTGGGCATGGAACAAGGTGAGTTCTGTACTCCTGCCAACAGTTTGTATCATCCGTTTATGAGAAATGCTGTAGGTCCTATGGATTATACACCGGGTTCCATGCTTTCTATGCAACCGGAATATTTTGTACGTCATTATCCGAACAATGCTTCCGTAGGTACTCGTGCTTATCAGATGGCTTTGTATGTAGCTTTTGAAAGTGGTTTTCAGATGGTGGCAGACAATCCGACTTTTTATTTGAAAGAGAAAGAATGTACGGATTTCATGACCAGTGTGCCGGTAACCTGGGATGAGACCAGGGTTTTGGCAGCTTCGCTGGGTGAATACTTGGTTGTTGCCAAACGAAAAGGTGAGCAATGGTTCATCGGAGGTATTACAGCGGAGGAAGGTAAAGAAATAGAGGTTAGTCTTGATTTCTTGTATCCCAACCGTTCGTATGAGATGACATTGTTTAAAGATGGATTAAATGCAGGTTTACAGGCTTTGGATTATAAAAAAGAAGTGAAGGCGGTATCCGAATCGGAAACCCTGAAAGTGAAGATGGTTCGCAATGGTGGTTTTGCCGCAGTATTTAAATAAAAATATATTAATAATTAAATTATATTGTATGAATAGACGAATTTTACAGATTATTTGTTGTTTATGTTTGGTGTTTTCAGGATATGCTTTTGCGCAAGACAACCTTTCAGCATTAATACCAATGCCTAATAAGGTGTCTACCGATTCCAAGGCACCATTGGTTTTGTCAGGTGACAAAGTGACCTGTTATATTCAGGTGGATAGTTTACAGTTTGAATTGGAAACTGTGTCTTCTTTATTTCAAAAGAGATTCGGATTAAAAATAGAACAGACTTCAACTAGTTCTGATACCCAAGTGCGTTTGCTGATAGACAAGTCTCTGAAGAAAAACGATCATTACAAATTGAGTGTAAATGATAAAAGATTAGAAATAAAAGGTGCTTCGGCTGCTGCTGTGTTCTATGGATTAATGACATTAGATCAGGTATTGGCAGGGGATGTATGTGCAACTAAGCAACGCACAATTTCCGCTATAGAAATCGATGATTGTCCTCGATTTGGCTATCGTGCATTGATGCTCGACCCAGCTCGTAACTTCCTTCCGGTTAATGAACTTAAATTTTATATTGACCAAATGGTAAAATACAAATTCAATGTATTGCAACTTCATTTGTCTGATGACCAAGGTTGGAGCATTTGGATTGAGACATATCCTAAATTGGCAGGTAGCCGATTCTATACGAAACAGGATATTCAGGAATTGGTGGAATATGCTGAAAAGCACCATGTACAGGTAATTCCTGAAATTGACGTGCCGGGTCACACAGTGTCTTTGCTGGCTAAGTATCCAGATATGGCTTGTATTCATCAACGTGAAGCCGAAAAGATTATTGGCAAGACAGGACATATGATGCTTTGTGCTGGTAATGAAGAGGTGTATGTGATGATGGATGATATTATTCGTGAAGTAGCGGGTATGTTTAAATCTCCGTTGATGCACTTGGGTGGTGATGAAGCTGATATTCCTAAGAACTGGGCAAAATGCGATTTGTGTCGTCTTTTGATGAAGAAGAAGAATTATACAGAGCCTGCACAGTTGATGATTCCTTTCTTTGAAAACATTTTGGCTTCAGTTCGTAAATATGGCAAGAAACCTATTTTATGGTTTGAGTTGAATAACGAATATCCACCTGCAGATGATTATTTGTTCCCTTATCCGAAAGATGTAGTGCTTGTAAGTTGGCGTGGAGGTATGACTCCTACCGGTTTGGATCTTTCAGCAGAGAGAGGACATAATGTGATTATGGCTCCTGGTGAGCATTGTTATTATGACTATCCTCAATATAAAGGTGATTTACCAGAGTATAATAACTGGGGTATGCCGATGACTACATTGGAACGTGCTTACCGTTTGGACCCGGGTTATGGTCGTCCGTTAGCAAAACAACACCATATCTGGGGTGTGATGGGGGCTCTGTGGGGTGAAGCCATTATTGACATAAACCGCGCTACTTATATGTCTTTCCCTCGTGCTTTTGCTTTGGCGGAAGCCGGTTGGACTCAAATGGAAAATCGTAGTTGGGAATCATTTAAAAAGCGTGTGCTTCCTAATGTGAACGAACTGATGAAAGCGGGAGTTTCTGTTCGTGTACCTTTTGAAATTGCTAGATAATCTAATAACAATATAACAGACGGATGTATCTCATAGTGTGTCTATGAGGTGCATCTTCATTTTCACTATGAAAAAGAGTTGCTTTTTATTACTTTTTTTATGTTTACATTGTGTGTCTTATGTTGATGCACAAATTGTTTATCATGATGCCGATAGCTTCCCTTTGTATGGTAAGGCTACGCAAGCTACAACGGAACGTTATGTCCGTTTGCCTGATTCTTTACAATCGGTTTGTCGAGAACCCTTGTGGTATTTAAGTCGTAATTCGGCTGGTATGTCGGTTCGCTTCCGCAGTAATTCAACACAGATTGCATTGAAATGGGAAAGTTTGAATAACTTTCACATGGATCATATGGCTGATGTGGGTGTACGGGGATTGGATCTTTATTGCTGGGATGAAGACGCTGCATGCTGGCGGTTTATTAACAGTGCACGACCGCAACTCAAAAAGACAGAAAGTATAGTTGTAGGATGTATGGCGCCCCAAATGCGTGAGTATATGGTAAACTTGTCTCTTTATGATGGAGTTTCCTCTTTAGCGATAGGAGTCGACAGTCTGTCGGTGATTGAGCAGCCTCAGTTAGATTTGCCTCGTCGTGAAAAACCAGTAGTTATGTATGGTACCAGCATTTTACAGGGAGGTTGTGCTTCTCGTCCGGGAATGGCACATACTAATATTCTATCTCGTCGTTTGAATAGCGAGTGTATTAATTTGGGTTTTAGTGGTAACGCTTTCTTAGACTACGAAGTGGCAGAAGTGATGGCTGCTGTTGATGCCGGTGCTTATGTTCTTGATTTTGTTCCGAATGTCACAGTAGAACAAATGGAAGAACGTATGGAAACTTTTTATTGTATTATTCGAGATAAACATCCTGATACACCTATCATCTTTGTGGAAGATCCTATTTTCACAAGTACTCACTATGATACAAAAGGAGCAGAGAGTCTTTCCAAATTGAATACAACCCTTCGTCGTAAGTTCAAGGAGTTAAAGAAAACAGAAAAACATATTTACTATGTTTCCTCAAAGGATTTTATCGGAAAAGATCGAGAAGGTACAGTAGATGCGATTCATTTTACTGATTTGGGTATGATGCGTTATGCAGATGTTATGTATCCAGTTTTGAAACGTGTAATTGATTAATATCAGTAGGATAGAAGAGCGATGAAGCAAGATAATCAAGAAAAACGGTTGTTGGCACTTGATGTGATGCGGGGGATGACTATTGCCGGGATGATTTTAGTTAATTATCCGGGTAGTTATACTTATATTTATGCTCCGCTTCGGCATGCTGCATGGAGCGGACTAACTCCGACCTATTTAGTATTTCCATTCTTTATGTTTATAATGGGTATATCCATGTATTTTTCTTTGTATAAATCAAATTTTGTATTGTCTATACCTGTGGCAAAAAAAATAGTGAAACGTACCCTCATTTTAATATTATTAGGAATAAGCCTTGAATGGTTTTCTTGGTTTTGTTATTATTGGACCATTGCGCCAGCAAACTTGTCGTTTATAAAGAATGTAATGGTATCTATAATAGATTGTTGGTCTCTTCGTTTATCGGGAGTGTTACAGCGCTTGGCTATAAGTTATGGGGTGGCTGCTTTTGGGGTTTTTCTGATACGTCATCGCTTTATACCTTACTTGATTGGTGGGCTGTTGACAGTTTATACTATTATCCTTTGGTGCGGTAATGGATTTGCTTATGATGAGACCAATATTCTGTCATGGGTGGATTATAAAGTATTAACAGCCAATCATATGTATGGTGACCATGGTATTGATCCGGAAGGTGTGCTGAGTACGCTTCCTTCCATAGCTCATGTATTATTGGGATTTTGGATTGGACATTATTTGGTAAATAAAGATTTTAAAATATCTCGCCAACTGTTGTTTCAATCTCAGATGTTGACTCTTTTTATGTGGGGTGTAGTGTTTACTTTTAGTGGTTTTCTATTGAGTTATGGTTGTCCGATTAATAAAAAAATATGGTCACCTACCTTTGTGTTAGTTTCTTGTGGAATGGGATGCAGTTTGTTAGCCTTATTGCTATGGTTAGTTGATATGAAAGGATATAGAAAAGGATGCCTATTTTTTGAATCCTTTGGTGTAAATCCTTTGTTTTGCTATGTAACAGCAAGTGCATTGGCTATTGTATGTGCTACTCCATTCTTTTCTTTTCAAGGAAAGCCTATTTGTATCCGTAATGTTTTTTATGAACAGGTCTTGCAACCTGTTTTTGGTAACTATGGAGGCTCATTTTTGTATGCAATTGGATTTGTATTGTTGAACTGGTGTATTGGCTATCTTTTATATAGACGGAGAGTTTTTATAAAATTATAAATGAAAAGCTATATGATGAAGTGCAATTGCATTCATATATTGGCTCTTTAGCACTCGGAAACCTATGCTTTTCGAGTGCTATATCAAAGTTTTAGCTCTCCTATCTCGCTGTGTTTTTGGGGATAATCCGATGTTCAGTAATCCTTTGTTGTGTACTGGTAAGAAAGGATGCAGAAAGATTTACCCCACTCAAGGTGAAACAAAAGTTCCATTCTATCTTTTTTCTATTGTAAACCTTGTGAAAGGTTCACAGCTTTTATCAGATTTACAGATGGTTACGGTGAAACGTGAAGGCTCGAAAAAAAACGGCAGACAGAGGTGAAAGTAAAGTATAAAATACTTGACTTTGCCTTTCTGCTGTTGTATTTTTGAGGGTTTTAAAACCGGATTATCTATGAATTTAATCGCTTCTTTTCAACATTGGTTGGGTGTAAAACAACAGATTTCTACCCCTCTTTCTGCTACTCGTGTACTGACCGATTTGCAACATCTTTGTAGCCGTTTTCCGCAAGGGGAAGTGGAGGTAAAGGTACTTCCCGGACAATTGACCCTTTGTTTCACCTGGCTACCGTCAGCTTCGGAACAAGGACAGCCGGGAATGGCTTATTTTGTAAATGGTGCCAATGATATCGTAGAGTATGCAGATATTCTGCCGGAAGAGAAGAATGTTGATTCGGAAAAGGCATGGAAAGAAAATAGCTGTGAGCCGAAGGCTGAAAAGACAAAGCCTTCGAAGTAGCAGCGATACTACAAAAGTTGCTTATGTTCTTGGAACTGCATTATGCTTTTCGTTACAATCGCTTAACGGACCAGACGGAGTGTGCGTTGTTTGCTGAGCCGTGTATGTCGCTGACGCAGCATGAATTGAAATACCAGCCTGTAGATAACCGTTTGTTGAATAGCATCAGTCTGTCAGCCATGAAAGCAGGTGTGGAGTGTTGGGACCGGGATGTGAAGAGCTACCTGGATTCATCTGATATCGTAGCCTATCATCCGTTTACGGATGATCTGGAGCGGTTGCATGTGCGCAGGGCATACAAGCAGCATGGTGAACCTTTACCCCGCATTGCCAATTTCATTGCAACCAGTAATCGCAGGAATCTTTTGACGGATATGACAGGTAGCCGTCGCTTTATCTGTGTAGAGGTGGAACACTTCATTGATTGCCATACTCCTATTGAATATGAACAGCTTTATGCCCAATTAAAAAAGGAGTTGCAGCGGGGTGAACGTAGCTGGTTCAGCAAGGAGGAAGAAGCGGTAATTCAAGAACGCAACCGGGCTTATTACCGGGTTACACCGGGCCAAGAACTTTTGGAAGGTGTTTTTACATTGGCACAACCAGGCGAGGAGGGAGCATACTTGTTATCGGCTGTCCAGATTTATACGCAGTTGAAACAGAAGAATCCATCTGCTTTGTGTGATTGTTCGCCTACGGCTTTCAGTCGGCTGTTGGCGCAGGTGGGTACTCGGGTTCATACCCGTTATGGTAATGGGTACTGGGTGAAGCCCAAGTCATAAATGGTAATTTTGGTTTGCATTTCTTTTATTATTCGACTCATTAGTTATTAAAGTTTTTAATTAATTATGTAGTCTTGACTATAATATATTTATGAAAAATGCGCTATTTATGTGTGTTATATAATAAAATACTTTATTATTATTTGCTTTAATATTAAAAAGTATGTATATTTGCTGCGTAAATAATATCTAATACTTTACTTTGTTAAACTAAATGTTAAATGCTTATGAAATTCAAATCTCAGCATGAAAAGAACTTTACATGGCCTGTAGCAGCTCTTTTCTGTGGTTTTTTGTCGGTGGGTAGTCTAAACTCGTATGCGGATGTTTCACATAGTCATGCGCAAGCTGTTGAGCAGATGAACGAAAAGATGATTACGGGTACCATTCTTGATGATGCAGGCTTACCTATTGTAGGTGCGAATGTAACTGTGAAGGGTACATCGAAGGGAACTATTTCAGATTTAGATGGGGTTTTTAAACTTTCTGTGCCTCAAAACAATTCAGTTTTGGTCATTTCTTTTATTGGATATAAGACGGTTACTTTGCCTGTGGGAGTCCATACTACTTTAAAAGTGGTAATGGAGCCGGAAGCGGAACAACTGAATGAGGTTGTTGTCACTGCATTAGGTATCAAACGCGAGAAGAAGGCATTGGGTTATGCTATGCAGGAGGTGAAAACTGATGCATTGACAGAGAATAAGTCGGTAAGCGTGGCTAATATGCTACAGGGAAAGATTGCTGGTGTGCAGATTTCACAATCGGGTACAGGTATGGGGGGTTCTACTCGTATTGTTATGCGTGGTTTGAATTCATTGAGTGGTAAAAATCAACCATTGTGGGTTGTGGATGGATTCCCTATTGATGATGGCGCTCCTACGGAAGCGGGTGAATGGGGTGGTGCCGATTGTGCTGGTGCGGCTTCTCAAATTAATCCAGAAGATATAGAAAGTATTTCGGTATTGAAAGGTGCCAATGCTGCTGCTTTGTATGGTTCGCGTGCCCAAAATGGTGCGATTGTAATTACTACAAAGAAAGGTAAAAAAGGACAGCCTTTGAGTATTGAGTATAATGGCAATGTGAATTTTAGTAAGGCGTATTCTCCTTATGAATACCAGAATGTTTATGCGCAAGGATCAGCGGGTGTATATGATATGAAGGCTACTGGTAGCTGGGGACCGAAAATGACGGGACAGAAAGTTGCCAACTGGCGTAATGAGCTGTATGGGGATAATCGCTATAAGGAATATGAATTGTTGCCACAGGATGATTATATCACTGATTTTTATGAAACGGGTGTCAGCTACTCAAATACATTGACTGCTACAGCTGGTGGAGAACATGTTTCTGGACGTTTATCGTTTACTGATACTCGTAATAATGATATCACTCCTAATTATTCGTTGAACAGACAGTATTTTGATTTACATACGGAATTCAATAATAAGTATGTGACAATTGGAGCTAAATTGAATTATATGCGCGAGAAATCGAAAAACCGTCCGGAACAGGGTGAACCGGGTGTGATGAAGCAATTGATTCGTTTGCCGAGAGGTATTCGTTTGGCCGATTTGAAAGATCCTCGTGGATTGGGTAATTATAAAAATAATGCTGTAAACTGGAGTGGCCCGAGTACGGACTATTTTAACCCTTATGCATTGACTGCACCGGAAAATGGAGATAAGTTCTCTCGTAATCGGATTATCGGACAATTGAGCATGACGGGTAAATTTACGGAGTATTTGAAATTGACAGGTCGTGTAGGTATTGACTGGTACAATGATCAGTCTTTATTCTTGAATGTGTTGAATGACCCGTCAGACCCTCAGTCACAATATAAGAAAAATCGCAAGACCAATCAGGAATTCAATGCTGACTTGATTTTGTATTTTGATAAGACTTTTGGTGATTTTTCAGTGAACGCAAATTTGGGTACCTCGGTTGTGAATATGCAGAACGATGCTTTAATGGCTTCTTCTGGGTTCTTTGCCATTCCGGGAGTGGTCAATTTAGGGAATGGATTGAATCAAACGGTTTCTGAAGGCTTTTCTAAAAAAGAAATTCAATCTGTATTCTTTAATGCTTCAGTAGGTTATAAGAGCATGGCGTATTTGGATGTAACAGGTAGAAATGACTGGTCGTCTACTTTACCTTCATTTAATCGTTCTTATTTTTATCCTTCTGTAAGTGGTAGTATTATTTTTTCAGAGATGTTTAAATTGCCTGATTGGGTAACCTACTTTAAAGTGCGCGGCTCTTGGGCAAAAGTGGGTAATGATACAGACCCGTATCGATTGGATGCTCTGTATGCTTTCTGGTCTTCTACTTCTCCAGATAATCGTATTAATCCGAATTCGTTGAAATTGCTTTTGGGCGGTCAATTGCCTTTGAGTGATTTGAAACCGGAATCTACAACTTCTTCAGAAATCGGAACAGAAATACGTTTGTTCGGCGGACGTTTGGGTCTTGATTTTACTTATTATAAATCGGTGACCAAGGATCAGATTTTGGGTATTAGTATGCCGGCTTCTTCGGGTTATACTTCTAAATTGATTAATGCAGGTAAAATTCAGAGTCATGGTTACGAAGTTATGTTGTCTGGTACTCCTGTTAAAACCAAAGATTGGACTTGGGATGTGAATCTCAACTGGGGTATGAACCGTACAAAATGTGTATCATTGGATAAGGATATTAAACGCTTGACGTTAGGTACGCTCCGTTCCGGTTCAGTAGTTATTAATGAAGGTGGTCACTATGGTGACATCGTGGGTAATTCGTATAAACGTAATGATGAAGGTAAAATTATTGTTGGGGATAACGGTATGCCGTTGAGTGAATCGGGTAAGGTTATCGGTAATATGATGCCGAAGTGGACAGGTTCTATTGCAAATACTGTTCGTTGGAAAGATTTGACTTTCTCTGCTTTGATTGATGTTCGCTATGGTGGTGATTTTATTTCCAACACGGATAACTATGCTTGCCAAACCGGTACTTCTGCGAAGACTTTGTTTGGCCGTGAAAATGGTGAAAAGATTGTGGTGGATGGTGTAACAGAAAGCGGTAAACCGAATACGGTTGGTGTGAGTGCTGAAGATTACTGGAGCACGATAGCGGGTCCAACTGGTATTATTGAAGAGTTCTTGCATAAAGGAACTTATGTCAAGATGCGTGAATTGTCATTGGGATATAATCTGCCCAGCTTGTGGCTGAGAAAGACTCCGTTGAAGGCTGTGAAAGTTTCGCTGGTAGGCCGTGATTTATTCTATTTCTATAAAGATGCTCCAGTGAATCCAGAAGGTGCTTTCTCTCGTAGTGATTATGCACAAGCGTTTGAGTTGGGAGCAATGCCTCCTACAAGAACTTTCGGTTTCTCTCTTAATGTTAAATTCTAATTCTTTAGGGTGATATATATGAAAAAAAATATTTTAAAAGCTTTTGGCTTGTTGGCTTTCACAGCAGGAATGGCTGTTGGCTGTACAGATGATTTTGACTCAATGAATAAGAACCCGATGGGTATCACGGAAGGTGATCCGGGTTATATCATGTCATATATTCAAGAAGTAGGTACGCGTATTGATGCTTGGCCTTACCAAGTTGGGGATAACTTACATACGAATCTGTATGCTCAGTATTTTGCTAATTCCGTAGCACATTTTAATTCGGATAGTTACACATATAATAATGCGTGGGTTAATGACGGATTTTGGATTCCTTATTATGCTGGGGTGTTGAAGCATTTGCGAAAAGTGGAGGAAACGGTGATTAAATCGCCTGAGTATGATAATATTTATCAGACAATGCGCATTTTTGCAGCTTCTTGTACGGCTCAGATTACGGATATGTTTGGCGATGTGCCTTACTCGGAAGCTGGGACTGGTAATAGTGCGGCAAAGTTTGATTCTCAACAGAGCATTTATGCTTCCCTTTTTAAAGAACTAACGGATGCAGTCAATGCTTTGAATGCACATAAGGATGACAATGCTTATGTAGATTTTAAGAAGAATCAGGATTTGGTATATGACGGTGACTTTGAAAAATGGATAAAGCTGGCCAATTCTTTGCGTTTGCGTTTGGCTATGCGTTTGTCTTTTGTTGATCCAGCTACTTCAAAACGGGAAGCGGAAGCTGCCTTGGCTGCACCGGGTGGTGTATTTGCCAATAATGCGGATAACGCAGGTGTGTTTATTTCGGGGGCTGGTAACTGTGGATGGCCCTTGTTCCAAATCTCGGGATGGGGTGAGTTTTGTATGAGTAAAACCATGGAGGATATATTGAAGAAATTGAGTACTGTAGCCGACCCGCGTATGACTTTGTGGTTTGGACATACTGAAACATCGACAGTGGATGAACCGGTGTATGCAGGTATTCCAAATGGTTTGCCGGCATCTGAGTTGGGACAGTATCCAGACCGTTCATATGTGTGGGGGGCAATGACTATGCCTAACTGGAATACTGAACATAATAAAGAAGGTAATTTTAAGGTGCTGATTCGTCAACGTATTATGAATTATGCAGAGGTTTGTTTGTTGAAAGCGGAAGCTGCTTTGAGAAATTATGCCGGAGCAGGAAATGCAGAACAAAACTATCTGGCAGGTATTCAGGCTTCTTTTGATGCTGAGCGTTCTACGGTGGATAAGGATTTGTATTCTACAGAAGAGGATGAAGCTTACAAAACTACGGGTAGTGTGGCATGGAGCTCGGCTTCGGATTTTGAAGGTCATTTGAAGCAGATTATTACTCAAAAATGGTTGGCTGTTTATCCCAATGGAGTGGAAGCTTGGAGTGAATTCCGTCGTACAGGATACCCTGTTTTAAATCCGGTGAAACAAAGTTTGGAACCTAAAATTAAAGCAGAAAACGGTGAATTCATTAAAAAGCTTCGCTATGTAGATGATGAATTACGTGAGAACCCGAATGCCACTTCTTCAGCTTTGAATCAAGGAAAAGGAGATGGATTACATGTACGTGTATGGTGGGATACAGGTCGATATAAATAAATTAGGATAATATTAAGGTTTATAAATTACTATTTTTACTTGCCTGTCATTGATGGAATTGGTGTCAATGACGGGCAAGTTGTTAATTGTTTAAAGAGTATATGAAACGTGCTATTTCTTTGGATGCTTTTCGCGGATATGCTATTGTGACGATGGTGCTTTCGGGTACTATAGCGTCGAATGTGTTGCCTGCTTGGATGTATCATGCGCAAGTGGGACCCCGTACGGGTTATAATTTTGATCCTACGTTGTATGGTATTACGTGGGTGGATTTGGTCTTTCCTTTTTTCTTGTTTGCTTTGGGGGCGGCTATCCCGTTTTCTATTGGAGGAAAATTGGATAAAGGAGAACGAATTGGGAAGGTGATTGGTGACTGTGTGTTACGAGGTCTTCGATTGACTTTCTTTGCTATATTTATTCAGCATATGTATCCTTGGGCTACTTCGTCACCACAAGATACGGACTCTTGGCTGTTATCTATTGGTGCCTTTATTTTAATGTTTCCGATGTTTATGAGAATACCTATGCAACTTCCTGCTTGGGTAAAGATTCTTATAGAGGTGTTGGGCTATGCAGTAGGAGTTGTTTTGCTATTTTCTGTAGATTACAATGATGGAAGGTCGTTCGATTTGGCATGCAGTGACATCATTATATTGGTGTTGGCTAATATGGCTTTTTGGGGGTCGATTGTTTATTTGTTTACGCGTCATAATCCTTGGTTGAGAATAGGTATTTTGCCTTTCTTGCTGGCTTTGTTTTTAGGAAGCTCTACGGAGCATTCTTGGCAGCAGGCGGTGGTAAATTTCTCTCCGGTTTCTTGGTTGTATCATTTTAATTTTTTGAAATATTTGTTTGTTGTTATTCCTGGAACGATTGCGGGAGAATATCTGAAGGAATGGATTGGTAATCGTACGCAGCAGGATAGAGAACAGTCAAGAAACAGTCGGCTTACGCTGCCTATTTTGTTGATATCTGTAGGTATCGTTATCGTAAATTTGTATGGCTTATATACTCGTCAGATTTTGTTGAATCTGTTTTTAACAGTGCTTTTGTTGTCGGTTTTAGGGTATTTGTTGAGAAATATGGAAGGCGATGGTCGTTGCTGGAGAAAGTTATGGGTAGCTGGGGCCTATTTGTTGATGTTAGGCTTATTTTTTGAAGCTTATGAAGGGGGAATCCGGAAGGATTATGCAACGTATAGTTATTATTTTGTATCATCAGGGTTGGCATTTCTTTCTTTATTGGCATTTTCAATTATAGGTGATGTATATACTGCAGAGAAAGGATTGAAACCTTTGGTTATGGCAGGAAAAAATCCGATGATAGCATATGTAGGGGTTAACCTAGTAGTAAATCCTCTTCTTAATTTAACGGGTTTAATGGAGTATGTGAACCTATTGAATGAAAATGCATGGTTAGGCTTTTTGCGTGGAGTATTATTGACTAGTGTTGTAGTTGCTATGACGATGTTTTTTTCAAAATTGAAATGGTTTTGGAGAACTTAGTTGTGTTTACTGTTGATTATTTTTCATATAAGATTTCGTAATCTTTTTTGCCGAAGTGGGGGAGGAGTGGAATCACTTATTGTTGGGCAAAAATAATAAAGTAAGTACAAAGATTTGAGTATTAATGATTACTTTTGATTTTTAATTGAAAGAACGATTATGAAACTCTATTGAATTCTATTCATTTCATTCTTATTTTCTAGGGTGTCCAGTTCTATGTTCTCTTTTTTGACATTGATTTAATAACTTAAGATGTTGATTATAAGCTAGAACAGCGTTTTATTTAGGTGCAATTTTAATATACGAAAAAGTGTAGCTAATTCATTAGGTCAACATATCTTGAAGAGACATGATTATCAGTGCTTTGAAACTTGTATTATATCTATTTTGATCTAAAAACTGGAACATCAAACTGGACACCCTACTTATTTTCTTTGTGCGGTTGTGTTCAAAAGCCATCTTTGCACCAGTTGCAATGGGAGTTATCTCAAATAAATGGTTTTCCTTCATCTGAAAGGGGCCTTTTACGCCCTTAATTCCAATATTGTTAAAATACCTTTTTCCATCGGCAAATTGAGGTCGTCCAGCGTATTGTTCTGCATAAGCCCCGTAATTCCGCTGTAATTCTTGCGTGTAAATTCGGATATTCTCCACGGGCTGTTCGGGGAAAGCCGGAAGATAAACAACGCTTTGCTTCGTTGTTTTTGTTTGTCCGGACCCTGCAAAATACCGTTATGCTTATGGTAAAACCCCGTTTTGCAGTTGCAGGCCCGGCGGTTGCCGGTTGCGGGCTGTCGGGCCCGCATATGCAGGCTCTTCGGCCCGCAACTGCAAAACGAAGTTTTACACCTTATAAAGGCATAAAATCCATGAGGGAAAGCGGGGTTTTTAACGGTTTGTTTTCTGATTATTTCCGGTTGTTTCAGGGGTGGGCACGAGGGATAAATCTCAAAACAAGAGGGGATTGCTTGCTTTCAGTCTGCTTTGATGCGTACCTTGTGAAGCCTGAGAGATAGCTGCACCTGCAATATAAGTCACCGGTTCGCTTATCTTCCTTTCCAAATACTCATGATTTTTCTGCGTATCATTACAATATTCAAAGAAGATACTGCGAGGCATAGCAAGCAACCTGCTGTCCAGCATGGGAGCAACGTCCCCGTCTCCAGTTGCGGAAAGAGCGCGCCGATAATTTCCGTATAGTAACTGCGCACCCATGCCACTCCGCCGACAGACAATATTAGTACCGCCAGATTCAAGCCACAGGTCAGGATATTGTAGGGAAGCGCCACACGATTGGGACTATAGCCTATCAGAAGCAGGTTTTCCAATTTTACGGTATTCTTTTGCAACAGCAGGAAGATGCTTAACATCAGGATATAAAAGGATAAAATGCTGATGAATAATCCTACTCCCATGACGATACCGGTGATGAGGCGCAGGAAATGCGTCGTTTTTCCGGCATCTAGCCCATCGCCTTCGGATTCGTAGTGCTGCTGTTGGAAATAGTCGCTGACGGCTGTGTCGGCAGGGTTCTTCACCTCGACGATGAGGCGGGAAGGCCGGGCTTCTTTGCCGGGGGCAAAATGTTGGTTTGCCCAGTCCATGAATGCTTGGGGAACAAGTATTGTATTCAGGCGATTGGAGAACCCTACAATCTTACCTTTGAACTGCTCTGCACGTCCGTTGCCCCGTAGCATGATGTCCATCTGTATCAGGCTCATGAGGCCTTCGGAGAGTTTCGGCAGGTTACGGCTTTGTGCAAATCCGAAGTTGTACAGATTCAGGTAATTGCGGGGAATGATGATGGGAATGACTTGGGCGGACTCGTCAAAATGCCAGTTATCCAGGCTGACATCTACATATTCGTCGGGTACGGACTCGAAAAACATTTCGGTGGAAAGATGTATTCCGGCTTCCTGCATGCCTAAGCCTGCGGATACTTTAAACAAGGAAGGGGTGAAGGCGCCCACGCTTTCGGTGAAAGACTGCTCTTTCATCTCTTCGATTTCCTTGGGGGAGAAGGTGTTGCTTCTTCCGGTAAAACTGCCGAGTGCGCTGATTTTCTTTGTGGCGATGATATAATTCTTTTTCATGAAGCTGTCTCCCTGCGTGAAAACGGGGAGTACATCCCGGTAGAATTGTACGCTCAGTAATACAATCAGCATGCCGAAGAGGTTGGCGAGGAAAAAGCCGGTCAACTGACCTATACTGATATGTTGGCGGAGAAGTTTCCAAACAAGTCTGTTCATGGTGCGGATAATGGTTTATGCGTTATAGGCGGAAGGTTTCATCGTATTCGAGCTTCAAGTGCTTCCCGATGGATGTGACAATAATTCCTGCTCCCTGCTTGCCCGCCTCTTCCATGAGCAACCGGCTCATTATGGCACTGTTGTCATTGTCCAGGTGGCTGATGGGCTCGTCCAGGAAGATAAAGTCGAATGGCTGGCAAAGGCTGCGGATAAAAGCGACGCGTTGCTGCTGCCCGAAGGAAAGCTTGCCGGCTCTTTCGTCGGTTTTGTCGGGAATGCCGGTTGCTTCGAAAAGGGCGAGAATTTCTTTTTTCTTCTTATGGTTGGTCAGGCGGTTCTTTAACAAGACGTTCTCAAGGGCGGTCAGCTCGGGGAAGATACGCAGTTCCTGGAAAAGGATGCTGAGCGAGTGTTTCCTTACATCTGCCCATTCGCTGACGGAGAATGAGCGGATGTTGCGTCCGTCGAAACTGATGATGCCCTGGTAGTCGCGCCGATACCCGTAGATATAGCTGCACAAGGAGGATTTTCCGGTGCCGGAGGAAGCCTCTATCAGATAGCGCTTTCCTTTGTCGAACACGATGTCCTGATGCCACACCTGTGAAATGACGGTGTCACGGCCGGCAAAGACCTGGGGCAGGGTATGCTGTAAATGAATGTGGTCCATTACTTATGATTTACAAATTACGCATTGCGTGCTGAATATGAATCGCTGAATACCGGCTGCCGGTTACATCCCAATGAACAACTTGGCAAAGTCGGTAAGCTGCTTCAGGGCATTCTCGTTCTTTTCGTTCAGAACGACCGTAAAGTTGGTCCGGTTCTTGTCTCCCCGCAGGTTCAGCTCTTCTATTTTCATAATCAGCTGATAGAGGATGTTGACTTCCGGTTCGTCCGGCGCATATTCCATAAGCACCCGCAGGTTGCTTAAAGTAAGCAATTCGTTGCTGGTCAATGAAATGTTGAAGGCGCGTCCGTGCATCATGTTCAGCATGGCCTGTTGCAGCTCCCGCGAATTTTGAGGGTGAAAAGGCTGGTTGCTTTCTTTGGTATTTCCTTTGAAATCGGCGTTTTGCAGGGTAGCGTATATACGTCCGTTTTCAAACAGGACATAACCCAACAGTTGCGTGCCGTGCGGCCAGGTCAGTACACCGCGAACATCCATGGGGAGGGCATCGGGAGTCGCCAGCAGGCGTATGTCTCCTTTTTGCTGCATCATCGGGGTGAAGTATTTGCCGGTGCGGATGCTTTTGTCGGCAGGTTGTTGCATGAGGGCGGTGATGGCTGGTTGCAGCTTCTTCAACTGTTCCGTACTGCCGCCGTAGACTCCCAGCAGAGTGCCGTCGTTGTAGGCAAGCAGTACTCCAGCGTCTTTTATTTCAACGCTCCGGTAACCGCCGGCCTCGACCGGAGCGGTGCACAACTGTTCCTGGGCAAACAGCCGGAGCATGGCTTCGAATTTCTCTAAATCGGCAATTTTCAGGGTGATTGCCGTGTTGTGCAGCGTAGGGGCTTCGAATACGTAGAGCGGAGCGTTCCAGTCTATCCCGCTTTCGGCAGGGTCTTTCAGAAGAGTTTCCGCTTCTTTTTTCAGGTTGGCGCTCCCGCCTTCAAGCAGCAGCCCCAGGAACTTCTGCAAGGTGGCCTGGCTGTCTGAGGTATTCAATCCGGCTTTATCGACGATGCTTTTTAGGTCGAGTGCCGCCACTTCTGTGGCATTGGCGGGGGTTACATGCGTGTATTCTGTTTTTTGCCCGGTTTCGCTGCATGAGCTCAAGCATAGCACTGTTAATAAAACCGGCAGCAAATAGAAGGAAATACTCTTTCTCATATCGTATTATTGGTTTTGTAGATTCAATATGTGGCAGGCTACGAGTGCCGCCGTTTCAGTGCGCAGTCGGGAACGGCCGAGGCTGATGGGCTCGAATCCGTTTTCAATGGCCTGTTTCACCTCTTCTTCACTGAAGTCGCCTTCCGGTCCGATAAGCACCAGCGCATCTTCTCCTTTACGGACAACGTCTTTCAGTAAAGGTTTTTCTCCTTCGTAACAATGCGCGATGAATTTGCGGCCTTCAAAAGGCTGGCTGATGAACCGGTTGAAGTCGGTCATCTCGTTCAGGCGGGGCAGGCGTGCTTTCAGCGACTGCTTGATGGCGGATACCAGTATCTTGGCAATGCGCTCCGTTTTGATTACTTTACGTTCGGAAAAACGGCAGTTCAGGAAAGTCAGTTCGTCAAAGCCTATTTCGGTGGCTTTCTCTGCAAACCATTCCGTGCGGTCCATATTCTTGGTGGGAGCCATTGCAATGTGCAGGTGCCCGCTCCATAAAGGCGCTTGGGGGATGGTTTCGAGTATGTTGACAAGGCAACGCTTGGTTGTGGCGGTACTGATTTCTGCACGGTAGAAGTTGCCTTTGCCGTCGGTCAGTGTTACCTCGTCGCCTGTTTGCAGCCGCAGTACGCGGACTGCATGAGCGGCTTCTTCTTCGGGCAGCTCGGCTTGCGATTGTATGTCGGGGGTGTAGAATACGTGCATGATTGTTTATGGTTTCTTATGCTGGTTGATAATATCCCTTAGTTGTGCAGCCCGTTCGTAGTCTTCCTCGTCTATGGCGTTTTGAAGGGCTTCCTTTAATTGTTTCAGGGTCTTTTTCCGTGTAGCGGCATCTGCGGCGGCATCATCCGTCTGTTGGGTGGGAGTGATGCTGTGCTCTGTTTTCAGGCATTCGGCTTCTAAAATATCATCGTATATGAAAATGGGGGCATCCATGCGCAAGGCGAGGGCCACGGCATCGCTGGTACGCGCGTCGATGCGCAGGATGGTCTCTTCCGTTTTCATATAGAGGTAAGAATAGAAAACGCCGTTGTCCACTTTGTAAATAAGCACGCGCAGCAGGGTTGCTCCCAGTACCTTGAGAACTGAGGCAAACAGCGTATGCGTCAGCGGCCGGGGAGGAACGATGCCTCTCATTTCAATCATCATGGATTGTGCCTCGGCACTGCCTATGATAACCGGCAGTTGCCGCATGCCGTTTATCTCGCCCAACACCATGGCATAAGCGCCGGCCTGTGCCTGGCTGTTTGAGATATTCAATACTTGCAGCTCAATCTTTTTTTTGTTCATCGGCTGTAGTTACTTTAAATCTTCCGGATGGTGTTTGTACTTGAATACGATGGCAAACACCACTGCTACGGTCAGCGCGTAGATTGCAAATACGTACCATGCCGATTGCCATTGCGCTATCTGCGGGACATTGCTGTTGAAATCTACAAAGTGATTCACTACCGCCTGTGCACCCAGTGTGCCGATAGTGGCACCGAAACCGTTTGTCATGATAACGAACAGTCCCTGTGCGCTGGAACGGATGCCCCGGTCGGTCTCTCTGTCAACAAACAGCGAACCGGATATGTTGAAGAAATCGAATGCCACACCGTACACAATCATGGAAAGTACAAACATCCATACGCCGCTTCCGGGATTGCCCATGCCGAAGAGCCCGAAGCGCAATACCCATGCCAGCATGGCAATCAGCATCACCTGCTTGATGCCGAAGCGTTTCAGGAAGAAAGGTATCAGCAGGATGCAGAGTGTTTCGGATATTTGCGACAGCGAAATCAGGATGTTGGCATGTTGCACTCCGAAAGTGCCGGCATATTCGGGAATACTGCCGAAACTGCTGATGTAGGGATTGGCAAATCCGTTGGTAATCTGCAAGGAAACGCCCAGCAGCATGGAGAAAATGAAGAAAACAGCCATTTTCTTCTGCTTGAATAGCGTAAAGGCGCGTAAGCCCAGTGCCTCTACCAATGATTTGGCATTGTCGCCCTTGCTGGTGGGGCATTCCGGCAGGGTCAGCGCATATACGCCATACGCTACTCCGATGATGGCGCAGGCAAAGAACTGTCCGTAATTATTTTGCAGTCCGAGCAGGTCCACCACCCACATGGAGCAGATGAATCCGATTGTGCCGAAAATACGTATGGGAGGGAATGTCCTGATGGTATCCAGTCCGGCTTTGTCGAGTGCGGTGTAGGCCACGGAGTTCGACAATGCCAATGTAGGCATATAGAAAGCAACGCTTAACGAGTAAAGTGTGAACAGAGTACCGAAATCTACCTCCGCACCTTTCGTCATGCCGTAGTATCCGGCTGCGGCCATGAACAGGGCTGCGGTGAAGTGACTGAAGCTTAACAGCTTTTGTGCCGGTATCCAGCGGTCGGCAATGATGCCGAGAACGGCAGGCATAAACAACGATACGATTCCCTGCATGGCGTAAAACATACCGATGTGCTCGTGCAGGCCTACGTTTACCAGGTAACTGCCCATTGATGTGAGGTATGCTCCCCACACGGCAAACTGTAGGAAATTCATAATGATTAAGCGAATCTTGATGCTCATAATGCTTTCTATAAATTAACGTGTCTTTCGAAGTTGAACTAATTAATAAAACGCAAATGTAGACAAATTATCGGAAAAGGCGATGTATAAAGCATCAAAAAAAGGGAAGGCGGGAGGTATAAAAAAAGAAGGCTATCTATCCCAGACAGCCAATCTTTATTAACCTTAAATCTAATACCATGAAAAACAC
>OGND01000025.1_pt1 | contig 135435 bp, 104 predicted proteins | sample 1573381 | NCBI WGS metagenome assembly OGND01 (sample SAMEA2581989, study PRJEB24529) | metagenome | biome: Human gut stool | place: China | collected 2011
ACCGTACTTAGTAAGATCTAAATTTGCCATTGTTCAAATGATTAATTTGGTTATTATATCAAATGTTTAGTTTTCCGTTTATACCATCCAATAGACCAGTGAGTTCAGTCCTCCTCGTCTTTGGCGATACAAAAGTAGTAGTTTATTTTTAAACTAAAGAAGTTATTACAGAAAAAAATCCGTAATAAACTAAAGATTTATACTTGTGTAACAAATCTGTCATTTCGACATTGCAACTACGAATATTACCACCTAGAATAATAAGTATAGTATTTAAATTGATAGATATCCATTCTTCCATATCTTTCATGAATTATCCGTATATTTGCGGCATAAACATGTAACAATCAAAAAAAGAGAAACAATCTATGAAAATTGTAGAACTGAACCGGAATAATAGTATTCTAAACCAGTATCTGGCAGAGATTCGCGATGTAAATATACAAGGTGACAGCCTGCGTTTCCGCCGCAATATCGAACGTGTCGGAGAAATCATGGCATACGAAATCAGCCGTGATCTTCCTTATCAACCGCTGGAGATACAGACACCTTTAGCCATGGCAACCGAAAACGTTCCTACCATACAGCCTGTCATTGCTACTATCCTGCGTGCCGGACTGCCGTTGCACCGGGGATTCATTAACTATTTCGACCGCGCTGAGAATGCTTTTGTTTCGGCTTATCGCAAATACATAAATGCCGACAATTTTGATATCCATATCGAGTACATTGCCTCTCCGCGTTTGGACGGAAAAACGCTGATTCTGGTAGACCCGATGCTGGCTACAGGTGGTTCAATGGAGCTCGCCTACAAAGCATTACTTACTAAAGGTGAACCAGCACACATACATATAGCATCGGTTATTGCCAGCCGACAGGCAGTGGAACACGTACAGAAAGTATTTCCTCAGGACAAAACAACTGTATGGTGTGCAGCTGTAGATCCGGAATTGAACGCACACTCATACATCGTACCGGGACTAGGTGATGCTGGTGATTTGTGCTATGGAGAAAAAGAATAAGTCTTTTTAAGAAACAGTCCTTGTTCCTTGGAAAATATTATAAAGGAATCAGGACTGTTTTTTTATCCAACCAAACATCGAAACAAATTGCTGACATAAAAAGCATGGCTATAAATACAAGTACATTTATGCCATGCTAAGGGAATTAATTACTTATATCCTGTTCCACCACAGACTTGGCATTTGCCTGTTCCACCACATATTTTACATTTACCATTACCTAACAAAATAATAGTACTACCATCATCACGCCCAGGACGCTGGCAGTTTGGACATGATTGAGTCCTTGAATTTCCATATAACCTACCATTTCCCCCACATGAACCACATTTACCTGTACCATTACAATAAGCGGCTCCACCATATTTAGCAGAACACTTTCCAGTTCCATCACATGTAGGACAGCGCTTCAACGTAGATTTAGTATTGAAAGAAGATGAGCTAGAAGAACGGTTAGAAGAATATGAAGAAGTATTAGATTCAATAACTTCTCCCTGGCAAGCATTTACTTGCGCTTGCAACGAGCGTATCTCCAATTTTATATCACTCATTCTTTTAGTCACAGCTAATATCTCATTTTGCGAATAAGGCTGAGTGTATTTACCACCAGCCTTAACTGTATTTAATCTAGCATTATTTCCAACTGATCCATAGTTCTTACCACTACTTTTTAATGCCCTAGATTTTGCAGCATTACCAGCCTTGAATGCATCTTGATTTGCCCTCTTCATACTGTTCAACTGACTTTCCAATGCAACATAGTCCTTTTGTAAAGACGTTATTCTATTCTGAAGCTCATTTACTTCTGAGGATCTTGAATTTGTGCCGCTACAATAAGCAGAAGCAACAGAAGATGTTGTAGACACTGAAGTAGTAGACGAATTTGTATCTAACGACGCAAGTGCATCCACTACCTCCAAAAGTTCAGCACATGAACTTATGAAAAAGGAGAAAAACAATAAAAATAATGTCGAACAAAATTTTTTGGAATTCATATCAATACATTAATTTAGATACGATAATCTAATCTTAATTTGAATTTATGTGATAAATATCTATCAATTATATACTAATATTCATCTACCTTCGTAAAGGTCATAGTCTTTTTATTTGCATAAAATAATTTTCCTATCCCCAATATATCTTCAAAGGTAAGTAGTATCCAAGAACAAGCATAATTACCCACGCACAGTTTATTCTAAAATTCAAATTACTCAGCACCTTGTAAAAATTTTCCTTAATAACTATTGGCAAATATATAATTGCCTTCCATATCACGAAGAATATAACAAGAGTATCCACTATCGGCGAAATTCCAAGTAATTTTATTTTCTTTCCATCCCGAATATTATAATACTTCGCTTCTACTCGAGTCCACTCATCTATCAACAGATTTGCTGTTTCTAAAGAAACATTATCATCAAAAATCAGATAAACAAAATATCAGTCAAAACACATTTAATAAAAATATATAAAGCTGCTACTAAAACCAAATGCCTCCAGCTTAATTCTGTTTCACAAACTCACATACAATTTTATAATCCCCATCTACCCATGTCATCCGAAGTTTAGAATTTGTAATCTCGTTTATTTTATAATCATTTCCATCATATACTGTCGTATGTAAATATTTGGCATTGTTTTTATTGTAAATATTCCATTCAAATTCATAAATCGTTCCATGAGTACCAATTTCGAACAGCTCATCACGACCACTATGCATCGTCCCCGTACCATCTATATCAAAAGCCATAAAGTACTCTTCCGACGGATCATAAGACTTAGAATCCGCATATCCATCTTCGGTCCATTCTTGATACGTACAATACCACACTCCTACAAGTTTCTTTGACAATGATTTGATGCTTTCTCCATCCAAACTGTTCCCGTCATTTTCACACGAAACAAGACTCACGCATAAAAGCATTACACATATTATGTAAAAGCGATTTAAAAATTTCATAAGTCCAATATTATAATTCATTTATTGCTAATGAGATTCAGTTACCGAATCAATTTCAATTGACTGTTTGAAATCATCAGCTGAGTCACTATATTTATTTTAACACATATTGGGAATCAATAAATTGAAAATTATCTTCCAATTACGATTCCCAATATGTATTTGACTACTGATAAAGTAACTTCAACACCAACAGTTCAAACAGAAAAGTGTCCATTATGCACCAATTATTTTTCAGTCTTTAGTCACTCTACTCTTGTTGCAGTACAAGTATAACCATCCTAGGAACTTTCAATGTCTACGTTGAGGAGGTAACAGAAATGACATTTAATATCCATCACCAAAATCAAGAATCAATAAAGAGGTCTTTTTATCATAAGTCTACTCAAAAAAGCTATCTTCATAACGTCCTGTTCCATCCTCCATAAATGTTATATAATAAATACCATTATCAGTAAATATTCATGTTTCAACAAGTTCAGAACTCTTTACATCGTCTTTATCATTATCGTCATCATCTGAACATGAAAAAAATGTCAAAGCAAATAATATAACCCAAACACTTCCAAAAATCCAAAGTTATTTCTTGTACTTTTCTATAATATCAATAATTAAAAGTTATATCCCAATGAAACCAGTACAGAACTTGTCTTTAACTTCTTACTTAGTTCCATAAAGTCTTTGGTATATCCTAAGCCAACATGCAATTTATTATAATCCAGGCCAACACCAATTTGCCATCCCATTTGGAAACGTTTCCAAGTATTTTTTTCACCTCCGACATCGTCTTTATCAAACATATTCATAGATTGTTTGAGCTCTATATCATAATCTTCAGCATATTCTTCCAGATCCTCCCAAAATTCATCCTCGCTATCATAACCCATATTTTCCAAATCATCAGGATCTTCTACACTAAGTTTATTTTTTCCTAATAGATTCAGCTTTAAATTAATACCTACATATGGGATTAATGAAACGTCTCCAAAAGTGAATTTATAAGCCAGATTTACAGGCACCTTTAAGTTTAATGTAGAATACGTTGACTGCATAGAAATACCATAAGCATCACCAACTCCAAAATCATCATCAGAATCAAAAGTTTTGAAAGCATACTGTGCCCCAACCCCTGTTTCTACAAACAAAGGCAAACGATTGGAAATACTGATACCTTTTTCGTAACTTACAGAAAATCCAGTTAAACTAGCAGCATCTAAATCATCATCGTCTGGAACAAATTTCATCGGGCTAAACGAAACAGACAAGCGATTCCACCCGGTCAAATCGGTTGTGTAAGGAGTACGCGAAGAAGATGAAGATTTACTTGAATTTACAAACTGAGCAGAAGCTGTAATTGTAGCAAATGACATCAATGCCACAATAAAAAATTTCATTTTTTTCATCATAATATATATTTGATTAATAATTAAAATTCATTTTCCATATATTCGCAGTACCATCAGCACTCCCTCTCTGAGAAATGAAATAAATAAACCTCCCATCTTTACTCCACACAGGACTAAGATCATCTGCAGCATGATATGTAAGTTGAGCAAATCCTGTACCGTCCACATGACAAACAAAAAGATCGGTATTACGATAAGTAAACCCACTTCCCTGAATGGCACTTTCACCAACAAAAAGCAACCAACGTCCGTCTGGAGACAAGATTGGAGAAGTGAAGTTTCGTGATGGATCGGAAACAATACATGTTTCTACCCCACTCTCATAATTAATTTTCCATATTTCCGACTTGCCAGAACTGTTAGCCCGCACACAAAAATAGGCAGACTCTCCTTTTACCGGACAAGGATTCATACCTGCAGAATAACTCGATAAAAAATTATTTTTCACATTATAGCTCCATATACTGGCTCCCCTGTTTTCTTGACGAGTAAAAAGCAACATATTCATATCTGAAGAATATACAGGTGAGAAATCGCGATTACCGCTTGTCAACTGACGACATACATAACCATTACTCGCAGATGTCTGGAATATCTGATTTTCATTTCCTCGTTGTTCGGAAAAACAAATATATTTTCCATCAGGAGAATACGAGAAATCGTAGACATCACTCCGATTAGTACGTTGTACAGCCCCTCCTTTCTTATTCAGTTCTTTAATAAAAATATTGGTTGTATTATTACGACAAGAAAGATAAGCAATATGCGTCCCATCACGAGAGATGTCCAATATCCGGTTTGAAAGCCAATCAAGTGACATAGATGAACGACGGACAATAGGCATACAAACATAATCGCTAGCGGAAGTTATCGGAGTAAATTCAATACCAGATTCTTCCTGTACAGATACAATAGAGTAATCTACTTGTTGAGCCCATAAAGGGTAAATTACCCCCAAAATCATTAAAAAAGACAAACAAATACGCATACGAATCAATTTTATTGCAAATAAATGTAAAAATAAGCAAATAAAGCAGATTGTAACGTTGCAGAATTAAATCAGTTATGTTGCGAAAACCGCGACTCCACTTCTGTAGCTAAATCCAAAAAGAAGTTATGCTTCAAAATAATAGAAATTCTTGCCAACAAATGTGTGTCAATACTCTCTTTTTGGAAAATTCGGTAAACATTGGAACGATCACACGATAGTTGTCTCGCAAACCACGTTACACTACGTTCTTGTCCGTTTAGCTCTTCTTTTATAGCTTCTCCCAAATGCTTCATAGATTTCCTATTACTGATTTTATAACTTATTTATGATAATTCCACATACGTTTTTTATTTCGTATAATAAATAAATGCCGTATATTTCTTACCGAAATCAATCTGTATAGGATATCCTGCAGTATCAAGCTCATAGGAATAAACAACTGTTCCTGAATTTTCTTTTAGAGTAGCAATGAGATTATTATCCTTTTTACCTATATATCCACATAAGGATATTGCATACATATCTTCACCATAAGTCTGAGTAAACAGCCTATTTAAATGAATATTAACTTTATTCTCGTATTCTGTATATGTATAACCTTTATCATTTCCTCCATAACCGTTCACCACATTCCCATTTTCCCAAGTCCATGTTCTAGAAGTTTCATAACGACCTTCCCGCTTTTCTAATAAAGTTTGACCCTGCTCATCATAAAAATAATACGATATCCCATCTTTGTACTCTCCTGATGCCATACTTGATTCTGTTTCTTCGAAGCATTCTTCCGACAACATCCTTCTCTCATTCAGAATACCATATCCCATTCCATAGCCTTCTCCATCCCCCGGCATCGGTACTTGGGTAGAATTTGCAGGACGCCATGAAAGTGTCATTTTATTACCATTCAAATCGTAAAACAATTGGATACCTTGAGGCCTTATAAATGTGGGACCATTACCATTAAAACAGATAGAGGTCACACGATTAGTATTATCATAATAGAAATCCATAATTTCTGACGGAACTGACGTACTATAATCATGATCATATACTTCTATCTGTCTTACAAGCTTACCTCTTCCTCCCGTAGAGTTATTCTCATTCCAATCAGAGGAAGATTCAGAACATGCAGTCAAAATACCAAACACTAAAACAGCAACTAAATAGGTTTTCTTTTTCATGTTTATTAATTTTAATAATTCTCAGGCAAAATAAACGAGATATTATTAAGATTAAAATCTGAAATAAATGTCTAATGTACTATACGGCTCTAAACAGAGGATAACCATTCTCAATTTGTTACTATATAATAAAAAATTATTCAAAAAAATATGACAATGGAATTCTTTTCCTCACAAAAAAAAGCCGATCACAAATATTTCTTGCAATCGACTCTCTCGTTTTTTAATACTATAAAAAACTCTATTCATAATAAATAAAAAGCGAGGCTATCTCATAAGTAGAAATAGCCTCGCTTCACCCATTATCCTACATTTTCACTTTTAGCATCTTCAATATATTCATTCCACAAATCCTCCATCTTATAGTTCTCTCCAAGGATATATTGAACTGCTTTTTCCAAAGACCACTGACTACCCATTTTTTCTATGGTAATCGTCATCTTACGAAGGAAATCCCCATCATACGTTCTTAGCCAATTCATAAAATATCCAGAAGTTCCATAAGGCATTTGCCATACATAAGGACAAGGTGTATCACCCGATTTACGATTCTCGTCGTAATATACACCTGCATTCAAAGCCCCACTAATCCGGTTAGCATCCGTCACTCCTCCACAAGCTGATCGTATAGCATCTGCCATTCCCTCTATACAAGAGGGCTGATTGCTACCTACAGCTCCGGTCTTCTGAACCAAGTGAGAAAATTCATGTATCAATACACCGCGGATTTCAAAAGTTGCATCCTCCATTGATACAGCTCCTGTACTAACTTGCTCTACATATTCGGAGCTTAATCGCATAAGGGGTCCTTCACTGTCACCTGACACATATGCTACAGCTCCCGGATAATCCATTTTTCCTAAAATACATTTTATCCATGATACAGGTTGCTGACCAGCATCTACAGTTGAATTATAAATGGAAGACAATACAATTTGTAAAATCTGAGTATAATAAGCTTTTTTCTCTTCATCAGTTTTACCAACAATTCCATCATAAGCTTCAGCAACCTGAGCACTTACATTATCCTCGGTCACCAGCTTGAAAGTGGGAGGTACGATATCAAAAAATACATCAGAAGAAGCTACATTTGTCACTGTCAAGTTATCAGCCGAAGCCCACTCACTGACTTCTTCTCCACTCTCTTTATTCCAAATACAACGATACTGAACTGTAGCAGGGTTCTTGGTTACAACCGTAAAATAATCATAAGAGCTGGAAAAATTAGGATTTGCCATAATTCTTATGGTCTTCGACTGTCCACCTAATGCCTGAAAAGATACCTCAACACCTTTATACAATTTAGGATCGGGCGTAGTACGCCATGAAATTTTCAGTTCATTTAAATCCTTATTATACACAGCTCCTCTGGCTTCCAATGCTTCACCACTGACAGGAACTACTCCTTCAGGAAGTTCTCCAAAAACCTGGCCTCCCTCATTTACACATGAGCTTACAGCAAACAAGCCCACAGCCATTAAACTTATTAATAGAGTACGCATATTTTTCTCATTTAGGGTTACTTAATTATTACTGAAATACTGGTTGTGGCCAATAAATAAAGCTATCGCTAGAAATACTGAACACATATAAGCCAGCTTCAGGAGTTTCATTACTTCTTACAATGATATGATCTTCATCGAACAGGAAGCCATAAATATTAGGGCAATACGATTTAACTGTATTGATATCAGAACCATAACCGGCCATCAATCCGGCATCTTTATTAAATCGAATAACGTCTGTTCCCTCTACTGGTGTCATATTACCTCCCTGATAAAGCATAAAGTAATAATTGTCTACATAAATAACAATAGAAGACCAGTCACCATTCCATTCAAATATAGGTATATTATCAAATCCAGGAATCTTATTGTACTCATCTTGTAGGTTAGTACTTAAAGTACATCTTGCATTCTTGAACTGTGGCTGACTACCACCCGGCAATTTAATCCAATCTGCCATCTTATACAGACTTGTCTTGTCCTTTCCATAAGACGTATTTGCAACCAGTTTATTTGCAGCACTTAATCCAGTAAGTTCTACATTTTCATTACTAACCTTAATTGCCTGCAATGATTCACCGCCAACGCTTACTGGTGACTGGAAGCTCAATACACCTTCTTCTGTTACAGTTCCAACTGCATCTATACGATTGACACTTTGATTTGCATAATTCAAGAAATGAACCGTATGATTATCTTTGGTTACATAATAATAGGCAACAAATTCACCGCTGGAAGCCGAACGAATCACACCAGATCCCCATCCCAGTTCGAACATTTTTTCAATTAAACGCACTTCTGGAGATTTGATATTATCGAGTTCTGCTTTCGAAGCTTTGGACATCGTATAAGAAACCCCATTCGATTTACCTTTACAAGTAATGGTATTTTCATCGGTATTTATAATAACCAGCACATTCTCTTGAGCAAGCTCTTCAAAATGCGATTGAGCCAGTGCAAGTTCTACTTGTCCTTCATTATTCAAGGTCAATGAATATGTGCCGGATACATTCTGAGGTGCACGTTCTGATTTTGTAATAACTGTCTTCTGTGCCGTATCAAAAATGAAGTAGCATGTATTTCCAGACAGAGAAATCTTCCATCCACCACCTTCTTCAACAGACCCCAATAAAGCATTTACTTTTTCTTCTTCGGTCATAATCGCATCCATCTCTTTACGAGGCGCACGTTTCCACATATATTCCGAATTCGACTCTTTACCCTTACAAGTAATGCTACTTACTTTAGCACTCGAAATAATAAAGGTTTCATCACCCAACACAGACAAAAGGTCTGATCCGGCAAAAGAAATTTCTACCTTTTCTTCTTCATTTACAGAGGTTTTGTATTCATATGAAAGCAACTTCGGATTTACAGTGGATTTCATCTGATACTTACCTTCTCCTACATTAAAATATACATAAACAGCTACATCTTCTTTGGTAATTTTCCAAACTTCATCTGCACTGGTAGTAAGAACCTGCTCTACATCTTTTATAAGTTCGGCTTCTTTGTTGTCTTCTTTATTACCACTCAAATCTGTACCTGGGTACACTAACTCCAAAGGATCGCTATACCAGTCGCAAGATCCCATCATCGCACCCATAAAAGCGATAAATATAAAGTTCTTCAGTAATTTCATAATTTATTAGTTTTTCGGTTATAATTTACCATCCCGGATTTTGCTTCAAAGAAGGAGTTTTCGCAATTTCATTTGAGTTGATCGGGAAGAAATAGTCACGGTAAGTCACTCGTCTTGGAGCAAGTTGTTTTCCTTCAAAACGTTCCATACGATAAGACTTTCCACCAACTTTAATCGCTCCATTCTCATCTAGTACAGGCTGCATGCCATGTATGTAATGTTGTGTCTGAGGATATTGTTCTTTCTTTTCATCAAACCATTGCTGAGCACGAGTTTCTTCCGGCATAGCCAAATAATCTTGTTCTTTGCTTTCTTCTATCGGATTAGTCATGATTCCTTTATAGCGTAAGGTAAAATACCGATTATTTTCAAAGAACAATTCTACGCGACGTTCACGATCAATATATTCACGACGCAATTTTTTGTCAGAATCAAATTCAGGTGGTACAGGCTTCATAAAAGAACGCTCACGAATCTGATTAAGCATAGATTTTATTGTATTCACATCGCCATCTGTTTCATTCAGTGCTTCTGCATAAATCAACATTAGCTCCGGCAGACGGATAAGCGGGAAATGCATACTGGATATACTAGCATTTATTGACCAGTCATTCTGTACAAATTTACGCAAAGCGTAACCGGTACGGGTACTACGTGTATCACGCACTGTACTGTTTACCAATGCATCGCTACTACCTTCGGCTACATTATACTCTTTTCCCATCAAGACAGCTCCCATGTATACAATATCTCTGTAAAAACGAGGGTCACGGTTTACATAAGGATTCTTATCGTCATAATTAGAGGCTGTATAGATATCACGTCCATAATCCCCGTCGATAACTTCATATTGATCGACCTGCTCCTGAGTAGGCTGATTTCTAGTCTGTCCGCTTCCATAAGATTCCGGTATATTATCTTGTATCCAGCGAGTATCTTTACTATTCAACAATGTCAAAATAGATTCGTTGTTATAGAATGTATTGTCTCTAAACATTTCTTCCAAACGCTTATAAACTTTATCTCCTGAGTTAGACACAAATTCTGTTTCACTATACTGTTTATAAAGCGAATATCTACCCATATCAACGATCTCCATAAATTCTTCGGCAGCCTTTAACGCATTTTGCCAACGCTCTGGTTTATATTCCTTATATTCCTGAGCTCCAACACGTGTATCATTATCGCCCAACGGAGAAATTCCTGTCGGATTACCTTCAGCATCTCTAAGTCCGCCATTATATAAAGGTTGTGCAGCGATCCAGCGTACAATTGCTTTCAAAGCCAGACAAGCACCTTTATCAATTCGGTTAAACTCCTCACCCTCTTGTCTTACCGGCAAACGGCTAGCAGCCTCATCCAAATCATTACAGATCTTTTCAACACTGGTGTGAACTGATTCGCGTACGGCATATGTTGACGGATCTTCATTCAGAGAATACAAACGGTCGCTGTAAACCATCTCTCCATGCCAGCGAAGAATCAAATAATGATAATAAGCTCTGAAGAAATAAGTTTCTCCAATACGTTTACTCAACAGACCAGGAGTAGAAGGATGATCAGGAGTATTATATTCATCTACTCCCCAAATAATCTTATTTGCTTTTCGGATTGACTGATAAAAAGTCCACCACCATCCAAATCCGGAACCACCATATATATTACCTATTGAAGTCGGGTCTGCACTCAATTCTCCATTCAAGATTTTATACGGAGCATCAGCATCGGCCTTATTAGCTTCCAGCTCATCGCAAACAGTTCCAATATTATGACTGTAAATCGTATTAAATCCCAAGCTGTTCAGATACATATCGGTATATAACTGTGTAACCAGTTCATTCACCTTGGTATAGCGAGAAAAAACTTCTTCTTCCTGAAGCTTTCCATCGTCTTCTCTTTCCAGATAATCGCTACATGAAGGAGTCAGTAAGCTTAAGCTCCCCAATGCAATGCAAGCAAGTATATTATTGATAAATTTCATCTTTATTCAAATTAGAATGTAACATTTACTCCAAAATTATAGATTCGCTGAATTGGATACCATGAACCATCACCATTACCGGTTTCTGGATCCATATTCACATCGCCAAGTTTATCAAATGTCAACAAGTTCATACCTTGTACGTAGAAACGAACCTGTTGCAGATGAGCTCTCTGTATCCATTTCTGTGGCAATGAATAACCAATCTCAATATTTTTCAGACGAAGGTAAGAAGCATTATACAAGAACAAGCTGCTAGATGCATTCTTATTGTTAGGATGGTTTCCTAAATGAAGAGCCGGATATGATGCATCCGGATTATCAGGTGTCCATGAATCTAAGTGCATACTCTTTACTTTACCCATGTTATTGCCTTGAGCACCCATTACAGGGAAATCCCATACAGCCGGACCACTCAATTGCAATGAAGTCAATGCAGCACCTTGGAAAAGCATGCTTAAGTCCCAGCCTTTATAAGAAACACCCAAAGGAATACCAAACTGCAATTCCGGAGTTTTCGGATTACCCATGGCTTTCATATCATGCTGGTCGTCTATCTTTCCATCATTATTCAAATCTTTATACACTACATCACCTGGAGATAGTTTACCCCAAGGCTGGAAGCCAGAACCGTCATTCATCGCATTTAGTCTGTCAGCTTCTGCCTGATCTTTTACAAAGTGGTCTACTTCATATACGAAATATTCACCCACGCGGTGTCCTGTACGTTGCATCCAAGGAACAGCACGGTCAATTTCCATCATATCCAAAATTTTATTACGGGCAAATCCGGCATTAAAACGGATATAATAGTTGAAATTACGACCAATTCTGTCATTCCATCCAACTTCCAGATCGAAACCACGGTTTATCACTTCACCTGCATTTACATAAGAAGATGTTTTTCCGAATACATCAGGAATACCTACTACATCACTACCTCCTGTATTTGTAATAATATCCCAACGTCTTTCATAAAATGCATCAATTGACAAACTCAAACGATTATTGAACATATCCATGTCAATACCTGCATTATACTTGATACCACGTTCCCAAGTCAAGTCTGGATTTGCCAGATCACCCTCCTGCAAACCACTACCCATAGACTGATTGTAATTGGTACCAGTATTCCAAGAACTTGCATTCGTAGAATTATAATACTGTACATACAAGAAACGACCGATTCCCTGATCATTTCCTACCCAACCTACAGAACCTCTCAATTTCAGATGATCCAGCCAGCCCTTTGTTCCATCCATAAAGCTTTCTTCTGTCGGAACCCATCCTATAGAGAATGAAGGGAAAACACCATAACGATGAGCCTTACTGAAGTTCTCAGATCCGTTAATACCGACATTAGCTTCGAATAGATATTTATTCTCATAATCGTATGTCGCTCTCGCAGCAAAACCCTGGTAACGATAGGCAACTTCATTACCGATAGTACGCTGTGAACGGTGCATAGTAAACATACCCGAAACATTATGGCCACCAAAACTACGCTGGTAATCCAGTTTTGCCTGCATATATACGCGGGCAATAGCCATACTAGCCGAATAATTATTTTGTTTCGTATTGTCCACAGTAAAGTTGGATATAGCCGGAGTATAAGCACCACTATATCTTACTCTGTCCGGAGTAGAATAAATACCAAGTCCGTCACTTGGATAGAAAGTAGCATATCCACCATACTCCTCGTTATTTGCAACTTGCCGAGGAATGGAACGATCGATAGCATGTGTTTCTTCAATATCGTAAGAGAACATACCTTCCACTTTCAGACCTTTTGTAATAAAGTCCAGTTTATGACCGATAATGAAGTTTCCCTGGAAGTTTATTTTATGAGTTGTCTTATATCCCATATAGGCAATCTCACCCAAGATATTCTTTGTATACTGACTATTACCGAATAAAAGCCCACTAGGATGATCCGTATAATAAGTTTCATTGCTCGGATGCCCGTTTCTTTCCAAAACTACCGGATAAATCGGAGGAGTGGTATTGGCTGTGAAAATGATATTTCCTGAACCGCCACCCGACTCATTCATATCTGTAATCTGTCCGCCAAGGTTTACGCTTACATAAAAATTCTTAGTAATGTCAACATCCAAACTTGTACGCAAGTTATAACGTTTAAAACCTCCGTTTGTACTATACGCATCGTTTAAGTCGGAATATCTGTAGTTACCATCCTGATTAAAATAACCAATCATCGCAAAGTAACGTGCACGTTCGCTACCTCCACGCAATGATAGTGTATAGTTCTGTTGAATGGCTGGACGAAAAGCATAATCGAACAAATCTATATTATATCCCAAGCCATCCGTATTATCTCCTTTGGCACGTGCCCAATTAGCAATCATTTCATCAGAATACAATCTAGACTGTACGGCAGGATCGTCTTCCCAGCCCGGGTTGTCATTCTTTAAAGCCTGATTATACAAACGTGCATAATCGGCCGAGCCCAAATAGTCTGGATACGATACCGGTTCTGCCATTCCAACTTGTGCTTTAAATTCCACAGTTGGTTTAGACTGAGAAATACCACGTTTGGTTGTAACAATTACTACACCATTCGCACCTCTAATACCATATACGGCAGTAGCAGAAGCATCCTTCAAAATAGAAAATGTTTCTATTTCATTGGGATCCAAGTTAGAAAGACTTCTCTCTACACCATCTACAATCACAATAGGAGATTGTGCTCCTGAATTATATGAAGACAAACCACGGACGGCAAAGCTTGCTACGTCCTTACCCGGTTCACCTCCTCCAAACTGAGTTACAGTCAAACCTGGCAAACGTCCTGCTAAAGCATTAGTGATATTTGCACTCGGACTTTGCGAAAGTTCCTTTACATTAACAGAAGCTACAGAACCGGTCAGGGTAGTCTTTTTCTGTGAACCATATCCGATTACGACGACTTCTTGTAAGGTCTTTGAATCTTCTACCAACGTAATGTTTAACTGACGTTGGCCTTTTAAAGGAATATCTTTTGTCGTATATCCAATAAAAGAAACCGTCAGAACCGCATCTTCATAAGGAACTGTCAAGTTAAAATTACCATCCATATCGGTAATTGTACCCAAGCTAGTTCCTTTCACCATAATATTGGCTCCAATAATAGGAAGTTTGTCTTCATCGAAAACTGTTCCTTTTACCAGAATTCCTTTCGACTGTTCAGCACCACTTGGTGATACCAGGCTCTCAGCAGCCCAGCTGGGTGAAGAAAACAAGCACAGAAAAGCCATCGGATATACCCAATGCATATGCCTGAATTGCTTTCCTTTCAATTTCACATTTTTCATAGGTTCGCTTTTAAAGTTAAACATTATAGATTTATTCAGTTATTACTTCTCTGGATGATATATAGCTGTCTTACTTGACGAAGAGATTGAGGGGGGAATATCATCTTTGGACACACCTCTCTTATAAGCAGGCTTTTCACTCATTACGAAATGAAGCTCTATGCCATTCTTCACCATATCATAAGGCAAATATGATTTATCGTATATCTGTCCGTTAACATAAAGTTCTTTTACGTATACTGCTTTTTCCGACCAGCCATCCGTTGTCATCTTTATCTGTTTACCGTTACTTTGCATAATTGTCAAGCTTTTTACACAAGGTGAACCGATATTATAAAAATTGCTGGAAGGAGCAACCGGATAGATTCCCAAACAATTAAACATATACCATGCTGACATCTGTCCACAATCATCATTTCCGCTCAAAGAACCGGGCTCATTACCATAAAAACGAGCTGCAATCTCACGTACCCAACGCTGACATTTCCAAGGTTGTCCCAAATAATTGTACAAATACGCTACATGGTGACAAGGCTCATTTCCATGCCAATATCCACCGATACGACCTTGTATATCGTGAGCTCCAGGTATATCTTCCGGCAATTCTACCGTAAACAATTCATCCAGTCTTTTCTGGAAGAGTTTCTTTCCTGCCAAATTGATATATCCTTGTACATCATGAGGAACATACCAAGTATACTGCATAGTAAAGCCCTCAGTGATATCCCCCCAGCCATTAACCGAACCGGGTCCTTGATAAGCTATCGGACTGAAAGGAGTACGCCACTCGCCTTTGCTATCTTTTCCACGCATATATTTCGTTTCAGGATCTACCAAAGTCTGATAAGAAAGTGAGCGATTTAAGAAATAATGATAATCTTCCATTTTCCCCAATGCTTTGGCCGCCTGTGCGATACAATAGTCATCGTAAGCATATTCCAATGTTTTGGATACAGATTCAGCTTCTTTATCAAATGGTACATAGCCTTTTTCACGATACTCTGGTAAACAGTCATAGTTTTCATTCATCGCCGTAGTCTTCATAGCTTCATAGGCACGTTCGTAATCAAAGCCTTTTACACCTTTTACAATCATATCTGCCAAAACAGATACAGCATGATAGCCAATCATACACCAAGTTTCATTTCCATAGAACGACCATATCGGCAACATTTTCTCAACACTTTTATCGTAATGAGCAAGCATTGAATTAGCTATATCTGCATTAATATCCTGATGTACCAGATTGAACCAAGGATGTAGAGCACGATAAGTATCCCATAAAGAGAAAACTGTATAGTTAGTAAAACCTTCTGCCTTTTCAATGTTCTTGTCAAGTCCTCTAAACTGTCTATCTGCATCCTGAAAAACAAACGGATGCAATGCTGCACGATAAGCTGCTGTATAAAAAGCCTCTTTAACTTCCGGTTCTGCTTCAATCTGATATTTCGCAAGTTCCTGCTCCCACAAAGAAACACCTTTCTTGCGCAGACTATCGAAAGTCATTCCGTTCAGTTCTTGCAAATTCAAAGTTGCTCCAGCTGTACTGACAGCAGAAACAGCCGTCTTCACTATGATTTCTTCTCCTTCTGCTGCTTCAAAAGATATACATGCCATCAGGTTCTTTCCCCAAGCTTCATAACAGCTTCTGAAACGAGATGTGTTGTAAATGACCGGTTTCTTATCTTGCATAAAACGCAAATTTTTCAGCTTCTTTGAAAACACGGCTGTAAAATATACATGGCGCTCCGGTCCCCAACCTTTCACAAGCTTATACCCTGTCAATGTAGAATCGTTTTCCATACGTAAATTCGACCATTCACAACTTTGCCACAAGGTATGGTTCATATCAATCATGATAAATGCCTGCTCCGATTTGGGATAGGTAAAGCGAAACATTCCACTCCGAAGACCAGCTGTCATTTCAGCTTTCACACCATAATCGGACAATTCTACAGCATAATAATTAGGTGATGCCCATTCTCTATCATGAGAATAACGAGAACGGTAACCTTCTGTAGGATTATCACGTGTACCCGGATCAAGCTTCATCTCTCCTGTACCTGGAATAAACAGGAAGTCGCCCAAATCGGGAATCCCTGTTCCACTTAAATGCGTCAGACTAAATCCTAGAATAGAGGTATGATTATACTTGTATCCAGCTGCTGCATCATAAAATTTTGCATCTGTATCTGGACTAATCTGTATTCCTCCAAATGGTATCTGCGCTCCTGGATATACATTACCATATCCATCTGTACCAATCATAGGATTGACATACTGAGTTAAGTTCTCTGCAGAAAGAGAAAACACCGGCAAAGAAACACATAGAAAGATTGTTTTCAGTATCTTTTTCATAATCAATGATTTTCTGTTTCTTGAATATCGCCAACTGCAACTTGATATTCATACCACAAGTCATCTATATCATACTGCTCTCCTAAAGCATATTTTATAGCCCCGTTAAATGACCAAGGAACAACCTCAAGTGTACTTCGATTAAACTTACGAAGAAAGTCTTTATCTTTATTATCTCTTAACCATACAAAAAAGTATCCAGCAGTACGATAACCATCCATATAGTTTCCGCCTTTAGGACGAGCATCCGGTGTAAAACCTCCATTGGCAACACGTACTGCATCAGCCATTCCCTCAATAAAAGCCCAGAAAACACGACTGCTTCCATAATTACCTATCCCTTGAGGTTCCAGCTGGTATGCATGAGTCAATTCGTGTAACAAAACACCCCTTGTTTCAAAAAACAGCTTAGCAGTATCATTTGCTGCAAATGAGTTTTCAATATGACGAGTACTATAAAAAATGCTCACAACGCCATTACCTCCTCCTTTTGCAGAAACACCCTCTATATCCTGCAAAGAATAATGAATTGTATCAACCGGAACAATACTGTCAGCCGGAGAATCATATAATGTAGCAAGTACTGTACGTGCCTGATCTGCAATATACTCCTGAGGATTAGTTATTATACGATGATAAACTTTTGAACCTTCTGTCTCTGGAGCCTGATCATCAAATACAATATGCCCAACCGGATAATCTTTCCAGACTTCCATTGTCTCTTTTTCAGTCATCACATCTTTCTTGTTCCCCGTACAAGCTGATATACCACTCATTCCTAATATTATACCAGCTAATAACAATTGTGCTTTCATACTATTTGATTCCGTTTGTTAATGAATAAGGTTTATTTTCTGCTTTTTGTCCTCTTTTCTTGTTGGGTGAGGTTCCCATCTTAAACTCCCAGACTCCTCCTTTCAACAAATCTGCATGAGTAATATATAATTTGTCATATTTCTTGCCGTTAATAGTAAGTGACTGAACATAACGTCGGGTATCGCTCACTCCTTCAGCTTTAATTTCCAAAATGTTTCCATTAGGTAAACGCAGTTTGAGATAAGGGAAATATGGAGCTCCTAATACATACTGATCTGTTCCCGGACATACTGGATAAAATCCCATTACCGTAAACATATACCAGGCAGACATCTGACCACAATCATCATTTCCTCCCAACCCGTTTATATCATTACGATACATACGGTCGATTATCTCACGAGTCCAAAATTGAGTTTTCCAAGGTTGTGATGTCCAAGCGTATAAGTAAGGTATATGATGACTTGGTTCATTACCATGCACATATCCGCCAATCAGCCCTTCTTCCGTAATATCTTCATTCTTTTCATAATATTTTTTAGGAAGATGCATTTCAAAAAGCTCATCCAAACGAGTTAGAAATACTTTTTCACCTCCCATTAAATCCATGATACCATAGACATCATGTGGCACATGGAAAGAAAAATTCCAGGAATTACCTTCGATAAAACCCTCTCCATGTGTTTGCAGAGGATCAAAATCTTTTTTGAAGGTGCCGTCAGTATAACGCGGACAGGCAAAGCCATTTTTCTTATCAAAGACATTACGATAATTCAATGCACGTGCATAATACTGCTTAGCAATTTCTTCATTACCTGCTCTTAAAGCAGTCTGATAAATAGTCCAGTCATCATATGCAAATTCCAATGTAGAGGAAACAGCTGTACTACTCTTTTCAAAAGGAATATATCCCAACTGTTTATAATCATCCAGATGATCATAGTAATCTACGTTCGATGTTTCGACCATAGCTTGCAAAGCTTCTTCCTTTTCAGTAAATACCCCTTTGGCAATAGCATCAGCCAAAACAGGAACAGCATGATATCCACTCATACACCAGTTCTCATTTCCCATCAAACTCCAAACGGGTAACATTTTATGCACACTCTGCTGTTGATGACGAATCATCGATTTTACCATATCTGCATTCTGCATTGGAGTTACCACATTCAGGAACGGATGTTCAGCCCGATAAGTATCCCACAATGAAAAGATCGTATAATTCGTAAAGTCTTCTGCTTGATGAATATTATGATCAAGTCCACGATATGCTTTGTCCACATCCATATATACTGATGGGTTTATCATCGTATGATATAAGGAGGTATAAAACATAGCCTTCTGATCTTCCGTTCCTTCTATTTCAAATAAATCAAGTTTTGTATTCCATGCCTCAGCAGCCTCATCAACCACCTGTTCGAAGCTTTTTCCTCCTGCCTCTGCACATAAATTCTTCAAAGCTCCTTCAGTACTAACCCCTGAAAGAGCAACTTTTACAACTAGCTCTTTATTATTCGAAGTATCAAAATTAAAATAAGATACAACAGAGCGTCCTGCTATTTCTGGGAAATTACGATCGATATTGAAACGGCGCCAGAATCCCACATAATCTGGTTTCTTTTTATCTATATATCCATAATCTTTTATCGGCTGAGAGAAAGATATAGCAAAATAGGTATAATTTGTCCGAGCCCAGCCATTCGTTATCCGATAACCAGTAAGCAAGGTATCATTTTCAACTCTCAAATGGCTCCAAAGCACTTTACCATCGTAATTATAAATACCATGATTCAAATCGAGAATAATACGCCCGTCAGTTGAAGGATAAGTATATTTATGTATACCGACGCGAGAAGTTGCAGTCAATTGAGCTTTTACCTTATAGTCATCAAGCACAACTTCATAATAACCTGCTGTTGCACGTTCTGTAGCATGATTATAACGTGAGCGATACCCTTCATCCGGAAAGTCAGCACGCCCCGGATTCAGTTTTAATTCACCAACTGTAGGCATAATTAAGATATCGCCTAAGTCAGAATGTCCTGTACCACTTAAATGAGTATGACTAAATCCAACGATAGTAGGATCTGAATACTGATAACCTGCACAATATTTATAAACATCCTTTTGATATTCACCATTTATATTATGGGGTATTGTATCAGTATCTGGGCTGAGTTGTATCAAACCAAAAGGAACACAAGGGCCAGGAAATGTATGTCCCATTCCATTTGTTCCAATAATCGGATTTACATAATCAACCACTCGCTGTTGAGAGAAAGCCGGAGTAAAGATTAAACCGGCGAGCAAACAAAAATGTATTTTTCGAAGCATATAAAATTAAGATTTAAGCCAATATTCTATATGTAAAAGTAATAATAGATAACTATATTTTTTTCCTCTTTAAAGACATTCTTTCTCCCTAAATCAAAATGTCCTAATAAAGAATCATAGTCAAAATACAGAACAATATTACATTCTGATTTACAGTATATTAAAATTACAATAAAACATTTAGAGAACAAAGTAGAAAAAGCAGAAAACAGATTTAAGAACAGGCAAGCACAAGAAAAAGGAATACTTATAACACCATATAAATATTCCTTTTATAGTTATGATTCACTTTCTGTCAATGTTCCTGCCTTATGATGTGCACGATAATTTTTCGGAGTAGTCCCATATTTATCTGCAAACTCCTTATAAAAATACGGACGACTAGAAATACCAATACTTTCTATTACCTCCTGAATAGACATATCAGTTTCCAACAGAAGTTGAGCAGCCTTTTCCATACGGTATTTCTTTATAAAATCACTAGGAGTAATTCCTGATAAATCTTTAAACTTCCGAGAAAATTGACGAGGACTTATATGCATCCTTTCAGCCAAGAAAGTTGGTCCCAGCTCCTCTTTATCCAAATTCTCTTCTATTATCTCGATGATTCTTTGTATAAATGTAATCTGTTCAGGCTGATTACAATAAGGGAAAAATGCTACCCAGTTTCCTAAAGCACTTGCTTTCACCAATAAGTTTTCCTGCTGAATTTCTCCCAATCCTTTCGATACAGCCCATGCTCGTGCCAAACGTTCAAAGAATCCTTTCCGATGCAGTTTATAAATATACCCTGCCAAACAAAGAATTATCAAAAGGACAAGAGTCAAATATGCCCATATCGTATGATACCAGAAAGGAGCAATTTTAATAGCAACAGAATACTCCTTATAGACAGTATCCAACACGTCTTTCTTATACCGTATACGAAGTAAATACTCCCCAGGGGGAACATTTTTAAACATAGCCTCATTTTCTTTAGAAAAAAGACTCCATTTTTCATCATATCCCTCTAAGATATAAGCATATTCAATATCTGAATTAAGATAATCCAATGCTACAAATTGTAAAGAAAACGTATTCTGTTCTTCAGAAAGCAGAATCTGTTTTCTGTCTGCCGAATAAAACCTGTTAAGGTTAACTTCCTCACGATCAATGATCAGCTTACGAAGAATTAGTTCAGGATAATATTCCGGAATAGAAGACTGACTATCATTCATATACAATAGTCCATCTACTCCACCTAAAAAAAGATCTCCATTATAGGGACTACGATAATAGCTATCATCACTAAACTCTCCTATTTCAATCCCCTTGCTATAATAATATGTATAAGATCCACCACTAACAGGATCATATTTTATCATTCCTTTATTTGTACCCATCCATAATATTCCAGCATCGTCTTTTACAATGCCGTGTACCATCTCATTAACCAGCCCTTGTTCGCGACCAATGTATGAAGGCACAATATTTCTACCATTAATTTCAACAGAAACCAAGCCGGCTGTAGTACCAACAAAAAAGTGATTGTTATCATATTCACACAAACACAAGACATCATCTACAGCTTTTCCCAGCATCGTACGCAAGGAATACACCTGATACTCATATTTTCGAATATCAAACCGAACTAACCCTTGTCCACGACTTCCCAGCCATAAAATAGAATCACCTTGTACCCATAAAGAAGAATATTCTACAAGTTCTTTCTGTTCTGCAAAACAACGGAAACGTCTAAATCTTTTGATCTTCGGAATTTCATGTGATTTATCTAACACAACCTTAATAAGACCTGAGCCAAGCGTTACTACCCAAAGAACAGAATCATTTTCCTCATATAAGCCATGTATTTCTGCCGGATAGCGTATAGAGCCTCCCACACGTATCAGTTTATCAGACTGATAAGAATAATAATACAATAACGAATCGGACATTCCTACCCAAAAATCATCTCCTTGAGTCTTTTTCTTCAGCATAAATACCGGATAGAAATTAGGTCCGCGCACATAATCTGTCAAAGCCCATTTTCCTTTTGGTGAATAAACCGAAAGAGTTTTAAGATCAATCTCTTTTTGATAATCGGGTATACGTATCAGACCGTCTCCCTTAGTTCCAACCCACAATGTACCGTAACGATCGGTCATAATACCTCTAACCTGCCCACTTACAGATGAAGACATGCGATTTAGCATTAAATTCGTAACCAGAGCATCTCTTTTAGTAAACTTCACTACACCGGCTCCATCTGTCCCCATCCATAAAATTCCTTGCTGATTATCTGTATAAGCTGAAAATATACGCAAATCTACACGTATCAAATCTTCTGTATATTGCTGAGAAGCCATCAGACGAAGGATACCACCCGTATGAAGAGTTATCAGAATATCATCATAAAAAGGAAATACGTTCATGAAGTTACCATACTTTCTATATAGTTCTCCTATATTACGAATATATACTTTAGATTTCTTGGAAACATCATACAAATACAAATCATCTGCTTCGTCAATGAAACAAATAACCCCGCTTTGAATAAAAGTCTTTTTTATAACCTTGGAATGTAAAGGTGAAGATGTAACATCCAAACTTGTCTGCAAAGAATCAGCAGAAAAAGAACTCAATGAAAAATGAATCATCTTAGTATCATTAACTGGTACTATATGAAGTCCACCTTGTCCATCTACATAAGCACTTTGTTGAAGGTTCTCCAAATTTAAATTCATCGCACCGGCCTTCACAAAGCAACGATGATATGTATTATAATAATACAAATTCCGCTTTCCAACAATCCAGCTGTCACCTTTCCGATTAGAAAATACAATAACTTCTTCATCTGGAAATACATAATTATCGATAACAGATAAAGAATCTGTAGAAAATAAGTTTACTCCAGAATAGCTTTGCACCCATAATTTGTCATCTGAAGCAATCTGAATACGAGAAATAATGTTATTATCTAATGTTCGGCCCTTGGAAAAATCAGTGCGAAATACATCTATCGTTCTACCATCATAACAGTTTAAACCATCGTAGGTACCAAACCACATCAATCCCTGATTATCCTGTAAAATGCTTAAAACTGCGCTATTTGAGAGTCCTTGTAAATGGTTTATTGTAAAAGAAGAATAAGAACTAGAAGCCAGCATAACCTGAAAGCATGCTATCAAGAGACTTGCCAGATAGATTTTCATATTACTGATGCTTCTTATCATAATTCTACTTTATAAGATATAATACAAAAATACAAAAATTTGGATAAATAAAAACAAAAAAAATAAGGAGCCCCATAATATTGACTCCTTATTTTTTTCTTCCGCTTTATTTTATTTCCCAAGTATCATTGGTTGCAAGCAATTCAGCAAAATTATGATATTTCTTTTTCGCAGAAACTTCTTCTATTTGTGCTTCGACAGATTCATCATATGTAGGCGCTTCTACATCACGAATAACTCCCAATGCAATCGGGAAATCAGGCCCTTCCATCAAAGCCAGTTTCAACTGAAGTGTATGATCTTCACAATGAGCATCATGTACTAGAATATCTTTTTCCGTAATTCCATTTTCACCCAGTTTAACAACTTTCAATCCGAAACCTTCCTGCATTAATCCAAACTCTTTATTCGGACCGAAAAGCATAGGTTTACCGTGTTCCAGATAAATGGCATTGCGTTCACGATCTTCTTTTTTAGCGACAGCATCATGAGTACCATCATTAAATATCACACAGTTTTGAAGAACCTCCACTACCGATGTTCCCTTATGACGAGCTGCTGCTTTCAATACTTCTACTGACGGACCTCCATCTACAGCGACACAACGGGCAAAAAAGCGTCCACGCGCGCCAAAGCATAATTCTGCCGGACGGAACGGATCTTCTACTGTACCGTATGGTGACGACTTACTGACAAAACCTCGAGCTGATGTAGGAGAATACTGCCCCTTGGTAAGTCCATAAATACGATTATTCAGTAATATAATATTAATATCTACATTACGACGGATAGCATGAATAAAATGATTACCTCCAATAGCCAGTCCGTCACCATCTCCTGAAATCTGCCAGATAGTAAGAGCCGGATTAGCAACCTTAGCTCCTGTTGCAATGGCTGCCGCACGTCCATGAATCGTATGCATACCATATGTATTCATATAATAAGGCAGACGAGACGAACATCCAATACCAGAAATAACTGCAATTTCATGGGGAGGAACTCCTAATTCTGCAAGTGCCTTATGAAAGGAATTCAAAAATGCGTGATCACCGCATCCGGGACACCAGCGCGGTTGTCCTGCCTTATAATCTGCTGCTGTATATTTTGTTTCGCTCATTGTCTATTCCTCCATTAATTTAGTAAATGCTTCAACCAGTTCTTGTACAACAAAAGGTTGTCCCTTTACCTGATTAAACTGATGCAAATGAATACCTTCTATCTTCATTCTCAGATAACCTGCCAGCTGTCCCATATTCTGCTCTGCAACAACGATCTTTTTATATCGATGAAGAACTTCTTCTGTATTCTTAGGTAACGGATTGATGAACTTAAAATGAGCTAAAGCAGCTTTCTTTCCACGTCTGTTCAGCTCATCCATAGCCGAATGCAAATGACCGTATGTTCCACCAAAACCTACAATCAGTAAATCTGCATCCTGATTTCCTTCTACCTTCAAATCAGGTATAGAATCAGCAATCTTAGCCACTTTCTCAGCGCGCAGACGCGTCATCAGGTTATGATTTTCCGGATCTGTTGAGATAGCTCCCGTTTCATTACTTTTTTCCAATCCTCCGATACGGTGCATAAATCCTTCCATACCTGGAGTAGCCCAATAACGTACGCCTGTCTGTGGATTACGCTGGAAAGGTGTCCAGGCCCCAGCCATGTCAGGTGTTACATAAGGAGGACGAATATCAGGATATTCAGCTAAGTCAGGCAAACGCCATGCTGCCGAACCGTTTGCAATATATGCATCAGTCAACAAAACAACAGGAGTCATATGTTCCAATGCTATTTTACATGCCATATAGGCTGCATCAAAACAATCTGTAGGTGAGGATGCAGCAATGACTGGCATCGGGCTTTCACCATTTCTTCCATACAAAGCCTGTAATAAATCCGTCTGTTCTGATTTAGTAGGTAGTCCGGTAGAAGGTCCTCCACGCTGTACATCAACGATTACTAAAGGCAATTCAGTAATTACAGCCAGATTCATAGCTTCACTCTTCAGACAAATTCCAGGTCCGGAGGTGGTTGTTACAGCCAAAGCTCCGGCAAAAGCAGCACCAACAGCCGAAGCACATCCTGCTATTTCATCTTCACACTGAACCGTTTTTACTCCCAATGATTTATGTTTTGCCAATTCATGTAAGATATCTGTCGCAGGAGTAATAGGATATGATCCCAAATAAAGCTGCAATCCAGCCTTTTCTGCAGCAGCAATAAGCCCGTAAGCCGTAGCTTTATTGCCATTAATATCCATGTAACGTCCTTTTTCTTTTTGAGCTTTACTAGGAACCAGATAGCTCATCGCAACTGAAGCATGCGTGTTTTCTCCAAAATGATAACCATCGTATAAAACCTTCACATTAGCTTCTGCAATTTCCGGTTTTCTCGCAAATTTCTCACGAAGTAACTTTTCACCTACCTTTACATCACGATGGAAAAGCCAGCACACTAAACCTAATGCGAACATGTTTTTGGTACGCATAATAGACTTATTGTCCAACCCACTATCCTTCAGGCTTTCTTTACACATTGTCGTAATGGCAGCTTCCACTACCTCATTCTTAATACCAAGCTCTGAAAAAGGATTTTCCAATACAAACTGAGCTTTTTCCAGGTCACGCTTTGTAAACGAGTCTGTATCAATTATAATAACCGATTGAGGTTTACAAAATTTATACTGAGTTTTCAATGCTGCAGGATTCATTGCAACCAACACATCGCATTTATCTCCTGGAGTATATACTTTCCCAGAACCTATATGTACCTGAAATCCAGAAACACCTGTTAATGTACCTTGCGGAGCCCGGATATCGGCCGGATAATCTGGAAATGTACTGATATCATTTCCCTCGGCAGCTGATATATTGGAAAACATATTTCCCGCCAGCTGCATACCGTCGCCTGAATCACCAGAGAAGCGAACAACTACATCATCCAGCTCCTTGATTATCATTTCTTCTGCCATAATATGTCATTTAAAGTTTACAAATTCATTAATCGCAAAATTGGCGAACTTCCTTTAAAAATCAAAATAAAAAAGGTAGTTATTTCATTTGTAAAGGAAGCTCTCAAGTTTTTTAAACAAAATTATTGGGATATTCCGAAAAAGAAGTATTTTTGCAATCAACTTGCCCTTGTAGTTCAACGGATAGAATAGAAGTTTCCTAAACTTTTGATTCGGGTTCGATTCCCGACGAGGGTACAAAAAGAAAGGAGCCATGTCTAAATTCTGACATAGCTCCTTTTTCCGAAAAACAAACTAGAGTTTTATTCTGCTTCGTTCAGTGTTGCAATACTTACGCGGTTCCAGTCTGGTTCTGAGAACATTTCTCCTACTCCTTGACCTTCTGCCGTAATACGGCTTGCGCTTATTTTGTATTTATTAATCAAGATAGTCTTCACAGCCTCTGCACGTTGCTTAGCAATACGTGCATTAATCTCTGCACTACCTTCAGGAGAAGCATATCCTTTAATAACAACTGTACTAGAAGGATTATTCTTCATGTATGTAGCAATACGTTCTACATTTGGCAACTGATCAGCACTTACAGTAGCCTTTCCTTGTCCGAAAGTAATAACCGACTCTAAAGACTTAGAGTGAGTATTCTGAACAATAGTTTCAACCTCTTTCGGTGCATTCATACACTCATTCAGTTTTTCTTTCAACTGATCATTTTCATATTGCAAAGCTTCAAGTCCTTCTGTTTTTGCAGCCGATTCTGCACGCAATGTGTTAATTGCATCATTCAGCAAATCAACTTCAGCCTGGTTGTATGGAGTCTGAATTGTTTGGTAATGCTTTCCATTACTACTTGCAAAATGATAGGTCACACCCGCCAAAAGTTCTATAGCTGATTTATTAACATTTAAAATCTGCGATCTGTTTCCTGACATCTGATATACAATAGCAGGACGTACATTTATAGTCCAAGCTTTCGCCTCTCCTAAATTGAAGTTAAAACTTGTTCCAAAACGGCTTACCATATATGATTTGTCATAGCCCAGACCTGAATTTACAAAATCATGTCCCCAGCCAATGCCGGCAATCGCCTCAACTTCAAACAATCTGGGCTTACCCAAATAGCCACCAAATAAGTTATTTAAGTTGATTTTACCCAAGGCTCCCAAATTAAGTGCATCAAACGCTGTACGGCTTTCGCTCGTGTTGACAGTTGTCAGTCCTTCAAAAGAAACTCCCAACACCGGAGTAATTTGTTTCCCAAGCTCAATACCAGCTGTTCCACGCATATTTTTCCAGAATGCAGAATGTGTTGTTGGGGTAATGCCTCCACCTTTGATACCCATGTACCAATTATCAAAGAATTTATTACCTACGTATGCATCTTGTGCATTACCCACCATTGCAACAGCTGCAAGCGCCATTGCGAAAAAAAATCTTTTTTTCATACTTTGAATAGTTTAGTTAGTTGTTTAGTCAGTCTGTTAATCTTACAGTACATAGATAAAACAAATCTATGCCCACTTTGTTCTTCAAACTCAATAATCAGCAATAAAAAATCATAGGCAAAAAAGAAAAGCCTCTACCATAAGTGCTATGGTAGAGGCTTTTACCTCAATCTATAATTTTAATAAATTTATTAAGCTTCTGCTTTTTCTGTATCTTTCATCTTATGTCCCATTGTCAGATATGCAACTGGAGCTGCCACGAACAATGATGACAAAGTACCGATAACAACACCCAGAATCATTGCAAAGGCAAAGCTACGAATACTATCACCACCTAAAATCAAAATACTCAACAATACGATTAAAGTACTTAATGAGGTATTAATAGTACGGCACAATGTAGTGTTCAGTGAGTCGTTAAACAGTTTAGCACGGTCACGTTTCGGATACAAGTGGAAGAATTCACGTACACGGTCGAAAATTACCACCTTATCGTTGATTGAGTAACCGATTGCGGTCAAAATAGCACCGATGAATGTCTGGTCGATTTCCAACGAGAAAGGCAGTATACCATACCAAATAGAATACATACCAATAATCAACAGTGTATCAACAGCCAATGCAACAGTAGCACCCACACTATAGGCAATATTGCGGAAACGAACTAAAATATACAGACCAATTGCAATCAGAGCCAACACAACTGACCAAACAGCAGATGTTTTGATATCATCAGCGATACTTGGACCAACTTTCTGTGAACTGATGATTGAACCACCAGTACGGTTATCACGGTCGATAAATATTTCAAGTGTAGTTCCTTTACCAAGCAAATTACCCTCTTTCAATGCATCATACAAGAATTCCTCAATTTCAGCATCGATAGTTGGAGAATCTTCTTCTATACGGTAGTTTGTTGTAACACGGATAGTCTTACCATCTGTACCCAATGCAATAGCCTGAACATTAGCATCACCCACCTTTGGCTGTAACAAGCTACGTACAGTTTCCGGTTGTACAACCTGTTCGAACTGAACAACGAAGTTACGTCCACCGGTAAAGTCAATACTTTGTGACAAACCGCGAACAAAGAATGAAATGATACAAACAACAATTACAGCTCCCCAAATTATGAAAGAACGTTTGGTAACACCCATAAAGTTGTAATGCACATTCTGCATCAGGTTCTTCGAAATACCAGTAGTAAAGGTCAAGTTCAACCACTTATCCTTACCCATATAATGTTCGTAAACCAGACGAGTCAAGAATACAGCTGTAAAGAATGAGCAAAGAATACCGATAATCAATGTAGTGGCAAATCCACGGATAGGACCAGTACCAAAGTTAAACAAGATAATACCAGTAATAATAGAAGTCAGGTTTGAGTCGAAGATTGCTGAGAATGCATTAGCATAACCTTCCGACAAAGCTTGTTTAGTTCCCTTACCAGCCTTCAACTCTTCTTTTGTACGTTCATAAATCAATACGTTAGCATCCACCGCCATACCAAGTGAAAGCACCATACCGGCAATTCCAGACATTGTCAAGGCAGCCTGGAAAGAAGATAGAATACCTAATGTAAAGAAGAAGTTAACAAACAATGCACAGTTTGCAATCATACCCGGAATAAATCCATACATAGCACACATATAAATCATCAAGACAACCAGTGCAACTACGAATGAAATAATTCCTTGGTTAATAGATTCCTGTCCCAAAGACGGTCCTACGATATCTTCCTGTACAATACGTGCAGGTGCCGGCATTTTACCAGACTTCAGCACGTTAGCCAAGTCTTTTGTCTGTTCCGGAGTAAAGCTACCAGAGATTTCTGACTGTCCTCCAGGAATTTCACCATTAACACGTGGAGCACTATATACATAACCATCCAATGCAATAGCGATTGATCTGCCAACATTTTGTTTAGTCAAAGCAGCCCAGCGACGAGCACCTTCTGTATTCATAGACATGCTCACGCACGGTTTATTATACTGGTCGTAAGAATCTCTTGCATCAGTTACGACATCACCTTCCAAAGGAGCACGGCCATTACGCTCTGTAGATTTAATTGCATACAATTCGAAAATACGTCCGCTCTTATCAAAGTCAGCAGCAGCAACACCCCACATCAATTTCAGGTCACGAGGTAACTGCTTCTGTATTTCAGGCATACTTAAGATACGATTAACTTCAGCTGTATCGTTACGGTCAGCATAAGCAACAATAGCTCCTACGCCACTCTGGTTCAACTGAAGAACAGAAAGCAACGGATGTTCCTTCTTCATTTGTTCAATATTTGCACCAGAAGCATTAGAAGCTGTTTCACCTTTCAATGCAGCAGCTAAACTGTCTTTAGCAGAGATTGCAGGCTGAGCAGTAGCAACAGTATCTGTTTGTACAGAATCAGTAGCTGTTCCTGCAAGCAAATCACGAGCACGACTATCAGCAGAAGCTAATACCGGAACGATTTCTTTTGCTTCAAAAGTTTCCCAGAATTCCAGATTAGCAGAACCCTGCAACAATTTTCTGACACGTTCTGGTTCCTTAATACCAGGCAATTCTACCATGATACGTCCCATCTTACCTTCCAATGTCTGGATATTAGGCTGAGCCACACCAAAGCGGTCGATACGAGTACGCAATACATTATAAGAATTGTCTACCGCAGCTTTCACTTCTTCGCGTAATACAGCTTCAACCTCAGCATCAGTACTGCGTGTAGTTACTTTATCCTTTAACTGTTGAGTAGCGAATAACTCTGCCAGCTTTCCTTCCGGAGCCAGTTTCTTGTATTCACGAATAAAAATTGTGATAAAATCATCCTGACTGGTAACCTGTTGTTTTGCAGCTTCAGCAACGGCTTTATTAAATGCCTCATCTGTTTTGTTATCAGCCAAAGCTTTTACAACATCCGGTACAGAAACTTCCAGAATAACGTTCATACCACCTTTCAGGTCAAGTCCCAGTCCGATTTCCATCTCACGACATTGTTTCAGCGTATAACTGCCCAACCAAACCTTTTCATTCTGTACTGAATCAAGGTAGTGAGTTTCCCCTTTCGGATCTTCTGCCGCCTTTTTCATATGATAGCGGGTTACAAAAGAGAACGAAAGATAGAACACACATACAAGGGTCAGCAATATCGCAAAAACCTTTACGAATCCTTTGTTTTGCATGTTACTTTAATTTATATATTTACTTTTTAATTAATATACGTTTATTCAAGGTTGCAAATATAGTTTTTTTTTCATTTATAAAGGGAAAGGTTTCTAAATATTTAAGTTTTAAGCTATAAATTTCCCTTTTTCAAAGAAGCATTTCATATCAGTATTATAATTTGACAGATCAAATCGTTAGAAAACAGCTGTACTGCATAACTAAAATAAAAACAGGCCAACTTCAGAAAAGAAGTTAGCCTGTTTTCGTTGCGAATTATTATAAAACAAAGATCAATCTATAAAAAGTATTTCGCCGAAATTTGGTCTGGCAAGCATCAATAAAAATTTATTTCGTTTTTTCAAGCAAGCACCAGACCGGATAATGATCAGAAGCGTTTATGGAACGATCAATTTTACACTCCAGTATACGAAAAGCATCGCTGGCAAAAATATGGTCTATGCGGAAATAAAAACGATTCTCATAATAAGTAAAACCAGGTCCTCTACCCGCCTTTCTATAAACATCATTCAAGCCCTGTCCGACTACTCGATGAGCATACGAGATAGGAGAATCATTAAAATCACCGCAAACAAGCATATAGCGAGTACGATTCACAGCAATAGCCTGTGCAACAGAGTCCGCCTGAGGGGCACGTACAGCCACAACCTTTGCTATTTTATGAAACAAATGCTTTCCCCCATTTTTTATATTCTTTTCCCTTGGAGATTTCAATATATCATTATATACAGTCTTATCATGTGCATCAAGCTTATTCGACTCCAAATGATTATTGATTAACACAAGAGTATCATTTCCAAATTTCAACCGATAAAGAATACTGGCATTGGATTCAGTCTTATAATCTATTGTTTCTGCCGAAAGAATTGGATAGCGTGAATAACAAGCAAGTCTGCCCGGCCCCTCTCCCTTTACACGTACATGGTAAGGATAACACGCCAAAGCACGATCTATTTCCTTTTGTTTTACCTTTGCACTAGGATTAAACTCTTGCAAGCAAATAATATCAGCATCACTGTCCCGCAAGTAATTGAGAACAGGATTACCTTCCTGTTTATCATACTCTTTCGTTAACGCAATATCCTGCGTGTTATAAGTAAGCAACTTAATTACCTCTCCTCCTTCCGGTTTCTCTTCTGATCCCAGCGGACAATAGTTCCAAATACTGCTCCAGCCGGCAACAAGAACCAGCAACGAAAAAAAAGCATACTGCCATTTGATACAAACCCACACAAATATAAATAGGAGATTAGCAAGAAGCAGAAAAGGGAAAAACAGCCCTGCACACGCCCACAACGGATGACTGACCGGAGATATATACGGACTGTAAGCACTTATCAAAAAGCCAATGGCAACTAATATATTTAAGGTAAACAATACCCACCGAACCAAACATCCAATTTTCCTCATATCTACATTATTTTATATTATCAATATTGCATTCGGATATATTTTTCTTCCATTGGCAGAAGCCCAAACGAGCTTTATTTACTTTTTACTTGCATCAAACAAGCTCTTTTTTTCAGCATCAGTCAAACTACCGTAGCCAGACTTACGCAACTTATCTAATATTCTATCTATTTCCTCTGTACGTTCTTTTTTTCTGGCATTAAAATCATAGTCTTTCTGCTTGTCACTGTAATGCACTTTCATTTTAGGCTTTCTGGAAACAGGCTTCCAGCTTCCAGATAAAAAGTCGAGTATATTATTTATCCATTTTGTTGCATCATGACCCTTCTGTAACCCTACGGCAAACCACCAACCGGCTAAAGCCCCTCCCAGATGAGCAATATGTCCACCTGCATTTCCTGAAGTCATAAACAACAAATCCAGCAATAACATGAATATGGCTACCTGCTTTAGCTTTACAGTACCGACAAACATCAACTGAATAGGATAGTTTGGCTCACGTATACCAACTGCAATTACAATAGCAAGCACTGAAGCCGAAGCTCCTAACAAATAAGAAGAATATACCGCACCAGCAAAATAGGGAAACAAATTATATGCAAGCATATACATCAATCCTCCCACAATTCCGCCTAATACATATAAGCCACGCAAATGTTTTGCCGAAAAAAATTGCAAGAACAAACGCCCGAACCAGTACAGCCATAACATATTGAACAATATATGCAGTATGCCAGCATGCATAAACATATAGGTAAACAACGACCAAGGCTGTCGGATAAAACGCTCCCACCAAGCGGGAAATTCCAAATAGTTCGTCCAAAAGCCAGCAGGCTGATTAAACAAAGTCAGTACAATGTTTACCAGTGTGACAACCAGGAAAACTCCTATATTTATATATAGCAGCCGAGTTACAATATCCCCTCTCCTGAAATTTTCTTTTAGGTTAGTAATAAAACTGTTGTCCGCCGCCATTCTTCTTTCTCCAATATATAATCAAAATAAAACCAAAAAGCATTCCTCCCAAATGTGCGAAATGAGCTACTCCGTCACCTCCTGCAATACCAAGAACAAGCTCCAACACAGCATATCCGATTACAAAATATTTCGCTTTAATCGGCATCGGCAAAGGGAAGATAAACATCTGACTGTTAGGAAACAGCATACCGAAAGCTAACAAAATAGCATATACAGCACCTGAAGCTCCAACCGTATTCAGACGATTCAAAAACTCAGCCATAGGTATAACTCCCATACCTGTATCTACTCCATCGTAGTGCGACCAACTAACCAAATACTCTGTATACTGTACAGCCTCCTGTATTAGTCCGGCTCCTATTCCACATAAGATGTAGTAAAATAAAAAACGCTTAGGACCCCAAACTTGTTCAAGCACCCGGCCAAACATCCACACGGCAAACATGTTAAAAAATATATGCTGGAAGTTGGCATGCATAAACATATAGGTAATAAGCTGCGCAGGATTAAAATCAGAGGCCAGGAAAAAATGTAATCCCAACAAGTTTTCCACATCTATGCCGTAGCGTCGTGCCACTATTGTGCCAAAAAAGCACAATACATTAATAATCAATAGATTTTTAGTTACTGTAGGTAGGTTGTTCATAAGTTATCTATTATTCATGTTTTACAATACTATCACGTAGAACCAATAAACTTTCAGGTCCCATATTAAATAACAAATCTATAATACTGAGATTAGGCAAAAAATTGTTTTTCTGGTCAAATACCTGATAATAAGGTTTAGGCAGAAAATCCGAATCACACTGCACATATGCTTTTTTAGGATGTATCAATTCACGAAAATCATCCATATCCTCTACATTGGCAACATAATCCTTTGTCATTACAAAGGAAGGATGTAAATCGATCTGTTCACATATCCAGTTACACAAGTCCATATTAAAATCGAACAAGAATTCATATCTATGTTCATAAAACCGATGAAACTCATCAGCATAGTAATCGAAAAAAGGACTTTGCTTATAAGCTGCAACAAAAGCGTTCCAATGCACATGCCGCCAGTTGCCATGATCAGAAATACGCACATCCTTCATCAGGCATTTTAAATCATCACTTTTTTCTGTCGGGATAGTCAACGACAAACTTCCATCTGCCGAAGCTATCGTGCAACGATTACGATAAGTTTGCTTCATATAGTGGTCAAACTGCTCTATATGTACAGTATCATACGCAAACAACTTCGTATAATATTCTACTGGCGCAAGATACGCCGAACTAAGTATAACTTCTTTCTTCATTCTTATTGCACACGTTGAAAAAAACGTTCTTTACAGGAAGGAAACCAGATAAACCATGCTTTACCAATAATATGATCTTCCGGGACAAAACCAAACAACCGTGAATCGTACAAGTTTACAGGATCATTCGAAGCCATCCAATAATAGTCTTTACTGAATGTAAACGAAGTGGCAGGTTTTCCTTCTACCCACAACGTATCGCCCCGCACTTCAGCCTGCTTCTGCTCATGCGAAACAATTGTATTACATAACAATACTACATTCCACGGATATACTTTTACAGCTTCCCCTTTGCGAGGAACAACATAAGGATGTATCTCTTGCGAAAGTCTGTTGTTTAGCGGAACAAAATCGATTCGCTGTCCTGCTTTTTGTGAAACCAAATAAAATTCATAATGACTAAAGCTACGGATATACCCTCCATCTTCGGTATATCCTACCAGTGAATTTTCTTTCAGCCCTACTGCATCCAATATAATCTTCATCAGGTCTTCTTTCGATGCAGGATATACATACAAAGCCTTACTATCCGGACTTAAAATCTCATCTCCGGTATTTATCAACTCTCGATTCAACATCAATGTATCTCCGGGAGTAGCAATACAACGGCTTATAAAGACACTGCGCCACTCAAGCCGTTTATTTCGCTGAGTAGCCCCCGGATCATTGAAAATTACAATATCCCCTTTCCCTACATCACAGTTTCCGATACGGTGATAACCTAAGAATGAAGGAAAAGGCATACGCAGACCATAACTCCACTTATTCACCAGCACCCCTTCGCCCTGATAAAGTGTATTTTCCATTCCCGACGAAGGAATAAAACATGATGTAACAAGAAAAGTCCTAACCAGCCATACAGCAATAATGACAAATGCCGATAGCTTCAGTCCTATTTTCCAGTCATTACTCAATATGATGCAGTATCATTTTATCGAATCGACAAACTTAAACAAGCGATTCCAACGGACTTTTCCGTCGAACCAACCTCTATCCTGATCGAGTGACAACCAGATAAAGATAGGCTTACCAACGATATGATCTTCAGGCACAAAGCCCCAGAAACGTGAATCGGCAGAATTATGACGGTTATCACCCATCATCCAGTAATAATCCATCTTAAAGGTATACTTCGTCGTTTCTTGTCCGTTTATATAGATTTTTCCGTCCTTCACCTCCAGAGAATTTCCTTCATAATTCTTGATAGGACGTTCATAAATCGGCAGGTTGTCCAGTGTCAAATCGATTGTAGCACCTTTTTTCGGAATCCATACCGGACCATAATTGTCTACAGTCCAGCCAGTCAGTTTATTTACAGGATACAATCCGCCGGCATCATCATCTGGAGTATTTTCTATAGACACTACCAGATCCTTCCGAGCCAGCAAAGCTGCTTTAGCCTTCTCTGTCAACGGCATGTTATAAACCGATTCTTCGGTGTAATACATCATCAGATCCTCCTGACTAATACCCAGTTCATGACACAAATCATCAGGAAGCATTCCCTTAGTCTTGACAAAATAACGATACTGTACATTATCCGGTTCCTTATTCGCTTTTCCGTCCAGATAAATAATACGGTTCTTTATCTCTAATGTCTGACCGGGAAGTCCGACACAACGCTTTACATAGTTTTCACGACGGTCGACCGGACGGGTAATAATCTTACCGTACATCTGCGGATTTTCATCAATATATTTGCGTCCTGCCTGATAATAGAAATCGTACACCTGACGCTGCTGTTCCAAAGTAAGGCGCGACATATCTACCGGCTGCGAAAGCTGCTGTCCTGCCTGATAACTCAACCGATACAAATCTTCAGCAGGAACGGCTGTAGCTACACTGTCACCGGCCGGAAAGTTGAAAACCACAATGTCATTCAGTTCTACCTTACCCAAACCTCCAACACGCTTGTAATCCCAATGTACCCAGTCAAGATACGACTTACAGTTGAATACCGGAAGTGTATGCTGAGTAAGAGGCATATGAAGCGGAGTCTGTGGAATACGTGCTCCATAACTCATCTTGCTGACAAACAGATAATCGCCTACCAGCAACGACTTTTCGAGTGAAGAAGATGGTATAACGTAATTCTGGAAGAAATACAGATTGACAAAATACACTGCAACCAGCGCAAATACAATTGCATCTACCCAGCTCATTACTGCCAGAACCGTTTTATTTTTCGACTTTTTCCACCATGTCCATGGAATTTTCTTTGAAATATAAGCATCAAAGATAAAAGGAACAACAACCAGTCCCAGCCAGCTCTGCAACCAGATCAGGAAAATCAGGTACAGAACTAATACTATACTAAACTTTATCCACTGCTTACGTGATGCCTGTATCATATCTTAAAACTGAAATAAATCGTTCATTCCTAAAAATCCTTCGTGAGTTGCTGTGTACTCGGCTGCCAGTACTGCACCCAATGCAAATCCTTTGCGGTTCTTTGCATCGTGCGTAATAATGATAGAATCAGCTTCCGATTCATAACGGATAGTATGAATTCCGGGCACTTCTCCTTCACGGATTGCACTTACAGGCATTTCATCCGATGCGCACGCTGTAGTACCGGTTACAGTTCCATCCGGAGCTGTAAGTGTACCCATAACCCATTTGTTCTTTCTGTCCAGGTTCTCCAAGATACCTTCAGCAAGTGTAATCGCTGTTCCACTTGGAGCATCCAACTTATGGATATGGTGTGTTTCTACCATTGACACGTCATAATTGGGAAAGTTGTTCATAATTTTTGCCAAATATTTATTGACAGCAGAGAAAATTGCTACCCCCAAACTAAAATTGGACGACCAGAAAAGAGTTTTTCCCTCTTCTGCACACAGACGACGCATTTCTTCTCCATGCTCGCCCATCCAACCTGTACTGCCGGAAACTACCTTAACTCCGTTTTTGAAAGCTTCCAGACAGTTGCCATAAGCTACAGAAGGAGCCGTAAACTCAATCGCAACGTCTGCTGAACGGAACGCTTCCGATGCAAAGTCCTGACGATTGTCTACATCAATAATACTTACAATTTCATGTCCGCGGGCAACTGCAATCTTTTCGATTTCCTTACCCATTTTGCCATATCCTATTAATGCTATCTTCATAAATCTCAAATTATTTTAGGCACAAAGATAACGTTTTTCGTTATTAATCATTACATTTAGCGAACATTTACACCTCATTAACATGGAAGAACTCTTGCACTACGTGTGGAAACACAAGCTTTTCACACTGAAACCTTTGCAGACAACCGACGGACAACCGATTGAAATTATCGATCCCGGTCTGGCAAACATGCATGCCGGTCCGGATTTTTTCAATGCAAAAATCAAGATAAACGATGTAACATGGGTAGGAAACATCGAAATACACCAGCAGGCTTCCGACTGGTTCCGCCATAATCATCATCTCGACCCGACATACGATTCGGTTATTCTGCATGTGGCTTCGGATATAGATGCTGTTCCCACACGAAGCAACGGAGAGATTATTCCACAGATGGAGTTACACTACCCACCTTATCTATTGGAAAATTATGAAGAATTAATCCGCACCGACCGCTATCCGACCTGTTTCCGAATCATTTCCCAACTGCCGTCTTTCCTGCTACACAGCTGGCTGTCTACGCTTCAGGTAGAGCGTTTCGAAAATAAAACGCAGCAAATAGAGAAGCACTTGCATGAATACAACCAAGACTGGGAGTACGCGTTTTTCATTACGCTGGCACGTAATTTCGGATTTGGTGTAAACAGTGATACTTTCGAGCTATGGGCGAAGAGTGTACCGCTTGCTGCTGTCAACAAACATCGTGACAATCTGTTTCAGATAGAGGCCTTTTTCTTCGGACAAGCAGGACTTCTGCAAGAGTTGCCTGTTGATGCATATACGGAAAACATGATAAAAGAATACAATTACCTGAAACAGAAGTTCGGACTACAACCTTCTTCTGATTGCCGCTGGCGTTTTCTCCGCCTGCGTCCAAGTAATTTTCCACATATCCGCATCGCACAGCTTGCCTGCCTGTACCATCGTTCACAGGGCTTATTCTCACAACTGATGGAAGCAGAATCGGTGAACGAATTACGGAATCTCCTGAAAGGTGGAACATCGGAATACTGGCTGACACACTACACTTTTGGTATACCTTCTCCTTCTCATCCCAAAACCATCAGCCAAAGCTCAACCGATTTACTTATCATCAATACGGTAATACCATTTCTTTATGCCTACGGCAAGCACAAGTCGAACGACGCCTTATGCCTGCGTGCCACCCAACTGCTGGAGGAGCTGAAGCCAGAAAACAATTACATCATCCGTATGTGGAAAGAATGTGGACTAGAAGCATCACATGCAGGCGACAGTCAGGCACTTATCCAGCTCAAAAAGAATTACTGTGACCTGAAGAAATGCTTGTACTGCCGCATCGGATATGAGTATTTCAAGAAAAAAGAAATATAATTAATTTGTATTTCTTTTAGACAAAGGTATGTATACCATCAATTCCCAGCCAGACAAACGGTTGTTCGCAAAAGGGAATAAATCAAATTTCCGAGTCATTCCCCGCTTATATTGTATGGCAATTTCCATACAACCAAAGTCATAACCCAAACGTACAAACACAGGTACATTTACAAAATTTTTATCATAAAAATAATAAGCAGATTCTACCCCTACAGACAAATTCAATCCTTTATACAAATAATATCCCGCACTTCCGGAGAGAGAAACCGACAACAAATTACAAACTCCTGCATTTCCTGCATAAGTTATGTGCTCGTCCGGAGAGAGATAGCTTAATCCATACTTATAACGATGATATCCGGCTGTTATCGCAAGATCGAAAAACCATCGGGAATCAATCGGCTTCAACCGCCAACGATAACCGAAACCTAAAGAGAATCTGGAATCAAAATAAGTCTTCCCAGCATCAAAAGGAGGTACCCCGGCTGATGGAGGAACCATATCATAACCTACCATATCTTTTCCTCCATAAATTGTCAGACCTGAGGAACGGCCTGTCTGTCCGTAAGTAACTAGCCAGCCACTAAACAACAATAAAAGAACAGTCAAACGCTTTATCATACAATCAATTTTTGTGTTTAATCAATTACTTCTAACTCATTCTTTCACACCATCCATCCATTCTGTCTGCATCATCCGACAGCCCCCTACTAGTCCAAAACCATTCTCTACATTGGTATAGGTAGGGCGTACAGGAGCCAATTCCGATTCTCCCAATTTATTGTTTACTTGTTCATTCATCGATTTCAGATAATGATAGAACTCTTCCGACAAACTATACAGACAAACCTTATATTGTTTCCTGTTTGTATAAACTTCACCCTGAATAGAGGTTTCATAATCGGATATATAAGTCTTGTTCAGCCGAAGTGTGTAGTTCTTCCCTTGAATCTTCTCATCGCTCCAAATATACAACTGCTCATAATACGTATAGTCACCTATAAGAATTTCATCCAAACCGGCTGAGACCTTCAGGAGCGGTTCATCATTCCAATCCATATACGCCGTATATTCTTCGTCATAATACACCCGTGAATCTCCATTCCTCCAATACTTTGCTCTTTCTTTCACCGTTACGGCATAATAGTTTACTGTACTTGCCTTATCGGTAAAGTTTATCTGAAACTGAAGCATACCAGGATCGGATGGCTTTCGTTCCATATGAACAGAATTCAACGGAAACGGAGCTGGAATTGTCGTAACAGACGAAACTGTTTCCAAGTCTTCAGCAGAAGCTGTCAGCCGGATACGATCGCCTTCCTCGTATCTCTGCACCGTATAATAACTTTTGGCGGGAACACCCGGTAAAGCTTTGTCCGTCCACAACAGACCGACAGGTGTACCGTTTACTTCCAGCCGGACATCCGTCCCTGTCAAACCAGAAACAATTTCCCCCTTGCTTGTGACTGGAAGACTGCGTGAAAAACGTACCACGGTTGTATCTCCACTCCCGGGATAACTGTATACAACTAACTTAGGGATTCCTTCCGCCTCATCCAGATCGAAATGATATACGCAAGATGTAAACAGTAAGGATACCCCAAGTATGATCATGAAAGAAATATATTTTACCATCATCCTTATTAGAATTTTAAAGTATAACTGAAAGAAGGAATTACAGGAAACAGTCCTATCGCCTTGCCTCTGAAACTACCATCGGCCTGCCGTTCTACTTGAGTATAGAAAGCATTCATCCGGCAATAGGCATTGTAAATACTGATATTCCAGATACGTTCGAAACCTCGTTTGGTTGTCCGCCGGAAATTGATGCCTACATCCAGCCGATGATAGGCTGGCAGGGTAATATTGTTCGGCTTTTCGTAGACCCAGCTTCCTGCCGCATCAGACGGCTGGACGGTTCCAGGCAAAGAAGGATTTTCTACATACTGCATAGGCACAGTAGCCCGATCGCCACTACGGAAAGTCCATGCTGCGTACGCATCGATACGGTTATTAAACTTATGACGGAACATCAGGTTCAGCTTATGACGGTTGTCAAACTTGCTGGCATACCAGTCGGGGTAAAAATCTTCGAATTTCTGCTTGCTCCACGACAGCGTATAACTGGCCTGAAAGACATTCTTCGCGTGACGGTACGCCAGTGAGGCTTCCAATCCATACGATTTTCCTTTGCCTACCCTCACCCATTTCTCCCAGTTATCGGCAGGAAGTGTCAGGTTACCACCGGTATCATATTCCAGCATACGGTCGGTAATACGGAAATAGCCTTCTATGTCCATGCTCAAGTTCCATGGAAGCTTCATATAAATACCTCCCGCCACCTGACGTGAACGCATCGGACGTATGCGACTGGTAGAAGGAACCCAGCAGTCAGTAGGAAGATTCAAATAAGAGTTCGAAAGCTGATGGGCAAACTGACTCATTTCGGTATAAGAAGCCTTCAAGGTAGCCCAATCGAAAAGCCGGTAACCGACAGATAATCTCGGTTCCAAGGAATGATAAGTCGCTCCCGTAACCCGATACAAGACATAGTGCAGACCCGCATTTACCCGCAACTTTTCGGTCAGCTGCATATCATCTTCCACATAAAAAGAGATTTCACTCCCCCGATAACGACCTTCACCCGCCGACGACAAGGTATCGGCAATCCCTGCCGTTTCTCTTATATCCTGCGAAGCGATACGCTGCGGATGATACAAATGAAACAAATAGTTGCTACCCAGACGAATATGATGACTCGCAGCCGGACGATAACTGAACTCCATCCGGTAACCCACATCATCAATCGTCGAATAATTGCTTCTTTGCATCCGTTCCATCGACACCCTCTTGTCTTGTTCATAATAGCTTTCGTCCGACAGGAAACTATACTTTGCCAGATTACGGGCATACACCAGTGATACATTGCCCGACAGTTTAGGCGTAAGCTGACCGTTCCAGTTCAATCCGACCGACAAGTTGCCCCAACGGATATGGAATGTATTCTCATCCCGTTCCTCGTACTTCTGGAACATATATCCTTCCGGAAACTGTTGCAGCACTCTCGACTTGAACAGATCACGGGCAGAATATACGCTGAGCGACAACTTGTTCCGATCGGAAAACCGATGCGTAATTTTAGCATTGATATCGTGGAAAGCGTAACGGGTCTTAATATTTTTATCTGAAAAATTTCGATTCGCTATCCACAAGGCAGGTGTGGTCAGCAGATCCATCCAGCTCCTTCGCATACCAAAACTAAACGAAGTCTTATCTTTGATGACAGGTCCTTCAAACTGGAACCTGCCATCCAGCAGTCCGATGGAAAAAGTGCCATGATATTCTTTCATGTCCCCCTCCCTGGTACGAACATCGATGACCGATGCCGTTCTTCCTCCATAACGAGCCGGGAAACCACTCTTATAGAAGTCTACATTCTTCACCACGTCCGTATTGAATGCCGAAAACAATCCGCCCAGATGATTGACCTGATACAACGGAGTACCGTCCAGCAAAAACATATTCTCATCATTCCGACCGCCATGTACATACAGCCCGGAAAGCAATTCCGTACCGGAAGAAACACCCGGCAAGTTTTGAATGGACTTGACAAGATCCGGAGAACTCAACAGAGAGAATTCCGTATTCAGCAATTCGGGAGTAAAAGAAACCTTTCCGGTCTGAGTGGTAAAAAGCGGATCATTCAGATTTGCTGTAACCTCCACACCTGCCAGTGCCGTTGTGCTTTCCTTCAGATAAATAGTTCCAAAATAATCAGACTGCAAATCGAGTTCCTTTACCACTTCCTCATAGCCAATATAAGACACACGAAGCACATGCTTCCCCTCGGGTAAGGTAATACTGAAAAAGCCATGCTCATCAGTCAGTGTTCCGGTACGCGTAGTCTTGTCATACACCGTCACATTAATCAGTGATTCACCATTATCCTGACAGACATAACCCGAAAAGGTATACTTGTTCTGCCTGAACAGCAACACATATTCATCCTTGATTTCCCACTTGATACCAGTCCCGCCCAAAACAATATTCAGATTCTCCGTCAGTGTCTTGTCGGGCAACGGTCTGCCCGCAGGCATCACATCAGCCAAAGCAGAATCGTATACAAAACTTACATGATATACCTCCTGCATGGTATCTATCGCTCTTTTCATCTCTGTGGATTCGGATGAAGCATTCGCCGCCACATGCAGACACAGCAGAACAGTACAGAAAAATGTTCTCATCACTTCTTCTTTTCAATTTTTACTTTCAGCACCTTTTCTATTATCTCGATTATTTCATCCAGGCTTCGGGAATTAAAATTGGCAGTCAGCCGTTTATCCGTATTGTCAGCTGTCAGACGGACATTGTAATACCTGGAAAGTTCATCGAGTACCTTTTGCAAAGGCGTATTGCTGAACACAAAGCTACCTTTACGTGTCTGTACTCTCTGCGTAAGTACTTGAGGTTTCTGTTGTCCTTTGACAACCTGCGCCCTCATTCCACGTGTCAGAATTACCGCATCCGGTTGTCCTACAGCCGTATACTGTACTTTTCCCGCCTCAACGTGTACAAATGCCGTATCATTCCGGCTTTCATCCAGCAAGAAACGAGTCCCTAACACCCTCACTTCCGACAATCTGCCACTTGCCGTAAACGGCCGGGCAGCATGATGACGAACCCTAAACGAAGCCTTTCCCCGCAAACGGACATCCCGACGGACAGACAAGTATTCACGGGAACAATAGCGGATGGAAGAATGAGGATAGAGCATTACGGCAGAACTATCCGGCAACAGACAATCGACCGAATGCTCGTATGCCGTAATCTCCGTCCATTTCGCATCAGTAAACAGGTATATCTTTATGACAAACACCAAAAGTACAGCGGCCGCTATCCCCGCAAAAGCCATCACATACGAGCCAGGACCTGACTTGCTTTCGGGTATAGCATGTTTGTGCTTAAAAATCTGCAATGCCTTCTGTGTATCAAGTTTATTTACACGGTAATGCTTCAGTACAAACCGGAGACATTTTTCTTCTAAATCTTTCATACTTCTTCGATTTTAAGTTTCATAGACAAGACTGTACAAAGGTTGAAATTCACTATTGCCAACAAGCTAATTTTAGCCGAAAAAGAAAGTATATACTTTATATGCTCCCTCACGTATCAGTCGAAGTGCTTTCTGTATATGATTATCAACCGTATGAACGGAGATATGAAACTTGTCGGCTATGTCTTTATACTTCATGCCATCCCGTTTGTTCAACAGAAACACTTCCCTGCAACGGTCGGGCAATGAATCAATGGCAGTCCAGATACGTGCTTCCATGATCGTACGTTCTTCTACATCTTCCTCGGGTAACCTGTCTTCCAGATCGGATGGAGAAAGACTAGTATCGAACATACTACTTTGTTTCAGCCAGTCAAGGCTACAGTTTCTGACCATCGTATAGAGGTACGACCTAATATTAACGATCTCCCCACCTTCCTGTTCCATTTTTTCCCACAAAACCGAAAAACACTCCTGCACGATATCTTCAGCTGCATCTACATCGTGAATATAGTGTATGGCGTACAAGCATAAAGGTCTGTAATGGTATCTGAACAAATTATCAAAATTCATATCACTTACTTCTAGTTTTGATATTATGAATCATGTTTTACATAATGACGTACAAAAATGCCTAAGTCACTATGTTGCATTCGCAAAAAGAAGTTAATTTACCAAGAAAAATCCAGAACTATGAAAGCATAAAAGGTAAGAAGTCAAATTGATTAAAACGATGCAGAAAATACTTCTGCACATATTCAAAAAACATCAGCATATTTACTCTTTTTTTTGTACGAAAGTCCCCGTCTTTCGTACAAAAAATAAAAAAAGAAGACGATGTTTTTGTCACTTCTTGCTGATAAATTCTTATTGATTAGCGCAAGGCTTCTTCTACCGCTCTGAGATAAGTGTCCAGACGATTACTTTTTAAGATAAGCTTACGGCTCTTCTTGTCTATATCGGGAAGCAAATACTCCCACATGGTTTTCAGTTTGGCAAGCAACTGAGCCTCACCTCCTTCAATAATCCGGCAATAATGTTCATACATCAGCCCGTGCATTGCAGATACCTGACGGTATAATGTTGTTTTATCGGGAGATTGACCTTTGCGAACAGATAGGGCAAGCGAAGGATCAGCAAGCAGCCCTCTGCCTAGCATCACACCTTTCAGTCGTGGATATTCCTCCAGCAACTCTTGAACAGCTTCTGGTGTACACAAATCTCCATTATACACCAATGGCAGTTCACAGGAGTCATAAAACTCCTTAAAAGCAACACGGTTCACTTCTCCCTTGTACTGCTGTTTTCCGATACGTGGATGAAGAGTTATCTGAGACACCCCTGAGCCGTTCAGTAAAGGTAATACCTGTTTCCATTCATCGGCATGTAGCCACCCAAGTCTCATCTTGACAGAGAAACGGATTTCCGGCAACTGACGCATCGCATCCAGCAACGCAGCAACTTTTTCGGGATAGGGCAATATGCCCGATCCCTTTCCACGGTTGGCTATAAGCGGGAAAGGACATCCCATGTTAACGTCTATCTCCCGATAACCTTGTGAAGCCAGAAAGCCGGCTAGCTGATTCAGCTCTTCAGGTTCTGAAGCTACCAGTTGAGGTATCAGATGACTTACTGTATTTTGCTGAGGCAGTACTTCCCGCTTATCTTTGTTACGGATTTCACCTTTTTCCAAACGAATAAAAGGGGTATAGTAAGCATCTACACCTCCAAACGTCTGTTCGTGCGCATTGCGCCAGGCAGCCTCCGTAAATCCTTGCAACGGAGCTGCATAAATTCCCGGTATATTCTGTTCCATACATCCGCAAATATACGGATAATTCGTTACCTTTGTAGAATACATTAAAAAATCATCCCCATGGATAAATACATTTATGAATTGAAAATGAAGGTGCGCGATTATGAATGTGACCTGCAAGGCATCGTAAACAATGCCAATTACCAACATTACATAGAGCACACACGACATGAGTTTCTTACTTCTACAGGCATCAGTTTTGCCCGACTGCACGAAGAAGGAATAGATCCGGTTGTAGCACGTCTGACTATGGCGTTCAAAACTCCTCTGAAAAGCGGCGACGAGTTCGTTTCGAAACTGTATATGAAGAAAGAAGGAATAAAATATGTATTCTATCAAGACATATTCCGATTGCCCGACATGAAAATTGTCATTAAATCGACGGTAGAAACCGTATGTGTAATAAACGGACGACTGGGCAACAGTGAACTTTTCGATACGACTTTTGCTCCTTATCTTGCCGAATGAAAAATCATGAATTACTTTGCCGTCTGGCACTGACTCAACTTCCGGGAATCGGTATTGCAGGAGCTCATAAGCTGCTGGATGCTACGGAAGGAAAAGTTGCTATGCTTTTTGACCATCCCAAGGATCTGGGAGATATCATTCCCGGCATTTCACCGAAGATCGCTTCTGTATTCGATGCACCAGAGGTTTTGCGGCGTTGTGAAGCAGAGCTTTCGTTCGCGGAAAAAAATCATATAGCCTGTCTTACTTGTGATGATGAAGCTTACCCCTCCCGGCTCCGGGAATGTGATGATGCTCCACTTGTCCTGTTTTACCGGGGAATAAGTGATTTGAACCAGCGTCATATCATCAGCATGGTGGGAACCCGTAATGCGACTGATTATGGAAAAGATATATGCATGCGATTTATCGGTGAACTGAAAGAATTGTTACCGGATGTAATAATTGTCAGTGGGCTGGCCTATGGGATTGACATACATGCTCATCGTGCAGCCTTGCAACATAAAATGGAAACAATAGGTGTTCTGGCTCATGGTTTGGACAGAATTTATCCGTCTGTACATCGGCGTACAGCGGCCGAAATGACACAATGCGGAGGACTGCTTACCGAATTTATGAGTGGTACAAATCCCGACAAGCAGAACTTTGTCAAACGGAACCGTATCGTAGCAGGTATCAGTGACGCAACCATTGTTATCGAATCGGCAAATAAAGGGGGATCGCTTATCACGGCAGAAATAGCAGAAAGTTATCACCGCGACTGTTTCGCTTTTCCAGGACGCATTAATGATATGTATTCGACTGGATGCAACGAACTGATACGCTCGAATCGTGCTGTATTGCTTCAGAGCGCCGAGGAATTGATAAAGGCTATGAACTGGGATAGTGAAGCACAAGCTCCTGCGGTTATACAACGGCAGTTATTCCCCGAACTCGATGAAAATGAAGAAAAAATAGTATCCTTACTCCAAAAGCACCCAGACGGAATCCAAATAAACACACTTGTTGTAGAAAGCAATATCGCCATCAACCGAATGACGGGCATTTTATTTGAGCTGGAAATGAAAGGAATAATCCGTACACTTGCCGGAGGTATATATAAACTGATATAAGATGAACCAAACATAGCCTGCAAACAAAAGGGCAAAAAAAATGGGAGAACGCTTTCTCCCAACCTTGTTAACCTTAAATCTAATACTATGAAAAAAATCACATTGCAAATGTAATAATTCGTAAGATATCACGCAAGAGCAAACAACAATATTACAAAATGTTTAAAACTATTTTACATTTAAAGACGTTTGCGCACACAAAATAACACTTTGATTTTATCAAAAAAAAGAAATCCCTGCCGAATTTTACTTCAGCAGGGATTTCTCTATCAAATAAAAGCTTTACAGCAAGGAATTAATCTTTCAACTTAGCCTTGATAAAGTCACGGTTCAAACGAGCAATATTGCTGATTGAAACGCATTTCGGACACTCAGCTTCACATGCACGTGTATTTGTACAGTTACCAAAACCAAGTTCATCCATCTTAGACAACATGGCTTTTGCACGACGCAAAGCTTCCGGCTTACCCTGAGGCAATAAGTTCAACTGGCTAACCTTAGCTGAAACGAACAACATTGCAGAACCATTCTTACAAGCAGCTACACAAGCACCACAACCGATACAAGAAGCAGCATCCATAGCTTCGTCAGCAACTGGCTTCGGAATCAGAATAGCATTTGCATCTTGAGGAGCTCCTGTACGTACACTGATAAAACCACCAGCCTGCATAATCTTATCGTAAGCTGTACGGTCTACCATCAAATCCTTGATAACCGGGAAACCAGCAGAACGCCAAGGCTCAACAGTGATTACATCGCCATCTTTGAAACGACGCATGTAAATCTGGCAAGTAGTAGCACCAGTAGCAGGTCCGTGAGGATGTCCGTTGATATACAAAGAACACATACCGCAGATACCTTCACGACAGTCATGATCGAATACAATAGGTTCTTTGCCTTCTTCAATCAACTGTTCGTTCAAAATATCCAGCATTTCCAAGAATGAAGTATCTCCCGGGATATCTTTCATCTGGAATGTATCGAAATGACCTTTTTCTTTAGGTCCGTTCTGACGCCAAACTTTCAGCGTAAATGATATATTTTTATCCATTTTACTTAGATTCTTTAATTGTTTAACTTCACTGATTAGCTCTTGTAGTTACGAGTCTGTACCTTGATAGCTTCGTAAACCAGCGGTTCTTTGTACAATACCGGAGCCTTGTCGTCGCTTCCCTGGTATTCCCAGCAAGCTACATAGAAGAAGTTTTCATCATCACGTTTAGCTTCTCCTTCTTCTGTCTGGTATTCTTCACGGAAGTGACCACCACAAGATTCGTTACGGTTCAATGCATCGTAAGCAATCAGTTCACCCATTGTAATAAAGTCATTCAAACGAATAGCCTTATCCAATTCAACGTTCATACCTTCTTTTGAACCTGGGATAAACAATTCTGTTTCGAATTCTTTACGGATTTCTTTCAAACGAGCCAAACCAGTCTTCAAACCTTCTGCAGTACGTCCCATACCAACGTATTCCCACATCACGCGTCCCAATTCCTTGTGAATAGAATCTACAGACTTCTTACCCTTGATATTCATCAGGTGATCGATCTTATCCTGAACAGCCTTTTCTGCTTCAGCAAACTCAGGCAGATCAGTAGAGAAACGAGGAACAGTGATCTGGTCAGCCAGATAGTTCTGGATAGTATAAGGCAATACGAAGTATCCGTCAGCCAATCCCTGCATCAATGCAGAAGCACCCAGACGGTTAGCTCCGTGGTCAGAGAAGTTACATTCACCGATAGCGAACAGACCCTTGATAGAAGTCTGAAGTTCATAGTCAACCCAGATACCACCCATTGTATAGTGGATAGCCGGATAGATCATCATCGGATTATAATATTTTACGCCATTGATTTCTTTAGCCAATTCACCCGGATTTACGTCGGTGATTTCTTCGTACATATCGAACAAGTTACCATAGCGCTGACGAACAACGTCAATACCCAAACGTTCAATACTTTCAGAGAAATCAAGGAATACAGCCAAACCTGTATTATTTACACCGAAGCCATGGTCGCAACGTTCTTTTGCAGCACGTGAAGCCACGTCACGCGGAACCAGGTTACCGAATGCCGGATAACGACGTTCCAGATAGTAGTCACGATCTTCTTCAGGGATATCACTACCCTTCTTAGTTCCAGCCTGCAAAGCTTTTGCATCTTCCAGTTTCTTTGGAACCCAAATACGACCATCGTTACGCAAAGACTCAGACATCAAAGTCAGCTTAGACTGCTTGTCGCCGTGTACCGGAATACAAGTCGGGTGAATCTGAACGTATGCAGGGTTAGCAAACCAAGCACCTTTACGGTAGCAAGCCATTGCAGCAGTACAGTTACAAGCCATTGCATTAGTAGACAAGAAATAAGTATTACCGTAACCACCAGTAGCAATAACAACTGCATGAGCAGCAAAACGTTCCAATTTACCAGTAACCAAGTTCTTTGCAATGATACCACGTGCACGACCGTCAACGATTACGATTTCTTCCATTTCGTAACGAGTGTACAGTTTTACAGTACCTGCACCAACCTGACGGCTTAATGCAGAATATGCACCCAGCAACAACTGCTGACCAGTCTGACCTTTAGCATAGAAAGTACGAGATACCTGCGCACCACCGAAAGAACGGTTAGCCAATGTACCTCCGTATTCACGAGCGAAAGGAACACCCTGAGCAACACACTGGTCGATAATGTTGTTTGAAACCTCAGCCAGACGGTAAACATTTGCTTCACGAGCACGATAGTCACCACCTTTTACAGTATCATAGAACAAACGATAAACAGAGTCACCATCGTTCTGATAATTTTTTGCAGCATTAATACCACCCTGTGCAGCGATAGAGTGTGCACGACGTGGAGAATCCTGAATACAGAAATTGAATACGCGGAATCCCATTTCACCAAGTGAAGCAGCAGCAGAAGCTCCAGCCAAACCTGTACCTACCACAATGATATCCAAACGACGTTTGTTAGCCGGGTTTACCAATTTCTGGTGAGCCTTATAATTAGTCCATTTCTCAGCTATCGGGCCTTCAGGAATTTTAGAATCAATTATTTTAGTCATAATGTTTTTTCAGTTTAAATCAGTTACACTTAAATTAGCAAGCACCGCAACCCATCATATTCTTCAAGAAGAACACAACAGCTACTACCATAAAACCAAGAACGATGATAGTAGAATAGATGTTAGAGATGCATTTCCAACGGTTAATCCAAATCATGTTGTTCCATCCCAAAGTCTGCATTGCACTCCAGAAACCGTGAGTCAAGTGGAACCACAAAGCAATCAACCAAATGATATACAACACGAAGAACAACGGATTAGAGAAAGTCTGCATAATATAGCCATAACCGTCGGCTGCATGAAGACCACCCAACATAGGGTTACCGATGATTTCAGCGAACTGCATTTTGTACCAGAAGTTCATAAAGTGAAGAGCCAAGCCCAGGATTACGATGATACCCAATACCAACATGTTCTGAGAAGCCCATTCTACATTCTTCGGACGAGCATTTACAGCATAACGTTCGTTACCGCGAGCTGCACGATTCTGCATTGTCAACCAGAAAGCGTAGATAATGTGAATTACAAACAAGGCAGCCAATCCCACAGTTGCTACCAGCGCATACCAGTTAGCACCCAGGAACTCACAAACCATGTTGTAAGCTTCGCCCGAGAACAAAGCAACACAGTTCATCGCCATGTGAAATGTCAGAAACAGGACAAGGGCGATACCAGTTATACTCATCACCACTTTCCTTCCAATAGATGAATTACTTAACCACATAAATGATTGAATTTAAATTATTTAATTGTTAGAACTAAAATTTCTTACTGCATACATTAAAATACGATACAAAATTAGAAGTTTTCCCTATATAATACAAGGGATTACGGAAATAATTCTTTAATCTGTCCAGTGATTTAAGCAACAAAAATAATGAATGTGCTTCAGCAAGGAGAAAATAAGACTAAAGAAGTTATTGAACGTTTTACCTTCGCTGTTGGTCAATAACCATTTCATTATGAACAATTCAGGACAGGTTCTACTTTACTATCCATAGTTTTTCTGAAAACCGGTAAAGGAAGCTTCTTTCAAGGCAAAGCAACATATTCAGGATATCCCTTATCTTAATAGCATAAAAAGAGCCGTTTTAGCTTTTTACTACATTGCTAAAACGGCCCCTTCTTACTTATAATCTAATAAATACTCTAAGAGTTATTTGCGTTCCGGGAAATTCATTCCTGGCTTCTCTAATAGTTCTACAGCCTTAAGCATACTATTGTTCATGAGATTTATTACCTGAAAATACTCACTCATATCCCATAAATCACGAGCAATCAGAGCTTTCATTTGAGCTTTTATGAGTGGAAGTGCAATTTGATATTGTTTCTCATCATATTTTGCTCCTAATGTTTCACCTAGCTTTCTCAGTTCTTCAAGCATAGCAGATGTCACTTCAAAATTCTTATTAAAATGTCGGAAGTCCTTATACTCTTTCAGCCATTCTTCACGATATGCATCTACCAGCTTCAAGTTCATCTGCACAATAGCTCCTTTATCGCGCAAGGCAAGATAATAATCAGTATACATGGTTGTATCTACAGGCACAAAATAATCCGGCATGATACCTCCTCCACCATAGACAGTACGTCCCAGCTTCAATGTCTTGTATTTCAAAGAATCCGGAAAATGGATACTGTCTGCACTCAACATTTCCCCACGATTGTAGCGATCTATCAAATCTTTATTGTACTGTTCAATACTCTCGTAAGGCTTCTGAATACAACGACCGGAAGGCGTATAATAACGAGCAACAGTCAGACGAATCATAGAACCGTCAGGTAAATCAATCGGACGCTGTACCAGTCCTTTTCCAAAAGTACGTCTGCCTACAACTATAGCACGGTCCCAGTCTTGCAATGCTCCTGTTACAATCTCACTTGCCGACGCAGAAAATTCATCGACCAACACAACCAAACGTCCATTTAAGAAATCACCATTTCCCTCAGCATCAAACTCAGCACGAGGATTACGACGTCCTTCTGTATAAACGATAAGTTCTTTCTTACCTAAGAACTGATTAGCCAATTCAATCGCTGCATTCAGATATCCTCCACCATTTCCTTGCAAATCGAGAATAAGGTCGCGCATACCTTCTTTCTGCAAACGATGAAGAGCATCAGCAAATTCCTTTCCTGTAGTTGCGGCAAAACGATTTACACGAATATAGCCGATTTTTTTATCAACCATATACGAAGCATCAAGGCTATATACAGGAATCTTATCGCGTTTGATAGTAAAAGGAAGTAGCTCTTTTACTCCACGACGCATAACTTTTACGGTTACCTCTGTACCTCGTTTACCTCGCAGACGACGCATCACATCTTCCGTAGTCATTTTTACACCGGCAATCACCGTATCATTTACCTCAATAATACGGTCGCCCGCCAAAATTCCAACTTTCTCCGACGGGCCTCCGGAAACAGGCTGGATAACAAATAGCGTATCAGTAGCCATATTAAACTGAATTCCTATGCCGTCAAAGTTTCCTTGCAATGGCTCATTCAACGCTTTTACCTCTTCCGGATCAGAATAAGTAGAATGAGGGTCCAGTTGCTCCAGCATCTTTACAATAGCCGACTCTACCAGCTTATTTTCATCTACTTGATCGACATATAAGTTTGATATGGCAAACTCCGCCAACTGCAACTTGCGTGAAGGAGAGTTGAGCATCTTATTCTGTGCCACTACTGAACAGAAAAAGAAGAAGTTGCACAACAAAATCAAATAAAGTCGCTGTTTCATAGTTTTCATCATAAATTAATATCCAGTCCTTCTGGCAAAAACGGTGTTACATCTTTGCCATATTGCAATAATTCACGTACAATAGTGGAACTGATGGCTGTCAGTTCCGGCTCTGTGAAAAGCAAAATCGTTTCAATGCCGGCAAGCTTTCTATTTATGTCGGCAATGGTTTCTTCATATTCAAAATCACGAACAGTACGGATTCCTCTGATAATGAACTTAGCGTTCCTCTGTTGCGCAAAATCGACAGTCAGATTATCATACGCTTCTACTCGTATGCGAGATTCATTTGCGTAGAGTCTTTTTATCATCTCCACACGTTTCTCGGTAGGAAACCAGGTTTTCTTATTATCATTGACACCAATTCCGATAATAATCTCGTCCATAAAAGTCAATGCACGTTTTACCACCGAAAAATGCCCGATTGTAAAGGGATCAAATGTCCCTGGAAATATCGCTCTTTTCATTTAAGCCAATAATCACGAATCAAGAGATACTTGATCTATCAACTCAACAAGTCCTCTTCTATTACCAAATTATTAATAATAAAGTTCTGTCGCTCCATGGTATTCTTACCCATGTAAAACTCCAGCAACTCTTTAACAGCATCCGTTTTACGCAAAGAAACCTGCTCTAAACGCATGTCCTTTCCGATAAAATTCCGAAACTCATCAGGCGAAATTTCTCCTAATCCTTTAAATCGGGTAATCTCCGGATTGGGACCCAACTTTTCTATTGCTGCAATTCGTTCCTCATCTGTATAGCAATAAATTGTTTCGTATACGCCTTTTTTACGGTTACGAACGCGGAAAAGCGGCGTCTGCAAGATGTAAACGTGTCCTTTCTTTATTAAATCGGGAAAGAACTGAAGGAAAAAAGTTATCATCAGCAAGCGTATATGCATACCATCCACATCGGCATCAGTTGCTACGATGACTTTATTATACCGCAATCCGTCCAAGCCATCCTCGATATTCAGCGCAGCTTGCAACAGATTGAATTCTTCATTCTCGTAAACGACTTTTTTAGTTAATCCAAATGAATTCAAAGGTTTACCACGCAAGCTGAATACAGCCTGAGTATTAACATCACGGCTCTTGGTTATAGAACCACTTGCAGAATCTCCCTCTGTGATAAAGATAGAACTTTCCAGACGGGGATCATTTTCTTCATCTTTCTTAGCCCCCTTCAAGTCATTCAAGTGAATACGGCAGTCACGCAACTTACGGTTATGCAGATTTGCTTTCTTGGCACGTTCACGCGCAATCTTAGTAACCCCCGCGATAGCCTTACGTTCTTTTTCCGATTCCTGAATCTTCTGAAGTAACACATCTGCTACATCGGGATGTTTATGCAGGTAATTATCTACATTCTCCTTTATAAAGTCACCGATAAACTTATTGACACTGATTCCTGAAAGTGGATAAGGATTACCATCTGAATCTTTTTCAGGAGCCATCGTCAAAGAGCCCAACTTAATCTTTGTCTGACTTTCGAAGGTCGGCTCTATTACATTAATGGCAATAGCAGCTACCAGCCCGTTGCGAATATCCTGAAATTCCATATTCTTACCATAGAATTCCTTGATAGTACGTGCAATATGCTCCTTGAAAGCACTTTGGTGCGTACCTCCCTGAGTTGTATGCTGTCCGTTGACAAACGAATAATATTCCTCTCCATACTGAGGACTATGAGTAAAGGCTATTTCTATATCTTCATCTTTCAGATGAACAATAGGATACAAGCCTTGAGAAGTCATATTGTCATTCAGCAAATCCTCCAGACCGTTACGGCTTACAATGCGGTGGCCGTTATAATATATCGATAGCCCTGTATTCAAATATGTATAGTTACGCAGCATCGTTTCGATATATTCAGGACGGAAGTGGTAGTTTAGAAACAAGGTGTTATCGGGCTCAAAGAAAATATAAGTACCATTTTCTTCCTCTGTAGATTGAGTAGTATCACTTATCAGTTCTCCTTTTGCAAAAACAGCTTCACGCATCTGTCCGTCGCGTACACTTCGCGCTATAAAGTGAGAACTCAACGCATTGACAGCCTTTGCTCCGACACCATTCAACCCGACACTTTTCTTAAATGCCTTTGTATCATATTTTCCACCCGTATTCAGCATAGATACCGCATCAACCAGACTTCCTAACGGAATACCACGCCCATAATCGCGTACAGAAACACGCAAATTATCTTCCATCTGTATTTCAATGCGTTTTCCTGCTCCCATTTTAAACTCGTCAATACAGTTATCTACGACTTCTTTCAGCAATACATAGATACCATCTTCCGCCTGAGAGCCATCGCCTAAACGCCCGATATACATACCAGGACGCGTACGAACATGCTCCATATCGCTCAGATGACGAATATTCTCCTCTGTATACGAAACGGGATTCGCTATTTGTTCATTGTATTCTTCTTCCATAAACAACACTCAAACGATATACTAATTTTCTTCTTTCTTTCCTGCTACTAACATCTTTTTATATGCACGGCGGCGTTTGTGCTGAACAGCTTCGAAAGCTCCCCACTGCGCCTGTACTTTCTTGTTCATTTCCAGTTCCGGATTACTTTCTCCATATTTGAATCCCATCTGTTGATAAACTGGAACTAAATCATAAAACAACAATGCATTTACTCCTTTGCTTTGATATTCGGGCTTCACACCTACCAGCAACAAATCAAGCACTTTCGGCTTTTTGATAAACAAGGCTTTAAGTAAATGGAACCAGCCAAAAGGAAGCATCTTACCTTTTGCCTTTTGCAGTGCTTCCGACAAAGAAGGCATAGAAATACCCACAGCTACCAGGTTTTCATTTTCATCTTCTACAAGCGAAACCATTCGCAAATCTATCAATGGCAAATACATCTTGATATATTGATTGATTTGTCCCTGAGTCATTTGTGAATAGCCGTATAAAGGCGCATAGGCTTCATTTATCAAATCAAAAATCTTCTGTCCGTAGTTTTTGCTCTTTATTTCACTACGTTTCAATTTTTTGATTTTCAGCTTATATTTTTCCAGAATAATTTCGGAAATACGGATAAACTTCTCTGGCAACTTATCGGGAACAGTCAACTTAAACTCTACCCAGTCGGCTTCCTTTTCGAAGCCTAAACGCTCCATATGCTGTTGATAATAAGGGTAATTATAAATAGTCGACATGGTTCCTAGCTGATCGAACCCTTCAACCAGCATACCTTCTGCATCCATATCGGTAAAGCCTAGCGGTCCGACAATAGCTTCCATTCCTCGTTCTTTTCCCCATTCTTCTACTGCTCCAAGCAATGCTTCAGAAATTTCCGGCTTATCTAAAAAGTCAATCCATCCAAAACGGACTTCCTTTTTTTTCCATGTCTCGTTCGCACGGTGGTTAATAATGGCAGCTACACGTCCTACCACTTTTTTCCCTTCATAAGCAAGAAAATAATCAGCCTCACAGAATTCAAATGCTGCATTCTTTTTCGGGCTGAACGTATTCAACATATCATCGTACAAATCAGGTACGGAATAAGGATTGTCTTTGTATAATTCGTAATTGAAGCGAATAAATGTCTGCAACTCTTTTTTAGAGCTTACTTTCTTAATGATAATGGCCATCTGTTCGTTATAGTATGAAATTTCAGGTTGTAAAGATACAATTTTTTATTCGAAGAGTAATTCTCTTATCCCGAAATTCGAGTATTGGCTCCTTCGTTTTTCCCATTTATCTATCATATAATACTTACAAACCATCATAAATGACATAAGGAACATTAACATCCTCAAATATCAGTAAAACATTGTGGAGATATTTCCCAAAATTGAGTAAAAAGTCCCCAATAAACATAAAAGCCAGAGAGAGAGTCGCTTTCAACCATGTCTATAAATCAATAAGTTACATTTTTTATCGTAAGAATAAATAAAATTGGTTCAATTATTGTTACACGACATAAAAATTAGGAAACATGAAAACTAGAGAAAAAGTAAAACTATTTTTTTTATTTATTTTTTATTGTGTAATAACACAACAAGTCTTTGCTCAGAAACGAACAATCTCTGGAACAGTAACTTCAGCAGATGAAAAAGAAGCATTGATAGGTGTTTCTATCACAATAAAAGGAAATGAAGCTATCGGTACAATAACCGACCCGGAAGGGAAGTATAGCTTGCAGGTTGAACCAGACCAGACACTGATTGTTTCATACATCGGAATGAAAACAGCAGAGATTCGTGTTCCACGCAAGAATTCAGTACTGAATATTGTATTGGAACCAGAGTCAATGAATCTGGACGAAGTTGTCGTAACAGGTTATGGCAACTTCACAAAATCTTCTTTTACCGGTTCGGCTAACACACTAAAAGCCGATATGTTAAAAGACATCCCTGTCATGAGTGTGGAACAGAAACTGCAAGGTATGACAACAGGTGTCAATATTACCAGCAGTTCTGGCCAGCCGGGAGCCAACCAGAATATCCGTATCCGAGGTATGGGATCTTTTAATGCCTCTCAAGAGCCGCTGTTCGTTATAGACGGAGTACCTGTTACTTCTGGAAGCCTTAGTGCAGGCGGTTCGGATGCGGCATATATGAATAACTCGAAAACCAACATCATGAGTACGCTGAACCCTGCTGATATCGAGAATATCACAGTGATAAAAGATGCAGCAGCAGCTTCACTTTACGGTTCGAGAGCAGCAAATGGAGTCATTCTTATCACGACTAAAAAAGGTAGTGCCGGAAGAGCTCAGGTAACCTTGAATATTTCAGGTGGTTTCTCAAATGCTGCAGTCGATTTCCGTCCGACTCTGAATGGTGACCAACGTAGAGAGTTATTATATGAAGGACTGGTAAATTATGCCATCGACCAGAACATGGAATCACCAACAGCATATGCTGATCAGGAAATCGGCCAATATGCATACGTACCATCTATGGGGTATACCGACTGGCGGAAAGAATTGTTACGAACAGCTACTCAGCAGGATTATGAAGCATCTGTTTCAGGCGGAAACGAACGTTCCACTTATTATGCTTCACTGGGATACAACAAGCAAGAGGGTCTGGCTAAAAACTCAAGTCTTGACCGATATTCTGCTCGCTTGAATCTTACTCAGAAAGTAGGGAAATATGGAGAAGTAGGAGCCAACATGATGTTCACACAGATGAATCAGGAAATGAACGAGGAACGAGGATCTGCCATCAATCCGTTCCTTTGTGTAGCCATGACCATGAATCCTTCAATGACAGTACGTGATGAAGAAGGAAATTATATCGGTGCATATGAAGGTAGTACCCTCAATCCATTACGCGATATCATGACCGACTACAACCGCGTACGTATGACACGTATGTTTTCTACCGGCTACGCAAGTATTGAGCCGTTAAAAGGTCTGAAGTTGAAAGAAACAATAAGCTACGACTATACAACCCAAAAAGATTCCAGATACTATAACCCGCTTAGTTCAGCAGGTCCTAAAAGTGGTAGTGACGCCCAGACTGCAAAAGGGTTTATCGAATATGGAAAATTTATCTCTTCTACTTCTTTAAACTACGTACGTACGTTTGCATACAAACATCATCTGGATGTACTGGCCGCTTATGAAATAGAAAGTTATCAGACCGACAAAGCCTCAGGAATGAAGTCTAAACTTCCTTCAGACATCTTGACAGAACCCGATAATGCAGCCGTCTTGAACAGTTTTATTTCATCTACTCAAGATTACCGCATGATTTCGTATTTGTCACGTCTTAACTATGATTATGACGACCGTTATTATCTGGCAGGAAGTTTCCGCCGAGATGGTAGTTCACGACTTTCTCCAAGCAACCGATGGGGAAATTTCTGGTCTGTTTCGGGTATGTGGAATATAAGTAATGAAGCATTCATGAAACCGGTAAAAAAGGTCTTGAACGATCTGAAAATACGTGCTTCTTATGGTGTAAACGGAAACCAGCCAGGATCTCTTTACGGATATATGGGACTGTATAGTTACGGACAGAACTATATGGGAGCATCCGGTTCGTATGAATCATCTCAACCTAATACCAATTTAGGATGGGAAAAGAACTACAACCTGAATATCGGACTTGACCTCGCTTTCATAAACCGTATTTTCGTAAGCCTGGAATATTATAATCGCGATACCAAAGATTTGCTTTACAATCTTCCTATCAGTGCTACAACCGGATTTACCAGTTATCTGGCCAACGTCGGACAGCTTAATAATAAAGGTGTAGAATTTGAATTACGTACATTGAATTTCGCTTCCAACGATTTCAACTGGACAACAGTTTTCAATCTGACACACAATAAAAACAAAATCGTTTCATTAAACGGTCAGCTTGATCAGACTATTGAAGGTACATGGTTTATCCACAAAGTGGGCTTGCCATATCACACATTCTATGTAAAAGAATTTGCCGGAGTAAATACTCAGAACGGAAAAGCAGAATATTATAAGAATAAGGTTAATGAAGACGGTACAATCGACCGTAGTCTGACAACCGATCCGAATGAGGCAGAAAGCATACCATTCAAATCGGTTAACCCTAAAGTATCTGGTGGTCTGACAAATATTTTAAATTATAAATGGCTGGATTTGAGTTTCACTCTTACATATTCACTGGGAGGTTACTCATACGATAAACTAGGAACCAGCATCGAGAACGGAACAGAATCTATTTATACATCCAGATATAATCTGCCTGTATATGCTTTAGAACGCTGGCAGCAATCGGGCGACCAGACAGATGTCCCGCGTTTCGTATTTGGAGAGAAAGCAACTGTTACCAATTCATCACGCTACATCCACAGTACAGACCATTTAAGACTGAAAAATCTTACTCTCGGATTTACATTACCCGACCAGTGGACAAGCAAGGCATTGATCAACAAAGCACGTGTCTACTTCTCTGGAAGCAATTTGCTGACATGGGCCAAATGGAAACAATACGATCCAGAAACTCCTGTTAACGGCGAAGTATATTGTGAAGCTCCACCTATGCGTACATTCAGTTTTGGCGTACAATTAACATTCTAAATTCATTAACGATCATATCATATGAAGAAAATATATATTTATTTACTGGCGGCTACTTCTATTATGGGGGTATCTTGTTCCGAAGACTGGCTAAATCTGAATCCTTCTACATCCGTTACTACCGATCAGGCCCTTTCAACTTTGGAGGATATAAAGGTAGCGTTAAACGGAGTTTATCGCGAAACATCACAGCACAGTTATTACGGAGATAATTACTGGTACTACGGAGACTGCCGCGCCATGGATGTACAAGCCAGAGAAAACAAAGCATCAGGCAAGCGTGTTACTCCTTATTATACATATAATGTACTGGCAACTGACAACCTGAATATAACTCTTCCTTGGAATCGCCCTTATCTGGTAATCAGACAGGCAAATAACATTATCCAAAAGATAGAACAGGGAGCAGTACAAAGCAGTGATACCAAAGAACTGGACCGCATAAAGGCGGAAGCCTTGGTGTTGCGAGGACTGGCCTTGTTCAATCTGACCAGACTTTTCGGAATGCCTTATATAAATGACAATGGTGCTTCTCTGGGAGTTCCCATCGAATTGAAACCGGAAGAACCATCCCACCAACCGAAACGGAATACAGTAGCAGAATGTTATGAACAAGTTGTCAACGACATAACAACAGCACGCTCTAGCCTAAGTACAGAAAGAACGGATGGTTATATCAATTACTGGGCAGCACAAGCATTGCTTTCAAGAGTCTATCTTGATATGGGGAAAAATAAAGAAGCTTACGAAGCTGCAACCGATGTCATCAATAATAGTAAAGGATTGTATCAGCTTTATACACGTGACGAATATCCTACCATATGGGGAAAAGACTTTCAGGCAGAAGCTCTGTTTGAATTATACATAAGTACAACCGAACCTTCAGAATGGGGAGGTGGTACCGGTGGTGAAGGAGCTCCAATGGTTTATGCAAATGAAGAAAAGGGAGTAGACTGGAACAATCTTATCCTTACAGAAGAATTTCTGAATTTGCTTGAAGAAGATCCTAATGACGTACGTCATTGCATTACCCAGCTATCGCTTATCGAGAACAATGAAGGTCTTCCCGAAGCAGCTCGTACCCGCAAGGTATTTCTCAGTAAATTCCCAGGAAAGAGCGGTGATCCGAAAGACAATAATATCAGTATTATCCGCTTATCGGAAGTTTATCTGAATGCTGCTGAAGCCGGTGTAAAATTAGGAGGAGAATATTTGGAACCTGCAAGAGGTTTCCTGAATCAGATTGTCAGCCGTGCCAATCCGGAAAAGTCTGTCAGCGCAGAAGAATTTACTATTGAACGTGTCTTGAAAGAATGCCGGAAAGAATTGGTAGGCGAAGGACAAATTTTCTTCGACTATCTGCGAAACAAACAACCGATCGTTCGTAAAGGAGGATGGCACTTGAGTACACTGAATACATTAAATGCTGAAACAATCCAACCCAATGATCCGCGTATTGCTCTTCCTATTCCACAGTCGGAAATAGATGCTAACCCCAACATCGTACAGAATCCACAATAAGCTCCATTTGTGATTTCTAATAAAATCTCCGCTTCAGAATAACTAACCAAGTTTTTTATTCTGAAGCGGATTTTTTTACTTATTATCCGAAATAAAAATGATTAAGGAGAAGAAAATTATCTTTTTTTTCTAGTTCAACCAAAGTTACAATACTTTTTCTAGCACCAAAAAGAAATATAAAATCGTATTATACAATACAAATAAACAGAAATAAACAATACAGCATTTCAAAAAGAAATAAAATAAGCACTATTTAAAGAAAACATATCAAAACAAAGAGCTTCATTACTGGCAAAAAAAGATTCAAGCTGAATACTTCCCCGATTTTTTTAATTCTCAAGAGACCCCTGCCACCAATTTTCCGGTAGAGAAAGAATCATACCGATAACTTCCGCATAATTTTTTTGTCCGGAGGGAATTTGATTACTTTTTAAATACCAGTTGTAAACTACATTCTGAAACTTTCCTAATAATTTATTATAACGGACATCCCAATATGCTTGCTTATCATACAACTGTTGTATCACTTCCGGACGTAGCATACTTAACCACTTCGAATATTCACTATCGCCAAGCAAACTACGAACATTTACCGCTACATAGGGTAACAATCCGAAATAGCCGCTATAACGTATATTGCAATCGTCAGCATGAATACATACCTGATAAGCCCAGAAATTAGCTTCAGCCTCACTGCTAACTCCAAGCAAGTGGGCAAGCTCGTGTGCGTAAGTAAACGGAAGCTGTACAGGTAGTAGCTCATGATTCACATGCGACTCATCGAAAAAAGGTCCCATATATCCCAATACCCCAACTCCCGAATACAAGGCATTACAGAAGGATCGTTTCGGATGCTGAAAACTTTCCGGATGAGTCAGTCCATATTTATCGGGAACTTCTGCATAAACCGGCTTGATTTTTTGTTCTATGTCCGGCTGTGAAACATTCAAGTCTTTTTTATATGTACTGTTTAGACTATCTGTATAAATAGCAAGAAACTGCTTGAAACGTTGTTCATTATAAGAACAAGGAGTGACTTCTGCCCGCTCAAAGAAACTGTCGCGGAAATAATTCATTCCCCATCCCCAATAAAACCATACATATATCCAAAGCAAAACTTCCAGTTCTCTCCCTACGATCGATTTCCAAGTTTGTCTTCTAAGCCTGGCTATAATCGGATACAGCAATAGCGCTACAACTGTAGCAACGACCAAAGCTTCACAAAGAGAAAACGAAACCAGAGAAGCCAGCCGCGACAAACAGCCGGAAACAGCAGGATAAATACAGCAGGCATAAAATTCACCTGCACCAGATATAAACCGAAACATACACACACCAGCCAAAAGTAAAGCCAGTGTTATCCAACGAATATGTTTCCACCGAGGTTTTTTCATAAGAACAAAGTTATCATTTTCTGAATTAATTCTTTACTTTTGTCCGGTAAAGATTATTAATACTTCAAACATATTCTACATGGTTCTGAATTATATTTGGATTGCTTTTTTCCTGACCGCATTTATTGTAGCTGTAGTACGTCTTATATTTTTAGGAGATACGGAAGTCTTTCCTGCTATCATTAATTCAACATTCGATTCTTCCAAAACAGCATTCGAGATTTCACTGGGACTAACCGGAGTACTATCCCTCTGGATGGGCATCATGCGTATCGGAGAACAAGGTGGTGTTATCGGAGTTTTCTCTCGTTTACTGAGCCCACTCTTTACTAAATTATTCCCGGAAATACCCAAAGGGCATCCTGTTACAGGAAGTATTTTTATGAATCTTGCCGCCAATATGCTAGGTTTAGACAATGCTGCAACCCCTTTAGGTCTGAAAGCAATGGAGGGATTACAAGAACTGAATCCGAAAAAAGATACGGCAAGTAATCCGATGATCATGTTTCTGGTACTGAATACCTCAGGATTGACCTTGATTCCTATCAGCATTATGGTCTATCGTGCCCAACTGGGAGCTGCTCAGCCTACAGACGTTTTTGTTCCTATCCTGCTGGCGACCTTTTTTTCTACACTTGCCGGTATTATTGCAGTAAGCTTATACCAGCGCATCAACTTGCTGAACCGGACTATTCTGTTATTCCTAGGTGGTACAAGCCTAGTTATTGCAGGTATTATTTATTTCTTCAGCATGCTGTCACGTCAGCAAATCGATATCTATTCTACAACTACAGCCAATGTATTCTTGTTTGTCATTATCATCGGTTTCATAGTTGCCGGTATGAGAAAGAAAATTAATGTATACGACGCTTTTGTAGAAGGAGCCAAAGAAGGGTTTACTACTGCCGTACGCATCATCCCTTATCTGGTAGCCATTTTGGTAGCTATCGGAGTCTTCCGTGCTTCCGGATGCATGGACTATTTGATAGAAGGTATAGCCAATTTGGTGAACTTATGTGGTATCAATAGTGATTTTGTAGGGGCACTGCCTACAGCACTGATGAAACCATTAAGTGGTAGTGGAGCTCGCGGGCTAATGGTAGATGCCATGAACACATACGGAGCCGACTCTTTTGTAGGACGGTTATCCTGCATCTTTCAGGGATCTACCGATACTACGTTCTATATTCTCGCCGTTTATTTCGGAAGTGTGGGAGTTGTCCGTACACGCCATGCCGTACCATGCGGATTACTCGCCGATCTGGCTGGTATCATAGCCGCAATTCTTATTTGCTATTTATTCTTTAACTAATATACGATATGATTACTTATCAAACTGAAGGGGTAGAAATGCCCGCTATCAAAAAGCGCGAAACCACAGCGTGGATAAAAGCTGTTGCAGAAACTTACGGGAAAAAAGTAGGTGAAATAGCTTACATTTTCTGTTCTGATGAAAAGATTCTGGAAGTAAACCGTCAGTATCTTCAGCACGATTACTACACTGACATCATTACGTTCGACTATTGTGAAGGGAACCGGATTGCAGGCGATTTATTTATTAGCCTTGATACAGTCCGTACCAATGCAGAGCAATTTGGAGCAACTTACGAAACAGAGTTACACCGCGTCATTATTCACGGTATTCTGCATCTGTGTGGAATAAACGATAAAGGTCCGGGAGAACGTGAAATCATGGAAGCTGCCGAAAATAAGGCACTCGATTTGCTGAAAGATTTTCAATAATTCCATTCGGAATCTATTCAAGACCTATTACCTGAGCACATTCCCAGTTCGGGTAGGACTGCTGAAAATTTCCGCTATTGTTTTCCCTGATTCATGCCGATGTTTTTTAAAAATGTCAGCATGAATCAGGGAAAACAACAGCGGATTTTATTTCATACTTTTCAGTTCTTTACTTCCTCCTCTCCTTTCCTCTTTACTATAACTCTTTTTACGAACCTGAATCAAAGCTAAGCCACTAATTTTTCGTATTTTTGCAACAGATATAAAAACAAAAGATTAATGGACTTTAAGTATGACGTTATTGTTATAGGAGCCGGACATGCCGGCTGCGAAGCCGCTGCGGCAGCAGCTAACCTTGGCTCGAAAACCTGTCTGATCACAATGGATATGAATAAGATCGGACAGATGAGCTGTAACCCTGCCGTGGGAGGAATCGCCAAAGGTCAGATTGTTCGGGAAATCGACGCACTCGGCGGATATATGGGATTGGTAACAGACCGCACAGCAATTCAGTTCCGCATGCTGAATCGTTCCAAAGGTCCTGCCATGTGGAGTCCACGTGCACAGTGCGACCGAGGTAAATTCATCTGGGCATGGCGCGAAATTCTGGAGAACATTCCCAACCTCCATATTTGGCAAGATACAGTAGAGGAATTATTAGTAGAAAATGGTGAAGTAACCGGATTGGTTACATGCTGGGGAGTAACTTTCCATGCCAAATGTATTATTCTTACAGCCGGCACTTTCTTAAACGGCTTAATGCATATCGGACACAAGATGCTTGCCGGAGGACGTTGCGCAGAACCTGCATCCTATCATCTGACAGAATCCATTACACGCCATGGCATCACTGCCGGACGAATGAAAACAGGTACTCCGGTTCGTATTGACGCACGAAGTGTAGACTTTAGCCTGATGGAAACACAGGATGGAGAAAATGATTTTCACCGTTTCTCTTTCATCAGCGAACCCAGACAGCTCAAGCAGCTTCAATGCTGGACATGCTATACTAACGAGGAAGTACACGAAGTATTGCGTAGCGGATTGGCCGACTCTCCCCTTTTCAATGGACAAATTCAGAGCATAGGACCTCGCTATTGCCCAAGTATCGAAACAAAGATTGTGACTTTCCCCGACAAGCCACAGCATCAGTTGTTCCTTGAGCCGGAAGGAGAAACCACACAAGAACTTTATCTAAACGGATTCTCCTCTTCACTTCCAATGGATATACAGTTCGCTGCGTTAAAGAAGATTCCTTGCTTCAGAAACATCGTTGCCTATCGCCCGGGATATGCTATCGAATACGACTATTTCGATCCGACACAGCTTAAGCATACATTAGAATCGAAAGTCGTAAAGAACCTGTTCTTTGCCGGACAAGTAAACGGAACAACCGGATACGAAGAAGCCGGAGGACAAGGTATCATTGCTGGTATCAATGCACACATTAATTGTCATGGAGGTGAACCATTCGTACTTGGACGCGACGAAGCATACATCGGAGTATTGATTGACGACCTGGTAACAAAAGGTGTAGACGAACCCTACAGAATGTTTACCTCACGTGCAGAATATAGAATTCTGCTCCGTCAAGACGATGCCGACATGCGTCTGACAGAACGCTCATATAAACTAGGTCTGGCAAGTAAAGAACGCTACGACAGACTTTGCCAGAAGCGAGAAGAAATACAGCGGTTGGTTGAGTTTGCCAAAACCTACTCCATCAAGGCTGATAAGATAAACGACGCTTTAGAGGGACTTGGAACAGCCCGGCTTACTCATGGCTGCAAACTGATAGAGTTGCTTAGTCGTCCGCAAATCACTATCGAGAATATTGCCCCGCATGTGCCATCTTTCCAAGCTGCACTCGACAAGGTAACCGACCGGAAAGAAGAAACAATTGAGGCTGCAGAAGTGTTAATCAAATACCAAGGCTATATTGATCGTGAACGAATGATAGCAGACAAGATACATCGCTTGGAAGCCATCCGTATCAAAGGAAAGTTTGACTATGCCAACTTGAACTCTCTGTCAACAGAAGCCCGTCAGAAGCTCATAAAAATAGATCCGGAAACGCTGGCGCAAGCAAGCCGTATACCAGGTATTTCTCCAAGCGACATCAATGTGCTTCTCGTGTTACTGGGACGCTAAAGCAAGCATGTTTCACGTGAAACAACAAGTTTAAGAAACAAACATAAATTACTGGATATGAATAAAGAAACATTAAAGAAAAACCTCCGTGAGATACCAGACTTCCCTATTCCGGGAATATTGTTCTACGACGTCACTACGTTGTTTAAAAATGCCGAGTGCCTCCAAGGAATGATTGACGAACTATACGAAATGTATAAGGATAAAGGTATCACAAAGGTAGTTGGTATCGAATCTAGAGGCTTCATTTTGGGAGGTGCTTTAGCTGCCAGATTAGGAGCCGGATTCATCATGGCAAGAAAGCCAGGAAAACTTCCTGCAGAAGTGGTAGAAGAAACTTATGCAAAAGAATATGGGACTGACACCATACAGATACATAAAGATGCCATTAATGAAAATGACATCGTCTTGTTACACGATGATTTGCTGGCAACCGGAGGAACCATGGCTGCAACCTATCGCTTAGTAAAAAGATGCGGTGCTAAACAGGCATTCGTAAATTTTGTAATCGAGCTGAAAGGATTAAACGGTAGAAAAGCATTTACCGACGATGTAGAAGTGACCACGCTGTTGCAACTTTAAAAGGCTGCTCAGCCGGACGGATATATAAGAGTTTAATATCTCCTATTCACAATAAATAAGGAAAAGAAGAATCCGGCAAATACATTTTTGTATATGCCGGATTCTTCTTTTATAGAAATCCTTAAACGTACAAGCTATAACATGGAAGAACTTAGTACAAACGAATACCTTCGAGGAATCGTATTAAATTTGCCAAGCACTCCCGGCATCTATCAATACCTCAACAAAGAAGGAGTGATTATTTATGTTGGGAAAGCAAAAAATTTGAAACGGCGTGTATATTCGTATTTTTCAAAAGAGCATCAATCTGCCAAGACACGTATATTAGTCAGCAAGATTGCAGACATCCGCTATATTGTTGTAAATACAGAAGAAGATGCCCTGCTCTTGGAAAATAACCTTATCAAGAAATATAAGCCTCGCTATAATGTCTTGCTGAAAGATGATAAAAGCTATCCATCTATCTGCGTCAGCAACGAGTATTTTCCACGGGTATTCAAGACAAGGCAAATTATACGGAACGGTTCTACCTACTATGGTCCGTACAGCCATATTCCTTCTATGCAAGCTGTGCTAGATCTGATAAAGAAACTATATCCGCTCCGCACCTGCCATCTGGCACTAACCCCCGAAAACATTCGTCAGGGAAAATTCAATGTTTGCCTAGAATATCATATCAAGAACTGCAAAGGTCCATGTATTGGGATGCAATCTCACGATGAATACATGGATAATATAGCCCAAGTAAAAGAGATTTTAAAAGGAAATACTCAGGCTATAAGCGACGCACTGATGAAAGAAATGATGTCACTCGCGGAGGAGATGAAATTTGAAGAAGCTCAAAAGGTAAAAGAAAAATATGAGCTAATAGAAAGCTATCGAGCAAAGAGTGAAGTCGTAAGTTCCATTCTTCATAACATAGATGTATTCTCTATCGAGATGGACGAAAATTCGGCCTACATAAACTATTTGCACATCACAAACGGATGCATAAACCAGGCGTTCACATTCGAGTATAAGAAACGTCTGAATGAGACAAAGGAAGAGCTGCTCCAGCTTGGAATTATTGAAATGAGAGAACGGTATAAAAGCTGCTCCCGCGAAATTATCGTACCTTTCGAACTAGATATGGAACTGAATAACGTAACATTTACCATACCGCAACGAGGCGATAAGAAACATCTGCTTGAGCTTTCTCTTCTCAATGTAAAACAATACAAAGTAGACCGGCTTAAACAAGCCGAGAAACTGAATCCGGAACAGCGGAGCGTTCGCCTCTTAAAAGAAATTCAGGAGCAGCTGCAAATGGACAAAATGCCTATGCATATTGAGTGCTTCGACAACTCAAACATACAAGGCTCCGATGCAGTAGCGGCATGCGTAGTATTTAAGAAAGCGCGTCCCAGCAAAAAGGACTACCGCAAATACAACATCAAGACCGTAGTCGGACCGGATGATTATGCCTCTATGCAGGAAGTAGTACGCCGGAGATATTCCCGCATACTCGAAGAACAAGGAGAACTACCAGACCTAATTCTGACCGATGGTGGAAAAGGCCAGATGGAAGTTGTAAGACAAGTAATAGAAGACGAATTAAAATTACAGATTCCTATTGCCGGACTTGCCAAAAACAACAAGCACCGCACTTCGGAAGTTCTGTTCGGATTTCCACCGATGACTATAGGAATAAAACAAGGCACTCCCCTTTTTCATCTCCTCGAAAACATACAAGACGAGGTACACCGTTTTGCCATTACTTTCCATCGCGACAAGCGTAGCAAAAGTCAAATAGCTTCTGCATTAGACGGGATAAAAGGCATAGGAGAAAAGCGCAAAACAGCCCTGCTGAAAGAATTCAAGAGTGTGGCAAGAATCAAGCAGGCAACTGTCGAAGAACTTGCAGCAGTAATCGGAGAAGCCGCAGCAAAAAGCGTAAAAGAAGCCCTATAAAAAAGCTCTGCGAAATGACATACCAAGTCTTTCCGCAGAGCGATTATAAATATCAATATCACCCATTTCACAGTCGGCAGAATCCTACTTCCACAAAGATACAATTAAATTAAGCTATACATTTGTCATTCTTACAATTTATTCTATCATTATACTGAATATTTTCTATCTTTGTAGAAAGTATATGTTTATATGAGAGTAGTTATTCAGCGCGTAAGTCATGCTTCCGTCACGATTAATGGAACATGCAAATCAGCTATAAAGAAAGGATTCCTCGTTCTTTTAGGAATAGAAGAAGCCGACAATCAGGAAGACGCCGACTGGTTATGTAAAAAAATCATCGGACTGAGAGTTTTCGACGATGAAAACGGAGTTATGAATAAATCGATTCTTGAGGCAGGAGGTGATATTTTGGTAGTAAGCCAATTCACCCTGATGGCTTCGACCAAGAAAGGGAACCGCCCGTCGTATATTCGTGCAGCCCGCCACGAGACAGCAATTCCACTATACGAATATTTCTGCAACGAACTTAGCATCGGGCTAGGCAAACAAGTAGGAACCGGCGAATTTGGAGCCGACATGAAAGTTGAATTGTTGAACGACGGTCCTGTTACAATCTGCATGGACACCAAAAACAAGGAATAAAGATGACATTGGAAGAAGCACAAAAAACAGTAGACAACTGGATAAAGACATATGGTGTACGCTATTTCAGCGAGCTGACCAACATGGCTGTACTCACCGAAGAAGTAGGAGAATTGGCACGTGTCATGTCACGCAAATATGGTGACCAGTCATTCAAACCGGGAGAAAAAGATAACCTCGACGATGAAATGGCCGATGTATTATGGGTGCTGATCTGTCTGGCAAACCAGACGGGAGTAAACTTAACAGAAGCATTTCAACGAAACCTGGAGAAAAAGACCAACAGAGATAAAGAAAGACATAAAAACAACCCCAAATTATAAGCATTATGAAGTACAATCACGAACATGAATGTGGATGTGGAGGCGAACATCACCACCACGACCACGAATGTAACTGCGGAAACGAACATCATCACGAACATGAATGTGAATGCAACTGTGACGATGATGCCTGCGACTGCGGCTGCGAAGATGAAGATACAGAAAATCTGCACCAGCCAGATAAATATAATGAAGCATTAAGCAAATACAATACGGTTTTAAAAGATGAAGAAGTAGCTGCACAAACAGCCCATATCATCGAAAAATACGTAAAGGAAAACGATACCGTAGAAGTGAAAAAATTCCTTTTCCACTGTATTGACCTTACTACTTTAAAATGCACAGACAGCGAACCGAGCGTAATGAAGTTTACGCAACATGTCAACGACTTTGTGGATGCATATCCCGAACTTGATAACGTAGCCGCAATCTGTGTATATCCCAACATGGCCGAAATCGTAAACGATACACTGGAAGCTGACAACGTAAAAATCGCCTGCGTATCGGGAGGATTTCCTTCTTCACAAACATTCACCGAAGTAAAGGTTGCCGAAACAGCTATGGCACTTCATGCAGGAGCCGATGAAATAGACATCGTGATTTCTGTAGGCAAATTCCTGAGTGGTGACTACGAAGGTATGTGTGACGAAATAGAAGAATTGAAAGAAGTATGCGGAGATAAACACTTGAAAGTAATTTTGGAAACTGGTGCACTGGGCAGTGCTTCGAATATAAAGAAAGCCTCTATCCTGTCAATGTATTCAGGAGCCGATTTCATCAAGACATCTACCGGAAAGGAAAATCCGGCCGCTACTCCCGAAGCAGCCTACGTAATGTGCCAGGCCATCAAGGAATACTTCCTCGAAACCGGCCGTAAAGTAGGTTTTAAGCCCGCAGGAGGCATTAATACAGTGCACGACGCATTAGTATACTATACAATAGTAAAAGAGGTCTTAGGCAAAGAATGGCTGACTAACGAGCTCTTCCGTCTGGGAACAAGCCGCCTTGCTAACCTGCTATTGTCGGACATTGTAGGAAAAGAAACAAAGTTCTTCTAATTTAAATACGCGAAGGGCACGAAGATTCATCTTAGTAATGTTTCTCCGTGCCCTCGTTCTTTATATAACCTCAAGCTTTAGTTCGCCACAAGTCGCCCGTTCTCCCAGTGTTGATTCAGGATAACAGGAGGAGCTGTCGGCTCATGCTTTGCCTGTACAGAAATACTCCGCGAACGTCCCTGACGGTTTAAATCCCAACCGACAAATTCTTCATAGTCGAACTGCCAGCTCTCTCCATAAGCTAACTTATGGATACGGTTATAAATCGCCTCACGCGAAGGAGCATTGAAGCCTCCCACATTTGCATCCATAATACTGGTTTCCGTAGGACGATATGCGCCCTTATAATAAGTACAAGCTCCTTCAAACACACCTATGCCCTCACTCGCATAACGAGAGTCGGATATAAACTTGCTCCATACCACACTGTTCGGATCGCTTGTATAATCTACATTTCTTCCCCATCCATAATGATTTCGGGAATTAATATTATCAGAAATCTCACTTAATGGAATCGTACCCTGACTCTCATAATAATATTCATCCAGCAGTTTAGCAAATCCATGCCCACCCGCTTCATGATGAAGAACACATGCCAGTTCTTCATCACTTGTGCCAATCGGGAAATAGGCAATTCCATATCCTCTGCCATAATCACCTTGATAAGCTGTACTCGTTCCAAAATAACAAGTACCTGCATACTTAGTCGAATTCATCATAACAATAATCAGCACCTCATTCATCAATGGATCGGTCATTCCCGGGCAGGTTGAAGCATACTGCATACATTTGTTGTTATCTCCTCCTACATGTGTTCCACTGCCGAAATAACCGGAAAATGCCGTACTTCCACCATCTATATATCCTTCATTCCGGGAAACGGCCGTCACGTAATATACATTAAACAGATTCCGGAAAGAGGTATAAGGTTCCTCACTGAAGAAAGCATCGGCTGCTGTCCGCATAACCTTTTCATACGTGCCGTCGGCAACCTGCCTGTCAGAAAAAGCATCCCCCATCAATACCACATTAATGCCGTTTCCTTCGGAAGCCTTTTGTAAGGTATACACCTTTCCATCCTCCGAAAAATCGGAAGATTCGTACGGTGAATCTCCCTCACCCAAGATTTCTTTCAAGAAGTCAGGAAGCAAATTTCTCGATGTAACATCACTATGGAATATCAGTTTGCCATTCTCATCAAACGCCATAATTGTCGGGAAGCCACCAAATGAAATGCTTCTAGGATCAGACATCAGCGTAGGCCATTCCATGTTATTGCTCTCGATAGTATTAACTGCGTCTGCCGTATTCTCTGTCCCATCGTAACAAACTCCAATAATTTCAAGCGAATGATTCTTGTAACGCTGGTAAATGGACGACACCGTAGGATGGAAAGCCTTGCTATAACCACACCACGATGCCCAGATATAATACAACGTTACCTTATGAGAAGATACAATAGAAGCAGAGTTTATTGTATTTCCCTTATAATCGGTTGCAGTAAAATCGGGCATATACAGATTAAATGTATCGAAATTAAATCCGCCTGGAGAATTTTGACTGATACAAACCCAGCCACTTTTCTGCCACCAGGAAGAGGAAGTAACAGCCTGCGGTAAATCACCTGACAGCATATTTCCTCCGAAATCTATATATTCCAGTTCAGACAAGTTTCCAAGAGTTTCGGGTACAGCACCTGTCAGTTGATTATCATAAATGTAACAATATGTAAGATTCCGCATATTTCCCATTTCAGATGGGATACCCCCAGACAACTGATTTCTATACAGATATAAATTTCTGAGTTCTGTCAGCTTGCCAATGGAAGCAGGAATTTCTCCACTCAACTGATTATAAGATAAATATAAAGTCCACAAGGCTTCGAAATTTCCAATTTCATCCGGTAAACTTCCAGTCAGATTATTCGAAGACAAGTCAATTGACATAACTCTGCCCTGATAATCTGTATAAACGCCATACCATTCTGATAAATCAGCATCCGAGCACCAGTTCGAATTGTTCGTCCATGCATCGCCGTTTGTAGCATCGTACAATGCAATCAAAATATCTCTTTCTGTCATCTCATCCTGTTCCAGCAAGTCGTTTGTATCAACAGCCGAGAAACTGGTTATAACAGAACGGCCCACCGTAATACTCCGTTCTGTTGCCTTAGTCAATGTCTGTTGCTGACCGTTTACAGTTCCTGTAATCTTAAAAGTCATACCTTTGCTGAAGACCTGAGGTGGAACAATAAAATAGAACGAAGTAGTTTGTGAAGGAGATAAGGTAACATTTCCCTGAAGTACAATTTCACCGTAGCTCTCCTGCCCTCCCCCTGAAAGGCGAAACTCCGGAGCGTCCGATGCAATGTTAACCGAACCAAGTCCGGCTACAGCTTCCCCATTATTGCCTGACAAAGAGATAGACTGAATATTCATGTTTCCTTTCAGGTTTAAACGTACCAGTCCGCAAACCTGCAAAAAGCGGAAAGAATTGGTGGTACTCTGAGCCACCATCGGACATACACCGGAAGCAAAACTGTCGAAGTTAAACGACTGTTCCGCCGGAAGACGGAAAGAAACATTCGTACCAGATACCATGGCATCTGCCGCATACGGATAAAAGGCATAAAACGTATTACCTCTGACGGGCTTGCTGCTTTCGAACTGAGCCTCGTCACCCGACATGCCTGTCAAATCATAACGGGCTATAGAATCGGAAACATCACTGAAAATACCAATCGCGTCTCCATTCTCCCATATTACAGAATTACCCGAAAGAGATGTACGGCTCTTTACAACCGATGATGTCGTAGCACGAACCGACTTCAGGCTTTTATCCTGATCTCTAGAAGGCAGCAGATCATCTTGCTGGCATCCGGCAAGTAACAACAGAAATATACCTAAAAAAAGAGTTATATGCTTCATAATTTACTGTGTTTTTCAAGATTATTACCAGTCTTCTTCATTCTCTGTAAAGTCTTCTATACTTCCACCTGCAGAAGGCGTTTCTTCCTTTTTCCCAGCCTGAGTTATTTCTATAACACGAACAAGTTCCGCAGCCCGAACTGTCACATTTCCTTTCCGCTGGGAAGTCGAGGTATTTGCCCCAATAACAATTAAGTTACCATCTACGCTAATCCAACTGTTGTCGCTGCATGTGAATGTATATTGGGTATTACTGTTAACGGTAAAAGTGAATTTTCCTCCCTCGGCAGTCGCAGAAATATTCGAAGGAGATACATCCAGATAGACAGCTTCACCTTCCTGAACGACCTGCACCGTACGCACCAGATTGCCGTCTTCGGATGTGACCGTAATTGTCGCTTCACGAGAAGATGTCGATTCGTTGGCACTTACCGTAAATACAACTTCTTCTGAACTTCCCGACACAGCCTGAACCATCCAGTCTGCATCCGTATTTACCCGATAAGGTACATTCGCTTTTACAGTAAAACGAACCGTACCACCCTCTGGCAAAATATTAAAATGCTCTTGTGATACGATTAGATAGGGGGCCTCTTCCTTACCCTTTTGCATTACTTTTACCGTACGTTCTACACCATTTCCAGAGAGTATAATATTACCCTCACGCATAGCCGATCCGGTATTTTCTTCTACACTAAAATGCAAGGTCGACCGCTCCATTCCTCTGCCAACTACCTGCTTCAGCCAGCTGACGTCTGTCGTTACATCATAGCTAATATTCGCACTGACTTCAAATGAAAAAGTTCCGGATTCCGGTTCACAGATGATAGGATCTGAAGGAACAAGTATTTCGTCGGCAGCATATTGCCGGATAGTAAGCGTATCTGATAGCGATTCCGTTTCATCAATGAAAACGAATCGTGCCTCACGCATATCATACGTATCATTAGGCTGTACCGCGAAATGAAGCGTGTGCGTAGAAACAGCCCTCGAAGTGATCTCGCTTACCCATGTATATTCTGTCACAGGCTTACATATATATGAAACACTCGACTGCAACTGCACGTCTACTGTACCTCCCAAGGCCCCTACTTCAACCATATCTTCGGAGAGAAGCAACACTTCTTTTTCTTTCCCCTCCTGATAAATCCGTACAGCTTCCTGCAATTCTCCACTTCGCACAAGAATGCTTCCGCTACGCTTTTCATAGCCGTCATTCGCCAAAATGCGGAAACTTAATACCGACTTTTCAAGACTGCGTGTCGAAATCTGCTCAATCCATGTATCCGAAACCTCCACCTCGAATGTCACATTGGCTTCTACCTCCACCTCTATAAGAGACTCTCCGGCAGAGAGTTCATAACTTTGGCGTGAAACAATCAAAGCATCTTTCTGCTTCTGAGAAACAACAATCGTTTCCCGACTGTCACCGCAGTCCAGAAAAACAGAAGCAGTACGCTCATCTGTACCATCGTTCGCGGCAACCGAAATAGTGACCGATGCTTCTCCGGCCTTACCTGATGTAGGAGAAACGGTAATCCAACTGGAAGCACGTACATTGCCAACCGTAGCTTTCCAATCGGCAGTAGATGTAAAATGTAATGTTACAGTTCCGCCAGAAGCATCCAACAATGGATGTTTATCGGTACCTTCTGCAAGTGTAATCTCAGCTTCTGGAGTTTCAGGTTCATCAGGCAGATTAACTTTCTCTTCTCCACTACAAGCTACCAATACCACCGACAACAATACAAATAGAGCTTTTTGCATGCAATGCATTTTACCCCAACGAAACAAAGTGTCCATAGATTTAAGGTTTTTAATTGTGAAAATTTTTCTTATAACATACAAGATATAACTGAGGCTTAAATTATATATTTTTTATCACTAATCAAAGATTTTTATCATATTTTCTTTACAAAAGAAAGAAAAATACAGTATTATCTAGGAAATATATACAGATATATTTCATTTTATATAAGCGAGATAAAGAATAGAATAGAAAATTATAGCTGAAAAATCCGACCAGACAGAAATTTACAATAAATATATATATTATTTACCAATATACACCCTACGCTATCGTATCAAAAATTTATTTTATGCAAAGATTCACCCCAATAAATCAAGAAATCTTTCCCAATTTATGCTCAAGAATGCCCCAAAACATCCTGATATTTTTAGAAAATTTGTACAAAAAAAATCCCTTTATTCACGTTGTTTTCAAGTAAATAACAACATGAGTAAAGGGACATTTCTTTATATCAAAGATTATTCGAGATCTCGTTATAATAATAGAAATATTATTTATTCCGCTTAATCACATAGTCAATATAAGCTGTAAGTGCCGTACGGACCGCTTCATCTGCTGCTTCAGGAAGCAGGGCCAATGCTTTGTTACGGTAATCATACATCACCTGTTCCGCATAAGTGATACCTCCCTCCTGCTTCACATAATCTACAAAGCTGGCAATTTCCTCCTTCGAAGCACTTAGTGAACGGATACGCAATGCAAGTTCTTTCTTTTCCTCATTGGCACAAGTATTCAATACATGCAGTGCCGGAAGAGTCAGCTTACCTTCCATCATATCATTTCCAGTAGGCTTACCCAGCTCTTCATTATCGAAGTAATCGAAAATATCATCTTTTATCTGAAAGGCAATACCTATCATTTCACCAAAAAGAGCAGCCTTCTCCACTTCATCTTTCGGGGCATTTACAGAAATAGCTCCACTCTCTGCACTTGCAGTAAACAGGGCTGCTGTCTTTTTACGGATAACGTCAAAATAAATCTCTTCCGAAAAATCACGGTTACTGATATTAACCAGCTGAATAATCTCTCCTTCCGATAAATCCTGTCCCAAACGTGCTACCAGGCCGACCAGTTCAATATGATTGGTATATGAAGCATGACGCAGACTGGTTGCCAGCATATAGTCGCCTACCAGCACAGAAACCTTATTGTCATACAATGCATTAACCGACGACTGTCCCCGACGTTTGTTACTCTCGTCTACCACATCATCGTGTACCAGACTGGCAGTATGAAGCAACTCGAGCGAAAGCGCAGCATGAAGGGTGGAATCGTTAATTCCACCATAAAGTTTTGCCATAAGCAAAACCAGAATAGGACGCATCATCTTTCCGTTCCTCTGCTTGATATAGCCTAAAACTTCGTCTAATAACGGGGTAGAACTTTTCAGTGAGGCATCGAAAAGAGCCTTAAATTCGCTTAATTCCTTTTCTATGGGTTTCTTGATTACTTCTAATTTATCCATGGAGATTTATTTGGGTACAAAAGTAATAATAAAACAGCGAATACGGTATTTTTTTGTACTTTTACGTAGAAAACTTAATAATTTTACACGAATGGAAAAACTGTTTCTACTCGATGCGTACGCACTTATCTACCGCGCGTACTATGCTTTTATCAAAAATCCGCGTATCAATTCTAAAGGTTTCAATACATCTGCTATCATGGGATTTGTCAATACACTGGAGGATGTACTGAAAAAAGAGAACCCTACTCATATAGGTATTGCATTTGATCCGGCCGGACCTACATTCCGTCACGAAGCTTTCGAGCAGTATAAGGCTCAGCGTGAGGAAACTCCCGAAGCAATTCGTCTTTCTGTTCCTATCATTAAGGATATTATCCGCGCTTATCGTATTCCTATTCTTGAGGTAAGTGGTTACGAAGCGGACGACGTAATTGGTACACTCGCAACCGAAGCGGGAAAACGAGGCATTACGACATACATGATGACTCCGGATAAAGACTACGGGCAACTGGTATCAGAAAATGTATTCATGTATCGCCCTAAATATGGCGACAAAGAATTTGAAGTCATGGGGGTAAACGAAATCAAAGCAAAATTCGATATTGAATCACCCTCACAGGTTATCGATATGTTGGGACTTATGGGAGATACGGCCGACAACATTCCGGGATGTCCGGGAGTCGGAGAGAAAACAGCACAAAAGTTAATTGCCCAGTTCGGCAGTATCGAAAACCTGCTTGCCAACACCGACCAGTTGAAAGGAGCTATCAAAACAAAAGTAGAGAATAACCGCGAGCAGATTACTTTTTCCAAATTCCTCGCAACAATCAAAACGGATGTTCCCATCTCACTAGATATGGAAGCCTTAAAACGGGAACAACCCGATGAAGAAGAACTCCGTAAAATTTTTGAGGAACTAGAGTTCCGTACTCTGCTGGATCGTATACTCAAAACTGAAAAGAAAACTGCCGCTCCTTCGGCTCCTGTACAAAGCGATCTCTTTGGATTTTTTGCGGACGAGAATACAGACGAGCCAAAAAATTCAAATCTCACGCGGTTAGAAGACCTTGATTTCGACTACCAACTACTTGATTCAGAGGAGAAAATAGACGATTTTTTACAAATAATCGTTACAAAAAAATTTTTCAGTCTAGATACGGAAACCACAGGAACCGACCCAATTACTGCAGAACTGGTAGGAATGAGCTTCAGCTTTGCCGAAAATCAGGCATTTTATGTACCAGTTCCGGCAAATCGTGAAGAAGCGTTGGCAATAGTTAAAAAATTCAAACCGATCATAGAAAATGAGAAAACACTGAAAATCGGACAGAATATAAAATACGATATGCTTGTACTGGGTAATTATGGTGTCGAGGTCCGTGGCCCGATGTTCGACACCATGATTGCTCATTATGTACTTCAGCCTGAACTTCACCACGGCATGGATTACCTGGCCGAAGTATATCTGAAATATGAAACGATAAAAATAGAAGAGCTGATAGGTCCGAAAGGAAAGAATCAGAAAAACATGCGCGATCTCCCTCCTACTTCTGTCTACAAATATGCATGTGAGGATGCTGATGTTACACTGAAACTGAAAAAGGTATTAGAGAAAGAATTGATAGAAAATAATGTGAACGAACTGTTCCAGACTATCGAAATGCCGCTGGTTCCTGTCCTTGCATATATGGAACGCAACGGGGTACGCATTGACACCGAAGCCTTGAAAGAAACATCACAGCATTTTACTGCACGTATGAAGCAGCTTGAAGAGGAAGTACATCAGCTTGCCGGAATGGAATTTAATATTGCTTCGCCCAAACAAGTAGGAGAAGTACTGTTCGACCGTCTGAAAATTACAGACAAAGCTAAAAAGACCAAGACCGGCCAATATGTTACTTCCGAAGAAGTATTGGAAAGTCTACGGGGAAAGCATGAAATTGTAGGAAAAATACTGGAACATCGTGGACTGAAGAAGTTACTGGGAACCTATATTGATGCACTTCCCTTACTAATCAACCCCAAGACGGGACATATACATACTTCATTCAATCAGACTGTTACGGCTACAGGCCGACTTAGTTCGAGCAACCCTAACCTGCAAAATATTCCTATCCGTAATGAGGATGGAAAAGAGATTCGACGCGCCTTTATTCCTGACGAAGGCTGTGAATTCTTTTCTGCCGACTACTCACAAATCGAACTGCGTATCATGGCTCATCTGAGTGGGGACCCTCACATGATAGAAGCTTTCCAGAAAGGACAGGATATTCATGCTGCTACTGCTGCCAAGATATATAAGGAGAAACTGGAAGATGTAACCCGCGAACAGAGAAGTAAAGCTAAAACAGCTAACTTCGGTATTATATATGGTATATCAGTATTCGGACTGGCAGAACGACTGAACATCGAACGTAAAGAAGCCAAAGAACTTATAGACGGATATTTCGAAAACTATCCGCATGTAAAAGAATATATGGATCAAAGTATCCGTCTGGCACAAGAAAAAGGATATATCGAAACTATATTCAAGCGTAAGCGCTACCTGCCTGATATCAATTCACGCAATGCTGTGGTCCGTGGGTATGCAGAACGAAACGCAATCAATGCTCCTATACAAGGAAGTGCTGCTGATATTATCAAAGTGGCAATGATTCGTATATACAAACGCTTCATGGAAGAGGGTATTCGTTCCAAAATGATTCTTCAGGTACACGATGAATTAAATTTCAGCGTCGTGCCCGAAGAAAAGGAAAAAGTACAGCATATTGTGATTTCGGAAATGGAAGCAGCTTACAAAATGAAAGTTCCTTTGCAGGCAGACTGTGATTGGGGTAAGAACTGGTTGGAAGCACATTGATATTTTGAATTGTTAAAATATCTTTAAATGGCAACAAATTGCTAAAATATTCATTTTTTCTTGCCAAAAAGTTAGCAACATCAAAAGGTTTTACTAATTTTGCAGCGTAATCAAAAACAAAAAGATAGTAACACCTTAAAATTAAAAAAATATGAAAAAAATGAATTTACTCAAGAGTTTATTTGTAACAGTATTTGTTTTCGCTGCTAACCTTACAGTTTTTGCTAGCAACCCAGAAACTGAGTTGATATACAATACTGAGGAAATAGATGGAGTAAAGATGTCGGAAACTGTATATAAAATGAATGAAGGTATTCTGACAAACTTTGAGAAATATAACTATAAATACAACGATAAGAAACAAGTTGTAGAAAACGTGTTACAGAAGTGGGACGAAGGTAGAGGAACATGGCGTAACCATATGTGTATCAAATATACATATAATGAAAACAGCACCACAATCCAATACTACAAATGGAATAAAAATAAGAAAGATTACATTCTCGTTCCGGAAATGACTGTAACTATGGACATGTAAAAACAACATACAAAAAAACAATATTTTCATAAACTCTCTAGTAAAAGAGGTACTTCGTGAGAAGTGCCTCTTTTTTTTATTTCTTCTTCTAATCAGACAATCTATTTTGCAAAAAACATAACAATCTGTTACTAAAAACAAGATAAGAATATATCAACTTTTTCGAAAAAATTATTTTTTTAGTAAATGACAAAAAGAATGACTACCTTTGCAAACTGAAATACAATCTGATAATTAATAAGGAAATATATAAGTTTTATGGCATTACAATGTGGCATTGTCGGTTTGCCCAATGTAGGAAAATCGACTCTTTTCAACTGTTTATCGAATGCAAAGGCTCAAGCAGCCAACTTCCCTTTCTGTACAATAGAACCTAACGTTGGTGTAATCACTGTTCCAGATGAACGTCTTAACAAATTGGCAGAATTGGTTATCCCCGACCGTATAGTACCTACAACTGTAGAAATTGTAGACATCGCAGGTCTGGTAAAAGGAGCCAGCAAAGGTGAAGGATTAGGAAATAAATTCTTGGCAAATATCCGTGAAACAGACGCAATTCTTCATGTACTGCGTTGTTTTGATGATGAAAATGTTACTCATGTCGACGGTAGTGTAGATCCTGTACGCGACAAAGAAATCATTGATACAGAGCTTCAGCTGAAGGACCTCGAAACAATAGAAAGCCGTATTCAAAAAGTACAGAAACAAGCCCAGACCGGAGGCGACAAAGTAGCTAAGCAAACTTATGAAGTACTGGTTCGCTACCGTGAAGCATTATTACAGGGAAAATCAGCACGTACCGTACAGTTCGAAACTAAAGACGAACAAAAGATCGCTCATGAACTTTTCCTGCTTACTTCCAAGCCTGTAATGTACGTATGTAATGTAGATGAAGCCAGTGCTGTAAATGGTAACAAATATGTAGAGCAAGTACGCGAAGCTGTCAAAGAAGAGGGAGCAGAAATATTAATTGTTGCAGCCAAGACAGAAGCCGACATTGCAGAACTTGAAACATACGAAGACCGTCAGATGTTCCTTCAGGAAGTGGGACTGGAAGAATCGGGAGTCAGTCGTCTGATTCGTTCAGCCTATAAGCTGCTGAATCTGGAAACCTATTTCACTGCTGGAAAGATGGAAGTCCGCGCATGGACATTCCATAAAGGATGGAAGGCTCCTCAATGTGCCGGAGTTATTCATACTGACTTCGAAAAAGGATTTATCCGTGCAGAAGTCATCAAGTACGACGACTTTATCAAATACGGTTCGGAAGCAGCTGTACGCGAGGCTGGTAAACTGAATGTAGAAGGAAAAGACTATATCGTAGAAGACGGAGACATCATGCATTTCCGCTTTAACGTATAATATACCATTTTAGAAAATCGGCCGCTCATCAGCGACCGATTTCTTTTTTTAATCCTAAAACAAAAAACCATGAACTATCTTATTATAGGTACTGGCGGCGTAGGAGGAAGTATCGCCGGATTTCTTGCTCTGGCAGGAAAAGAAGTCACATGCATTGCACGGGGAAAACACCTCGAGAATATCCGTAATTATGGGCTGCATCTGAAATCAGATTTGAAAGGTGAACACTATCTGAAAGTAAACGCCTGTACAGCAGAAGAATACCAAGGGAAAGCAGATGTGATATTTGTCTGTGTAAAAGGATATTCCATCGACTCTGTCAAGGAGGTAATAGAACGTGCTTCAGCACCTCATACACTGGTTATTCCTATTTTAAATGTTTATGGTACAGGACCACGTATTGGTCGTTTGACACCTGAAGTAACTGTTCTCGATGGCTGTATCTACATCGTAGGATTTGTTTCAGGTGAAGGCGAAATCACTCAGATGGGAAGCATTTTCCGGCTGGTATTCGGAGCACGTCCGGAGCAGAGAGTTTCTCAGGAACGTATTGAAGCAATTGCAGAGGATGTCAGAAGTTGCGGTATCAAAGTCGATGTTTCCGATGATATCAACCGCGACACATTTATCAAATGGGCATTTATTTCGGCAATGGCATGTACTGGAGCATTTCACGATGTACCAATGGGAGAAGTACAACACGAAGGTGAAGTACGAGATACATTTATCGGACTTTCCAGAGAAAGTGCAGAAATCGGACACAAGATGGGAATTTCTTATCCGGAAGATCCTGTTTCTTACAATTTGAAAGTAATAGATAAGCTCGACCCGCACAGTACAGCATCCATGCAAAAAGACCTTGCCCGAGGACATGCGTCGGAGATACAAGGTATGTTGTTCGATATGATTGATTTGGGTGAGCGTTTGGGAATATCTATGCCTACCTATCAAAAAGTAGCTCAAAAATTCAAGAATAAATGAAACATATAGTAGATATTGAAACCTGGGAACGGAAAGACAACTATAACTTTTTCCGTGGATTTGCGAATTCATGGATTGCTATCACCAGTGAAGTAGACTGTACTGAAGCTTACAACCACGCCAAAGCCAACGGAAAATCATTTTTTTTGTATTATCTTTATGCCATATTGCGCGCTGCCAATGAGATAAAAGAGTTCCGTTATCGCTGGGATAAAAACGGACAAGTAGTCTATCATGATACAGTGGATGTCATTTCCCCTATTGCTGTACCCGGCAAAACATTTTATACGGTACGCATCCCTTATCATGTTGATTTCGAAGCATTTTATACCGAAGCCAGACACATTGTCACATCTATTCCTGAAGATGGTGATCCATACGGAACCGATAAAAGCATTTATAAACAAGGAGATTTTGATGTAATCCTGCTAAGTGCCACTCCAAAACTTTATTTCACTTCGATAACCTACACCCAACAGGAAGTAGGACATCCGCTGGATTATCCGCTGATGAATGCCGGTAAGGTCATCATACGCGAAGGCAAGCGTATCATGCCTATTGCACTGACTGTAAGTCATGCTTTTACAGACGGAGCACACATTTCACTTTTCTTTGAGAAAGTAGAACAATACCTCAAGGAAATCTGCAAATAATCATACACAAAAAACTACGGGACTTCATCCTATTCAGAACCAGCCTGAATCAATCATTCAGCAGTTCTTTCCGATTGGATGCAGTCCCGCAGATTATCAGTATTATTCACATTTCAAATAATCACAAAGCTTCTGTGTAGCCCTTGCCCGATGGCTGATTTTATTCTTTTCTTCATTGCCCATCTCGGCAAATGTTTCAGTATAACCTTCGGGGACAAAAACAGGATCATAGCCAAATCCTGAACAACCGCGTTTTTTTTCGATTATTTCGCCTTTTACAACTCCTTCGAAGAGATGTTCCGTTCCACCCTCGATCAGGCAAATAACCGTACGGAATTGCGCTTTACGGTTGGTCTTTCCTTCCAGCTCTAGAAGCAGTTTTTTCATATTAGCTTCCGAATCATGTCCTTCTCCTCCAGCATATCGGGCCGAATAGACTCCCGGAGCCCCTCCCAGGGCCTCAACCTCCAGACCCGTATCATCGGCAAAACAATCCAGACCATAGTTTTTATAAATATATTCAGCTTTCAGAGCAGCATTTCCCTCCAGCGTATCAGCCGTTTCCGGAATATCTGCCTCACAATGGATATCCTTCAGACTCAGTACCTCTACCCTATCTCCTAATATGGCACGTATCTCATCCAACTTGTGTGCATTATTCGTTGCAAAAACCAGTTTCTTTTTCATAATCAATTTTATCTATCATATTTCTTCACAAAGATACACATACTCAAGCAACCATCTTCTACTTTCCGTCTGCTATTTCGCTGCAAAAACAGTCTTCCTCATTATAAAAAAGTCCGGCTTCTTTACAGAAACCGGACTTCCACACATAGTCAGCCTATATTAATTCAAAATAATTTCGTCTACAAATAAGTATCCCAGATTACCTTTTCCACCATGCCATGCTGGAATACTCTTTTCCGACAAAGCTTTTACTTTGACATAACGTGTCTTTACCGGAGTAAAGTTCAAGGTATGTACGTAAATCTGGTTCGGATCAGTTTCCTTCATTGCCGGATAAGACTCTGAAGCGACCTGTTTGAATGCCTTATTATCATCCGAAACCTCAACAGAAATACCTCTGGCATCGAATATCCAGTCACCTTTTTCTACACAGGCACGCAATGTCATTGAACTGATTTCTGTTGCTTCTTTCAAGTCGATAACTGCCTCCATATCATTCTTATAAAACGCAATCCAATGACCAGTCTTATAATTGCGGTTACCAGTCATACCATCTACCAAGGTAGGCGCCCCATTAAATTCATATGCTTTATTAATGGGCTGAAGCATAGAAATAGGTTTGGCAGTCGATTTACTGAAAGAAATAGTATCACAAGTAATACGTGAATTGCCTTCCGGACGCACTGCTGTCATACGCAATACACAAGCCTGGTCAATTGACAGTCCATCTTCATATTTCAAAGAGGCTGCTGTCGGTTCTGTTCCGTCGAGTGTATAGTATATCGGAGCATTGTCAACGGTATATGCACTGACATCCAACTTACCTGTTTCCTGATTTGGAGCAATATTGACTTTCACATCCAAAATATGAGTAGCATAGTTCCAGCCCTTCAGCTTGTAAATATCCATCAGGCGCACTGTACGCTTCAAGAATCCCTCGTAATCTTTCTTCTTATCAGGAGCACTCCACTGAGTTTCGCAAAGAGCAGCCATACGTGGCAATACCATATACTGTGCCTGTGCAAAAGTAGGTATATATTCTGTCCACAGATTAGCCTGTACACCGGTAATGTATTTCTGTTCTTCCGGAGTCAAGGCAGACGGCATTGGCTCGTAGCTATATACTCTTTCCATAGGCAAATAACCTCCGATAGCCAACGGTTCTGTTTCTGTATCCTTAGCCTGATAATAGTCAAAATACAAGTATGTATTCGGAGTCATGATAACATTATGCTTCTGGCGTGCAGCCTCAATACCTCCGGATTCACCTCTCCATGACATAACAGTTGCATTAGGAGCCAGACCACCTTCCAAAATTTCGTCCCATCCGATAATGTTACGTCCATGTTCATTCAAGAACTTTTCTGCTTCTCTTATCACATAACTTTGCAGATATTCTTCTTTTGAATGTTTGCTGTCGCCTTTGATACCCAAAGCCTTGATTCTAGCCTGACATTTCGGACAAGTTTTCCATTTATCTTTCGGACATTCATCTCCACCTACATGAATATATTCTGACGGGAAGATTTCAATAATTTCAGCCAGCACATCCTTAATAAACTGAATTGTTTTGTCATTTCCGGCACATAGTACATTATCAGAAACGCCCCACATACGCCAAACTTCATACGGACCACCTGTACATCCTAGTTCCGGATAAGCAGCCAATGCAGCCTGCATATGTCCCGGAAGGTCTATTTCAGGAATAACAGTTATATAACGTTCTGCAGCATAAGCAACAATCTCTTTAGCTTGTTCCTGAGTATAGAAACCACCGTAAGGTTTTCCATCGTATTTTCCCGAGTTACGTCCTATAACAGTTTCACTACGTTTTGAACCGATTTCTGTCAGTTTCGGATATTTCTTTATTTCGATACGCCAGCCTTGATCTTCAGAAAGATGCCAGTGTAAACGGTTGATATTATGCAGTGCAAGCATATCAATATACGTTTTGATTTCATCCATCGTAAACATATGACGGCCAACATCAAGCATCATTCCGCGATAGCTGAAACGCGGTGTATCGTTTATTTCTACAGCAGGAAGTTCGATTGCACCACCTCCTTCATGAACAGAAACAGATTTACGCAATGTCTGGATTCCATAAAATACACCAGCTTCTGAAGGAGCCTCAATGACAACCTTTCCTCCGTCGACAGTCAGATGGTAAGCCTCTGGAGAAGTTGCCTCCAGTCCTAATTTCAATACGATTCCGCTTTCTTTATCACCCTCCTGTACTTTCAGTTCAATACCGGTCTGTTCTTTAATAAAAGAAGCCAAAAATTCGGCATTTTTCTTCATTTTTTCATTACCGGCAGTGTAATAAATAGTTTCTCCACTCTTCAGCAAAAATCCACTTTGTTGAGGTGTGGTAATTTCAAGAGGCATAGGCACAATCTGATAATCAGCGACAGCCGTTGGCTTATCCGTACACGATGTAATCATCATTCCGGCAAACGCCAGCCCCAGACAGTTAAATTTCGAAAATGGTTTCATGATAATAATATTAAAGTTAGTAATTAGAATGACACAATATCGCTCAATTGATGCAAGCTTACGGAAATATCTTCCAAAGGTGTTCCGTCAGCCGAAGTAACCAAAATCTTCTTAGGTACTCCAGGCAGCAGGTCGAAGAAATTATCAGAGAAACGTACTCCCTGAACAGGTATTTCTACAAATACATCACGAGCCAGTTGTTTGGATTTTAATGTCAGCTCATAAGCTCCATCTTTCTTTCGTATCTTACAACTTATTTCAGGATGGGGCAAATGTTGCTTTTTGGCAAACACCGGATAATATACTTCGTCTGAAAGTACCCTCCGGTCAACATCACTACGTAAAGTCATATGTATAAATGAAGTAGTCGTATCACAAGCTGCGAATGCTTTATTCCAGTCTTCTTCATAAAAAACAGCAGAAGCATTAGCTGGCAACGTACCTTCTACCTGATGCCTGCGATATACTTTTCCATTAAAATCCATAAGTTCTATCTGCAATATTGCTTTTTCGCTCTTCAATACATCCGAAAGCACATAATAGCGCAGTTTATCACCTTCACGAATTGCATCTATCAATACCGGAGCAAAAGCCCGGCGAGTCTGGTAATGCATAGCCTTCCAGTTTCCATAATAATCGATGCCCGACCATGAAACAACCGGCCAGCTGTCATTTAGTTGCCAGAGCAAACTACCCATACAATAAGGTCGGTTTCTGCGATGTGCCTCCATTCCGTGACGCATTCCATGTCCCTGCAGAACAAGTCCCATATAAACCAAATCCTCAAACTTTTCCGGAACATGATAATAAATGCCCATTGTTTTCTTAATCAGGAAATTGCCAATCGTACTTTTCTGATGGGCATTCATAACCGGTGACTCCAGATCGTAGTCTGCCGGCGAAGCAAATGTACGTATCGTCTTCATCTCCGGAAAAGACTGAAAACCAAACTCACTCATAAAACGCGGAATCTCTGTATCCAGCGTTTCAAAAGGTTTCTGTCCATACCAGGTTCCCCAGTTATGACTATCGCCGATCTTCCAGCTTTCAGGCCGTCCCCAATTGGCTTCATAAGGCGATCCTTCCAGATAAAAGCGCCCCGGATCGAACTCCTTTACTTTCTCGGGCAAAAGCCGGCGGAACAATACGTCATATCCATCCAACATTTGCTGATATATCTCAGGAGCATATTTTTTCTTCCAGCCCCAATAACGCAAGCCCTCATATATTTCATTATTACCACACCACATTGCCAAAGAAGCATGATTCCGTAAACGCTTGATATTATATACTGCTTCTTCCGAAACTCGCTTCAAAAAAGCCGGGTCATGCGGATAAGGTGTACAAGCAAACATAAAATCCTGCCAGACAAGAATACCTCTTTTATCAGCTTCCTCAAAAAAGGCATCGTCTTCATAGATTCCCCCACCCCATACGCGTATCATATTCATATGCGCAGCCTGTACATCATCCAGCAGGCGAACGTATCGTTCACGGGTTACACGTGGCAGAAGAGCGTCTGAAGGTATCAGATTAGTACCTTTGGCAAACATCGGAATGCCATTCACTTCAAAATAGAAACTCATTCCTAAGCTATCCTTTTCATGGACAACACGCACCGTTCGCAATCCGATCTGGTGTTGTTTTTTTGCAACAAGCTTTCCATCTACACATACCGATACTTCAAATGCATATAAGGCAGCTTCTCCCCACCCATTAGGCATCCAAAGATGCGGAGAATCAATCGATAAAGGCAGTGACAAGTTATTCACACCTGGCTGTAACCGGACAGTCTTTTCTACACTTCCAGCCTGTTCATTCCGATAAGCACAAGTCACTTTGATCTGAGCTTCCTGAACCGTTCCGGTAATATTGTTTACTTCCAGGCGGTTGTCTATTTCTGCACGTTCGGAAGTAACCGACTTCTGATGTACAAAATAATCTTCTACTACAGCCTTGTTGGTAAATTCCAGATATACAGGTCGCCAGATGCCACAAGTAACCATCCGGATTCCCCAGTCCCATCCATAGGAATAAGGGGCTTTACGGGTAAACACACTCAGTTTCTGTGGATAATGGTCGTTAGCAGCAGGATAATCAAAACCATTGGTTTCCCATTGAGGCATTACCTCACGGATTGGGGAACGAAAACGTACAAGCAGTTTGTTTTCTCCTTTTCTTAAATTTCGCTTGACAGGAATACGATATCCGACAAACATGTTATCGGTTCTTTGTAATAATGCACCATTCAGGAATATATCCGCATAAGTATCAAGTCCTTCAAATACCAAAAAGATTTCCTCATGTGCCGATTGTTCTTCTGTTAATACAAAAGACGTACGATACAACCAATCTTCATTCTCAACCCATTGTATTTCTTTTTCATTCATCCCATAAAAAGGATCGGGTAACTTATCGTGAGCAATCAAATCCTGATGTACCGTGCCCGGAACCTGTGCAGCAAGCCATTCGTGGCTTCCATACTTGGAAAACTCCCAGTTAGTATGAAGAAAGAGATTCTGAGCTAACGCATTGCCCCATACAGAAGTGCCAAAAGATAAAAAACTAGCTAAAAACATCATCGGAATAACTTTCCACATGCATCTCATATTACAGATTTAAGAATTATACCATTAATATGGTACAAAATAAAATAAGTTTTTCCGATAATACAAATTAAACGGAAAAACCTATTCTATTTTTAAATATATCTTAGAGAAATATTTACTTTTACTTTCGTTTATTTTACTTTCAGCTTGTCGAATCCTTCTCCATACACGCCTACTACATTGCTTTGGGAAATAAACGCATCAGGATCAATATCCTTCACCAGACGGAAGATATCAAGTGATTCGCCTTTTCTTGCCAATACAACAATAACTTTTATATCTTGTTTACTGTACCAGCCCTGTCCATCAAGAAGAGTTACTCCACGGTCTATCTTGGTAGAAATACCTTCCGCAATCTGTTCATATTTCCGTGAGAATATCAGGAACTGAACCGACTGACGAGTACTGTTTATTACATAGTCGATAACTATGCTCATAATGAACAAAACACAGAAGCCAAACAAAACTCTCTTCCAGTCATGAAAGATAAAATAGCACGACGAAATGATTACAATATCGCAATACATCATCATACGTCCCAAAGTAACATCCTTGTACTTGTTGATAATCCATGCGATAATATCAGTACCTCCCGTACTACCGTTATTACAAAATACAATGCCTATTCCAAAGCCCAGTAATCCGGCTCCTATTACACAAGCCATAAACTCTTGTCCCGGGCCAAGCAGTTGCGGGAGATTTCCGTCACTGCCCCTGAACAGAACCTGAAACCACCAAAGCAGGAAAGTCAGCATGAAAATAGCATATATCGTCTTTACACTGAACTTTGGTCCCAGAATCTTCAAGGCAAACCCCAGAAAAACAGCATTAATCACAAAGTAAGAAACCTGAATTTCTACTCCTGTAGCATAATAAATAATAGCGGCAATACCACTGACTCCTCCTGTCGTGATCTGATAAGGAAGCAGAAAAGCTACCCATCCCAGTGCATAACATATCAGTCCGAAAGTAATGGCAAGGTAGTCTTTCGACTCCCTGCCAATTTTTTTCTTCAGAATCGTTTCCATAAAACGACTGCTATTAAAGTACAATATTTACAATCTTCTTCGGAACAATAATGACCTTTTTAGGAGTCTTTCCTTCAATCCATTTTTGAGATTGTTCGTCAGCCATTACAGCAGCTTGTATCGTGTCATTATCTGCATCTGCAGGGAACTCCATAGTGAAACGAGCCTTTCCATTGAAAGAAATGGTATATTTTACACTATCTTCTTTCAGATATTCTTCATTAAATGCCGGCCATTGTGCATCACAAACAGATGTTGTATTGCCCAAAGCTTCCCACAACTCTTCTGCCAGATGAGGAGCAAATGGAGCAATGATAACAATCAAGTCGCTCAACACGGCCTTGTTACGGCACTTCAGTGAAGTCAGTTCATTCACACAAATCATGAATGCACTGATAGAAGTATTGTAAGAGAAGGTTTCGATATCGCCAGTTACTTTCTTAATCAACTTATGAACAGCCTTCAACTCCTCTTTAGTCGGTTCTCCTTCTGCTGGCATGAAGTTACCCTGACGGTCGTAGAACAAGTTCCAGAGTTTCTTCAAGAAACGGTGAACACCATCAATACCGTTTGTATCCCATGGTTTAGACTGCTCTACTGGTCCGAGGAACATTTCGTACATACGCAGTGTATCAGCTCCGTATTTCTCTACAATCATATCCGGATTCACTACGTTATACATCGATTTACTCATCTTTTCTACAGCCCATCCACAGATATACTTGCCGTCTTCCAAAATAAATTCGGCATTGTTGTATTCCGGACGCCAGTTCTTGAAAGCTTCTACATCCAATACGTCATTTGAAACGATATTAACATCTACATGAAGCGGAGTCACATCGTACTGATCTTTCAAGCCCAATGAAACGAATGTGTTAGTATCCTTGATACGGTAAACGAAATTGCTTCGTCCCTGAATCATACCCTGATTAACAAGCTTCTGGAATGGTTCCTCTTTAACACTTACACCCAGATCGAACAGGAACTTATTCCAGAAACGAGAATAAATCAAGTGTCCGGTAGCATGTTCTGTACCACCTACGTACAAATCAACATTCTGCCAGTAATGGTCGGCTTTCTCAGAAACTAGTGCCTGATCATTGTGCGGATCCATGTAACGCAAATAATAAGCCGATGAACCAGCAAATCCCGGCATGGTATTCAGTTCAAGTGGGAAAACAGTTACGTTATCTATTTTAGAATTTTCTACGACTTCACCTTTAACCACGTCCCATGCCCACTTAGTAGCATGTCCCAATGGAGGTTCTCCGGTTTCCGTAGGCAAGAACTTATCTACCTCAGGAAGTTCCAGTGGCAACTTGCTCTCATCAATCATATAAGGCATACCATCCTTGTAATAAACCGGGAACGGTTCACCCCAATAACGCTGACGAGAGAAAATAGCGTCACGCAAACGATAGTTTACTTTTACACGGCCCAACTGATGCTCCTTCACATATTTTTTGGTTGTGGCAATAGCTTCTTTGATAGTCAGTCCGTTCAGGTTCAAGTCGCAATACGGAGTAGCTCCTGCTTTCGGAGAATTACATACGATACCTTCTTTAGCATCGAAGCTTTCTTCCGACACATCACATCCTTCTACCAATGGAACGATAGGCAAGTTGAAGTGTTTTGCAAAAGCATAGTCACGACTATCGTGAGCCGGAACAGCCATAATGGCTCCTGTACCATATCCAGCCAATACATAGTCGCTGATCCATACCGGCACGGATTCACCAGTAAACGGATTCACTGCATACGAACCACTGAATACACCGGTAACACGGCGATCGGCGATACGTTCACGTTCGGTACGCTTCTTAGTACGGTCCAGATAAGCTTCCACTTCTGCTTTCTGTGCCTCAGTTGTCAGCACAGGAACCAGTTCACTTTCAGGAGCCAGTACCATGAAAGTAACACCAAACATAGTATCAGCACGAGTAGTAAAAATGGTAAATTCCAAATCGCTGTCTTTTACCTTGAAACGTACCTCTGCACCTTCCGAACGACCAATCCAGTTACGCTGTGTTTCTTTCAGAGAATCAGTCCAATCTACAGTTTCCAGTCCGTCGAGCAAGCGCTGAGCATATGCTGACACACGCAGACACCACTGACGCATCTTCTTCTGCACCACCGGATAACCACCACGTTCAGATACGCCGTCCACTACTTCATCGTTAGCAAGTACAGTACCCAGTTGCGGACACCAGTTAACCATAGTTTCACCCAAATAAGCGATACGGTAGTTCATCAGCACTTCCTGCTGTTCCTTTTCGCTCTTAGCTTTCCATTCTTCTGCTGTAAAGCTCAGTTCCTCACTACAAGCTACATCCAGTCCTTCTGTTCCTTTCTCCTCGAAATGCTTGATCAGTTCACTGATAGGTTCAGCTTTTCCACAAGTATTGCAATAATAGCTGTTGAACATTTTCTGGAAAGCCCATTGAGTCCAGTGATAATAACCCGGCTCACAAGTACGAACTTCACGGTCCCAGTCGAATGAAAAACCGATTTTATCCAACTGCTGGCGGTAACGGTTAATGTTGTTTACGGTAGTGATAGCCGGATGCTGACCAGTCTGAATTGCATATTGTTCAGCAGGCAAACCATAAGCATCGTATCCCATCGGATTCAATACATTATAGCCCTGCAAGCGTTTGTAACGAGCATAAATATCGCTGGCAATGTAGCCCAGCGGGTGACCAACATGAAGTCCTGCTCCCGACGGATAAGGGAACATGTTCAGTACATAGAACTTCTTTTTCGATTCGTCTTCGACAACCTTGTAGGTTTTGTTGTCTACCCACTTTTGCTGCCATTTTTTCTCGATCTCTCTGAAATTATATTCCATAGTGATGTTATATATTTGATTTTTACTACTTCCCACAATACCGTGCAAAGATAGTAAGACTTCGGGAATAAAACCGATTTTTCCGCTAACAAATATCCGACCAATCCGTTATCTTGCAGCCTATTAACTCATACTCCTCCCCTAGTTGACATTCCTGCCGCTTTTTCGCCATTGCTCAACAACTAATTATACTGCATCTTTTCACACTAATACTTATCAGGTTTTTAACGGAATAATCAACTATTACTAACAGGTTGTTAACACCTGTTGAAACAATAACTAAAATTCTATTTATCAGAAATATATACCTGTCAAATTCCCCATATAGAACAAGGATTTTAACAGAGACATTCACACTTATTTCACACCCCTGTTTATATACAAATACACTTTTCAACAAGCTTATCAAAAGAGTTTTTCCTAACAGTAGCTATACTCAAAAAGAAAATTCCCCTCTGAGCTTTCCGTTTTTCTGTAAAGCAGAACCAATAACGGAGCCCAGAGGGGAATCGATATCAGATAAATTAAAAAGTTACTTTTCGAAGTCAGCCCAGTTAGTCAGACGCATATCACCCTGTTTGATGAAAACCTGATGCATACCCAACGCTGCCGACAAACTGTGGCAAGTCTGTCCCTTGGTAGAAATCTTCAGATAATCCCACAACAGTTGTTTGTAGTCCGGATGTGCGCAGTTTTCAATTACAGCCTGTGCACGTTCCATCGGACTCTTTCCACGTAAATCAGCAATACCCTGTTCGGTGATAATCACATTTACAGAGTGTTCACTATGATCGAGGTGAGAAACCATCGGCACGATTGAACTGATACATCCTCCTTTTGCCGTCGACGGACAAGAGAAGATAGAGATATAAGCACTGCGGGTAAAGTCGCCCGAACCACCGATACCATTCATCATCTTCGTACCGCAGATATGAGTTGAGTTTACATTTCCATAAATATCAGCTTCGATAGCTGTATTCATTGAAATGACACCGATACGACGAACAACTTCCGGACAGTTAGATATTTCCGACGGACGAAGTACAAGCTTGTGACGGAAGAAATCCATATTATCATAAATGTCTTGCAGACAGTCGTTTGTAACACTGAGTGAACAAGTACTTCCAAACTTGATTCTACCCTCTTTAATCAATTTGATGACTGAATTCTGAATAACCTCCGTATACATTTCGAACGGTGGAATACTGGGATCCTTACCTAATGCACTGAGTACAGCATTAGCAATGTTTCCCACTCCCGACTGCAACGGAAGAAAAGTAGACGGAATAATTCCTCGGCGCATATCTGCCGCAAGGAAGTCAGCTACATTCTGACCAATTTTATCCGTAATAGGATCCGGCTCATGGAATCCTCTCGCTTCATCAGGCAGATTCACTTCTACCACTCCTACTATCTTTTCCGGACTTACCTGAATATAAGGCAATCCGATACGGTCGCTTGGACGTACAATAGGAATCGGACGACGATAAGGAGGACGCTCCATTTCATACAAATCGTGCACACCTATCAGGCTTTTGCTGTGCGCAGCATTAAGCTCTACTATCACCCGGTCGGCAAGACGAGCAATTGTCGGAGTAATTCCCACACCTGCAGTCAGATAGATCCGTCCGTCTTCTGTAATTTCACAGGCTTCGATGATAGCTGTAGTTACATGACCTAAAAAACCGGAACGCAAACGCTGGGCAACCTGAGAAAGATGTATATCCGTATAATTGATTTCACCGGCATTGACTGCTTTGCGGAAGTCAGTATTCGTGGTATATGGAGCACGGAAGTGAATAGCATGAGCACGAGTCAGCACTCCGTCGCAAGAATCTCCGGTAGAAGCTCCCGTAATAATGCCTACCTGAAAGTGTTCTCCCCTGGCGTGTTTTTCTTCAGCCTGCCTCGCAAGCTCTGCAGTTACGGCTTTCGGACTTCCTGCCGGTGTAAACCCGCTCAGGGCAATTATCTCTCCATCTTTTATCAAGCTGGCAGCTTCGGCTGCGGTCATAAAATTATAAGTCATGGTATTAGGTGTTTTTATAATTATTAGTATTAAACTTACAAAATCTGCTTATTAGTATTTACGGTTAAAAATCTCGGAATAAATAAATGCACGCCTTGCGTCCGCAGGTGTCTTCAACCGGACAGTGCTACCTGACTCAGGCTGTTGGGCAGTAGATAGCGCATCCTTCTGAGGCGCTTCTTCCGATAACTTCCGATGCTTTCTCCCCTCTCCTTTTCTTTTCTTATTAAGCTTATTATCAACACTTTGCCCAACGCATTCATTTTGTTGACCAGCCATGATAATATCCGGCTCTACATGGACTGTTGCCGGCTTAGCCATCTTCTTACGGGAGGGTTTGTTCCTTTTCTTTTCCTTTTTGGCATAATTCTGATAAGCGGCGAAAGCAATAGCCGCCACTATAACAAATATTTTTATCACTTCGTCCATAGTCTGCCAAAATGTTAAGGATTTGCCCAAAGATACTAATAAATATAACACATTCATGGATTTTAGGGAAGAAACTCATATCTTTGCAAATGAATTTATTAAATAATAACATAACATTATGACAAAAGAAGCTACGGGAGCGGACTTTAAATCCGCAACCGAACTGGAAACCAAAAAACTGTTTATCGAAACCTACGGCTGTCAGATGAATGTTGCGGATAGCGAAGTCATTGCATCTATTATGCAAATGGCAGGATACAGTCCGTGCGAAAGCCTCGATGAAGCTGATGCCGTATTTATGAACACTTGTTCTATCCGTGACAATGCCGAGCAGAAAATCCTGAACCGGCTGGAGTTCTTCCATTCTCTGAGAAAGAAGCGCAAGCACCTGATTGTCGGAGTATTGGGATGTATGGCAGAACGTGTAAAAAACGATCTGATAGAAAATCACCACGTCGACCTGGTAGCAGGACCGGATGCTTATCTGACATTGCCCGATTTGATCGGCGCAGTTGAGGCAGGAGAGAAGGCCATCAATGTAGAGCTTTCTACGACTGAAACTTACCGCGATGTCATTCCGTCACGCATCTGTGGAAATCACATTTCCGGATTCGTATCTATCATGCGCGGCTGCAACAATTTCTGTCACTATTGCATTGTGCCTTACACTCGCGGACGCGAAAGAAGCCGTGATGTGGAAAGCATCCTGAACGAAGTGCACGATTTACAGCAGAAAGGATATAAGGAAGTAACGCTGTTAGGCCAGAACGTCAATTCTTATCGCTTCGAGCGGGAAGGAGAGGTCGTAACATTCCCGATGCTGTTACGTATCGTTGCCGAGGCTGTACCCGAAATGCGTGTACGCTTTACTACTTCACACCCCAAAGACATGAGTGATGAAACACTGCATGTCATTGCTGAAGTACCTAACGTATGCAAGCATATCCACCTGCCGGTACAGAGCGGAAGTTCGCGTATTCTGAAACTGATGAACCGTAAATATACGCGCGAATGGTACCTGGAAAGGGTAGAGACCATCCGTCGCATCATTCCCGACTGTGGATTAAGTACTGATATCTTCTCCGGATTCCATTCCGAGACAGAAGAAGATCACCAGATGAGTCTTTCACTGATGCGTGAATGTGCATACGACTCAGCTTTCATGTTCAAATATTCCGAACGACCGGGAACATATGCTTCGAAACATCTGCCTGATGATGTTCCCGAAGAAGTTAAAATACGCCGGTTAAACGAAATGATTGAATTGCAGAACCAGTTATCTGCCGAAAGCAATGCCCGCGATGTAGGAAAAACATTCGAGGTACTGGTAGAAGGCGTATCAAAACGCTCCAAAGAACAATTATTCGGACGTACCGAGCAGAATAAGGTAGTCGTATTCGACCGTGGTACACACCGTATCGGTGATCTTGTACGTGTGCGTATCACCGAATCCAGCTCTGCTACCCTGAAAGGTATCGAAGTAACCGAATAACCCCAAACAATAAAAACAAATTTCTTATTTATAATTCAAAATCCGAAAAGAAACAATGAAAAGAAGAATCACGCTCAGTTGGCTGCTCATGGCGTTAATCTGTCTACCCATGTTCGCCCAGATGCAAGATCCGGTACGATTCAAGACCGAATGGAAAAACCTTTCGGCCAATGAGGCTGAAATTATTTTTACTGGTACGATGGACCAGGGCTGGCATGTTTATTCTACCGACCTGCAAGAAGGAGGTCCTACTTCTGCCACTTTCAACATCGACAAGATAGAAGGAGCAGAGCTGGTAGGAAAACTTACTCCGATAGGGAAAGAAATCAAACAGATGGACCCTATCTTCGAAATGGAAGTAAAATTCTTCGAAGGCACAGCTAAATTCTCACAGAAAGTTAAGCTCACTGGAGGTGACTATCTGATTACTGGATACCTGGAATTTGGTGCATGCAACGACCAGAACTGTCTGCCACCTACCAGCGTTGATTTTTCTTATAAAGGTACTGTAGCCGCAGCCGCTTCGGCAACAGCTGCACCAGCTAAAACAGAAGAAGCAGCTGCACCTGCCGAATCAACAGAAACAGTAGATTCTACAGCAGCCGTAACAACTGCCCCTCAGACGTTGCAGGAAGCTACCGATTACTGGAAACCGGTTATCAAAGAGCTGTCCAATTACGGAAGCACCGAAGAACAGGAATCACATTCCTGGATTTACATCTTCTTCACCGGTCTGGTAGGAGGTATTCTGGCCCTGTTCACACCTTGTGTATGGCCTATTATTCCGATGACTGTCAGCTTCTTCCTGAAACGTACTAAGGACAAAAAGAAAGGTATTCGTGACGCATGGACCTATGGTGCATCTATCGTTGTGATCTATGTAGCGCTGGGACTTGCTATTACACTGATATTCGGAGCTAGTGCACTGAATGCATTGTCTACCAATGCCATCTTCAATATCCTGTTCTTCCTGATGCTGGTTATCTTTGCGGCTTCTTTCTTTGGAGCATTCGAGATCACTCTGCCATCTAAGTGGAGCAACGCTGTCGACAGCAAGGCTGAAGCAACAACCGGTCTGCTGAGTATCTTCCTGATGGCATTCACTTTGTCATTGGTATCATTCTCTTGTACAGGTCCTATCATCGGTTTCCTGCTGGTAGAAGTTTCTACTACCGGTAGTGTTGTAGCGCCGGCTATCGGTATGTTAGGATTTGCCATTGCACTGGCTTTACCTTTCACACTGTTCGCTATGTTCCCGTCATGGCTGAAATCAATGCCGAAATCCGGAGGTTGGATGAACGTTATCAAGGTGGTACTGGGATTCCTGGAACTGGCATTTGCCTTGAAATTCCTGTCGGTAGCCGACCTTGCTTACGGCTGGAGACTGCTCGACCGTGAAACATTCCTTGCACTCTGGATCGTTATCTTTGCTCTGCTGGGTATGTACCTGCTGGGTAAGATCAAATTCCCTCACGACGACGACAACAATAAGGTAGGAGTAGGACGTTTCTTCCTGGCACTCATCTCACTGGCATTTGCCGTATACATGATTCCGGGACTTTGGGGAGCTCCTCTGAAAGCTGTCAGTGCATTTGCACCTCCTATGCAGACTCAGGATTTCAACTTATACAAGAATGAAGTACACGCCAAGTTTACCGACTTCGATGCCGGTATGGAATACGCTCGCCAGAACAACAAACCAGTCATGATAGACTTCACCGGATATGGTTGCGTAAACTGCCGTAAGATGGAACTTGCTGTATGGACTGATCCGAAAGTAAGTCAGATGCTGAACGACGACTACGTACTTATCACGCTGTATGTAGACGAAAAGACTAAGCTTCCAGAACCGATAAAGGTTACAGAAAACGGAACAGAACGTACTCTTCGTACAATAGGTGACAAGTGGAGCTACCTGCAACGTTCTAAGTTCGGAGCCAATGCACAGCCATTCTATGTATTGCTCGACAACGAAGGCATGCCTCTGAACAAGTCATATTCTTACGACGAAGACATTGCTAAATATGTAGACTTCCTCCAGACAGGATTGAAAAACTACAAAAAATAATTATCCTCAGGATAAATAAATCAACAGGAAAGCTTCCGGAAAGTCATTCATTTGACCTCCGGAAGCTTTTTTTATTTTACGCCACAAACAAAAAATCACTGTTTTCAGTGACAAAGAATTCTCTCGGAATACCGTTTCTTTGTAAGATAAACGAACCTCAAACAATCCATATCATGAAAGTAAGATTCTTATATTTATTGTGCTTGCTGACGTGTATATTACCAGCTTGCTCAAGCGATGACAATGAACCGGTAGACGAACCTGTAACAATAACGGTAACAGGCGTAAGCGTTTCACCCGAAAGCATCAGTCTGGAATGTGGAGAAACAAAGCAGCTGACAGCCAAAATATCACCGGAAAATGCTACGGCAGGAGATATTACATGGACTTCATCCGATGAAGCAATAGCTACGGTATCATCCGATGGAACTGTAACCGGTATAAGCAAAGGAACGGCCACCGTTACAGCCACAGTAAGCGGAAAAAGCGGAACATGTGAGGTGACTGTTACCCAAGAAGTACAGTCGGTAGAAATATCGCCTGCTACAGCAACCTTAACCAGCAAGGGAGAAACCATACAGCTCACCGCTACAGTCCTTCCAGAAGGGGCAGGAGAGGCCTCATGGACATCTTCCGATGAAGCAGTAGCCACAGTATCACCCGAAGGAATTGTAACAGCCATAGGCGAGGGGACAGCTACCATCACAGCTACAGCCGGAGAAAAAACAGCTACTTGTACAATCACTGTCAGTATCTCTATTGTAGATATCGAGGGCAACCAAGCTACATTCCATCTCGACGGAGCCAGCGCTGCACAAGTATCACAAGCCATCAGTGAAGCGGCTCAGGCAGGTGTAACCCGTTTTATACTCACAGGAGATTCCGAAGCACTGGGACTATATGATGAAAATCCTTTCAGCGGTATCCAAATCGAATTACTCGACTTATCGGGAGTAACCGGATGGCAAGACCGGGATGCAGATGGCCTTCCTGAGCTGCCGGCAGAAAGCTTCAGACATACAGGCAGTTCCGATTTCTCCGGATTACAGGAAGTCATCCTGCCTCAGGAAATACAGCAACTGCAAGATTATGCTTTCTATAAATGCAGCAACCTGACCAAAATCACCGCTCCGGGCGTAGTCAGAGTAAACAGCTTTGCTTTCCAAAGTTGCACCAAACTGGCAGAAGTAAGTATGCCTGAAGTTACCTACCTTGGTACCAATGCCTTTATGTCAACAGCCCTGCAAGTGGCAGACTTCCCCAAATTGCAAACCCTTGAGGGTAGTGTATTCTGGCTTTGTTCCAAACTGACAGAAGTCAACTTGCCGGAAGCAACGACAATCGGAAACGCGACACTGGTTTCACAAGGTGGTTCCCGTACAGGAATAAATACATTTGGCGACTGTTCACAGCTGGAAAAAGTATACTTGCCTAAAGCAACTACCATCGGAGATGATGCATTCAGCAACTGTAAGTCACTGAAGGAAATAGAGCTTCCGCAGGCAACAACTGTCGGAATCAAAGCCTTCTATAACTGTACCGCACTGACCAGCGTCAATCTGCCTCAGGCAACCGCTCTAGGTGATGACGTATTTACAGAATGTACAGCCTTAAATACAATCAAGCTGACCGCCGAAGGAAGCATTTCGGTACAAAACTCAACATTCGGACCAGCCGATACCATCACAAAGAATGTCGACCTTACCCTGAATATCAATAAAAAAGGCGAAACATGGGATGAGTTCTGGCAAGAAGAAGAATGGAAAGACCATAAATGGAAAAGCATTTCCTTTGTTGAATAAGCCTTAATCCTACCATAAACGAATGCAGGTTATCCGGACAGAAGTTTCCCAGATAACCTGCATTTTTCATATCATTCCAGACTCTGATACGTCTTTCGGATCTCATTCCACAAAAACGACCGCTCATACCTGCTCCCGATCAGCTCTCTCGACTTACCTGCCATTTCCATCCTTGCATGCTCATCAGTAAGCATAAACTTCATTGCCTCCAGCAAAGCCGATTCATCGTGAGAAGGAATAATCAGACCATTCACCCCATGACAGATAATCTCGTTGCATCCATTGATATCGGTTACAATACAAGGCAATCCCATAGCTCCCGCCTGAAGCACGACATTAGGAAAGCCCTCCCTGTAACTGGGAAAAACAAAAACATCCGAAGCAGCCAGATACGGCCGGATATCATTCTGCCATCCGGCAAAAGTTATTCTACTGTTCTCCAGAAACATACGCTTTGTCTCTGGTAATACCGGATCCAGTTTTTCCTCAAAATCACCGACCAGAAGAAGCCTGCAAGCCGGGAAATCAGCTTCCAGTTGTTTGAATGCCCTGGCAAGTTCATTCATCCCCTTGTCACCGACAATTCTTCCCACAAAACAGAACGTCACACATCCTTTTTCCCGGATATCTTCAGCCTTTCTCATGACTTCCTCCGTCCGGTCAAAATACGACATATCAATTCCGTTGATATTTCCGTTTCCGACGATATGCAACTCCTTCCGGGTAATTCCAAACCGCATCAGATCATTCTTCACACCTTCACCTTCCGGATTAATAAACGTAGCACAGGCACACGTCAGCCTGTCCGTAGCCATCAGCAACTTCCGTTTCAGTCCCGTCGAAGTAGGGAAGACCAGTCCGGTAAACATATGCATTCTAACCGGCACCCTACACATCCAGGCCGCCAGCATTCCCAGCAGACCAGCTTTCGGAGTCAGCGTATGTACCATCCAAGGCTTTTCTTTCCGTATCAGCCGGACCAGAGCAAAAAGCGACTTCAAATCCTGAATAGGAGAGATGCGTCTTTCCATACGGACAGCAACCGTTCTCACCCCCTCTCTTTTCCCGACCTCTTCCAATTCTTTTCCGGGTGACGAAACAGCTACCACCTCATACATCTCATTCAGCATCTTCAACTGTCCCTTCAGCAGTAAATCCAGCGAAACAGGTACAGTCGTTATTCTCAATACCTTCTTTTTCATAACAGTTTCTTTATTACCTTACATCTGTTGCCCACAGCCAATACTCCATCCGGAATATCTTTTGTAACCACAGAGCCAGCTCCGACAACACTCCATTTTCCGATTTTCACGCCGGGAATAATAGTAGTTCCCGCACCAATCCAGGCACCTTCCCCTACATGCACATTACCACACAGCGTAGAATGAGGCGAAATATGAACAAAGTCTTCAATGATACATTCATGATCAACCGAAGCCCCCGTATTGATGATGCAATGCTTTCCTATATGTGCACAAGCCTGCACGATAGCTCCTTGCATTACTACAGTTCCTGCCTCAATGACAGCCGAATCCGAGATAATGGCCGAAGGATGAATGGCCATACCAAATTCCGTCTTTACCTTCTCTGCTATCAGTTTTCTTGTCCTGTTATTGCCAATACTGATAATCAGCGGAGAAATGTTATCCAGCTTTCCATTCACCACCTTAACTCCCATCACCTCTTTCAGGTCCTTATTATCATCTATCAGAGCCTCGATACATTTACCTTCAGCCCTCAGAATATCCATAATAACTTTGGCGTGTCCGCCAGCTCCATACAAAAACATATTTCCTCCTTTCAGTTGTTTCCGTTAAAAAACTCCGTAGTAGCCTGTCCCTCTTTTGTTATGCCTTCTCTCACCACCACCTTCTTCACAGTCAGCAAGATAATCTTCAGATCCAGCCAGAAAGAACAGTGATCCACATACCACACATCCAGTTCGAATTTCTTTTTCCAGCTAATTGCATTTCTGCCATGCACCTGTGCCCATCCCGTAATGCCCGGTCTCACGTCATGTCTTCTTGCCTGCTCTTTGCTATACAATGGCAGATACTGTGGCAGCAACGGCCTCGGACCGATCAGAGCCATATCTCCCTTGAGCACATTGAACAGCTGAGGCAATTCGTCCAGTGAGGTCGACCGGATGAACTTTCCCGTCTTTGTCAGTCGTTGGGCATCCGGCAATAAATTTCCGTTTTCATCCCTTTCGTCGGTCATTGTCTTAAACTTCATAACCTTAAAGAGCCTGCCGTTTTTTCCCGGTCTGGTTTGTGTAAAAACCACCCCGGCACCTTTATTGGCAACAGCTAGTAAAACCGCTACAGCAGCCATCACCGGCGATAAAACCACTATGGCAACCATAGCCAGACAGCAGTCAATCATTCTTTTGAAACAGTTTTTATACATTACTCCATCGTTTTTAAACACAGAAACAACTATTTACAGTGCAAAGTTATGACAAATATTTTTATTTCATCTCCATCAGTAAGCTAAATAAACCATTTTGAAAGCAGATTCAGCCATTATTCCGTTATTGCGGGTTTATATATATTAAAACACAGTAAAATCAAAAAACTTTTAATGTATTTTGTCAAAATAAGTCTTGCTAAAACCAAAATTTGATAGGAAATTCTATTAATTTTAGCCAGAAGGAATATATTATCTATCTTACTTTTTTTTAAAAAAAATTTAAATACAGAGCCTATCTTTTCAAAAAAATTATTACATTTGCCCCATAAATATAGAGAGTTATATAAATATGCTGAAATAGTTTATGCTATAACTCAAAAAAATATGCAAAATACGCCAATATTTTAGTATATTGCTTAATCTGGATACATAATCTGGATGTCCCCAAGGTATATCTGCGCATTTCAGTATGAAAGAGAATGATAAACATTGGTACCCCATCAGAGTTACATACTCGCAAGAGATGAAAGTAAAAAGCTATTTTGATGCTTGTCAGATTGCCAGTTTCATTCCGATGAGATACTCTGAAATACAGCGCAACGGTCAGTCAAAAATTAAATTAGTACCAGTCATACACAATTTAGTATTTGTCTATTGTACTAAAAACGAAATTGAACAAATAAAGAGAGAGAGCAGTATCTCCTCCAAGATAAGATACATAATCGACAAGGAAACCAAGCAAATCATTACTATTCCCGACAAGCAAATGCAGGACTTCATATCGGTTGCAGGGAATATTGACGAACAGATTCTTTACTTGACACCTCAGGAGGTGGCTTTAAAGAAGGGGGACTATGTCCGTATTACTGGAGGAATCTGGAAAGGAATAGAAGGGAAGCTCGTACGCATAAAAAAGAATTTGCGAGTGGTTGTTTCCCTGCAGGGAATAGCCGCTGTAGCCACTACAAGCATTCATCCTTCATTAGTTGAAAAGATAGAGAAATAATACTATGTTCAGCATTAAGATAAAAAACATCAATTTCTTTAGCAGATACATTGTTTGGGCAGCCGACTGTCTTCTGTCCGTATTGGCAACATCCTTCAGCTTTTTGTTTTTCCATTACCTGATGAAGGTCGATACAGATGTCACTACCGTTACATCAATCCTCGTCCTCTCACTGGTGATTAGTATCTGTGCCACCTGGATATGCAAGACCTACCAGGGCATCATCCGCCATTCCAGCCTCACCGAGCTGATGCGCATCGTATATGCCATGTTCATCAAAGCCCTTGCATTCATCATCCTGTCAAATTTGCTGCTGGAATACACCGGTCTGTTCATCTATACCATCATCTTCTCCGACCTCATCATGTCAGTCTTTCTGCTCATGTTTGTCAGAGTAGTTGTCGTCAATTTCTATTATAACCTTATCGAGGCAATGGATAAGCAGACACACCGGGCACTGATATACGGCACTTCCGAGGCAGCAATCAGTCTGGCTGCATACCTGAGCAAATCTACCAACAGCCTGTACAACCTGAAAGGATTCATCACAAGAGAACAGCGGTTGAAAGACTATCGCGTACAGGGATATCCGGTTATCTACCTCTGCGATGACTGCGACCTCAACGAAAAACTGAAATCACTCGGTGTCAATACCATCCTGTTCGTCAATACAGACGACCTGCATAAAGACAGTGCGCTGATCGAAGCAGGCATCCAGAACAATATCACCATGCGTATCGCTCCGCTGGTGGAGGACAACAGCAACATCTCCCAACGCATCCAGATGCGTGAGGTACAGATAGAAGACCTGCTCGAACGCGAAGAAATCAAGATCGATACCGAAAAAATCAAGAAAGAAATCTCAGGCAAGGTCGTAATGGTCACCGGTGGTGCAGGAAGTATCGGCAGCGAACTGTGCCGACAGCTCTGCAAGTTCCATCCCAAACATCTGGTTATCTTCGATTTTTCCGAAACAGGAACATACCAGATCGATATGGAACTCCGGAATACCTATCCGGAATGCAACATTACCTCAGTCATCGGAAACGTAAGAGATTACCAGCGTGTAGAGTCACAGCTCAGCCTGTACAAGCCAGATATCATCTTCCATGCCGCAGCCTACAAGCATGTTCCTATCATGGAAGAATATCCGTGTGAAGCCGTACGTACCAACGTTATGGGAACACGTATCCTCGCCGATGCCGCTGTCAGACATGGAGTAGAAAAATTCATCATGATTTCTACCGACAAGGCCGTACGCCCGTCCAATGTCATGGGAGCTACCAAACACATAGCCGAAACATACGTGCAGAGCCTGGGTAATGCCATCAAAGAAGGCAAGGTAGCCGGAAAGACCTGCTTCATCACCACCCGCTTCGGCAACGTATTGGGAAGCAACGGAAGCGTCATTCCGCTGTTCCGCCGTCAGATACTCGAAGGGGGTCCGGTCACCGTTACCCATCCCGATATCATCCGCTACTTCATGACCATCCCCGAAGCCTGTCAGCTGGTACTCGAGGCTGCTTTCCTCGGTGAAGGAAACGATATCTTCATCTTCAATATGGGAGCTGCCGTCAAAATAGACGACATGGCAAGAAAGATGATCCGCCTCTCCGGACTGATTCCGGATAAAGACATCAAGATCGAATACACCGGACTCCGCCCGGGCGAAAAGCTATACGAAGAACTATTATATAAGGAGGAAAGCACACTGCCTACTTCCAATCCGGAAATCTTCCATGCAGAGAGTATCAATACGGAATACCAGTCCCTGCTGCCGTCTATCGAAGAACTGATTGCCATAGCCGGAACCGACGATAAGCTGGAAACCGTAAAATACATGAAAAAAATAACACCCGAATTCATCAGTCAGCATTCCAGATACGAAGCGCTCGACAAAGAGAATAAACAATAAAGAACGTATTAATTAAGAAAAGAGACTAACTAGTAATATTTATTTTATATGAAACAGAGAGTTTTTCTAGCATTAATGATGCCCTTCCTTTTCATCAAAGGATTCGCACAGGAGGTTAATTCTACAGTGCCTTCAGAAACCAGTGAAGATGAGAACACAGCGTATTGGGTAAGCCCTGAAACAAACAACGAAAGGGTTCTCAATCCAAACAAGTTCCGCGACAACTGGTTTATCACAGTCAATGCAGGTACCTTCCTTAACTGGTGCGACAATACCAGTGACGCAAAAGGCAAACAGTTCCAGCCGGCAGCTGGTTTGTCAGTAGGTAAATGGTTATCACCTTGGGGTGGTTTCCGTGTCATGGGTATGTGGGGACGTGGATTCGGTCAGACTTACAAACCGGTTCTCGACCGTACATACAACTGGAACGTAGTAAACGGTTACATCGACGCGATGTTCAATTTGCATAACCTGTTCGGAGGTTACAAAGAAAACCGCTTCTTCCAGGTAATGGCTATCGCCGGTATCGGTGTAGAACACATGTTCGGCTTCAGCGATGAAAGCTGGTACAAGAACTACAATGTCAACACAGAAAAGAACAACCTGCTGGGATTCCGTACAGGTTTGCTGGCATCATTCAGACTGCACAGAGCGTTAGCGTTCAACGTTGAAGCCTCTATCAACTGTCTGGACGACTCATACGACGGTGTAACTTCAGACGACAAGTGGGACGGTCACGTCAACCTGTTGGTTGGTTTGGTTTACCGTTTCAAGAACCACGACGGAACACACCAGTTCACTTTCACTCGTCGCGACCAGGATAAATACGATGCCCTGAATGCAGAAGTAAACCGCTTGCGCAAGGAAGTAGCCGAAATGAAAGCAGCTCCTGCCGTAGAAGTGAAGCGTGAAGTTGTAGAAAGCGAACGCGTTTCAACTCTTGTATCATTCGATCCGAACTCTACAGAAGTAAACAAACTTCAGGAAGTAAATATCTATACAGCAGCCGAAGGTCTGAAGAAGATCCAGGACGGTGACCTGTATATCACTCCTATCAAGAACAACGAAATGAGCAGCGATTTGTTCAATGGCCGTGCCAATGCTATTCGCGACATGCTTGTGAATGAATATCAGGTTCCTGCAGGACACATATTTATCGAAGAAAACAACGAGCTGGTACGCTCATTAGACCCTGCAAAGAACTGTGTAATTATCTATATTGTTAAATAATAAAACAGGACATTCAACATGAAAAAAATAGTTATTGCAGGCCTTGCAGCAGTCATGGCAGCCAATTTATATGCAAGTGAAGAAACCCCTTCAAAAAACCTTACGGTAAAAGCCGATACAGTCAGAACATTAAAGCACTATAAAGCAGGCGACAACTGGTTCTTCGGAGTATTTGCCGGAACTAACTTCTCTTTGAGTGAGAACATCCGTTTCGCCTCTTTTCCGAAACGTTTCGGTCCCAGTGTGGGTATTTCTGTCGGTAAATACTTCAGCCCGGCAGTAGGTGCCCGTGTACGCGTGTCATACCTGAACCAGCATAGTATGGCAAATACCGAGCTGGTAGATGCATACCCGGAAGTTTACGGAGATGGTATTTACAAGTTCAGCATGGTTTCTACGTTCGTCGACGGTTTGTTCAACTTCAACAACATCTTCAAGCCGTATAACGAAAACAACCGCTTCAACGTAGTTGGTGTACTTGGTATTGGTCTGAACTCTACTTTCGGGTTCGACGACAAAATCAAGAACTGGTCACCATCTAAGGGAGGTCTATATGAAGTAGACCATTCAGGCGGAACCTATCTGGCTATCCATGCCGGTCTTCAGTTAGGCTATAAGGTAAGCGACGCAGTCGATATCAACCTCGAAGCTACCTATAACGCTACCGACGACGGATACAACGGAACCCGTTTCGATAGAAAATACGACGGTTATATCTATGTTGTAGCAGGCGCTACCTATCACTTCAAAGACCATTATGGCGACCGTCGCTTCAAGTATGTAACCATGACCGACCAGGCACAGATCGACCACCTCAATGCACAGATCAACGCCGCTCGTGCCGAACTTGCCAACAAACCGGAACCGATCGTACGTGTAGAAAAGAAGGTAGAAACCAACCGCGTACTCGACATGACCGTTTCCTTCATCATCGACAAGTACAACATCACCGACGTTCAGAAGAACAACGTACAGAAAGTAGCCGAATACCTGTTGAACAACCCGAACATCAACCTGATCATCACCGGTTACGCCGATGTTCAGACTGGTAATCCGGCATACAACCTGAAACTGTCAGAACGCCGTGCCAATGCCGTACGCGACATGCTTGTCAACGATTTCGGAGTCGATCCTTCACGTCTGCGCATCGACTACAAGGGTGATACCGTTCAGCCTTACGATCGCAAGAACGAGTGGAACCGTGTTGTAATATTTGTAACAGAGGAAAACAACAACAAATAATCATGAAGCACATCCATCTTTCACTGGCCCATATGAGCGGCAAAGAAGAAGAGTTCATCCACGAGGCATTCCTTACCAACTGGGTAGTACCTTTGGGTCCCAATGTCGACGGGTTCGAAAACGACCTCGCCACATGGCTGGGGGAGAAATCGGCCTCTCCTCTTCATGTCGTAGCTCTCAGCTCCGGGACAGCAGCCATTCATCTGGCGCTGGTGATACTGGGTGTAGGTCCCGGCGACGAAGTCATCTGCCAGAGTTTTACCTTCGCCGCCTCAGCCAATCCCATCGTATATCAGGGAGCCACTCCGGTATTTGTCGACAGTGAACCCGACACGTGGAACATGGACCCCAAACTGCTCCGTCAGGCTATCGACGACCGCCTGCGTACGACCGGCAAACTGCCTAAGGCCATCATTCCCGTACACCTGTATGGTACTCCCGCCCGTATGGACGAAATAAACAGCGTTGCTTCCGCATACGGCATTCCGGTAGTAGAAGATGCAGCCGAGGCACTGGGTTCGGAATACAACGGCAGTTACTGCGGAACATTCGGTACTTACGGAGCCCTCTCGTTCAACGGCAACAAGATGATTACCACCAGTGGTGGAGGAGCCTTGATCTGCCCCGACGAAGAAAGTGCCCGCCGTGTCAAGTTCTATGCCACTCAGGCACGCGAGAACTTCCCCTATTACCAGCATGAGCAGATTGGCTATAATTATCGATTGAGCAACATCTCTGCCGGAATCGGCCGTGGCCAGATGTATGTGCTCGACGAGCATATCGCCCGCCGCCGTGCGATACACGCGCTTTACGTGGAAAAGTTAAAAAACACACCGGGCATTACGGTGATGCAACCACGGTCTAATGTCGATTTACATCCCAACTATTGGTTAAGTACCATTCTGGTCAACCCACAGGAAGCCGGATTCACTTATCAGGAGTTATCTGCACGGCTCACAGCAGCCGATATCGAAAGCCGTCCGTTATGGAAGCCGATGCACCTGCAACCCGTGTTTGCTAAGGCACCTGCTTATGTAAACGGAGTGTCCCAAGCACTTTTTGCTCAGGGACTCTGCCTGCCTTCAGGACCGATGGTAACCGATGAGGATGTAGATAGAATTGTAGAGATAATCAAGAATTAATTATTAATTAGTACGCTAGTTGAATAAAACTTTATACATTTACAACAAAAAGTTTCTACAAACAATCGTACGAAAAAGAGTTAGAACTATGCTAAACAAAAGAATGTATATCAAACCAGTCTTGGAAAGTGAAACATTTGTTCCACAAAACTATATTGCTGCTTGTCACGATATAAACAAAGTGTATAAGTTTAAATGTGATGCAGGTGGTGGAAGATCTGGTAGTGTTTATCTGGAAACAAATGGTACGCCAGGACTTCAAACCGGTTGGGGAGGTGACAGGTATTTAAGTGGCTATCATGCATGTGGTACAACACATGAAGCAAAAACCACAGACGATTTTTTGGATGGTTATTATGTTACCAGCTCATGGTTTGGGGGAACAAAAACCACTCCGGTAATCGTTTGGCGCGGACCGCATAATAATAACACACACTGTACAGAAAACCTTGATATGAATTCTTGGGAAACAGAAAAATCCTGATTATAAAAATCCATAAACTCCGTTAAGATAAGATTGTACCTTTCCGATACAATCTTATCTTTATTTAAAAGATGGACCAACTATACGACGCAAGCCCAGTAGAGAGACGCTTAGTAGATAAAGCGACGCAACTCCGAATCCCCATATCAGCCTCTTTCGAACTGACTCCGCTTTGTAACCTGAGCTGTGACATGTGTTATGTCCGTATGAATGCACGCGAACTGGCGATGCATAGAAATGTACGAAGCATTGATGAATGGCTGAAAACAGCAGAAGAATTGAAAGCGATGGGCACGTTGTTCATCCTACTTACAGGAGGAGAACCGTTGCTTTATCCGGGATTCAAGGAGCTTTATCTCGCCCTCCGTGAAATGGGGTTCATCCTCACCATCAACACCAACGCGACGCTTATCACCGAAGAGGTGGCTGAACTGTTCAGCCGTGTCAAACCTCGCCGCCTCAATGTGAGCCTGTATGGAGGATGTAATGAAACCTACAAGGATTTATGCCACATCTCAAACGGATACGACCGTTGTATACAGGGACTTCAGTTATTGAAAAAGTATCACATCGATACAAAATTGAATCTGACCATCATCCGCAAAAACCGAAAGGATTACGAAGCAGTCATTCGCATGGCAGAAGAACTGGATATGCCGGCATCCATCAATTGCTACACATCCTTGTTCTGTAGCCCGACATGTACCTCGCAACTCAATATACCGGAAATACGACTGTCACCGGAAGAAGTTGCTACACTCGAAATCGAACACCTCAAATACAAATACAAGAACAACTATCACGAACGGATAAAAGAGATGAATGCGGAACTTATCGGCATGGAATCTACTGTACCCGATGGGGTTACGTTGAGTTGCCGCGCTGGAAAGAGTTCCTGTTGGATCAACTGGCAAGGTCTATTGTCACCTTGTGTCGATATAGCAACTCCTTCCGTATCACTTGCCGAATTTTCGGTTGCCGAAGCCTGGCAGAACATTGTGAAGCAATGTACTTCCTTACCGGCACACACGGAATGCAGCGGCTGTAAACTGAGCAAATTATGTGATGTATGCTATGCCAATGCAACCAACGAAAAAAAATACTGCGGAGATACGGTTTATCTCTGTGCGATAGGTAAGGCCAAAAGAAGCCTCATTGAGCAGGAGGCTCAACGATAACCTTTGTATCATGATCAGACTGACCATTGGAAATTTACATATACAGCTGGAAGGCATCGACAGAGCACATCTTCCGGCAAATACACTGCTCTTTGAATCAACATTCGAAGAGGCAGACTTATATTATACGTTTCATACAAACCGACAACCTCGTCTGCCGGACATGCCACCCGTATACCGGAAACCAGACATCCTTGTTTTCCGGCAACCGTCAGGACTGGAATCCCGCCTGTTGATGCTTCCCGACAACCAAACAGCCTACGCCTATCTGGAAGAAACCGATTTCAATCATACGGAAATTTACTTCAATTCGGCATATACATCCCTGCTGAGTACCGACACCATTTTCCACTCGATGCTGGCTCTCGAAAAGCATCTGGTCTTACAGAATTCTTTTGTCTTCCATTGTTCCTACCTCGATTTCGAAGGAAAAGCAGTTCTGTTCAGCGGTCCTAGTGGAATAGGGAAGACCACTCACACTAACTTGTGGTGTCAATACCTGCCCGACCGGGCAAAAGTTTTGAACGGAGACAAATGTCTGCTGAGCCGTGAAGGCAATACATTTTATGCCAATGGCTGGCCGATATGCGGCTCAAGCGGTATCTGTTACAACGAACGCCGCAAAATACGTGCTATTGTTCTATTACAGCAGGCTCCCGAGAATAGATTGATAGAAGAAAAGAAAATACTCACGTTCAGGCGTGTACTCGAACAGCTTACGGTCAATTACTGGAATCGTGAGTTCACGGATGCGGCAATGACTTTTGCCGACTCTCTGGTGTCAACTTTACCCTGCTTTACGTATGGCTGTAACATCAGCCGTGAAGCAGTCTATACCCTGTATCAACAACTGATAACTGCCAACAAATGAAAAAAATTAAATCCTTTATATCACGTACCATTGCCGGCGAAACAGTACTGATTCCTTCTGAAGAAACTGCACACGATTTCAACGGCATGATCAGCCTTACCGATACAGCTGCTTTTATCTGGGAACACATCGAAGAGGCAGCCGATTTCAACCAACTGGTCGACATGATTCTCGACGAATACGAAATCGACCGTGAAACAGCTGCAGTTGATGCTTCCAACTTCGTTATGCAACTGTTACAGCACGGCATGATTCAGCCGTCTGGACTGAACTGGTAAGGCCGATGGAACAGAAAGAAATATTTGTCCGCAACGATCTGTTTTTTGCCGGTGTACAGGAGGCACTCCGCCAGGGCAAGTCAGTTCGCATCCGTGTCAGAGGAAGTAGTATGCTTCCCTTCCTCCGCCACAACGACGATGCCTTGCTGGCTCCTCCCGAAGGAAAACACATCCGCCGGGGCACGGTAGTCGTAGCACAGACCAACGAATCAGGCATCGTGCTGCACCGCATCCGTCGGATAGACCGGAACGGACGCATTACCTTGCTTGGCGACGGCAATACACACATTTTCGAACATACAGACCGTTCGCGGATCATTGCTGTCGTTACCCGTTACTACCGTGGTAAATACAGTTTCTCGCCCGAAAGCCCGCTGATGAGGTTTGTCGGGCTGCTTTGGTGTGACATGCACCCGTGGAGAAAATATCTCCTGACTGTGCTTTGGAAAATAAAAAAATCAATAACAAGCAACAACTGATTATGAAACTCAACGAAAATCTTATCCTCCGCGAAGTAGCGGGAGAATACATGATAGTAAATCCTTTCAGTGAAACCATGGACATGACACAGATCCTTACCCTGAACGAAACAGCCGCATGGTTGTGGCAGCAGGCAGAAGGTAAGGAGTTTGACGAGGCCTATCTGGTGGACTGCCTGTGCGAAGAGTACGATGTCGACCGTGAGACCGCTGCAACCGATATTCATGAAATATGTGCACAATGGCAGAAAAACGGTCTGCTGGCATGAATAGTATCACCCGCGTAAAGGATGCCTTGTTCTTCCTAATCCGTCAGGGACTTTGGGGAGTCAAGGAGGATGCGGAGAAGTATTTCCCGCTTTCCCCCGAGGAATGGCAGGCACTTTATATCCACAGCCGCCGACAGGCAGTACAAGGTATCGTCTACGATGGCATGCTACTTCTGCCCAAACCTTTGCGTCCTCCTCACGCACTCATTTTGCGATGGACAGCCAATATCGACCAGTGGGAACGTATCAACAAGCAACACATTCAGGTACTTTGTGCGTTGAACCGTTTCTTTACCGCTGAGCCTGCGGTTCCTTTCGAAGTCATCAAAGGACTTGCCCTGAGTTGTTATTACCCCAATCCACTTCATCGTGTATGTGGAGATATTGATTTGTATTTCGGTAATGCAGAAGCTGTACGGCTAGCTGCCAAAAAACTGGAAGAATCCGGCGTATATGTCAAGTATGGAGTCAACGACGATGCCTCCTGCCTCATCGGTCAGGTCGTAATCGAACTTCATCCGGAGCTGATTGAACTGCACAGTCCGTTTATTCGCAAATCACTGCGTGAATGGGAGAAAAACGCATTCTGCACGGTTGCTCCCACAATCAAACCGGTCTATCAGGATGCTCCAATTAGTGTTCCTACTCCGGAAGCACACCACTTACTGGTTTCCACACATATCCTGAAACATCTGCTCAACGAAGGCATTGGCTTGCGCCAGTTATGCGATGCTGCCATCCTGTTGAAAGGGCTGGCACAGGAAACGGACAAGCAGGAACTGGAATGGTTGTGTCGCCACTTTGGCATCTGGAAATGGTCCTGCCTGCTTTATACCTTCCTGGCAGAACACTTGGGACTGGATGAATCTTACGTACCTTTCCGGAAACATCACAATACCGAAACCCTGATGACCGAAATATGGGAAAGCGGCAATTTCGGTTTTTACGACGAGCGAAAAGGCGAACGTCCGGAGGGGAAATGGAAAAACAAGTTGTACACCACCCGCCAGATCACTCGCAAAGCACAACTGTTTTTCACGTATGCGCCGGCAGAAACCTTTTGGTGGCCCACATTGCTTACAGCCAGACGTATCAAAGAACTCATTATCAAGCATGAAAACCATACTGAAAAAAATACTAAGTAAACTTACCAAAGAAAATCTCTCGCAGCAATATGCCATTGGGCGCAAAGCCATGCGTTGGGTACTTCAGGTAACGCAGGGATACCACTGGCTGATTGCGTTCTCCATCTTTTCAGGAATTTTCGGCGTAGGAATGTCACTGTTCAATGTCTGGCTTTCCAAATGGATTATCGACATCGCAACTGGTGCCCGTGAAGGAAATGTTTGGACAGCAGCAGGTGTCGTTGTCTTCTTCTTCCTTTTTGGCATGGCAATCAAGCTGATTTCTCCCTGGATTTTCGGGAAAATCAACATGCGTATCAGCATCCGCATGCAGAACTCATTGTCGGACGCCCTGATGATGTGCTCCTGGAAAAGCGGACAGAAATGGCATACCGGCGACCTGCTCACGCGTATCAACAGCGATGCTTCTGAAGTACTCAGCATGGGTATGGGGATACTCCCCAACCTGCTCATCACCAGCCTTCAGCTGATTGGCTCCTTTATCTTTTTGTGGGCACTGGAACCCCGGCTTGCCTGGTTCATTCTGGGAGCGACCCCGCTGGTACTGTTATCGAAAATCTATTTCCGCAAGGTGCGTGAGTTAAGCAAGGCACAAAAAGCCATGAGCAGCGAAATGGGTTCGGTCATGCAGGAAAACCTGTCACAGCGTGTGTTGGTACGTTCGCTGGGAGCAACAGACTATCGCAAGCAAAAGCTGCATGAATCGCAGGAAAAACTGTTCAACCTCGGTATGGAACAGATCAAGTTCTCCACCTTTTCACAAGGAGTGATGGGCTTTGTATTCGGAGGAGGTTACCTGTGTGCCTTCCTCTGGGGTATCTACCGGCTGGAACATCAGGAAATCACCTTCGGTACCATGACAGCTTTTCTGCAACTAGTCGGACAGGTACAGGGACCTTTCCTCGGACTGATCGGTATTCCTCCCGCACTGGTACGTGGCTGGGCGTCCGTCGAGCGACTGATGGAACTCTTCGAAGATGTGGAACCGGACGAAACACCGGTATATGTCGACAGCCCGCTTACGCTGGAATTTAATCAGGTTACTTTCGGTTATGAACCGGGACAACCGGTCCTGCATAATTTCTCTGCCATATTCCGTCCCGGTACTTCCACAGCTGTTGCCGGTCCTACCGGTACGGGAAAAACCACCATCATTCGCCTGATGCTGGCACTCATCCGTCCCGACCAGGGACAGGTAAACCTGGTAGCAGCAGACGGTTCAGTTTATCCGGACACTTCCGCTACCCGGGTAAATTTCATGTACGTACCTCAGGGAAATACCCTGCTTAGCGGAACCGTCCGTGAGAATGTACTTTTGGGGGCTCCCGATTGCAGCGATGAAGATGTAAAACAGGTATTACGCATGGCATGTGCCGACTTTGTCTTCGATTTGCCCGAAGGTATTCATACCCGTGTCGGCGAACACGGCTACGGCTTGTCCGAAGGACAGGCACAGCGTATCTCTATCGCCCGCGCCCTGCTCCGTCCGGGCAACATCTGGCTGTTCGACGAGGCCTCTTCTGCCCTCGACTGCGATACCACTACAAAGTTAATAAACAACATTTTAGCGGAAGGAAAAGAAAAAACCATTATCTTTGTCACCCACGATCCACGAGTGATGGAACGGTGTGATTCAGTCATCCGACTAAACGAAAACAAGCAACAAACAGTAGAACCCTAATAAACAGTAAAAAACATTTATGAACAAATCAACTCTTTTATTCTTCTTACTAACAGTATTACTTTTCTCGTCATGTGCCACAAGAAAAGACCTGATTTATCTTCGCGACATGGAAGAACTTAAAGAATACCCGGTGTTCCAAAAATACGAAGCAGTCATCCACCGCGACGACCGCCTCAGTATTACTGTGAGCTGTAAGAACCCGGAACTGACCCTGCCGTTCAACATTCCCGGTAGCAGTAACTACAGCATCGGTCCCGACGGAAACATATCTACACCGTTCCCACAAGCAATGCAGCTGATAATGCCAACAAAGGATACCTGGTCGATGTAAATGGTGAGATAGACTTTCCAGTTCTAGGTAAGCTGAAAGTAGAAGGGCGTACCCGTGGACAGGTTACCGAAATGATCAAACAGCGCCTGATTGACGAAGATTTGATAAAAGACCCCATCGTCATGGTTAACTTCCTGAATTTCAAAATTACCGTATTGGGTGAAGTGGGAAGTGTAGGAACCTACGATATTACCGGCGACCGTATTACCCTACTCGAAGCCATTGCTAAAGCTGGTGATATTACTGACGACGGCCGTGTAGACCGTGTAGCTGTTATCCGCGAATACGGAAACAAACGTAGAATCATGTTCCACGACCTTCGCTCGAAGGACGTGTTCAACTCTCCCTGCTACTATTTGCAACAGAACGATATCGTATATGTAGAACCATCCGCTACTAAAACTCGTGATAACGCACAGCGTACAATTAGCACATTTAGTATGATCTTATCATTTATTACAACCGTTACTTCCTTAATAGTATTAGCAGTTAAGTAACTAAAATCTCCAGTTTGATAGATATGATACAAATGAGTGAACAGAAAGACCTTTCCCCCGATAAGAATATCAGTGGAAGCGGCTTCAATATCAATCCGATGGACATGGTGATGTACCTGCTCAACCGCTGGTACTGGTTTGTCCTCTCAGTAGTCTTGTTCGGAGGATATGCCTGGTACCAGTATGCCAAGACTCCGTTCAAATATTCCCGTTCGGCAACGGTCATGATTAAAAATGCCAACCAACGGAGATATGATGGTCTGGAGCGTTTCCAGACTTTTTCAACAACCAACGTTTCCAACGAGATTCTTCAGTTCCAGTCACACAACCTGATGCGGGAGGTAGTCAGCCGACTGAATGCCAATATCTGTTATACAATTTCGGATGGTCTCCGTGAAAAGGAATTGTATACACAAGCTCCCATACGAGTTTCGTTCGTAGAATCGGAAGATTACCAGACCTTATCAGTAGATGCGACTCCGGTCAACGACCATGAGGTTCGACTGACTGCCTTTGGGGGTGATATGATTCCGGATGCAGGCAAGGTACTGACAGCTAAACTCAATGACACCATCCCGACTCCCATCGGTAAATTAGTGGTGAGCCCTACACTTTATTACACAAATAAATGGTTCGGTACTACCGTCAGTGTCAAGAAGAACAGCATCGATAACATGGCAAGCCTGTTTGGTTCTAACCTGAGTATCAATCAGGCAGAAAATGATGCTTCCATCCTGTATCTCAGCCTCAACGATTACTCTACCGTCCGTGCCGAAGATGTACTGAACATGCTGATTACAGTCTACAACGAAGAAACCATCAAAGACAAGAACCAGATAGCCATCAATACATCCCAGTTCATCAACGAACGTCTGATTATTATCGAAAAGGAACTGGGTGGAGTGGAATCGGAAATCGAGAACTATAAGCGCCAGCATGAAATCATTGATGTTTCCTCTTCGGCAAGCACATCAGTTTCCGACAAAGAACAATACGGCACACAAGCTACCGAAATGGAGCTTCAGATCGAAATGGCCAACTATATCAAACAGTTCCTTGTAGACCCGTCTAAGATTACCGGTTTGATTCCGTCAAACACCGGAATCGCCGATGCCAATATCGAGGCACAGATTGTACAATACAACGCCAACAAGCTGAAACGTGACAAGCTTATCAAGAACAGCAGCAACAAGAACCCGGTAGTACAGGAACTGAACAACACCCTGCTTGCCATCCGTCAGAACATTATCCGCGACATCGATAACCTGATTGTCAGCATCAATGCCAAACTGAAAGAAGCTCGGAACCGTACCTCCGAAGCACAACGCCGCATCGCCAGCATTCCGACCCAACAGCGTCAGATGCTGTCCATAGAACGCCAGCAGCGCATCAAGGAAGAATTGTACCTCTACCTGCTTAATAAACGTGAAGAGAATGCGCTCAGTCAGGCAACCACTGAAACCGATGTCCGTGTACTCGACCCCGCAGGGGGCAGTGATATGCCTTATACTCCCAATGGTAAAAACATCATCATGGGAGGAGTTATGAAAGGAATCGCTTTACCGGCTGTCATCCTGCTTGCCTTTATGTTCTTCGATACCAAGGTACACACCCGCAAGGATATTGAAGACAACCTTAGCGTACCCTTCCTGGGAGAAATACCTTTGTCAAAAAGTAAGAAAGAGCCCAGTGCAAAGGGCAAGAAAGGTATTATTGTCCGCAGTCAGGGACGTGACATCGCTTCCGAGGCCTTCCGTATCGTGCGAACCAACATGGAGTTCATGCGTGTCAAGAGCAAGGACTTGCAGGTAGTAACCTTCAGTTCCTTCGGTCCGGGAGCCGGTAAGACCTTTGTGTGCAGTAACCTTGCGGCTAGTATGGCGCAAACGGAGAAAAAAGTGATTCTAATCGACTTGGATATCCGTAAAGGCACCCTCAGTTCCCACATCCACCACCATGACAAAGGTATGACTTCTTACCTGTCCGGCAGTGCCGAGTTATCGGAAATCATCAAGCACGATGAACTGGTAGACAACCTGGATGTCATCCCGGCAGGCCCTGTAGCACCTAACCCGGCAGAACTGCTGCTCAGCGAACGTCTGGAAAATATGATCGAAACATTGCGCAAGCAGTACGACTATATCATTGTCGACAACGTACCGGTAGGTATCATTGCCGATGCGGCCATCACCAACCGTATTGCCGACCTGACCATCTTCGTCATCCGTGCTGACCGCTTCGACCGCCGCATGCTGCCCGATCTGGAAAAAATATACCGCGCCGGCCAGCTTAAAAATATGTCCGTTATCCTGAATGGTGCCCATGTCAGCAATAACGGTTACGGATATGGTTATGGTTATGGCTACGGTTATGGCTATGAAAATAAACGTAAATGGTATCAGTTCTGGAAAAAATAACCCGTAAGCCAACAAAAAAATATGTTTTTCAGTTTTAAGAAAAAACACAATCTGGTTAAGTCGGGTATTCTGAAAGGCATGACCGATATCCACTCCCACATTCTTCCGGGAGTGGATGACGGTTCTCCCGACAGAGCAAGCTCTTTGGAACTGCTTCAGTTTCTGGAAAATCTGGGAATTACTTCCGTATGGTTGACTCCCCACGTCATGTCCGATATGCAACGCAATACCACAGCCTACCTGACCGAACGTTTCGAAGCCTTTCAGAATTATTACAAAGGTCCCATCCGGTTGCATCAGGCAGGCGAATACATGATGGACGCACAGTTCACTTCCAAGCTACCTACTGAAGTACTTCCATTGGGCAAGAACCACCTGCTCGTAGAAACCTCCTACATGCTTCCGCCTGTCGGCATGAAAGAGATACTTGCCAGTGTTAAGCAAAACGGATATTTCCCCGTTATTGCCCATCCAGAACGCTATACTTACATGGATATGGACGATTACCGCCGGCTATACAGCACTGACGGTTATCGCTTGCAGCTAAACCTGATGTCCTTATCCGGCTACTATGGTCCCGGTGCACGCCATGCGGCAGAAAGTATCCTTGTGGAAGGTATGTACAGCTATGTAGGAAGCGATTTACACCATCTGGAACGATATGCCCCCATGTTGGAAAGTATGAAGCTAACCAGCGAGCAGCTGGATGCCCTCAGCATACTGATAGTAAACAATGAAACGATTTAGTTACATCCTGGCAGATTTTACGGTTCTTTGGGTTATGTTGACTGCTGCCATGCCCTGGTGCTCTCCGCTAGTAGCCGGTTACCTTGCTCCATTGGGGCTGCTGGTCATACCGCTGGCTATATTCAGTACATTGGCAACAATCATCGCAGTTCTTTACCGAAGCAAAGGCATTAGCCTGCTGTTTGGTGCAGCTTGCCTCATCAGTCTGTTTCTTTGCGGAAAATCCTGGGCTGTATCTTTTGAAACAGATGAATCGACTTACCATTCATTACGCTTCGTCAGTTGGAATGCAGAAGGCTTCCAGTTGAATAAAGACACCTTACAGACAAGTGCCGCTTTCATTCGGAACCTTCATCCCGATATTATTTGTCTGCAAGAACGTCCACACGATAACTTACTGCATCGTGATAGTATCTCGGAAGCATTCGAATATCCCTATCGGGTATTCAACAGCCGGGAAGACGAAGTACTGAATTTGGCAGTGTACAGCCGTTTCCCCTTATCGAATATGAAAGAATATTACTTCCCTAACAGTTATAATAAAGTGTTGCAAATAGACCTGCAATATGAAGGAAGAACCATTCGGCTGTTCAACATGCACTTGCAGACGACTGGCATGACACCGGCATTTCAGGGAAACAATCGCCTGCATACTTATCAGCTTAATGCCAGAGAACGTAATCGTCAGGCACAGCTACTGGCAGAAGCAATCGCTTACAGTCCGTACCCCGTCATTGTATGCGGCGACCTGAACGATACACCCATATCATATGCCTATCGGAAACTGACTGACCAGTTGAAGGATTGTTTTTTGGAGGCAGGAAACGGTTGGGTAGGAACATATCAACCTGCAAATAACCTGTTCCGCATCGATTATACACTCTGTTCTCCAGAACTAAAAACATCAGCTTACCGTTTATACAGTAACCATTGGAGTGATCACCGAATCCAATATACAATTGTAAACCCGTTATGATAGATTTTATATCCATACTTGATTATACGCCTCTTTTCAACTATAGTATCCTCATATTAATACTGACTGCTTTTTGGCAATGTAATACAGGCATTATATTACACAAAAATATTGTCAGTATAAATGCAGTATGGGGAATTCTTTTTACCATATTGCTAATATTCTATATGGGACTTCGTCCAATTGCATCTATTTTCGGTGATACCGTTAATTATGCTCAAGGATTTTATACAATACAACATTCCTCCGAACCTTTTATCTGGACGTGGCAAACAGACTGGCTGTTTTATAACCTGCATGCCTGGTTTGCCAAGTACAGCGATATCCATACGTTCTTCCTGCTGTGTGCCTTTATTTATGTAGGTAGTTTGTGGCTGGCCATGCAACGTATCTTCAAGTCTTATTATTACATTCCCCTGTTAGTAATATTCAGTATGTTTACTTTTTGGAATTACGGAGTCAACGGTATCCGGAACGGCATGGGAGCCTCTGTGTTTATTCTGGCAATGACTTATATCAATCGCCTACCGATAGCTATACTTCTAAGTATTATCGCTATCGGATTTCATAAATCGTGTACCCTGATGGCTGGTGCAGCTGTTATAGCCTGGTTTATCAAGAACAGTTACTTCTACCTGTTAGCATGGATAGGCTGTGTGGGAGCCTCGTATGCAGCCGGTATGCGCATACAAAACTATCTAGCAAACATTGGGCTGCTAGGCGATGATAATCGTTTTGCAGATTACCTCACAGGCGATAATATGGTAGGAGAAATTATCCAAATGAGCATGGTTTTCCGCTGGGATTTCCTGATTTACAGTGCTATGGGCGTCTTTGTTGGCTATTACTTTATCTTCCGTCGTAACTTCCGAGACGAATACTATCACTGGTTATACAATACCTTTCTCATCACCAATGCTTTTTGGGTACTGGTCATTCGTGCCGCTTACAGCAACCGCTTTGCCCAAATTTCCTGGTTTATCATGCCCATCATATTAATCTATCCTTTTATGAAACGACGCTTTTGGAAAAACCATGAAAAAATATTAGGAGCAGCTCTATTGGTATTCTACGCATTTTCGTTTTATTTCAACATAGTTAAAGGTTAAAAACATGAACATACAAACAAACAAAGAAAATTGGAGCATAGAAATCAAGCCCAAGAAAAAATGGCTGGATGTCGATCTAAAAGGTATTTGGCAATACCGGGACTTATATTACATGTATGTGAAACGGGATATTATAACCGTTTACAAACAAACGATTCTGGGCCCCCTATGGTTTCTGATACAACCTGTACTGACAACGATAATGTATATGTTTGTATTTGGAGGACTGGCAGGTATTTCTACAGATGGGATTCCTCAACCTTTATTTTACATGTCAGGTATTTTATTATGGAATTATTTCAGCACATGTTTTACAAGTTGTAGTTCTGTATTTACTTCAAACACAAGTGTGTTCGGTAAAGTCTATTTTCCACGCCTAGTTGTACCTTTGAGCTCAATAACATCAAATCTCATTAAATTTGCAATACAACTTTTACTCTTTATCGTTATATATATATATTACGCAGTATCCGGTACTCCCATTGCTATCAATTGGTATATCCTTCTTTTCCCTCTTTTGATATTTCTCCTTGCACTCCATGCAATGTCATGGGGATTAATCGTATCCGCACTTACCACAAAATACCGTGACCTAACAATGCTTGTAGCCTTTGGAGTACAGTTACTAATGTATGCTACTCCTGTCATTTATCCTTTGAGCTCCGCTCCTGCTACATACCGGAATTTAATTGCATTAAATCCTCTTACACCGTTATTCGAAACCTTTAAGTACAGTTGTATGGGATGTGGCTCATTTAGTTGGAGCGAGCTTTTGTACAGTACATTTTTTATGTGCATAACTCTTTTCTTTGCTATAATCATCTTTAGCAGAACAGAGCGAAACTTTATGGATACTGTCTAATCATTTAACTTAAGATTAAAATATTAACATGAATAACGATATAGCAATTCAATTTGATCATGTTGGCAAGCTTTATAAGCTTGGACTTGTAGGGACTGGTACACTCAGCCATGACCTTAACAGATGGTGGAAGACTACTATATTAAGACAAGAAGATCCATACCTGAAAATCGGTGAAGCAAATGATCGTACTAGCAAGGGCTCGTCAGATTATGTATGGGCATTAAAAGATATTGCATTCAATGTAAATCAAGGTGATGTGGTAGGTATCATTGGGAAAAATGGTGCCGGTAAATCAACACTACTCAAACTTCTTTCACGAGTAACTTCACCTACTACTGGTGTTATTCGAGCTAAAGGACGTATTGCTTCTCTCCTTGAAGTAGGAACAGGATTTCATCCAGAACTTACCGGACGAGAAAATATATATATGAATGGCTCAATTATGGGTATGACTAAATCAGAGATAACCCGTAAACTTGATGAAATAGTAGATTTTGCAGGTGTAGAGCGCTATCTTGATACTCCAACCAAGCGTTATTCGAGTGGTATGACAGTACGTCTAGGGTTTGCTGTAGCAGCATTTCTTGAACCTGAAATTTTAGTTGTAGATGAAGTATTGGCTGTAGGTGATGCAGAGTTTCAAAAGAAAGCTATAGGCAAAATGCAAGATGTATCAAAAGGACAAGGAAGGACCGTACTTTTTGTTAGTCACAATATGGCAGCAATAAGAAATTTATGCAATAGAAGCATAGTTTTACATAACGGAAGTGTATGCTTCGATGGACAGACAGAGGATGCAATTGAACATTATTTAAACAACAACAATCAATCATTGTATGGAAAAATAATAAATAAAATAACTAAATGTAATCCTGCAATAACTATTGATAAGATTGAATTTAACGGTAGTGATGAATGTATAACAACCATAACTTCACGACAAGAATCTGTCAAAATAAGTATTTATGGAAATACAAAAGAAATGTTACATGCAGATTTAATGGTACGTTTCAAAACAATAGAAGATGTACCTGTAGCAACTTTTGCTGAAGGTCATTACAAAGGTAGAATAGAGCATATAAAACCAGGTTATTTTGTTATACAAAGAGAAATTAAATTACCCAAAATATTATCAAACGGCGACTTTGTTATTGATATAATATTACATCATCCAAATGTCGAAGGATATATGGACTGCATACATGGTGTACAAGTACACTTAGATGGTTATCAATCAGAATACGGTAAACCTTTAGACTCAAAAAAATCAGGTTTTCTAGGTCTTGAATCTGTAGAATAATATATTTTGTATAACTTATTGATAATGATCAATTTTGACAAGATCTTACATACTTAAAAAATTTATTATATTTTCTATATTTTTTCAAAAAAATTCAGAACTATAAATAAAAAATATACTACATATCATATCTTTTAATTATGTAATTTTCTATTTCTTTGATTTATTCTATATATTTTATTTAAATCACTTACACCAAACTTTTATATATTCAGGATGAGTAATAAATATTTAATTTTAAAAGGCTGCGCCGGATTAGGTAATCGTTTTTTAGCAATTAAAGACGCTATTGATTATGCAAAAAAGACAAACCGTATACTTTATGTAGACTGGTCCGATGGTTGGTTTTTAGATAAAGGAATAAATACATTTTATAAATATTTTGACTTATGCCAAGTAAGGCATATTACAAATATAGAACCTATTATTAATGCTTTTGAAAATGGAGCATCTACTTATCCCGCTAATTTAAGTCGAAAAGATTTAGAGGAAGATATTTACTCAAATTATTTCTTTAAAAATAATACTATAAATCCTTATCTCTATAGTTATTGCCATTTTATAAACAAAACCGCATGGTCTTATCTTTTTTATGGAGGCTATTGGTATAGAACTGTTAAATCTGTAAAAAATCCTCTAAAGAAAATAGTAACTCCGTTTGATCCTCGTAACAAAATGATTTATGGGGCCTTTCTCAGTAGAACTGAACGTAATGAAGATATTGTATGTTTTGCAGATTTTGGCACATTCGAGAATCGAAATAACATGTTTTCCCATATAAAGATGAAAGAATTCATGTTTCAACATATTACTAAATTTGCGTCAGATTACAACTTATCAGAACGAATTGCTATCCATATCCGTGCAACAGATAAAAAACCATCTAAATCAATATCTAATCTATTAGAGATAATTGAACAGACTTATTTACCTCAAGCAAAAGGGATCTTTTTATCTACTGATAATCCTGCTATTGAAGGAATATTCCACCAGCGTTTTCCAGATAAAGTTATTTGTTTTCCGAAAGAAATGCCTAATATTGGCACTGATAATGTAGGAAGTCCTAATTTTGGGGGCATTCACCATTGGATTCGCAATAAGAGTGTAGAGAAGAAAAAAGCTTTGTTTGAAGCAACACTTGCTGACATGTGGCTACTTTCTATGTGTAAATATCTTTTATGGCAAGGAAATTCAAGTTTTAGTATGATGTCTGCTGAACTTATGAATAAAAAGAGTAACATTATTGACTGGACATCATTATAATTATAAAATAAAATTAATTTCATGATGCTTCATTCATTAGCTGACTATCAAACTGTATTACGTAGCCTATTTACACCTCTTTTAGGTTCTATGAATGAATATATATCAACATTGATTCTACCCAATGAAATTGCGACTAATTATACACCTCAAGAAGCACATTTAGAATCTTTTTCACGCATGTTATTAGGAGTGTCATTGGATGTTGATATTGAAGATACTATTAAACAAAAAATTTTTCAGAAAATTTGTATAGGTGTGGATCCTTCTTCATCAACATATTTTGGCGAAATTAAGTCGAATTCACAAATGATAGTTGAACTATTTCCGATTCTCTTATTTTGTTGTCAAAATAAAAAAGATTTTTTTAAGTTGAATAAACGTAATAAACAAAATATAGAAAATTGGTTCTTACAAATAAACCATGTAGAAGTATGTAATAATAATTGGTGTTTTTTTCCAATTCTTGTTAACCTATTTCTTAATGAATTAGGTTGTAAAAATAATCAAGAAGTTATTAATACTAATTGGGAAAAAATAGATGAAATGTATCTTGGGAATGGATGGTATAGCGATGGTGACACTCAACAACGAGATTATTATATTGCTTTTGCTTTCCACTTCTATTCTTTACTTTATGCTTTATATACAAATGATACCGAACGTAAATTAAAAATATTAGAAAGGGCTAGCTTATTCGCTAAATCATACATACATTATTTTGCTGCTTCAGGCGAGGCCATTGCTTTCGGACGCAGCCTAACTTATAAATTTGCTCAAATTGCTTTTTGGTCTATTTATACTTGTTTTATTAAGGATGAGCAACAATTAAGTATTATGAAAGGCATTATTAACCGTAATTTAAGATGGTGGTTTACTCAAAATATTTTCGATAAAAGAGGAGTACTAATAAATGGTTATACATACGCTAATCCATATATACTAGAACAATACAATGCTTCAGGATCTCCATATTGGGCATTTAAAGCATTCTTTTGCTTACTTAGACCAAACACAACATTCTTTAAAGTAAAAGAGCAAGCATTACCCCAATTACAGAACACTACAATACCAGAAGCTTATACTTCTATTTGTCATAAAAATGGACAGGCTTATGCATTTATTAATGGACAGCGTAATAATTGGTTCTGCCAAAAAACGGCTAAATATGAAAAATTTGTATATTCTTCATTATTTGGTTTTTCTGTTAGCCGCTCATTTGAAACTTTGGATATGATAGCATCAGATAATACTTTAGCTGCCAGAATAGGAGATATTTTTATCGTACGTAACAATACAAAAACAATCTATAATAACAACAAAGTGCAAATTTCAGACTGGCAACCGCTACCATCCATCCTTATTCGTACATTTATCTTTCTCGGAGCACCATGGCACACTCGGGTACATTATATTATTACGGATTTACCTATAACTTTATTCGATTGTGGATATGCAATTGATACAAACAAAAATTTTAATAAAAAACAGGACTTACATTTTGTTAAACTAAATAATACAAATCAATTTTCAGCAGTAACATCCGATAAACATTCTGTTGGTATTGTTTATACTGCACCTAATACCAATATATTACACCCCCACGTAGCGATACCTTATACACTACAGACTTATAACAAAGGGATAAATCTAATGATATCCACATTTTTTGGAGATAGCACAGATACAATAAAAAATGATCAGCCATTAAAAAATGATATTACCATTCTAAATGGTAAACTTATAGCTTTTGGAAGTGCATATCCATTACCTAAATTATCAATATTAAAACAAATAAAATATTCTTTAGATGTATTTATAACCATAGAACAACCAAAACTAATCAGAAATATCCGAGTGTAAATCTTTAATTACCAGCATATTCTAAAATTTAACACTTTTCGGTTGCCATTTGTCGCTTCCCAAATTTCCACATATTTTTGAGACGTATTTCTGACGTGGAGAATTTGCGGGGCTTGTTTTTTGTCACACCGTGCAGACAGTTGACAAGGGTTTACAACCGTTTACGACAAGCGACAATAACCGCCCCGATATGCGGAAACAGTCACACTGTGTAGAAAAGCGACAATGGTTGACTTCCGTTCACATCCGTTTACCATTTCAGAGATATAGGATTGAAGAAATGAACCATTAAACGATAAAACGGTATGAAAGCAACCAGAAAATGCAGTTTTTGCGGCAAGTCCTTTGTAACCCGAAGCGGTATGCAAAGATATTGCAGTGAGGCTTGTCAGGCAGAAGCCAAACGAGCCAGAGTGATGCAGAAGAACAACCTCTTCAAAGTCGCCCAACCCTTGATGGAGATACAGCATCAGGAGTATCTCACCTTTTCCAAAGCAGCCATCCTCATGGGCTGTTCCCGACAGTACATTTACAAACTTGTAGCCATCGGCAAGCTGAAAGCCTCACGCATCAGCAACCGCATGGCATTCATCCGCAGAGCCGACATCGAGCAGATGTTGGAGGGCAATCCCTATCACCGCATCCTGCCCGGCAACACCTCCACACCAAGGAAATCATCTTCATCTTCCTTACCTGCCAAAAGAGAAAAAAGGGAAAAGGAAAGCGAAGAAGTGTTGGACTTCTATTCGGGCGAGGAGGTGATGTCCCTTTTTAAGGTAAAGCAGTCATGGCTTTACACTTCCGCCAAGCGTAACCATATCCCCATCTGCCGTATCGCAGGAAAGAACTATTACAGCAAGAAGCATATTGACGAGTTTTTCGGTGTGGCAGTTGATATTAGCGAAATTACCGACTGGCTACTGACCGAGGAGGTGGAGGAACTGTTCGGCATGAAGCCGACCGCACTCCGTGCCTACACCTATCGCCATAAGATACCCACTAAAAGAGAGTACGGGCGTACCTATTACTCCAAATCACATTTGAACGAACTCCGCAGAACTGACCTTGTGAACGATGAACGCTACTATACCGTTGAGCAGGTGCAGCAAATCTATGGTCTTTCGTCAGCCAACATCTGCCATATCGTCAAGGTGAAGCACATCGAAAAGATAAAGGTGGGTGTGAAAAACCTGCTTTTGCGCTCAGATGTGGAGCGTGTCATGGCTGAAAGGAACAAATAACCGTGAAAAATCGGGATTATCGAAAATTATTTCAAAATGATGTATCGTGGAGGTATTCACGGATATTTCACGTTGTTCCTTTGCCATCGGAAACATGGATACAACTCCAAAATGTATACAACCAATTAAAACATAATTATTATGAGTAAATGCAAAACAGTTACCTTGCGTAAGCGCAAGATTAAGAACGGGACACAGTATTCACTATGCCTTGACTACTATCCCGGCTACCGTGACAATGTCACCATGAGAGTGATTACACGTGAAGCCTTAGGAATTTACATCTTCGCCAAACCTGCAAACCAGCAGGAACGGGACTTCAACGCACGCATGATGAAGAAAGCGGTCATCCTGCGCAACCAGCGCTACGAAGCCATTTTCAATGAAAACAACGGCTTTTTTGACAAGACCAAGATGAAGGGCGATTTCCTTGCCTATTTCAAAGGACTGGCTGACCGCAAGAATATCAAGTGGCAGCACGTATACAAGCATTTCCAGCGGTTCGTGAACGGCAAATGCACCTTTGAGGAGGTGGATGTGGATTTGTGCCGCAAGTTCATGGAATACCTGCTTGATGCACCCCAATCCATCCACACCAACCAAAAGCTGCACATCAACTCCGCAGCAGGCTATTGGTCAACTTTCCGTGCCGTGCTGCACACCGCTTACCGTGACAGGAAGATAAAGGAGAACCCAAACGGCTTCTTAGACCGCATCGAGTGCATTCCCACCATCAGGGAGCATTTGAGCCAAGAGGAACTGATACGGCTTGCCGAAACACCCTGTGAGGAGGAGGTCTTGAAAAAAGCTTTTCTTTTCGCCTGTCTTACGGGACTGAGAAAGAGCGACATCAGACAGCTCACGTGGCAGCAGATACAACCATACACCAACGGCAGGATGTTCGTTACCACCCGTATGCAGAAAACCAAAGAAATAGTGCATAACCCCATCAGTGATGAAGCCTATGGACTGCTGGGAGAACGGGGCGAGGGACTTATCTTTGAGGATTTCAAGGACAAGATGCTGCAAGGACCACTCCAACGGTGGCTCACGGCAGCAGGGATAACCAAGAAAATCACCTTTCACTGTACCCGCCACAGCTTCGGAAGCCTGCACGTGGAAATGGGAACGGACATGGCTGTCATCCAAGCCTATCTCGGACATAAGAACATTACCACCACACAAATCTATTCCAAGATAGCAGCGCAGCAGATGTGTCAGGTGGTGGACAAGATAACCTTGAAGCGCAAGGAGGCATAAATGTCTCACATTGACAGGTATTCAGAGGGGCGGTTATGGCTACAAGGCTATAATCGCCCCTCTATGTTTTTGGCTTGATGCCACCATTTATAAGCCCCTCAGAGTATGAAACAGAGTATGATATGATGACATTTCGTGAAATACATTGAAAAAGACCGTTCTAACCGCAAATAACGGGCAGTAATTGGGAAAAATAGCATTAACTTTGCACAAAATAATACAGGAACATTCAATCTCTCAACGAAATATGGAATCATCAATCAAGGACAAATACATCATCTTGGGCTTTGTCGGCTTCGCCATCGTCCTAATATCTTCCATTGCCACGCTGGTAATAGCGGACAGCTTCAACCAAGACAACTTTGTCAGGTGGATAGTATTCGTATGCTGTAACCTGTTGGGATGGTTGCTCTATCTCTCCTTTCAGACACTTATCTTTGATACATACGAAATCTACAAAATCAAGTTCGGCAAGAAAGAAACGATTGCCGAAGCCATAGAGGTGCAGGAAGAACTGTCACAAAATACACTTGAAGAAGCCACATCTGTGCCTGGACCTACATCAGTCCCTGAGCCTGTACCCGAATCATCCCCGACAAAAGAAGAGACACTTATCCAAACACAACCGATAGAGCTTACTATCGCCCCGGATCTTCACGAAAAGAACCGTGCCAATTACGCAAGCAGAGAGCAACGGGAAAAGGAAGAGCGCATCCGCATGGTCATGGAGTATTGCCATTATTACCTGCCTCGCATTGCCGACCAAGAAACCGTGAACCACATCTGTACTGAGGTGGACAAATGGATGAATCTTAACACTTATACCCCGAAGCCCATACAAAGACCGTTTACCAAAGACATCAACAACATTCCACTCCGTCACTTCGTATGGAATATCTCTGAGCGTTTCCTGTACAAGAGATACTACAATGGGGATAACCGTGCCAAGTTCATCAAAGCCCTTTTCCCGAAATCGTTTGCTGATACAGACTTATCAACCATCAAGAATTTCAAGGTAGAGCCGTTAAAGACGGAAATTCCCATTGATGAACCCGAAAACGGCAAACTTGATTTCCACTATCCCGAGGATTATGTGCGGAATTAGGATAATCACGACACCAACGACAACCATCCGGTAACTCATAACCGCCTGTTTTACATCGTTTCCCGAGTAATTTTACCCGTCATTTATGGCTGGGCTTAATTATTCGGGAATTATTTTGCAATGACGTGTCGTGGAGATATTCACGGATATATCATTTCAGTCCTTTGCGCCAAGTCTTACAAAAGAGACGAGTACGCGAATGGAAAAATCAATTCTTACCTTCAACGACCTCCCCGAGGTTGTCGCTCAGCTTCGAGACGAAGTGATGAGCCTGAAAAGCCTGCTCGCCGAGCAGCGCAGTGTGAACAATGCCAAAACGGTGGACACCCACGTGCCCATGTCTGTGGACGAGGCAGCAGAGTATTTAGGTATCCCTAAGGGTACGCTCTACATGAAACTGTCAGAAGGGACAATCCCTGCCACCAAGCCCGGCAAACGCTATTGCCTTTACCGTGACGAACTGGACAAGTGGCTGGAAACCGCCCGAAAGAATCCCATACCGTTGTCAGACGAGGAACTGAACAAGTCCTTATCCTCTTCCCACCGTCGCAAGCCCAACCCACGTAACTGGTGAATGATATGGAAGAGGATAAGAACTATATCAACCTGATACGTGGCGACCTCACAAAAGCATCCCAAGCGCATAACGGTATGCCCGACAGTGTAGGCATGATGAATATCAAGACGGCAAACCAAACCATTCTTGAAGCATCGTTATTGCCTACGCCCCGTGCGCTGTGGGACAGCTTTTGGTACGAGGGGGAACTCTCCTGCTTGTTTGCCGATTCCAACGTGGGCAAGTCCATCCTTGCCGTGCAGATAGCCGACCGCATCGCCCGAACCGACAATGTGCTGTATCTGGACTTTGAACTGTCCGAAAAGCAGTTCCAGCTCCGCTATACCAACGAGCATGGAGAGCTCTACACCTTTCCCGACAAACTCTATCGGGTGTCTATTGACTGCAACCAGCTTTTGGATGCCAACTTTGAGGAAGCTATCATAGGCGGCATTGAACAGATGGCTGTGCAGACCGACTGCAAGATTTTCATCATTGACAATCTTACCTACCTGTGTTGCGCCATGGAGAAAGGCGATGCCGCAGGACGGCTGATGATTCAGCTGAACAATCTCAAAAAGAGATATGCGCTCTCTATCCTTGTCCTAGCACATACGCCCAAACGCTCTTTGGATTGTCCCATCACATCCAACGACCTTGCCGGAAGCAAACGGCTCTACAATTTCTTTGACAGCGTGTTCACCATTGGAAAAAGTGCCCAAGACGGAGGGCTTCGCTATGTGAAGCAGCTTAAAGTGCGCTATGGCACGTTCTCTCATGATGCGGATAATGTAATCGTTTACGAGATTGACAAGGTGGATGCTTTCTTGCAGTTCGTGTTCAGGGGCTATTCCACGGAAAAGGAACACTTGAAAAAATTGGGCGACAATGAATCAAGCCAAAGGGATTGCCAAATTCTGCAACTCTCCCAATCGGGCAAGTCCGTCAGGGAGATAGCCTCACAGGTGAATTGTGGCAAGTCCACCGTAAACCGTATCATCCAGCGCAGCAAAGAGAGTAAAAACGCAGGTGTCCCAAGTGTCCCACTGTCCCAACCCTTAGAGTGTGGGACAATGGGACAGGATGGGACAGCCGACAATCAACCATCAAAAACGGACTAAGCTATGGGCAATTATTCATTACAGAAGTATAAAGGAACGGCAACACGGCATACCTGCCCCAAATGCGGAGACAGGCATTCTTTCGTCTATTACGTGGACGAAAATAATGTGCCGTTGCATCCATCGGTCGGCAGATGTAACCACGAAAGCGGTTGTGGGTATCACTACACTCCGAAAGAGTATTTTCAAGAGCATCCTGAACACAGAACTACCAATGATTTCTCTTTTGACAGGCAAAGAGCAGAGCAGAAGAAAGTGAAGCAGCAAAGTAAGCCGACAGCCATCGGCTATATTCCCCCTCACTATGTGGAGAAGTCGCAAAGCGAGCGTAGCAATTTCTTCCGTTTCCTCTTCACACTCCTTACTTCCTACTATGGCGACAAGGCGAAAGAGGTGTTGAAGCGGTTGTTGGAGGAATACCGTTTGGGGGCTACCCGTGACGGCTCTGTTATCTTTTGGCAGATAGACAGGACGGGCAAGGTACGCACGGGAAAGGTGATGCAGTACAATCCCGAAGACGGACACCGTATCAAGGGAGGACAGACATCGGCAGTGAACTGGATACACAGCATATTGAAAAAGCAGCGTGTGTTGGCAGAGGATTGGCAACTATCCCAATGCCTTTTCGGGGAACACTTGTTGAAAACGCATCCCGACAAGGTGGTGGTCTTGGTGGAATCCGAGAAGAGTGCCGTTATCGGTTCTGCTATCTTCCCCGATTATGTATGGCTGGCTACGGGTGGTAAGAGTCAGATGAGAGAAGAGAAACTCCGTGTACTGTCAGGGCGAACCGTGCTTCTCTTTCCCGATGCCGATGCTTATGCCGAGTGGAAACAGCGAGCCGAGAGCATGTACTTTTGTAAGGTGGTGGTTTCGGACATCATCGAAAGGAATGCCACCCCGAAACAAAAAGAAGCCCATATCGACATAGCCGATTGGATTATCTTTCAGATACGGGAGGGCAAGGTGATGAGTACAGCCAACCACTTGGTCGAGGCTGAGAGAATCCTCCAGCGGATGATAGAGAAGAATCCCGTCCTGCAAAAACTGATAGACGATTTAGACCTTGTGCTGGTCGGTGCATCTCCAATCGGCAACGATGATGAAAAACCTCCCTGACGGAGGAGAGCGGAAGCCGTAGGCTGGAGTTTGCAGACAATGGCTTGCCATTGATATAGCCCACTATAACTACACGCTCCGCTTACGTAGTTGTGGGCTCTCC
>OGND01000029.1_pt1 | contig 130919 bp, 125 predicted proteins | sample 1573381 | NCBI WGS metagenome assembly OGND01 (sample SAMEA2581989, study PRJEB24529) | metagenome | biome: Human gut stool | place: China | collected 2011
CCACAACGACAGGCATCCGAGCTTGAAGCTGAATGAGGACTATTTTTTCTGCTTCAGCTGCGGAGCCAAGGGGGATGTAATCGACCTTGTGGCAAGGCTGTTCGATCTGAGCAGTTATGAAGCAGTGCAAAAACTGGCTGCGGACTTTGAGCTTGACCCGAAACCGCCCACTGCCGCAGCTATGGTCAAGCCGAAGCGTCCTTATATCCGTCAGTTCCGGGAGGATGAAATGTTGTTCAGTATGCTAAGAAAGCAAATGAAACGGGGAAGCTGTATGAAGAGGATCTTGCAGAAATAAAAAAGATGAATAATGAGCAAACAGAGCTTCTAAAAAAGGCACTTGAAGCAGTTATTCATCTATATGAGGAAGATTCAAAGAAGAGAAAGTGAATTGATAAAAAGCGTTAGCGTGGCTCTGCGGTTTATCCGCAGTTCGAGGGGATTGGGGCATTTTCCCCAACAAGCAAAAATGCGCCGGGTATATACCGGGGCACTGCTTGCCAAGTAGCGAAATTAGGAATGACAGAGAGGATAAGACAATGGAAAATGTAACTTTTGATTATAAGTTTTACAGGATACCTAAGAGATTTTTTAAGGAAGACATGTTCAGAGATATGACAAATGCAGCAAAAGTATTATATGGAATACTGCTGGATCGCAAGTGCTTGTCAGACTCCAATGGAGACGCATGGCGTGATGAATATGGAATTACCTATATCATTTTCACAATCGAAGAAATTATGAATCTGATGAACCTGGGGAATAAGAAGGTTAACAAAATGGTGAAGGAGCTGGAGGAGCATGGCTTGATTTACCGAAGACATCAGGGCTTGGGAAGACCGAATAAGATTTATGTTTATGATTTGCTCAAAGCAGATAATTCAAATTGGCTGCCAAAACAAATTATATTCGGAAAAGGGAGCAGCAATGAGAAAGAAGTATTATGAAGATGCAAAAGAGAATGCAGCTTTTGAGAGATGTGCAGATGTAATAACATCCCTGATTCTAAAATATGGACCGGCTTTAAAACGAAAATGGAATCTAGACGAGTGGATTAGGAATATTCAGGCAGAGAGTCTATGGAAAGACATAGCTTGCAAAAGATATCAGCGGTATTTTATTTGCATGATGAATATGAAAAGTCTTCCTGTATGACAAAATCAAATTGACTAATACTAATTAGCAATATATAATATAGACAAAACGAAAATGACATGAACGGAGGAACAATGAAGTGGAGAAGGTTATAACACTTGAGGAAGCATTAAAAAGAATTGAAGAATTAGAAAATGAAAACGCCGAGTTACGCGAAGAACTGGAATATTATAAAAATCGTAAATTAAGTGGAAGGCAGAAGCACAATGCAAAATGGATGGCAATCTACAATGATTTTGTTGATTGCTATGAGAACGGCATGGCTATGATAGAGATTGCAAAACGAAATAATGTCAGCGAGAGGACGATATACAGGTATAAGGCGTATTATGACAAGATGAGGAACACAAAGGAGAATGTGATAGAGTAATTTAGTTAATTAATAGTAAAAAACATATTGCTGGCGTCAGCAATATGTTCATAAGAGGAGGAAATTTGAATGGAAAAGAGAATAATTGAATTGTACAGAAGAAAATTTGATGATATCCGACATGAAGAGGATGGCATTGAGTATTGGTATGCACGAGAATTAATGACATTATTGGACTATATTCAATGGAGAAATTTCGAAAATGTTGTAAAAAAGGGAATGCTTTCTTGTAAAAATAACGGAATTAGTGTGGAAGACCATTTTGCTGGCGTCAGCAAAATGGTCACATTGGGAAGTGGAGCCAATAGAGAAGTTGAGGATTATATGCTTACCCGTTATGCATGTTATCTTATTGCTGAAAATGGAGATCCACGAAAGGAGCAGATAGCTTTTGCACAAAGCTATTTTGCGGTTCAGACTAGAAAACAGGAATTGATTGAAGAAAGAATTTCTTATATCGAAAGAACAGAGGCAAGAGGAAAATTAAGGGAATCGGAAAAAAGATTGTCTCAAAATATATATGAGCGTGGAGTAGATGATGCTGGATTTGGTCGGATTCGGTCTAAAGGAGATCAGGCTTTATTTGGTGGATTTACCACGAAACAGATGAAAGACCGTTTGGGAGTACAGGACAAAAGACCACTTGCGGATTTCCTGCCAACACTTACCATTGCCGCAAAAAATCTTGCAACTGAAATGACAAATTATAATGTTGAAGAAAAGGATCTGCAAGGAGAATCTGCAATCACTGTTGAACATGTGGAAAATAATACTTCTGTTAGGGACATGCTTGGACAAAGAGGAATTAAACCGGAAGATTTACCAGCATCGGAAGATATTAAGAAACTGGAACGCAGGGTAAAGCGAGAAGAGAAAAAGCTTGCAGAGCAGTCTGGAAAGTTGACAAATGAATAATACAGGAGTGTGAGACTATTGAAGAAGAAAACAAAGCATATAGTTACAATTGAACTGGAGGATAATAAAGTGAAAAATATTGTAAAAGACACAATTCACGCGAATGGAATAGATATTGGAATATATACATAGGATTTTCAAAATGAATTTATATCATTGACGGATATTGCACGCTATAAAAGTGATGAAGCAAAGGATGTAATTAAAAATTGGATGAGAAGCAAAGACACAATAGAGTTTCTTGGTTTATGGGAAAAATTACATAATAATAACTTTAAAGGGGTCGAATTCGACTCCTTTAGAAATCAGGCGGGATCTAATGCATTTACAATGTCACCTACAAAATGGATAGAGACTACTGGGGCAATAGGAATCGTATGTAAATCCGGACGTTATGGTGGCACTTATGCACATTCAGATATTGCATTTGAATTTGCATCATGGATTTCAGCAGAATTTAAACTTTATATAATCATGGATTATAAAAGGCTGAAAGCAGATGAAAATAGCCGCTTTTCATTAAATTGGAATCTAAACAGTGAAATATCAAAATTGAATTATAAAATACATACAGATGCAATCAAAGAAAATTTGATACCACTGGAATTGACACCAGCACAAATCAGTTTTACATATGCAAATGAAGCTGATATGCTAAATGTGGTTCTATTTGGCAGAACAACCGCCGGAAGCATATTTGCCACGCGGAATTTCTTATCCTAGACGAGGTTCACACCCACGCAGAAGATCAGGATAGAGCCGATGAGGGAGAGATCGGTAATGGCGGCATCTGTCATGACCGGTGCAATCAGTCTTGCCAACAGCGTGACCGCACCCTCGAACAGAGGGTCTTTGGCATTGCCTGTTTTTTTTGGGTAAAAAATCTGTTGAATACAGTGCCGGCGATCCTGCTGGCGGATGAGCCTACCGGCGCCCTGGACCAGACCAGCGGCAAGGAGGTACTGAAGCTGTTCCGGGAATTAAACGACATGGGCAACACGATCGTAATGATCACACATGATCTGGGAGTGGCACAGTCCGCGAAGCGTATCGTAAGAATTGTAGACGGACAGCTGTATGAGTAAATTATATACTTTTTGCAACAAGCACAATTCCTGAGAGAATGAGCAGGAGAATCACGATTTTGCGGATGAGCTTTTCATCCATCAGATCGCTGCTCTTCAGGCCAAGGAATAATCCCAACAGCATTAGGGGAATCAGGAGTATCGCCTGCCGGATCGTCTCGAACCGGATCAGTCCCAAAGCACTGTACAGGCAGATGCGAAAGGTGCTTTCTACAGCAAATACTGCGCTGATATTAGCTTTGAAGGCATCATTATCTTCACAGACGCTTGTCATGTAAACGGCCAGCAGAGCGCCGACACCAAACAGCCCGCTGAGTAATCCGGCGGAGAGTCCTACTATTACGGTGAATAGAGGAGAGACTTTTTTCGGGGAAAAGGTCTCTTCATTTTTTGCCCCTTTTTGTTGAAACCACATCTGGATTCCAATGCCTATGACCACAATACCGAAGATGATCTTAACGATATTGGCATTGATGTATTTTAAAATAAATGCCCCCGGAATGCTGCCGGCAAGAACGAACAGCATAGGGAGGAAAAAGATACGCGGATGCAGGGAAGCTCTTTTTTTCCATACTAGGATCAGGTTCGACGGATAACCGATCAGCAGTTCCACCGGAGAAATATTAGCATTTACGATGCCGAAGCTTAAAATAGAGGTGAATACCAGTGTATTGGCGAATCCGCACAGACCTTTTATGAAAAATGCTGTTAAAGTGGCTAAAATCCAGTAAATCATGAGAACCTGGCTCCTTAATCGTTCGTTTCAGCTAGAATAAAGTCCCATAGGCGCTGCCTGTGCAGGAATCATCCATAGCGCAACTTTCTTCTATAGTAAAATACACACGTGGTCAGGACAAGTATTTTGTGAAAAAACTTGTGGGAACTTTGGGAGTGTGGTACATTGACACTAAGCAAAAGGAAAGGCAGGAAGATTCGTATGGCAGGATATTTGATCAAAGATACTACAAGAGAAGAACGGGAGCAGATCGTAGCGGAATCCTTAGGATATATGGAAGCAAATTGTGACGGTTGTTCGTCCGGACTGGCAGAGATGTATCAGGCATACATCGATGGGGAGAAGGAGCTTCGGGACATTAATATGGAGTTTCATGCAGGATATGTCTCGGGGGAGGAAGTACCGGGGAGAAGATCCTGCCCGATGTAAGGATAGTAAGCATAAAGTTTCGAAATTTGCAAAAACTCTTTCTATAAGGGAGAAACCGGAAAAGAGGGATGCAGATGCGGAAGGATCTTATAATTATAGTAAATCTGGAAAATGGAAAAGCACAGTTGGAATTCAAGCTGCCGGAAGAATTTTTGACGGAGCGGCGGGAGACTGAGATGCGAATGGAAATATGGGAGACAGCAGGAGGCGGTCGCCCTATTTTTTATGGAAATTATCGGAATGTGGATCAGGATCCGATGACCGCGTTATTATTGCGGCCGCACCTGTGGAATGGGAGGAAGGATCCCTATCTCTATCAGGTGAGAGCTTGGCTGCGGTTCCCAACCGGGATCGATAGTAGTCTTTTTAAAACAGAGGATTCAGGAAAATTCCGGGATTCAGAAGATTTCGAAAATCGACGGGAAGTGTACTGGCAGCGGGACCTTGCAATTTATGACTTGCGTGTCATAGAGAAAAAAGGCATCTATTTGAACGAAGCCGAATTTCATCCACACATCGTAGAATACCGGCTGCCACCGCAACTCAGTGAGTACGGTACGCAGGACGAACAGATGGAAAGAGATCTGGAGCGGCTGGCACGGATGGGAGCCAATGCGATTCTGTTTCACAATGACGACAGGAAAAGCGAAGGACAGGAAAAGACTGGGCAGGACAATGCCGGACAGAAAAATGGGGTAAGGCAGAATCCGGGAACAGATCATTTTTACAGGTTATGCCTGAAACGAGGATTTTTGGTAAAAGACCTGTGGATAACAGACGAAAAAATCCCCATATACCGTGGATTACCCGGAGAAACTACGCAGGAGATGTTGCTTTCGGAGGACGGCAGGACGTTGACGGAGCACTATTACTATTATCAGGCGAAATGGAGTAGGGAACCGGTACTCTATCCGGCACTTTCTACCCTGCACCGGCAGGAGAACGGTCTGCTCTCCCTGACAGTCTACAGCAACCAGAAAAAAGTGGTGCTCTATGTGGACGGGGTACTTTTCCTGTTTCAGTCGGCGCAGACCGGAGGGCCGGAGTTTATTTTTGAGGATATCCCGGCAGAGAAGCTGCCGCTGCATCTGGCGGTGGAAGCCGGTAACTTAAGCACTTCTTTGACGATAAGGTGAAAAGTTTTTTGTAGGATTCAAAACCGGTTTCACACAATTTTCACAAATGTTTCACCTTTTGATGACATTTGCCTCATATAGTAATACAAGTACACCAAATAATGATTGACACAAGTATCGGGAATTATTTGAGGTAAGCGCAAGTAACTGATATGGGAGGCAAATATGATAGAAGTAACCAATCTTACAAAAAAATACGGAGACCATATAGCCGTAGATCATCTTTCTTTCCGTGTGGAAAAGGGACAGATTTACGGCTTTCTTGGTCCAAACGGCGCAGGTAAATCCACGACCATGAACATCATCACGGGTTATCTGGCAGCCACGGAGGGCACTGTGACCATCGATGGCAAAGATGTCCAAAAAGATCCGGAGGAGGCAAAGCGTTCCATCGGTTATCTGCCGGAGCTTCCGCCGCTGTATGTTGACATGACTGTCAGAGAATACCTGGATTTCGTGGCAGAACTGAAAAAAGTGCCGAAAAAAGAGCGGAAGCAGCAGATTGATGAGGTCATGGAAATGACACAGATCACCGATATGCAGCAGCGTCTGATCAGGAATCTGTCAAAAGGTTACAGGCAGAGAGTCGGACTGGCGCAGGCAATCCTTGGCTACCCTGAGGTTATCATTCTGGATGAGCCCACGGTAGGTCTGGATCCGAAACAGATCATCGAGATCCGTGATCTGATCCGCAAGCTGGGGGAGAATCATACCGTGATCCTCAGCTCCCATATTCTGTCGGAGGTCAGTGCGGTCTGCGACCATATTATGATCATAGCCCACGGTAAGCTGGTAGCCAGTGATTCTCCGGAGAATCTGCAGAAGCTTATGAGCGGTTCCATGGAACTGGACCTGGAAGTAAAGGGAAGCGCCGCTGCGGTGAAGAGTGCATTGCAGGAGATCTCACAGATCGACCGGATCGAAGAGAACACAGAGGCATCCAAAAATGTTGCAAAGCTGAAAGTGATCTCCAAAGAGAATGCAGATATCAGAGAGCAGGTATTCTATGCATTGGCAGAAGCAAAATTGCCTATTTTAGAGATGACCCATGCGGAGAAGTCTCTGGAAGACATCTTCCTGGAACTGACCGAGGATGTGGCACCCACACAGCCGGAGAAGCACAAACTATTCTCAAAAAGAAAAAAGCCGGAAGCCGAAGAAACTGTAACTACAAAGGAGGCGGAATCATATGCTAGCCATTTATAAGAGAGAATTGAAATCCTATTTCCGTTCCTTTATCGGATTTTTATTTATTGCAGTCACCCTGTTTTTCCTGGGACTGTATTTCAGTGTTTATAACCTGATGAACGGATATCCTTATTTTGCGTATGTGGTATCCAGCGTTACCTTTCTATTCATGCTCACCGTGCCGATCCTGACCATGCGTATTCTGGCGGAGGAAAAGCGGAGCAAGACGGATCAGCTGATCCTGACGGCACCGGTGTCCGTAGGCGGCATCGTTATGGGGAAATTCCTGGCGCTGTTAACTATATTTGCCATCCCCGTAGCGATCATCTGCTTTTACCCGCTGATCATGGCGCAGTACGGCAGTGTTCCCATGGGAGAGGCCTATCTGTCGATCCTGGCATATTTCCTCTTCGGAATGACCGCCATTGCCATCGGTCTGTTCCTGTCTTCCGTGACAGAGAGCCAGGTTATCGCAGCAGTACTTACTTTTTTCGTATTGTTCCTGGGATATATGATGGATTCCATCTGCTCCATTATTTCCAGTACCGGCAATCTGTTGACAAGGCTGTTGCGTTGCTTTGACCTTTACACACCGTTTTCCAACCTGTTGAACGGCACGCTGGATGTATCTTCTATCGTATATTATGTATCCGTTACGGCACTGGTTCTGTTCCTGACAGTACAGTCCATTCAGAAACGCCGTTACAGCATGTCCGTGAAGAACTTAAGCTTCAGTGCTTACAGTACCGGTATGATCGCTGTAGCGGTAGCATTGGTAGTAGTCGTTAATATTATCATGGGCGAGATGCCTTCCAGCTGGACAGCGATCGACATGACCAGCCAGAAGCTCTATTCCCTGACAGATCAGACCGTTGACTATGTGAAAAATATGCAGGATGATGTGACAATCTATGTGTTGGTAAATCAGGACAATCAGGATACCACACTGGGGCAGACTTTACAGAGATATGATGATCTGTCGGATCATATCACCGTGGAATATGTGGATCCTACCGTTAACCCGATGTTCTATACCCAGTACACCACCGGCAACATCAGCACGAACAGCCTGATCGTGGTCAGCGACAAGCGCAGCAAGGTCATTGATTACAACGATGTCTATGAGTCTTCCTATGATTTTGACTATTCGACGTACAGTTATAACACCACGACCACCGGTTATGATGGCGAAGGACAGATCACCAGTGCGTTGGATTATGTGTTAAATGACAATATGCCCAAGGTATATATGACAACAGGACATAATGAACTGAGTTTAAGCAACACTTTTACATCCGCACTGAACAAGGAAAATGTGGATTATGAGACCGTGAATCTGATGGATCTGGATGCTATCCCCGACGATGCGGCCTGTCTGTTCATCAACGGCGCCACCAGTGATTTCTCTTCCGATGACAAGGATAAGGTGATCGATTATCTGGATAATGGCGGTAAGGTCATCCTGGTGACCGGTTATACCGATGAGGAGACACCCAATATAGATGCTATCTTAAGCTACATGAATCTGAGTATTGCCAAAGGACTGGTAGTGGAGAACGATTCCAACGGCTATTACAGAAGTCCATATTATATCCTGCCGACACAGAGCTCTGACAGCTATACCTCAGGAACCTACGGAAAATATCTGTTCCTGCCGTATTCTCAGGGCATCATCGTCCCGGAGGAAGTAAGTACCGACGAGACAGCCACCGGTGAAATTACCTATGATGTATTCCTGAGCACCTCCGACAGCTCTTTTGCAAAACAGGATGTCAATAATACACAGGATTTTTCACAGAGTGAAAATGATATGAATGGTCCCTTCGCATTAGGTGTTGAGGCAGTAAAGACGTTGGATGATGGGGATGCGACACTGGTCGTGTACGGTTGCGAGCAGCTGTTCACGGATGATGCTGATTCTGTCGTCAGCGGTGCGAACCTGACTTTGTTCACCAATACATTCAGTGGAATGACAGACCATGAGACATCGGTATCCATTCCGGTAAAAAGCTATGAGGTCTCTAATCTGCTAGTGGATTCTGCACAGATTCTGTTGTTGGGATTGCTGGTTACTGTGATATTGCCTGTCGGTAGTATGATCGCCGGATTCGTGATCTGGTTCCGCAGACGGAAGAAATAATTGGGAAAGGCGTGAGTTATAGATATGAAAAAGAAACAAAGACAGATGATTGGGATGCTGCTGGCACTGGTAGTGCTGGCGGCAACATTCCTGGGCATCCGCCAGTATAATAAAAATGCATCGTCTGCGACTTCCACTACCGAGGATACACAGGAGACGGTGCTGGATGTGAACTCCGATGATATTACCAGCTTCCGCTATGTGTATGAGGGAGAGACCTATGCCTTTGAAAAAGAGGATGACACCTGGTACTATGCGGATGATCATTCCCTTAATCTGAATCAGAATCGGATCAAGGCGATGATCCTGAAGGTGGCACCGTTAAAGGCAGATCAGGTAATTGAAAATGTGACGGATATGTCACAGTACGGACTGGCGGATCCGGAGCGTACCATTCAGTACGAGACTGCAGATCGCAGCGTGATCATTAATGTTGGCAATCTGAATTCCATGACCAGCCAGTATTACATTGCATTTCCCTCTGAAATGAAAGTGTATGTCGTGACCACCAACGTGGTGACCGGCTTCAATTATACACTGGATGATCTGGTGGAGGAGACTACCGCAGAGACAGAAAGCACCGAGACGGCAGAGACCGCGAAAATGGAAAGCGAGAATTCAGAAGCTGCAACGGAGACAACGGAAACTGCAGCGGCGGAAGCAGATTAGGAATGCTCCCCACGAATGACAATGATGTCATTTAACCTTAATATCGTATCTTTTTGAGGCAGAATGGACAGATCCTCACGCAGAATGAGGAAGATCGTGACCTGTTCTGCCTCTTCCATTTCTTCCACGGATTTGCCGGCGAAGCGTTTATCTACGAAGATTTCGGCGATCTCATGAATATCTGCTTCTTTAATATTAGAGAGACTGCTTTTGCGCTGGTACTGTTCCACGAAACCGGCACTGATGATACCGGTGGGGATAGCCACGGCACCGACACCGAGATAGGCGATACAGATCGCCATGATCCGGCCGAGTGTGGTGATGGGATAGATGTCTCCGTAGCCTACGGTGAGCAGCGTTGACATGCTCCACCAGATGCCGCTGAAGGCATTGCGGAATACTTCCGGCTGGGAATCATGTTCCACGCTGTACATGCACAGACTGCTGGCGAGCATCAGGATCAGGACGATAAATACGGAGGAAATGATCTGATTGCGTTTTTCATATAATACCGTAGTGATGACATTGAAGGAATCATACCGGGCATTCAGGCGGAACAGATGGAAGATTCTTGCCACCCGCAGCATCCGGAAGATGACCATGCCTGACAGGAAGAAAAAGGGTAAAATTGTCAGCAGATCGATGATCCCGTCGAAGGAGATCAGAAACCGCAGCCGGGAGCGAAACTCGCTTTTATCAGGATATAGATAGTCCGCAGTCCAGATCCGCAGAATATATTCCACACAGAAGATCAGAATAGTGATAACCTCGATCGCGTGAAATGCCGGAAATAAAAAAGCAAGCTCATCAAAGGTTTGCAGAAAAGTCACCAGAATATTTGCACAGATAACAATAGCAATAAAAATATCAAAGAGCCGGCTCAGACGGTTACTTTTGTCACCGATCTGGATGATGTTAAATACTTTTTTCTTCATGTTGAATCCTCAATGTTTTCTGGGGCAGCGCAAGGGAATGCTTGTGATTCCATCATACGGAGGTGGAAGAGGAAAGTCAAGAAATGCGGTGACAGAATCCGTCAACTTTCTTAAAAACAGTCATATATTATAGTAAATCCAAATACAATGAAAGGATACAAAAATATATGGCTAGATTTACGAACCAGGCACAGCTTCGCTATGGAAATGAGATTACAAACTCCAATATAGCAGTGGGTGAGATCACGGAGGTATTGTCTGCAACCAAGACAGCAGTGCGTGATACCTACGGGCAGAATGAAAATGTGACGTATGTGATCAGTATTGTGAATTCAGGCACTACTGCATTTAACGGAATTACAGTAACGGATAATCTGGGAGAGTATTTGTTTAATACCAGAGAACTGACACCTCTGACGTATATTCCGGGAACCGTAAAATACTATGCAAACGGAATTTTACAGGCAACACCGGCTGTAACGGCAGGACCTCCTCTGACAATCACAGGAATTACCGTGCCTGCGGGAGGTAATGTGACACTTACCTATGAGGCAGAGGTGAACTCTTATGCGCCGCTGGCAGCAGAGGCCTCCATTACGAATACAGCGACGATTGCCGGGGCAGGGGTCACTCCTGTTACTGTGAACGAGACAGTAAATGCGGCAAGCGGACCGCTTCTTACGATCACAAAGTCCGTCAGCCCCGTACCTGTGACAGAGAATGGAACATTGACATATACGTTCCTGATACAGAATCTGGGGAATACGGCAGCGGATGCAACTACCGGTGTCGTGATCACGGATACCTTTAATCCCGTATTGGAGAATCTGACTGTGAATTTTAATGGAACTGCATGGGCAGAGGGAACAAACTATACGTATGATACGACTACCGGATTATTTACCGGAACTGCAGGAGGTATTACTGTACCCGCAGCGACTTACACCCAGGATCCCGTTACGGGAGCGTGGGGGATCAACCCCGGCGTCAGCACGCTGGTGATCTCCGGAACCGTATAAGGGCTGGCGCGCTCCTAAGGCTGGCGCCATGCAACCCATTCGCAGTCACTGCGTGACTTGCTCATGGACGGCTGTCGCCGTATAAATCTAAAATAAAAAGTCACTGGAAGTACATAAATGTCCTTCCGGTGACTTTTTATTTTATCCTTGCATGGCTTGTAGCTTAGCCAAAGTATCTCTTTAACAGACCCTCAAATGCCTTGCCATGTCTTGCCTCATCACGAGCCATCTCATGAACGGTGTCATGGATAGCATCCAGGTTCAGAGCCTTGGCTCTCTTAGCCAGATCAAACTTACCTGCGGTTGCACCGTTCTCGGCATCTACTCTCATCTCCAGATTCTTCTTGGTGGAATCGGTTACGACTTCACCTAACAGCTCAGCGAATTTTGCAGCATGCTCAGCTTCTTCGTAAGCAGCCTTCTCCCAGTACAGACCGATCTCGGGATAACCTTCTCTGTGAGCTACTCTTGCCATTGCCAGATACATACCAACCTCAGAGCATTCACCCTGGAAGTTCGCACGCAGATCAGCAATGATATCCTCGGGAGCACCCTTTGCTACACCTACTACATGCTCAGCAGCCCAGGTCTTACCTTCCTCCTGCTTGGTGAATTTGGAAGCGGGAGCGTGACAGATGGGGCACTCTGCGGGAGCCGCATCACCTTCATAAACATAACCACATACCTGACATACATACTTTGCCATAATTTTTTCTCCTTTTCTCAAATGAAATGTTTTGTTTTTAGTTTTCTCTTTTTGCGTGTGCTTTATCTGCACAAATATATTATGGAACGAAGTCCGTTTTCATTCAGAAAACTAGGACTTCGTAGCAACCCTGGTGCAGGCGGGACAAGTGCCATAGAAATAAGTGATATGTCCCCGGATCCGGCCGTCAAATCTCTCTCCGGCTGTCTCCATGATGGAATCAATACTATCCATGTCCAGATCAATGACGCTTCCGCATTCCGTACACACAAAATGATAATGTTCGGAAGTATCGGCATCAAAATGGTCAACACCGTCACCGACCCGGAGTCGTAAAATCTCTCCCATGTCCGACAACAGAGTCAGATTACGGTAGACGGTACCGAGACTTAAGTTCGGATCCTGCTGCTTCAGATTAGAATAGATCACATCAGCGGTAGGATGATCCTTGCGTCCCATGAGAAAGGATTTGATCATTTCCCGTTGTCTGCTTCTTTTCAGTGCCATGATAAGCTCCCTTCTCAATAATAGTAATGATTACTTTTTCTTATAAGCTTATTATACATGATGTGAGAATAATGTCAACAGAAAAATGAAAAAATTTTGTTTATATTTTTTTAATGATATTCTTGCTTCCTTTATACACAGAAGGTGGGAATCATGCTATAATGAGCGAAAGTAAAGTATAAAACACGCGCAAACTTGTGCTACACAGTGTACTAAAGTCACGGAAAGTTTGCAGGTTGCTGAAAGGCAAGAGTAATATGAAATTTAAAACCAGACTTCGTGTAACATTTATAAGTATTATATTACTTCCGCTGTTGCTGACGATCATGGCGTTTGTGATGATTGCCATTTACCTGATGAATTACTCTCAGGGTTTCAGCCTGACGGATATTGATTATTCCATGATGTCGGAGAATTTCAGGGAATTCACCAACACCACGGATCAGGCGTATTATGTGCTGCTGGACCAGGTGAAGGAAGACAGCAGCAGGCTGGAAGATAAAGAATATCTGGATCATATTAATGAGGAGGTATCGCGGAAGTCTACTTACATTATTGTAAGAAAAGGTGATAAGATGTATTATGCCGGCAATAAAGATGCCGCACAGAAGATTTTTGAAAAACTGCCTGCCTACGGTGAAGAGAATCTGTCGGATGACAGCGGATATTTCTACAATGAACTGGAGAAGTATGTAAAACAGATTGATTTCACTTTCCGGGATGGAACACCGGGCAGCGTCTTCATTGTAACGAAGGTCAATTCGCTGATCTCGAGACATCTGCTGATCGATATGTTTGTGGCTATCATAGTGATCCTGATCTTCACCAGCCTGATGCTGACCCAGTGGATCCACAAGGGCGTATTTGAACCCATCAATGAATTGAACGTGGCAATGCGCAAGATCAAGGAAGGCAACTTTGATTATGTTCTGGAGACAGATGCCAAGGGTGAGATCGGTGATCTCTACCGCAATTATGAGGACATGCGTTTACGGCTGAAGGAATCCACGGAAGAGAACACCCAGCATGAGAAGCAGAACAAAGAGCTGGTCAGCAATATTTCCCATGATCTGAAGACCCCTATCACAGCCATTAAGGGTTATGTGGAAGGAATCATGGACGGTGTGGCAGATACGCCGGAGAAGATGGATAAATACATCAAGACCATCTACAATAAAGCCATTGATATGGATCGTCTGATCAACGAGCTGACCACTTATTCCGGAATTGATAATAACCGTATCCCGTACAATTTCCACCGGATCAACGTGGCGGATTATTTCGGCGACTGTGTGGAAGAAGTCGGACTGGATCTGGAGCAGCGGGGTATCAAGCTGAACTATTCGAACCTGGTATCTCCCGATACCGTGGTCATCGCGGATCCGGAGCAGATGAAGAAGGTCATCAATAATATTATCAGTAACAGCGTAAAATATATGGATAAGCCCAATGGGCACATTGATATCCGTATTCTCGACGAAGTGGATGCTATCCGGGTAGAGATTGAGGACAACGGCAAGGGAATCGCGCAGAAGGATCTGCAGAAGATATTCGAACGATTCTACCGAACGGATGCTTCCCGCAATTCCGCCCAGGGCGGCAGCGGCATCGGGCTTTCCATTGTGAAGAAGATCATTGAGGATCACGGCGGTTATGTATGGGCGACAGCCAAAGAAGGGGAAGGAACCTGTATGCATTTCGTCTTGAGAAAATATATTGAGCTGCAGCCGGGTGGAACCAAGTAATGAATAAGGAATGAAACAGAAATGGCATGATAACTGATAATGCAGGGACATTCTGTAAATGGAGGATAAATAATGAGTAAGATTTTAATTATTGAAGATGAAGTAGCAATTGCAGATCTTGAGAAGGATTATCTGGAGCTCAGTGATTTTAAGGTAGATATCTGCAATACCGGCGATGAAGGACTGAAGACAGCACTGGCAGGCGATTATGATCTGATCATTCTGGATCTGATGCTGCCCGGGATGGACGGCTTCGAAGTATGTAAGAAGATCCGCGAGGAGAAAAATATTCCCATTCTCATGGTATCTGCGAAGAAGGATGACATTGATAAGATCCGTGGCTTAGGTTTGGGGGCGGATGACTATATGACCAAACCTTTCAGCCCCAGTGAACTGGTAGCCCGCGTGAAGGCGCACATGGCCCGTTATGAGAGACTGGTGGGAACCAACCAGAAGCAGCAGAATGATATCGTGGAGATCCGCGGTATCCGTATTGATAAGACTGCCAGACGTGTCTATGTGGACGGTGTAGAGAAGACGTTTACGACCAAAGAGTTTGATCTGCTGACGTTCCTGGCGGAGCATCCGAACCATGTATTTACCAAGGAAGAATTGTTCCGTGAGATCTGGGATATGGATTCCATCGGTGATATCGCTACGGTTACCGTGCATATCAAGAAGATCCGTGAGAAGATTGAAAAAGATACTGCAAAACCTCAGTATATCGAGACCATCTGGGGTGTGGGCTACCGATTTAAAGTATAAAAGAAGAAAAATAAGATCAGAAGAGAACTCCTATGATGGATTCGGCAACAAACTGTCTCCAATAGGAGTTTTTTATCTAAAAGTGTGTTATAATCATAACATTGCGGATTGCACCCGTGAAATTTGATTAGCGATTCCACTGATGAGATAAAGCATCGGCGGAATGGAGTGTGTTATGAACAGTAAAAAAATAATACAGTTGTCTACGACACAGAAGATCATGCTTAGCTTTCTGTGTGCCATATTAGTGGGTAGCTTCCTGCTGGCATTACCCATCAGTTCAGCTACCGGAGAAGCGGTTCCTTATATAGATGCTTTATTTACGGCTACCACATCCATATGTGTGACCGGTCTGGTGACGGTTCCCACATATTCCACCTGGAGCGTCTGGGGACAGATCGTGATCCTGTTTCTGATCCAGTTGGGAGGTCTGGGAGTCATTACGGTCATGTACGGTGTGATGATGGGACTGCACAGACGACTGGGACTGGGTAACCGGTGGATGCTACAGGATGTATTTAATCTGAATAATATCTCCGGAATCGTGAAATTCCTCCGCAAGGTTCTCATAGGTACTCTGGTGGTGGAGGGATGCGGAGCTCTTTTGTACATGACAGTATTTGTGCCGGAATACGGACTCCGAGGCATATGGATTTCGATTTTTAATGCCGTATCTGCCTTCTGCAATGCCGGAATGGATATTATGGCGGAAGACAGTCTGTGCGGCTATATATTTCAGCCAATGGTCAATCTGGTCACGATGTTGCTGATCATATTGGGAGGCTTAGGCTATATCGTCTGGTGGGATGTACTGCGGGTTTTGAAAAATATCCGGAGTCAGAAGCTGAAATGTTTCAGACTGCTGACGCTGCACAGTAAAATAGCACTCACGGTGACAGGAATACTTATTGTAGTAGGAGCGGCAGCATTTTATATTTTTGAATACAATAATCCTCTGACGATGCAGGATTACACGGTGCCGCAACGGATCTGGGCATCCCTGTTCCAGTCAGTAACTACGCGAACCGCAGGTTTTGCCACGATTCCACAAGAGGATCTGACCAATACCTCTGCGATCATTTCGGTGCTTTTGATGCTGATCGGCGGCTCTCCGGTGGGAACCGCAGGAGGAATGAAGACAGTTACGATCGCAGTGCTGCTGGTATCTATGTTTGCCACCATAGGTAATAAGGAGGATGCAGAGCTTTTTGGGAGAAATATTCCGAAGCAGGCGGTGAATAAATCGGTAGCAGTTGTAGGTATGTTTTTTATCATTGCGACGTTGTCTGCGATTCTTTTATCTGCAGTGACAGAGGCGGATGTGATAGATATTGTGTATGAAACAGTCAGTGCCACAGCTACTGTGGGATTAAGCAGGAACCTGACTTCCATGCTGAATCTTTGGGGAAAACTGATTATTATCGTGACCATGTATCTGGGAAGAGTCGGCCCCATATCTCTGGTAGTGGCATTCAGCACGCAGAAAAAGAACAAAAATATTGTGAAGAACCCGACAGAAGAGATCAGCGTCGGATAAAGCAGATCGAAGCAACAGGAAGGAAGAGACTATGGGAATCAATCAGACCTATGCAGTATTTGGACTTGGAAGATATGGAAGAAGTGTGGCGAAGGAGTTGGCAGAGAACGGCGCAGAGGTGGTGGCGGTAGACAATAGAGAGGCAGTTGTCAATGCGGCAATCTCAGAGATTCCATACTGTAAATGTGCAGATGTTACAGATCCGGAAGCGTTGAGACAGATCGGTATTGCGAATATTGATGTGGTCATTGTGACTATGGCAAATCATCTGGAAGCCAGTGTTATGGCAACCATGCTGTGTAAAGAACTGGGCGTAAAGACCGTTATCGCCAAATGCGCCACTGAGATAAACTGCAAGATCCTTACGAAAGTAGGAGCAGACCGTGTAGTATTCCCCGAGAGTGAGTCAGGGATCCACCTGGCCAAAAATCTGTTAAGCTCCGGTTTCATGGACATTATCGAATTGTCCCAGGATGTGTCTATGGTGGAAATGGAAGTCAAACAGCAGTGGATCGGGAAGAACCTGATCGAGCTGAATCTGCGGAAAAAATATTCCGTGAATGTGGTTGCCATCATTCAGGGGAAAAATGTGAATACGAATATCGACCCGGAGATGCCTCTGACACAGGATATGCGGCTGATCGTTATTGCCAACCGGGCAAAATTAAATAAACTGAAATAGAATAGCTGCGAGCTATAAAAAAGTGAAACATCTGACGGTGCACTTGAGCACAAGACAGAATGTTTCACTTATTTTTATACGGTGACAGCCGTCTGGAAAGCTGTAAACAGGTGATCAGTTATCTGCCCGGAAAGTATTCTCATTAAAGGCACCCTGCTGCTTAGCCACGATAGTGGTACATACGGCATCACCGGTGATATTGACAGCGGTACGCAGCATATCCAGGATACGGTCGATACCCATGATCAGTGCAATGCCTTCGGTAGGCAGTCCCACGGAGGTCAGTACCATGGACAAGGTGACCAGACCGACACTGGGGACACCGGCAGTACCAATGGAAGCAATCGTCGCGGTGGCAATGACAGTAGCAATGGCAGCCGGGGTCAGAGGAATACCGTAAGCCTGTGCTATGAAAACAACTGCTACGCCCTGCATAATGGAAGTACCGTCCATGTTAATGGTGGCACCCAGAGGAATCGTAAAGGACGAAATCTGTTTGGAGACACCGATTTTTTTATACAGAGTGTCGATAGACAGAGGGATCGTCGCATTACTGGTGGAAGTGGAGAAGGCAAAGGTCATAACCGGGAAGAACTTTTTAATGAACTTAAAAGGATTCAACCGGGTGAACACAAACAGCATGACCTGATATACCACGAAACACTGTACTGCCAGCGCCAGAATGACGCTTCCCATATATTTCAGCATAGGCACAAAAGCGTCGAAGCCGATACCTGCGAAGGTTTTGGCAATCAGGCAGAAGACACCGACAGGGGCTGCTTTCATGACTGCAATCGTCATTTCCATCATAATGTCATTGAACTGACTGAAAAAGTTCGCCACAGTGGAGACCCGGTTGCCCATGGCAGCCAGAAGAATGCCGACAAATAAAGCAAAGAAGATGATCGGCAGCATATCTCCGGTGGACAGAGAGGTAAAAATATTTTTCGGAATAATATTCAGCAGCGTCTCCGCAAAATCTACCTGGGTGGTCGCAACTTCGGTGGCATCCTCCGGCAACGCAATATTTAAACCGACGCCGGGATTGATCAGACTGGCAATGCCCAGTGCCACGCAGATCGCCAAAGCAGTGGTGCACAGATAGAACAGGATCGTTTTCACACCCACAGTTCCCAACGTTTTCGTATCACCGATGGCCATGGCGCCGCAGACCAGGGAGCAGAATACCAGAGGGACCACCAGCATCTGCATCAGGCGGATAAAACCGTTGCCCAGTACATAGAGAATGCCGTTGATCAGAATCGTATCTCGAAAGTACCCTTCCGGCATATAATAATGGATCAGCACACCACACACTGCACCGGTTAAAAGGGCGATAAAGATTTTGGTGGACAGACCGAGTTTTTTCTTTTCTTTTTCGTGTTTTTCCACTATTCCAGTCCTCCGGTTTCTTTCATGTAGGAAGCAAGTGTCTCTCTCCAGCCACTGGGTTCTTCGATGCCGGTGAGACGCAGCATCATATTATCCAGTACGGAATATTTCTCCGGGGTGCCGTCTTTTACTGTGACGGTAAGCCGGTCCTCTTTTCCGGCAAGACGCAGGATCTCTTTCGCGAATTCCAGGCGTGTGCAGGAACCGCCGCTGCATACGGCGTGATAGATACCGTAATGGTCGTTGTCGATGAAAAATTTTACCACGCGTGCAAGCTCCGCAGCGGAGGTAGGTACCGCACGGTCGTTATTTAGCAGTTCCATAGTGGATATCTGAGGGTCCGCGGCTGCTTCGAGTACTTCATTCAAAAAGTCTTTGCCGATGCCGTAGATCCAGGAACTGCGGATAATGACATAGCGGGTCATCAGCTGGATGACGAATTTCTCTCCGGCATATTTGGATTTTGCAAACAGTCCCACGGGATTTACATCATCGAACTCATTATAGGGTGTGTCGGATGCGCTGGAAAATACATCATCCGTAGAGATCTGTATGAGTTTTGCCTGAATGCTCTCCGCAGACTGCGCCAGATTCCTCGCACCTACGGCGTTTACCTTGTAAGCCATATCTGTCTCCGACTGCGCTGCACCGGCGGAAGGATGATATCCTGCACAGTTGATGACGACATCGGGACGATTCCGGTGCATGAACAGGGAAACTGCATGTTCATCCGTGATATCCAGCTCATCCTTATCGGTCTCGTATAATTCATATTCCATCATGTCTAACAACCTGATCAACGCCTGTCCCATGTGACCGAGGGAACCGACGATCCATATTTTTTTCATTGTAATATAACCTCCTGCAATTTGTGTGTAACTGAGAACAATATAACAAGTATATCATAGGAAAGATTCCCGGGAAAAGGGAAAATTAAAAAGTGAGAGAAACTCCATAAAAATTGATATTAACAGGGAGAAAAGGATTTGCTATACTAACCACAGAGAGCAGAATCCGAAGGAAAAGCTCGGGATATATTTGACAGGCAAAATCTGGAAAGGCAGGGAGTTTATATGGAAAAATTACGTCTGGGTGCATTGGAAGCCGGCGGTACAAAAATGGTCTGCGCTATTGGGGATGAGAATGGTACAATTTATGAGCAGGTATCGATTCCTACAACTACGCCTAAGGAGACGATTCCTAAGATGATTGCTTATTTTAGGGACAAGGGGATCGATGCATTGGGAATTGCCTGTTTTGGACCCATTGAGCTGGACAGAGATTCCGAAAAATACGGTTATATCACAACCACGCCAAAGCTGGCCTGGAGGGACTGCGATATTGTGGGGCAGATGCAGGAGGCACTTCATTGCCCCGTGGGATTCGATACAGATGTGAATGGTTCTGTCCTCGGCGAAGTGACTTTCGGACAGGCACAAGGGAAAAAGTGCGTCATGTATCTGACCATCGGTACGGGTGTCGGCGGTGGTATTTATAGTAACGGAGAGCTGCATCACGGAATGCTCCATCCGGAGACAGGACATGTGTTGATCACGAAGCGGACCGCAGATACTTATGCCGGAAGATGTCCTTATCATAAGAATTGTCTGGAAGGTCTGGCGGCAGGCCCTGCCATCGAAGAACGCTGGGGCAGGAAAGCAGTGGACCTGGCAGATTGCCCGGAAGTATGGGAGCTGGAGGCAGATTACATTGCTCAGGCCCTGACCGGCTATGTCATGACGGTATCTCCGGAAATGATCATTTTAGGCGGCGGTGTCATGCACCAGGAGCAGTTGTTCCCGCTCATCCGCAAGAAGCTTAAGGAATACATCAATGGCTATATTGTAACGGATGAACTTGCAGACATGGAGCATTATGTGGTGCCGGCATCTCTTCATGATGATCAGGGCATCATGGGATGTCTGGAGCTTGCAAGAAGAGCTCTTGAAAACGATCATTGATAGGGCAGCTGCTTACGATATTGCAGCGGAGACATCTGATATGTCCTGTGAAAGCAGCGGATAAAATGACTCACGTTGGGGAAGCCGGACTGCAGGGCAACCTCTGTAACCGGCAGAGAGGTGCTCTCTAACAGATGGCAGGCATGGGTCAGCCTCAGATGCATCAGGTATTGCGTCAGAGTCAGATGAAAATGCTGCTTAAAATAGCGGGACAAATATTTCTCGGATAAATGAAATTGCTCTGCCAGGGTTTCCAACCGAAGGGGTTCTGTGTAGTTATACTGCAGATAAGTCAGTATCTCACGCTGCATCGGATCATTTCTTTTGGAGCCCATCGGGTTAATGGTTCCGCAGGCAGCGATTTTTTGCAGAAGTGACAACAATAAAATACGTAATCGGAAATGCCCGCTCAAAGTATTTGGAAGCTGTCTGACAGACAGGATCTCACGGATGAGAGAAATGATGTCAGGACAGCTTTTTTCATGGGAAAGATTATGATGCAAAAGTAATTCATGGTTACGCAAGGGAAGGAGAAACTCCGTTTCCAACAGATCATCCGTCTGAAAGGAAATAAATTCCAGTGGGAACAGCAGGGTATGATAGTCTACGCCCGGAATTGCGGAACCCATAAAATGAAGCTCACCGGGATTCACAAAGAATACGGAGCCGCCGGCCGCTTCGTATTCTTCCCCTTCAATGATGACATTAAGAGAGCCGGAGCGGACATATATGATCTCGACCTCCGGATGCCAGTGGACAGGAATCTGAAAAAAAGCAGGCATATCATGCAGGTGATAACAGCTGAAAGGAAATTCTTTTGTTCCGTGAATGCGTTCTTCTCTTAATTCGGGGTACATAGGCAGGCCTTTCTGTGAAGTGGATCGGGGGATATTATGGTCAGATTACTATAAAAGTAGAAATAAGTCAATTTTCTGTGGTAAAAATGCAAGTTTTAGGAGAGATAAAGTAGTAATATGTAAAAACTAAAGGAACTATTCTGAATAGTTACAAAATGAAAATGCAAATTTATAGGAACCGCAGAAAGGATATAAAACATACGATGGAAGGACAGAATAAGTCATTATTTCAATTATTTGTACCACTGTGTCTGGAGACGATCTTTTACATGTTGTCCGGAATGGTGGATACCTTAATGCTTTCTTCTGTGGGAGATCAGGCAGTCGGAGCAGTCGGAACAGCAAATACTTATATCGGTGTGTTCATTATTATGTATTCGGTAGTTTCTATGGGAATGCTGGCTGTGATGACACAGAATATCGGTGCGGGCAGACCGGGGATCGCCTGTCAGGCAAAGACTCTGGGATTATGGTTTAATGGGATCCTGGGTGTTGTGATGTCTGTGTTTTTGTTTTTCTGTTCCGATGGGATTCTGTATGTGGTAGGTATTGCACCGGCATTGAAGGAGCCTGCTGTACAATATCTGCGGATCGTAGGAGGCGGAAGTATATTGAACGCAATGATTCCCATACTGGCAGGATATCTGCGTGCGTTTGGATATACGAAACAGCCTCTGATCGCAACTGTGACAGGTAATATTCTGAACTTTATATTAAATGCCGTGTTTCTGTTTCGTTTCCACCTCGGCGTGCAGGGGGTTGCATCCGCAACAGTGATCTCTAAAGTAGTGAATCTGATATTGATAGTGATCTTTGTACGGCGGCTGATCCCTGCAAAAAAATATTCGGAGAGGGTAAATTCCGGAGAGATTTTGCGGAAGATCATCCGGATCGGATTACCTTCCGCTTTGGAGAATATTATTTATAATATAGCGATGACACTGGTGATCCGTTTTCTGAACCAGATGGATACAGAAGGAATCAATGTGGCAGCCCGCTCCTATACGGCACAGATCACAAATTTATCCTTCTGTGTGGGAAGTGCGCTTGCTCAGGCGAATGCTATTATGACCGGATGGTACATGGGTGCGGGAAAATATGAAATATGTGATAAGCAGACTAAAAAATCTGCGGCGATCGGAGCGGTACTGGCGATGGGAACAGAATTTCTGTTTGCAGTCAGTGCCCCGGTACTGATCTCTTTTTTCACGCAGGATAAAAGTATGGTAGAACTAGTGCAGAAGCTGATGTTTATTGATATTGCCCTGGAAGCCGGACGAGTCACAAATCTGGTATACGGAAATGCACTGAAAACCAGTGGAGATGCTGTATTTCCGGTGATCCTCGGAGCTGTTTTCATGTTTTTGTGTGCAGCGGGAGGAACGTATCTGTTGGGGATACAGCTGCATCTGGCGGTAGTGGGTGCTTATATCGGTCTGACAGCAGATGAATGCAGCCGTGCGGTCGGCATGATGTTGCGCTGGCGGAGCGGAGCATGGAAGAAAAAAGGATTGATCGAAGATTGATCGAAGTGCGATAATAAGACGGTATACCGGCTGGCTTTTGCCCGGATGGGCATTCTCTTGCTTTTCGTAGCTTATCATAGCATAGCGCATTTTTTATAATTAAAATATTGACAATGTGAAAAAATGTGTTATAGTTCTAAATGCAAATGCAACTCATTTGCATTTAGAACAAATATATGATTAAGTATTCATTTGATAAAGAAAGTATGGAAAGGTAAGAGTTATGTCGGAAGTTATTTTAGATACCTTAATAGATAGTATAAAGCTGGTGCCGTTTTTGTTCCTGACCTATCTGGCTATGGAATATCTGGAGCATAAGGCTGGCGAGAAGAGCACACATATGGTGCGTAAAGCAGGTAAAATGGGACCGTTGATCGGTGGCGTGGCAGGTGTGCTGCCTCAGTGTGGGTTCTCGGCAGCAGCATCCAACTTATATGCAGGCAGAGTGATCACCCTGGGAACACTGATAGCCATTTATCTGTCCACTTCTGATGAGATGCTGCCGATCCTGATTTCGGAGAAAATGGATATCCGCTTTGTACTGGGCGTGCTGGGAGCGAAAGCAGCCATTGGTGCCATAGCCGGGTTTGTGATCGATCTGTCGGTCCGTGAGAGGAAGATACATCCTCATGACCATGTTCATGGGCATGGGGAAAATGACCATGAAGAGGAAGAGCACATTCATGAAATCTGTGAGCATGAGAACTGCCATTGTGAAGAGGATGGCATTTTTCTATCTGCGGTAAAGCATACGCTTCACATTACCTTTTTCATTATAGTCATTGGATTTGTTCTGAACACAGCACTGCATATTGTGGGAGAAGATGTTCTGGCCGGTCTGATCCTGAACCGTCCCGTACTGGGACCTGTGCTGGCAGGATTGGTGGGATTGATCCCCAACTGTGCAGCATCTGTGACCATAACGCAATTGTATATCAGTGGTGTGATCAGCCTTGGAGCCATGATGTCCGGATTGCTGGTAGGCGCGGGAGTAGGACTGCTGGTGTTGTTCCGTGTGAATCCGGATAAAAAGGAAAATCTGAAAATCGTGGGAATTTTATATGTGATTGGTGTTTTGACAGGAATTGTGATAAACTGGCTGTAGGCACAAGCAGTGTTTCGAGGTGGAAAGCACTGCGCCCTCGAGATCGCGATATAAAAGGACAGATATCTATGGAAGAACATAAATGTGAACACAATGATATTTCTTATCCCAAGGGATTAAAATGGACCAAACAGAGAAAATGCGTGTATCAGGTGCTGGAGGAAGCGACCGAGCCCCTCAGCGCCGTACAGATTTACAATCGTATTGAGAGAGATCACGAAGGCAGCGATTATGCTGTATCCACGATCTACCGGATTCTAGCAACATTTGAAGAACATGGAATGGTAGAGAAGACAACGTTCATGGGAGACGGTACCGTAGTATACGAATTGAACCGCGGGGAACATACCCATTATGCGGTCTGCCTGGAATGTCATAAGCGGATTCCGCTGCCCAGCTGCCCCTTTGCACATGTGCATTTAGAGCAGGATACCGGAGATTTCACTGTCACCGGACACAAATTAGAGCTGTACGGCTACTGCAAAAAGTGCCAGGAAGCCCGTAAAAAACAGTAATTTCACTTATTGTACAAATAAATCGAAAAAAATATTTAAATTTTTTTCAAAAAATACTTGCATTCTTGAAAACCATGTGATAATATATGTCTTGTCGTTGCGGGAGACGCAACAACGACACAGAAATGCACCGCTAGCTCAGTTGGTAGAGCACCTGACTCTTAATCAGGGTGTCCAGGGTTCGAGCCCCTGGCGGTGCACTCGAGAGAATCGTTTTTGGAGACATAGGAGCTCCGGGGACGGTTCTTTTTTTGCATAGATATGCTGTGAGGAGATTTTATATGATTGCGATATTTGATACGCATGCGCATTATGACGATGACGCATTTAACGACGACAGAGAACAGCTTCTGGCGGCGCTGCCGGGGCAGGGCATTGCCCGGGTGGTGGATGTGGGTGCGAGCCTGACATCCTGCCGGAAAGTGTTAGAATTGATGGAGCAGTACGATTACATATATGGAGCTATCGGCGTACATCCCAGCGAGACGGGGGACCTGACTGAGGAATCTTATTCCTGGCTGAAGGAACAGTGCCAAAAGGAGAAATGTCTGGCGGTGGGAGAGATCGGACTGGATTATTACTGGCCGGAGCCGGACCACGAGACACAGAAAAAGTGGTTCCTGAGGCAGCTGGAACTGGCGCGTGAGATCAAAAAGCCTGTTATCATTCACTCCCGGGATGCGGCGAAGGATACCGTGGATCTCATGACGGATGCGCACGCAGAGGAGATCGGCGGCGTAATTCACTGCTATTCCTATACGAAGGAGACGGCGAAGGTTTTCCTGGATATGGGATTCTACTTTGGAATCGGCGGCGTGCTGACTTTTAAAAATGCAAAGAAGCTGAAGGAAGCGGTAGAATATATCCCTATGGACCGCATCGTGTTGGAGACGGACTGCCCATATCTGGCGCCGGAACCGAACCGTGGCAAACGCAACAGCTCCCTGAACATTCCCTATGTGATCGCTGCCATGGCGCAGATCAAGGGGATCACAGAGGAAGAAGTGCGCAAGGCGGCATGGGACAATTCCCTGAAATTGTATCGAATGGATAAATAACCGGGTAAAAAGAAATGGAAGCAAGCAAAACAAAACTATTTTCAAAAGATGATCTGAAAAAACTGATCATTCCTTTATTGTTTGAACAGGCACTGGCAATCACTGTGGGCATGGCAGATACCGTCATGATCTCTTCGGCGGGCGAGGCGGCGGTTTCCGGCGTATCCCTGATCGATATGTTCAATAATCTGATCATCAGTGTGCTGGCGGCACTGGCTACCGGCGGCGCCGTGGTGACCTCCCAGTTTCTCGGAGCCGGGAAAAAAGAGGATGCATGCAAATCTGCAAAACAGTTGATCGTGTCATCGGTATGCATTACGATCGGTATATCGATTTTGGTCATGGTGTTCTGTAACGGCATCATTTCCCTGTTTTTCGGTAAAATTGAAGCGGACGTATTTCATAATGCTGTGATCTATATGATGATCTCTGCACTGTCCTTCCCGTTCCTTGCCCTGTACAATTCCTGTGCGGCGCTGTTCCGCTCCATGGGAAATTCCCAGATCACGCTGAAGGTCTCCGTGGTGGAAAATATCATTAACATCGGCGGTAATGCTTTGGGTGTTTATGTACTGGGACTGGGCGTGGCAGGTGTGGCGATTCCTTCCCTGATCTCCCGTGCAGTGGCAGGATTCATCCTATATCGTTTGCTGAAAAACCCGTCCAACGAAGTGCATTTATTAAAAGAAAGCTTCCACATCGACTGGCCGGTGATCCATAAGATTTTTTACATAGGTATCCCCAGCGGGATTGAAAATGGTATTTTCCAGCTGGGACGTGTCATTGTGGTAAGCATTATCGCGGGTTTCGGAACTGTGCAGATTGCTGCCAACGGTGTGGCGAACAGCTTGGACAGCATGGGTTGTATTGTGGGACAGGCTATGAATCTGGCAATGATCACGGTGATCGGGCGCTGCGTCGGTGCCGGTGATTCCGGACAGGTACGGCACTATACGAAAAAATTATTGAAGATCACGTATGTTTGTACGTTTGTGGTAAACAGTATCATTCTGCTGTGTCTGCCCTGGATCCTGAAATGCTACGGATTAAGCACGGAGACCACGCAGTTGTCCTACATTCTGGTCATGATCCACAATGGCATGGCAATGTTTTTGTGGCCAGCATCTTTTGTACTGCCGAACATGCTTCGTGCCTGCAATGACGTGCGCTTTACCATGGTGCTGTCCATATTCTCTATGTTCATGTTCCGCATCGGTTTCAGTTATATCATCGGTGTGAACATGGGTTACGGAGCCATCGGTGTCTGGATCGCCATGGTACTGGACTGGATCTTCCGAGTGATCTGTTTTGTAGGCAGATATTTGTCCGGACATTGGCTGAAGACAGCCGGATTACAGGATAACAGATAGCAACAGTTCATCTTGTGAACATATGCGGCCACAAAGCCATACGAGCATGATTTTGTGTGCCCGGATATATTCACGGATGAACTGTTATGAGGTATAATGTGGGAAAAAGAGAGAGAGGTATGCAATATGCAGGTAGTATTGGAAAATGAAGCTTTAAAAGTAACCATCAACAGCTTTGGTGCAGAGCTTGCAAGCATTCGGGGGAAAGCAACTGATACCGAGTATCTGTGGAATGCGGATGCAAAATTCTGGAAGAGAACTGCCCCGGTACTGTTCCCCTTTGTAGGAAGTCTGAAAAATAAGGAATATCATTATGAAGGAAAGACTTATTCCATGGGTCAGCACGGCTTTGCCAGAGATATGGAGTTTGCCGTGGATGTACAGACGGCGACAGAAGCATGGTTTTCCCTGCAATCCAATGAAGAAACAAAAGCAAAATTTCCGCTGGAGTTTATCCTGAAGATTGGTTATGAATTGGAAGGAAAAGAACTGAAGGTCATCTGGCAGGTGGAAAATCCGGATACGAAAACACTGTACTTTTCCATCGGAGGACACCCCGCATTTATGTGCCCTGTGGATGAAAAAGGAAAGCAGTCGGAATATTATTTCAAGTTTGATACGGACAAAGATCTGACTTACGGATTGGTGGCAGATGACGGACAAGGACTCATGGGACAGCAAAAGGATGTATTACCGGTGAAAAACGGTTATGCGCAGATCACAGAGCACCTATTTGACCGGGATGCCCTGATTGTGGAGGATCGTCAGGCTTCTGCAGTGAGCCTGTGTACTCCGGACAAAAAGCCGTATGTTACCTTAAGCTTTGATGCTCCGTTATTCGGTCTGTGGTCTCCCGCGGGCAAGGGAGCACCGTTTATCTGTATCGAGCCCTGGTATGGCAGATGCGACAAGACGACCTTTGACGGCAGCTTAGAGCAACGGGAGTACAGTAATACCCTGCAGGCAGGAGAGGTATTCCGCAAGGAGTACACTATCACAATAGTATAATTACGAGAAAGCGAAAAAGCTTCTGAAAAAAGCTTCGGGCACAGAAAAAGATTGTGCCCGGAGCTTTTCTTATGCTGCTATTCAATATAAATTTATCGAATATCAATAAATTTATATTGACATTCGTATCATAGAGTGATATGTTAAGGCTACCAAGAAGGAAAGAGGTATTCATTATGGAGAAGAGAGAGTTGTCGGAAAAGGAACTGCGGGAGAAAAAGTTATCTCTGGCAAAGGGGACGAAGTACCTGCTGGATTTTATGTTCTATGCGGGAATCCTGGTGACGATAAGTCTGCCGCTTAGTCTCAAATACATAGGAAAGTATCTGGAGGCGGTGGAGGAGCATTACCTTCCGGCGGTGATCATATTCGCCATCCTGGGTGTGCTGGCATTATTGTTGGTCAATGAACTGCGCAAGATGTTTGGCACGGTGCTTGCGGAGAACTGCTTTGTACCGGAAAATGTGGCGAGCCTTAGGAGAATGGGAGACTTAAGTTTTTTCATCGCGGCCATGAGCGCTGTGAGATGTGTGGTGTACCTGACCATTGCCATGCTGGTGATCATTCTGGTATTTATCATTGCAGGCATGTTCAGCAAAGTGCTGGCGATGGTATTTGAAGAAGCCGTGCGCTACAAGGAAGAAAACGACTTAACGATCTAAAAATTCAGTCACAAAGTGATAGAGCGTGTGATACGCGACTATGTAAATGACGCCGGCTGAACGGAAATTCAAAATTAGAAAGGCATCTATTATGGGAATCATTGTAAATCTGGATGTAATGATGGCAAAGCGGAAGATCAGCCTGACGGAACTGGCGAATCAGGTGGATCTGACACAGGCAAATTTATCCATCCTGAAAAATAATAAAGCAAAAGCCATACGTTTCTCTACACTGGAATCCATTTGTGAGGTGCTGCATTGCCAGCCCGGAGACATTCTGGAGTATGTAGAAGACACAAAAGAAGAGGAAACCAAATAAAACCTGAGAGGGGGAGATCATAATGCAGGAAAATACAGCAGTACAGGAAACAAATTCAATAAATCAGGAACAGATTTCCGGGCAGAATGTAGTCCGGGTAGTGGAAAAAACAGAGACTGTGGAGACAAAGCGCTTGCAGGAGCACTATAATTTCTTTGGACCGGTGACTTTTCTCTATGCCGTATTCTATGCATTTTGTATGTTTCGGAACGGCTCGGGGATCACTTTCCCTTTTTTTCTCGCAGGCACTTTACTGTATTTTGTCTTCTCGCTGTCAAAACTGGAGATTACCTTGAAAAAAGGAAGTGCCTTTTACATGATCAGCATTCTGCTGCTGGGGGTATCCACCTTCTGCACCGACGGATGGGCGATCATAGGTCTGAACAAGCTGGCGGTGTTTCTATTAGTGATGTGTCTGCTGCTGAATCAATATTTTGATACGAAAAAGTGGAATCTTGGGAAATATGTGGGAAGCATCTGTCAATTGGTGGTTATGAGCTTCGGGGAACTGGGGAAGCCTTTTTCCGATGGCAAAGCCTATTTTCGTGAAAAGGGAAAAGTAAATAAGAAGGTATGGTACGGACTGCTGGGAGTGGTGATCGCACTGCCCATTCTGCTCATTGCCGCCGGACTGTTAAGTTCTGCCGATGCGGTATTCCGTAAGATGACAACGGATTTCATGAACTGGATCCGTCCGGACAATATATTCAACGTAGTCATCCGGGTAACGTTTCTGTTCTTTACTTCCTATGCACTGACTTCCTACCTGTGTAAGCGAAGCATCCCGGAAGAAGTGAAGGATCGCAGAAAGGGTGAGCCGGTACTGGCAATTACGATTATGTCACTGCTGTCACTATTGTATCTGCTGTTTTCCGGTATTCAGATCTTCGGATTGTTCTTAGGAAAAATGCAGCTGCCGGAGGGCTATACTTACGCACAGTATGCAAGAGAGGGCTTTTTCCAGCTGCTGGCTGTCAGCATTCTGAACCTGATCCTGGTATTGATGTGCCTTAGCTTTTTTAGGGAGAGTAGGATACTGAAAGTGATTATGACGATTATGTCATTATGTACTTTTATCATGATCGCGTCCAGCGTAATGCGAATGATCATTTATATCCGGTATTATTATCTGACTTTCCTGCGGATCTTCGTATTGTGGATGCTGGCGGTATTATTCGTCATGTTTATCGGAGTACTGATCAACATTTACAGGGAAAGCTTCCCTCTGTTCCGCTATGGTGTCGTGATGGTGACAGTTCTGTACCTGGCATTGTCCTTCAGCCATCCTGACTATATTATAGCCAGAGTGAATATTGCCAATGCACCCGGCGGAGACTTCTCTTATCTGAGTGATCTCAGTGCGGATGCGGCACCGGTCATTATTCCTTATATGGAGAGTCTTGGGTATGATTTTGGCGCCTATGAACTGGAGAACCCTACGGATATTATGAGTGAAGATACGCAGGCTCAGTGGTGGGGGAGTTATCAACCGAAGGGATTCGGATATTATTACCTGAACCATAATAAGAAGCGTCTGGATCAGACATCTCTGCGGACATTTAATATTTCCAGATATATGGCACGGAAACAGATAGAGGCAAGAATCGATGGAAAATAAAGAAATGAATACGGAAAAAATAAAGTTTTATAAAAAGCATCCGGTGTTGCTTGCATGGCTGATTTCTATATTTATCGGACTGGGCTATGCGCTTTTTACGATCATAGCCTCTGTTATTCATTATGAGCAAAGAGATTATGTATGGGAGATCATTAAGGCTTTTACAGAAATGTTTACTTGGGCAATTTTAATGGGAGCGGTACTGGTATTTCCTGTGGTGCTGACGATCAGCGAAGGAATCTGCCTGATCAGTGAAGCATGGGAACGTCCGGTGAAGGGAGCCTGGCTGTTTGACCAGCATGTATTTTGGCTGGGCGGATTCTATGAACTTTGTTATTTGGGGTTGATTATGGATGTGACATCCGCTGACTGGCAGACGCAGTTAAGCAATTCCAATAAACATACACCGATTTACAGCGGTTCCATGGTTACTTTTATAGTACTCCTGCTGCTGGCATTTATAGGGTATGAGATTCTGCAGAGTATTCCGCTTCGGAAGCTGCCGCCCCTTGTGACAGTCCTGTCGATTTCCGCAATGTACCTGGGATTGTTAGAACTGATCCTGTTCACAGTACAGATATTCAAGCCGACGATTTTGCTTGATGGATATTTGTTATTATTTCCACTGTGCTGTGTGCTGCTAGTTGTGCGATTGCTTCTGAAGAAAATACGGGAGTGGAATGCACTGATGCAGAATGCGGAGGCGGAACACTTTGGGACGGGGAAGATTTATCAGAATCCCATGCTGCGTTGGTGTGACAACATTTTGCGGAAGGCTGCATGGTGGCCGGTGCTGGGACTGGTATTGATGTTCCCACTGTTGGGAATCCTGATCGCAATCCTCATGCTGTTTGGGCAGGCACCGGATTCTGTGATTAAAGCATTCACGGAGACCAGCGACTGGAATCTGTCTCTCAGGCAGGCACCGCAGAATGTCATGTATGATGAACATTATCTATGCACGGTAGCTGCCGGCGGTCATGAAAAGGTCGTAAAGCCTATCCGCCTGGGGAGGCGGCATGGGCATGAAGTCATTGTGAACCGTCAGTTGTGCATCGCCAATGCTTTTGAACAGGTGTTGGAAGAACGGACTCCCGGCTTCCACCGGGCGCTGCGTCATTTTTATGACAATTACGGGTTCCCTGTGGCGAGACTGATCCACAGTAAATACACGGCGGATCTGGTGTATTTTATCATGAAACCTTTAGAATGGATCTTCCTGTGTGTGCTGTACCTGACGGACGCGCATCCCGAGAACCGCATTGCTGTGCAGTATACCGGGAAGACGGCGGCGCAGGTGGAAAAATAGTAAAATATTAATGGAAAAAGCTCTCCCTTTGGGATATAATAATATTTGAAAGGGAGGCTTTTTTATATGATAAAAGTGAATTGAACTAAATCGGAATTTGACAAGGAGGTAACTGATATGAGGAAAATGTTAGCAGTCGTATTAGTGTTGACCTGTCTACTTGGTGTGGCTGGTTGTTCTTCCATGAAAGTTGACAAAACCAAACCAGTATTTGAAACAGATAATATAAGTAGCATTTCCTTTTATACTATGCCGAATCACAATGATGGAATTCAAGTTCCTGATGAATATATCGAAGAAATCAAAACATGGCTTTCTTCGTTTAGACTCGATGAGAAAGTGAAGGATAAGCAACTTCCCCCTGGTAGCAATAGCGTTTTGGTGGAAATCGTATATTCTGATGGAACTACAGTGAAGAACGGCTTGTCTACATTCACTGTTGATGGAACACTTTATTATCTGTCTCACGATGATGCACCAGAATGTTATTTTGACATTCTGGATAGTTAGCCTTACAAATTCCGATTTATAGGATTGTCTTTTAAGGGGTAATTATACTATTACACTTAAAAGACAATTCTATTTAGATATTAAAATATATTTATTGTCTAATTAGGAATTATAAGTTATACTTTGCGTATAAGTACATTTCACTTATGAAAATTTCTATGTCAGCGAAAGCTGATGTCCCATCCGATTCCCTAAATCATAGAACCAGGAAGAAGGGAAGAGGAAAACCCACACAGAAAGAAAATCAGTTGTATCAGAAAAACAGGTAAGTTATAATGTAGATATGGCGAAATCCTTTTATTTTCGGCGGTATCTATAATTACCTGACACAAAAGGAGGAAACCATTGAATACGGAATTAAAGAGTGCAGTAATGGCAACAGACAAAGACGCCCAATACGATAACAGCGCAAAACGCCTGATAGCACATAAGATCATCCTGGCGCGGATCCTGGTGAAGACCGTGGAGGAATTTAAGGGGATGGATCCGATCGAGGTAGCAGCACTGATAGAGGGACTTCCTTATATCAGCGCCGTGCCGGTGGAGCCGGGACTGACGAATGCGGTGCATTTTCAGAATGGTCAACGCCTTGTTGGTTTTAATACAGAGAATCAGGAACTGAACGAAGGCCTGGTGCGTTTTGACATTGTATTTTATGTGCGGATGAAGGATGGCCTTTCGCAGATCATCATCAATGTGGAAGCGCAAAAGGACGAACCCGGCGAATATGAGATCCTGAACCGGGCAGTCTTCTACGTGAGCAGATTGATTTCTTCCCAGAAAGAACGGGATTTTGAGAATTCGAGCTACGATGACATCAAATGTGTCTATTCCATCTGGATCTGTTGAATATCATTATGATAGGTCTTGCAAAGGAACTGCCGGAACATGATGAGACCTACGAGTTACATCGTCTGTTGGGAGCATTATTGTCCAGAGAGCTTACTATAGATGAGAAGCTGGACATTATTGGAAATGAATATGATATCCCATTAGAAGAGAATTTCAGAAAGGATATGAGCACTATGTGTAATTTGAGCCAGGGAGTTAAGGAAGAAGGTATTGCAATTGGACGCAGAGAAGGGTTGGAAGAGGGACGTAGAGAGGGCCATGCAGAACTTATTACAAAAATGTATAAAAATGGTCTTTCAATAGAACAGATTGCATCTGCTACAGATAAAACAGTAGAAGAGGTAAGGGCGATTATTGAAGGAAAAGAAAAATCCCAAGAGGCCTGAGAATTATTACCGGAAAAAACGCGTGGATGTGTAATTCATGTTTATACATTTCTGCGTTTTTTATGAAATGACAATTGAATAATAAATCGGAAGAGTTGCACGTGATGCAACTATGATATTATAATATGTTAAGCTTATGCTTGTAATGGACGGGGGAAGCGTTCGGTTACAATAAATACATAAGGAGAGATACAAAATGAGGGGCAAATTAATAGTTATCACAGGAATTATGGCACTGGGGTTGTCTGCCTGCGGAGCACAGGGGAGTGATCCGGTGGGAGGGAGTAGTAGTTCAGAGGTTATCGGATCCGCAGAGGCTGCGGTAACGGAAGAGAGCACTTCAGAGACTGGTGAATCCATGGAAGCGACAGTATCCACGGAGACTGTTTCCGACACTACGGCATCCACGACAGGTCCTTCTTACGAAGATGAGGACGCATGGCTTCCCTGGGAAGACTACGGGGAATGTTCCAACACTGTGAAAGACTTCTACAATGACGATGAGAAAAAGACCTATTACTACGAAATGGATGAGTTCTTTTTTTCCGATGAGAAGTATGCCAAAGTGAATGATTATCTGCAGCAGATGTATGAGAATTACAGAACCCAGTATGAGGAGGAAGGGGAGAATCACACCGGAGCGTATGAGTTAGTGGATGAAACTCTTTCCGAGGGACAGCGATACGATGATAATTATCTAGTATTCAATGGCATTACTTTAGCGGATGACGAGTATGTCAGCCTGCATTTTAATGACACGGTTTATTATGCAGGAGCAGCGCATCCATTATCCTATTACATACCCGTGACGATCTCCGTTGCCACCGGCGAAGAAGTCACCCCGGAAGAAGTTTTGGGGAAGACCTGGGACGAGATCCGGGCAGCAGGCTCTATTGAAGAAGAAAACGAAGAAAATTTTAATGCCGATTACGGCTTTTACATCACAGAGAAGGAACTGTGCTATCTCTATCGCACTAATTTCTTTGTAGAAGAGATTAGGATATCCCGGTAAAAGAATCGGATTGAACTGGCAGGGCAGAAGAGGTATACTTATTTCCGGAAACGAACGGAGGTACCGGGATGGAAAAGTTTACCCCTTCAGAGCTTTGTGCAGACATTAAGATCTATGATTATAAGAAAAAAGTAAAATATGATGAGAAATCCCTGGTGATTTTTGAGAAAACAGGGAAAATGATAACAGCCGGAAAAGAGTGTGAGGGCATGCTTTACACTCTTCCGGCTGATTCTATTGGCTTTTCTCCGATCGTGTTGGGAAGAGTCAGCGACTATACCTGTGCGGAAAAGATGCTAAAGCAGATGCTGTGTCGGTATCTGGGCAAGCCTGTTTTTGCGGGATACGGAGAGGGGCTTATTTTTGTTCACGAGAAGCTGAACGAAGTGGAAATGAAAGCCTATTTTGATCTCCTGTATCAGGCGGGAGCCAAAAATGTGGTCTATGCGGATGAAAGTGTGAAAGGAATCCCGGAGGGAACTCCTTGGGAGGATGTGATCTGGGGAATGAAGAACACTTATAAAAATCTTCGTTTTGCAGTAGAGATCACGAAGGAACAGCCCATGGATTACCTCAGATATTCACTGGCGCAGTTGGCAGAGAACTGTAAGCGGTGGGGACTGGAAGAGGAAATGTCAAAATTGCATATTTAAGGAAATAGGCTAAGGGTAAATGATTTTATTTATCCTTAGCCTAAATTATTAGCTTTGTTGATAGTAATTATGCCGGTAAAGATGATCGTCTACCTGCTGCGCCAGGTGATTCATTTCTTCTTGTGCATCAGCACCCATGGCAATATTATAAAACGCATAGGAAAACTGCTTACTGAAGAAAGGATATGCGGGGGTCTGCGGTCTGGTAAAAGAGGTGTTCCGTAATTGTGAAAATAAAATATTGCTGTTGCCGGAACCAGCTTGAAAGCTGTCCATTACGTCATAAATCTCTTTTAAAACAGGAATACCCGTTAACTGACTGATCTTCAACTGGTTCTGCAGACTGAAAACATAACGGATAAATTCACAACATTCCCTGGGATATTGTGTCTGTCTGGACATGCATAATCCCCAGCTTCCATGGGGAGAAGCTGCTTTTATACCATGGGGAAGAGGGATTATGCCGATATTACTGTTCCTTTTTTGCGATTGAAAATAGGCACTGGGCAGTGAAAGACTCATGGCAAAGTTTTCAGGAAAATCGGCACTGAGATCCTCTACGTGGGTATAATGATATTTATGAAATAATTCGCCCAGCCAATTCATAGCAGCGACGGAAGCCGGAGAGTTAATATATCCAGAGGTTGCCGTCAGCGTATCGTTAAAAAAGCTGCCGTTGTTCTGCACGATAAATGGCAATCCGGCGTAGCTGTTCCATTCTCCGGATTTTGGAGAAAGACCGCGTCCGGAGTCCATAAGCAAAGGATAGGGAAAAGAAGTTTTGGTCTGTATTGTATGGCAGACATTCAGAAACTCACCCCAGCTCCAGGCATCTTCCGCAGAAGTCGGAATGCGGATACCAAGGGAATGGAACAACTCCTTGTTATACAGAATACATAAAGTGGATTCCGTATAACCCAGATGATATAGTTTTCCCTGATAGGTTCCCTGTGTCACAATGGGAGACAGAAAAGAGGATAGGAAATTCGAATCCATATATCCATCAAACGGCAGCAGAGAATTCATATATGCCCAATAGGGGACATCAGGACCGTCCAGGGACAGAATATCCGGTGCATTTCCACTGGTAAAGCTTTGCAACAGCGAGTCACGCAGAGGAGCCTTATCGTTGGTGAGAAAAGTCGGTGTTACAAAAAAACCGGAAGATGTCAGATTAAACTGTTCGATCAGAGAGATCCAAAAATGTTTCTCATTATCTTCCATAGGACATAAATAAATAGATAGGTTTATTTTATCTTTGGAGCGGTCTGCTACAAAAGTACCTTTTCCTTGCTGCCGTATAATATATCCTTCAGATTCCAGACATTTCAGGGCTTGTGTAATAGTGCTTTTACTTACATTTAAAGTACGCATTAATTCATTATCGGAAGGGATGAGATCGCCGGGACGATAATATCCGCTTTCGATTTTCTGGACAAATTCATTTTTTATAAGCATGTATTTTGGTGTTCTGGTGTTCATAAAATCCCCCACATTTTGAAAAGTGATTGACAATATATTTTTGTTATGCTAATATCATAGCATAAGTTATTCGAACAAACAAGATTAAATAAAAAAACTCTCTGCAAAAGCGGAGAGTTAAAAAATAAAACAAGTTATTCGAACAACCGAACAACTAAAAGGAGGAGAAGATGAAAAAGACATTTTCAAAAGAGAAATTATTTGACAGAACACCGCGGGTCTTTAAGCGGGATGCAACGGAAGTTCGTTTTCTGTTGGGCGGAATCGGAACAGGTAATTTTTCTGTAAATTCAAGAGGAAAGTTCCTGGACTGGGAAATTTTTAACTGGCCTTCCAAGAATACTAAATTTCCGCTTTCCTTTTTTGCAATTCGTACGGAGAACAAAGAACTGGAAAAACCTATATCGAAAATTCTGGAATCGAGAATGGTTCCGCCATATACCAGCTCACACGGATATCTTCAGGCTGAATTAGTAAATCTGCCAAGAATGGAAGATTCCGAACTGATTTGTGAATATCCTTTTGCAAGGGTGAATTTCAAAGATTCCGAATTGCCCGTAAAAGTGTCAATGGAAGCATATACACCGTTTATTCCTTTAAATACAGATGATTCCAGTATTCCCTGTGCAATTATCCGATACACGGTGAAAAATATTGCAGACTGTCCGACCAAAGTAAGCCTGGTAGGTACGCTTCCCAATGCATCCGGGTTTGAGGGATATGATGTTATTGAGAACCTGAAGCTGGCTGACAGCGTAAAAAATGAATATCGGGAATTTGATGATGTGAAGGGCTTGTATTATTCACCCGAACATTTGAAAGAGGATCATTTACGGTATGGAAATATGGCGATTCTGACCAGTGGATCCAATGTAACCTATAAAACACAGTGGTTTGACGGCGAATGGGTAGATGGAATACAGGATTTCTGGGATGACTTTACCAGTGATGGACTTTTGGAAAAAGAGACCGTATCTGACAGTGTGGGATGTGAATTTGCACAATTTCATAATTTCAGTTTCCTGAAAAGAAGAGAAAAGATCGGATCCATCGGAGCCTGGGAAGAACTTCAGCCGGGAGAAGAAAGAACCTTCGAATTTACCATTACATGGTATTTCCCTAACAGGGTAAAGGCATGGATCGAGTTTGATGAGGACTACGAGAAATTTCAGCGCGGTGAATACGGAACAGTAAGAAATTACTATGCAACAAAATTCACAGATGCATGGGATGTAGCAAAATATGTATACCATAATAAGGAACGACTGGAATCAGACAGCAGAAAATTTGCCGATGCGATGTTCCATAAGACTACATTACCTTATTATGTGATTGATGCTCTGACTGCAAACATTACGAATCTTCGAAGTAATTTATGTTTCCGGCTGGAAGACGGAACCTTTGCCGGATTTGAAGGAATACGTGACTACATAGGCTGCGGTTACGGTAGTGTGCCTCATGTATGGAACTATGCACAGACGGTTGCTTTTCTGTTCCCGGATCTTGAAAAAACCATGCGTAATGTAGAATTTTTGAGAGAAACAGATGAGACAGGGTGCATGTCTACACGAATGTTTTCCGTATTTGATCAGGAACGGTATGCAATGGTTCCGGCCTGTGATGGAGAACTTGGAAGTGTTGTTCGTGTCTACCGGGATTTCAAGAATCTTGGGGATGTGGAATTTTTGAAGACCATTTGGCCCAAAGTAGTGCTGGCAATGGAATATGCCCTGAAACAATGGGATCTGGATGGAGATGATGTACTGGACGGTCAGCAGAATACAACCTATGATATTGAATTTTACGGACCGAATCCCATGACGGACAGTATTTTCCTGGCAGCATTGAAATGCTGTGAAGAGATGGCTGAGATCGTAGGAGACGAAGAACATCACCAGCTATACGCAGATGCTTACGAAAAAGGAGCTGCAAGAGCCGACCAACTGATGTTTGACGGGGAATATTATATTCAGGTACAGAAGGAGATTGATAAATATAAGTATCAATTCGGAAAAGGCTGCCTGTCAGATCAGCTTCTCGGACAGTTCCTGGCATATATGGCCGGAATCGGGGAAATTTTACCGAAAGAGCATGTAAAATCTGCTATGGAATCCGTATTCAAGTATAATTATAAAACGGATTTTTATCATACGGACAGTGTACACAGAGCATATGCAATCAATGAAGAGCATGGAATGGTAGTAGCTACCTGGCCGAAAGGCGGCAGACCTAAATTCCCGTTATCCTATGCCGGAGAGGTGTGGACAGGAGTAGAGTATGAAGTAGCCGTTAATCTGATTTATTCAGGTTGTGTAGAGGAAGGTCTGACGGTGGTAAAGTCAATTCGGGATCGTTATGACGGATACAAGAGGAATCCGTTCAGTGAGATCGAGTCCGGTCATCATTATTGCAGAGCAATGGCAAGCTGGGGAGTGCTGAATGCATTATTGGGACTGCAAAGTGATATGTATCGCGGAACCTTGTCATTCCATCCTGCAATAGAAGGCGAAATGTCCAGTTTCTTCATCTGTGGAAAAGCATGGGGTATTTACAGTCAGAAGGAAGAGAATGGGAAAATGTGCAAACATATTGACGTCCTGTATGGGACGTTAGATGATATTCATGTACAAGAATAAGGAGGGTACAATTATGATGAAAAAGTATTGGAGAAAAATGATGGCACTTACTTGTGCAGCCGCTATGCTGTTTACAATGGCAGGATGCGGAAATGCAGAAGGAACTACAGATGGTGCAGAGACTGCACAGAGCTCTACGACTGCAGATGGGTCCGGAGAGATCACGATCCAGTTTGCAGAGCATGTTGCTGATATTCAGGCACAGGAGCCGCATCTGCAGAAGATTATTACTGCTTTTGAAGAAAGTCATCCGGGGATTAAAATTGATATTACGGGCAAAGAAGTGTCCGAGCATAATACGCAGATGACTTTACTGGCAGGAGAAAATAAGCTTCCGGATGTATTTTGGCTGGAGCAGGCAACCGCAAAGGAGTTTGCACAGAATGGGTATTTATATGATCTGACGGATGCATTGGATCAGTATGGCATCAATGACAGCCTTCTTCCCGGACTGGTGCATTCATGTACCGTTGACGGCAAAGATGTGGGAATGCCCAGTGAAGTTATGATGGTAGGATTTTATTATAACAAAGATCTCTTCCAGCAGGCAGGAATCGAAGAAGTGCCTGTTACCTATGAAGAGTTCCTGGATGTGGTAGATAAGCTGAATGCAGCCGGAATCACACCGCTGACCGTGGGGGCGCAGGATAATTACAGTATCTGGGCATTCGAGACAATGTTGGCAAGATATGGATTTTTTGAAAAGCTTGACGGTCTGAAGGATGGAAGCATTTCCTGGAATAACGAAGACTTTATTCACTATTTTGAAAAAGTAGAAGAAATGCGTGAAAAAGGAACTTTTACAAAGGACATTTCCAATATTGGATATTTTGAAGCAAAAGAGCAGTTCCTGGGTGGAAATGCAGCAATGTTCAATTCCGGAGCATGGGATATCGGTGATTTTGAGGGAAGTGATATGGCTTCTAAAATCGGATTTTTCTGGGGACCTACCTTTTCCGACAGCCAGTATGAGCAGCAGATCGGAATCAAGGCATCCGGCGGTGTTTATGTAGTATCTTCAAAGGCAGCAGAAGATCCTGCGTTGTTAGATGCAATTATGCAGTTCTGGCAGTTCTATTACGGCGAAGAGGGAACCAGGATCATTGCAGAGGATACCGCGGCATTACCGTGCTCTACATATAATGGACAGATTGATGAGAGCCAACATCCTGTACTTTCCACGATGATCACGGCATTAAATGATGACTGGAAAGCAGTAACTGAGCCGTTTAATTCACTTTCGTCCAATGTGGCGTATGGATATTTTGATGCTACCTTCGGTGTTATGACCGGAGTTTACACACCGGAACAAGCAGCTGATTATGTAGAAAATTTACAAAGTGCCGAAAGATAAAACTATAAGAGCGGTGTGAAATTAAGTAATACCGCTCTTTTCTATAGAATGGAAAGGGAGAAAGCTATGTATTGGTTGAGTACAAAGAAAGCAAAAATCATTATGCTGCTTCCGACTCTTATGATTTATGCAGTATTTATTATTGTTCCTGTGTTTATCGCATGTTACTATAGCTTTACGGATTACAGTGGTCTTGGAAAAGCATCCTTTGTGGGAATAAAAAACTATGTTGCTATGTTCCATGATAAGCTATTTCTGATCGCATTGAAAAATACATTTTTAGTATTGTTATTCAGTGTGATATTCCTGATCGTTGGATCTTTTATGGCAGCATTATTGATGAACAAGAATTTTCACGGAAACGCATTTTTTAAAATGGTGATTTTTGCTCCCTATGTAATAGCACCTATTATCATAGGAATTATCTGGGGATATATCCTGAATCCTAATTATGGGCTGGTAAATAGTGTATTGCGTAAAATAGGACTGGATATGCTTGCTATTGAATGGATCGGTGGAACTAAATGGTCTCCATTGTCATTGGCGATCGTATTCACATGGCAGGTACTGGGTTTCCATGGAACTATTTTTTTATCCGGAATCAAAGCAATACCGGGAGATATTTACGAAGCCTGTGATATTGATGGAGCCAATTTGTTACAACGCTTGTTTTATGTGACAATTCCTATGCTGAAAGAGACCTTTATTATTAATATTGTTCTGGTGGTAACAGGCGTATTTAAAATATATGAACTGGTATATCAGATGACAGGCGGAGGACCTACTCATCAGTCGGAGCTGCTTACCTCATATATGTATTTTACAGTATTTACATCCAGAAGGTATGGATATGGAATGGCAATTGCGGTTGCAATTCTGTTACTTTCAATTCTGGGCTCGTTTTCCTATATTAAGATCACAACGAGGAAGCAAAGGAGTTAAACATGAGAAACAAGAGAATATCGATAAAAAAAGTCATTTTTTACATATGTCTGCTGGGATTGATTATTCTTTTGGTCATGCCCATACTGTGGGCTATGTTGCTTTCATTAAAGACAAATAATGAGATTGTCAACAGTCCGCTTTCTTTGCCGCAGACAATAAACTTTGAAAATTATCAGCGTGCGATCGATACTATTGATTTTTCCAAAATGTATTTTAACACGATTTTACTAGTAGTAATATCTACTTTTTTCAGTATTTTATTTACTTTTATGAGTTCGTTTGCAATTGCCAGAATGGTTTTTCGGAACCATAAGGCATCGGAAACATTGTATTTTTTCCTGCTGATCGGGATTGGCATCCCTATTTATGTACTACTGTTTCCGGTATATCGGATTGATTCATTGATGGGAATTCTTGGAACCCGTTTGGGACTGATCCTGCCGTATGTTGCAGTGAACATCTCGTTCAATACCTTGCTGTTTACCGGATTTTTGAGAGATATCCCCGGAGAATTGGAAGAAGCAGCAATTATCGACGGCTGCAATCTATTTAAGCTGTGTACCAAAGTGGTGATTCCGGTTATGAAACCCACGTTCGTGACGATCATTATTTTTAATGCAGTTTATATTTACAATGAGTTCCCGTTTGCATCAACCTTTATTCAGGATAATGCCTTAAACACCGTGTCATTAATGACATCTATGTTTAAAGGGCAATATTCCATGGATTACAGTGGGATCATTGCAGCGAGTCTGATGATCATGCTTCCTGAATTGGTATTTTATGTCATTTTGCAGAAGTATATTATAAGTGGTATGACTGCAGGAGCAGTGAAAGGATAAGAAAATGAGAGATATCGTAAGGCCATCCCTACATTTTACACCACAGAAAGGCTGGATCAATGATCCTAATGGCTTGGTGTTTTTTAAAGGACAATATCATTTATTTTATCAGTATAATCCGTACCATGATAACTGGGACAGTATGCACTGGGGGCATGCGGTAAGCCGGGACCTGATACACTGGGAAGAACTGGAACCGGCACTGGTCCCCGACATGCCCTATGATAACGATAAAAACGGCGGATGTTTTTCCGGATCGGTTGTTGTACATGATGATCAGCTATTTTTATTTTATACAGGAAGAACGGAAGATGAAACCGGTATTTTTGAGACGCAAAATCTGGCAGTGTCGAAGGATGGGATACATTTCGTAAAGGCAGAAGAAAACCCGCTGATAAAAGAAGTCCCGGAAAAGGGAGGAAGAGATTTTCGAGATCCCAAGGTGTTTTTTGCACAAGGGAAATGGAGAATGATCTGTGGAGGATCCACCGGAAGAATTGAACATCCGGACAGCTGCGGAAGAATTTATCTGTTCTCTTCTACCGATCTGTACCATTGGGCGTATAGCGGAATTTTGTACGAAGCAGAGCCCGGTGAGGGCAGAATGTTTGAATGTCCGGATGCCTTCTGCCTTGATGATGTCTGGTTTTTGACAACTTCGCCGATGTATGAAAAAGACAGTGTAACGACGCTGTATCTGTCCGGACAGGTGGATTTTGACAAATGTGAATTCCATAAAGAGATAAGCGGAACTTTGGATCTTGGAACTCATTATTATGCAGCACAGACATATCCGGTATTGCATGGGGAAATACGGTCTGTTGCCTGGCTGGGCGGCTGGCTGTGGATGCCCTGGATCCGGGATTTCGGTCCGGAGGAGGGGTATCGTGGAATACTGGATGTATCACGAGTGTGGTATTTAGATGATAACAGGCGCTTGTGCGCAAAAGTGGCTGATAAAGTGAAAGCTGAGATGAAGCTCTTCAGCAGAACATTGGAAAAACATTGGACCGGTGAAAACATACCACCGCAAAGTGAGCCGGTTATGGTAGAACTGAAGGGAAAGCTGCCGGGAGATGGAGAGTTGTTGTGTATTGATCTATATGATACAGATAGACATACAGTGACAATATGCTTTGATTCTTCAAATAAAGAAATGACCGTGAATTATAACCGGGCAGACAGAGCTTCCAGATATGGTATACGGACTGTGCCCTGTGAAATGATGGAAAAAGAAACAGATATTGATATCCTCATAGACGGAAATACATTTACATTATTGTGGGAGCATGGTTTATATCGCTATACAGGAAAATTATACCCACAAGGAAATATAGGCGTAGATATAAAATATAGGACAAAACGGCATTATGATATTACCTCTCTGGGAGAGATATTGATTGATTTTACCGGAAAAAAAGAGAGTGAAAGACAAACATTGTCTTATACACAAAATCCGGGAGGTGCACCTGCTAATGTTGTGGTTGCGGCACAACGGCTGGGTGCCCAAACAGCATTTATCGGAAAAATAGGAGAAGACTTCCTGGGTGATTTCTTAAAGGAAACCTTGGATAAATGCGGTGTTTCAACCGAAGGATTAATAAGTGATGCAGACTATTTTACAACACTTGCTTTTGTTAAACTGGCAGATAACGGAGAACGAAATTTTGCGTTTGCCAGAAAACCCGGAGCAGATATCGGTCTGAAGGCTGAGGAAATACGGAAAGATATCATCTGCCAAAGCCGTATTCTTCATGTAGGCTCTTTGTCGTTAACAGATGAACTATCCAGAAATGCAGAGTTTATTGCATTAAAAGCTGCGAAAAATAATGGAACAATTATTTCTTATGATCCGAATTACAGAGCCAGTTTATGGGATTCACAGGAAGAAGCCTGTAAATGGATGAGAAGTATTTTAGAATATGCAGATATCGTTAAAGTATCAGAAGAAGAGATTGAGCTATTAACAGGTTATACGGATGTTCGGAAAGCAGCAGAGAGCATAACAGAGTATGGCGCAAAAATAGTACTCATTACTTTAGGAGAAAAAGGATCGTTTGTATATCTGCAGGATCAGCAGGAAGCATATGTTTCAGGTTATTCCAGCAAAGTTGTGGATACCACCGGTGCCGGAGATTCTTTTATGGGAGGCTTTTTATATAAGATTTGTGAATCCGGTAAGCGTATAGAAGAATATTCTTTACAGGAAATGATAGAATGTGTCCGCTTTGGAAATGCGGTGGCTTCCCTATGTGTTGAGAGAGAAGGAGCAATACCTGCGATGCCTGTAATGGAAGAAGTAATTAAGAGGATCAATAGCTAACATAATCCGATCAATGGACAGTAAGAAGGAGCAACTCTGCAGTACCGGGAGATGCTCCTTTTTGATATAATTTATTATCTGGGATATGCTTGCTTTTCACATAAATCATTGTCATAATAGGTGTGTTATAAAGAGATTGGAGAGATATAGAAATGTTACTGGATGTTTTAGGATTACTGTCAGCCTGTTCGTATGCTTTGGACTGTGTGGAGGCAGAACTGGTACATGTGTCTGACAAACATGCGAAGCGCGTGGCATACATGAGTGTCTGCATGGCAGAGCAGCTGGGGATCAGCGGTGAGAGCCTGCAGGATCTGGCAGCATGTGCCCTGCTTCATGATAATGCACTGACACAGTATATTCAGGAAGAATTACATAAGGATGTTGCAAATGTTCCGCAAGCTTCTCAGGTAGGAATTCACTGTACCCTGGGTGAAAAAAATATACAGAGACTTCCCTTCCATACGGATGTGAAGAATGTAATTCTGTATCACCATGAAAATGCCAATGGGAGTGGACCGTTTGGAAAAACGTGGGAAGAGGTTCCGATTTTTTCCCGAATCATTCATATAAGCGATCTGCTGGACCGGGCATACGGTGCAAAGGGATTTACGGAGGATACTTTTAATAAAGCTTGTGGATATCTTCACAAAAATGAAGGAACCGTTGTGGACAAAGAATGTGTGGATGCTTTCCTGCAGGCGTTTCCCCTGCCGCATTTTCTGACACTGGGAGAGGATGGCTTTGAGAAAAATCTGTGGGAGAAAATCCCCCGCATCAAACAGGAGCTAAGCTTCGCACAGATCAAGGAGCTGGCAAGCTTTTTTGCACAGATCGTCGATTACAAATCTCCATTCACCAGCACCCATTCCATCGGTGTAGCAGAGGATGCAGAACGGTTGAGCCGTTATATGGGATTTGATGAAGAAACCGTGGAGAAAATGTACCTTGCGGGCGCTTTGCACGACATCGGAAAAGTAGCGGTAGGAAATGAGATCCTGGAGAAACCGGGAAGACTTACGGAAGATGAATTTGCGGTGATGAAGCATCACGCGGCATATACCTATTATATTCTGTCGGACATTGATGATTTTGACGAGATCCGTGACTGGGCGGCATTTCACCACGAACGGCTGGACGGAACCGGTTATCCTTTCGGTAAGATCGCCGCAGAACTGAACACGCAGGAACGCATGATGGCATGCATAGATATCTATCAGGCACTGACCGAAAGCCGTCCCTACAAGAAGGGTATGCCCCATGAAAAAGCCTGCGAGATCCTGTGGGATATGGCGAAGAAGGGCTGGCTGGATGAAACGATTGTGAAACAGGTCGAGGATTGCTTCCGGGGATGAGAACGAAAGAGAGGAAATGAGCAAATGAATTTTATGAAAAAGAATGGGATCGGTATTCTGCTTTGTCTGGTAATAGCTATTCCGGCATGGTTTCTTGGAAAACTGTTTCCGGTGATAGGGGGAGCGGTACCGGCAATCATTGCAGGAATGATCATTACAATGATCTGGAATGATAAGGGAAAAGCGGAAGCGGGAATTAAATGGACATCAAAGGTGATTCTTCAGAGTGCGGTGGTTTTGCTTGGATTTGGAATGAATCTGGGAGTAATCTTTCAGACAGGAAAGCAATCTTTGCCGATTATTGTCTGTACGATCACAACATCTCTTATTATTGCATGGATATTGCAGAAGATTCTGAAAGTACCTGCAAACACATCAATCCTTGTAGGCGTCGGCTCATCCATCTGCGGAGGATCTGCGATTGCGGCAACCGCACCGGTTATTGATGCCGATGATGATGAAATTGCACAGTCCATAGCGGTGATTTTCTTTTTCAATGTGCTTGCAGCCATTTTTTTCCCGATTCTTGGAAAAGCAATAGGATTTGACACTGTACATGGGGATGCATTTGGTATTTTTGCGGGAACGGCAATCAATGATACGTCATCGGTAACGGCTGCTGCATCAACATGGGACAGTATGTGGAACCTTGGAAGTGAGACATTAAATAAAGCAGTGACGGTAAAACTTACAAGAACACTTGCGATCATACCAATTACACTCGGATTATCCCTGATACGGTCCAGACAGAGTGCAAAAGAAGGAAAACAGGCTGCAAAGTTCAGCTTTAAGAGAGCATTTCCGATGTTCATACTGTATTTTGTGCTTGCAGCGATCATTACGACAGTCTGCGTACATATGGGAGTCAACGCCGAGGTATTTCATCCTCTGAAAGAGCTGTCAAAATTTATGATCATTATGGCGATGGCAGCAATTGGATTAAACAGCAATGTGATACAACTCATTAAGACCGGTGGAAAGCCTATTATTGTCGGGGCATCCTGCTGGTGTGGAATTACAGCTGTAAGCCTTATTATGCAGCATATAATGAGAATATGGTAAATACGGAGAGTACTAATATATTTCATAGCGACTTATAAATTTACTAATATCGTCCCCAGAAAAGAGCAGATTCATTAACATAAGTGCATAAAGTAACTGCTACATACAGAGTAGGAAACAGGAGGATTATGCAATGTCGTACCGGTTGCATTTAAAGATGTCACGGTAGATGAAAAGTTGAGCATATAGGAAATGAATATGATATTCCCATAGAAGAAAATATGCGAAAGGATGTGAGCGCTATGTGCAATTTAGGCGAAGGAATTGAAGAAAAAGGGATTGCAAAAGAAGTGAAGGCAATTATTGCCGGAAGAATTTGACGCAGGTACAAGGAAGGCAAAAAACATTATGGACAGCTTTATAGAAGCTTTATATGGAAGATCGGAAGAAACTATTCCGGAGGAATACGATTGGTTTGCTCCGCTATTGGGTGATTGGGAATTTGATTATAAAGATAAATTTATAGATGGTGATCTTAGCAGGCCGCAGCGTCAGTTAAAAGGAGAGTGGATCTTCAGACGTGTACTGAACGGGATAGGCATTGAAGATATGTTTATATGCCCTTCCAGAGCAACAAAAGAGATTTCTCCACAGCCGGATGGTGAGTATGGTGTCGGACTTAGAATATATAATTCAAAGACCCATTGCTATGATATGGTATATGCATGCAAGAGTAAATTTACAAATTTGTGTTTTACTATGGAAAATGGAATATTGACAGGAACGGTTTTGGAAAATCCCAATAGAAAATGGCGTTTCGTGGAAAGAAATGAAAATACATTTCACTGGCAGAATATTACCATTCAGGAGAATGGCGACATTATTGTGAATTGTGAGGCTTTCGGAAAAAGGAAATGAATATTGTTGGTCAATGCAATCGAGGATCTGATCAAGCATTACGGGTAGGAAGAATACGATTTCAGACTGCGGGAAACACAGACCTATGAGATCATAGAGAATGCGAATACTTATTTCCTGGAGTTTGATGACGAGAGATCCGGAGGATTTGCCTCTTGCGAGGTCGGCAACAAGTTGATCGAGGAAGAGTAGTGGGCAAAGCTTCGATTGGTGAAAGAAGTAGCAGGAACTTTAATCGTGTCAGATCACAATTCTTATCAAAAAACAAACAGGGGCATGCAATGTGTCCCTGTTTGTTTGAAGTTGGAAACAGATTGTTTCATTTTTCCGGATAAGCTATAATGTACTTATGGCTGCTTTGTTCAATATTTTTGAGTGTATATTTGACTGATTTTGAATTGTATTTAGGGAAGGGTGTGGAAGGTACATGAAGACATTGTTAGGTACGAAATTTGCAGTCAGAAAAATACTACTGTTAATGATAAGTGGAATTTTTTTAGTGGGGTGTGCTTATCAGAAGAGTGCCATTTCCATCGATTTTGGAATTGAATCGAGAACAGATTTAAACGGAGATGGAAAAGAAGACAGGGTACGTGTGATCGACAGATGTGATGCTGGATTTACAACAATCATAGCGAATGTAAATGGCGTAGATGTGGCAATAAAAGATTATAGGGGGTATTTTGAATCGACGGTTACTACCGGTGATTTAACGGGAAATGGGAAGGCAGATGTGCTGTTGAAAAGAGCAACACGAGGAACCGATTCCGGTACTGTTAATATCTCCATTCTGCATTTGGAGGATACAGGCTGGGTGGAGTATCCATACAATTTTATTCATAACCCTGATATTGATTTAGAGCAGCCGGATACATTTGATGATGAAGTCTATCTCGGTGCTACATTGTTTGAAAAAGATGGAAAGACAATGGTTCGCTTTATTTCATTCCGGGATAATGATAAAAGTCAAAATACAGTAAAATGCACCGAAGCATCTTATTGTGAAGATGGCTGGTATATAGAGGACGTTAAGATGATTTCAGATTTCTTCAGTGGTGATGAATATGAAAAATTATTAGCACCGTTATATGAGACAGAAAATGTTAATGAGGAAGAAACAACCGAGCAAAATTCGGAAAAAGCAGATGACAAGATAGAGGAATTTTCCATGGATGAAATTGAAGAATTGTTTTTTGGCGAGTGGGAAGTTACGAAATTGCTTGGCTTTACAAAAATACAGAACGATTATACGAATTATCCGGAGGGACATGACATCATAGGCAATCATATTGTGATAAATGAAGATGTATTTTCCAGTGAAGGACTTGAAAAATATGAACGTTATCAATGTGAGGTTTTAGAACCTTCTTATGAGGTATCTCCTATAATAGATCGTAATTGGATCTATAATATAAGTGAAGCCGTAAAAGAAGATCCGGAATTATATGACTGGATTCTAAATTATAATGAATTTCAGGATTTGGAAATAAGAGGCACAAGAGATGGAATAAAGGGAAAGTCTCCGGCAGTGGACATACTGATTTCCAGTGATAAGCAGTTTGTTATTCTTTACATGGATTGTACTTTTTACCTTTTGGAGAAAATATAATGACAAACTATTTTTTGTAACCATCAAATAGAAATGAAATTATTATGATATGCTGAAAATACGGGACAATATTATATAATTTATAGATAAGATGTATACTATTATTTATGTTTATTTACAAAATATGGATCAAAAGAATATCGATATTGATCCGAAATACCTTCCTCAATATTTCCATGATAATAATACAACCGCATATGATGTTACGAAAAATATGACAGGGGAGTACAGAAGCATTTATTCATTTTTATTTAATTGGGAAAAAATACATAGACTGTATGAATTTAGTAAAATAATTAAATTATGAATGCAGTAAGTCGAATGGAGATTAGTATGAGCCATATGCAAAAAACAGCTTATTACCATCTTCCCGGTCTGTTTGAATTCTATGAACTATACCGGATATTTCTGCCATTATTCCGGGAGCATCGGGAATATTTTTACGACTGGTGTGACATCGGTTCCATCTACGGAGCCCCGCCGGACTGCATCTGGGGAGGCGGCCGCGTCTCACTGGAGGATCACGATGCAAGAGAAGTGCTGGCGTTGTTGCAGGAATATGGCATTTCAGCCCGTCTGACCTTTAGTAATTCCCTTCTTCGCGAGGAACATCTTTCGGACAGAAAATGCAATGAACTCTGTGCTCTGTTCGCGGAAAATGCAACCTCGGAGAATGGCGCGATCGTCCATTCGGAGCTGCTGTTACAGTATCTGAAAAGTCATTATCCGGAGCTTTATCCGGTATCTTCCACTACGAAAGTTCTGACGGATTTTGAAGCGTTAAAAAAGGAGACCGACAGAGACGATTTTCGCTATGTTGTACCGGATTTCCGCCTGAACAAGGCTTATGAAAAATTAAATACGCTGACAGAATCACAGAAAGACAAAGTGGAGTTTTTGTGCAATGAGTGTTGTTATTTCGGATGTAAGGACAGGAAGGAATGCTACGAAGCCGTCAGCCGCAGGAATCTGGGAGAGGAGCCGGATTTTAGTTGTACCTCGCCGGGGGCGGAGGAGGGCTATCGTTTTTCCAAAGCCATGAAAAATCCCGGATTTATCAGTGTGGGTGATATTCAGAAGATCTATCTTCCTATGGGATTTTCCAATTATAAGATCGAAGGCCGGGGACTGGGCAGTGCACTGGTTCTGGAATTTTTACTGTACTATATGACGAAGCCGGAGTACCAGCTGCAGGTCAGAGAAGAAATCTATCTGGATAATATGCTGGATCTGTTTTGACTATTCATAACCGTGATTTTGTACCGGTAACATATGCTGCTGGTGTCATATGATACTTCTTTTTGAATAACTGGATAAAATGGCTTTCATTGCAGAAGCAGAGCGTATAGCTGACGGCGTTGATCGTCATCCCTCGGGTAAGCATACGTTTTGCTTCTTCCATTTTTTGATCCAGAATATATTGGTGGAGGGGAACTCCAGTCTCCTTTTTGAAGGCCTGCGATAGATAATCCCTTGATACATGAAGACTTTTGGCGATATCTTCTATTTTAAGACGGCTGTGAAGGTGGATATGTATCAGATGAACACATTGATTGATCAAAGGACTGTAACATTGAGGAATGGATTTCTCCTTTACTTTTGTGACCAGTTCGATTGCTTTTTCACATAAATAATCAATACACTCTTCCATGGTCTGAAGAGAATCAATCTTCTGAATATAGAAATCGCTTAACTGATAAGCTTCACTTTCATCCAGTCCGCCCAGAATAGCATAATGAATCGCTACGGCAATGGTGGATACTGCCCAGTAGTGTATTTTCCGGGAAGGATTGTCGGACATATGCCCGATGATCAGACCGGATTGCCGATACAGATTCAGGGCATTTTTCACTCCTGTCAGGTCACCGCATTTTATCGATTGGAACAATAAAATTTCCGAAGCAAAGGGAGTATGTGTTTTTCCGGTCTCCCGCGCTTCGTATATAAAATTCCCGGAAGCATCTAAAAATTCGTATCCAATCTGCGCTTTTTTCTTAGTCATTGCGTATCCCTTCTTTCTATAATAATTTTAACATAATATAACATAAAAATGATATAGCAAAAAGAAAAGAGATGCTAAGTTTTTCTTAGAGGAAATCGAAGAAAAGGAGGTATTTTATGAGGAAAAGTCTGGAAGAAATGTGCAGGCTCGTGACGGGTTACGGAGCGTGGCATATCGGAGATATTCAGGTGTCGGACGGACCGCACGGCGTCCGCGCCCAGGAGGATGGAGCGAAGAACAACGACAGCTATGAAGCTACCTGTTTTCCGACGGCGAGCAGCGTAGCGTGCTCCTGGAATCCGAATCTGATCGGACAAATGGCGGAAAGCATTGCGCAGGAGGCAAAGGAGATTGGCGTTTCCGTGGTGTTGGGACCCGGAATAAATATCAAACGATCCCCTCTCTGCGGAAGGAATTTTGAATACTATTCAGAGGATCCTTTCCTGACAGGAGAATTAGCGACGGCCTATATTAGTGCAATGCAGGAGCAGGGTGTGGGCACTTCGCTGAAGCATTTTGCGGGAAATAATCAGGAGACTCACAGAATGACCTCCAATTCCATGATTGATGACAGAGCATTGCATGAAATCTATCTGTCGGCATTTGAGAAAGCGGTGAAAAAAGCAAAACCGGCGACAGTCATGGCAAGCTATAATTACATAAATGGTCTTCCTGCATGTGAAAATTCCCACCTGCTGACCGAGATTCTCAGAGAAAAATGGGGTTATGAGGGTCTGGTAATGAGTGACTGGGGAGCCTGCGTGGATCTGCCGGCCTGTGTGGCGGCGGGAATGGATGTGGAGATGCCGGACAGCTGCGGTAACCATTATGCGCAGATTCTGGAGGCTATACAATCAGGAAAACTGCCGCAGGAGACTCTGGAAACTGCTATAAAAAGAATAGAAAGAGTAAACACAGATTATGCCGGGAATATTTTGCCGGAAAAACGCAGAAAAGAGGTCCTGGCAGAGACCAGAGAACGACATCATGATTTGGCAAAAAGAATTGAGGAGGAAAGCGCTGTTCTTCTTAAAAATGAAGAGTTTCTCCCATTGTCAAAAGAAATAAAGGAAATTCTGATCATAGGGGATATGGCATCAACGCCCCGGATCCAGGGAGGCGGCAGCAGCCATATCCATACAGAGAGAGTTATTTCCTTTGTGGAGGCATTTGAAAAAAGAGATATAAAAATATGTTATGCCAAAGGATATAAAAATTCTACTTTTCATAGGAGCCACAGACTGGAAAAGGAAGCCTGCAAAAAGGTAGAGGATGCGAAAAAGAGACAGATACCGGTGCTGTTTTTCGGTGGACTCACGGAGATGGCAGAAGGAGAAGGCTATGACAGGGAAAGTTATGAACTGCCGTTAAATCAGAGCATTTTACTGGAACAGCTGCTGAAAGTAAATGAAGACATCGGTTTTGTATCTATAAGTGGGGCCCCTTACAATATGGAATTGCCATCAAAATGTAAAGCGTTGTTACAGATGTACCTTGGCGGAGAAGCGGTTGCGGAAGCCTGTGCCGGGATCGTCCTGGGGGACACCAGTCCCTCCGGCAAACTGGCAGAGAGCATTCCTTATAGGGAAACGGATGTGCCGAGCTATGGATATTTTGGTAGGCAGGGCGAGCAGAAAAACCATTTGGATGATGTAGAATATCGGGAAAGTATTTTTGTGGGATATCGATATTACGATACCTTCCGGATTCCTGTGCGTTACTGCTTTGGGTATGGGTTAAGCTACACGAATTTTGCGTATACGGATCTGAAAGTCCATCGGGATGTAAAGCAGAATTGCCGGATTACTTTTGCAGTGGAAAATACCGGAGATACCGCCGGATGTGAGATTGCCCAGGTATATGTGAAGAACCCGGAAACGGGAGATTTCAGGGCGAGAAGGGAACTGCGAAGCTTTCGGAAGATACATTTGCAGCCCGGAGAGAAAAAAGAAGTAGAGATCATGCTGGATACCGGAGCTTTTTCGGTATACCAGGATTCAGAATTCCGGGTGATCGGTGGGGAGTACGAGATTCAGGTAGGTGCATCGCTGCAGGATATCCGGCTGTCGGAAAGTATCTGTGTGGAGGGAGTGAAACTACAATGCCCGTTGACGATCCATACATCGATACCGTTGTCGGAAGAAGATTTTGATGCTGTCTATACCTACCAGCGTACCTGTTTTTCGCATACGAAACCGGGTGAGTTCACAACGAAAAATTCGTTGCGGCAGATGCAGCCGTATTCAGCCCCGGCAAGAAAGTGGAGCCGTATAGGAATGCTGGCTGCGCGAGTGCTTTATTTTTCCAAACCGTTCAATGACCCGGAAGTGAGGATGATGTCAGAAGGGATTCTTGAAGGAAATATTGACAGCGTATGTAATCAGAGTGGCGGCATGATAAAACACAGTACGATTCAGAGAATTGTGGATTCCGCGAACAGGAGGGCAAAAAATGAGGGATAAGTTAGATGCAAGAACGAAATGGAGCTATTGTATCGGAGCAACGGGAAGAGATGCAGCATATGCTCTGGTAAGCATGTATCTGATCCTATATGTGCAATATACCATGAATCTTACAAGTGCGCAGTTTGCCGTGATCAGCGGGGCAATGATCCTATGTATGGTCTGGGATGCGATAAATGATCTGCTCATGGGAATTATTATAGAAAATACGCATTTTAAAATGGGAAAATTTAAGCCGTGGATATTAGCTGGTTCGCTTACAAATGCGATTGTTATTGTGTGTTTATTTACTATCCGACCGAGTGGGTGGGGATTTGTCGCATTTTACAGTCTCTTCTACCTTCTGTGGGGAATGACTTACACCATGAATGACATTGCCTATTGGGGAGTGCTGCCCTCCTTAAGTTCAGATCCCGGAACGAGAGATTCTCTGGTAACGATTATGAGCATTTTTGTATGTATCGGACAGTTTTCCGTGGCGGGAGTAGTTCCTGTTGTGATCGCAGGAAATGCGGTGAAAGCATACAGAATCGTAGCGGTTGTGGTAGCACTCTGCTTGATTGCATTTCAGATGCTGACTGCCTTTGGAATCAAGGAAAATGACAGAGAAGAACAAAAAGATAAACTGTCATTAAAGGACATGTATCATATTTTTATTAGAAATGATCAATTGGTGGCAGCGGGAATTGCTTCTATCTTTTTTAACATTACCTGCAATATTCTTATTATTTTTGGCGTGAACTTTTTTTATATAGAATACGGATATTCGGAAAGCGGTAATCTGGTATTTTATTTTACGGTGATGTATGGTCTGGGAATGTTGATCTCCCAGGCGAGCTATGCGACTCTGGCAAAACATTTTACGAGACAGAAAATGCTTAATGTGTGTTTTGCAGCATTATTGATTGGATATGCCTGTTTTATGGGATTTGGTTACGTGCTTCCGAAAAATGTAGTTTTATTGAATGCGATAGGTTTTGTTATCTTTTTCTTTCAGGGGCTGATGAATCTTGTGATCATCGTGATGATTAACAATACGATCGAATATGATGAGGCGAGATTCCATGAAAGACACGATTCGGTAATATCTGCGGTGCGTTCTTTTAGTGTGAAACTGGCAGGCGGAATCAATCAGGGGTTATCTACACTAGTATTGATCGTGAGCGGAATTTATGCCAAGAGCCGGAGCATCAGTGCCCTGGAGATAGAAGTGAACCGCGGCGAGATATCCAGTGAAGCGGCACTGGCAGAGGCGAATCGCTATATCGGAGAAATTACGACTGCGCAGGGAATCCTGTTCCGTGTTGGAATGGTACTCATTCCGCTCATGGCGCTGGCGATATCCTATATGATTATCCGAAAAAAGTACCATATTGATGAAGCAGAGTATGCCAAATTAGTGGAGAAAACCAGAACCTAATTAATAAATTGAGAGTTACGAGCCATGCAAAGTTAAAACGAAAACAGCGATCTGGGAGCTTGCTCACAAGTCGCTGTTTTTGCTTTTTAACTTTATACTGTGCGTCCAACGGACACACTCGACAGCCGTCAATTCATAAATGTGGAACGTCCTATGCGACACATTTATGAATTGAGTGCATGGCTCGTAACGTAGGGCTGCCCGCCCCGGACTCGGATGCTAGCTACAACTGTGGGAGCAGTCCTTTTCTGCTGGGTTATGAAAAACATCCCGATTATTTAAGCAGAGCATTTGATAATACATGTGCGGAAGTTAAAAACAAGGATTTAGTATGTACAAAAAGTAGGAAATACATGCGAATAATTCAAAAGTCATAATTAGGTATGTATAACAAGTCAGAAAATACATGCCTGAAAGCAAAAATGATGATCCGGCATGTATGATAACCGGGAAAACACATGCGCAATAGGCTAAAACGAATATACAAACCAGTAACACGAGATAGACTTAGAGCTTTTTCATAGGATTTTCAAAACACAGAACGTCCACGGTGGACGGAATGTCCTTCCGAAGATGTTTGCCGCGGCTCATTGCTCGCGTAAACTCTCAATTTATACTACAATTTCCCTAGTTTGATTTTGACATACGTATAGTGACTATGATACACTGAATAAGAAAAAAGTGGGACAGTCTGCTTTGATGAAATAAGGGACTTAGGACAAGAAAAGGTTAAGGGAGCGAAATACCTTGGATAAGAGTGAATATAAATTAAGAGCGGAAGAAATCAAAGACCTGATCAGCCGGGGAGAATATGCACAGGCGGCTGAAATTGCCGACACGATTGACTGGCGTCGTGTAAAAAGTGTCATGATGTTGTGTACGATCAGCGACCTCTATAAGATCAATCGCAGATATGAGGATGCCAGAGATATGTTGCTTCTGGCATATGAACGTCGTCCCGGCGGAAGGACCATCTGCTATTCCCTGTGCGAACTTTCCATTAAAATGGAAGAATATGTGCAGGCAATAGAATATTATAAGGAATTTGTACAGGTGGCGCCCAAGGATCCGGGAAGGTACATTTTGCAGTATAAATTGTATGAGGCGCAGGATGTGAGTCTGGAAGAACGAATTGCTGTTCTGGAGGAACTCAAGAAGAGAGACTATAGGGAAAAATGGGCATATGAACTGGCCTATTTGTATCATAGAGTCGGACTGGCAGCCAGATGCGTAGAGGAATGTGATGAACTGATCCTCTGGTTTGGCGAGGGAAAATACGTTATTAAGGCAATGGAACTGAAAATGCTCCATCAGCCGTTGACACCGGAGCAGCAGGAAAAATACGATCATCGGTTCGACGCGCCCGGAAGCTATATCCCGTCGCAGAACTCTGTGCAGGATAACGAGTATAGCGGGAATCAGGGTTATGATCAGGGTTACACCCAGGACGGAAGCTACGATCAGGGTCAGGGGTATGATCAGAATTATACTCAGGATTATTCCCAGGATGGGAACTATGATCAAAGCCAGGGGGATGCGCAGGACTATTCTCAGGACGGAAGTTATGATCAGAATCAGGGCTATGTTCCGGAGGATAACTATGACCGGATATCCGGAGATACTCAGGTCTATGAAACCGTGCAGCAACCGACTCAGGAGACCTCCGCACAGCCGGTACAGGATGATTTCGATATTCATGTGAAGACCATGGATGTGGGGCAGTATAATACCATCAATCTGCAGGCAGAACTTGCAGCGGGACTTCGTGAAGTCCTCGGTGAGGAGCCAAAAGAAGATACCGCAAAAGCAACATCGGACTCCATTACCCGTTCTATCGTAGCACCTATGATGGATTCCGATACAGAATCTCTGGATTATCCGGAGATTGCAGAGGTCAGTGAGGATGATCTGGAGCCGGAGACCGAGCAGATTGAAGGTTCCGAGGTGTTCTTTGGTGAGACCGGAGAGATCGGTGACCTGTCTCAGGTTCCGGAGGTAGAGACCGAGGAGATCCTGCCGGAGGAACCCGCATCTCTTAAGAAACAGGATGTTGTGCCGGAATTATCGAAAGCAGAAGTGGAGCCGGAAGCGACCACGCCGGTGGAACCTCCAAAGGAGCTGGCGAATGTACTGGCACAGGAATCCGACGGACAGATCAGCCTGGTAATGCCCGAGGCGGAAAGCATCGAGAAGCAGATTACCGGTCAGATGAATATTGAAGACATTCTGGCAGAGTGGGAACGCAAAAAGAAAGAAAACCTAGAAAAGAGAGAAGAAGAAGTCCGCCAGCATGTATTACAGCAGACCGGTGCCATGTTCACGGAATTTGAACAGGCGGTAAGAGATGGCCTGTTAGAAAAACTGGAAAAAGAAAAAGCGGTGGATGCTGATACGGTTACAGATGAAGTTGAAGAGCTGGAAGAGATTGCAGATGTAAACGATGAAACAGAAGAAGCTCCTGCGGAAGTTTCTGAAGAAGAGCCAAAGCGGGAACCTGCTGATACGGATATCGTTGACACTGAAGAGGTAGAAGAACTTGAAGAGGAACCTGCCGTAGCGGAATATGAAGAAGAATCCGCAACAGAGGAACCGGACGCTGTCGTCGATATGGAAGTGACGCAGGAGCCGGCTGCAGAAATCCCAGAGGTGCCGGAGGAAACCACAGCAGAGATCGAAGAAGCATCGGAAGAAACCACAGCAGAGACCGAGGAAGCATCGGAGGAATCCGCAGCGGAGGCTGAAGAGGAACCGGAAGAACAAGTGGTAGAAGAAGCCTCTGAGGACGAGCAGCCGCAGACTCCGGAACGCCCCACCGTGGAGAGAGATAAGGCAAAGGTACGTGCACTTACCAGAGAAGAGCGCGAGCTGTATGCTCCCTTTATTCAGAGTAAGTCCGCAAGAGAACAGTTAGTCAAAGCCATTGATAATATCAGCCTGGCTGCCTATACCGGCAATGTGATCATCACCGGTGAAGAAGGCATGGATACCTTATCTCTTGCGAAAAATATGATCCGTGAGATTCAGGCTACCGACAGCAATTTCTCCGGAAAAGTTGCCAAAATCTCCGGCCATGCGCTGAACAAAAAAGATGCAGCCGAGACCCTGAACAGACTGCAGAACGGTGCACTTATCATCTGTAAGGCATCGGAAATGAATAGTAAAACTGTGGACACGATGTATAAAGCGCTGCAGCAGGAGAATCAGGGCATTGTCATTATATTGGAAGATACCAGGAAAGAGATAGATCGTTTTCTGGAAAAGTATGAGAAATTGCAGGAAAGCTTCACTTCCCGCATGGATGTCGAAGCACTCAGCAATGATACACTGGTAGCGTTCGGAAGGCAGTATGCACGGGAGAGGGAATATTCCATCGATGAACTGGGTGTTCTGGCACTGCATACCAGAATCGAGGATATGCAGACGATAGATCATGTAGTTACCGTGGTGGATGTAAAAGAAATCGTGGATGAAGCAATCGCTCATGCGAATAAAAAGACATTAAAACATTTCTTTGATGTTCTGTTTGCCAAGAGATATGACGATGAGGATATGATCATCCTCACTGAAAAAGATTTTGTATAACTATTCAGAGCCATGTAAACATTGACGAATGGGCGTCGAATGCTTGCATTTGTAAGAACATTTATCAATGTTTATAGGGCGAAGTAACCACATGAGCAAAAGGAAAGCATTGAAAATGCGATTTTGCGAATGGGGTTCTGAATAGTTAAAAAAATATAGCGGGAGGCGCAGCTATGACGAAGGAGAAGGTATTTATTTCCGAAGCAGATCAGTATCTTTTTGCCCAGGGAACGCACTATGATATTTATAAAAAACTGGGTGCGCATCTGTCGACGGAAGATGGTGTGCAGGGAGTCTATTTCGGGGTATGGGCACCAAATGCAGCACAGGTGAATGTCATCGGAACATTCAATGAATGGAACGAGGAATCGCATCCCATGCAGAAGCTGGGAGAGGGCGGTATCTGGGGGCTGTTCGTTCCCGGCGTGGAAGAAGGAACAATGTATAAGTTCCTGATCTATGCGAGGGATGGCAGAAAGCTGTACAAAGCCGATCCTTTTGCCAATTATGCGGAATACCGACCGGGCACAGCGTCCATCGTTACTGATATCACGGGATTCGACTGGAAGGATTCCAAGTGGATGGAAGCCCGGGATAAAAAAGATATGAACAAGGAACCCATGGCAATCTATGAGTGCCATATCGGTTCTTTCATGAAGCATCCCAATAACGGCACTGCGGAAGGATTTTATAATTATCGTGAGTTCGCCGACCGGATCGTGGAATATCTGAAAGAGATGAAATACACCCATGTAGAGCTTATGGGAATCGCAGAGCATCCGTATGATGGCTCCTGGGGGTATCAGGTGACCGGATACTATGCGCCCACTTCCCGTTACGGAACGCCTAAGGATTTTATGTATCTGGTCAATGAACTGCATAAGGCAGGTGTCGGAGTCATTTTGGACTGGGTACCGGCACATTTTGCAACTGATGCACACGGACTTGCAGAATTTGATGGACAGTGCATCTTTGAACATCCCGATCCCCGTTTGGGAGAGCATCCTGAATGGGGAACGAAGATATTTAATTATGGCAAAAATGAAGTGAAGAACTTCCTGGTAGCCAATGCCCTGTTCTGGCTGAGAGAGTTCCATGTAGACGGTATCCGTGTAGATGCAGTAGCATCCATGTTGTATCTGGATTACGGTAAAAAGGACGGACAATGGCTTCCGAATAAATTTGGCGGTAATAAGAACCTGGAAGCCATTGAGTTCTTCCATCATCTGAATTCAGTGATCCGCGGAACTTATCCGGGATTTTTGACAATTGCCGAGGAATCTACCGCATGGCCTAATGTTACCAGTGGTATCGGGGAGGAAGGCTTAGGATTTTCCTTCAAGTGGAATATGGGCTGGATGCATGATTTCTGCGAGTATATGAAGCTGGATCCTCTGTACCGGAAAGGCGATCATTATGCTATGACCTTTGCCATGAGTTATAATGACAGCGAGAATTATATTTTACCCTTATCCCATGATGAAGTGGTGCATCTGAAGTGCTCCATGGTGAATAAAATGCCAGGATATCCGGCAGATAAATATGCCAACCTTCGTGTGGGGTATAGCTACATGTTTGGGCATTCCGGCAAGAAATTATTATTTATGGGACAGGATTTCGGACAGGAGCGAGAGTGGAGTGAAGAGCGTGAGCTTGACTGGTATCTGTTAGGAGAGAAACTGAATCAGGGCGTACATACTTATGTAAAAGAGCTGTTAAAGCTGTATCGTAAATACCCTGCTCTGTACGAGATTGACAATAACTGGGACGGCTTTGAATGGATGAACGCGGATGATGCGGAACACAGCACTTACTCCTTTGTCCGGAAATGTTCCAGTGGCAAGAATAATCTGCTGTTTGTACTTAACATGACCCCGATGAAATGGGAGAACTATACTGTTCCCGTGCCTAAGAAGAAAAAATATAAGCTTCTGCTGAACAGTGATGAGGAACGGTTCGGCGGCTGGGGAAACAAGATTCCCACAGAGATTACGGCGGAGAAAAAGCCTTATCATTATAAGGATTACTCCATCAGCTTTGATCTGCCGCCCTACGGTGCAGCGGTATTTCTGTTCTAGGTCAGGTTAAGAAATCATATAAAACAACCGAAATAAAAGATGAGTGTGACCCAAAAGTGCACTCATCTTTTTTCATAACTATTCAGAGACATGTAAATATCACTAAGACCTCTTTGAATGCTTGTATTCGTAAGAGGATTTAAAGGACGACAGGCGTGAAGATAACATTTCAGAATCAGACGATCAATGAAAATGACAATAGAACAGAAAGTAACCGGACAGAGAAAAACAGCTGGGGCAAAGACAAGACATGGCGCAGTAAAAAGAGCGTAAATGTGAATTTCGGGGCAGTATACGAGAGTGGGCAGGCCGCAGTGCCCATGTCTTCTTTAGAAAAGGAAGAGAACAACAAAGGAAAATCTCTGATGGAGCTGCAGCAGGATGCCGGGAATGCTAATGTGGCGTTGCAGCAGGACTATATGACATTGATGTCGCATACCATGTCACAGGAGGACTATGCGAAGGCCTGTGAGGATGGATTTGATCCTAGAGAATTGGATCAGGATACAGCGGTCACCATCGTGGATAAGATCAAGGCAGAACTGGTGCGTTCCGGTCAGCAGATCGCAGGATATACGGATGATATCGATATGGATACCCTGGCGGCAGCGGTCGGAAGTGATACTTTAGCCCGAAGCATCGAAGAGCAGTTCCGTTCCGCGGATCTTCCTTTGACGCAGGAAAATATAAATGAACTGAAAAGCGCCTGGGATATGGCAGCTTCCCTGAAGGAACCGGAAGAAGGTGCGGTCAGCTACCTGGTGGATAATGGACTGGAACCGGAGATCTGGAACCTCTATGTGGCAGAGAACAGCGGTGCGAAAGTACAGAATAATGATGTTCCGCAGGAACTGCAGGAGCAGATGGACAAGGTAATTGCGGATGCGGGATTGACGGTAAACGATGAGAACAGACAGAAGGCACAGTGGCTGGTAAGTGCAGGACTTCCGCTGACTACGGATACGCTGCAGCAGCTTGTGGAACTGGACGGTATTTCCTATCCTGTCACGGAGGACACTTTTGCGCAGGCAGCAGCAGCGGCAATTGCGGAGGGAAAATCCCCGATGTATGCGAACCTGGGCAGACAGGATACGATTTATGAAAAAGCAGATAAAATGCTGCAGGACTGGTTCTCAGATGCAAAGTGGGATGCCACGGCAGAGAATCTGGCAGCAAGAAAACAGCTGGAAGAGATTCGCCTTCGCATGACGGCAGAAGTGAACGTAAAGCTTTTACAGAGTGATTTTTCTATTGATACAGCCCCCATGGAGCAGCTGATCGAAGCGCTGCGAAAGGCGGAGGCAGAGGTTGCCGGAAAATATTTTCCCGGTGAGTCTCAGGCAGTGACGAAATATGAGACTTATACCCAGGCAGTGAAGGTGGCTTCTGAATTGCCGGGATTGCCTGCCGGAGTACTGGGACCCTATAGCCTGGAACAGAATGCTGCCACAGAGACGGTTTCTGACTTCCATAAGGAAGGCGCTGCAATGCAGAAAGCCTATGAGGAAGCGGGCGAACGTTATGAGACTCTGATGACGGCACCGAGAAGCGACCTGGGAGACAGCATCCGGAAAGCATTTTCTAATGTAGATGATATTCTGACAGATATGTCATTAGAAAAAACATCGGAAAATCAGCGGGCTGTCCGGATCCTGGCATATAACAATATGGAAATTACACTGGAAAATATCGAGAAGGTCAAAGAAGCTGACAGACAGGTCAGCGCAGTAGTGGACAGACTGACACCGAAAAATGTGTTACAGATGATCCGGGATGGTGTAAATCCTCTGGAGAAGACCTTTGACGAACTGGAATCCTATTTTTCACAGAACCCCGAAAGCTATGAGGAAGAAGTGGAGGACTACAGCCGTTTCCTATATCAGTTGGAGCGGAAAAAGGATGTTACAGAAGAGGAACGAAAAGCGTATATTGGAATTTATCGAATGGTGCATCAGGTCGAAAGAGAGGATGGCGCAGCGGTAGGCGCGGTAGTAAATACCGGTGCAGATTTACAATTTTCCACTCTGCTGACGGCAGCCAGGAGCAGAAGGGCTTCTCATATGGACTGGAAAGTGTCGGAGGATACCGGGCTGACACAGGAGATTCATTTGTCCGAGAATAATATATCTGAACAGATTCGGATGGGTATGGCAAAAGAGGTTCTGACAGAGGTGTCAGATGATGGCGAAAGCAGAGCAGCGTATGACCGGGAAGGACTGCAGCAGATGCGTGAGGCGGGAAATACGGCACCGGAAGCCGCAGAACTACTGAAAAAAGGAGAAGTTTCCATCAGCGCGTCGAATCTTTTGGCGGCCCAGGCACTTATGGATGATCCGGCGGAGATGTTTGGCAATCTGCGCAGATACAGAGAAAAGTATCGGCAGGAAAAAGAAATGCTGCAGACAGCAGGCAGCGAAGTGCCTGCCGGGACAGAAACTTCCGAACTGTGGGAACAGCTGGATCAGCAGAATTTTGCAGAGGATTATCGGACCATGCTTCAGAATACGGCAGAAGATGTGGAGACTATGAGTCTGGAACAGGCGGATGAACATCTGGATGTAAAACAGCTGCAGCTGGTATACAAGCAGCTGCGCCTTGCGGAGAGCCTTCAGGCGAAGCAGGAATATTTTCTCCCGATGTACCTGGGCGGGCAGCTGGCGGGAGTCCATCTTACCTTACAGCAGAGAGCCGGAACTGCCGGTGCTGTGGAGATCCGGGTGAATGTCGGAGATATGGAGCTGGAGGCACATTTACAGGTAAAGGGAGACACCATCGATGGCTATCTCGTAGGAAATACACCGGAAGAGGTTACGAAATTAGAGAAGACCTCCGATATATTCCTTGAACGGATTCAGACAGATACTTCTGCAGACTGGAAAGCGGAAAAGCTTCCCATCGTCAGCTCCCGGGATATGACAAGGATGGCAGCCGGAGAGACAAAAAATGCAGATACCATAGAGAGTCGGATCGATACGGAACAGTTGTACCGTCTGGCAAAAGGATTCCTGCAGGCTGTCGCAGACAGCAGCGGAAAGTAAGGAGTAACACATGAGAATCAATTACAACGTATCGGCAATGTTATCCAACAATGCCTTATCCACAAATGACGATCTGCTGTCCAAATCATTGGAGAGACTTTCTTCCGGACTGAAGATCAATCACGCCAAGGACAACCCTGCCGGATTGGCAATGTCCAAGCGTATGAATGCTCAAATCGAGGGACTGTCCGTGGCCAATCAGAATGCCAGTGACGGCGTATCTATTATAGAGATTGCGGACGGAGCCATGACAGAGATCAGTGAGATGCTGCAGCGTATCAATGAGCTTTCCGTCAAGGCTGCCAACGGCACTATGACAGAGGATGACCGCGCAACCATACAGGATGAAGTAGCGCAGCTGAAGGAAGAGATCACCCGTATCTCGGATACCACGGAATTCAACGGTCAGAAGCTGCTGAACGGAGAATTTGATCTCAAGGGATACACCGATAAGCAGGAGATTAAAGTAAATTATTGCTCTCCGGATGTACCGGTAAAAGAATATACCATACGGTCTATGAAATTTAAGAAAGATGCAGAGGGAAATTTTGAAGTAGACGGAGATATTAAATTCGGAGACGGATTTAAAGAGGTAGAACCCTTAAAGACGGATATGAAGGATAATCTTCTGACGATCACCGGCACGAACGGCTTTGAAATGCGTCTGGATGTATCGGAAGCAAAAGCGGGAGATTCCTATGATGGCATGAAGATCGACGCTACCGGTATCGGAGCAATGCGTCTGCAGATCGGAGCCAACGAAGGACAGGTACTGGAGGTTAATATTCCCGCGGTTACTCTGCAGAACATGGGAATTGAAGATATTGATGTGAATACACAGGATGGGGCAAAGGATGCCATCTCAAGAGTTGATGGTGCCATCAAATATGTATCCTCCGTTCGCGGCAGACTGGGAGCATTTCAGAACCGCCTGGAGTCTTCCATTAACAGCCTGGATGTTACCAGTGAGAACATGACAGCGGCATATTCCCGTATCATGGATGTGGATATGGCAGAGGAAATGACCTCTTATACTACCTATCAGATTCTGGCACAGGCCGGAACCTCCATGCTGGCACAGGCAAACGAGAGACCGTCCCAGGTGTTACAGCTGTTGCAGTAATGGCTTCCGATGAAGTGAGGATTCAAAATGACAAAAGAATGTAAACAACAATTTACCTTGCGGATCACACAGGCCAATGCCACACAGCTGGTGGTCATTCTCTACGAAATGACATTACAGTATCTTGCAGATGCTGAGCAGGCAGCAGAAGATGCGCAGTTTCTGGAAGCGGTTCGCAGGACCAGGGGATGTATCAATGAACTTTTGAATTCTCTTCACAGAGAATACAGTCCGGCGACAGAGCTTTCCAGGCTGTATCTGTATTGTATCCGCAGACTGGCGGCGTGCGAAGCAAAAGCCGACAGAACGGCGCTGCAGGACATCCGGAAGGTAATAGCACCGCTCTGTGATGCTTACAGACAGATTCAGGATCAGAATTCGTCCGGTCCTGTGATGAATAATTCGCAGACCGTGTATGCGGGACTGACTTACGGAAGAAATCAGTTAACCGAAAACATGGCTGACCAGGGCTCGAATCGGGGAATGCTGGTATAAAGTTTTTTCCTGCCGCACAGGCTGGGAAGCGGCGAGTTCGGTGAGGTGCTGATACCGTTTCTGCAAAGCATTAATTTCATAGATATAACTGTCGATCAGATCACTTTCGATTGCATTATCGAAACCCGCGTAGGCGATATCAAGAGCCTGGCGGGTTTTTCTTATGGATTCTTTTAAATCCAACGGTGCGAGATCTTCTTCGATCATTTCGGAATTTGTATTTACCTGACTAAAAAAGATTTTCATGTAAAAATCCATCCTTTCTGCTAACAGTATAGGAGGCAGAAAGGGAAAATATACCTGCCTAACATAAAACTGGAAGACATTTTTGCGAAAAATGGGAATAGATTATAACAAACAGCGGAAAGATCGGGAGGACAACAATGGAGCATCCGGAGAATCTATTGTGGATTATTGGGGCAGCAGTCCTGCTCTTTGCCATAAGTTTTTTGGGAAAAAAGGCGGAGTGGTTTTTAAACCTTGTATTGCGGAGCGTTTTTGGAGTGATCTTTATGTATTTTCTAAATTGGGGGATAGAGATTCTGGGATTTACGGTAGCAGTGGGAATCAATGCAGCTACGGCTCTGACAGTGGGTATTTTGGGCTTTCCGGGAATCCTGGTATTATACGGCCTGGCGGTTTATCATATGCTTTGACAGATGGAAATGTCGTAAAATCAAGCAGTTGCGGGATTTTAGAAGGTTGTATGAGAAAGGTGATTGTTAAAATGTACCAAAGATTATTTTTTTACGGAAAAACACTTGTCAGACGAAAAAACAACGTCTATAATCCATCTTACAACCAATCGCGATGGTTGTATCAAATATCTTATAAGATCTGAAAGAATTCTTTTATGGGATAGAGTCATCCCACATTACCACTTGTAAATCGAAGGAAAGGAGAGTGAGAATGCAACGAACACAGTAATAAAGGGTGTATTATGTTTTCTATTAAGTATTGCCTGCGGATATGATTACAGAAGCCGCAGAATCCCCAACGGCCTGATCCTGAGCTGCCTGATCGCCGGAGCGACATTCCGCTGGTGGGAACAGGGGATTTATGGAATTATGGAATATTTTTGCAATGTTTTACTGACGACAGTGGCATTCTATCTGTTTTTTTATATTGGTGCCATGGGAGCCGGTGACGTGAAGCTCCTGGGTGTCTGTGCAGGATATTTTTCCGGTGAAAAAGTTCTCTGTTTTCTATTTTTCGCGCTGCTATTCGCAGCAGTTTTTGCACTTTGCAAAATGTACCTGGCACGTAATCTGTGGGACAGATTGTGTTATCTGGGTGAATATGTGTGGGATGTTGTCCGCTGTGGACGCTGGAAAGCGTATTTTGCAGAGGAGAGAGCACATCCGGGAAGCGGAATCTGTATGGCCGGTCCCGTGTTTTGCAGTGTGCTGTTATACATAGGAGGAGTTTATTGATGGAACAGAAGGAAGCGGTTATGGTTCTGTTCGACCGTGAAGAAGAGTATGCGAGACTTCTTTCGGAGTTTTTGAGGAGGCAGAAGGAACTGCCATGGGAGATCCATACATACACAAAGATGGAGGAACTGCTGGAACGGGAGAAAAATGGGGAGGTGACAATGCTGGTAGTGGCGGAATCTTCCTGCATGGATACGCTGAGTACATTGGAGCCGGCATGCCAGGCGATTCTTAATGAAAGCGGGACACTTCGCTTTCACCAGTTTCCGAATATCAATAAGTACCAGGAAGCTGACAAGGTGTGGAAGGAATTGCTGGAATTGTATGTGGAGACGGTGGGAACACAATTGCCGTTTTTGTGTGCAGAGTATAAGACAAAATTTATAGGTATCTATTCCCCGGTACATCGATGTCTGCAAAGTTCTTTTGCACTGACGCTGGGCCAATTGCTGTCAGAAAAACATCCCACTTTGTATCTTAATTTTGAACACTATATTGGGATCTCAGAACTCCTTCCGGAGAGACAGAGCAGAGACCTGGCAGATCTGTTGTATTTTCTGACAGGAGATGCGGGAAAATTTTCTTTACGGATGCAGACGGTCATCCAGCACAAAGGCAGCCTGGATTACATTCCACCGATGCGCAACGGACAGAACCTGTTGGAAATTCAGCCGGAAGAGTGGAGAAACCTCTTCCAACGGATCGAAGAACTCGGAAAATATGAATATGTCATACTGGATCTGAGCGAAAGTATACAGGGATTGTTTGAGGTACTGCAGATATGCACCAAAGTATTTACGCTGACCAAAGAAGATAAAATGTCACGAATGAAACTGGATCAATATGAGCAATTGCTTGCTTTGTGCGAAAAAGACACGGTAAAAGGCAAAACCCGTAAACTTGCTTTACCCTTTTTTCAAAAGCTTCCCACAGAAATGGAGCAATTTACCAGAGGAGAATTGGCGGAGTATGTGAGGAAAGAAATAGCAATGCTGGAAAATTAGAACAGGGAGAGAAAAAATGGATTACTTGGAACAGAGAAGAAAGCTTCGACAAATGGTGCAGGAGAGACTGGATTACGGAAGAGACTACACGGATGAAGAGGTAGAGGATACGATTGATGAAGTTCTCATGGAACAGGAAAATCTGGAATTGTGTTCTGTGGAATTACGGAGACGATTGCGTAAGGAATTGTTTGATTCCCTGAGACGGCTGGATATTCTGCAGATTTTTGTGGATGACAGCTCTGTTACGGAGATTATGATCAATGGACTGGATCATATTTTTGTAGAGAGGGACGGACAGCTGCAGGAACTGGATCGGGCTTTCGATTCCATGGAAAAGCTACAGGATGTGATTCAACAGATCGTGGCCGGATGTAACAGAGTGGTAAATGAGGCATCACCAATTGTTGATGCGCGATTAAGCAATGGAGCCCGTGTGAACATTGTGATGAGTCCCATTGCATTGAATGGCCCCATCATTACCATAAGACGTTTTCCGGATAAACCGATCACCATGCAAAAACTGATCGCGATGGAAACTATATCTCCGGAAGCTGCGGAATTTTTGAAGACACTGGTAAAGGCGGGATATAACATTTTCGTCAGTGGAGGAACCGGTAGCGGGAAGACGACCTTTTTGAATGTATTATCCGGATTCATTCCGCCGGAACAGCGGATCATCACCATCGAAGACAGCGCGGAATTCCCAATCTGGTGCGCCTGGAGACACGGAATGGCAATGCGGAAGGATGCAGAGAGATCGGAATCCGGGAACTTATCCGCTCATCTCTGCGGATGCGGCCCGACAGGATCATTGTAGGCGAAGTGAGAGGCGCGGAAGCTATTGATATGCTGCAATGCATGAATACCGGGCATGACGGCAGTATGTCTACGGGGCATGCAAACAGTGCAGCAGATATGTTGTCGAGACTGGAGAATATGGTACTCATGGGAAAGGATCTGCCGCTTCCGGCGATCCGCAACCAGATAGCATCCGGCGTGGATATTATTGTGCACCTGGGGAGAATTCGGGATAAAAGCAGAAAGGTGTTGGAAATTACAGAAGTAGTGGGTTGTGAGAACGGCGAAATCCGTCTGAATCCATTGTACTGCTTTGAAGAACTGGGGGAGAGCAGCGAAGGTAATGTAGTTGGTAAATTACAGAAAAAGGGAGGCTTGCTTCATGAAGGGAAACTTAAAGCGGCCGGACTTTCGTGAATTGATGAATCCTTTGCTGCGCACAACAGCCGGAATTCTCTTTTTTTCCTGGTTCTTCTATCGTTCGGTGTTTGCTATCATTCTCTTTATTTTCCCGGGAATTCTTTATTTCCGGAAGTGTGTCAGAGAACAGAGGGAGAAAAAACGATGGGAACTGACCGTGCAGTTCAAGGAATGTCTTCTGGCAGTTGCCAATTCGCTCAGAACCGGATACGCCGTGGAAAATGCTTTCTTGGAGAGCAGAGAAGATATTCGTCTGCTTTTTGGCGAACGATCCGCAATGTATGGTGAACTGGAACTGATCCGCAGAGGAATGATCGTAAAAATCACATTGGAGGAACTGATAGGAGATCTGGCAGAACGCAGCGGATGTGAGGAGATTCAGCAGTTTTCGACGATACTCTCCGTGGCGAAAAGGGGAGGAGGCAATGTATCGCAGATCATACGAAATACTGCAGAATTGATCAGCGATAAAGTGGAGACGACACAGGAGATGATGACATTGCTGCAGGGGAGACGCCTGGAACAGAGAGTGATGGAAGTGATGCCTTTTGCAATCTCATTCTATATAGGTGTCACATATCCGGGTTATTTTGTATCGCTGTATCATAACATAACCGGATATATCATAATGACAGTATGCCTTGCAATCTATTTGTGCGCCTATATCGTAGGAGAGAAGATCATGGAACGGATTGGTGAAAGTCTCTAAAGGGAGAATACTATGGAACGAAAAAAGGGTGTAGTGGAGATCTGCTATCCGGTAGTGCTCAAAATATACAAGAAAATGCACCTGTGGAAAATACCGGTTCCGGGAAGAGACAGGGTAAAGACAGATCTGAGCCGTTTATATCCCGGAGAAAATCAGGAGGAGCGCATTACAGAGTATTATGTAAGGAAGTTAACAATGTCCCTCATGATATTTTTCGTGGGAATTCTTCTGATATTGTTTGTTGTACTTGGAAAAAGTGAAGGAAATTCTATAAAAAACGGTTGGATGAAGAGGACAGATTCCGGAAGCGGAAGCAAGGACTATGTTATTATCGGAAAAGTAGAGGATGGAAGTCAATATTCCTTTGCGCTTACAGTACAACCCAGAAAATACCGTCAGGAGGAATTGCAAAAATTGTTTGATGCTTTCCGGGAGGAGCTGCCGGGCCTGATCTGCGGAGGCAATGAATCATTGGACTGTGTCAGGGAAGATCTGCAATTGCAGGAGGAATATGATGATTACCCTTTTACGGTTACATGGAAGAGCGACTGCATGGATGTTATCAGTCCGGAGGGGAAAGTATATCCTCAGGAGCAGGACAGCACGGTGCGCTTGAAAGCGGAACTTGCTTACGACGAATACCAATGGGAGACAGAAACGTCGGTTACCGTAAAAAATCAGAGTGATGCAATCGACAAAAGTGAAAAAGCTGTTCTGGAAATAATGCTGGAAAATGCACAGACATCAGATCCGGAGCAGGAAGCTTTTATGCTGCCTGAGTCAATTGACGGTAAAAAGGTATCGTGGAGACAGAGAAATCTGACGGAGCTTCAATTACTGTTGGGAACGTTAGTGACGATTGTGGCAGTCTTCTTTTTTAAAGATCGGGATATTCATGAGCTTGTAGAGAAAAAGAAGCAGGAAGAAAAAAGGAAGTACCCGGAAATACTGCAAAAAATAACATTATATCTGGAAGCAGGACTGACGGTACGGGCAGCAGTGAATAAGATAGCGGAAGATTATGAACAGACACGGAAGAAAGGAGCAAAGGAACAGGCAGCATACGAAGAATTATTGATTGCAGTCCGTGAGATCCGTATGGGTGTGTCGGAGGGCGCGGCATATGAAAAATTTGGAAAAAGGACAGGAGTTCGGGAATATATCCGATTGAGTACTTTCCTTACGCAAAATGTAAAAAAGGGAAGCACCATGCTTTTACAGCAATTGCGCGAAGAGGCAAAAGAGGCAGAAGAAATGAGAATGCGTAATGCCAGAAAATTATGTGAGGAGGCATCTACAAAATTACTGTTACCAATGATAATGCTACTCTTGGTTGTTATGATTTTAATTATGTTTCCCGCGTTTTCCAATGTGGGAGTTTAGAAAAGGAGAAAAATATGAATCATTTAAAAACGTTTCGACAATTTATAAAAGAAGAGGATGGAATGGGAACTGTAGAGGTGATTCTGATCATCGTGGGAATATTAACCACCTATTATGGGGTGAGTATAAGGTGTATAGGGTAAAAATGTGAGGACAAATAGAACTGGATATACAGTGAGAGGTGGAAAGTGTGTATGAGGTCAAAGGAAAAAATAACAAAAGAAATTGTATTGATTAGATACTACAATGTATTATTTTATTTGTTTTTTGAAATAGGGCTAGACGATTTTAAGAAACAATGTTTAGTAAGCTGGGTGGCATCAGCAGAAAGTATGAGGATGAAACAGATAAAGGAATGGTGCTATTTCCAGCATATTTCATTTAAGACTAAATTTATTTATAGAAAAGATTTCCCATTTAGAGCTAATTTATGGAATTTCTATTCATACTGTCGATTTAGATATGAAATCAGAAAGTAAGTCATTGCTTTGTTTGTTGAGGGATGAAAAATGGAGTATAGCTTATAGTAGTGTACATTAAGTTAAGATTATAGGGATGAAAGATACAGCATACACAGATAATGCAGATAAATGTGTATGTAGTAAAGGACATTGAATAGCTGGTATGAGAGAACATGGAGTCTTTCATATCATTTTTTATTTCACAAATAGATATAGCTTCCCTTTACAGATTTAGTAGATCTGGTGAATGGATTTCTTTCCCAAAAGTGGTATAGTGTTGTACTTGATATAAAAACAAGGGAGGCGATAGAGTATGAGTGGGAAAAAGATTGAATATCAAGGAAATTCCTATGAAATGATAAAATTACTGGCTCAGGAATATGAGGTTGACTACCAGCATCTGAGAAAGCTTCTGAAGAGAGGGTGGAGCGTGGATGACGCTATGGAAATCTGTCTAAAGAAGGTATATGGAATCGGTAAATTATATGAATATGACGGGAATCTATATCGTTCACCTAAAAAACTGGCGCAGGAATATAAACTGCCGGAAAGTTCATTGAAACATTTTTTGGCTAAGTGTGATTCTGTTGAAGAAGCAGTGAATCGATGCCGGGAAGAGCAGGAAAAACAAATGGTGTTATGGGGAAAAAACTATAAGAACAAAGAAGAAGTGGCAGAGAAGTTTGGCATTAGTTTTGGATCATTAGCCTATTATACAAATGCTAAAAGTAAATCATTGGAAGAGGCAGTGATAACACAATTAAAAAAAGAACCCATAAAATTTGAAGGAAATGAGTATTCTTCTTTTATTGAACTGTGTACTGAATATGGTGTCCAACCAGCAAATGTAATGGAACGGATTACCGGTTATGGAAAGACATTATCAGAGGCCATTTACACACCGGTAAGAACTACGAAGAATGGAATAGCGATTACATATCAAAATAAATCGTATTCAAGTCATATCGGTTTATGCCGGGATTATAATATTTCAAAATCGTTAGTATCTGGACTGCACCGTTATGCTAAAGAGAAGGATTTTTTGGAATGTTTTATATTGGTAAAAAAGCTGCGAGATGAATGTGGATGGTCGGAAAATCAGTTATTCACTTATATCCCAATGCTTAAAATTGAGGGCGTTTTTTATAGAAAAGTACCGGAATTTGCTTGGAAAATAGGAATGACCAGTGGACAGATCAGTACATATAAAACTAGACGGAAATGTAATGACATAATTGAAACACTTAAGGAAATGCAGAAAGAAACCATATGTAAGTATGAAACAGCTCAGGGAGTCTTTAAGTACAAGGAATTAAATGAAAAGGGACTCCAATATGCGCAAATAAAAGAATATCCCAAGATAGAAATCCCACGATATCCAAAGTTACAGCTATATAATTTTGAAAATGACTGCATGGATATCCAGTCGAGGTATAAAGAATTATTTGATAAGAAAAAAGAACGAGTTTATATCCGATGAGGATACAGACTGGTTCTTTTTTTAAAAATATTATGATATATACAGGGAGTCGGAGGAATGCTGAATCACAGCAGACCATCAAAGAATGCATTGATATCCGTATGAAAGATCTTTGCCAGAGCGACCAATTCAGACACTTTGATGTTCATGCGGTTTGTTTCCAGTTTGGCATAAGTGCTTTTGGATATGACAATACCCATGAGATTTAACTTCGCAATGACCTGGTCTTGTGTCAGATTGTTTTTATATCTGAGAGTCTGGATGTTATTACCGATATCCATGTCTGGTCTGATTTTCTGCATAATACATTCTCCTTAAAAAGATAAAAGTTTCGTTATCCGGAAATATATATTGATTCTAATGAGTTAAAAATTTATAATGTTTCGTAATAAGGAATTATTTTCTGAAAGGGGAAAATCTATGACAGAAACGGAAAAAGAAAAAAAGATCTTTTTAAGTTATTGCGGAAACCGGGATCTGGAATTATTGTCAGGCGGAAAAAAGATGACACTGGGGGATATGGAGCGTTTTACTTTCTTAACAGAATTTTTCGGATTGGAATTGTACGAAATAAACCTGTGGAAAGAGTTTGGAGATGATGTGAAAGAACCATTAGACGCAATGCTTCAGATGTTAGAGGAACCGGAATATGCAGGAGATACATGGGTCTATGATGATGGAAGATTAGAAAGATGGCTGGTTGATTTTCAAAAGCATGCACCAACAAAAGAAAAAAGAGAGAAAATCCGAAAGATTATTGATTCAAAATATAAAAAAAGAGGATTACCATATCCGACAGAGGCAGACTTCGATTGAGGGGTCTGCTTTTTTTCACTATTTTTGAAGGAGGTGATGCAGGGGTGGAGGTAAGTATCCATGAACTTTTAGCGGCGGCAAGGGAAGCGGTAAAATCGGATTATATCAAGGGGGAAAGCATTTTATGTGAAACCCGATATCATCCGGATACCCATTACATGGTAGAAATAGAGATGTTAAAAACAGATAACTCGCTGGGGAAAAAAGGAGCTTATATCCGGAAATTTTTGACGGAAGATGAATATTCTGCCATGTTACAAAAGCAGGAAGAACATCTCATAAAAATAAAAAGACAGGCCATTGTTCAAAAAGGAACATTGCGATATATCCCTCTCCCGGACAGGCTGGACAGCCGCCGGGAGAGGGATATTTTTTAACCGGCTGGGAAAGAACAGGGAGGGTTCCTCAAGCAGCAGCGGTATGAGAACCCCAGAGTTTCCGCAGGTTTTGGGGCGTGAAAACTTAGAAAAGTGTTCAAAACAGGCACTTTTGCAACGATCCGTTGCAGCAGAAAAAGAGTTCTTGGCTTTATGCCAGACGAAAAAATGAAAGAAGGATGTGATTGTGATGATAGTAGGAATTGATCATGGGTATTATGCGATCAAGACAAAACATGTGTCTTTTCCCAGTGGCATTATCGAGTATGATTATGAGCCGTATACGATGCAGAATGTTCTGCAGTATCGGGGAAAGTATTATGTCTGTGGTACAGGGAGACAGACGCTGGTAAAAAATAAAACGTCCAATGATAATTATTATCTGCTGACGTTGGCTGCGATTGCAGAAGAAATCAAGCATCGGAAAGCGGAACGAAAGACGGAAGTCATTCTGGCTGTTGGGCTGCCTTTGTCCAGCTTTGGAAGGGAGAAACAGGGATTTCGGGAGTATCTGTTGCGGAAAGAACAGCCAGTGAGCTTTTTATATGAAAGTGAATGGTATGAGATACAGATCAAAGATGTGAAACTGTTCCCACAGGGGTACTCTGCCCTGGCTCTGCATCCAGAGTACCTGAAGAATGAACCATCTGTTCTTCTGGTGGATGTTGGTGGCTGGACGGTTGATCTGATGAGACTGGATAATAGTGTTCCGAATGCGGCAACCTGCAGGAGTCTGGAGCTGGGTGTGATCCGGTGTATTGATGAGACGGCAGAACAGGTGCGGAGAAATACCGGACTGTCTGTAACGGAAACACAGATCGAACGTGTGCTTCGTGGGGAAACCTGCAGCATGGCAGAAGATGCAAGAGTTGTCATACAGGAAAACGGACGGAAATACATCGAAAGAATCCTGTCTGCGGTCACGGAATCCGGGTTTGATCTCAGGGCGGTGCCGAGCGTATTTATGGGTGGAGGTTCTGCGATTTTAAAACGCCACGTGACCGCACAGGACGCGATTTGCCGCCCTGTTTTTATCGAGGACGTCCATGCGAACGCTGCCGGGTATGAACGGATTGTAGAGCAGATGTGGGCGAAATGACACGTCCGGTATATTCGTTCCGTCCAAACCTGAAAAATCCGGAACACCAGAAAGCATGGGAGAAATTCCAGAGTGTTCCGGAAGGACAGAAAAACCAGTATCTTGTTCAGGCGATTCTGGAAAAAGAGAACCGGAAGTGGATGGAAGAGATCATCCAAAAGACGATCAAAGAAAGTGTTCGGGAATTAAACATTTGTGGCGATGCGGAACAAAGTGGAACAAATCCACCGTCTGAGGATATCCCGGATCAGATGATGGATTTCCTATCTCAGATGGAAAATATGTAAAGGGGGTGAGGTCTATGATTGTGCGATACATACATTGTTGGATCTGCTAGGGGCAGGAGCAAAACAGCATCGATATCTTTGGTAGGTATTGTGAATAGCTTTCCATGCATCTTTGGAGTATGTTGTGTGTAGCGAAACGGAAAGGAGAAACGCTATGACAGAGATGAAGAACATATGCGGAAAGATCCCGAAGGACTTACACGAAAAAGTAAGAGAAGAGATTGAACTGACAGAAAGCAGCACACAGAAATTTATACAGCAGGTCATCGAAGAACATTTTGAAAGACTTGCAGGAAAAGGAGAGATGAGCATGGGAACAGCAAGAACAATCGCAGTACAGGTATCAGAGGAATTATTCCAGAGATTAAAAACAGTCATCGCAAAAAAAGGCATGAAACAGAAAGACTTCTTGATTCAGATCATCGAAGAGGCACTGGAAAAGGCAGAAGCCGAATGGCAGAACAAAGACAGCACCGAAGAAGCGGAACCTGCAACCGGAGAATCTGAAATAGAAGAGACTCAACCGGAAGAGGAAAATGACTTGGAAGAAGAGAGCGAGCCGGGCGAAGGAAACCAACCGGAAGAAGAATGCGAACCGGAAGAAGAAACTGAACCAGAAGAAGAAAACGAACTGGGCGAGGAAAGCAAACCAGACGAAGAAACCCAAGCAGAAGAACCAACAGAATGGTAACAAACAGATACAGAGAAACCAACAGGCGGTATGAGAAAAATCATGCCGCCTGTTTTTATCAGCAAAGGAGGTTGATAACCGCAACCATTCAATTTTTTGATCTCTTTAGCGGAATCGGGGGATTCCGTGAAGGCTTAAGACGTGCAGGGGGATTTACCTGTGTCGGACACTGCGAGGTGGATACTTATGCGGATAAGAACTACCGATTGCTGTTTGACACAGAAGGGGAGTGGTATTGTAGTGATGCACGAACAATTGAACCAGAACGAATGCCGGATTTTGATCTGCTCTGTGCAGGATTTCCTTGCCAGGCATTCTCTATCGCCGGAAAGCGGGAAGGATTTGCAGATGCAAGAGGAACCCTCTTTTTCGAGATTGCCCGGCTTCTTAAAGCTAAAAGACCCAATTATTTTATCCTTGAAAATGTTCCCGGTCTGCTTTCGCATGACAAGGGGCGGACATTTTGCACCATCCTCAGTACGCTTTCGCAACTGGGGTACCATGTCGAATGGAAAGTGCTTAACAGCAAGGATTTCGGAGTCCCCCAAGCAAGGAAACGGGTGTATATTGTCGGATATCTTGATTTCAGATGTGCCGGAAAAATATTACCTGAACCAGAAACAAATGGAGCAGCTCTTGTTCAGATCCGGGCAGGAAGTCAGGGAAAAAGAGTCTACAGTCCCAAAGGACTAAGCTGTACCCTGACCTCACAGGCAGGTGGAATGGGCGGCAAGACAGGATTATATGATGTAGGTGTCCCGATCAAAGAGAATACAAAGCTCGGCTACAAACTTGCAAGAGAAGGGGACAGCATCGATTTGGGCTATGCGAATCTCAACAGCAGGAGAGGGAGAGTCGGACACCAGATCGCACATACCCTGACAACAGGTGTCCAACAGGGAACGCTGCACTTTGTCGATCTTTCACCGCCGCCGATAGTAACGGAAGAATGCAGAAGTCTGAATACCAGACAATGCGGTGTTCACAAATATAAAGGAGAATGTTCCGGTGTATTAGCAGAGGATGGAGCAAGAGCAGTCTTAACCCCAGCAAAAGAGAAGGTCCGGCAGAACGGTAGACGCATGAAGGAACCGGAAGAACCCATGTTCACAATTACTGCAACAGATCGTCATGGCATCTTGTATCACGGAAGAATACGCAGGCTGGTTCCAAGAGAGTGTCTGCGTCTGCAGGGATATTATGACTGGCAGATCGATAAGATCATAGACTGCACATCGGATGCACAGCTATATAAACAGGCTGGGAACGGCGTAACTGTTACAGTGATCGAAGCAATCGGAGCACTACTGCGAAAGGCAGATGCGGAGCGAAAAGAACTGGAACTGTCTGAGAAAGGATAGTGTCGGTGATGATTGGAATTCAGGATCAGTACTTTGGTACGGAAATCGAGATGACAGGGATCACCAGACAACGGGCTGCAGAAGTTGTAGCAGAACTGTTCGGGACAGAAGCCGTTTATGAAGGTGCGTATTACGGAATATGGTCAGCGAGAGACCGGGAAGGAAAAAAGTGGAAGTTCATGTCTGACGGAAGCATTGATACACAAAGAAAATCAGGTGGTCGAATCGTATCAGCAGATAGAGAATATTCAACAGAGATGGTATCACCGAAATTATCCTATGATGAGATGGGAAAACTACAGGAAGTTGTACGCTGTCTGCGGAGGCATGGAGGTTTTGTCAATGAGTCCTGTGGTCAGCATGTTCATGTAGATGCGGCGAACCATACACCGCAGAGTCTGAAAAATGCGCTGACCATTATGTACGCAAAGGAAGATATCCTGTTCAAAGCACTGAAAGTGCAGGAAAGAAGAGAGTACAGCTATTGTCAGAAGGTGCGTCCGGAGGTATTGGAAAAAATCCGAAAAATGCCAAACAAATCCATTACGATGGACCGGGTAAGAAATGTCTGGTATGGAGGCAGGGATGGAAGTCATAATCATTATGACAGTACCCGGTATTATGCGTTAAACCTCCATGCTGTATTTTCCAAAGGGACATTGGAGTGGCGCTGTTTTGAAAGTACCCTTCATGCAGGAAAAGTGAGGGCAAACATTACACTGGCACTTGCGATTTCCGCACAGGCGATCAATCAGAGATCCACTCAGATGAAAAAGACACCGATCTCAGAAAACCCGGCGTTTACATTCCGAACGTTTTTGTTGCGGCTCGGATTAATCGGAGAAGAATATAAAAATGTGCGGAAACATCTGCTGGCAAATCTGGAAGGTGATCTGGCATGGAGATATGACAAAAGCACGTATGAGTGTCTGAAGAAAAAACAAAGGACGGAAGACGTCAGATCGAGGTGAGAAAAATAGCAGAGAGATATTATTTTGCATATGGCAGTAACATGAACCTGGGGCAGATGAGATTCCGCTGTCCGGATGCGGAAGTGGTTGGCAATGTCCGGCTGGAAGATTACCGGCTGGCATTTCGTGGCAGAGCTCCGGGAAATGGCGTTGCAACTGTGCTTCCGGAAAAAGGAAGCTATGTGGATGGAGTCTTATGGAAGATCACAGAAGCTTGTGAAAAGAATCTGGATTTTTATGAAGGATTTCCGAATTTTTATGGGAAAGAAACCATTCAGGTAAAGGATCAGGCTGGAGCTTTAAGGGAAGTATTCGTATACACGATGAACTCCCCTCATAAGGATGTTCCGGCAAGACCATCGAAATTTTATCTGGATGGAATTCTGGAAGGATGTCTGGAAAACGATTTGCCGACAAAGGCAGTGATGGATGCAGTAAAACGCACCAGACAGGAAATGAAAAAAGCAGAAAAGCAATATACAAGATAAATGTTACCGCAGAGGGAGAGCCTTCTGCGGTACTTTACTGAACAATATATTTATTATAGGAAGGGAACACACATGAAGGTGAAGAATTTAAAAACCAGAATCGCAGCCTTTGGACTGGCTGTCCTGATGGGCGTCAGTACCTTAAGCAGTGCCAATGCGTTTGCTGCCGAGCAGACGGATGTGGGGCAGGAGGTACAGGCATCCGAACAGGCGGCTACGAGTCAGAAAGAGAAGGCAGTTACGGCAGACGATATCACGAAAGAGATTTCGGATGAAACATTTGCAGTGGAAACCAGTATGGAAGGAATCCATTATGATGCAGAAAAAGAGGATGTTACGCTTGTCAGCATCCAAGATGAAAAGGGTGGGGAATACCATCCGGACAAAGCCGGAACTTACATTGCCTCTTACATGGTTGTACCAAAGGATCAGAGTGACAGCTACATCATCAGCCGAAAGGTGATCCTGACGGATACGGAAGGTCAGGCACATGCACAGGACAATGGTGGGGAAAAGCAAAAATCAGATACAAAATCTGAAGATGATTCGGACTTGCCTGTGCAGAACTATACCGATGTAGAGATCGAGGCATCCGGGGAAGAGGCATCTGCACAGGCAATCGAAGAACTCAAAGAAGATATTGAAGAAGGAAATGTCATGGTACTGTCTGCAGCTGAAAGAGCTACAAGCAGTGGTTCAACAGTCACACTGACAAAAGGAAGAACGATCTATTATCCAAGTTATCTTGGAAATTATCTTACGTGTCTGTTTACCGTAAACGGAAAGATTGCATACTGTCTCCAGTCCCAGAAAGCATCCCCACCGAGTGGAAGTTATGTGGCACAGGTATTGGACAGTAACAAGAATCTGCAGAAAGTCCTTTACTATGGCTATGGTGGGGCAGGAGATCTGACAGGAAGTTATCTGTCCGGGAAATCGGAGGATGAAAAGTATGTGTATACGCATATTGCAGCCAGCTACGCTTACGCAGGAGAAGCCGGATTTACAGGCTGTAATTACAATGACCTTGTAAATGCAGGGGTGATCGCATATATCAATTATCTGTTCGGACAGGAAGAACCGCCAAAAGGGGAACTGAGCCTTTCCAGTACGAAACTGAATGCAGTACGGGATGGAAATCTCCAGAAAACACCGAATATCACACTGTCTGGAGATCACAGAAATTATGTGACACTGAGTGTACCGGAACATGTCACCGCACATAACCTGACCAAAGGAACAAGTGTGACAAATGGAAAGATCCAGATTTATGGCGGCGATACCTTTTATCTGTCGGCAGATCTGTTGCTGACAGGCAGTTATGCTTCCGGCAACTTATACGGTTCTGTCGGAAAGACATGGAGAACGCTGGTGCTGACGACCGGAGATTCCAAACAGGATATCGGTGTATTCGAAAGCGAAACAGCAGCTCCGGTAAGCTTCAGCGTACAGTGGCTGAACATGACACGTATTGAGTTGACGAAGAAAGATATCAATACACAGAACCCACTATCTGGAGCAGTATACGGTATTTACACCGATAAGAAGTGCGAAAATCTGCTGATGACGATGACTGCAACCGGAACAGACGGAAAAGCAGTCAGTGATTATTTTGATTCCGCACTGAAAACTGTGTATGTAAAAGAGGTTACTGCTCCGACAGGGTACAAACTGAATACAGAAGTATATAAAGTAGATGTTGCAGCCGGAAAGACATTGACTGTAACAGCAACCGATGAGAGAGTCACCGGAAGGGTAAAAATCGCAAAGATCGATAAAGAAACACTTGCATTTAAGGCACAGGGGGACAGCGTTCTTCGTGGTGCGGTGTATGGTCTGTATGCCAAAGAGGACATCGTGCATCCGGATGGAACAACAGGAGTTCTGTATAAACAGGACAGCCTGATCGCGCAGGGAGTCATCGGAGATGATGGAACACTGGAGTTTTCAGAATTATACCTTGGAGAAATGTATGTAAAAGAAATCACTCCACCGGAAGGATATACACTGGATACTACAAAATATGAAGTATCCGTAACTTATGAAGGTCAGGATGTTGCAGAAGTGACAAGAGACCTTACGGTAAAAGAGCAGGTAAAGAAACAGGCATTCCAGTTGATCAAAGTCAGTGAAGATGGAGAGCAGACAGAAACAGACCTGGTTGCAGGAGCAGGATTTAAGGTATATCTGATCAGCGACCTGACACAGGTGAAAAATGGGAAACTGAAACCGTCCAATGGAGAAAGCTATACAGCAAGTGATTTCAAGAATTATGACTTCAGCAAAGAGCAGGTTGCAGTTACTTATGAGAACGGAACCGCCGTACCAGTACCGGAACTGATCACTGATACCAAAGGATATGCAGTCAGCTCGGAACTGCCGTATGGAAGTTATGTTGTAGTGGAAAGCACTACCCCGGAGAATCTGAAAACCATTGATCCATTTGTTGTAAATGTGGAAAATGACAGCAGAGAACCAATGCAGTGGAGAGTATTTGATGACCGTCCGTTTGAATTCTTGTTGAAAATTGTAAAGAAGGATGCACAGACTGGAAATACGGTTTTAAAGGCTGGTGCTTCTTATAAGATTTACGATGTGACAAATAAGAAATATGTGGAACAGGTTGTTCAGTATCCGAAGAAAGAAAAGATCAGTGTATTCGAAACAAACGAGGAAGGATATCTGATCACACCGCAGGAACTGAAGTGCTCTACCTATCGAATCGAAGAAGTGAAAGCACCGGAAGGATTTGTAAGACAGGGAAGCGAAGAGTCCCTGTATGATGGAACAACGATTATTTCACCATTAGAGCAGACTACAAAAGGAACATATAAAGAAAATCCACAGAGCGGTATTGTAATTACAGTATCCTCAAACACTGCACATCAGATTGATCCAGATACAGGAGCAGCGATTGTAGAGGTAGAACAGAAAAACGATGAACAGGTAGGAAGCCTGCTCCTGACGAAAAAGGGAGAACAGCTTACCGAAGTAACAGGAGATTCTGTTCTGGCAAAAGTAAAAGCACTGGTCTCTAAAGTAAGAAATGCTGTATCTGGTAAAGAAGAAACAGGTATTTATAAAGGCTTTAAATATGAAGAAACCGGAGTAGAAGGTGCCCAGTTCGAAGTATATGCCAAAGATACCATCTATTCACCGGACGGAGCAAAGGACGAAGAAGGGAATCCGCTTGTCCGCTACGAAAAAGATGATTTGGTAGCCAAACTGACTACAGACGAAAAGGGAATGGCAGTACTCAACAACCTGCCACTGGGAACTTATTATCTGAAAGAAGTTGTGGCAGGAGAGAATTTTGTTCTGAATACCGAGCAGAAAGAATTTACCCTGACAGCCGAGGATGATACACAGGCAGTTGTTTATGAAGGAGTTACTTACAAAAACGAGAGACAGAAGGTGTCCGTATCGGTAGAAAAGAAGGATTCTGTTACAGGAGAAAAACTGGAAGGAGTCATCTTCGGACTGTATGCCGGGGAAGATATTGTTTCCAATCAGGGAGAAGTTCTTGTAGAGAAGGATACTCTGCTGGAAAAGAAAGCAACTGATAAGAATGGGAATCTGACTTTTGACAGTGACCTTCCACATGGAAAATATTATGTCAAAGAGGAAGTCAGAAAAGACGGATATCTTCCGAACGAGGAAGTATGGAAAGTAGATGCATCCTACGAAAACCAGAATCTTGAAAAGATTGTACTGAGTAAAGAAGTTGAGAACCAGCCGACCGAGACACGGATCACCAAGACAGATGCGACTACCGGAAAAGAGATGGAGGGAGCAAAACTTCAGGTGATCGACAAAGACGGAAATGTCGTGGAAGAATGGACCAGTACCAAAGAAGATCATGTGATTTATGGTCTGCCGGAAGGAACTTATACTTTGCATGAAGAACTGGCTCCTTATGAAGACGGCTATGTGTCTGCCAGCGATGTGACCTTTGAAGTCAAAGAAGATGGAAGTGTGACAAAGGTTGAAATGAAAGACGAATATTCCAAAGTGGAAATTTCCAAAACAGACATTACCACAGGGAAAGAACTGGAAGGGGCAAAACTTCAGATCATCCGAAAAGACGGAACTGTTCTGGAAGAGTGGATCACGGACGGAAAGCCGCATTCTGTTGCGAAGCTTCCGGTCAATGAGGAACTTACCTTGCGTGAGATCACAGCACCGGATGGGTATGAGATTGCCGAAGATGTTACATTTACATTGAAAGATACGATGGAAGTGCAGAAAGTAGAAATGAAAGATGCCAGAACACCGGAGAAAACAACCGAAAAGACCAATGCACCAAAAACAGGGGATGACCAGAAAGTATGGGCATTTGTCCTGCTTGCGCTGGCATCTGCCGGAACAGTTACAGGAGTGACTGTGTACCGCAGAAAGAAGTCAAAAATGACGGAAAACAAAGAAGAAACAGAAGAAAAATAAAAGAAGAATAACTGGATAAATCAATCCGGCAGGGCAGGAGATGTGTATCAGGCAGCTCCTGCCCTGTTTATCTTACCATGCATTCGTAAGTAAGGATTTGCCAGTGGCAGGACTTGTAGATATAAGGAGAAGAAAAATGAAACGTTATTATACAGCAGAATCAGTAACAGAAGGACACCCGGATAAAGTATGTGACCAGATCGCAGATGCAATCTTAGATGAATGCCTGAAACATGATCCGTCTTCAAGGGTTGCATGTGAAGTGCTGGCCACAAGAGGAAATGTGTTTGTGGCAGGAGAGATCAGCAGCGGATATGAGCCGCCAGTGTTTGATGTGATCCGAAAGGTTCTGGGAGAATGCGGATATTGTACGGATGGAATAGAAATGGATACGTTTGTACACCAGCAGAGTCCGGATATCGCAAAAGCAGTGAGTGTATCAAAAGAATTCCGGGACAACAATGGAAAAAAGGGAAGAGACAGAAGCCGGGGAGCTGGAGATCAGGGTGTTATGGTCGGTTATGCGTGTGATGAAACCGCACAGCTTATGCCAATGCCTATCGTCTTGGCACACCGGATTACCCGTGAACTTTCGGCTTGCAGAAGAAGCGGATATATCAAAGATATCTTTTCGGATGGGAAAGCACAGGTAACCGTAGAATATGAAGATGAAAAACCAGTGAGACTGGAAAGCGTGGTTGTTTCCTGCCAGCATAGTGCAGAAAAGAGTCTGAAGAAGTTAGAGACCGAGATCAGGGAGAAGGTGCTTCGTCCAGCACTCCGATTACTGCCTCCGGATGAGGATACGAAGATCCTGGTCAATCCGTCAGGGAGATTTGTGTGCGGAGGTCTTGATGCAGATACCGGACTGACCGGAAGAAAGCTGATGGTGGATACCTATGGCAGTATGGTTCCGCATGGCGGCGGTGCATTTTCGGGGAAGGATTGTTCAAAAGTAGATCGATCTGCAGCATATATGGCAAGATATATTGCCAAAAATATGGTAGCTGCCGGACTTGCAAGCAGATGTCAGGTGTCTCTGGCTTACGCAATCGGAGTGGCAGAGCCGGTGATGATCGCAGTGGATACCTTTGGTACAGGAAAAGTGTGTGCAGATGATTGTCTGGCGAGAGCAATCCCACTGGTGTTTGGAGTGACACCTGTCCAGATCATGGAATCTCTTAGACTGAACCGTCCGATTTTCCGGCAGACGGCAGTTTTTGGACACTTTGGAAGAAAGGAGTTTCCTTGGGAGCGAACTGATAAGGTACTGGCTCTTCAGGATACCATTCTGTAATGCCCTGGGTAACGGAAGAGGAGATTCAGGCAGCAAAGAACATGACTGCGTATGAGTATTTACGAACGCATCAGGCACAGAGACTGCAAAAGACAAGAACCAGAAATGAATGGCAGTTGACAGACCACGACAGTTTTAAAATCAATGAACTGTCCAGTAAATGGCATTGGAAGTCCAGAGATATCGGTGGCGTGTCTGCACTGCGTTTCCTCATAGAAGTGGATGGGATGAAATTTACAGATGCCGTAAAGCTGTTGTGCGAAGAGAGTCCATCTTTTCTTCCGACACAGTCAGTTGAAAAAGAAAAACCACCATTTAAACTGCCGGAGAGATTCTTAAACTGCCGGAGAATCCGGGCCTATCTGAACCATCGTGGAATCAGTGATGCAGTAATCACGTATTGTATCTCACAGGAAATCCTTTATGAAAGTGTTCCGTACCATAATGCTGTTTTTGTCGGGAAAGATGAATCTGGAAAAGCGAGATATGCCTTCCTGCGGGGGATCTATGAAAAAAATGGAAAAGGATTCAAGATGGAACAGGCAGGAAGTGAAAAAAAGTACAGTTTTTGTATTCCTCCGAGAAAAGAGACGAATCGGGTTGCTGTTTACGAAGCTTGTATTGATGCACTGGCACATATGACACTGGAAGAGGGAAAGCAGGATAAATACCGGCTTTCCCTTGGGGGAATCGCTGCTCCGAAAGAAAATGTACAGATACAGAGCGAACGTTTTAAAAAGCCACCGGACGTACTGGAAGAGTTCCTGAAGAACCACCCGGAAATCAGAGAAATTGAAATCTGTACTGATAATGATTTTGCCGGGAGATGGGCAAAAGAACAGATGAAAAAGCATTACGAGGGAACGTATCAGATTATTTGCAATCTGCCGGAAAAAGAAGGGGCAGACTATGCAGATCTTGCAAAAGAAAAAAAGCAGACAATGAAGTGCAGAGACAGACCATTAGAAAGCAGGTGATAGGAAATGGAAGAAAAAGAAACGATACACGTAAATCTATTGACAGAACTGACTGGAAATCTTATTTCGGAAGAATCAGAATGGGAAGAAGATTGGTCGGAGAGTGATGAATATGGAATGCCATTAGATGGAACAGAACTTGCCGATTATGAAGATGCTATCCGAGAAGAACTGGAACGCTATGGGGAAGATGATCTCATGCAGTATTTTGATGGAAGTGAGTCCATTCATGGAAAAATACAAAGTGCAGTTGTTACGGTAGAAAACAAAGATGGAATCCTGTACGGCTGTACCAAACTGGAATTAAATGAATTTTTAAGTCAGGAAGAACTACAGGAATTCACCGAATACATTACAGGGCAGTACAGTGACGGGTGGGGGGAAGGATTTGAGCAGAGGGATATCAAGGTAGATGGTGGAATGCTGAATGTGCATTTCTGGCATCCAGATATGGAGCAGCCGAAAATCTATGAAAAGAAAACAGAGCAGATCCCGATAAAGCCTGAGAAACAACGTCCCAAGTTACAACTCCTTGGACATGATGGGAATATTTTTTCCATTATGGGCGATGCCTCAACTCTTTTGAAAAAGAATAAACAGACAGCAGAAGCAAAAGAAATGTGTAAAAGAGTATTGGAAAGTGGGGATTATTACAAAGCACTTTTGATTATCAGTGAATATGTAGAAACCGAGTTGAGTCTGCCACCAAAAGAAAATAAAAGGACAAAGAAGAAACATCAGCCGGAACGGTGAAAGGAGATAATATGAATAAGTATAAGATTACAGCGATTGAACATCCGCAGTATCCATGGCTCCATCGAATACAGGCATTGATCGATGTGAACGAGAAAGTACCAAAGGGAACAATAGGTGGTTTTGTAGATAGTATAACGAATCTGTCACAGGGAGGAGGGTGTTGGATTTATGATGATGCGATCTGTTGTGAAGGCGGTTTGGTACGAGAAGAGGCTGAAATTTACGATGACAGTATGGTTAGAGGAACTGCAGTAGTTGCCGGAAAAGCAAGAATTTATAATCATGCAGTCGCAAAAGACAGTTGTTATATAAGCAGTGGTGAAATAAAAGATGATGCTGTAATTGCTGGAAAAGCCATTATTGGTTCATTGTGTTTGCAAAAGCCTTTGATTAGCGGGGATAGTCGTGTTTATGGGATGGTACAAGGGAATGTCCATGTTAATGGTAATATTTTTTCATGGGAAAAAATTGAAGCGAATACGCAGGACACACATATTTTTGAACATGGACAATGGAGTATTTCACCAGCAATCGAAAAATTACAGCCACCATTATATTATCCTAGAAAGAAGACCAAAAAGAAAAATCCACCGGAACGATAAAGGAGACAGCATGAGTAAGTATAAAATTACAGAAATTGAACATCCAAAATATCCATGGCTCTATCGAATACAGGCATTGATCGATGTGAACGAGAAAGTACCAGAAGGAACACTGGGCGGTTTTGTAGAGAATGAAAACAACCTGTCACAGGAAGGAACTTGCTGGATTTATGATGATGCAATCTGTTGCGAAAACGGTGAGGTAAAGGAAGAAGCTGCACTTTATGATGGCAGTCTGGTCAGAGGTTATGCGGTTGTTACCGGAGATGCTACTTTTTATGACAGAGCAGTTGCAAAGAGAGACTGTTATATCTGTGGCGGTGAGATAAAGGAAAATGCGATAATCAGTGGAAAAGCATTTATTGATACGGTAGGAGTAAATGCACCTGTTATCGGTGGAGAAAGCCATGTGTATGGAGAAGTAAGAGGAAATATCTATATCAAAGGGGATATTTTCCCTTGGGATATATTTAATAATCACACAAAAGATATGTTCTTATATGAAAATGGAAAGTGGAGAGCTTTTTCTGTTCCTGAGAAACTGAAACCGCCAAAGTCCTACCAGAAAAAACAAACAAAGAAAAAAATCAGCCGGAGCGCTGAGAACAGAAAGGATGATGCCTATGACAAATGACCTGAGTTTGGAAGAACTTATGAAAGAGGGAACATACCCGGAGGAATATGCCGAAGGGGAGAACTGGAAGATTTTACATGGAGATACATTAAAACTGGTCAAAGCATTCCAGCCGGGAATCTTTGATGCAGTCATTACCGATCCACCGTATGCGTCCGGTGGAACAAAGCAGAATGAAAGAAATCGTACTACAAACCAGAAATACAGCAGTATGAGTGCTGCGAATGCACTTCCGGATTTCGATGGAGATAATAAAGACCAGAGATCTTGGACACACTGGATGGCTGAGTGGCTTTATGATGTGCGGAAAGCCTGTAAGAAAGGGGCGCCGATTTGTCTGTTTATTGACTGGAGACAGTATCCATCCATTACGGATGCCCTGCAGTGGGCAGGCTGGATCTGGAGAGGAACTGCAGTGTGGGATAAAGGAAACTCCCGTCCGCAGAAAGGGCGTTTCCGCCAGCAGGCTGAATATATCGTGTGGGGCAGTAACGGACCGATGCCGATCAACCGCCCGGTCTCCTGTCTGCCGGGTGTTTTCCGATATGGAAATCCGCAGAACCGTATCCATGTGACAGAGAAACCATTGCAGCTTATGAAAGATGTGATCCAGATCTGTGAGCCGGGAGGTCTGATCCTGGACCCGTTTGCCGGAGCAGGAACAACTGTCCTTGCAGCGACTATGACAGGGTATCGTGCCGTAGGAATTGAAGTGACGGATGCCTACTATAAACTGGGAAGTGACAGAGTGAAGTTTGCGTTAGAAGCAGAAGAAAACGAGGATGAAAAGTAGCCGGGATGTCCAATAGGACATCTTGTTTTTATAGAGAAAAAGCAATGGCATCCAACTGGATGCAGGAAGGAGATGGAGCGTATGGAACAGGCTCTGGCTTATGTGTGCTGTTCAGCAGAAGAAAGCCGGGTAAAAGTGCAGAAATATTGCAGGAAAATCTATGAACTGGGTTATGTACCGATCTGTCCGAGGTTTGGATTTTCACCGTTCCTCGAAGAAGGAGATGCGGAAGATATGCAGGGATATGGAAGGATGTCTCATATCCTTTTACGGAGATGCCGGATGGTCGTTGTATGCGGAAAAGAAGTGACAGGGACGATGAACACGGAAATCAGCATGGCAGACAGACTCCATATCATTTGTACGACACTCGATGGGCTGGTACAGATCAAAGAATCGAAATAAATCAGAGGCGGGTCTGCCGGGGGATACAGAGACTGGCGGTACTCGTTTTGCAAGCATAGCGTTTGGATATCCAAACGCACTTTGGGGAGAACCCCAATCCCCCGAATACAAAATGAACATGGAAAGGAAGGATAAGCTATGTTAAGAGACGGAGTCATGATTATGATCGCATTGATGTTTGGAGGTTGTTTCGGAGTCGTGGTGACCTGTTGCATGGTGACTGCGAAACGGTCGGATCAGGAGCTTGGCGATATGATGAAAGAGAAAAGAGAAGGGACGGTGATGCAATGCGAAAACGAAACCATGTGATCCCAGTGCGGTTAAATGCAAGGGAACTCAGGGAATTGGAGGAACAGGTGGAAAAAAGCGGACTGAGCCGGGAAGAGTTTATGCGTTCGCTGATCTTAGGAGCACAGGTACACGCAAAACCCTGTGAGCATCACCCGGAACTGCTTAGGAAGATAGCGGGTCTGTGCAATAATGCGAACCAGCTTGCCCATGTTGCGAACGCTTCGGGAATGGCAAGTGAGCAGAGTGTGCAGGAAATGCTCCGGCTTACCAAAGAGACATGGCATCTGGTAAAGGAAGAGTGGTAATGACAGATGGCTTATACAAGTGTTATCCCCGTCCACCGCCTGGACCGTTCTATCGAATATGTGAAAGACAAAGAAAAAACCACACAGAAAGCAGACTCTCTGGAGGCTGCCATTGATTATGCCATGAACCGGACAAAGACGGAACAGGCGGTCTTCGAAGATACCATCGGATGTACCAATGAAAATGCGTATGCAGATATGGTGGCAACAAAAAAGAGATTTCATAAGATGGGCGGTGTGGAAGGATACCATCTGGTACAGAGTTTTGCAGAAGGTGAGGTGACACCGGAACTGGCACATCTCATCGGACAGGAACTGGCAGACCGGCTCTTAAAGGGACAGTATGAAGTTGTTATCACAACGCATCTGAATACCAGACATTATCATAACCACATTGTCTGGAACTCTGTGAGCATGGCAGACGGGCGTAAGTACCACAGCAATGCAAAGAGTTATTATACGGAGATCCGGAAGATTTCCGATGAGCTGTGCAGAAAATATGGTCTGTCTATCATTGAATCCGACCAGAAAAAATCAATCCCTTATGTACAGTGGAAAGCAGAGCAGGAAGGGAAACCGACATGGAGAAGTGCGATCCGTCTGGATATCAGGGAGTCTGTACAGGAAAGCTACTCCTGGTCACAATTCTTAAAAGAAATGGAAAAGCGTGGATACACATGGAAACTGAACCGGAAATATATCGCTTTAAAGGCTCCGGGAATGGAACGGTACATCCGGCTACGGTCTCTTGGAAAAAACTATTCCGAAGAGGAGATCCGTGGACAGATCTTACAGCCAAAAGTAAAACGCATCTATCAAAAGCCGGTGCAGATTCATCCAAAGAGGAAACTGACCGGGATACAGGCATTATATTATTCCTATTTATATCAGATGGGAGTACTGCCAAAAAGACCGAGAAGAAGTCCGTATGCCGTCAGAGAGGATATCCGGAAACTGGATCAGAGGATCGAACAGATTGAGTTTTTAATGAAACATGACATTACGACCAGAGAACAGCTTTCCACATACCGTGAGCCGTTGCAAAAGCAGATTTCAGAACTGATGAAGGAACGCAGAAAGCTCTATCGGAATGGCAGCGAAGACAGCAGAAAAGTACGGTTATCCGAAATCAATGAGGAATTAAAAAATCACCGAAAAGAAGTCCGTATGACCGTCCGGATTGAAAAGCATTCATTGGAAATCGAAGAAAGACTTCGAAAGGCAGAGGAACAAAACCAGAATGAGAAACGTGTGGAACACAAAGAAAAAGAAAGTCAGGAGGTGAGATAAGTATGAATTACGGAGCAGAACCGGCAGATCAGGTGGTACGGTACAGTCTGGAAGGGATGGAGTATTCGCTGAAGATCACCGGGAATATAGCAAAGCATGTGGCAGTTTTTATTGCTGCCGCCTTGAAGGACCAGAAAAAGACAAGAGGAAAAACGAGGCTTACCAGAATGCTGAAAGAACAGCGTCCGATGAAATTTTTTACAGTACCGGGTGACAGACTGAAAGAGTTTGCGAAAGAAGCCAAAGCGAGAGGTATCTTATATGTTGTCATCAAGGATAAGGTGAATCCGGACCAGACAGAAGTGATGGTATTTGCCGATGACGCAGCAAAGATGAACCGGGTATTAGACCGTATGAATCTGGACTTTGTAAAAGCAGAATCAGGCTCTATGGTTACAGAAACAGTAGAAAAAGAGACTGCACCGGAACAGGCAGAGAACCAGATGGAACAAGCATCCGGGGAGAATGTACGGACAGAAACTGTTGTCCTGCCGGAAGGTAAGATCGAGTTTGAACTGGACGATGCAGAGGATATGTTCCAGATCGGAGACGAGGCTTTCCCGGAAGGAAATTTTACACAGGCGCAGGAGGGGAACGAAAAGAATCGATCCGAACCTTTCTCGCGCAACAGAAATACTTTTTCCGGTCAGGAAACTAGCTGGGAAGAAAAGAATGGAAAACCATCGGTACGGAAAGAACTCGGAGATATCCGCAAGGAGCAGGAAGAGAAACGTAAACGGCCGGACAGACGGAAAAATGCCAGAGAGAGACGGAAAAAACGTAAGAACATGAAAACGAAAGGCAGGTAATGAAATGGATTTAACAAATATGATTTCAAATGGAACAGAAGAAACACAGGTTCCGGAACAGAAGCTGACAAAGGAAGAATATGCAGCCAAGAAACAGCAGGAAAGAGAAGAGGTATGGGCTGAAGTAGATTCACAGGCACAGGGAGTTTTTCAGGATGGAGAAAAGCTGAAAGGTTTTCTGGACTTTATGGCAGAGTGTAATACACAGAGAACACCGAATCTGCTTTTGATTTACAGACAGCATCCAGATTTTAAGGTAGTAAGGTCTTATGAACGCTGGAGAGAAGAACACCGTTCAGTAAAAGTCGGAGAGCATGGCATTACTTATATGATTTCCACTGAATACGAAAAAGACGGAGAAATGCGGAGAGGGTATACGATCGGAAAAGGATTTGACATCAGTCAGATGTCAGGGAAGCCATTGGAAGAACGCCCTCAGCGAAGTCTGACAGAACTGGTAGGAGCTGTCTTAAAAGACCAGTCGGTGCGTGTACAGATTGAGGATAATCTGCCAGACAAAGTGCAGGCCCAGTACAATCCGAGATACCGTACCATCTATATCCGCAACGGAATGAGTGAAGTAACGACATTCCATGCGCTGAACAGAGAATTGGCGTGTGCAGCCCTGGATCAGCATACCGGAACTTACAGCCGACAGAAAGTCAGCGCACAGGCATATTGTGCGGCCTATGTGATTGCGAAACGTTATGGTGTGGATGTTACCGGATTCAATCTGGAGCGTATTGCACAGATGCAGGAATATGGAAAGAAAGATCCGCAGGAACTTCGAAACTTCTTAAATGATATCCGTCAGGCTTCTTACACCATCCGAAACCATGTGGAGCGTAATTTCGGTGCGAAGGAACAGGAGTTTACGACCGATGAATTTGCCATTGCAGATCCGATCAAAACACCGGAATCCAAAACGGAAAAGCCGTCCGGGAAAGAGAAAAAAATAAAGACGCAGCCGGAACGATAAAGGTGAAAAATCTGGACGGTTGGAGTAGCTATTACGGAAGTCTTGTGATATGGTTGGTGTAACAAAAGAAGGAGGGCAGTCAGATGGCAAACTATTATTTGAAGATGGATAACATTATGAAAAATATGTTCGTGGTGGCACTAAATGAAGAACTTAAGGCACAACGTGAGCAGGACGGACGTTTGGAAGAAACGGAAGCACTCCTGAAAAAAGTAAGGGAATACGACCTTGCCGAGAAACGTCTGCAGATCACGGCAGGGGAACAAAGGCAGATTCGTAAAGCACTCAACAGACTCAGAAGTAAATATCTTGCGGCCGGAAGATACAGTGACGGGATTGACAAAGTCATCCTTCAGGTGGCAAGACCGAATACCACCAGACATATGTTCTGGTAGAGAAGGGAGTGATGGAATGGTCATTTATTCAAGAGAAAAAGTGGCAAGACTTAGAGAACAGTATCCGGCAGGAACAAGAATCTGTCTGAATTCGATGGACGGAGAAGCGGGTATGCCGAAGGGACTGGAAGGAACTGTGCAGTATGTGGATGATGCAGGCCAGCTCGGTGTTAAATGGGACAACGGCAGAAGTCTCTCACTGATACCGGGAGTGGATTCCTTTCATAAGAAAGAAGGACAGGGACATCCAGAAGAAAAGCCACGCAAGAAAAGAGAATCTGACTTGCAGAGATAAGTACAAAAAAGCAGGACTGGGTTCTGTATCTTGTCTTTCTGCCATTTGTCTGGTGGGCGGCAGCGATTACCGCTTGTGCCATTACACCGGATAAGAATTTTATTCAAATCTTAGAAACGCTGAGCGAAAAACTCGAACAGCCGTTTTTTATCACGTATACCCCGTATACGTTCCAATGTATTCTGATATTCACAGCAGCCTATTTCTTAGGCATTGGTATTTATGAATCCCAAAAAAGAAACTACAGAAGAGGGGTGGAACATGGCTCCGCAAAATGGGGCAATGTGTCCGAAATCTGCAGACGTTACTGCGAAAAACAATACACCCAGAATCTGCTTTTAACACAGCATTTCCGCATGGGACTGGATGGATATAAGCATAAACGAAATTTAAATGTGCTGGTAGTCGGAGGTTCCGGGGCAGGAAAGAGCCGGACCTATGCGATTCCGAACATCATGCAGTGCAACTGCTCGATGGTGATCACAGATCCGAAAGCGGAACTTCTGCGCAAAACAGGAGGTGTTTTGGAACGGAATGGATATGAAGTCCGGGTTTTTGATTTGATCAATCCGGAGACTTCCTGGTGTTATAACCCGTTTGCGTATGTCCGGGATGATAAGGATGTACTGAAGCTGATCAATAACCTGATCCGCAACACAACACCGAAGGGAGCGCAGAGCTCAGACCCGTTTTGGGAGAAGTCCGAGACTGCACTTTTACAGGCACTTATGCTGTATTTGCTGCATGAAGCTCCACCAGAAGAACAGAACTTCCCGATGATCATGGAAATGCTTGGAAGCGCACAGGTCAAAGAAGATGATGAGGATTACCAGTCACCATTGGACATTTTGTTTGAAAGACTGGAAATGCGGGACCCAGAGAGCATTGCGGTCAAGCAGTATGCCATTTATAAGCAGGCGGCCGGCAAGACTGCGAAGTCGATTTTGATTTCTGTTGGTGTCCGTCTGGCAGCGTTCAATCTGAAACAGATCGCCAATCTGACCTGTATAGACGAACTGGACTTATACAGTATCGGGGAGAAAAAAGTAGCACTGTTTTGCTGTATTCCGGATGCAGACACCAGTATGAATTATCTGGTCGGCATGATTTACAGTAATCTGTTTCAGACACTGTATTATGTGGCAGACCGGAAGTACGGAGGAAGGCTTCCAATTCCGGTACACTGTATTATGGATGAATGGCCAAACGTAGCCTTGCCGGATGATTTTGACAAGATTCTGGCAACCATGCGTTCCAGAGGGATTTCCTGCAGTATCATCATCCAGAACATCGCACAGATGAAAGCCTTGTTTAAAGACTCGTATGAGAGCCTTATCGGTAACTGCGATGAATTTTTATATCTGGGTGGAAATGAAAAAGAAGGACATAAGTATGTCTCGGAATTATTGGGAAAAGAGACATTGGATACCAATACCTACGGACAGACAAAAGGGCGTAGCGGCAGCTATTCGGTGAATTATCAGCAGACTGGAAGGGAACTTTTAACACCGGATGAAATACGGCTTTTAGATAACCGCAAAGCGATTTTGTTTATTCGTGGGGAGCGTCCGATCATGGACGATAAATATGATTTAAAAAAGCATGTGAATTTCAGATACACAGAGGACGGTGGTGCATCGCCTTATGATTATGCGAAAACACCACTGGCTCACGACGACCTAAAGATTGACATTAACAGATTAGACGATTACGAACTGCTGTCTACCGAGGACATCCTTGGTGAATAGCAGTTTTTTGATGGATTGGAGTGATGTGTATTGAAGAAACTTCTCACAGGAGAAAAAAATAGAATAAAAAAGAATACAACTGAAAAAATGACAACCCCGATGCCGATGGGGAGAAAACAGAAAAAGTGGATGAGCCTTTACATGGCGCTGGTACTGACCGTAACGGTTGGAGCAACGACCGCATTCGCAGCCGGAGATCCGTTGTCCGTTATCAATAACCTGTCTACTTTTATTTTTTCCCTGATTCGTGCAATCGGTTTGATTTTACTTGGGTTTGGCGTTGTGCAGGTTGGCCTGTCTTTAAAAAGCCATGATCCAAGCCAGAGAGCCAATGGATTTCTGACACTGGCCGGAGGGGTAATTATTACGTTCGCTAAAGAAATCCTGGATCTGATTATGGCGTAAGCCTCTTTGAAAAAGTATATCAGGAGACAGCAGGAGTGCCGGAAGGTACTCCTGCATTCAAAAATATGTTCAGGGAGGTGAGAGTTTTTGAGTGATAACTGGATTGTACAGAATCTAAACTCAGCACTATCCACATGGAGTGAAAAGATGGCAGAACTGTGGACTCTGCTGACTGAAAATCCGGCAACTTTTAAGGGCGGCGGCATCTGGCGGATTATGGTAAATATCAATGATGCACTGACAGCCATTGCCTATGGATTACTGGTGTTATTTTTTGCAGCCGGAATCATAAAAACGTGTGGCAGTTTTACAGATCTGAAAAAGCCGGAACATGTGCTAAAAGCATTTATCCGGTTTGCTCTTGCTCAGGGAGCAATCACATACGGAATGGAACTTATGCAGGCACTGTTTTCCATCGTGCAGGGAATCGTGACAACCGTAATGAGCGGCTCCAGTATGGCAGGAAGCGTGACGGAACTGCCAACGGAGATTGTAGATAAGATTGAGAGCGTGGGAATGCTGGAATCCATTCCGTTGTGGATTGTCACACTGCTTGGCAGTCTGCTGATCACTGTATTGTCATTTGTGATGATTCTGACAGTGTATGGCAGAATGTTCAAAATCTATATGTATACGGCAATCGCCCCGATTCCGATTTCCTCATTTGCAGGAGAACCCACGCAGTCCATTGGAAAGAACTTTATCCGTTCTTATATAGGCGTATGTCTGGAAGGGGCAATTATTGCACTGGCGTGTATTATCTTTTCTGCTTATGCGGCAAGCCCTCCGGCTGTCGGAGATACAGAGCTGAGTGCAGTTACAATCGTGTGGAACTATGTGGGAGAACTGGTATTTAATTTACTGGTGTTGGTTGGAGCAATTAAGGCATCTGACCGTATTGTCAGAGAAATGATGGGACTTGGAGGTTAAAAATATGGATACAAAGAAAACATTAAGATATAACTGGGAATTCGGACATGAGACAGTAGCGATACGAGTGAGCTCTTATCGGAACAATGGGAATTTATATGTAGGACTCTGCCATAAGGAAGGGAGAGAATGGGAAGATTTTGGAGATGTAACCATTAATCTGCCCTATCAGTTCTTAGAGCCAAATGAGGCTTTTATAACAGGAGATTTTACCAAGGATATGCTTCATTTTATCAAGGAACATAAACTTGGAAAAGTGTTGAATGAAACAGGAAGATCAGGATATACAACCTATCAGAAGGTAGCGTTTGATCTAGCAAGACTTGCGGAATTTGATCCGGAAGGCGTTGCGGAACACTGTAGATTTGCCGGGATAGAAGTACCGAAAGAAAAACCACAGAAAACGAAGAAACAAAACAGGGGAGAGGAACGATAATTTATGGAAGTAAAGATGAACAAAGAAATCAGGGACTATCAGGAATCCATGTTTATGGGACTGGACCTGAGACAATGTGTGTGTTCTGTTCTTGCGATTCTTACAGCAATCGGAATTTACTTTGGAATGCGTGATATTACCGGACAGGAAATAACCGGATGGCTGTGTGTGCTTGGTGCTGCTCCATTTGCTGCCTGTGGCTTTTTCAAATATCATGGTATGACAGCCGAACAGTTTTTATGGGCAGTGATCAAATCCGAATTGCTGTATCCGAAGAAACTGGTGTTTCAGTCGGAAGATATCTACTACTCCTGCATGCAGGAGACCATCTCGCTGGGAGAAAAGAACCAAAAGGATGGAGCGGAAATCATAAAAGAACGGGAGCAAAAAGCAGAAGCAAAACAGAGAAAGAAACGCAAGGGAAGGAGTGATGCCTTTGATTAAAACCTTAAGTCAGGCACTTCGGATGGATAAGGAACGCTTCAAAGTTCCGAAATCCGTTCAACAGGCAATTCCCATCCAGCGAATCTGGCCGGATGGAATTTTTCAACAGGGAACGAAATTCTCAAAAACATATCGTTTTACAGATATCAACTATTACATTGCGAGTAAAGACAATAAGACCGAGATGTTTCTGGATTATTCGGAACTCTTAAACTCACTGGATTCCGGCATTTCTGCCAAAATTACCATTAATAACAGGAGAATCAATAAAGAAGAATTCGAAAAGTCTATTCTGCTTCCAATGAAGGAAGATGGACTGGATCACTATCGGGAAGAATACAACGAAATGCTCCTGTCTAAGATTACAGGAACGAATAACAGCATCTATCAGGAACGGTATCTGACTGTCAGTGTGCATAAAAAATCCATTGACGAAGCGAGAACCTACTTTGCACGAATCGGAACAGACATCGTGACACATCTGGCAAAGCTGTCATCCACAGCAGAAGGACTGGATGCAGAAAGCCGGCTTCAGATCTTCCGGGACTTTTTCAAAGGAGATGTCCCACAGGCGTTTCCTTTTGACCTGAAACAATTTGCCAAGAAGGGGACAAGCTTCAAAGACTGGATGTGTCCGGATTCAATGGAGTTTGAACGGGACCATTTCCGGATCGGGGACAGGTACGGAAGGGTTCTGTATATGCAGGACTATGCCAGTTATGTGAAAGATGACATGATCTCGGAGTTGTGTGACTTCAGCCGGAATCTGATGTTGTCCATCGACATCCTGCCAGTCCCTACGGATGAGGCGGTAAGGGAAATCCAGAACCGTCTGCTTGGGGTGGAAACAAATGTGACCAACTGGCAGAGAAGGCAGAACGCTAATAATAACTTCTCGGCAATCGTACCATACGATATGGAACTTCAGAGAAAAGAAACCAAGGAAATGCTCGATGATCTGACAACCAGAGACCAGCGTATGATGTTCGGGATTTTGACAATGGTACATCTGGCAGACAGCAAAAAGCAACTGGATTCCGATACGGAACTGATTCTGTCAATCGCAAGAAAGCATCTGTGCCAGATGGCAACATTAAAGTGGCAGCAAGTGGACGGACTCAATACAGTGCTTCCTTACGGACTGCGAAAGATCAATGCGCTGCGTACACTGACAACAGAATCTACGGCTGTTTTAATTCCGTTCCATACACAGGAAATCCTGCAGCCGGGCGGTATCTATTATGGGCAGAATGCAGTCAGCAAGAACCTTCTGGTAGCCGACCGGAAGAAACTGATGAATGGAAACAGTTTCCGGTTGGGCGTCAGTGGATCAGGAAAGAGCTTTTCGGCAAAAGAAGAGATTGTGCATCTGGCATTGAGTACCGATGACGATATCCTGATTCTTGATCCGGAGTCCGAATTTACAAAATTAGTAGAGGCTCTGGGCGGACAGGTTGTAAAAGTATCTGCGACATCAGACAATCACCTGAATGCAATGGATATGGACGCAGCCTACGGCAATGAAAAGAATCCACTGATTGAAAAATCGGAGTTTATCCTGTCTGTGTTCGAGCAGTTGGTTGGAGCAGGAAATCTGTCGGCAAAAGAAAAGTCGATTCTGGACCGCTGTGCTGCAGATGTGTACCGGGATTATATCCGAAGTGGTTATACCGGAGAAGTTCCGACATTGAAAGATATGTACCGACAGCTGATGTTACAGCCGGAAGAAGAGGCAAGAGGACTGGCATTATCATCCGAACTTTTTATCAATGGAAGCCTGAACACCTTTGCACAGCCGACCAATGTGAATAAGAAGAACAGGATCATGGATTATGATATCCGGGAACTGGGGGAACAGCTTATGCCACTGGGAATGCTGGTTACCTTAGACAGTATTTTCAACAGGGTAATTCAGAACTGGAAAGAAGGAAAAACGACATGGATATTTGCCGATGAGTTCTATCTGTTATTCCGCTATGAATACAGTGCAAATTTCTTCTACCGACTGTACAAGAGAATCAGAAAATACAATGGATTCGTGACAGGTTTAACCCAAAATGTTGAGGAACTTCTGAAATCGGACACTGCAAGACTGATGTTGGCAAACAGTGAGTTTTTGATTCTTTTGAATCAGGCAAGTACAGACAGGGAAGAACTGGCAGCTCTTTTGAATATTTCCGAAAACCAACTGTCCTATATTACAAATGTATCGGTTGGTAGTGGCCTGATCCGTTGCTCTGGAAATATCGTACCATTTGAGAATACATTCCCAAAGAATACAGACCTTTATAAACTAATGACAACAAAACCGGGAGAATCATAATGAAGAAAAAAGAAGAAGTAACGATAACTTTTTATGCTGCAGAGTGCGGTGAGTTCCATGATTTAGGAGAATATACAAAATGCAGAACGTTGGAAGAGGCATATAAAAAGTACCAGAAGTATTGTAGAACATCTGCCAATATGTGTCCGGCTATTGAGTTTTCTATCCATGATCCGGAATCAATTTATTCGGATATGGAATATCCATTACCGTTGTCATCAAAAGACAGGGGTGATTTGGAACTTGTGCCATATTACAACGAGCATCCACTGGTAAATGAAGCAATCAGACAGTTGGAGCAGTTGCAGAAACAGCAGGGAAAAAAGAAACATCGGGATGTTGCCCGATGAGATAAGAGATACGGAAAGAGGGTGACCGGATGAGAGATATCAAGGAACGGGTAAGGGATAAGAATCCGAAGATTCGAAATCCGGCTGCCCGGCTTCCGAAAGAGCTGGTTCGCCAGACGGTACTGGAGGCAAAAGAAAAGCCAAGGGAACTACATGAGAAAAGCAGTGGGCAGTCAGACTCCCCAACACAGTATGGAACTGAAAAAATAGAATCCGTACAGTACAGTGCGGCGAGTGTGGCGGGAAGAACGGTAGGGAAAATGACATATCAAGGTGGGAAAAAGCTTGCAGGGGTAACCTACCGAAAGATAAAGGAAAGAAAAAGCAGACAGGAAGAAGCAAAAGCCACTGAAGATGCACTGAGGCAGGGTGCAGAAACCGGAAAGACATTAATTAAGGTGAAACCGGAACAGGCAGCATTTGCCAAGGAGAACAGTAAACGACAGGTAAAAGCAGCACCGAAAGTGGTAAAAGTATCCGGGCTGTCTCAGGAGAAAATAAAAACACAGGCATCCATGCAGAAATGGCAGGTAGAAAAAGGTGCGCAGGCGATGCAGAAAGCAAGAGCAGTCCAGATGGCAAGAAAATCCGCAGTAGCATCAGCAGAAAGCGGAGAAGCAGTCCTTCAGACGACCGGAAGAGGGGCAAAGTTTTCTATGCAGGGGATTACAGCAGCCATACAAAAAGCAACAGCCGCCCTGGGGAAAATGGGAAAATGGTTTGCCGCAGGAGGGATGGCATTTTTTGTAGTGTTTATCCTGATTGCCGGAATCATTGCCGGGGCAGCGTTTAGCAGTGGTTCGGAAAGTTCCGAATCCTTAAGTGAGGAAGTGCTTGCGTATACTTCCGTCATCCAGCGCTATGCCTCCCAGTACGGTATCCCGGAATATGTATCTGCGCTTCAGGCTATCATGATGCAGGAATCCGGGGGAAGGGGGACAGACCCGATGCAGTGTTCGGAGAGTCCATACAATACCAGATTTCCACACAGTCCCGGCTCCATTACAGAGCCGGATTATTCCATCGAAGTAGGAGTCAAGACATTCGCAGACTGCATCAGTCAGGCAGGATGCAGCACCCCACAGGATCTGGACAAGCTGAAACTTGCATGGCAGGGATATAACTATGGAAATGGATACATAGGATGGGCATTGCAAAGAGGCGGTTATACAGAAGCCAATGCCCTGCAGTTTTCACAGCAACAGGCAGCTTCGCATGGATGGAGCAGTTACGGAGATCCCCAATACGTTCCCCATGTGATGCGGTATTATTCCGGTGGCAGCCTGTTTGCTGGTTTGTTTGGAAATCAGCAGATCGTATCGGTTGCAATGGGGCAGTTTGGAAACAGTGGCGGTCAGAAGTTCTGGAGCTGGTATGGATTTGACAGCCGGGTAGAATGGTGTGCCTGTTTTGTGAGCTGGTGTGCGGACCAAAGCGGTCTGATTGAGAGTGGGAATGTTCCCAAGTTCTCATTGTGCAGTGACGGAGTGTCCTGGTTTCAGGGAAAGAATAAGTGGCAGAGTGGTGGAACAACCCCGACAGCCGGAATGATCATCTTTTTCGACTGGGATCATGATGGAAACTCGGACCATGTGGGAATTGTAGAGAAATGCGAAGGTGGAAGAGTCTACACAGTGGAAGGAAACTCCAGTGATCAGGTACGGCAGAGAAACTATGCGATGGATTATGCCTCCATCATGGGATATGGGGTGATAAATTGATGGAATTGGAGAGATAAAAAATTATACTTGTAATCTGGGGAAAATTGCGACAAAATAAAGAGAAGAACTAGTGAAAAAGAAGGAATCCTCTCATGAATCAACAAGAAATATTTGAATACATCAAAAAGCAATATCCAGCCACCCCGGAGAGAATCACACAAAATGGAAAGCAGATCACAATCTTTAAAAACCAGAGAAATAACATTCCCTATGCTATTTTTTATCAATCAGACGAATCTGTAATGTCAATCATGGAAGTTCAGGCAGAGTCAGATATGATAAGCAATTATATCGAAATGTATCACCTTGCTCCGGCAAAGTACATGAATCAGAAACACTGGCTGGCAGTTCCAATGGATGGAACTGTCAGAGATTCGAAAGTTTTAGATATGCTTGATATGGGCTACGATATCGTTGATGAACAGGAAAAAATGACAGAGAAACAAGAAATAGACAGTCGAATAGAAGAAATAAAGTGGGATGATAAATCGTGATTTAGGAGTGATATAAATGATTAAAGATTTAATGTATATTGAACTAAAAACAGGATATTCTGATGATGGTCCAGCATGGATTGGATATGTGAAAACTTCAAAAACCAAGAAAACCATTTACTTTAATGACCATGCTTTTCAAAAATATAATGGTGGTTATTCTAACTATGTAGATATTGAAAACGGCGATGAATATTGGATTTCTGGCTTGAAAAAGAGAGAGAGCAATCGTCATTGGGCCGGTCATGGGAAAATTATGATTGACCGCAGAGCTGTTAATGAATATCTTACTCTGATTGGAGAGAAGGAATTACCCCTAAATTTGTTTGAAATAATTGACATTGAAGACAGATTTCCAGTTGAAAGAGTAAATAATCTTTTGAACGACAAAGAATAAAATTTCAGTTGTCTTAATTGGATAAATCGTTGTTTGACATTCTAAGTTAATCGCGCCATATGGCTTGATTATAAATACAAAGATAAAAACGCAATGTACATTCAGCAATGTACTAGAGCTGGTAGGTAGCCCAGCCGTCCTATGTAAATAGGGTAAGTAACCTGCCCCTCCGGGTTGTCCATTCTTTGTTCAACAATTATTTTGGGAGGGATTCTTATGGACAAAGTAAATGGAAAACTGACGGTGTATTTTGAAGAACCATTCTGGATAGGCGTATTTGAGCGTATCGAGGACGGTAAGTTGTCTGTAGCAAAAGTAACCTTTGGTGCAGAACCAAAAGATTATGAGGTGCAGGAATATATTCAAAAACATTATGCCAGTTTGAAATTCAGTCCGGCTGTTGATGCTGTTGTAAAGGATATAAAGAGAAATCCAAAAAGGATGCAGCGTGAAGCGAGAAGGCAAATGCAGGAAACCAGTATTGGAACAAAATCGCAGCAAGCATTGAAATTACAACAGGAACAGAATAAACAGGAATGTAAGATCAGAAGCAGAGAGAAAAAAGAAGCGGAAGAACTGCGAATGTTTGAAATGAAACAGCAAAAGAAAAGAGAAAAGCATAAGGGGCATTAGCCCCTTGCTGGACTCGTTCAAATCGAAAATTAACACTTAACGAGGAGAAATAAACATGGCAAAGAAAGAAGAAAGATTTGAAGTTATATTTAGAGATGGAAGTTCGCTTAAGGATGATGGGGTTCGCCAAATTCTTGTAGATAAGGAGACTGGTGTTAATTATCTTTGTTGGAAATCTGGATACGGGGCTGGTATTACACCTCTTCTGGATTCTGAAGGAAAAGTCATAGTTACAAAGTCAAATTCCAGTTTAATATGATGCAGACAACAGGAAAAATATATCCTTATGCTAAGCATGTAAATACAGTCTGCAATGACAAAATAAATAATATTCCTCAAGATTTCAATGGAAAATTTGTTGTTGAAGAAAGTTACTATGAGACCAATGGTAACCGTCATGCATCACCGCACCTTTTCCTTATTACAGAAAATGAAGATGGAATTTTACTTTCCTCCTATGAGATTCCGGAAGGAGAAGACAAAAATACATTCTCATATGATTCTATGAAAAATGTTGATTATAGTGAACTGAAAAAATCTAAAAAGTTTACTCCGGCACTTTATCATGAAAATGATGGCATCTGGGAGGGAGGCAGCACAAATCAGTTTTCACCAGTAATGACATTTAAGCTTTGGGAAAAGTTTTCTGATAGTTGTTTGGAAGTATCTGAAATTATAGAAGTTAACGGAATATTGACGATGCATTCCGTATATATTCTACAACACATGGCTAAGCTTGACTAGAATGTGGGTGAAAAATTTTACAAGCGCCAGAGTTCCCTCTGGCGCTCATTTTACTTTCGCTGTGCGTTTTTTCTGTACTCTAATGGCAACAATCCCGTGCTTTTTCGGAATAATTCTGCAAATCGGCTTGAAGTGGAATAGCCTACTGTTTGGGCAACTTGTCCGACTGTTAGCTCTGTATATGCCAGCAGATATTCTGCTTGGCTCATGCGCCGCTGTTGAACATATTCCGTGATAGTGCAGTCGTAGTATTTCTTAAAACAGCTTTTGAGCTTTGTCGTTCCCATACAGGCAATCTGTGTTAGCCGATCCAGAGGAATATCAAAAGCATAGTGGTCGCTAAGATAAGCGGCAACTATTTGGAGATTTTCAATATCCTGTTGAGAGAGCTTATGGGCTGGTTTATCAGGATGTTTCTTCTGATATTCCACCACCATTGAAACAGCTTCTGCGACTTTACCCTCATAAAAAAGTTTTGCTGCAATCCCTTCCCCGCGATAGTCTTTGATTTCTGTGAGTAACCGTGACATTTCTGGAAAGTCGGAAGTTTGGTCGATCTTCCGAAATGCATCCACAGGATTGATCTGTGCCTCCGGGTACAGTTTTTTCAGGTAGTCCTCATAATATGCCGGTGCAATCTCAATCCCAACCGAACGGATTGGAATATTTTTATGTATCAAAGCCTTGTATGGAGCGTAGCCTCCAATAAATGTTTTGATACAACCGGCAGACAGCCTACGGTATGGAGATAATTCCTCCCCGGAAATAGAGTCATACCGAGTGATACTCAGACATTCCGGCATGGAGCATTCCAACATGAAATCTTCGTGGAAGGAAAAGTTATGGATTTTAATATCATATAAGTCTTTCTGTCCATAAGTCCAGTAGGTGCCTTCTCCAACTTCGGGAGAAAGTTTCCAGCAGTCACCTAATGCCCCATATTGCTGGTTGTCTGGGTCACGGATAAAACCGTGTTCAATCAGTAGCGGTGTATAAAACCGGTCAATAATTTCAGACATGAAAACAGACCGCCTCCTTTTTGCAACGATTAGACGAACTTTTGAAAGGAACAGACGAACAACGCCGGAACCTATTGAATGTTGTCTGATAAATGCGTATTGTATTAGACGAAGATTAGAGCTATCTAACCGAAGAATATCACAAACCACTTGTCGAGTCAAGACAATGAAAGGTAGGAGGTCAAAATGAGTAATCAAGTAAATTCTATGAACAAAGGTCTGACAGTGAAAGACCTTGTAACAACAGGTATTTTTACTGCACTGTTATTTGTTTTTGTATTGGTGGGCGGTGTCTTTTTTGCAACGAATCCTGTACTTACTTTTTTCATGCCAGCAGGAGGTGGGCTGCTTGCTGGCCCCATTTATCTTTTGCTGATTGCAAAAGTGCATAAGCGTTGGAGCCTTTCTATAATGGGCGTTATCATGGGTATTATTTGGTTCGTGACTGGTATGCACTGGGCTTTTGCATTGGGCTACCTGATCATGGCGATTGTCGCGGACTTTGTTGCTGGTGCAGGGCAGTACAAAAGCAAAAAACTCAACAGCCTGTCTTATATACTGTTTTCTCTCGGCGGCACTGGTTCGTATATCGTGTTCTTTGTTGACCCAAACGGCTGGGCGCAGACCATGTTGGGAAACGGAACTGAACAGAGCTACATCGACACCATGCAGGCAACTGCAAATACCGGCATCCTGATTGCCATGTTTGCTGCTGTTATCATTACATCTGCGATCAGCGCTTTTGTAGGCTGCAAAATGCTGAAAAAGCAGTTTGAAAAAGCAGGTATTACAGCATGAGCGGTAAACGCCACAAGAAAGGGCTTTGGCTCGACCCACGGGCAAAGCTCTTTCTTATTCTTATGTGTGTTTTATCGTCCATGTTTGCTCCCTCACTTGCATATCAATTTTTCCTTGTTATGCTGATTGCGATATTGGGGGCTTTCTTTGGAAAGTGGAAATATGTCATTAAGGCTGTATGCTTTTATGCGGTCATCTGTGCCCTGACAGTTTGGATCATGGCAGAAATGACAGGCACGCTGCGGACAATGTTTATTGCCTTTTTAGGATTGTTTCATAAGGTCTATGCGTGCGGAATCTTGGCTGGGATTGTTCTGACTACTACAAAAGTCAATGAGTTCCTGTCTGCTATGAATCGTGTCCACGCACCCAAAAAGTTAGTAATTCCTATGGCGGTTATGCTGCGGTACATTCCAACTATTCAAGAGGACTGGCGCTACATCAAGGACGCTATGCGGATGAGAGATGTTTCCCCTTCTCTGGCGGGCTTTTTAGCCCATCCAGGCATGACGGTTGAGTGTATTTATGTGCCTTTGTTAATGGCAGCTTCAAAAGCAGCGGATGATCTTTCTGTTGCTTCTGTCACTCGCGGAATTGAAAATCCCAATCCACGCACCTGTCTTGTCCAGATAAAATGCGGAGCTGCCGATTGGGGCGTCATGGCCGTTGCCGTTGCTTATCTGATTTTTGAATTATGTGTAAGGGGAGGTGTGATCAGTTGATTGAGTTTGAAAATGTATCGTTTTCCTATACGGGGCAGGAACATGGTGGGCTGCATGATATCAATCTGAAAATTTCGGACGGAGAATGCGTCCTGTTCTGTGGCCGCAGCGGGTGCGGAAAGACAACGATCACACGGCTGGTGAACGGCTTAATTCCTCAATTTTATCAAGGGGAACTTCATGGCCGTGTGCTGGTAGATGGTCAGGAAATCAGCAATATCCCTATGTATCAGATTGCCGCTAAGGTCGGCTCCGTTTTCCAAAATCCACGGACGCAGTTTTTTAATGTTGATACAGACAGCGAGATTGCCTTCGGAATTGAAAATGAAGCTTGCCCTCCTAAGAAATTGGCTGAGCGAGTAGAGCAGACAACTGAAGATTTGCATATTCAAAAGCTACGGAACAGGAATATTTTTGAGTTGTCCGGCGGAGAAAAGCAGAAAATCGCCTTTGCTTCTGTTTATGCCATGAACCCACAGATTTATCTACTGGATGAACCATCCTCTAATCTGGATATGACTTCGATCCAGGAATTAAGGGAACATTTGCGGCTGATAAAAAAACAGGGCAAAACAGTTTTGATAGCGGAACATCGTCTGTACTACCTGACGGAGTTGGCTGACCGAATTGTTTATCTGGAAAAAGGAGAAATCAAAGGAATATACACCTCGGAAGAATTTCGGCAACTATCGGAACATGAGCGTGAACAAATGGGTTTGCGGGCGGTTGATCTGCAAGCAGTATTCCCACCTCAAACTCACTCGCTTGCGCCTGCCCCGGCATTGGAACTGCGGAATGTGACGCTCCATTACAAGAAACAAACCATTTTGCATGACATTGTCCTATCCGCGGGAAAGGGCGAAGTGATTGGCGTGGTCGGCCACAATGGAGCCGGAAAGACTACATTTTCTCGCACTCTCTGTGGGCTTCACAAAGACTGCGATGGACAATTTTTGTGGGAAAGCAAGCCGATTGAGCGTAAGGAAAGGCTGCAACGCTCTTATATGGTCATGCAGGATGTGAACTATGAGCTTTTCGCTGACAGCGTAGAAGCAGAATGTTCCTTTGGCATCCGAAATCCAGACCAAACGCTGGTAAATGCAACTTTGGAAGAACTGGGGCTTTCCACATATCGAGAACAACATCCAAACACGCTTTCCGGCGGTCAAAAGCAACGAGTAGCTGTAGCTGTCAGCATGATTTGTGGGAAAGACTTGCTTGTATTTGATGAACCGACCAGCGGTCTTGACTTTGACAGTATGACGCAGGTTGCAGGATTGATCCGGCGATTATCCAATATGGGAAAAGTCATTTTTATTGTCACCCATGATTTTGAGTTTGTCTGCCGCACCTGTTCCCGTGTCTTACATTTTGACGAAGGCGAAATACCCGATGATGTATTAGTTACAATGGATGCCCTCCCAAAATTGAGAGAGCTTTTCTCTGTCAAGGTGAATGTCTCCGCAGGGGACAGAGAGGGCGGCCTGGGCCGTTCAGATGGAAAGGAGAGGTAGTCTATGAAGCAGAAAAAAGAAAACAGTGTAGCATTGCTGCTGCATTGGGCAGGAGAACAAAAATTTTGGTTGTTTCTGGCAATCCTGCTGTCCATGTGCAGCGGGCTGTGTATTATTGTCCCATATATTGGAATTTACAGGTTGATGGATGCTACATTTAACAATGCCTGCACAAAAGAACTTGTAGTGCAGACTGTGGCAATGATTGCCGCTGCTGTCACCCTGCGTTTTGTCCTGTTCGGATGTTCTGGCGTGGCGGCCCATAAAGGCGCCTACGGCGCACTGTTCAAAGTGCGCTGTATGGTGGCGGAACACATGGCCAGAGCGCCTTTGGGCGCCCTGAATGAACGGCGCACAGGAGATATTAAAACGGTTCTGAATGAAGATATTGAAAAGCTGGAGCTATTTCTGGCGCATAATCTTCCCGACCTTGTGTGCTATCTGGTTGGACCGGTAGTCATCTTTATTTATTTGATGACCGTTAATGTTCCATTGGCGTTGATTTCCCTTGTCCCTCTGGTTCTGGCCGTGGTAGTAATGGGGATAATGTTCCGCAATACAGATGACCTGATGGAACGAGCCAACCAATCCATTACTGCACTGAACTCCGTTATGATTGAATACATCAGCGGAATGAAACTGATTAAAGCCTATAACATGGGGAGTAAGTCGTTCCGAAAATTGTCTGACGCAATCCAGGAGGAAAACGCCATGTGGAATGAGACTTCCCGGCGTATGGGGCCTCCGTATGCAGCGTTTGTCGTTATCATTGAATGTGGAATGTTGCTGATGGTTCCGATAGGCGGGATGTTTTTTCTGAAAGGTTCACTGGCAGCCAGTACGCTACTGTTGTTTGTGTATGTTGGTTCTATGTATTTAACAGAAATTCGACCTTTGCAGGAATTGGGAACAAACTTTGCAAATGTACTAAATGCTATTACCAAAACCAAAGAGATACTGGATATTCCCATTTATGAGGGTGGAACAGACTTTCCCAAAAACCATGATATTGAGCTTCGGAATGTTCGATTTTCTTATGACGGAAAAACCGATGTGCTGCATGGTGTCAATCTCAAAATCAATGATGGCGAGCGCATGGCTCTTGTTGGCAGATCTGGTGCTGGTAAAAGCACTGTGATTGAACTGATTTCTCGGTTCTACGATGTGCAGGAAGGCGAAGTGCTGATTGGCGGCAAAAATGTCAAGGAACTTGACTACGATACCATTCTGAAAAATATAGCCATCGTATTTCAAAAGACTTTCCTCACCCGTGACAGCGTGCTGGAAAATATCCGCATGGGTAGTAATGCTACTCTGGAAGAAGTGCGGGCTGCTGCAAAAGAGGCACAGATTGATGACTTTATCATGTCCCTGCCAGATGGATATGAAACAAAAGTGGGCAGTTTCGGCTCCCGTTTTTCTGGCGGAGAAAAGCAGCGGATTGCGATTGCCCGCGCAATTCTGAAAAATGCACCTATCTTAATTTTGGACGAGGCCACAAGTGCCTCTGACCCGGAAAATCAGATGGAGATTGATAAAGCTATTCAAAATCTATGCAAAGGCAAAACAGTCATTGTAGTAGCACACCGTTTGAGTGCTTTGAAAATGTGCAACCGGGTGGCTGTGGTGGAAAATCATACAATGACCAGCGTTGGCACCCATGAGGAAGTTCGGAAGAATAACGCCTACTATCGAAATGCGTGGAAAGACTACGAGACAGCCCGGAATATCACTTATCAGTTGGAGGGAGGCGAGCAGCATGAATGAGCATGATGTATTGAAAAAAAACCGCAATTTCTATATTGGTGTCGGTGGAACCGTTCTGGAAGGACTTCTCTCCGGCAGCCTGTTTATGCTGCTTTACTCTGTTATGCAGTTTTTGTGGTCGGGTCAATTTGACATAAACCGCGTTCTGGCTCTGACCGGTATTATTGCAGTGGTTTTTCTTCTCCGTATCCTGATTTACAGCTACGGTTATACCAAAGCGCAGATTGGCGGTGCGGAGGTCAGTAAGAATATTCGGCTTTTTATGGGTGACCATTTGAAGCGCATCCCACTGTCCCGATTTACGCAGGGGCAGACCGGCGATTATATCAACACCATCACAAGCGATGTAAACAACTACGAAAAAATCCTGACCCATAAAGTCGGAGATTTGGCAAAGAATTTTGCCCTGTCATTGATGTTGATTGTCTTTGTTATGACGCTTTATGTTCCGGCTGGAATTATCCTGCTGATAGCAGACCTTCTTTTAATCCCCGGCCTGTGGCTTTCTTTCCGCATGGTACGGAAATACGGAAAAGAAAAGAACGATATTTGTGCGGAGAACGTCAGCAGCATTGTTGAATATGTTTCTGGTATTCAGACTTTCCGAGCTTATGGTATAGGCGGTATGAAGAACAAAACCGTTATTAACGCCATGCGGGAGTTTTGCCGGATCAGCTTTGTATACGAAGCAAAGGTGCTTCCAATTGGTGCGGGCTTTGGCATTTTAAGTTGGCTGTCCTGTCCGCTGGTTATCTGGTTGTCCTATGCACCTTGGATCGCAGGGACACTGAACACAGTAGACTACCTTTTGATTTGTATGTTACCCCTGTTTTGTGCAAAGTTGGCTAACTCGATTTTTGTAGATCTCACCAGTTATAAGAACCTGATGATCTCAAAAAACAAAATTGGGGGTGTAATGAATGAGCCGGAGGAAACTGGCAGCATGGAGCCGCTTCACACAGCTACCCATGAAATCACCTTTGACAATGTAGATTTTTCGTATGTGCCCGGTGAGCCGGTACTGAAACACGCTACTTTTACGGTGCCGGATCAAAAGCTCACGGCCATTGTCGGGGACTCTGGCTCCGGCAAATCTACTATTTTGAACCTGATTGCAAAATATTATGAAGCAATGGGCGGGACAATTTCTATTGGAGGTAAGCCCATTAACCATGTAGCCGCCGAGCGGGTTCTGGAACAAGTTTCTATGGTAGACCAGGACGTATTTCTCTTTGATGATACCATCCGGGATAATATCCGACACGCCCGTCCTAATGCTACGAACGCGGAAATCGAGGTTGCCTGTCGGGAGGCCAACTGTGACAGCTTCATCCGTAAGATGGAAAAGGGATACGATACGCCGACTGGCGAGAATGGAAATCTTCTCTCTGGCGGTGAGCGTCAGCGAATTTCAATAGCCCGCGCTATCCTGAAAAACAGCCCAATCCTGCTTTTAGATGAAGCAACCGCATCTCTTGACATCGAAAATGAGCTTGCCGTAAAGCAAGCCATCGCCAATCTGCTGAAAGAGAAAAAGACTGTGGTAATGATTGCTCATACCCTTTCTATTGTCAAAAATGCAGACCAAATCCTTGTAATGGGTGATGGTGGGATTGCTGAATCGGGAACCCACGAGGAATTGCTTGCGAAAGGCGGAAAATATGCAGCTATGTGGAACGCAGAGCAAAAAATATCAGCTTGATAGAAGCTAAAGAAGAATAATTGTATAGCGTATGAACCTGCCCAGACTACGGGGAAAGAAAAAAACGCTGGCTGGGGCAGGTGATTTTGCGCACTCATTTTAAGTTACTACCCTAACGGCGGTTTTGAGAAATCAGAGCCGCCGTTTTTTGCGTATACCTAAAAGGAATCTTCCGCATCTATCCACATTTGCATCGTTCCATCAAGATACAATCTTGCATATTCAAGTGGTTCATCAATAGCAAGTGCATTTAATGCACAATCTGATCCCGGTGTTGTTTTTAAATTCTTTATTTTTCGAACATTATAACGTACCTATCCGGTCACCGCCATGCTCCGATTTGATTTCTATACGAAAAATCAGATCGGAGGAAAGATAAATGGCTTATAACAAGACAAGTGAAGAACGAAAGTGGAATTATTGGAAAGAACAGGAAGAAAAGAAACTGCGTGAACTGGGAATGGAAGAAGAGAAGATCCAAAAGCTGCGTCAGATGGACCGGGAAGATTTTCTGGAAGAGCGCAGATACCGGGAACATCTGGATGAAACGATGCAGGATATGAATTCCATAAAAGAAAAGGACAGCGCGCTATTTGCAAGGGATGTAAAGGAGCTTCTGGATCACATAGGTGATAAGCGAATCTATGAACTATTGAAAGAAACGGAGCATCAGACACTGGAAATCCTCTTACTCAGTACATGGGGATATTCGGGAAGAGAAGTTGCTAAGATTATGGGAATGGCAGAACAGACGATTTATACCAAAAGAAACCGTTTGAGAAAAAAATTAAAAAATTTATCAAAAATTGAATAATTATAGCATTTTTCGTCGGCTATTTAATAGGCAGGTAAATTTTGCCAGTGTACTTTGACAACCTCATACCAGCATTACAGGTACGTTCCCGTAAGTAGAAGCGTGGCAGGAAGACGCGAGGACAGATGAAAAGGGCATGGAAGAAATCAGACCAGAAAGTGAGAGACGGAGTTCTTTTGTGGCGTTTTTGTTTCGAGCGAATCATCTTTAACTGAAACAAAGACCGTGGCGGTCTTTTGCGAGGATCACTTACGAGGGGATAATGATACATAGGAACTGCCAGTGAGCAGAGGATGGACTTTGGGTTGTAATCAGCAAGACCTATAGAAAATCCATGAGCGGTGCAATGCCAAGCATCCGCCTGTAATGTTCCCGTAAGGCAATGGGGGAGTCGAGGACAAATACAACGCCAAAAAACAAAAGTATAAGAAATCAAGGAAGAATGTGTCGTTGATATCAGATACATGCGGCTGTAGGGAGAAATCCTTTACAGCCGTATTGATGTGGTATCAGCACGCATATTAGGTAACAAATTATGTATTACATAAAAGAATATTTAAAAAGAGCGCATCGTGAAATTGATACGATCTTCCGGGTACTGTTTCCGGAGCATGGAATGGCAGTAAGGGAAGAACAGATCATGTTATGCCACGAAATGCTGGATAACCTGCTGGGAAGAAACATAGCACTGTGTGACGCGGGGGTCGGTATCGGCAAGACGTATGCCTATCTGGTAGCCTGTGTTCTGATGAGAAAATATTCTCTCCTTGCAGAAGGATGCTCCCCTTATGAGCAGCGTCCGGTCGTGATATCCACTTCCAGCATTGCACTCCAGAAAGCAATTCTTACGGAATATATTCCCTTTCTCTCCCGGATTCTTCAGGAGAACGGGACAATTCAGTCTCCCATCAAAGCTGTGATACGGAAAGGAAAAGAGCATTTTGTCTGCGATGAGAGATTAATGCAACGAATCGTTGCAATCGAAGAAAAAAACAAAAATGCGTTGCAGAAAGAAGCTCTGCTGTCGTTGAAAGAACATTATGATATGGACGAGGTGTCTAATTTAAGTGGGTTTGACCGAAGGCTGGTGAATGTGCCAAAGTTCTGTTCGGGAGACTGCCCGAAAAGAGGCTCATGCAGGTATCAGCAGTATCTGGAACGTTCCAGAGATAATGAAATGTTCATTCAGATTTGCAACCACAATTATCTGCTGGCTGATGGTTATCACAGACTGCAGGATTACCGCCCGTTATTGAAAGATTACCGGGCATTGATTATAGATGAAGCACACAAACTGCCGGATGCAGCAAAGCAGATGTTCGGGAAGAGCCTATGTTATGACGATATCCGGGAAATCTGCTTTTATCTTGGAAAAGAATATCAAGGATCGGAGATAAGGAAACTGTCCGGCACAATCCGGATGGTGCTGGACATCATAGGAGAAAACCACAGAACCAGATATGGGATAAAAGAAGAATTCCACATGACAGAAGAGTGTGCAATGTATTTATATGAGGGGATACAGACCATGAATAAGATCATAGAAAAGTTAGAAAAGAAGATTCCAAAGTGGATCAGAAACAAGCTGGAAGAAACCAGAAGTGTGCTGGAATGTTTTTTTCATCAGGATAAGAAGTATGTGCTGCATCTGAAGCAGGACCATGACCACCGGATTATATTGTGTGCATCCAGCAGACGGATTCCGCAGTACCTGGATCAGATGTTATGGAGCAGAGGTATGGGAGCGATTCTTACAAGCGGAACTTTAAAAAACGGACAGGGATTTTCCCACATTCGGAAAATGACAGGATTACAGAGAGTGCGGAGAGTCCGGGAATATGTGGCAGACTCCCCGTTTGAATATCAGAAGAACTGTCTTTTATATCTGCCCCAAAATTTGAAAAAATGCAGAAGAGGAAGTCAGGAAGAGGCAGAAATGATAGCAGGCCATATCCATTCACTGATCTGTTCGACTTACGGGCATACGCTGGTGCTGTTCACGTCTTATCATTTGATGGGAAACGTTTACCAGATGTTAAGGGATGAGATTCCGTTCCCGATGATAGAGGTGTGGAGACATTCACCGGAAGAGATCACAAGGTTTAAACAAATGGACAATGCTGTCCTTTTTGCAGCCGGCTCCTGCTGGGAAGGAGTAGATTTCCCCGGAGATATGGTATCCTCGTTAATCATTGTGAGACTACCCTTCGCTGTTCCAGATCCCATCAGCGAAGCACAGAAGAAAGAATATGATTGTCTGAAAGATTACATTCAGGCAGTGGTCGTTCCAGATATGCAGAAAAAACTAAGGCAGGGGTTCGGACGTGCGCTCCGCACAGAGACAGACACCTGTGTTGTGACCATCTTAGATGAGCGTGCAGGAGAAGACGGAAGATATCATGAGGAAGTGATGTGTGCACTTCCGAAGTGTAAGATGGCAGAAGACATCAAGGATGTTCAGCGTTTTATCAGAAACCGGAAGGGTGTGGAATATTACCTGTAAATGCCCGTGGATCTGCTACAATCACAGCAAATTTACGGCGAAATGTTTGGTGGTATTTCTGGGGCGTTTTCGGTGGAATTGGTGGTATTGATGAATAGCTATTTGGACATGAAGTGGGTATACTGTGTATAGCGTTAGAGATTTAGAAGGAAGGTATTAATATGGCAAAATATATCGTAGAAATGCAGATGGATAAACAAGAAAAATTTTATTTTATTCGAGAAAACGAAAGCGGAGATATTGTATATTTACCTTCTAAATATCTAATGCATAAGAAAAGGTCAAAGATATCACCGAATACCATACAAAGAAGTGCCTTTGCATTATCTTATTATTTGAATTTTCTGGATGAAAAGCAACTTTGTTTGGATGATATTTATCAAATGAAATATATTGAACAGCATGAACATTTTACAGATTTCCTGATTTGGTTAAAAGCTGGTATGCATAGCAGGGAAGATTATTTAAAACTTCCTAATAATGAGACATGCAATGCATATTTAAAAGAAGTATTCAGATTTTATACCTTTATGGAGCAGGAAAACAAGCATTCGGAAAGCTTGAAGGTATTATCAGATACACAAATGATTGTGCGAAATTCCATCGGTATCAGAAAAGTATTGAATAGGAAGAGTTTTCGAGGATATTTAAAAGAAAAAGGACATCAAGGAAAAACCATTGAGCAGGACAAGATTGTAGTGTTGTTGCAAGAATGTGCAAACAGCCGCGATCAGGTTCTGCTTTTATTATTAGCAGAAACAGGCTTTAGAATAGGGGAACTCTTAGGTGTACGATACGCAGAGGATATAGACTATGAGAAACATATAATATATGTCAACTTTCGAGATGATAATGAGAATGGGGCAAGAGCTAAAAACGCAGAACTTCGAAGAGCCAAAATCAGCGACGCAACATTTGATATTTTAATGTTTTATATTGAAGACTATAAGGAACTGATTATAGGACAGGAATATTTATTTATTAATGTCTCAGGTGATTACGTTGGAAAGCCTTTTAAGGGAAGTGGAGTATATGCCATGTTACGCAGATTGGAGAGAAAGACGGGAATTAAAGCATCTCCACATATGCTCCGGCATTATTTTGCAAATGCAAGACGAAAAGATGGATGGAAATTAGAAATGATTAGTCAAGCACTCGGGCATCGGAATATCGAAACGACTATGAAATATCTGAATATAACAGAGGATGAACTAATAGAAGTCAGTGATGCTTTTTATAACAGGCATCAAGCAATGTATGGTGTTCAGAATTTGTTATAAAAAAGAGGAGGCGATCAAGTGTCTGCAATTCGATTGCTGCAAGCAGAACGCAAGGAAGAGATACAGCATCTTCACAGGCAGTTTATGTCAGGCGGAATATTGCAGAGAGAATTATGGGAAGAAGCAGAGAAATTCCTTATCCAAAGAGAAATCTATGATGTGATTTTAGCAGAAGAACAAGATTTGCGGGAATACAAACAAACTTTGTTGGATAGTGGGAATTATACGAAAAAGCAGGTGAAAGAGCAGTCATCCGCATTACGGAAGATACAGAAGTATTGGATAGAAACAGAATATGGAGAGCTACTCTTAGAAATCCGAGAAAGCCAAGTGTCAGATGAGGCATTGAAGGGAAACATCAAACGGTTTCTAATCCGGCAGGGAATACATCATATCAAAGAGATTGATTATACGGTACGAAGCCGTTATGAAGCAGAACTGAAAAAAATGTGGGATGAAGCGAGTGTGATGAGATATTTAAAGGTTTTCGATCATATCAAGCAGTATAGTATCCAAAAAGAAATAGAAAGTCTGCCGGGAAGAATCGAACACCGGAGGAAATATCAAGCACAGGTTGTATTCCTGCCATACTTACCAGATTTGGAGTTGGTTAAGGATTTTGAATATGTCCGAGATAAACAGGAACTGGTGTGGGATTTTTTTAGAAGAGCATCTGAAAAATTAAAAAAGCAGGTTTTTCTACTATTGAATTATATTCTAGATAATTTGTATCGAGACGATCCCAAAGAGAGAAGAGTTCGCTATTTATTGCCATTACACTGGTTATATGATTTTTGTGTGGAGGAAGAGATTGATGATCTGGAAGGATTGGAATTAGAACAGATCCAACGATTTGAGAAAATCGTGGAACAGAAAGTGGTCAATGTGAAAAACTCTATGCAGATTATTGACAATAGTCGGAAAATCTTATTTTTAACAGCACCAGAAATTCATTGGCATGCCAATGTGTGGTATATGGAACGCTTTCACCTGTCAGAAGATCGGCTTAACCCAAGCAATCCAGTACAGCGATTGAGTTTTATAGAAGTGACTAACAAAAAGAATCGAGAATTGTTACAGGAATATGCCAAATATCATGTTGGAATTGGTGGACTGACGATAGCAAATATCCGAGGACAACTATATGAGGTAAAAAGACTTCTGGAATATTTTAAGGAAGAAGAATCCATTTGTCAGGTAGATGAAAATCAATTGGATGACTATTTTAGGAAACTGGAAGAAAAGGATACCAAAGATGATACATTCAATAAAAGAATTGTGCATTATATAAAATTTTATCAGTTTTTAAATGTCCGAGGATATATGAAGGAGATACCCTTTAAACCGGAGTATTACCTGAAAAAGACATATCCAGAGCATCATGACAGAACGGTGGAAGAAAAAGTTTATATGGAAATCCTGCATAAGCTGTATGCATTTCCGCTAGTTCCAAGATTGATATTTTTACACTTGTGGTGTACTGGATTGAGAATCAGCGAAGTGTGTACGTTAAAAGGGGATGCATATTACTGGGATGGAGAAGATGCATGGTTGAAAGTCTATCAGATCAAGATGAAGGCAGATAAAATGATACCAATACCGCTTGTGATGTATAGAATCATGCGTAAGTATATTGAGCGTGAACACATTCGTCCGAAAGATTATATCTTTAAAGGGAAGGATGGTGGAGCGTACCGGGGAACAACATTCCGACAAGAGTTTCAGCAATACTGTGATAAGAATGGAATTGCAGATGGCAGTTATATCTTCAAAACCCATGACTATAGGCATACGCTGGCCACCCAATTTTATGATGAGGATGTTTCTATACAGACAATCCGAGATTATTTAGGACATTTTTCCGAAGAGATGACAAAACAGTATGTAGACTTCATGCCAAAGAGAATTGAAAAAGCAAGTGATACTTACTTTAAGAAACCGGAAAATGACTTGGCTTCTGCCATTAAAGCTAAGAAGCGTGGTGAAAGAAAATGAAAAAAAGAATTTACATATATGAGCTGGACTGCTACAAGGTAGCATCCGAAGAGCAGATTCAGAGAATGCGTATCAGCCCGGAACGGTATTTTAATCTGGAAGGATTGCCATCAGAAGAACTTGCCGAAAAGTTGGAAGAATTTATATGGGAAAGAGGAAAAATGCTCGCACCGTCCAGCATGGCAAGTGAAGTGACCTATTATAATAATATTCGGGAATTTCTGATTGATCGGAAAATACAAAGCCTTGATGCCAGAGAAGAAGAAAAAATCATCCGTATGTTAAAAGGATGGATGCTGGAACGAGGATATGCTTTATCAAGCAAAAAATATCGGCCTGCATATGACAAAATAGGAATTGAAAGTCCTAGCATTGTAAGGCATATGAAAAAAATCTTGAAGTTTCTGGAAGAAGAGGATGGCAGGGATGAGCAGGAAAAAGATATCTGGACTCTTAAAAACTTCGATTTTCCTATTTATAGAAATCCAATCAAGAATACGGAAACGATTAACTTTACTAAAATTGTACAGCCAGATATTCGGGAAGAAGTAAAAAAAGTAATTTTTATGCATTTAAAATATTCCCCTTTAGGAACGATTCATAGTGAAATAGCTGCAGTAAAGCGGTTCTCAAAATTTCTTAAAAGAAAATATTTGGACATTCAATCGCTGCAGGATCTGGAACGGATGCATATAGAAGAGTATCTGATATATCTTCAGACGGAAGCACATGACCGGAAAAATTATAGATCTGACCTATATGCACTACGAAGGGTAATAGAAGATGTTGGGAATTTATATGAACGACAGTACATGAGCGAATTATTTCTGAGTAATGATTTCCCAAGTACACCAAGGCATGTATTCAAATTTTACTCAGATGCGGAAATCAAAAGATTAAACGAACACATTTTCAAAATGGATGAGCAGATATGTAGGGCACTGATTATCCATCAATTACTGGGAACGAGGATTTCAGATACGCTGACCTTAAAGACAGACTGCCTAAGCATGCGGAATAATCGATATTTTATAAGGATTGATCAGGTGAAGTCAGTCACCTATGAAAAAGCCATCAGTGAAGAAGTGGCACAACTGATTATGAAAGCAATTGATTATACAAAGGAACGGTATGGAGAAACAACTTACATTTTTGCAAAAAAAGATGATCCAACTAGGCCTTATCAATATAGCATGATTCAAAATCAGATTATGACAATGATCCGCCAGGAAGATATCCGGGATGATAATGGAGAGTTTCTGAAGTTTGGAACCCATATTTTCCGACATTGTTATGGAAAGAAATTGACAGAAATGCATGTGGATGACTGGATGATAGCTAAGCTACTGGGGCATACCTCCATATATTCGGTACATCATTATCGAAAAATTGGCAATAAACTGATGGCAGATGAAACGAGAGCTGCAAGAGAAAAAATGGACATGATCCTATTAGATATCATAGAAGGATGGGATGATTATGAAATATGATAAGATGGTAGCGATTACGCAGGCTGAGAGTCAGAGGAAGATGAATATTGCAAAAAATACAATATCTGATATGCTTAAAAATATGGAAAGAATTACCGTAGCAGAGCTGGTAAAAAGAACTGGGCTTTCTAGAGGATTTTTTTATAAAAATGAGCTTATCAGAAGAGAAATGGATGACGCAATACATAGACAGGAAGCAATTTTTAAGAATAGACATCCGGTTGCAATGGACAGAAAACTTGAAAATTCAGTAATTGAGTTGAAAATTGAATTGTTAAAAGCCAAAGCAGAGAACGAGAAATTAGCAGAACAAAATCAGGAATTGAAAAGAAAAAATGAACTGTTGCAGCAAGAACTAGAGAAATTGAATAAACGGGTCAGTAGGAAAGAAATTTCTGTTCTAAAAAAATTGTGAGAATGGTGTGGTACAAGTTTTTTGAGAGGACGATAATCTATGAAATATGATAAAATGGTCGAATGTAGTTTGGAACGTAGCAAACAGAAGGTAGAAACCGCAAAACGGGAAATTCAAGAAATGTTGGAATCAAAAGAAAAAATAACAGTTGCTGCATTGATTCAAAAAACAGGCTTTTCTAAAGGATTTTTTTATCGAAATGAAGAAATGCGCAGGGTGGTAAATGAAGCTATGCATCAACAGAGCGTAACGTATAATCCGAAACAGATTATTATTGATATGGCTATGGAAAGAACTTTAGTTAATGCAAAAACGACTATACAGGAATTGAAACTAAAAATAAAAAAATTGGAAAAAGAAAATGCAGAGTTGCGAGAAGAATTGGCAAGGGTAAGAAAAATATCTAAAGTATAAAAGGAAAAATTAAATATTTGAATTTGAATGATTCAAGGCAGAATGTACAGTAAAAAAGCAAGTACATTCTGTCTTGTTTTGTATAGATATGAATAAATAAAAATACTGGCTACAAAATGCACACAACATACAAAAAGTGCAAAAAACAAAGAAAATAGACGAATGATACGTTTTGGTCTATATGGTTAAATCCAGTGTTTATAAGGCTTTTGAGACATGAAAAAGACAGGGGCTAAATTTATGGTCGTACTGGTGGGTCTTGTAGTGATCTTTAAAGAAAAGATTACGGAGATCGTTAATTCTATTTTCAGTAAAATTACCAACCAGACGAAAAAAATATAAGAGCATGACCTTATGAAAGAAAACGGATACATGACAATATATCTTGCGCTTACACTTGGTGTGATGATTTCACTGTGCCTTGCGTTGATAGAAGGTTGCCGGTACCGGGGAATCTGCCTGGAAACAGAATGTGTTATGGACATAGGAATGGATAGTATTCTGGCGGAATATCACAGGGAGTTATTCGACCAGTATAATTTTTTCGCAGTAGATTGTTCCTATGGAACCGAGCATGGGACGACAAAATTGACAGAAGAACACCTCCTGGAATATATGAATCACAATTTTTCGCTGGAAGATATTTTCCTCGATAAATTTCTGTATCGTGATTTTTTTGCTCTGGAAGCAGAAAAAGCAGAAATGACAAAGGCTGCTTTTGTGACCGATGGGGATGGAGAAGTCTTTCGCAGAATGGCGGTGGACGCAATAGAAGATGATGTCGGCATCGGACTTTTGCAACAGATAAAAGAATGGGTGAAGACCATAAAATCCCGTGGACTGTTGGAACGCAGTGTAGAAGAAGAAAAACAGACCGTGGATGCGCAGATCCGGGAATACGACGGAAGAGAAACGGCTGACGGAAAAGTAATTCATATCGAAAATCCCACAGAGGCATTGGAGGAAAAAAAGAAAAGCGGAATACTTTCACTGGTGCTTCCCGAAGAAGAGATTTCAGATCGCAGAATAGAAACAGAACAATTCATAGAAGCGAGAGAGGAACGAGATCAGATCAATCGGGGAAATATTGTGCTGCAATCACAGACGGAATGGGAAAAAGAGAAGGAAAGAATATTATTTCATGAGTATCTGCTGAAATATATGGGAAGGTATAGTACTGAGAAAAAAACCAGTCCGCTGTGGTATCAGGTGGAATATATCATCGCAGGAGAAGAAAGTGACCGGGAAAATCTTCGTTATGTGATAAACAGGATATTTGCGATCAGGGAAGCCGCAAATGCCGCTTATTTGTTCGGAAGTGAAGAAAAATATGCGGTTGCGGAAGTTTTGGGTGAAGCGCTGGCAGCAGTTATGATGGTTCCGGAAATAGGAGAATTGTTTACAATCTCATTGATACTTGGGTGGGCATTTGCGGAGAGCGTGTATGATGTCAGAACAATGCTTGCCGGAGACAAAATACCTTTACTGAAAAGTGACAGCACCTGGCACTGTGGATTACAGACGATATTACAGGGAAACCTGACGGATGAGGGACGTTCCGGGGATGCGGATGCTGTGATGGATCTGGGTTATAAGGACTATCTGAGAATATTTTTGCTGCTTTGTGATGAAAGAACCGTCACCTACAGAGCAATGAATATTGTGGAGCAGGATATCAGAATTACCCCCGGAAATCAGAACTTTTGTCTGGATGCATGTATTGCGGAACTTCAAATGAATGTAAAGGTGAAGAGCCGATATGGATATAGTGTTGAGATAGAACGCCAAAAATCTTATATAACGTCCTTCGAAGCGGCGACGGGTATGTCGGAGTAAAAAGGAGGTGGGCGGTGATGTCCTCTTTATGGGAACAATGCAAAGCAACTATGAAACAAAAACACATGAGACCTTCTCCGAAAATAAGAAATATTCTTAACCCATGTAAAAAAATTCTCCCCGCAAAATTATCATTAGTCATTGAATACATAAAGAGGATATCACTGCCCATACTCCAAAGGACCTGCGTCAGGGGAAGTATGACGGTAGAAGCGGCGCTGGTGCTGCCTCTGTTTTGCTTTTTTGTAATTTCTATGGGTAATGCCATAGAAATCATAAGGCTGCACGGAAATCTGGAAGTGGCATTGTGGAATGTCGGGCGGCAGATCGGCGTCTACGGTGCATTGCCGGAGGGAGAGCAGGGTTCTGCAGATCACAGACTGGAGGCAGTTGCTGTATCTTATACTTATGTCAAGGAACAGATCGAAGAACAGCTGGGAGAGGAATATCTGGAAATGTCACCTTTGGACGGAGGAAGTGATGGATTACAGTTCTTGGAGAGCAATATTGAAGGTGACATTTATACAATCAATATGACTTATAGGATTGCGGGAATATCTCAACTGTCAGGATTCAAAAAATTTCGAATGGCCAATCGTTATTACGGCCATATGTGGAATGGGTATGAAATTCCGGAGCCGGAAGACGAAGAGTATATATATGTTACGGAAAACGGCAGAGTATATCATACGAACAGAGAATGTACGCACATTCGGCTGTCCGTCCGTGTGGTGGAAGCGACAGAGGCTCTGCGGGAGTACAGACCATGTGAGAAATGCACAGACAAAATACCGCATCCGACAGGAGGACTGCTATTTTACGTTTCGGAAAACGGAGAATGTTATCACAGCCGGCGGGATTGTCCCGGATTAAAACGGACAGTACAAAAAATTCCCAAAGAGGAAGCTTTCAAATATGAAGTGTGTAGCAGATGCAGGGGAAGCAATTCGAAAGATAGGTAAAACAAAATGGTATTTTGGGTGGAAAAAATCATATGGAGTGTTTATCTCGGAAAAATAAGCCTGTGTGATATTCGGAAAAGAACAATTCCGGTATGGCTGCTGTGTTTAGGAAGCTTACTTGTCATAACAGATATCTGCATAATGGGCTGGAAAACAGGGATTATTGTAGAAATGGTACCGGGGATAATATTGCTTCTCCTGACAAAGATGACGGAAGCAATCGGCATGGCGGACGGCATTGTATTGATCCAGTTGGGAAGTATATGCAGAGATGGACAGGTATTGCTTATATTTTGTCTGAGCCTTATTTATATATTTCTGTATTCTATGATTCTTTATATGCTTAGACGGGATCGAAAAAGGCGTATTCCGTACATTCCTTTTTTATTTTTGGCTTATTTAACCACCTGGATGATATAAAACCGGAGGAAATGTAATTATGAAAAAAGAGTCTGATGCGTATTTTACAGTAGAAGCTGCAATTCTTTACCCGATAATTCTGTCAGTTATTTTATTAATGACCTATTTGTTACTTTTTCAATATGACAGATGCCTGTTGGAACAGGATATAGGAAAAGCGACCGTTCTCAGCGGAAGTAAGTGGACACTCACAAAAGAGCAGCTGAATGACTATATGCAGAAGAAAGCATTGCATTTTGACGAGGAGAAATATATTGCGTGGGAGAATGAGGACCCATTGTGGAATCTGGAAAAAAACGATGTCATTCTTGAAAAAACAGGACGACTCAGATATCCTTTTGCCGGTATGGGAACGCAAGAAAAATATTGGAGTGCCAAAGCTTCTTTTCAAGTGGATAGGATTTCGCCGGTATTTTGGCTGAGAAGAAGCAGAAATGTACAGAACAAAAGGGATAATACGGAAGAAAATAATTAAGAAGGGAAAGTTTAGCTATGATAAATACAGAATATATTCGAAGCCTGAATGCAAACTATGAAAGAATGGCTCTGGGAGAAAAGCCAGAGGAAAAAAGATATCAATATTGTATGATCAGCCGGGGAGGAATCAAGGGATTGCTCCCATGCAGCCTGCGATATATTGATGGAAATGCCTATCTGTATTATGACATTACATCTAGACAGAATATAGCACAGCTTTTTGATAAAAAGGTGATAAACAGACAGTGGCTGACTGATTTTTTGTGGAGCATGAGAAGAGTCCGACAGGAAATGTCCCGCTTTTTATTGGAGGAGAGCAATATCGTATGGTTTCCGAATCATATCTATCAGGATTTGGAAAAGAATGATTTCTATTTCATATATATTCCTTATTGCAGGCAGGAGACCGGTTTTCATGAATTACTGGAATACCTGATAGAACATATTGATTACCAGGATGAAGAAATGGTGGAATATTTGTATAAGGCATATGAACAGTATGAGACGGCCGGAGAAGTGTATCTGCAGCAGAAAATTTATGAAGATGCGGAATGCCTGCGGATCTCCGGAATCGATCCGACAGAACATACAAAAGAGGAAATGATACAACAGAAGACGGAGGATATTTTGCCGGCAGAAGAAAAAATAGAGAATAAACGGGAAGAAAATCGAACGACAGGTGAGAAAAAGAGTTTATTTGCATTATGGGAAAACCGCAAAAAGAAAGAGAAACAAGAAAGGGAAAATTATAGCAGAAATCTGCAACTGACCATGAACGGATATGCGGTAGCAGAGGAAACGGCATATGAAGAGGAAGATATGGGTCGGACTGTATATATGGGAGAACAGTCGGCAATGCGTGAAATAAAACATCGATTGCTGACGGAAGAAGGATCACTGATCGCAACATTGGACCAGGAAGCTTATACAATAGGCAAGAAAAGGGGAGAGGCGGATCTGGTACTGGAGGATCTGTCGATCAGCAGACTTCATGCCAGAATTGTAAAAGAAGAAGACGGATATTATCTGGAAGATATGAATTCTACGAATGGAACTTTCAAAAACGGACTGCGCATGCAGCCTTATGAGAAAAGAAAATTGGAAGAGGGTGATGAGATAACCTTTGGAAAAAGGACATTGATATACCGTTGATATAAGTATGACATCCTTTTGGTTGACGCAATGCCGGAAACAGTGGTACATTTTAGATATTGATATTAAGGATGATCATTTCCGGAGGAACAGGATAGATGCAAAAAAGACAGAACCTTCCTATTGTGTGCGGAACACTTGTGGTAATCAATGTTATTGTGTATCTGATATGTACTTTTACGGGGGATCTGTTATATAATATAGGCGAACTGGACGCAGTAGCTGTGTTGCGGTATGGGGAGTATGGAAGAATTTTATCATCCACTTTTTTACATGCGGGCATAGAGCACCTTTTTAATAATATGGTAATCCTGTTTTTTCTGGGAGCAATGATAGAAAAAGTAACAGGGCATTTACAGTTTTTGATTCTGTATTTATTATCCGGGATCGGCGCCAATATTTGTTCTCTGATTTATAAGGTGATAGCAATGGAAAGAATTGCTTCGGTAGGGGCGAGCGGTGCGATTTTCGGCTTGGACGGAGTGTTGTTGGCATGGATTTTACTGGATCGGAGATCTATGCCGGATGTTACACCCAAACGAGTAATACTGATGATCGCGTTATCTCTTTATAATGGATTCACGGCGCAGAACGTGGACAATGCAGCGCATGTGGGCGGGCTTTTGACCGGTTTCCTGGCAGGGGCATTGCTCTGTATGATAAGAAAGCAAAAAAGAAATCGAGAGGTGTAGACTTGAATATCAATATCTATTACGGAGGACGGGGGATTATTGATGATCCTACCATTTATGTCATCAACAAAATGCAGGAAGTCCTGGAGGAGCTGCGTGTACACGTGGAGCGGTATAACCTCTATGACGGCAAGACCAACATTACAACATTGCCGCAGACGCTAAAAGAAGCAGACGGTATTATCCTGGCAACTACGGTGGAATGGTACGGTATTGGCGGCTATATGCAGCAATTTCTGGATGCCTGCTGGCTATATGGTGATAAGGAAGCCATTGCCGGTATTTATATGTGTCCGGTAGTAATGTCTACTACATATGGAGAGAGGGAAGGTAAACTGAACCTGGCTACGGCATGGGAGATCCTGGGTGGACTGCCCTGCAGTGGAATCTGCGGATATATAGAGAATACTGTGTCTTTGGAAATGAATGAGCAGTATGGCCATATTATTGAGAAAAAAGCGGAGAACATGTATCGCACCATCAATCAGAAACTGGCCAGTTTTCCGGCCAGTAATAAGGTGATGAGACAGAAAATTACAATACCGAAATCCATTAATCTTACGCCGCAGGAGACGGAGCAGCTGTCGGAGTATGTGTCGGATGACAGTTATGTGCAGAGGCAGAAAGAGGATATTCAGGAGCTTACCAGCATGTTCCGTGGAATGCTGGATAATAACGGAGCAGATGGTGAAGAAGAATATCTCAGTGAATTTAAGAAGGCATTTGTTCCACAACCGGGTTTTGAAGCAATTTATACTATTATAATAGAAGAAAAGAAAGCACCTATGTGGATTGCAGTGAATGGGACCTCTGTGGAATGCGGCTACGGAGAAACCGAAAAACACGATGTTGAGATGTCTATGAACCGAGCTGCAATGGAAGATATTATAAATGGAAGAATGACTTTTCAGAGAGCATTTATGTCCGGCGTTATGCAGCGCATGAAAGGGGATTTCCGTATTTTGAGAACCTTGGATCAGGCATTTCCGTTTGAGGAAAAGGATAGATAAACAGATAGGAGCGAGAAAGATGAAAAAAGAGGATTGTATTTTCTGTAAAATTGCGAATGGAGATATTCCTTCCAAAACATTGTACGAAGACGAAGATTTCAGAGTAATTCTGGACCTTGGACCGGCAACAAAGGGTCATGCTCTTATTTTACCCAAGGAGCATGCGGATAACTTATATGAATTGCCGGATGAGACAGCATCGAAAGTATTTGTCCTTGCGAAGAAGCTTGCGATGAAAATGAAGGAAAAATTGAACTGCGACGGCTTGAATATTGTTCAGAACAATGGAGAAGCAGCTGGACAGACAGTACAGCATTTTCATATGCATCTGATTCCCCGCTATGTGAATGACGGACAGAAGATTTTATGGACACCGGGAGAGAGCACACCGGAAGAACTGGAAGAGGTTCGTAGAACAATTACAGAATAACATGGTGAGAGTATGAGAACAGTAGATGTGAGCGTTTTGACGCAAAATATCAGTGAAATGTGTATCGAGGCCAATCATTATCTGTCGGAAGATATGAAGACTGCTTTTACCGAGGCACAAAATCGGGAACAGGCTCCTTTAGGCAGACAGATTCTGAGTCAGCTACAGGAAAATATGGAAATTGCAGAGAAAGATATGATTCCTATCTGCCAGGACACCGGTATGGCCGTGGTGTTTTTGAAAGTAGGTCAGGACGTTCATTTTGTAGGCGGAAATGTGGAAGATGCTGTGAACGAGGGAGTTCGCCGCGGATACGTGGATGGATATCTGCGTAAATCGGTGGTAAGAGATCCGATTTATCGTGAAAATACCAGGGATAATACACCGGCAATCATTCATTACAGTATTATTCCCGGAGACCGCATTACTGTCACTGTTGCACCGAAAGGTTTTGGAAGTGAAAATATGAGCCGGGTGTTTATGCTGAAGCCGGCGGATGGAATAGAAGGTGTGAAAAACGCAATCCTTACTGCCGTAAAGGATGCCGGCCCGAATGCTTGTCCGCCGATGGTGGTGGGAGTGGGTATCGGCGGCACTTTTGAAAAATGTGCTTTGCTGGCGAAGGAGGCTCTTACCAGACCGATTGATAAACACTCTGAGATCCCTTATGTAAAAGAACTGGAGGAAGAGATGCTGGAGAAGATCAACAGAACCGGCATAGGTCCCGGTGGATTGGGAGGGACAACAACGGCACTTGCGGTAAATATTAACACATATGCAACCCATATTGCCGGATTACCGGTTGCGGTAAATATATGTTGCCATGTGAACAGACACGCAGTCAGAGAAATCTGATATCCCGGATGACAAAGCAATGGAGAAAACAGTATGGACAGATACGTAAATGTACCACTTAGTGAGAAAGATGCCCACTCATTAAAGGCGGGGGATTATGTATATTTAACAGGCACAATATATACGGCAAGAGATGCAGCGCACAAGAGAATGCAGGAGACTTTGGACAGAGGAGAAGAACTTCCGCTGAAAATGGAAAATAATGTGATCTATTATATGGGACCGTCTCCTGCCAGAGAGGGCAGACAAATAGGATCTGCAGGACCGACCACAGCCAGCAGAATGGATAAGTATGCACCGAGACTTCTTGATCTTGGACTGAAAGGAATGATCGGAAAGGGAAAAAGGTCAAAGGAAGTAGCGGATGCGATCGTTCGCAACGGAGCTGTTTATTTTGCTGCAGTAGGAGGCGCAGGCGCATTATTGTCAAAGTCAATTACCTCGTCGGAAGTGATTGCTTATGATGATCTGGGCACAGAAGCTATTCGTAGATTGACGGTCAACAATTTCCCGGTAATCGTAGTCATTGATGCACAGGGTAATAATCTATATGAGACGGCGACGAAGGAGTATTGCCGGGAGTGAGGCAACTGGAGATAACATATGTACAGAATTATATTAATGGTAGTAAGACTTTTTTATAAAGTACCGTATTATCTGATGCGTATCTGGTGGTTGGGAACCCGGAAGAACTTCAATCTGGAAGAAAACTATGCATTTATTAAAAAAGTAACTAAGGCAGCCAATCGGGCCGGAAGAGTAAAAATAGAAAGCTATGGGCTGGAAAATATTCCCAAAGAAAATGGTTTTATTTTTTTCCCGAATCATCAGGGAATGTTTGATGCGCTTGTTTTTCTGGAATCCTGTCCGGTTCCTTTTTCTGTGGTATATAAAAAGGAAGTCAGTAACGTAATACTGTTAAAGCAGGTATTTAAGGCTTTGCATGCAATTGCAATAGACAGAGAAGACATTAAACAGTCTCTTCAGGTAATCAATCAGATGACCGAAGAAGTAAAGAAGGGAAGAAACTTTCTGATTTTCCCGGAAGGAACCAGAAGCCGCATGGGGAATCAGCTGCTTCCGTTTAAGGGAGGAACATTCAAAAGTGCGGTCAGGGCTAAATGCCCCATTGTTCCCTGTGCTCTGATTGATTCATACAAACCTTTTGATGAAAAGTCCATAGCCCCGGTAACTGTAAAATTGATTTATCTGAAACCGATCTGCTATGAAGAATATAAACAATTAAAGACTCCGGAAATTGCAGATCTTGTAAAATCCAGGATTGAAGAAGCTATTAAAGAATATTTATAAACAATATCTACAATTAATAAAAAAGCAATTGACAAACACATAGACCTTATGTATAATAATTTTTGCGTCACGAAATGACGCCAATAACATATTGGTAGAGACGATTTTCAGATTATGGAGAAATACTCAAGAGGCTGAAGAGGCGCCCCTGCTAAGGGTGTAGGTC